>Ga0164290_1000056_pt1 | contig 403486 bp, 407 predicted proteins | sample Micstemetagenome_FD_108782 | JGI IMG/M metagenome (GOLD analysis project Ga0164290, IMG submission 108782) | Contaminated culture microbial community from soil near Moab, Utah, USA - Microcoleus steenstrupii SON62 (Illumina Assembly) | ecosystem: Environmental > Terrestrial > Soil > Soil crust... | reverse complement strand
GGTGCTGATGATGGAGGATGTGGTGACGACCGGCCTCTCGTCCCGCGAGGCGATCGCCGCTATTCGTGCGGCTGGCGGGGAAGTGGTGGCAGCCGCCGCCCTGGTCGACCGCTCGAACGGCACCGCCGATCTGGGGGTGCCTTTCACGCCGCTGATCCGGATCGACGTGCCGAGCTACGAGGCCGACAAGCTCCCGCCCGAGCTCGCCGCCATTCCCGCCATCAAGCCAGGGAGCCGCGCGGCGTGACGCTGAGGCTCGGCGTCAACATCGATCACGTTGCCACCATCCGCAATGCGCGCGGCGGCGAGCATCCGGACCCGATGCGGGCCGTGCGGATCGTCGAACAGGCGGGCGGCGACGGGATCACCGTGCATCTGCGCGAGGATCGCCGGCACATCCGCGACCTCGACCTGGACGCGCTGATGGCGGACACGCACCTGCCCGTGAACCTCGAAATGGCAGCGACCGACGAAATGCTCGCCATTGCTTTGCGCCACAAGCCGCACGCCGCCTGCATTGTCCCGGAAAAGCGCGAGGAGCGGACCACGGAAGGCGGCCTCGACGCACGCGGCCAGCACAATCACCTGGCGCCGATCGTCGGCCGGCTGCTCGACGCGGGTATCCGCGTCAGCCTGTTCATCGAACCGGAGCCCGCCCAGATCGAAGCGGCCTTGCGCCTGCGGGCGCCGGTGGTGGAACTCCACACGGGCCGCTATGCCCATCTCTCCGAAGCCGACCGCGACGTGGAACTGAAGCGCCTGTCTGACGCCGCGGCGCTTGCCGCCAAGAACGGCATCGAACCGCATGCCGGGCACGGCCTCACGTTCGACAATGTCGTCCCCGTCGCCGCCATTCCCCAGGTCCGAGAACTCAACATCGGCCACTTCCTGATCGGCGAGGCCATCTTCATCGGCCTGGACGAAAGCATTCGGCGCATGAAGACGCTCATGGAGTCGGCGAGATGATCCTCCCCGGAACGGGGAGGGGGACCGCGACGCAAAGCGGCGTGGTGGAGGGGGCCCGTCGCTCACTCCAGACCTGGGGCCCCCTCCACCATCGGGCTGCGCCCGCTGGTCCCCCTCCCCGTTCCGGGGAGGATCGTGTATGATCGTCGGTCTCGGCTCCGATCTGTGTAACATCGAGCGGATCCAGGCGTCGCTCGACCGGTTCGGTGACCGATTCGAACAACGGGTGTTCACGCCCCTTGAACGCGCCAAGGCGGCTAAGCGGCCGTTCACCCGCGCCGGCACATACGCCAAGAGGTTCGCGGCCAAGGAGGCGTTCTCAAAGGCCGTCAGGACCGGATTCAAGCGCGGCGTGTTCATGAAGGACATCGGCGTGATCAACGCGCCGTCGGGCGCGCCGACGCTCGAGCTGGCTGGTGGTGCCCGGGTGGCGCTAGACGCGTTGATCCCATCGGGGCACACCCCGCGCATACATTTGACATTGACCGACGATCATCCCTGGGCACAGGCGTTCGTCATCATCGAGGCGGTGCCGCTGTGAATGGGATCGAAAGCATGAGCGAAGGCGAGAAGGTCGAACCGGCCGCGCCCCCCGCGAAGAAGACCACGGATTGGTGGGGCGAGGCCAAGGGCATCTTCTGGCTGATCCTGGCCGTGCTGGGCTTCCACAGCTTCATCGCTAAGCCCTTCTACATCCCATCCGAATCGATGATGCCGGGCCTGCTGGTCGGCGACCGGCTGGTGGTCACCAAATATCCCTATGGCTGGTCCTTCGTCTCCCCGACCTTCCACCTGTTACCGTACATGGAAGGGCGGCTGCTCGGGACCATGCCGGAGCGCGGCGACGTCGTGATCGTCTCCCCGCCGGGCGCGCGCCAGGACTATATCAAGCGCGTGATCGGCCTGCCTGGGGACCGGATCGAAATGCGCAATGGCACCGTCATCATCAACGGCGTGCCGGTGAAGCGCAGCCTGCCCGCGCCCAAGCTGCTGCCGGTGGATGAGAATGCGCCCTGCAGCGACATGCAGTTCCCCGGTCGTCTGGTGACTGGACCCGACGACGCACCCTATTGCGAGCTGCCGATCGTGCGCGAAACGCTGCCGAACGGCCGCAGCTACGACACGATTGAGCTGGGCGCGAGCCGCACCGACGATTTCGCGCCGATGACCATTCCGGCCAACCACATCTTCCTGATGGGCGACAATCGCGACCGCTCGGCCGACAGCCGCGTGTCGCTGGCCGAGGGCGGGCTGGGCGGCGCGATCCCGTGGGAGAATGTCGGCGGCCGCGCCGAATTCATCACCTTCTCGCTCGACGGTACGTCGCAATGGTTCAATCCGGTGTCGTGGCTTCAGGCCCTGCGGTCCGGACGCGCCGGCAGCTCGCTTCATCCGCAGGAAGAAGACCGCCGGTGAGCGACGACGTCGCACCGGTTGCCACCGCCGCCCCCGCCGAGATGCGCGATCCGCTCGTTCGGGCGGAGCTGAAGCGCGCGGGTGTCTGGTTCGGGATCGCCATCGCGATCGCACTCACCGTGCTGCTGATCCAGCCGCTGATGCTGATCTTCGCCGGTCTGGTCTTTGCCTCCCTGCTCGATGGCGGCGCGCGGCTGCTCGGGCGCGTGCTGCCGATCGGACGCAACTGGCGAGTCGCCCTCGTCCTGGTGCTGGCGATCCTGTTCTTGGTCGGAACCATATACCAGACCGGCGTCGAGATTCGGGAGCAGTTCACCCAGCTTAGCACCACGCTGCAGGTGCAGGGCTCCCGCTTCGTGAACTGGCTCAGCTCGCTCGGAGCGATGCCCGCGCAGGCCGACCTGATGTCGATGGCGCGCCAGTCGATGGGGTCGGTGGGGCGCCTGACCAGCTATGTCGGCAGCGTCTTCGGCGCCTTCACCAGCGCCTTCCTCGTGATCGTGATCGGCCTGTTCGTGGCGCTCGAACCCCGGCTGTACGAGCGAGGCCTTGCCTGGCTGATGCCGACCCGGTCGCGGTCCGAGCTCGAAATCACGCTGGGCCGTATGGCTTATACCATGCGCCGGCTGCTCGCCGGCCGCCTGCTGGGCATGGTGATCCAGGGCGTCGCCACGTGGATTGCGCTGACGATCGGCGGCGTGCCCATGGCCCTTGTCCTCGGCATCCTGACCGGCATTCTAGCCTTTATCCCGAACGTCGGCGCCTTCGTCAGCGGCGTGCTGATGGTCGCCGTCGGTTTAAGCGCCGGTGTGACGCCGGGGCTGTGGGCGCTCGGCACCTATCTCGTCGTGCAGACCCTCGATGGGTATGTCCTGACGCCCATCATCGCGCGCAAGACGGTGGACTTGCCGCCTGCGCTGGTGCTGGGCGCGCAGATCCTGTTCAGCACGCTGCTCGGTTTTATGGGCCTGCTGCTCGCCGACCCGATCACCGCGATGATCAAGGTGTGGTTGGAGCGTGGATCGGAGCGAGAGGAAGAGAAGGCGGCAGGGCCCCCTCAGTAACTCCGGCCGACCAGCACCCGCTCCACCGCTGGCGCGCCGGTGAAGATGCAGGCGCCCGTCGCCGGCGCCGCATGCTCCGGCACGTTGCGCAACGTCAGCTTCAGCGCCTTCAGCCGCTGATCGACGGCCTCGAGCTCGGCGCCGCTTGGCTTCGACCAATCCACTTCCACCCAGCCCGGCACCTGCTCGCTCTCCGCATAAAAGCGCTCCAGCTCGGCAAAGTCGGTCACGTCGCGGCGTATGTTCGCATCCAGCCGCGCCTTGGCTTCGGCGAACATGCCGGATTGGATTTCCTCCAGCATCGCCGCGATCTCACCAACGAACGCTGCACGCGGCTTGATCTCGGAGGCGAGCTTGCCGCTCTCCTGGTAGAGCCGGTCGCGCCGGATGACCGAGACATTGCCGCCCGCGACGTCACGCGGACCGACCTCAACAATGACGGGCGCGCCCTTCTTCACCCAGGCCCAGCGCTTGTTGGACGCCTTGATTGCCTTGGCGTCCAGTAGCGCGCGGACCGGCTCGCCCAAGGCTGACTGCGCGTTCAACTCGCCGACAAGCGCGCGGCAATAGTCGAGAACTTCGGCGTCCTCCGGCGTGTCGCGGAGCATCGGCACGACCACGACTTGGTAGGGCGCGACGCGCGGCGGCACGCGCAGCCCGTCATCGTCGCCATGCGTCATGATCAGCCCGCCGATCATGCGCGTCGACACGCCCCAGCTCGTTGTCTGCGCGAGCTCCAGCTCGCCCGACGCATTCTGGAACCGGATGTTCTGCGCCTGGCTGAAGGTCGTGCCGAGAAAGTGCGAGGTGCCCGCCTGCAACGCCTTGCCGTCCTGCATCATTGCCTCGATCGAATAGGTCGAGACGGCACCCGGAAATCGTTCATTCTCCGGCTTCTCGCCCGCGATCACCGGCAGCGCCACCGCCTCTTCGGCAAAGCGGCGATAGACCTCGAGCATGCGCAGCGTATGCTCGCGCGCCTCGGCTTCGCTCGCATGGACGGTGTGCCCCTCCTGCCACAGGAATTCGGCGGTGCGCAGGAACATGCGGGTGCGCATTTCCCAACGGACGACGTTCGCCCATTGGTTGATCAGCACCGGCAGGTCGCGCCAGCTCTGCACCCAGCGCGAGAAGGCGGCGCCGATGACGGTCTCGGAAGTGGGACGGACGACCAGCGGCTCTTCGAGCTTGGCCTCAGGATCGACGACCAGCTTGCCGTCCACCGCCTTCAGCCGGTGGTGCGTGACGACGGCCATTTCCTTGGCAAAGCCTTCGACATGCTCCGCTTCCTTTTCGAAATAGGAAAGCGGGATGAAGAGCGGGAAATAGCAATTCTCATGGCCGGTCGCCTTAATGGCATCGTCCAGGATGCGCTGCATCCGCTCCCAGATGCCATAGCCCCAGGGCCGGATGACCATGCACCCGCGCACGCCCGAGTCTTCGGCCATGTCGGCTTCGGAGATGACGGCCTGGTACCATGCGGCGAAGTCTTGAACGCGGGTGACGGAGAGTGCGTGCTTGATGGCCATGGTGGGGCGCTTAGCGGGAGGAGTGTCGCCGGTCACCCCTCTCCCATCGGGAGAGGGCGTCTCGCGAATGCGAGCGGGGTGAGGGGATCGGGCGCATCCGGAAGGTCCCATCCACCCCCCCCCGGACGCGCTACACGCGTCTCGACCTCTCCCGATGGGAGAGGTAAGTGCCGAGCCTCGCCTCATCCACTTGGCCCGTCAGCCCCAGCTTAGTGCGGCGCCAGAGCACATCTTCCACCGTCCGCGCCCATTCGCGCGTAACCAGCCAGTCCACTTCGACCGCACTCAGCCCCGCCCCGAACTCCTCACCCAGATCGGCACGGTCGCCAATCATTGTGGCCAGCATAGAGCCATAGGCCCGTGCCATCCGATAGCTCCGCGTCTCGCCCAGCCACGGCCAACGCGCACGCACCTCGGCAAGGAAGGTTTCAAAGCCGTCCATACCGCCGCCCGGGAAGATCCGCGCCTCGGTGACCGGACTTGGCGAGAGGCCTAGCGGGCGTGCCAGCTTCGCCACCGCCACCTCGCCCAGATGCCGGGCCGTCGTGATCTTGCCGCCAAAGACGGAGAGCAGCGGCGGCCCGCTCTCGTCCAACTCCAGCACATAGTCGCGCGTGACCTGCCGCGCTTCGCTGGCGCCGTCGTCGTAAAGGGAACGGATGCCGGCATAGGTCGCCAAGATGTCCGCTCGCGCGGTCTGCTTCTCGAAGTACTGGTTCACGGCGCCGAGCAGATAGCCGGTCTCCTCCTCGCTGATCCGCGCCTCGGCCGCGCTCTCCACCGGTACATCGGTGGTACCCACCAGGGTGGTGCCGTTCTCGTACGGGATTGCGAACACGATGCGGCGGTCCGGCTGCTGCAGGATATAGGCGTGGGCGCCCTCGAACAGCTTTGGCACGATGATGTGGCTGCCTCGGATCAGCCGTGCGCCGGCCTTGCTGTTCAGGCCGAGCCGCTGGCCGATCTCCGCCACCCACGGCCCTGCCGCGTTGACGATCGCGCGGGCGGTCACCTCGCCGTCGCTGAGGGTCGCGCGCCAGACGCCGCCCTCACGCCGGGCGGACACGAGTTCGGTCCGCGTCTGGATTTCGGCGCCGTTATCGGCCGCGTCCATCGCGTTGAGGATCACCAGTCGCGCATCGTCCACCCACGCATCCGAATAGACGAAGCCGTCGCGCGCTTGCCTGAGCGGACCGAAATAACGCGCCTCCTTCGTGCCACGCGACTTCGGCAGCGACATGGGCCCGCCGATATGATCGTAGAGGAACAGCCCGGCGCGGATCATCCATTTCGGCCGGAGCGTGTGCTGGTGCGGTAGCACGAACTCGATCGGGTATATCAGGTGCGGCGCGGCCTTCAGCAGCCGCTCGCGCTCGATCAGCGCCTCGCGGACCAGCTTGAACTCGTAATATTCGAGGTAGCGCAGGCCGCCATGGATCAGCTTGGTGGAGGCGGACGAGGTGGCCGAGGCGAGATCGCCCTTCTCGACCAGCAGCACGGACACGCCGTTCAGCGCCGCCTCGCGCGCGATCGCGGCCCCGTTGATGCCGCCGCCGATGATCAGGAGGTCGTAGCTGGACACGAACGCCTCCTTAGCCGTTCGTTTCGAGTGAAGTCGAGAAACGTCTGTCCAGCGCTGTCAGAATAGCGTCTCTCGACTTCGCTCGACACAAACGGGTGTAGGGATCAGAGCAAAGCATGCCCAAGCCGAAACGACCCGCAGGCCTGCCCTCCCGCGAGCAGATCCTGGACTTCATCACCACCTCCGACGGCCCCGCCGGGAAGCGCGAGATCGCGCGCGCCTTTGGCCTGAACGGCGCCGACAAGGTCGCGCTCAAGGCGCTGTTGAAGGACATGGCCGATGAAGGCTTGATAGACAGCGCTCCGGGCCGCGCCTTTCACAAGATGGGTGGCGTGCCCAAGGTTACGGTGCTGCGCATCGTCGATGTCGACGAGGATGGCACGGTCTGGGCCGTGCCCGAGCGGTGGGAGGCCGACACGCCCGCGCCGAAGCTCCGCATTCGCGAGCGCAAGAAGGCGTCGGCGCTGGGCGTGGGCGATCGCATACTCGCCCGCACGGAGGAGGCGGGCAAAGGCTATATCGCGCACCCCATGAAGAAGCTCGCCGGCGGCGAGGAACTGATGCTCGGCGTGCTCCACATGGAGGGCGAGCGCTGGTTCCTGCAGGGCGTTGAAAAGCGCGAGCGCCGCTCGTTTCCGGTCTCGGACCCGGGCGAGGCGCAGGTGGGCGACCTGGTGCTGGCGGAGAAGACCGGACGGCCGCCGCGCATCTCGGCCCGCGTCGTGGAACGGCTCGGCGATCCGTTCGAGCCGCGCAGCTTTTCGCTGATCGCCATTCACCGCCACGGCATCCCGCACGTCTTCAAGGAAGAGGTGCTGGCCGAGGCCGAGCGGATGACGAAGCTGGACCTGGGCGAGCGCGAGGACCTGCGGCACCTGCCCATCGTCGCGATCGATCCGGTCGACGCGCGCGACCATGACGATGCCGTCTGGGCCGAGGCGACGGACGAGGGCTGGAATGCCATCGTCGCGATTGCCGATGTGAGTTTCTACGTCCGCCCCGGCTCGCAGATCGACCGCGAGGCGCGGCGGCGCGGCAACAGCGTCTATTTCCCGGACCGGGTGGTGCCGATGCTGCCGGAGACGCTGTCGGCGGACGTGTGTTCGCTGAAGGAAGGCGTGGATAGGGCGGCGCTTGCCTGCCACATGACCATCGGCAAGGACGGCCAGCTCAAGACCTGGCGCTTCACCCGCGCGGTGGTGCGGATCGCGAAGAACATCGCGTACGAGGATGCGCAGGCGGCGGTGCATGAGCTGTGCTCCGGCGAAGGCCGGAGCGGTGATCAGGGCTCCGGCCTACGCCGGAGCACAGTGGACGAGGAGCTCGTCCACACCGCGCTTCTCCCTCTCTGGGACTGCTGGCGCGCGCTCTACAAGGCGCGGGAGAAGCGGGAGCCGCTCGAACTCGACCTGCCCGAACGCCGCGTTGTGCTGGACGAGCGGGGCCGCATCATGTCGGTCGCGCCGCGCGAGCGGCTCGACGCGCACAAGCTGATTGAGGATTACATGATTGCGGCCAATGTGGCGGCCGCCAAGGCGCTGGAGTCGAAGAAGGCGCCGGTCATGTACCGCGACCATGAGCCGCCGAGCCGGGAGAAGCTCGTCGCGTTGAAGGACTATCTGAAGACCTTCGACCAGGAGTTCGCGCTCGGCCAGGTGATCAAGCCGGGTACTTTCAACCGCATCATCGAGCGCGTCGGCGAAGCGGACTTCCGGCCGCAGGTGATGGAGCAGATCCTGCGCACCCAGACCCAGGCCTATTACTCGCCCGACAACAAGGGCCATTTCGGCCTGTCGCTCGGCTCCTACGCCCATTTCACCAGCCCCATCCGCCGCTATGCCGACCTGCTGGTGCACCGCTCGCTTGTCGGTGCCTTCGGACTGGGGCCAGACGTCTCGAAAACCTCGCTGACCGGCGCCGAGAGCGAGGCGATGGAGCTGATCGGCGAGTCGATCAGCCAGCTCGAACGCCGCGCGATGGAGGCCGAGCGCGAGACCGTCGATCGCTATGTCGCCGCCTATTTATCGGAGCGGGTAGGTGAGGTGCTGGAAACCCGGATCACCGGTGTCCAGCCCTTCGGCTTCTTCGCGACGGTGGAGGGTTTGGGCGGCGACGGGCTTGTCCCGGTCTCGACGCTTGGTACCGAATACTTCCGCTATGACGAGGCGCGGCAAACCCTCGTCGGCGAGAACACGGAGACGAGCTTCGCGCCCGGCGACCGGCTGAAGCTGCGGCTGGCCGAGGCCAATCCGGTTACCGGCTCGCTCCGCTTCGAGCTGCCGGAAGGCGGCAGTCCGCGCGAGAGCGTGCGTCGCCGCGACCGTCAGTTGCCGGGCAAGAACCGACGCGGCCGACCTGCCAACATCCGTCACAGATCAGGACGTTGATGCAGTTTACCAACATTCCGTTTGCGGAACTGTAACATTAGTGTCATCGTTGAGTCTCTGAACTGAAACGGAGAGGAGATGACCATGTCTAAGTTGGTGCTGGCATTGCTTGGCGGAGCCCTCGTGGCCACGGCTGCGGGGGCGCAAACACAGGAACAGCGGTACGGATACAATGCGATCCAACGCGCCGACCTCGCGGCAGCGGAAGCCCGGCTCAACGCCGCGCGGCTGGAGCAGCCGAACGAACCCTCGGTGCTGATCAATCTCGCGCACGTCTATTGGAAGACCGGCCGGGCCGAGCAGGCCGAGGCGCTGTATCGCCAGGTGCTCGCCAGCGACAATGTGCTGATGCTGACCGGCGGCAATCAACAGCTTTGGTCACACCAGCTCGCCCAAAAGGGACTGGACCGCGCCCGGCAGATGGCCTCGCGCTAGCCCTCAAAGACCGGCTTGCCCCGGACTTGATCCGGGGTAAGTCGAAGCCCTCCCTTCCTTTGCTGGTTTGGAGGGAGAAAAAGGGAGGCCTTCGATAAGCTCAGGCAAGCCGGAGTTGAGTTGAGTGCTTCATTCTACAAGCTGCTTGCCGGCCTCGACGAACGTCGCTGGCCAGGACCTTTGACGCAGCTAATCTCCGCCAATGCTCACAGCCGCCCTTGCCGCCGCTGCCTGGCAGCTTGTGCCCGGCACCTGGAGCCCGCCCAGCGGTCCGAACGGCAACACCGTCCTGCTGGACGCACCCGCCGGTCTGATCGTCGTCGATACCGGCCGCCATCCGGCGCACCAGGAGGCGATCCTTGCCGCCGCCCGTGCGCGAGGCAGACCGATCGCCGCGATCGTCAACACGCATTGGCACCTCGACCACACTGGCGGCAACGCTGAGCTGCGGGCAGTCTTCCCTGGCATTCCCATCGTCGCCAGCAACGCTGTGGACGGCGCCCTGGACGGCTTCTTCAAACGCAGCCGCGAAGCCGCCGAGGCGCACATCGCGTCCGGCAAGGCGCTGTCCGCGCAAGTCGCCGAAATCCACCGCGACCTGAAGGCGATGGACGACCTTGCGAACCTTCGCCCGACCCAGGTCGTGGCGAAAAGCGGGTCGCTGACGATCGCAGGCCGCCGCCTGGACGTTCATCTGGAACGATATGCGGCGACCGCCGGTGATGTGTGGCTGTTCGACCGACGCGAACAAGTCGCCATCGTGGGGGACTTAGTCGTGGGCCTCGTTCCCTTCATGGACACCGCCTGTCCCGAAGGTTGGCGCAAGGCACTCGGCCACATCGCAGCCGTGCCCTTCCGCACGCTGATCCCGGGCCACGGCGCACCAATGACCCGCGCGCAGTTCACCCGCTGGCGCGACGCCTCCGACGCGCTGCTCGACTGCGCCGCCGGGCCTTCGCCAAAGCAGGTCTGCGTCGATGGCTGGATGCGCGACGCCGCGCCGTTCATCCCCTCCTCCGACAAGGCGCGCGTGCCGGGCATGGTCGGCTACTATATCGACTCCCGCCTGCGCGCCGCCCCCGCCGAGCGCACGCGCTATTGCGAGGGCCGGCCGGGCTGAACCGGCTTGCCAGTTGCGTTCAGAAACGCAATCTGGGCGCCAAACCGGACTCGGGAGAGCGCTGCCATGATGAACTACACCAAGCACTATATCGACGGAGCATGGGTCGAGAGCGAGGGCGGCACCCGCCACCAGGTCATCAACCCGGCCAATGAGGAGCCGTGCACCGAGATCACGCTCGGCAGCCGCGCCGATGCCGACAAGGCCGTCGCCGCCGCCCGCCGCGCGTTCGACAGCTTCAGCCAGACCAGCGTCGAGGAGCGGATCGCGCTCCTTGAGCGGATCATCGCCGCCTATAAGCCGCGTATCCCGGACCTCGCCCGCGCCATCTCCACCGAGATGGGTGCGCCGATGAGCCTGTCGATGGGCGCGCAGGCGCCCGCCGGCCTCGGCCACTTCATGTTCACTCTGCGCGCGCTCAAGGAGTTCAAGTTCGAGGAGATGATCGGCGCCACCAAAGTGCTGCATGAGCCGATCGGCGTCGTCGCGATGATCACGCCCTGGAACTGGCCGATCAACCAGATCGCCGCCAAGGTCGCGCCGGCGCTCGCGGCGGGCAATACCATGGTGCTGAAGCCCTCCGAAGAGACTCCGGCCAATGCCGCCATCCTGGCCGAGATCCTGCACGAAGCGGGCGTGCCCGCCGGTGTGTTCAACCTGGTTCAGGGCGACGGGCCCACGGTCGGCGCCGCGCTCTCCGCGCATCCGGACGTGGACATGGTGAGCTTCACCGGCTCGACCCGCGCCGGCATCGCCATCGCCGCCGCCGCCGCACCGACCGTGAAGCGCGTCCATCAGGAGCTGGGCGGCAAGGCACCGAACCTGGTGCTCGAAGGCGCGGACCTGAACACGGTACTGCCGCCGACGGTGATGGGCGTGCTCGCCAATACCGGCCAGAGCTGCATCGCGCCCACCCGCGTGCTCGTCCACCAGAGCCAGGTCGAGGAGGCGACCGGTTTTATCAAGGCGATGATGGAGGCGACTCCCGTTGGCGATCCGCTCGCCGACGGCCAGCATATCGGCCCGGTCGTGAACCGCGCGCAATGGGAGAAGATCCAGGGCCTGATCCAGAGCGCGATCGACGAAGGGGCGACACTCGTCACCGGCGGCACCGGCCTGCCCGAAGGCGTCAATCGCGGCTTCTACATTCGCCCGACCCTGTTCCGGGACGTGACGCCCGACATGCGCATTGCCCAGGAGGAGGTGTTCGGGCCCGTGGCCACGATCATGACCTACAAGGACGAGGAAGACGGCATCCGCATCGCCAACGACACCGCCTATGGCCTGTCCGCCACGATCTCCGGCGACCCGGCGAAGGCAGCGAAGGTGGCTCGGCGGCTGCGCGCCGGCCTTGTCACCATCAACCAGTGGAGCCCCGATCCCGGGGCGCCGTTCGGCGGCTACAAACAGTCGGGCAACGGCCGGGAGAACGGAAAATACGGCCTCACCGACTTCATGGAAGTGAAGTCGGTCGTTGGCGAACCGGCTTAGGCTGCCCCGCGTAATACCCTATCCGTTTGCTTCGAGCGCAGTCGAGAAGCGCCTGTAACGTTATGCACGTTTCTCGACTTCGCGCGAAACGAACGGCCCATGGATTATGCCGTTGAACCTTGATCTCCTTCTGCCCTCGGCAGACTCTTCTTACTTTGCCGAAGCATCCGATCAGGCGCGCACCTATATCGAGGCGTTCGCACGCGTCGGCGTCACCGCCGCTCCCCGCCCTTGGCCCGAGGCAGGGGACACGCCGGCCATAGCCCTGCTCGCCTGGGGTTATCACTTGGAGGTCGATCGTTGGCTCGCCGGGCTGGATCGTTGGCCTGACGATGTGCCGCTCTTCAACCCGGGGGCGTTGATGCGCTGGAACACTCGCAAGACCTACCTCGCCGAGCTGGAGCGGGCCGGAGTGCCGACGGTCCCGACGCTATTCGGCCCTCCGCACGCCGGCGCGTTCGATCAACTCGGCACCGACGAGCTGGTCGTGAAGCCACAGGTCTCCGCGGGTAGCCACCTGACGCTCCGCATGCGTCGGAGCGACACGCTGCCGGACCTTGCCGACGCCATGACCCAACCCTTCCTCCCGGCCATCCAGAGCGAAGGCGAATATTCGCTCTTCTTCATCGCCGGCACGCCCACCCATGCCATTGTGAAGCGCCCAACCGGCGGCGACTTTCGCATCCAGCCACAGTTTGGGGGCCGGAACGAACCCTGGTCCCCGGACGGTGAGGCGCTGAAAGTTGCCGAGGCCGCGCTTCGTGCTGCTCCCGCCGAACCGCTCTACGCCCGCATCGATCTCGTGCGCCGGCTGGACGGCCAGTTGGCGCTAATCGAGCTCGAAGCGATCGAGCCCGACCTGTATTTCGAGCATGGACCCGGCGTTCTGGACCGGCTCGCCGAGGCCGTCGCACGCGCGCTCTGACCGCTACTCGGCCGCGAGCTTGCCCACCTCATTGCCCCACGCGTCCCAGCCCGGCCGCTCGCTGCGCGCGAACAGCTCGAGCTTGGACGCTTCCGGGTAGAGCCGTTCGATGGACGCGCGCACCTGCTCGGGCTTTTGCGAGTGGGCCCGCTTGGGCGCCAGGATCACGTTCGGCACGCCTTCATCGGCGATCGGTAGCGGACGCCCTTTCGCGACGCGGCTGGCGGCGATCACATACTCGGCAGTCGGCTTGACGATCGAGGGCCGCACGCCCTGCGCTAAGATCGGCCCGCCATCCTTGCGCGCCTTGACCCAGACGAACGCGACGCCGCGAAAGTGCAACCGCCACGCCGCCAGGCACGCCATAGCCACGTCGAGCCGCGGCGAGGTGGCCCAAAGGAACAGCACGCCGCGCTCGCTGAGCAGATCCGGTACGGGCAGCGACACGATCGCCTCGTCCGGCGCGGTCGCGTAGAACTTAGCCGCGGCACCCCATTTGTTCTGCTGGCCGTAGTACGACCAGGGCGGATCGGCGAGGATCACGTCGTAACGCCGGTCCGGCAGATCGCGCCACACGTTCATTGTATCTGCTTAGTGAAAGGCGCAGGGCACGCGCAACGCGATTTGGAACATCAACCCGTTTCGGATCATGATGTAACCATCCTGGTGCCATCTGCGCTTGCACACAGCTCTCCACGTGCGAGGCTCCCTGATAACAGGGGGATGGGCATATGAATCGCGGCGTTATGTTGTCTTCTTTGGCTGTTCTCACGTCAGGCTGTGCAACCACCAGCTTCGCGCCACCGCCTGTCGATGTTTCGCGAGCGATGACGGTCGGCGTGGGATTGGTCGACAAGTGCGTAGTGAAGCCCCGGACAAACGATGGCACTCGGGAGGTGGACTCGATCTTCATCTCAGAGACGGTCACGGGCGCTCAGTACCTCATCGATAACTTCGTTCATAACTATCGGTGTACTGCAAACGCTGCCGCGGATGGTCGCCAGGTTACCGATATTCCGGCGTTCCTATCGTTGGTGGGCACATCGGCCGCTGTGGCCTTCGGAGCAGGCTCTGACACTGCCATTGCCGGTGGAGTTGCCAATGGGATTTTTGCGAACGCCGGTAAGTACTGGGCCGCGCAGAAGAAGGCGGAAATCCTCAATCAGTCGCTTGACGCCCTACTCTGCATTAAGACCGAAGCAGTTGGCATTAGCGCCGTAACGTTGGCCGCCATCAGCGAAACCCAGAATAAAGGTGCCAAAGCTCTTATGCGGGTTGGTGCTGATGACCCAGGCGCTGGAGTGACTGTATCGGCCGAGAAGCAATACTTCGATCTGGTGTCGGCCAGTCTGATGGCAGTTGAACGGATTACCGCTCAACGTTTGAGCGTGGCAGGCTCGCCGTTCGATGCAGAGAGCGTGATCAAACAAATCCAGGACGTAGGCAAAGAGAGAGACGCCGCCGAAGCTCCCGGCAGTCCTGCAGAGCAGCAGGCACGTGCCGAAACTCAACAGGTACAGCAACTCAATTCAAGAACCACTTCCAGCCTCACTCTTGCGGGAACCCCGACGAGTGAGATTACGACTGCATTCCTCAAGCTGAACACGCTTCAGCCAAGGCTACAGCAATGTGTGTTGCGAGCTAAAATCTAAGCTCACATCGCCGGCTGAGCGGTGTTCGGTCTGGCCGGATTCGGGAGAGTAGCCGGTGCGAACGCATCGCGTTTGTCGTCGGGAATGGCCGCCGACATGTCCGGCCGGAAGCCCTCAGGCGCGCGATCATCGGCGCCGTGGTGCGGCTGGTCGAGCGCGAGGTCGGCCGCGGTGCTGCCGCCGTCACCCGCTGCGGTGCTGGGCATGCCAAGCGCACGGTCGATGGCTCCGGCTCTTCCCGCGTCCCCGTCGCGACCGCGCCGGCCAAGCACGAACAGGCCCAGGAGCAATCCGATGCCGCCCGCCGCGATGGACGCGATCAGCGTGCCGTTATCCTGCTGCTTCGACGACTTCTTGTTGCTCTTCTTGGCCATTGCGCTGCTCCTGGTGGACCGTTTCGGGTTCAACGGAGGAGCGCGCCACCCTGTTCCGGTCAGCCCCGCTCGCCGCCCAGCATCTTGATGATGGCGGAGAAATCGAGGCCGGCATGGCCCTGATTGGCAAAGGCCTGGAATAGCGCCATCGCCTCTGCCCCCATCGGCACCGAGGCGTTGGCGCCGCTGGCCGCCTGCACCGCAAGCTTCAGGTCCTTGAGCATCAGCCCGGCCGCAAAGCCGCCCTGATAGCCGCGATCGGCCGGGGTCTCCGGTCCGACGCCGGGCAGCGGGCAATAGCTCGTCATCGACCAGCTCTGGCCCGATGAGACCGAGCTGATGTCGTAGAAGGTCTGGGGGTCGAGGCCTAACCTCTGCGCCAGCAGGAACGCCTCGCAAGTCGCAACCATAGTCGCGCCCAGCAGCATGTTGTTGCAGATTTTGGCCGCCTGGCCCGCGCCGCTCGCGCCGGCATGGATGACAGCCTTGCCCATATTCGCGAGGATCGGCTCGGCGCGCGCGAACGCCTCCGCGCTGCCGCCCACCATGAAGGTCAGCGTGCCGCCGGCCGCTGCCGCGATTCCGCCCGAGACCGGCGCGTCGACGGCGACCAGCCCCTTGCCCGCCGCTGCCTCAGCCACCTGCTTGGCGGTGGTCACGTCGATCGTGGAACAGTCGAGGAGCAGCGTGCCGGGAGTAGCGGCGTCAAAAAGAGCCTCCTCATACACCTGTGCCACATGGCGGCCGGCGGGAAGCATGGTGACGATCGCCTCGGCCCCCTGCGCAGCGGCCTGGGCGCTCTCGACCGGCAGACAGCCAGCGGTCTTGGCGCTCTCGAGCGCAGCCTCGGAGAGGTCGAACGCATGCACATCGTGCCCCGCCTTGGCAAGGTTTGCCGCCATGCCCCCGCCCATATTGCCGAGCCCGATGAAACCGATCCGTGCCATTCGCCTCTCCACGTGTTCAGGCAAGCTGAGCGAGCTCCGGGCCTGCCACAATAGCGTTGATCAACCCGTCAGAGGTCCCTCGCTCTGATCGCGTCGAATCTGTCGAATTCGTAGGCGATCGAGGCCTCGACCAGCCGGTCGTACAGGTCGGCGATCACCTTGGGCGGGAACCCGACGCGGGTGGCGACCTCTCGCGCATGAGCGATGACCGCGGCCTTGCGCACCTCGTCGCGCACGAGGCCGCGCTCCGGCTTGATGCGGGCCGCAGCGTCCATGAAGCGCATGCGGGTGCCGAGCAGAGTCACGATCTGCTCGTCCAGCGCGTCCACACCCGCGCGCACCTCCGCCATGGTCTGGCAATCCTCGGGTGGGATCACGCCGGCGTCTCCGGCGAAAGCGTCCGCGCTTCTCCCGGCAGCATGACCGGCACGCCGTCACGAATCGGGTAGGCCAGGCCTGCGGCGTCCGAGACGAGTTCCTGCGCCACCTCGTCGTAGCGAAGGGGGGTGCGCGTTGCGGGGCAGACCAGCACTTCGAGCAGCAGCGCATCGATCATTGCAGTGTCACCGGATCGTCGCGCTCGCCCGAGTGCCGGCCGAAAAACTGCATCAGCTGGATGATGAGCTCGGCGCGCTCTTCAAGTGTCGCGGCCTCCAGCAGGGCTTGTTTGGCAGCAGCGTCGAACGGCGCGATCTGGGCGATGCCGTTCACCAGCGACTCGTCGTCAAGCCGGGATACGGCGGTCCAGTCGACCGCATAGCCCTGCGCCTCGGCGAAACGCCGCGACTCCTCTTCCAGGGAGGCCCGGTGCGCCAACGCGAGCGGATCGGCCGGCACGTCCTCCTCCAGCTCGGCTTCCACCTGGCGAAAGGGAGTCGTTACCGAAAGTTCGGAGACGACCCGGAACTTGGCGATACCTTCGAGCACGATGTTGTAGCGGCCATCGTCCAGCGCCTCGACATGGGCGATGCGGCCAACACAGCCGATATCGAACAAGGGCGGCGGCTCGCCTGGCCCCTTCGGCTGGATCATGCCGATGCGCCGATCGCGCGCCATCGCATCGCTGACCAGCGCCCGGTAGCGCGGCTCGAAGATGTGGAGCGGCAGCTGCATGCGCGGGAACAGCAAGGCGCCGCCCAGCGGGAAGATCGACAGCCGGGTGGCGGCCGCCATCAGGTGAACAGCAACGCGGAGAGGCGCCGACGCGTGGCCGAGGTCCAGGGGTCTTCGAGGCCGACCACTTCCATGAGCTTGAGCAGGCGGCTGCGGGCCGCGCCCTCGTTCCAGCTCTTGTCGGCCGCGATCATGGCGAGCAGCTGGTCGGCGGCCCCTTCGCGGTCGCCCGCCGCCATCAGCCCGCCGGCAAGCTCGTAGCGTGCCTCCATATCGTCCGGATTGGCCTCGACACGCCGCTGCAGCGCGGTGAGGTCGTCGACCGGCTGCGCCTCGCGGGCGAGCGCGATCGCGCTTTCGGCGCGAGCGATGGCCGGGTCCTTGCGCTTGTCCTCCGGCAGAGCCTCGATCAGCCCCGCCGCCTCGTCCACCTGGCCGGTGCCGACCAGGGCGCGGGCGAGACCGGAGACGACGGCGGGCTCCTCCGGCGCCATCTCAGCCAGTTGGGTAAAGATGCCGAGCGCGCGCTCCGAATCGCCGTCCGCCAGCACATCCTCGCCCATCGCGATCAGGGGTTCGAGCTCGGCCTCGCGCGCCTGCGCCTCGCCCTGGATCGGCAGCTGCTTCAGGATCTGGTCGAGATATTGGGTGAGCTGGCGTTCGGTCCGCGCCGGCGTCAGGTCGGCCACGAGCTGGCCCTGGAACAGCGCATAGACGGTCGGGATCGACTGGACGCGGAATTGTGTCGCGATCAGCTTGTTCTCGTCGACATTGATCTTCTTGAGGAGGACGCCCTTGTCGGCATAGTCGGCGGCGACTTTCTCGAGCACGGGGGTCAGTGCTTTGCACGGGCCGCACCATTCCGCCCAGAAATCCAGAATGACGAGGCTCGTCATCGACGGCTCGACCACATCCTTCTTGAAGGTTTCGATCGCCTCGCGCTCGGCGGCGCTCATTCCCAGACTGGCCATGCAAGCTCCCGTATCGTGGCGCCCTATGTGGGGCAATGCGCATTGCTGCCAAGGGGGTTGCATGGGCCGGGAGACGCGGCTATTGGCCCCGCCTCACCCGCCCCGCATCGCCGGGGCAGACGCCAGAGCGGGCGTAGCTCAGGGGTAGAGCACGACCTTGCCAAGGTCGGGGTCGAGGGTTCGAATCCCTTCGCCCGCTCCAGCGCAGCGCAGGCAGAGATAGCCTGCGGCTATCTCCACCATGCGCAAGCTCGGCCGGCCTCGTATAACGAGGACCGACGACGCGGCTTCGCCGCGGCGCTCTTATGGGGCTGGGCCCCGGCCTTCGCCGGGGTGACGATCGAGGCTACGAAACCAGCTTCAGCCCCGCGATACACGCCACGATCCCGAGGATCAGCGCGATCCGCACCGGCGCCGCCGCCTCGCCGAAGAACAAGATGCCCACCAGCACAGTCCCGATCGCGCCCGTCCCCGCCCATACGGCATACGCTGTCCCCAGCGGGATCGACCGCGACGCCACCTCCAGCAACGACATCGACAGCGTCACCGACACCAGGAACCCCGCCGTCCAGGGCAGGTTGCGGAACCCCTCGACGAAGCGGAGACAGGTGGTGAAGCCCACCTCGAACAGCCCGCCGAGGATCAGCAGCGCCCAGGCCATCAGCTCGGCTCGGCCGCCATTGCATCGAGCGCGTCACCGTGCAGTCGCCAGGGCTGCCAGCCGGTCTGGCGGCGCCCGCCGAGCCGTTCGTAAAAAGCCATCGCCTCGGTGTTCCAGTCGAGCACCGCCCAATCGATGCGGGCGCAGCCGCGCGCCTTCGCCTCTTGAGCGAGGCGGCGGAACAAAGTGCGCGCCACGCCCTGTTCGCGCGCGCTTTCGTCAACGAACAGGTCCTCGAGATAAAGGCTGGGCTTGCCGGTCCAGGTCGAGAAGGTCAGGAACCAGAGCGCGAAGCCAACCGGGCGCCCGTCGAGTTCGGCCAGAAAGGCATAGACCTGCGGGCCCTCGCCGAACAGTTCGTCACGGATCGACTCCTCCGTGGCCTGGACCGCGTCGGGTTCACGTTCATAGGTGGCCAGATCGCGGATCAGGCGGAGGATGGTGGCCTCGTCGCCGGGCACGGCATAGCGAATCGCAAGCGTCACAGATTGGCTTCCAACGTCATCTCCTCAGGGGACCGCGGCGGGCGCACGGCGATATAGCAACCGATGACGATCAATGCGGTGCCCGCCACCACCCACCAGCCGATCGCCTCTTCGAAGAACAGCCAGCCATAAAGCGCGCCCCAGCCAAAGCCCGTATATTCAACCACCACGAGCGACTGCGCCTCGGCCCGGGCATAGGCCCAGGAGAGGAGCATGAGGGAGAGGAGCGCCAGGCCGGCGCTGATCACGATCGCGGGCGCATGGCTGGCGTCCGGCACCACTGCGAAGACGGGCGCAGCGAGCAGCAGGAACAGGGCGGTGGTGAGGTTCTGGAAGAATCCAACCTCGACCGGGGAGGCGATCTGCGCCTGTTTGCGCATCAGCACGAGATTGCCGGCGTAGAGCACGGCCGAAACGAGCACGGCGGCCATGCCCCAAAGCACCTCTTCGTCGTAGCGGCCGGTGGCGCGGGTGACGAGCATCAGCGCCACGCCTGAGAGGCCCAGCACCGAACCGATCAGCGCGGCGGGCCTGACTGTCTCGCCAAGGAAGAAGCTTGCTAGATAGATCGCAATCAGCGGGGCGATGAACGACAAGGCGATCGCCTCCGCGAGCGGCACGCGGGCAATGGCCCAGAACCAAAGCACGGCCATAACGGAGACGATGGCGCCGCGGAGAAAGTGCAGCCGTAGCGTGCTGAGCGCGGGCAAGGCATGACGTCGCACTAGGAAGATCGCGCCGCCGAGAACCGCTCCTGCAAGCGTCCGCCACAATGTCGCGTTATAAGCGCCGATCGCCAGCGAAAGGCCCTTCATATAGGCATCCATCAGCGTGAAGCTGGCGATGCCGACACAGGCGATGGTGAAAGGCAGCGCGACCGAGCGCGTCACTTGAAGCTCCGCACGGCCGGCGAGTCGAGGCAATCGGGGCCGAGCGACTGGGGTGCCGGCGCTGTAGAGATTGGTGGCACCTCGACGGTCTGGCCGATCCGCACGGGAGCAAAACGCTGCGGGTCGTGGCCGGCGCACCGCATCGCCTCGGCGAGCAGCTTGGGTGGCGTGTCATACGCCTCGAAGCTCAGCCGGAACGTGCCCCAATGGATCGGGATGCTGCGCGGGCGGCCCAACCCCTCGAACACCTCCACCGCATCGATCGGGCCGATATGGCTGGCTGTTCCCATTTGTCCGGGCTGAAAGCGGAATGCGCCGATCGGCACGAGGGCGAGCCGTACGGGCCCAAGCGCCGCCGCTTCGGCAGGCCATCGGCCGTCACCCAAGCCGGTGTCTCCTGCGAAGAAGAGGTTGCCGCCGGGCAGTCGCACAGTGAAGCTCGACCAGAGCGCACGGTTGCGGTCCGCGAACCAGCGGCTGCCCCAATGGTGGTTGCGAGTCACAACCAGTTCTGCAGGCTCGACCGCCAGCCGGGTGCCCCAATCCACACCGCGTGCTTGGATGCCGCGGCTACGCAGGATCGAGTCGTTGCCAAGGCTGGTGACGATCCGTGGCTTGTCCCTTTCCCACAGCCGCTTGAGCGTGGTCAGGTCCATATGATCGTAATGATTGTGGCTGACGAGAACCAAGTCGATCTTCGGCAGGTCCTCGAAACGGACGCCCGGCACCGCCACGCGGCGGGGGCCGAAGCCGAACGGGCCGGCGGTGTCGCTCCAGATCGGGTCCGTCAGGATGTTGAGGCCGGCTGTCTGCACCAGCACGGTGGCATGGCCGATCCAGGTGACGAGCATGCGCTCGCCCTCCACCCGCGCCGGCGGCTTGGTCGGGGTGACGGGAACCGTCTCGGGCCAGGGCGGGCGGCCGTCGCTGCCGGTCAGGAAGCGCGCGAAGAAGCCGGCGCGGCTGCCGCCGGTCGGCGGCGCGGCGGTGTCCTCGCCGTCCGGATTGAAGAAGCGCTCGCCGTCAAAATGCGTACTCTCGGGCCCTCGATAATAGATGCGGTCGAGGAAGGGCGGCACCAGCACGACAGCCAGCAGCAGCACGACGATCAGGACCAGCAGAACTCGACCGATTGCGCGCGCCATGTTCTGCGTTCATCCTCCCAGTTCGATGCAGCGCATAAGGCTCCTGATCCTCGCCGCAACCGCTTTCCTGTCGGGCTGCGCCTCACTGCCCCGGCCCAGCCCGCCGAGCGCCGCGATCCGCGTGACCTTTGACACGGACCGGATCACCTCGGTGAAGGCGCGCGGCGTAGGGGCGGACGATCCGGTGCGAGTCGCCTCCATTTCGAAGCTGATCGTCGCCATCGGCGTGATGCGACTGGCCGAGGCGGGAACGCTGTCGCTGGACGAGGATGCGTCGCGCTGGCTTGGCTTCAGGCTGCGGAACCCGCACTTCCCGGACGTGCCGATCACGCTCAGGCTTTTGCTGTCGCACCGGTCGAGCCTGCGCGACGATGTGGACTATGCCATTCCGCTCGGCAAAACCGTGCAACACGCGCTCTCCTATCCCAACGCTTGGGACAAGGAGCACCCGCCCGGCACCTTCTTCCGCTATTCGAACCTGAACTTCCCCGTGATCGCCTCGGCGATGGAGCGGGCGACGGGCGAGCAGTTCGACCGGCTGATGGCGCGGCTGGTGTTCGAACCCCTGAAGCTCGACGCTTGCTTCAACTGGACGACCTGCAGCGACGCGGCGGTGGCGCGTGCGGTGGTGCTGCGCGACGAGACGGGGGGCGTGCGGCGGGACGACCTTGCCGGAAAACGCCCCGACTGTCCGGTGCTGGCGCCGGACGGGTGCGACCTCGCGCGCTACCCGCTTGGCAGCAACGGCGCGCTGTTCAGCCCTCAGGGTGGGCTGCGCATCTCGGCGGGTGGCCTGGCGCGCATCGGGCAGCTGCTGCTGCGCGGCGGCGAAGGGCTGCTGGGCCAGGAGTCGGTCGAGACGCTGATCGGGCCCGTCTGGGTGCATGATGGGCGGAACGGCGACACGGAGGGCGGCATCTGGTGCGCCTATGGCCTGGCCGTGCAGACGCTCGCCGCCTCGCCCGCCTGCCAGGCCAACGATCCGTTCGGCGACGGGGTGACACGGGTCGGCCATTCGGGCGAGGCCTATGGTCTGCGCTCCGGCCTTTGGCTCGACATCAAGCGCGGACGCGGGGTCGCCTACTTCGTGACGGCGGTGTCGGATGACGCGCCGAAGGGGCGCTCCGGCTTTACTCTGGTCGAGGAGCAGATCGCGCGCTGAAGGCGTAGAGCAGCAGCCCCGAGCCGGCTAGCGCGAGCAGAGTCCACCAAGAGGTCGCGCTCGACTGCCACGCCGCCCAGGCGCAGGTCGCGATGCCGAGTACGGTCATGATCCATGCCAGCGCGCGCCCGCGCTCCAGTTTCGGCAGCGCGGCGATGGCCAGCGCATAGACGAACATGCGCGCGAGCGTGGAGACGACCGCCAGCCACACGAAGCTGCCGCTCAGCGCCAGCGCCGCGATCAGCACCCCCATGAACAGGATGGAGTTGGCCGGAGTCGCGAAACGCGGATGCACCCGGCCGAACCAGGGGGGCGCCAGTCCGTCGCGGCCAAGCGCGTAGGTCACGCGCGTGGACCCGGTCATGCCGCCGCTGATGTTGCCAAGGAGGGAGAAGATGACGGTGCCGGTCAGCACGGCCGCGCCGACCGGCCCGAACACGCGGCGGGCGAGCTCGACCAGCGGAGCGTCGCCGCCCGTGCCCGGCTGCATCCAGGCCACATAGGCACATTGCACGAGCGTGTAGAGCAAGGCGGTCGCGATCACCGTCACGACCAGCGCCCGGGGAATGGTGCGCTTGGGATCGCGCGTTTCACCGGCCGCGATGACGCTGTTCTCAAAGCCGACGAACGCATAAAGGATCAGCAGCGCCGCCGCGCCGAGTTGATCCGTCGGCGGCAAGGTGGCGGTGACCTCCGGTGCCCGCGTGCCCAATGCCCAGATCGCCAGGAGCAACAACGGAGCCGCCTTGAGCAGGGTCAGGGCGTCGAGCACCCGCACCGCGCGGCGCACGCCGACTACGTTGATCACGGTCGTGAGCCCCACCATCGCCAGGATCGCGGCGGCACGGCCGAAGCCTCCCGCCGCGGCTGGCCAAAACACAGACAGATAGGTCGCGAACACGGTCGCGTTCGCTGCCAGCGCCGCCACCCGCGCGACATAGTAGAGCCAGCCCGCCTGGAACGAGGCGAAGCGGCCGAACGGCGCTGCATAGGCGACAGGGCCGCCGGTCGCCGGAAAGTGACTGGTCACCCGGGCGAAGGGCACGGCGATCACCAGAAAAAGCGCGCCGAACAGCGGGAACAGCAACGGGCTGAACGTGCCGAACCGGTCGAACAAGGTGCCCGGCAGCACGAAGATGCCGGCACCGACCAGCCCGTTGAACGACAGAAAGGCCGAGCCGAGAAAGCCGATGTCGCGCTTCAGCGGCTCCTCGGGGACCGGTAATGCTGTCTCAGACATTCCGCGCGATCATGGCAGCTATCGCTGTGCTCCGGCGAAGGCCGGAGCTCTGATCAACGCTCCGGCCTTCGCCGGAGCACAAGCCAGAGAAAAGCGGGTCACAGGGTGAACTGGCCCTCGATCACCGTCACGCAGGCGCCGCTCAGCACCGCGCGGTCGCCCTTCAGCGTGCAGCCGAGCCGGCCTCCCCGCTTGCTCGCCTGAAAGGCGGTGAAGCTGTCGCGGCCGAGCCGCTCGGCCCAGAAGGTCACAAGCGCAGCATGGGCCGAGCCGGTGACCGGGTCCTCGTCGATGCCGAAGCTCGGCACGAACACGCGGCTGACCACGTCCGCGTCGGTGCCGGGAGCGGTTGGCACGGCCATGACATGGTGCTGCCCGAGCGCGCGGAAATCCGGCTCCAGGGCGCGCACCGCCGCCTCGTCTTCGAGCAGAATGATGACGGTCGCCTCGGCGGCGTCGGTCGAGGATGCCCAGGTCGGCGCGTTCGGCACGCCCAGCGCGGCGGCGACTTCCGGCATGGGACGCGGCGCCATGAGCGTGGCCGGCAGGTCCATCGCATAGCCTGTACCGCCGCGCCGCACCTCCAGCACGCCCGCCTTGCGCGTGCGGAAGCGTACGGCCGCCCGATCGCCGAGCAGATGATGCCCCGCGGCAAAGGTCGCGTGGCCGCACAGCGCCACCTCGCACGCCGGGGTGAACCAACGCAGCTCGTATTCGGCGTCGCCTTTCGTCGGGATCGTAAAGGCGGTCTCAGACAGGTTGTTCTCGGTCGCGATCGCCTGCAGCACTTCGTCCGGCAGCCAGTCCTCCAGCGGCATGACGGCAGCCGGATTGCCGCCGAATGGGCGGCCGGCAAAGGCGTCGATCTGGGCGAAGGGCAGCTTCATCGTTCGGGTGTCTCCCTCAAGGTTTCGTCATGGCGGCCGGCCCGGTCTATGCGGCCTTCCGGGTCGAGATGGATCAGCACCTCTGCGCCGGGAAAGGCGGTGTGCAGCGCGTCTTCCGCCGCCTCGACGACCTCGTGCGCCTCGGCAATGGTCATGGTCGGGTCCACCCAGGCGTGGAACTGCGCGAAATCATGCGCGCCGCTGGTGCGGGTACGCAGATCGTGAATGCCGCGGAAACCCGGCTGCGCGTTGGCGAGGGTCACGAAGCGCTGGCGCTTCTCCTCTGGCCATTCGCGGTCCATCAGCTGGTCGATGGCGTGTGACGAGGCGCGCCACGCCCCATAAGCGAGCCACAGCGCGATCAGGATGCCGAGCACCGGATCGGCGCCCTCCAGGCCCGCCCAAGCCTCCAGAGCGAGCGCCGCGATGACGCTCAGGTTCAGCAGCAGGTCGGACTGGTAGTGGATGTTGTCGGTCGTGATCGCGACCGATCCGGTGCGGCGAATGACGGAGCGCTGATAGGCGAGCAGCGCCAGGGTGGCGACGATTGCCACCAGCGACACGCCCATACCGAGCTCCGCATCCTGGGCGACGCTGCCAGCGCGAAGCCGGTCGATCGCCTGCCAGAGAATGCCGGTCGCTGAGACCGCAATCAGTGCGACCTGCGCCAGCGCCACCAGCGCCTCGGCCTTGCCGTGGCCGAACCGGTGGTCGGCATCAGCCGGCATCGCCGCAAGCCGGACGCCGTACAGGGTCATCAGCGAGGCGAGCACGTCGAGGCCGGTGTCAGCGAGCGAGCCGAGCATCGCGACCGAGCCGGTCGCCCAGGCCGCATAGGCTTTCAGCCCGAGCAGGAAGAGCGCCATGGAGACGCTCGCAAGCGCCGCCCGCCGCGTCAGCTGGGCCCGCTCTCTCAGATGCGGATCGCTCACGGGTAGAGCAGGCCCTCGCGCCACCCCTCGCCATCGCGAGTGAAGAGCCGGCGTTCGTGAAGGCGGTGCGCGCGGTCGATCCAGAACTCGATGCGCTCCGGCGCGACGCGGTAGCCGCCCCAGTGCGGTGGTCGCGGCACCGGCCCGCCCTCGAAGCGGCGCTGCATCTCCTCGAACCGCGCCTCGAAGGTCTCGCGGGCATCGAGCGGGCGGGACTGATCAGAGGCCCATGCGCCCAGCTGCGAATCCCGGCTGCGGGTCGCGAAATAGGCGTCCGCCTCTTCGCTCGTGACCTGCGACACGGCGCCCTCGACGCGCACCTGTCGGCGCAGCGACTTCCAATGAAAGAGCAGCGCGGCGTTCGGATTGGCGGCGAGATCCCCGGCCTTCCGTCCTTCCTGGTTGGTGTAGAAGACGAACCCGCGCGGATCGAAGCCCTTCAGCAGCACCATCCGGACGGAAGGCCTACCTTCCGCATCAGCGGTCGCCAAAGCCATTGCGTTGCTGTCGTTGATCTCGGTCTCGCGCGCCTCGTCATACCAGGCGCGGAACAGCTCGAACGGGTCGGTCATGAGGGCGCATCTACGGCGCTCCGGCGTCGGAGGGAACGACTCTTCGCGCCGCACATTGAATCGGCCTCGCAACGAAGGTGACCCATGGCCGCACGCGCCTATTGGCAGGGGCAGATCCGCCTCGCGCTCGTCTCGATCCCGGTCGAAATCTATTCCGCCACCAAGAGCGGCGCGTCGATCGCGTTCAACCAGATCCATGAGCCGAGCGGCAAGCGGATCAAGTACGAAAAAGTCGCTCCCGGCATCGGCGCCGTCGACCCGGCCGAGATCAAGAAGGGCTTCGAGTACGAGAAGGGCCAGTATGTCCTGCTGGAGGAAAGCGAGATCGACGCGGTCAAGCTCGAGTCCAAGAAGACGCTGGAGCTGACCCAGTTTGTCGATGCGAGCGAGATCGACGTCCTCTATTTCGAGAAGCCCTATTATGTGGTCCCGGCCGATGACCTCGCCGAGGAGGCATTCGTGGTGCTGCGCGAGGCACTGCGGCGGACGAAGAAGGTGGGGCTGGGACAGCTCGCGCTTAGGGGCCGCGAATATATCGTCAGCCTGAAGCCGTGCGGCCGCGGCATCGTACTGGAAACGCTGCGCTATGCCGACGAGGTCAACAAGGCGCAGAGCTATTTCCGCGACATCCCCGACATTCAGCCGGACGAGGAACTGCTCGACTTGGCCGAGACGCTGATCGCCAAGAAGTCTGCCCCGTTTAAGCCGGACGAGTTCCACGATCGCTATGTCGATGCCCTCAAGGAACTGGTTCAGAAGAAGCTGAAGTCGAAGAGCGGCCGCGTCGCGCCGGAGCCGGAAGAGGATGCGCCGAAGCGCGGCGCCAATGTCGTGGACCTGATGGCGGCGCTGAAGAAGTCGCTGGAAAAGTCGGGCGCGCAGACCGGCGAGGCGGCGGAGAAGAAGCCGGCGCGAAAGGCGCCTGCGAAGGCTGCGGCGCCGGCAAAGGTGCCGCCCCGGCGCGCGCCCGCGAAAAAGCGCGCTGCTGGGTGAGATGGCGCTGATCTCGTCACCGACTTGGCTGAGCCTGTCGAAGCCCCCCCTTCTTTCTTCTACCACGCAAAGAAAGGGAGGGCTTCGACAGGCTCAGCCCCGACGGCGGAGAGTGTAGTACGATGGCGACGAAGGCCCGCGATCCGCTCGAACGCTACAACGCCAAGCGCGATTTCACGAAAACGGCCGAACCTTCGGGCACCATCGCCCCCGCAACGGGCAACAGCTTCATGGTGCAGAAGCATGACGCTACGCGCCTGCATTGGGACCTGCGGCTGGAGATGGACGGCGTGCTCAAGTCCTGGGCGGTGACGCGCGGGCCGAGCCTCGATCCGGACGATAAGCGACTGGCCGTGCGCACCGAGGATCATCCGCTCTCCTACGCCACCTTCGAAGGCACTATCCCCAAGGGGGAATATGGAGGCGGCACCGTGATGCTGTGGGACCGGGGCAGTTGGGCGCCGATCCCGGGCAAGTCCGCCAAGGACCTGGAGAAAGGCCATCTCCACTTCATCCTCGATGGCGAGCGGATGAAGGGCGAATGGCTGCTGATCCGCTTGAAGCCGCGACCGAAGGAGCGGACCGAAAATTGGCTGCTCCGAAAGATCGCCGACGAGCATGCGGGCGGGTCGGGGGATTTGGTGGATCGCTGCCTGACGAGCGTCAGCACCGGACGCACGATGGAAGAGATCGCCGCGGGGATGGAGCCGACAACTCCCTCGTCACCCCGGCGAAAGCCGGGGCCCAGGAGTCGCGCAAAGGAAGCAGGGAAGAAGGGTTTGGGCCCCGGCCTTCGCCGGGGTGACGGAGAGGAGATGCCTCCCTTCCAACCTCCCCAGCTCTGCACCCTCGTCGACACCGTGCCCACCGGCTCCACCTGGCTGCACGAGGTCAAGTATGACGGCTATCGCGTGCTACTGTCGGTAGGCGGCGGCGCGGCCAAGGTCTTCACGCGCTCGGGCCTGGACTGGACCGAGAAGTTCGCCGAGATCGCCGCCGCCGGTGCCGCCCTGGACCACACCGCGCTGATCGATGGCGAGGTGGTCGCGCTGGACCAGTCCGGCCGGCCGAGCTTTTCCGCGCTGCAGGACGCGCTGAAGCGCGGCGGCAAGAACCTCGTCATCTTCGCCTTCGACCTGCTTTCGCTCGACGGGCAGGACCTGACCGGCCTGCCCAATTTGGAGCGCAAGGAGCTGCTGCGCACCATCGTACCTGCCGACGGACCGATCGCCTATGCCGAGCATGTGATCGGCGAGGGCGAAAAGCTGTTCAAGACCATATGCCGCGAAGGCTATGAAGGCGTGGTCTCCAAGCGCGCCGACGCAGCCTATCTCGGCAAGCGCACGCAGAGCTGGCTCAAGATCAAATGCATCCAGCGGCAGGAATTCGTGATCGTAGGCTGGCTGCCGAGTGAGGCGCGCGGGCGCGGCTTCCGCTCGCTGATCCTGGCGGTGAACGATGGCGGTTCACTGCGGTTTGCCGGCAAGGTCGGCACGGGGTTCGACGCCAAGCTGATCGAAGAGATCAGCGGCAAGCTGGCGAAGCTCGCCACCGACGCTCCGCCCGTGGAAGCACCCAGGGCAGCGGTGCGCAGCGCGCGTTGGGTCAAGCCGAAGCTGGTCGCCGAAGTCGCGTTCACCGAATTCACCGCCGACAACGTCGTCCGCCACGGCAGCTTCATCGGCCTGCGCGAGGACAAGCCGGCGCGCGAGGTGAAGCCGGAGAAAGCGGCCAAGACGCCGCCCGCGCCCGAGCTGGCGGTCAAGATCACGAATCCGGAGCGGGTGATCTACCCCGACTCGGGCATCACCAAGGGCCAGCTCGCGAGCTATTACCAGCAGGTGGCCGGAATCATGCTGCCCTGGGTGGCGGACCGGCCGATCAGCCTCGTCCGCTGCCCGCAGGGCCGCGCCAAAAAGTGCTTCTTCCAGAAGCATGACGCCGGCAGCTTCGGCGAGCATGTGCGGCACGTGCCGGTGCGGGAGAGGAACGGATCGACCGAGGATTATCTCTATGTCGACTCGGTCGAGGGCCTGCTCACCTGCGTGCAGATGGGCACGATCGAGTTCCACGGCTGGGGCAGCCGCGTGGCCGATTATGAGAAGCCCGACCGGGTGGTGTTCGACCTCGATCCCGACGAAGACCTCGGCTTCGAGGAGGTGAAGAAAGCGGCGATCGACCTGAAGCGATACCTGGGGGATCTCGGGCTCGTCACCTTCGCGATGCTGTCGGGCGGCAAAGGGGTGCATGTGGTCGCGCCGATCACTCCGGGCGCCGAATGGCCGGAGGTGAAGGACTTCACGCACCGCTTCGCGCTAGCCCTGTCGGAAACGGAACCGGAGCGGTTCCTGGCCAACATGTCCAAGGCCAAGCGCAAGGGCCGCATCTTCATCGACTACCTCCGCAACCAGCGCGGCGCGACCGCTATCCTGCCTTATGCGGCGCGCGCGCGCCCGCACGCGCCCGTAGCGGCGCCGGTCAGCTGGGAGGAACTAAAGAGCCTCGACACGGCCGCACGGTTCACGGTGCTGGACGGGGCGGAGCTGATCGAGCGGGCGAACTCCAAGGCACTCGCCGGCTGGGGCGCGGCGGAGCAGGTGCTGCCGAAGCTATAAATCGATCCGTTCGTATCGAGCGAAGTCGAGATACGCTTCTCGACTTCGCTCGAAGCAAACGGATTCAACTTACCGCGCAATGCCCCCCGCTGCCAGCACCGCCAGCGTCACCAGCTCACTAGCCCGCGAGCCCATCGTCGCGATCTGGACCGGCTTTTCCATGCCGACCAGCATCGGGCCGATCACCGAGTCGCCGCCCAACTCGCGCAGCAGCTTGGCCGAAATGTTCGCTGATTGCAGGCCGGGCATCACCAGCACGTTGGCAGGCCCCGACAGGCGGCTGAACGGATAGTTCGCCATCACGCGCGGGTTGAGCGCGACGTCGGGCGCCATCTCGCCCTCGAACTCGAAGCTGACGCCGCGTTGTTCGAGCAGCGCCACCGCATCGCGGATGTTGTCGAGATAGGCGCCCGGCGGATTGCCGAAGGTGGAGTAGCTGAGGAAGGCGACGCGCGGCTCTTGCCCCATGCGGCGGGCGACGGCGGCCGTCTGTTCGGCGATATCGGCCAGCTCTGGGGCGCTCGGGCGTTCGTTGACCGTGGTGTCGGCCATGAAAACGGTGTGCGACTGGCCGACCAGCACGTGGATGCCGAACGGGATCGTGCCTTCTACCGGATCGAGCACGCGCCGCACCTCCCGCAGCGACTGCGCATAGGTGCGGGTGACGCCGGTAATCATCGCGTCCGCCTCGCCCATGTCGAGCAGCAGCGCGGCGAACATGTTGCGGTCCTGGTTGACCATCCGCTCGCATTCGCGGTGCAGATAGCCGCGCCGCTGCAGCCGCTCATAGAGCCGCTCGACCATCTTGGGTACCAGCGGCGAGTTGCGGCTGTTGTGAACTTCGATGCGGCTCGGATCGTCCATGCCGAGCGCCTTAAGCCGATCGTGCACGTCCTCCCGTCCGACCAGCAGCGGAATGGCATAGCCGCCTTCCATCACCTGGATCGCGGCGCGCAGCACTACATCCTCTTCGCCTTCCGCGAACAGCACGCGCTTGGGATTGGCGCGTGCCGCCTCATAGGCGAGCGTCAGCACCGAGGTGGTGGGGTTGAGCCTTGCCTTCAGCGTCTGGCGGTACTCGGCGAGATCGAGGATCGGCTTGGTCGCCACGCCCGAATCCATCGCGGCCTTGGCGACGGCAGCAGGCACGATCTCCATCAGACGCGGATCGAAGGGCGCCGGGATGATGTAATCGGCGCCGAAGCTGTGCGCCCGCCCGCCATAGGCGGCGGCCACTTCCTCCGGCACCTGCTGGCGCGCGAGCTCGGCCAGAGCCTGGGCCGCGGCAATCTTCATCTCGTCATTGATCGCGGTCGCGCGCACGTCGAGCGCGCCACGGAAGATGAAGGGGAAGCCGAGGACGTTGTTGACCTGGTTGGGGTAATCGGACCGGCCGGTGGCGACGATCGCGTCCGGCCGCGCGGCCTTCGCCTCGGGGGGCGTGATTTCCGGGTCCGGGTTGGCCATCGCAAAGATGATCGGCCGCGGCGCCATCTTCATCACCATGTCGGGCTTCAGCGCACCGGCGGCTGACAGGCCGAGGAAGATGTCCGCGCCTTCGAGCGCCTCGACGAGCGTGCGGCGATCCGTCTTGGCGGCGTGGGCGGACTTCCACTGGTCCATGCCCTCGGTGCGACCCTGGTAGATCACGCCCTTGCGGTCGCACATGATGACGTTGTCGTGGCGCACGCCCATCGCCTTGATGAGCGAGGTGCAGGCGATGGCGGCAGCACCGGCGCCGTTCACGACTACCTTCACGTCCTTGAGCTCGCGGCCGGTCAGGTGGCAGGCGTTGATGAGGCCGGCGGCGGTGATGATCGCCGTGCCATGCTGATCGTCGTGCATGACCGGGATCTTCATCCGCTCCTTGAGCGCCTGTTCGATGATGAAGCAGGCCGGCGCGCCGATATCCTCGAGGTTGATGCCGCCAAAGCTCGGCTCCATCAGCGCCACCGCATTGATGAAGGCTTCGGGATCTTCCGTGTTGAGTTCGATGTCGATCGAATCGACGTCGGCGAAGCGCTTGAACAGCACCGCCTTGCCTTCCATCACCGGCTTGGAGGCGAGTGCACCAAGATTGCCGAGGCCGAGGATGGCGGTGCCGTTCGAGATCACGGCGACCAAGTTGCCCTTGGCGGTATAGTCATAGGCGCAGGCGGGGTTCTCGGCGATCGCGCGGACCGGGACCGCAACCCCCGGCGAATAGGCCAGCGACAAATCGCGCTGCGTCGCCATCGGCTTGGACGCGATGATCTCGATCTTCCCCGGCCGCCCGGCCGAGTGGAACAGCAACGCCTCACGCTCGGAGAACTGCACATTGGAATGGTCGCTCATCTGGCCCCCCTCGGCTGATCGATCGGCGCGACCCTAGAGCCCCGACGCGAGGCTTTCCAGTGCGCCCGCACATGCTATCGCAGCCATGTGTCCCTTTACTCGCTGGCCCGCCCCTTCATCCACGCACTCGATGCCGAGCAGGCCCATCGGCTGACGATCGGGGCGCTCAAGCCGCTGCCGCCGCTTGGGCGGCCCGAAGAGGATCCGGTGCTCGCGACGGAACTCGCGGGCCTGCGCTTTCCGAATCCGTTGGGATTGGCAGCCGGCTTCGACAAGGATGCCGAGGTGCCGGCACAGATGCTCGGCTTCGGCTTCGGCTTCGTCGAAGTCGGCACGCTGACCCCGCTGCCGCAAGCAGGCAATCCGAAGCCGCGGCTGTTCCGGCTGGCGGACGATCTCGCGGTGATCAATCGCATGGGGTTCAACAATGGCGGCCAGGCGGCGGCGCTGGAGCGGCTGCGGCGGGTGACTCGACGCGCGGGGCCGGTCGGGGTCAATATCGGTGCCAACAAGGACGCCGTTGATCGCATCGCCGACTACGCCGCCGGCGCTCGGGCAATGGTGGACGTGGCCGATTACCTGACGGTCAATATCAGTTCGCCCAACACTCCGGGATTGCGGGCGCTGCAGAGCGAGACAGCGCTCAAGGAGTTGCTGGCGGGCGTGCTGCCTTGCGCCAAGCCAGTGTTCCTAAAGGTGGCGCCCGACCTGGAGAGCGGGGAAGTGGATGCGATTGCTCGTGTAGCCATCGGTGGCGGGCTGAGCGCGATCATCGTCGCTAACACCACCATTACTCGTCCGTTGCTACGGTCGCGCTCTGCCGGAGAGGCCGGTGGGCTGTCCGGCGCGCCCTTGCGTGAACTGGCACACAAGCAGCTTCGAGCGTTTCGCGCCGCGACGGGCGGCGCGATCCCGCTGATCGCGGCGGGCGGGATCGCCGATGCGGATGAGGCCTATCGCCGCATTCGGGCAGGCGCCTCGCTCGTGCAGCTTTATTCGGCGCTGGTCTATCAAGGGCCTGGCCTTGCCCGTCGCATCGCGCGGGGCTTGGCCGAGCGGCTGCGGCGGGACGGCTTTGCGAATGTCGCCGACGCGGTCGGGGTGGAGTCTTGAGGGCGACCGCTTTAGACCCCTCGCCCATGATCCGCTTCTTCCTCTGCCTGTTCGCTCTCGCCGCCGTTCAGGCGCCGGCTCGCACGCCGACGCCCGTTGGCACGGGCGCAGTCTCGTCCGCGCATCCGAGTGCGACCGAAGCGGGGCAGGAGATCCTGCGCCAGGGCGGCAGCGCGACCGACGCGGCAATGGCGATGATGCTGGCGCTGACGGTGGTCGAGCCGCAATCGTCCGGCATCGGCGGCGGCGGTTTTCTCCTCCACCATGACGCGCGCTCGGCCAAGATCGAGACGATCGACGGACGCGAGACCGCACCCGCAGCCGCCGACCCAAAGCGCTTCCTTGTGGCCGACGGTACGCCGATGTCCCATCGCCAGGCTGTGGGCGGCGGCCGCTCTGTCGGTGTGCCCGGCAACATCCGGCTGATGGCACTGGCGCACCGCAAATGGGGCAAGCTGGCCTGGCCGCGCCTGTTCGAGCCGGCGATCCGCCTGGCCGAGCAGGGTTTTCCTGCTTCTCGCACGCTCGCCGGCGCCAGCCGTTCCCTCTCGCCGGTCTGGTCGGATTACCCCGCCATTCGCGCGCTCTATGCGCCGGCGGGCGCTCCGGTCACGGAAGGCACCAACATCCGCAACCCGGCGCTCGCCGCCTTGCTGCGCAAGATCGCGGCGGACGGCCCGGACGCTTTCTATACCGGCGAGAACGCGCAGGCGATCCTGGCGGCTGTCCGCACGCCCGGAGCGCCCGGCGACATGACCGCCGCCGACCTGACCGGCTACCGCGCCAAGGAGCGCCCGCCAGTGTGCGGGACCTATCGCATTTGGCGCATCTGCGGCATGGGCCCGCCCTCGTCCGGCGCGACCACGGTGCTCGGCATCCTAGGCATGCTGGAGCGGTTCGACCTGAAGGCTCTCGGCCCCGACAACCCGCAATCCTGGCATCTGATCGCCGAGGCGATGCAGCTCGCTTATGCCGATCGGGAGAAATACCTGGCGGATGCCGACTTCGTGCGGGTGCCGGTGAAGGGCCTGTTGGACAAAGCCTATCTGCGGCGCCGCTCGGGTTTGATCTCGCCGGAGCGGGCGCTGGGCGCCTATGTATCCGGCAACCCGCCCGGCGCCCCGGCACGGACGCCCGCGGTGCAGGCGGAGCCTGCGGGCACGACCCACTTCGTGGCGGTCGACGCGGCCGGCAACGTCGCCAACATGACATCCACCGTGGAGGGGCCGTTCGGCAGCCAGCTGGTCGCGAACGGCTATGTGCTGAACAACGAGCTGACCGATTTCACTTCCGTGCCGGAACGCGGTGGAGCGCCAGTCGCGAACCGCGTGCAGGGCGGCAAGCGTCCGCTCTCCTCCATGTCGCCGACCATCGTCTATGATCGGAGCGGACGGCCGGTGTTCGCCGTAGGCGCGGCGGGCGGCAAGACCATCATCATGCAGGTCGCCAAGGCGCTGATCGCGCATCTCGATTGGGACATGAACGCGCGCGACTCCATCGGCGAGGGACTGATCTATTTTGGATCGAGCGGCATCATCCTGGAAGAAGGCACCAAGCGCGAGGCCCTGCTGGAGCCGCTGCGCCGGCTGGGCCACCGGGTGACGGTCGGCCGCCTCGGCCTCAAGGCCAATGCGGCGGAGCGGACGTCGATCGGCTGGGTGGGCGCAGCCGATCCGCGCAGCATCGGCTCGGCGTTGCAGCCATAAACAGAGCAAACGGAGGGGTATGCGCCAGTTCGAGCAGTTTCCAAACCTGGTGACGATGTTCTTCACCCGCGCACGGGAGAAAGGCGAGAAGCCGTTCCTGTGGCGCAAGCAGGGCGGTGCCTGGGCCTCGATCAGCTGGGCCGAGGCCGCGCGGCGGGTCTCGTCACTCGCGGCCGGCTTGAAGGCGCTGGGGCTGCAGCGCGGCGACCGGGTCATGCTGGTCTCGGAGAACCGGCCCGAATGGTGCCTGGCCGATCTCGGTATCATGGCGGCCGGATGCGTCACCGTGCCGACCTACACGACCAACACCGAACGCGATCACCTGCATATTTTGGAGAATAGCGGCGCGGCCGGGGTGATCGTCTCGACCGAGAAGCTTGCTCGGACCCTGCTGCCCGCGGTGCTGCGGTCGAACGACGCGCGACACGTGATCTCGATGGAGGCGCTGAAGGCCCCGCAGGGCGGCGACGTGTCTTTCCATCTCTGGGAGGCGCTGCTCGGCACATCGGCGGATGTCGGCGCCGCCGAGACATCCGCTGCCGAGATGCAGCGCGGCGACCTCGCCTGCCTCATCTACACCAGCGGCACGGGCGGGGCCCCGCGCGGCGTGCGCCAGCATCACGGCGCCATCCTGCTGAACGTCGAAGGCTGTATCGACATCATCGCCAACGACTTCACCTGGGAAGAGGAGGAGGTATTCCTCTCCTTCCTGCCGCTCAGCCACGCCTATGAGCATTCGGGCGGGCAGTTCCTGCCGATCGGGCTTGGCGGGCAGATCTACTATGCCGAGAGCCTCGAAAAGCTCGCCTCGAACATCGAGGAGAGCCGGCCCACCATCATGGTCGTGGTGCCGCGCCTGTTCGAGGTGCTCCGGCAGCGCATCACCAAGAACATCGAAAAACAGGGCGGGCTCGCGCCGCAACTGCTGCGCCGCGCGGTGGCGCTGGGCGAAAAGGAGATGGGCGCCGGCTTGCCCCTCCTCGACCGGCCGATGAACCTGATCGTCGACAAGCTGTTCCGGCCCAAGATCCAGAAGCGCTTCGGCGGTCGCCTGAAGGCGATGGTTTCGGGCGGCGCGCCGCTTAACCCGGCCGTGGGCAATTTCTTCCATTCGGTCGGGCTCACCGTGCTGCAGGGTTATGGGCAGACCGAGGCGGGGCCGGTGATCAGCTGCAACCGGCCAGGCGTCGGGATCGGCATGAACACGGTCGGCCCTCCGCTCACCAAGGTCGAGGTGAAGATCGCGGAGGATGGCGAGATCCTGTGCCGCGGCGAACTCGTCATGCACGGCTATTGGCAGAACGAGGCCGAGACCCAGCGGGTGCTGAAGAACGGCTGGCTGCACACCGGCGATATCGGCCATCTCGACGAGAAGGGCCGGATCGTCATCACCGACCGCAAGAAGGACCTGATCGTCAACGACAAGGGCGACAATGTGTCGCCCCAAAAGGTCGAAGGCATGCTGACGCTGCAGCCCGAGATCCTGCAGGCGATGGTCTATGGGGACCGGCGCCCTTACCTGGTCGGCCTGATCGTTCCCGATCCCGAATGGACGGCCGAATGGGCGATCGCCAACAGCTACAAGTGCGACTTCGCCGCGCTGTCGGACAATCCGATGTACAAGGCGGCGCTGATGGCGGCCGTCGACCGGGTCAACAAGGACCTGTCGGTGATCGAAAAGGTGCGCCGCATCGTGGTGGCGCCGCAGCCTTTTGCGATCGAGAACGAGCAGCTCACCCCCTCGCTCAAGATCCGGCGGCACGTCATCAAGCAGAGCTACGGCCCGCAGCTAGACGCGCTCTACAAGGGTTGAGACCCGTCGAGCGCTAAGCGGCGCTTGTCGAAGGCGAGTCGTGCTGCGCTTAGCGGGCCATAGCGGACGCGGCATGTTCACCGCCCTGATCACGCTCGCCGCCGCCGCCGCTCCAATCCCGGACGCCACCCAGAAGGCCATCGAGGCCGTGTGCTACGACTATGTCGACGGGCAGCTCGAAGGCGATCCGGCCCGCGTTTCGCGCGCGCTTCATCCCGACCTCGCCAAGCGCGCCGCCCTGCCCTCAAACAAGGACGAGGTGCTCGCCCTGCGGCGGATGTCGAAGGACGAGCTGGTCGATCTCACCCGCCAAGGCGCGCTCAAGACGCCGCGCGAGCAGTGGAGCCGCACTGTCCGGGTGCTCGACGTAACCGGCAATGCCGCCGTTGCGCGGGTCGAGACACCGTGGTTCGTCGACTATTTCCACCTTGGCCGCTGGGGCGACCGCTGGGTGATCGTCAACGCACTCTGGTATCCAAAGCCGCGCGGCTGATCAGCTTCCCTTGCGGAACGGCACGAACGCGCCGAGCGCGCAGCTGCCAGGGGAGAAGCCCTGGGCATAGTCGCGGACAAAGGCGATCTCGCCGCTGCAGAGCAGGCCGGTCGGGTTGCGGGTTTCCAGCGCCAGGTTGCTGTTGAGACCCGGGCAACCGCCCGGCGGCTCGTTCCGGTACACCGTGCCGTTGCGCATCCGGTAGAGGATGGTGCGGCCGCCGACATAATAGGTCGAGCGGATCTGCGTGTGCGGGATGCAGCTGACCGGATTGCCGGGCGTCCGGCCGGCGAGCCAGCGGTCCATCAACTGAATGTCGCGCGCGGTGGCGCGGTCGCCAGTCTGGCTGACTGCGGCGGTGCCGGCCAGGGCTCCGGCGAGGGCGACAACCGCTAGGCCCATGAACTTGCGCATTTTTCCGGTCCTTTCGACTCGGGACAACGATCCTATCCGCGAAAAGTATCTTTGGCCGCGCGGCGCGCTGCAAGTTCTTCCGCGGTGCGCGCTCGCATGAACGGATTGGTGGCGAGCTCCAACGCGATGGTCGTGGGTACGGTCGCCTCTCCACGTGCCCGCGCGGCCTCGACTCCGGCCATGCGGGTAACGACGGCCGCGTTCTCCGGCTCTGCCACCAGCGCATAGCGCCCGTTCGACAGCGTATACTCGTGCGCGCAGTAGATGTGAGTTTCGGGGGGCAGCGCGGCCAGGCGCTGCATGTTGGTGAACATCTGCGCGGCAGTGCCCTCGAACAAGCGCCCGCAGCCCATGGCGAACAGCGTGTCGCCCACGAACGCCGCGTGCTCGGACGCGAAATGGTAGGCAATGTGGCCGGCCGTGTGGGCGGGCACCTCCAGCACCTCGGCTTCACCCGCGCCCAGCCGGACGCGGTCTCCTTCGCCCACCGTGCGGTCGAGCGTGGGAATGCGCGCCGCCTCGGCCGCGGGACCGGTGATTGTGCAGCCGGTCGCCGCCTTGATCTCGGCGTTGCCGCCCGTGTGGTCCGGATGCCAGTGGGTGTTCCAGATCTGGGTGATGCGCCAGCCAAGCCGCTCTGCTGCGGCCAGCACCGGCGCCGCCTCGGCCGGATCGACCACCATCGTCTCGCCCGACCGCGGCTCGTGGACCAGCCAGATATAGTTGTCCTGGAGAGCAGGAATGCGCTCGATCTTGATCATGTGGCAGGCCCTCGACGATAGCGTCTCTTGAGCCTGCCTGACCCGGCGATCAAGACGGAGACGCGCCATGCCGATCGACGCCCGCCTGCCCTACGACCCGACCAACGTCTTCGCCAAGATCCTGCGTGGCGAGATTCCAAGCAAGAAGGTCTATGAAGACGAGCATGTCCTCGCCTTCCACGACATCAACCCGCAGGCGCCGGACCACATCCTCGTTATCCCAAAGGGCGCCTATGTCTCCTGGGACGACTTCTCGGAGCGCGGGAGTGAAGCGGAGATTGCCGGCTTCGTCCGCGCGGTCGGCAAGGTTGCGCGTGAGGCCGGACTCGTATCGCCGGGCTATCGGCTGCTCGCCAATGTGGGGCTGAACGGGCACCAGGAAGTGCCGCACCTGCATGTCCACATCTTCGGTGGCAAGCCCTTGGGACCGATGCTCGCGCGATAATCTGTTGCGCTTGCGCGACAAGCCTCTAGTTTCCCGCGCCCAGAACAGGCGCAAACGCTTAGCGCCACTAAGGGGATCGAAACGGCATGATTTTCGGGCGCGTAAAGCCTCTCGACGCCATCCTCGCCACTGCAGAGAAAAAGTCGCTGACCCGGACGCTTGGTGCGTTCCAGCTGACGATGCTCGGCATCGGCGCGGTGATCGGCACCGGCATCTTCGTTCTGACGGCGGAGGCCGCGCAGAAGGCGGGCCCCGGCATGATGATCTCCTTCATCATTGCCGGTGCCGTCTGTGCGGTGGCGGCGCTCTGCTACGCGGAAATGGCCTCGATGGTGCCGGTTTCCGGCTCCGCCTACACCTATAGCTATGCCGTGATGGGCGAGCTGCTGGCCTGGATGGTCGGCTGGGCACTCATCCTCGAATATGCAGTCGCCGCCGGCGCCGTTTCAGTCGGTTGGTCCGGCTATGTGGTCGGACTGATCGAGAACGCCTTTGCGATCGACATACCCGATACCTTGGTGCTGGGGCCTTATGACGGCGGTCTGATCAACCTGCCGGCGATGGCGATTGCGGGCCTCGTCACCTGGCTGCTCGTGATCGGCACCAAGGAGTCGGCAACGGTCAACGCAATCCTGGTCGCCATCAAGGTGGCGGCGCTCACCCTCTTCATCGTCCTTGCCGTACCGGTGATGAAGATGGAGAATTTCGAGCCCTTCTCGCCGCTCGGCTTCGGCGGCATCTCGGCGGCGGCCGCCTCCATCTTCTTCGCCTATGTCGGCTTCGACGCAGTCTCGACCGCGGCTGAAGAAACCAAGAACCCGCAGCGAAACATGCCGATCGGCCTGATCGGGTCGCTTGCGATCTGCACCATCTTCTACCTGCTGGTGTCGGCCGGCGTCATCGGATCGGTGGGTGCACAGCCGGTGTTCGGGCCGGGGGGCGAGGCGCTCGAGCCCGGCAGCCGCGAGTTGGCCGCCCAGTGCGGCGCGCTCGGCGACCAGGCCGTGACCTGCTCCAAGGAAGCTTTGGCCTGGACGCTGCGCGAGATCGGCTGGCCGCAGATCGGCAACCTTCTGGGCCTGGCCGCTGGCCTCGCGCTGCCGTCCGTCATCCTGATGATGATGTTCGGCCAGACCCGCATCTTCTTCGTGATGAGCCGGGACGGCCTGCTGCCGACCGTCTTCTCGAAGATCCACCCGCGCTACAACACGCCGCACGTGATCACCATCCTGACCGGCATCGGCGTGGCGCTGTTCGCAGCCTTCTTCCCGGTCGGCCAGTTGGCGAACATCTCCAACTCCGGCACCCTGTTCGCCTTTGCCGCGGTTTCGATCGCGGTCATGGTGCTGCGCCGGACCGATCCGGGCCGCCGTCGGCCGTTCCGGACGCCTGCCATCTACCTGACGGCGCCGATCTCCATCATCGGCTGTATCTACCTGTTCTTCAGCCTGGACGAGAAGTCGAAGATGCTGTTCGTGGCCTGGGCGGTGATCGGCCTGGCGGTCTACTTCCTCTACAGTCGCAGCCGTAGCCATGTCGGCCGGGGCACGGTCGAAGTGCATGAGCCGGAGATCCACGACATCGACCCGCCAGTGCCGGGCACGCATTGAGCCTCCTCCGTCACCCCGGCGAAGGCCGGGGCCCAGGAGTCGTTTGTTGAGGGCGGGGCCCCGGCCTGCGCCGGGGTGACGGCTAGGAGCGCAGGTCTGGCGGGACGGCTTCGGCGGTCAGCCGCGCGATGACCTCGTCGAGCGGCAGCACTTCCTGCCGCGCGTCCGCGCCCAAGGGCCGGAGCGCCACGGTGCGCTCTTCCGCCTCGCGCTTGCCGACGACCAGCAGGTACGGGACCTTGGCCAGGCTGTGTTCCCGCACCTTGTAGTTGATCTTCTCGTTGCGGAGATCGGCTTCCGCACGGATGCCGGCCTTGGCCAGTGCCGCGATCACCTCCTCGGCATAGTCGTCGGCATCCGAGACGATCGTCGCCACCACCGCCTGCACCGGCGCCAGCCACAGCGGGAACTTGCCCGCGTGATGCTCGATCAGGATGCCGATGAACCGCTCGAAGCTGCCCAGGATCGCGCGGTGCAGCATGACCGGCCGGTGCCGCTCGCCGTCCGCGCCGACATAGGAAGCGTCCAGCCGCTCCGGCAGCACCGTGTCGGTCTGGATCGTGCCGACCTGCCAGGTGCGGCCGATCGCGTCGGTCAGGTGGAACTCGAGCTTCGGCGCATAGAAGGCGCCTTCGCCGGGCAGTTCTTCCCAGCCGAACTCGGGCGTGGCGCGGCCCGTCGCCGCAACCGCGTCGCGCAGCGACTGCTCCGACCAGTCCCACATCGCGTCCGTGCCGAAGCGCTTCTCCGGCCGGAGCGCGAGCTTGATCGCATATTTGTCGAAGCCCAGGTCCTTATAGACCGTGTCGAGCAGGTCGCAGAACAAAGCCACCTCTTCAACCAGCTGATCCTCGCGGCAGAAGATGTGCGCGTCGTCCTGGGTGAACTGCCGCACCCGCATCAGGCCGTGCAGCGCGCCGTGCGGCTCGTTGCGGTGGCAGCAGCCGAACTCTGCCATGCGTAAGGGGAGGTCGCGATAGCTCTTGATGCCCTGGCGGAAGATCAGCACGTGCGCGGGGCAGTTCATCGGCTTCAAGGCCATCCAGTCCGCGTCGTTCGACACGACGGGGCCCTCGTCTTCGGTGTTCGGCACCTCGTCCGGGATGACGAACATGTTTTCGCGATACTTGCCCCAGTGGCCGGACTGCTCCCACTGGCGCGCGTCCATGATCTGCGGCGTCTTCACTTCCTCATAGCCGCCCGCGTCGAGGCGCCGGCGCATATAGGCCTCCAGCTGCCGCCAGATGAGGTATCCCTTGGGGTGCCAGAAGATGGAGCCATGCGCCTCGGCCTGAAGGTGGAACAGGTCCATCTCCGCGCCGAGCTTGCGATGGTCGCGCTTGGCCGCTTCCTCGAGCCGCGTGAGGTGCTCGGCGAGCTGCTTCTTGTTCAGCCAGCCGGTGCCGTAGATGCGCGAGAGCATCGCGTTCTTCTGGTCGCCGCGCCAATAGGCGCCCGAAACGCGGGTCAGCTTGAACGCTTGGGGATCGAGCTTGCCGGTGGAGGCGAGGTGCGGGCCGCGGCACATGTCGAGCCAGTCACCGGACCGGTAGACAGTCAGTTCCTCGTCGCTCGGCAGCTCGCCTGCCCACTCGGCCTTGAACGTCTCGCCGCGCTTGCGAAAATAGGCGATCAGCCGGTCGCGCGTCCAAACCTCGCGGATGAGCGCTTCGTCCTTCGCGATGATGCGCCGCATTTCTTCCTCGATCGCCGGCAGGTCCTCTTCCGTGAAGGGACGATCCTTGGGCGCGAAGTCGTAGTAGAAGCCATCGTCCGTTGCAGGGCCGAAGGTGATCTGCGTGGCCGGGAACAGGTTCTGCACCGCCTCCGCCAACACATGGGCGTAGTCGTGGCGGACGAGCTCCAGAGCATCCGCCTCGTCGCGCGCGGTGACAAGCGCCAGCTGCGCATCGTGCTCGATCGGCCGCAACAGGTCGCGCACTTCGCCGTCGACCTTGGCCGCGAGCGCCGCCTTGGCCAGCCCCGGCCCGATCGCCGCGGCAATCTCGGCCGCGGTGGTGCCGCACGCAACCTCGCGCGCGGAGCCATCGGGAAGGGTGATGCGGATCATCTCGGACATGGTTGGGCCATGTAGCGATTTGGCCCCGAGCGACAAGCCGCCGTGGCCTTAGTCCGCCTGCAGCGCCTCGGCGACTTGTGGCGCGATGCGCTGGACGACGCGGTCGATGCCCTGCGGGTTGGGGTGGATGCGGTCGGGGAGCATCAGGGCAGCGTCCGTCACCACGCCATCCAGGAAGAAGGGATAGAGGGCCGCCCCATAGTCCTTGGCGAGCTTCGGATAGAGCGCATTGAAGCGATCGACATAGTCGCGGCCCATATTCGGTGCGGCCACCATGCCGGTCAGCAGCACTGGGATATCCCGCTTCTTCAGCTCGTCGAGCATCGCCCGAAGGTTGGCTTCCGTCTCCTCCGGCGGGAGCCCGCGCAGCATGTCGTTGCCGCCCAGGCCCAGCACGACCAGGTCCGGCTGGCGCGGCAGCCCGTCGAGCGTAAAGGCGAGGCGCTGGCGGCCGGCGGCCGTCGTGTCGCCGGACACGCCGCCATTGTGCACCCGCGCGTCCACCCCCTGCGCCTTCAGCGCTTTCTCGAGTTCGGCCGGGAAGCTCTCCTGCTGCGGCACGCCATAGCCGGCATAGAGGCTGTCGCCGAACGCGAGCACGAGCTTGGCGGCCTCTTGTGTTTCGGTCGGCGCGGGTGCGGGGTTCGTCACCTCGGCCGTGTTGTTGGTCGAAGCCTCACGTTCGCCGCATCCCGCAAGGTGGACGATCAGCAACGCCGCCCCATATGTCCGCAACCGAAATGACAAGGACGTCCTCCCACACATGACCGGCTCCGATATCGCGATCGCCGCGCGAAATGTCACCCTGACGCTCGGCACGACGGCCGCACCGGTCAACATCCTCAAGGGCGTGAGCCTCGATGTGCCGCACGGGCAGAGCGTGGCGGTGCTGGGACCGTCAGGCTCGGGCAAGTCGTCGCTGATGGCGATCCTGTCCGGACTGGAGCGGGCGACCTCCGGCGAAGTGCGAGTGGCGGACGTCGACTTCCACGTGCTTGATGAAGACCGGCTCGCGGAAGTGCGGCGTGGCCGGATCGGTATCGTGCTGCAGAGCTTTCACCTGCTGCCAACGATGACGGCGCTGGAGAATGTCGCGGTGCCGCTGGAGTTGGGCGGGGCTGGCGACGCGTTCGCGCGCGCCGGGGCGGAGTTGGAGGCGGTCGGCCTCGGGCACCGGCTCGACCATTATCCGACGCAGCTTTCGGGCGGCGAGCAGCAGCGCGTCGCCATCGCCCGCGCGGTGGCGCCCAAGCCCGACATCATCTTCGCCGACGAACCGACCGGCAATCTGGATGCCGCCACCAGTGCGTCGGTGGTCGACCTGCTGTTCGGCAGGCGCGCGGCGGCGGGTGCGACGTTGATCATCATCACGCACGATCCGGCGCTCGCCGAGCGGTGCGATCGGGTGCTCAGGATGCGGGACGGCTTGATCGTCGAGGACAGCGCCTCGTGAGCCGGCTCGGCTGGACCGGTGCCTGGAAGATCGCGCGCCGCGACCTGAGCGGCAGCTTTCGAGGTCTGCGGCTGATCTTTGTCTGCCTGCTGCTGGGTATCACCACGCTGGCGGCCATCGGGAGCCTGACCGCGTCGATCACGTCCGAACTCGCCTCGCGCGGGCAGGTGCTGCTGGGTGGCGACGTCGAGATCGCCATGTCGCAGCGTGAGGCGAGCGAAGCGGAGAAGCGCAGCTTTCGCTCCCTTGGGCGGTTGAGCGAGACCGTCCGCACCCGGGCGATGGCGCGCAATACGTCGGGCGCGGCGGTGCTGACCGAGTTGAAGGGGGTGGATGCCGCCTATCCACTTTATGGCTCGTTCCAAGTCCGTTCGTCTCGAGCGAAGTCGAGAGACGGCTCTCCGCGTGACGAGGCGCTTCTCGACTTCGCTCGAAGCGAACGGAAACTGGGAAGTGACGAACTACTGATCGACCAAGCGCTTGCCGACCGACTGCAGCTCCGGCCCGGCGATCAGGTACGCTATGGCGACGCCGCCTATCGTGTGCGCGCGCTGATAGCGGCCGAGCCGGACCGGGTGGGAGAGGGCTTCACCCTGGGCCCGGTGGCCGTCGTGTCGCTGGACGGCCTGCGACGCGCCAATCTGTTGCTGCCGGGCGCGCTCTACACCGCCAAATACCGCATCGCTTTGCCTGCATCAGCCAATCCGAAAGCTGCCGTGGCGCAACTGAAGACGCAGCATCCGTCGGCCAGCTGGACGTTCCGAGACCGCGACCGGGCCGCACCCGGCGCCAGCCGCTTCTTCGAGCGCATGGGCCAGTTTCTCGCGCTCATCGGGCTGTCGGCGCTGGTGATCGCCGGCATCGGCGTGTCGAACGGCGTCGCCTCCTATCTCCAGTCGAAGCGCAACGGCATTGCCACGCTCAAGATCCTGGGCGCGACCTCTGCCGACGTGGCCCGCATCTACCTGCTGCAAGTCGCGACCGTGTCCGGTCTGGCCATCGTGCTGGGGCTGATCCTCGGCGCGGCACTCCCACCGATCGTCGTGGCAGCGCTTGGCGATCTGCTGCCGGTCAGCCCGGGCGGCGGTGTGTTCGCGCAGCCGCTGGCCATTGCCGCAGCATATGGCGTGCTGATCGCGACTGCCTTTGCGCTGCCGCCGCTCGCCCGTGCGCGCCAGCTTCCTGCAGCGGCGCAGTTCCGCACCGTCGTGGAAAGCGCCGGCCGGCTGCCGCTCCGCACGATTGCGCAGGTGGCGGGTGCGGCGCTGATCCTGGTTCTGCTCGCAGTCGGCACTGCGCGCGAGCCACTGTTCGCGGCCTCCGTGCTGGGCGCGGTTGCAGGGACTCTGGTGCTGCTGATGCTGCTCGGCTGGGCGGTGCGCCGGACCGCCCGCGCCCTGCCGCGCCCCCGCCAGCCTTTGCTGCGCTTGGCGATCGGCAATCTGTACCGTCCGGGCGCGCAGACCGTGGCGCTGGTGATCGCACTGGGGCTCGCGCTGACGTTGTTCGTCACGCTTGCCGCCATCCAGACGAGCCTGACGGCCGAGATCACCCGCACCGTGCCGCAGCGCGCGCCGAACCAATTCGTGCTCGACATCCCAGCGGATGCCCGCGCCCGCTTTGTCGGCACCGTGCGGCGCGAGGCGCCCGATGCCAGGCTCAACATCGTGCCCGCACTGCGCGGCACGATCGTCGCCTATGGCGGCACACGCGTTGCCGACCTGAAGGAGCTGCCCGAAGGCGCCTGGTTCCTGCGCGGCGAACGCGGCGTGACCTACAGCCCGGTGCCGCCGGAAGGCAGCGACGTAACCGCCGGCCGCTGGTGGCCCCGCGACTATCAGGGCCCGCCGCTGGTCTCGCTCGACCGCGAAGCTGCGGCGATCATGAAGGTTGGCGTCGGCGACACGCTCACCGTCTCGGTGCTCGGCCGCGAAATCGAGGCGCGCATCGCCTCGCTGCGGGAGATCCACTGGGAGTCGATGGGCTTCAACTACATCATGGTCTTCACGCCCAACACATTCCGGAGCGCGCCCCATACCCTCACGTCCACGATCACGATGGACCCGGCCCGCGACGGTGCGGTCGCCCGGGCGCTCGTGAACAGCTTCCCCTCCGCCTCGGTGGTTCCGGTGCGCGAGGTGATCGGGCAGGTGCGCACCGTGCTTGACCAGATGGCGAGCGCGATCCTGCTGTCGGCGTCGGTCGCGATCCTGGCCGGCATCGCGGTGCTGGTCGGCGCCATTGCCGCCTCGCGCCAGAGCCGCAGCTATGACAGCGTGGTGATGCGGGTGCTGGGCGCGACCCGGCGCCAAATCCTCGGGGCGCAGGCGATCGAATACGGGCTGCTCGCTGCCCTTCTCGCCGGCATTGCGCTCGCGCTGGGGCTGACGGCGGCCTGGTTCGTAATCGTTCAGATCTTCGAGTTCGGCTGGGCGCCCGACTGGGCGACGGTGCTGCTGACGCTGGCCGGAGGCGCCGGGCTCACGCTCGGCATCGGCCTGCTCGGCTCACTGCCACTGCTGTCGGTCAAACCAGCCCAGGCGCTGCGAGACGTCTGAACGCTCTCGCCGCTCGCGGGTTGAGGCGGAATGGCCCGCGCCGATCCTGCACCGCGTCTCTGGCGCCCCAAGCGCGTCCTCGTCACCCGGTCCGCCCTCAACTGGGCGCATGGGCGGGAGATCGCCGAGCGGGCCGCCGCAATCGGCGTGCCGGTGGTGGAGTTCAAATCGGACCGGCTGGAGCTCGGCCTTCCGGACGATCCGCGCCGCGCCTATGCGGAGGCCAAGCAGACGCTCGCCGTCACCCTGGCCCCTCCTTCCAAGCTGAAGTTGCAGCCGATCGCACCCTCGGCCGACTGGCGGGTCGACCTTGCGGAGGGCTGCCCTGCCCATTGCAACTATTGTTACCTCGCCGGCTCGCTGAAAGGTCCGCCGATCACGCGCGCCTATGCGAACCTGCCGGAGATTTTGTCGGTCCTGCCGGCGCATGTCGGACAGGGGCGCGTCACCTCGCGGTCCAGGGCGCGCGCCCATGAAGGGACGACCTTCGAGGCCTCCTGCTACACCGACCCGCTCGCGCTGGAGCACCTGACCGGATCGCTGTCAGCCCTGATCGCGCATTTTGGCGGCTGGGATGCGGACGTGCAGCTCCGTTTCACCTCCAAGTTCGACGCAGTCGATCCGCTGCTCTGCCTCGATCACCAGCGCGGCACACGCATGCGCTTCTCCTTGAACCCACCGCTCTTCGCCCGCTACGAAGGCGGCACCAGCCCCGTCGCGGCGAGGCTCGTCGCCATGCGGCGGATGGCGGAGGCGGGCTACAGGATCGGCCTCACCATTGCCCCGATCATCGCGGCCGAGGGCTGGGAGCAGGCCTATGGCGCGCTGATCGACGACATCGCCGAGACGCTTGCCGGTGCGAAAGACTCTGACCTGACGGTCGAACTCATCACGCACCGCTTTACCGCCGGCTCCAAGTCAGTGCTGACGAGCTGGTATCCCGGTTCCGCGCTCGACATGGGACCGGACCTGCGCACCGAGAAGCGGACCAAGTTCGGCTCGATCAAACATGTCTATGATGCGGACACGATGAAGATGCTGCGCGGCTTTTTTGAGACAAAGGTGGCGACATCCCTGCCGCAAGCACGCATCCTCTACTGGACCTGATGTTGGTAGCGGTTTACGTTAACGTCAGGAGAGAGCCCATGACGATCGAAACCGTGGACGTGCTGGTGGTCGGCGCAGGCATTTCCGGCATCGGCGCCGGCTATCACCTGCAGACCTATTGTCCGGGCAAGAGTTACCTGATCCTGGAGGGCCGCGACGATCTGGGCGGCACCTGGGACCTGTTTCGCTATCCGGGCATTCGCTCCGACTCGGACATGCATACGCTCGGCTATTCCTTCCGCCCGTGGAAAGAGGCCAAGGCAATCGCCGACGGGCCCTCCATCAAGCGCTATCTGCGCGACACCGCGCGTGATTACGGCATCGACAAGCATATCCGCTACCAGCACCGGGTGAAGCGCGCATCGTGGAATTCTGCGGCGGCGCGGTGGACGGTGGAAGCCGAGCGCGGGCCCGAGCGGACCCCGGTCACCATCAGCGCCAACTTCCTCTTCATGTGCAGCGGCTATTACAGCTACGATCAGGGCTATACGCCGGAGTTCGCGGGGCGCGAGGACTTCAAGGGCACCATCGTGCATCCGCAGCATTGGCCCGAGTCGCTCGATTACGCCGGCAAGCGCGTGGTGGTGATCGGCTCGGGCGCGACCGCCGTAACCCTGGTACCATCGATGGCCGACACCGCCGCGCATGTCACCATGCTCCAGCGGACGCCCACCTATATGGTCTCGCGGCCCGGGCAGGACAAAGTCGCCAATGCACTGCGCAAGGTGCTGCCATCGAAGGTCGCCTATGGGCTGACGCGCTGGAAGAACGTGCTGTTCGGCATGTATTTCTATAACAAGACGCGCACCAATCCGCAGGGGGTCAACCAGTGGGTGCTCGACAAGGTCAAGCAGCTGCTGCCGCCCGACTATGACATGGCGCATTTCACGCCCAGCTATAATGTCTGGGATCAGCGGCTTTGCCTCGTGCCGGACGACGATCTGTTCGAAGCGATCAAGAGCAAGAAGGCCGATGTCGTCACCGGCCAGATCGACCGTTTTACCGCGACCGGCATCCGGCTGAAGGACGGTCGCGAGCTTCCTGCGGATGTGATCGTCACCGCGACGGGGCTGCAGTTGCAGCTCCTGAGCGGCGTCGAATATGTCGTCGACGGCGAACGTTTCGAGCCGCGCCAGTCGATGACCTACAAGGCGATGATGTTTGAAGGCGTGCCGAACCTCGCCACCTCCTTCGGCTATACCAATGCGAGCTGGACCCTGAAGGCGGACCTGACCTGCATGTATGTCTGCAGGCTTCTGAACCATATGGACCGGACGGGCACGCAGATCGCGACCCCGGTGCTGAACGATCCCGAGGTGACGCCTGAGCCCTGGCTGAGCTTCACCTCCAGCTATGTCCAGCGCGCGCTGGAGAACCTGCCGAAGCAGGGCTCTAAGCGGCCGTGGCGGGTGCACCAGAACTACGCCAAGGACCTGCTGGACCTGAAGTTCGGCAAGGTCGACGACGGCGCGATGACGTTCCGCAAGGCGGGCGCGGTGACGCGCAAGCCGGAGCCAGTGCTGGAAGCGGCGGAGTAGCCCTTACCCTCTCCCGCAAGCGGGAGAGGGTATTAGTGGAAGTCCCGCGTCTTCACCTTGATCACCTCTTCCGGATCGGCGCCGGTGCGGAAGGGCGGATGGTAGCTGTCGCGGACGCGCTTTTCCCAGCTGTCGTCGCGCCGGTCCGGAGCGCCGCCGTGCGTGGCGCCGTCGCCCGGACCCGGCCGGTGCGGGAAGTCCATCTCGCCGACCGATCGGAGCAGCGGCGTCTCGTCCGCGACCCGCTCCGAGATGATGTGGATCACCTGCCCCTCCTTCTGCACCTTGCCGACGACCGAGATCATCGCCGAGGACAGGATGATCCGCCGCTGCGCCTCGAACCGGTCCGGCCACACGATCAGGTTGGCGACGCCCGTCTCATCCTCGATGGTGATGAACAGCACGCCCTTGGCGCTGCCGGGTTTCTGACGGACGAGGATGATGCCGGCGAGCTCGACGCGGCGGCCGTCGCGAATGCGGTCGAGCTCGGCGCAGGCGACCATGCCGCGGCGCTTCAGCTCTGGACGCAGGAAGCTCAGGGGATGCGCGCGCAGCGAGAGTTGGGTGGAGCGGTAATCCTCCACCACCTCGCGGCCGGCCGACATGGGCGTGAGCGCAACCGGCTCCTCGCGTGTCTCGACCGCGCGGAAGAGCGGGAGATCGGTATGGCCAAGGCCGCGCACCTGCCATAGCGCCTGCCGTCGATCGAGGCCGAGACCGGCGAATGCATCCGCCTCGGCGAGCCGCTCAAGCGCGGCGACGGGCACGCCCGAGCGGCGCCAGACGTCTTCGATGCTGGTGTAGTGAATGTTCGCGCGGGCGGCGATGATTTGCACGGCGTGTTCTTCGGCGAGACCCCGTACGACGCGCAGGCCCAACCTTAACGGCCATTGCTCGCCTGCTTCTCCGTTCGTTTCGAGCGAAGTCGAGAAACGTTGGGCTCCAGAGCTCGCGCTTCTCGACTTCGCTCGAAGCGAACGGGTTTGGGTATCTCTTTTCGAGAGCACCAAAGTATCCCAGCGGCTCTCGTTCACGTCCGGCGGCAGCACCTCCACCCCGTGCGCCCGTGCGTCACGGACGATCTGCGCCGGCGCGTAGAAGCCCATCGGCTGGGCGTTCAGCAGGGCCGCGCAGAAGATGTCCGGATGATGGTGCTTCATCCAGCAGGAGGCGTAGGCGATCTTGGCGAAGCTCGCCGCGTGGCTTTCGGGAAAGCCGTAGCTGCCAAAGCCCTCGATCTGCTTGAAGGTGCGCTCGGCGAACTCCGGATCATAGCCCTTGGCGATCATGCCGTTGACGAGCTTGTCGGCGAAGTGGCTGACGCCGCCGGTGAACTTGAACGTCGCCATCGATCGCCGCAGCGCATCGGCCTCGGCCGGCGTGAAGCCGGCGCCCACGATCGCCACCTTCATCGCCTGTTCCTGGAACAGCGGCACGCCCAGCGTCTTCTCCAGCACCTCCCGCAGCTCTTCGGACGGATAGACAGCCGGCTCCTTGCCCTCGCGGCGGCGGAGATAGGGATGGACCATGTCGCCCTGGATCGGTCCGGGCCGCACGATCGCGACTTCGATCACCAGATCGTAGAAGACCCGGGGCTTCATGCGCGGCAGCATCGACATCTGCGCGCGGCTCTCGATCTGGAACGTGCCCAGCGTATCGGCCCGCTGGATCATCTGGAACACGGCCGGATCGTCCTCCTGCATGACGGGCGAGGACAGGTCGAGATCGATGTCCTTGTGCTCGCGCAGCAGGTCGAAGGCGCGCCGCATGCAGCCGAGCATGCCGAGGCCCAGCACATCGACCTTCATGAACTTCAGTTCCTCAATATCGTCCTTTTCCCATTCGACGATCCGGCGATCGGGCATCGAGGCGGGCTCGATCGGCACCAGCGTGTCCAGCCGCTCGCGGGTCAGCACGAAGCCGCCCGGATGCTGCGACATGTGGCGCGGCGTGCCGATCAGTTCGCGGGCCAGCTCCAGGGTCAGGCGGATGCGCGGATCGGTCGCATCGAGGTTGAGCTCCTCGACATGCTTCTCGCCGCCCCCCTCGGTCGACCAGCCCCAGACCTGGCCGGCCAGCGCCCCCGTCATGTCCTCGGGCAGGCCCAGCGCCTTGCCGACCTCGCGCACCGATCCGCGTGCGCGAAAGCGGCTGACCACTGCGGTCAGCGCCGCATGTTCGTGGCCATAGGTCTCGTAGATCCACTGGATCACGACTTCGCGCCGCTCATGCTCGAAATCGACATCGATGTCGGGCGGCTCGTTGCGATTGGTCGAGATAAAGCGCTCGAACAGCAGGGTGTGCTTGATCGGGTCGATCGAGGTGATGCCGAGCACGAAGCAGATCAGCGAGTTGGCCGCCGAGCCGCGCCCCTGGCAGAGAATGCCCTGGCTGCGCGCATAGGCGACGATCGAGTTCACCGTCAAAAAATAGGGGGCATACTCCATCTGCCGGACCAGGCGGAGCTCGTGCTTGAGCAGCTTCTTGTAGGCGGCCGGCGCACTGCCGCCGAACCGCTGGCGCAGGGCGGCGTGGGCCAGCCGCTCAAGCGCATCCTGTGGTGACCGGCCGCTCATCACCAACTCGTCCGGATATTGATAGCGAAGCTGGCGCAGGTCGAAGGTGCAGCGTTCGGCGATGGCGGCGCTGTTGGCGATGGCTTGCGGGTGCGCCGCGAACAGCCGCTCCATTTCCCGCACGCTCTTCAGGTGCCGGTCGGCATGGCGCTCGCGCTTGAAGCCCAGCGCGTCGATCGTGCACTTCTCCCGGATCGCGGTCACCACGTCCTGCAGCATGCGCCGGTCGGGCGAGTGGTAGAGCACGTCGCCCACCGCGAGCGGCTTGACGCCATAGCTGCGCCCGAGCGCCTCAAGCTGGTGCAGCCGCAGCCGGTCGCCGGGACGGCGGCGATAGCTGAGCGCGAGATGGGCGCGGTCGCCGAACAGCTCGGCCATCCAGGCGAGACCATATTCGGTGCGCGCATCGGGCAAGTCCGGCACCAAGGCGGCGACCAGCCCTTTCGACCACTCGGCGACATCCTCCCAGTAGAGGAAGCATTTGCCCTTCTCTCCGCGCTGCGCGTCGGCGCGGCCCTTGCCGAGCGAGAGCAGGCGGGTAAGGCGGCTCCAGGCGTCGCGGTCCTCGGGCCAGACCAGCAGCGAGTCGCCCTCGACGAGATCGAGCCGGCAGCCCGGCACCAGCCGCATGTCCGTCGCCTTGGCCGCGACCAGCGCCCGCACCATGCCGGCCACGCTGTTGCGATCAGTGACGCCCAGCGCCTTGTGCCCGAGCAAGGCCGCGGTTGCGAACAGCTCGTCGCAGGAGGAGGCGCCGCGCAGGAAGCTGAAATGGGTGGTGACGTTGAGTTCGGTGTACATGGCGAGTCGCACGCCAGTGTACACGATTTGTTCTTCTAGAACCCTCTCCCGCTTGCGGGAGAGGGACGGCTGCCCAGCAGCCAGGGTGAGGGCTTGGGACTCAAACAGGCCCTCACCCGTCTCGCTTTGCTCGCCACCCTCTCCCGCAAGCGGGAGAGGGTTTATTGCATGATCTTCCCGTCGTTCGCCTTGGCCCAGTTCGCCTCGCCGATCACATAAGCGCGGGCGGCTTCGGCACCGGCTTCGTCCATCACGGGCTTGAAGCTGACCATGCCGCGTTCGTGCAGCACTCCGTCGATCACCACCGCCTTCCAGCTGGCGGCATCCGCCAGCACCGGCGAGTAGCGCAGGTCAGGCGTGACGCCGCCGCTCACCGCGTTGGAGCCGTGGCACGTGGAGCAGAAGCGGCCGAACACCGCCTTGCCTTGCGCGACCTGCGTGGCGGGCGCGGTGGCCGGTGGCGGGTCGAGCGCGACCGTGTCGATGGCAGGCGGGGCCGGAAGCCGGCCCTCGCCGTCCAGCTTCAGCACCACGAGCCGCGGGATGCTCGGCAGCTTCTTGACCGGCAGCCCGGCATAGCCGGACGTGAGATCCCAGGCGCCGCCGCGGCTGGTCGTGAACGCCACATATTGAACGCCCTTGATCGTGTAGCTGGAGGGCGCCGCCATCACGCCGGAATGGACCGGAAGCGCCCAGAGCTGCTTGCCGGTGTCCGCCGCATAGGCGCGGAACTGCCCCTGCGCGGTGCCCTGGAAGACCAGATTGCCCGCCGTCGCCAGCGTGCCGCCGTTCCACGGCGTCGGATATTCAACGCGCCAGCGCGGCTTGCGCGCAACCGGGTCCCAGGCGACGAGCGCGCCCTTGGTGGCGGCGATGGCGGCGCGGATGAAGCCGGTATCGCGGGGCAGCGCGCCCTCGCCCATGTTCGCGGCCACGTTGAAGCCGAGCGCCCGGCGTTGCGCGTCCTCGGCGACCAGCGGCGGGATGTAGCCGAAGCCGATGTCGTTGACGGGCAGGTAGACGAGGCCCGTCACGGGTGAATAGCTCATCGGCTGCCAGCTATGCGCGCCGATCGGGGCCGGGGCGCCGATCCAGGGCTTGCCGGTCTTGTAGAAGCGCGCCTCCGGGTTTTCGACCGGGCGCCAGGTCTTCGGATCATAAGCGCTTGCCCAACTCACCGTCGCGAACGGGTCGGCGCTGACGGGCATGCCGGTGGCGCGGTCGATCACGAAGAAGAAGCCGTTCTTGGGCGCATGGTACAGGACCTTGCGGCCATCCATGTCCGCCAGGATGATCGGCTGGGTAGCGGTATAGTCCCAGGTCTCGCCAGGCGTCTCCTGATAGTGCCATTTGTACGCACCCGTGTTCGGGTCGACGGCGACAATCGAGGACAGAAACCAATTGTCGCCCTCGCCGTCGCTGCGCACGCCGTGATTCCAGGGCGAGCCGTTGCCCACGCCGAGATAGAGCTGGTCGAGTTCCGGATCGTAGACGATCGCGTCCCACACCGTGCCGCCGCCGCCCGCCTGGCGCCATTGCCCCGTCTTCGACCAGGTCGCGGCCGCCTTGGCGAGGATCGGATCGGAGGCTTCGCCATCGGGCCGACCATCCGGGTTGGGCACGGTGTAGAACCGCCAGCGCTTCTGCCCGCTCGCCGCATCATAGGCGGTGACATAGCCGCGGACGCCGAACTCGGCGCCGCCATTGCCGATGATGACCATGTCCTTCACGACGCGCGGCGCGCCGGTGATGGTGTACGGCTTGGAGGTGTCGGTGGTCTGCACCGCCCATAGTTCCTTGCCGGTGGCCGCATCGAGCGCGATCAGCCGTCCGTCGAGGGCGCCCAGGTACAGCTTGCCCTTCCACACGGCGACACCGCGATTGACCACGTCGCAGCAGCTGTGCGCGCCCTTCAGGCCATCGATCTTCGGATCGTAGGTCCAGAGCGGCTTGCCGGAGACGGCATCGAAGGCGAACACCTTGGACCAGGGGCCGGTCACGTACAGCACCCCGTCGACCATCACTGGAGTGGCTTCGTGCCCGCGCGCATCGGGCAGGTCGGCGAACCAGGCGACGCCGAGCCGGTTCACATTGCTGGCGTTGATCTGGGTCAGCGGACTGAAGCGCTGCTCGCGATAGTCGCGACCGGCCGACGGCCAATCGCTGCCGTCGCCGCCCTTGGTCAGATAGTTGCCGTCCACCTTCAGGCCTGGCTGCGCGACGGCCGCCGCGCTCAACACCAACGCCGCCGCAACCACCGCCCGCATGCATCTCTCCCGTCTTTTGCGGATCAGTGTGCGACAGCCGGTTGCACTTTGCTACGCCTTTCCGGTGCCTTGAGGCCGAACAGCGGTCGGAGCGGCCCCGCGCGCCGTCCGAGCTCATGGAAGAGCGCGCAACCGAGCACGGTCGCCGTAACCAGGGTCGCGAACATCGCGCCATTGCCCCAGCCGAGCGGGCGCAACCAGAAGGCAACCAGGACGATGATCGTCTGGTGCGCGATATAATAAGGGAAGATGGCGTCGGTCAGGTAGCGGCGCGGGGCACTGTCGCGCGGGCTCCAGTGCAGCGCAGTGCCGACCAGCGCCACGATCGCGCCCCAGCCCTCGCAGGTGCGCAGTAACCGGATCACCGCGAGCATCGCTACGCTGGTCTCCGGCGCTTCATCAGGGAAGGCGAGGTGCGCGGCGGCATATCCGGCATAGCCCAGCACGGCCAGCAATAGCGCGGGGCGGCGCCAGGCAACGAAACTTGCCCGGACGACCTCGCTATGTGCCAGCATCAGGCCGATCGCAAAGACGAGGCCATAGGCTGCGTGATTGTACCAGTCGTCAGCGAACGCGTGCGTTTCCTCGAAGATCGGGAACAGCGTCATGCGCAGAGCCCAGAGCGCCAGCAGCGGCAGCACGAAAACGCGCCAGCCGCTCAGCAGTCCGCTGCCGCCGCGCACCAGGGCGCCCTTGACTTGGGTAGGGAGCACGGCCGCGAGCAGGGCCAGCACCAGCGAATAGACCCAGAGATAAGCGACGAACCAGAGATGGTTCCAGGTCGGCAGCACGATGCCGTTCAGCTCCCCGAACCGGAAATAATCCTCGGTCCAGAACGCGCCGAAGTTCTTCGCATAGTCGTGCTGGACTGTCAGCTCGACCCAGGGCTGGGGCGGCACGAACAGGATCATGCCGGCGAGCAGGGGGATCAGCAGCCGCGCTGTGCGCGAGCGGGCGAACGCTCCCACGCGGCTCTTCACCAGCAGATGAGCCGAGGCGACACCCGACACGAGAAACAGCAGCGACAGGCGCCAGGGGCTGAGCGCCAGCATCGGCAGTTCGGCCCAGGCGACTGGTTCGGGCGATTTGATGTGCCACTCCCAGCTCACGAAGAACATGCCGATATGGTAGAAGATTAGCAGGCCGAAGGCGCCGATCCGCAGCCAGTCCAATCCGTACAGCCGTTCGCCCACGCGTCGCTCCCTCGCTCAACTGACGGTCGCGCTACCCCGCCGGCTCGGCTAAGGCAGCTTCGTGGGTGAGAGCAGCAGCATCGGTGGGACGGCAGGGACGAGCGGCGCCACCGCAGGGACGAGCGGCCTTACCGTGCGCTACGAAGCGCGCGTGCTGCTTGCGATCGTCGCGCTCACGCTCGTCCACAATCTGGTCAATGTCTCGACCATCCTGGCCGACCGGGCCGAAGATGGTTTGCCGACCGTGGAATGGGCGGTCTGGCTGGACGAGATGAGCAGCTGGATTGGGCTGGTCTGCATGCTTCCCCTGATCCGCCGCGCCGCCCGCGCCTTCCGCCCGCCGCGGCTGCCCTGGGCCGCGGCTCCGCTCGCCCACCTGCCGGTTGCGATGCTGTTCTCGGCCGCGCACGTCGCGATCATGCTCGCGATCCGGCAGCTCGGCCATGCAAGCGCCGGCAGTCGGTACGATTTCTTCGGCGCCAACCCGGCGGGCACGCTCACCTATGAGTTCCGGAAAGACGTGGTCTTCTACGCGGCGGCCGCCTTGGTGCTGCTGCTGGTGCGCGCGCTTGCCGAGAGCCGCCCCGTTCCGAGCCCTGGCAGCACCGCCCCGACCCGCATCGAAGTTCGCGATCGCGGGCGCACCGTCTGGCTCACGCCGGAGGAGATCAGCTCCGCCGAGGCCGCTGCCAACTATGTCGAGCTGCATACGGTGCATGGACCAATCCTCCATCGGACGACTCTGGCGAGCATGGAAGCGCAGCTCGGCCATAGTTTCGTGCGGGTGCACCGCTCCCGGCTTGTGCGGCGGGACGCCCTGCGCGAGGTGCGGCCGCTCGCCTCCGGCGACCTCGAGCTGGTGCTCACCGATGGGCGCGTGATCGGGGGCAGCCGCCGCTACCGCGACCGGCTGCCCGGCGGCTGATCCCCCAGCCCCGTCACGCGCCGTAACCAGGCGATCGCCGGATCGACGAACAACTCGTAGCGTTTGCTACCGCCCTCCCACCGATAGGCGGAGAACGGGTCCGGGTAGATTTCAAGATCATGCCCCGCGTTCGGAATTTTCAGATACTCGGTCGAACCCGGCCGCTGCCGGTTGCGGAGCTCCGCGATCAGCCGGTGGCCATGCTCCAGCTCGAAATTGTCGAACCCGGCATAGACGACTATCGCGGGCGCCGGCACGCGCAGCCAAGCGGACAGGAAGTCCTTCTCGGCCGCCTGCCAGTGCCAGGCGAAAGGTCGGCCATAGTGCGCGTCCGGAGCGGTGCCCTGCAGACTGGACCAGACGTCGGCCAAGTCCGGCCGCTCGGCCGCGATCTGCTGCGGCGTGCGCCGGCCGAGCAGATAGAGCTGCTGGAAGGCGATCCGCTTCAGCATCTCGGCGTGGATGCGCTCCGGCGGGGTCGTGCCGCCGCGCTCCAGCTGGAGACGGTCGAAGGCGATCATCCGCTCGAGATAGGTGAGCGCGCCGCCGCCCTGCACGAGGATGCCGGCGACGGGCTTGCCTTGCGCGACCAAGGGTGCGGTGGTCGAGCCCAGGCTGCTGCCGAAGATGACGATGCGCCGGCCGTCGACCCAGGGGTGACGCGAGACCTGGTCGAACGCCTCGCGATAGTGGCGCACCTCCGTGTCGAAATCGAGTTTGGCGCAGCCCGGCCCTTCGCTGTCGCCGTCACCGGCGCGTTCGACCCGAATCATCACGAGGCCGGAGCGGAGCGCCAGCTGCCGCACCTCGCTGTCGCGTCCCGGGCGGAAGGCGATGCTGCCGCACGACACCCATTGCGTGAGAAAGATCGCGGGCAGCGGACCGGAGGTGCCTGCCGGCCGGGTCACGATCGTCCGAAGCCGCAGCCCTTCGGACGTGCGGACCACGCCATATTCTGTCTCGAGCCCCGGCGTTTCCTCAAGCGGGCGGTCTGGCTTGTGCGGCAGATCGCCGACCACGCGCGTCTGGGCGAAGCCAGGCTGCGCGGCGAGCGCAAGGGCAAGGAGCAGAGTTCGGATCATCGTCACCTCCGGCTCGCGGAATGACGGGACCTCGGCTCAGGCGGGAGCGGAAAGGGACGAAGGGACGAGTTGGTGCCGGTAGCGGGGACCGAGCGGCAGCGCGGTGCCGTCGTCGAGCAGCAGGTCCCGCGTCCGCACGCGCGCGATGCGGGCGCGGTTGACCAGCGTGGAACGGTGGACACGAACGAACCCGTGACCGCTCAGCGTGTCCGCAACCCGGGCGAGCGGCACCCGGACCAGCACCGGCCGCGCCCCGCCATGCAGCTCCACATAATTGCCCGCGGCCGCCACCCATCGAATCTGGGCGGGGAGCAGCGGCAAATCGATTGCGGCTGCGTCGGCACCGGCCCGGATGCGTCGCAGCGCCAGCAGAACGACCGCGGTCAAGCCTGCCGCAGGCAAGCGCCGGACCAGCTCGAAGCTCCAGCTTTGTTCGGTCCCGACAAGGGCTCCCAGCAGCAAAGACGCCAGCAGCGCGCCCGCCACCGGCAGGACGATGCGACCACGGGCCTTGCCCAACTCGAAGGCGGCGAGCCAGGGCAGGATGTTGACCACCGACCAACCCACCGCCTGCGCGATCGTCTCGCCGCGTCCGTTCAGCGCAGTGTAGGCAAGGCAGTAGAGCGTGTTGGCGAGCAACACCGCGGCGGCCAGCAGCACGAAATCCCGAAGCGAAAGCGGCGTCGCCAGCCGACGGAGCGCCGCCTGGAGCCGCACCACCGCCATCGGCTCAGGCGTAGGGCGGGTTGTCGAGCCCGGCCGGGCTTTTGGTGAAGATCTCGCAGCCCGTCTCGGTGATCCCGACCGAGTGCTCGAACTGGGCCGAGAGCGAACGGTCGCGCGTGACCGCCGTCCAGCCATCCTCCAGCACCTTGCAGTCTGGCCGGCCGATGTTCACCATCGGCTCGATCGTGAAGAACATGCCGGGCTTCAGCTCCGGGCCGGTGCCAAGGCGGCCCGCGTGCACGACTTCCGGCGCGTCGTGGAACAGGCGGCCGAGGCCGTGGCCGCAAAACTCCCGCACCACGCCGTACCGATGCTTTTCGGCGAAGCTCTGGATCGCGTGCGCAACGTCGCCGAGCCGATTGCCCGGCCTGGCCTGCTCGATGCCGCGCATCATTGCTTCGTAGGTGACCTCGACCAAGCGGCGCGCTTTGATGGGCACGTCCCCGATCAGGTACATGCGGCTGGTATCGCCGTGCCAGCCGTCGAGCAGCGGTGTCACGTCGACATTGACGATGTCGCCGTCCTTGAGCGTCCGCTCGGACGGGATGCCGTGGCACACGACATGGTTGATCGAGATGCAGCAGGAATGGGTGTAGCCGCGATAGCCAAGCGTCGCCGGCACCGCACCGGCCCGGAGCATGTGCTCGCGAACCATATCGTCGATCGCCTGCGTCTCGACGCCCGGCACCATGTGCGGGACGATCGCGTCCAGGATCTCGGCCGCCAGGCGCCCTGCCTTGCGCATGCCCTCAAACCCGTCTGGCCCGTGCAGCTTGATCGCGTTGGTCCGGGTCGAGGCGGAATCGGCGTCGATATAGCTCGTCATCGCGCCTATTTAGCGTCTGCTACGCTGTTTTCCCAGCACCTCACGCGCCTGCACCACGCGGACCTCGTGCATCATGCCGAGATAGGCATCGAAATACGGCTTATGCGTGCTGCCGACGATCACCAGGGCCCGGACTCCCGGGTTGGCCCGAGCGCGGCGCGGATGTTCGCGACCTGGCGGAGATTACGCGCCTCCCACCATGCTACATAGCGGCGGCCGTGCCGACCGGCGGAGGGGGTGGCGAAGGCCTTGCCCATGTCCGCTCGAACGAACGCTTCGCCGACCTCCGGCCTGTTGTGGTAGCGATAGAGGGCAAGGACGCTCGCGCCGTCGCTCAGCCCCTTCTCCATCGCCTCCGCCTGCCGCGCCTCGGGAGGCCGCTCACCGCTCCACACCGCGCGCATCGCCTCTTCAAGACCAGGAGGGGCTTCTGCCTGGATACGGTCCGACAGATGATCGTCAGTCGGATAGATGCGCTCTAAACCGAGCCGGGCGGCCAGCGCCGCGCCGATCCAGAAATTCTCGTTCTTGCGCATGGCCAGCTCGTCCAGCGCCCGCGCCAGGTCAGGTGTCAGGAGGGCATCCGGTCGCCGCTCTTCGGGAGGGAGCCGAAGCCATTGGGTTGCTGCCGACCCGAGATTTCCGGCCGCCGCGAACAGGGCAGCCTGACGCCGCCGCTCGGCCGGCGACGAGTTCGGGCCGAGCGTCGCCACGGCCTTCTCCGCCGCGGCCTCGGCCGCCGGCTGGTCGAGGCCGGTGGCCTTGGAGCCCAGCGCCGCCATCGCTTCGATCCGCTTGCAATAATCATTCGCGGTACCGGGCCAGCTCGCCTCATATGTCCTCAGCAGGACGCATTCCGGGCCGGAGAGACCTTCGATCGCGATCAGTCCGGGCCGCCAATCGGCCAGGCGGTCGAGCACTGGGCCCAGCCACTCTCGCCGGATCGCCTCAACCCCCGAGAGGTGAGGGGTGCCAAGCACCATGACCTCAGTTGGGTGTTCGATCGGCCAGGGTCCGATGAGTGGCGCGGCTTGAGCCGGGCCGACCCCGAACAGTGCCGCCGCCATCATTACGAGTCGCGCCATGCCGCACCTCCTGCTAGGTGTATTGCTCACATAACTCACTCTTGCAAGCGGTTGCGCGGGCAGGCACCTGCGCTAAGGGCAGGCCATGGCCGAGCAACGCATCTGGACCGCCGGGCTGGTCGTCATCGGTGACGAGATTCTGTCGGGGCGCACGCAGGACAAGAACATCGCGCAGATCGCCCTGTGGTTGAACCTGCAGGGCATCCGGCTTGCCGAAGTGCGCGTGGTCGGGGACACCGAGGAGGCGATCGTCGAGGCCGTCAACGCGCTCAGGTGCCGCAACGACTATCTGTTCACGACCGGCGGCATCGGCCCCACGCACGACGACATCACCGTCGATGCGATCTCGGCCGCCGTGGGCGTGCCTGTGGTCGTGCACCCGAAGGCTAAAGCCGTGCTGGAGCGCTACTACGAGACGCGGGGCGGCATTACCGAGGCGCGGCTGCGCATGGCGCGCGTGCCCGATGGCGCCGACCTGATCGAGAATCGCATGTCGGGCGCGCCCGGCATCCGCTGGCGCAACATCTTCATCATGGCCGGCGTGCCGCATATCACAGCGATGATGCTCGACGCGTTGTCCGGCACGCTGGAGGGCGGCCAACCCTTGCTGTCGGAGACGCTTGGCTGCTGGGTGGCCGAAAGCGAGGTCGCGGACCTGCTTCGCGCGACCGAAAAGGCTCACGAGGACTGCCAGATCGGCAGCTATCCCTTCTTCCGCGAGGGCAAGGTCGGGGCCAACTTTGTCGTCCGCTCGACGGACGCAGGTGCGCTTCAGGCCTGCCTCGCGGACCTCCGCGCGCAACTCGTAGCGGCTGGACGGACACCGGTCGACGGCGGCATCTGACATGGCCCGGTTTCTGCTCGGCTGGGAGCTGGGGGCGAATCGCGGCCATCTGGTGCGGCTGGCCAAAGTGGCACGTGGCCTTGTCGACGCCGGTCACGAGGTGACCGTCGCCTCGCAGCGTCTTACCCGGTCGATCGAACTGCCCGCCGGCGTGGCGCTGTGGCAAGCGCCCGTCTGGCCGCGCATCCTCGCCAATGTCGGCGCGCTCGGCGGCCCCTTGCCGAACACCATGGGCGACATTCTCGTTCGCCTGGGCTTCGACCAACCGGACAACCTGCCGGCGCTGATCCTGGCCTGGCACGAAATCTTTGCGGCGGTGAGGCCCGATGTCGTGATGGCGGATTTCGCGCCGGCGCTGGTGACGGCGGCGCGCGGGCGCATCCCGACGGTCATCGCCGGCATGGGCTTTGACAATCCGCCGCCGCACCTGCCCCGCTTTCCCAGCCTTACTGGCCAACCCGCCGCCTATTCCGAAGAGCCGCTGCTCGAAAGGCTGAATGGTGCGATGGCGGCGGCGGGTCTGGCGCGGCTCGACCATCTGCCGCAGCTCTTTGAGACGACCCGGGTTCTGGTGGGGACCTTCACCGAACTCGACCCCTATGCCCAGTGGCGAACCGAGCCCGTCATCGCTCCATCCGTGTCAGAGCCGCTCGGCGAGGCAGGCCAAGGAGAGGAGGTGTTCCTCTACGCCGACCCGGTCCTGCTCCGGCAGGGATCGCTCTGGGAGGGGCTGGTTCGGTCGGCGCTCCCGGTGCGCGTCCATGCGCAGGGCGCGAGCGCGTCGCAGCAGGCGGAGCTCACCAAGCTCGGCTTTATCGTCGAACCCAAACCGATCCCGTTCGCCCGCATTGCCGAACGGTCGCGCCTATTGATGAGCTATGGCAGCCTTGGCTTCACCAGCAGCGCGCTCGCAACGGGCATCCCGAGCGTGACCGTGCATTACGATCTCGAAAAGGCACTGACTGGGCAGGCGATCACGCGGCTGCAGCTGGGCGGGCATGTCCATGCGGCGGCGATCCAGGCCGAAGCGTTCGCCACGTCGCTGCGCCAGCTCTACCAAAATGACAGCTTCCAGCGCCGCGCGCGCGATCTCGCCCCGGAATTCCGGGCGCGACTTTCCCCCGATCACCACGACGTGACGGTTCAAACGCTGGTCGAGCTCGCCGGCTGAGCCGAAGGGCCGAGCCGACGGAGCAGCGTCAGCGCGATCAGACCAAACACGGCGGCGACCAGGAAAGCAGCGCCGGGAAAGCGCAGCGGCGCGTCGGGTGCGGTGAAGCGCGCCATCACGCCCGTCAGCAGGAGCGGCGCGCCGATCGAGCCCAGGCCGAGCGCCATGCTGGCAATGCCCTGCACTTCGCCCTGCGTCTCGGGCGTCGCCCGGCGTGACAGCATCGCCATCAGGCTCGGTTGGACGAGCGACTGGACGCCGATGAAGACGAGGATCGCGAAGGCCTGCCAGGTTTCGGTCGCGAAGGCATAGGCAAGGAAGCCGAGAATGGCGGCGATCAGCCCGACCGTGGCCGCGTTGCGCTCGCCGAGCCGCTTGACTGCGGGACCCGTCAGTGTCGCCTGGCTGACGGCAATAACCACACCCACCGCCGCAAGACTGGCGCCGATCATGCTGCTCGACCAGCCGAACTGGGCGATGCCGTAGAAGCTCCAGGTGAGCGGATAGACGAGGCTCGCAATCTGCCAGAAGGCGAGCACGATCATCACCGCCAGCATGCCCGGTGCGGCCCGCGCGGCACTGAGGGCGCCGAGCGGGTTGGCGCGAGCCCAGGCGAACGGGCGTCGATGCTCAGGCGCGAGCGTTTCGGGGAAGATGGTCAGGCCATATAAGAAGTTGAGGCCCGCAAGCGCTGCCGCCGCGTAAAAAGGCGCACGGTCGCCCATCTCGCCCAGCAGGCCGCCGAGCGCAGGGCCCAGCACGAAGCCAACGCCGAACGCTGCGCTGACATAGCCGAACACGCGTGCGCGGTCTTCCGGCCGAGTGATGTCGGCAATGGCCGCCTGCGCAGGCGCATAGCTGCCGCCGAATGCCCCCGACAGCACCCGCCCCAGGAAGATCAGCGGCAGCGTGTTGGCGACCGCCAGCAGCAGATAGTCGATCGCGAGCCCGGCGAGTGCGATCAACAGCACCGGACGGCGCCCGAAGCGGTCGCTCAGATTGCCCAGCACGGGAGCCGCAAAGAACGTCGCGAGCGCGATGGCCAAGCCCATCCAGGCGCCGATCTCGATTGCCCGCGACAGGCCGATCCCGCCCACGCTCATCAGCAGCTGAGGGAGCACCGGGATGATCAGCCCGAAGCCGATCGCGTCGATAAAGATGGTCGCCAGCACAAACGAGATGCCGCGCATCATCCGGTCTCCTGGGAGGTGAAGGCGGACGCTCTAAAGGGAATCCGCTCCACTCCCAAGAGCCGCGGTCAACCGCGGACCTGAGCGAAGCCGCGTCGGCACGCTTGCAGGCGTCCAGGGAGCCGGAGCTCCCTGGCTTCCCGGAGTTAGAACCTCGCCGCTGCCCGGAGGCCGTACATGCGAGGCGCGTCGAAGCTCTGGTTCAGGCCGCGCGATCCGAACGTGCCGCGGTTCAGCGTGATCGCATTGGTGACGTTGTTGACGAAACCTTCGACGCTGAACCGGTCATCGGCTGAGGTCCAACCCAGGCGCAAATCGACCTTGGCGAAACTGTCCTGCCGGTCCAGCACGGTGTTGGTGTCCGTGTTGAAATAGCCGTCGGATGCAAGGACCGTGACCTGCGGGGTGATGCGGCCCGCGTCACCCAGCTGGAAGTCGTAGCTGACCGAGGCGGTCAGCTTGTACGACGGGCTATAGGGGATCTCGTTGCCCGTATAGTCGAGGGTGCCGGTGTAGTTGGCCGGAGCCGGGACGTTGTCATAGTCCTTATACTTGGCCTTCATCAGAGTCGCCGAGGCAAGAATGTTCAGGTTCTCCACCGGAACCGCCTGCAGTTCGACCTCGATACCCTGGCTGTAGGCACTGGCGGCGTTCAGGATCACGGACGTCGTGGTGAAGCCGCCATTCTGCGCAGGCACCAGGAATTGGTTCTGCACCTGCAGATCGCGGAACTCGTTTCGATAAGCCGACAGGTTGACCTGAAGCGTGTTGTCCAGGAACCGGTTCTTGGATCCGACCTCGTACGCAGTCACCGTCTCCGGAGCGAAGGCGCGGGGCAGAAGCGGGTTGGTGAAGAAGCCGGCATTGAAACCGCCCGACCGGAAGCCCGTCGACACGGTGGCATAAAGCATGTTGCGGTCGGTGACGTGGTACTCACCGTTCACCCGCCACGTCGTCTTCTTGAACGTAAAGTCGAACTGCTGACCCGTGGGCGTGACGCTGGTCAGGCGTTGACGCGCATCGGTCGTCGCGTTCGCGCGATAGACGGTTTTCTCGTCCTTGGTGTGGCGAATGCCGCCGGTGATGCGGAGGCGATCAGGAACGATCCAGAAAGATGCCTGGCCGAAAAAGGCGTTCGACGTGGTCTTGGGCAACCCCGCCGCGAAGGCGCATCCAGGCGCGGCACGGTTGGCGGTCGGGCAGCTGGAGAAGAACGAAGCCTTCACGTCCTCTTGAAAATAATAGTAGCCCGCGATCCACTGCAGCCGGGCGCTGGTATCGCTGTTGGCGATCTGGATTTCCTGGCTGAAGGCGTCGAGCTTGTCTTCCTGGCCGTCCACATTGCCGAGCCGTGTCGAGAAGTCGTTGTCGGCGTTCCGGAATACCTGGAAGTCGATATAGCCTGTGATGGACCGGATGGTCACCGGCCCGGTGTCGAACGAGAGGTTCGCGCTGAATGCGTTCTGCCGCAGATCCTGCTCGAGGATCGTGTCGCCCGGGTAGAATAGTTTGCGCGGATCGATCGGGATGCCGTCGGTCAGCGGTCGGTTGTTGCGCGGCAAGTCGTACCGGAGCGCGAACGGCTGGCCGTTGATGTCGAAGTTGCCGGTCGTCGGATTGACCAGCACGCCGCCGACCCGATAGCCGAATGCCGCGCCGCCGGTGCCCTGTTCCTCCCAGCGCGCATAGCGGAACACCATGTCGAGGCCGTCCACCGGAGCGATGCGAAGCGCGAACCGCAGATATTTGGTATCGCGATTGAAGATGTCGTGAGCGCGGTCGATGCCCTTCACATATCCATCCATCTTGTCGCGGAGGCCGGCCACGCGAAGGCCAAACTTCTCGCCCAGGGGGACGTTCACAAAAGCATCGAATGTGCGCCGATCGAAGCTGCCGACCGTGGCGCTGCCGCCTCCGGAAAAGTCGGTCAGTTCGGGCGGCGCGCTCGACACCGCGATGTTGCCGCCGAAGGTGTTGCGGCCGTAGAGCGTGCCCTGAGGCCCGCGCTGTACTTCGACGCGCTGCACGTCGACGAACGGCTCGTTGGCCATCGATGTGCGGCTGCGATAGACGTTGTCGACGAAGAAGCCGATCGACGGGTCGCCGGAAACGCCGACATTCTCTGTCCTGACACCGCGAATGGCAGGACGCGCATCCGAGCCGGATCGACCGAAGGAGAAGCCGGGGGTCAGGACCTCCACGCGCCCAAGATCGCGCACATCGTTCTTGGCAAGAGTATCGCCCTCCAGCGCGGTCACCGCGAGAGGGACGTTCTGGAGATTTTCCTCGCGCCGCTGCGCAGTGACGACGATATCGGCCAAGCCCTGATCGTCTTCCGCCATCGGGGCCCCGGTGTTGGTGGTGCCGCTGCCCTCCTGCGCCCATGCAGGTGCCGCGACCATCAAGATGGCCGCCGCGCTCGACAGTGCCCGAACACGTGTTTTCATCGCCGATTCCCCTCCCAGAGATTTTCGAACGTCAATCAACACGGCCATGACTTCGAATGCAAATGATTTCGAAGTCATGTTTCATTTAGGTGAAATGCTGTGTCGCCCCAGCAACACGCTATAGCCGGACAAGAACGGCCTCCCACGGTCCGAGCGCGGGTGAGGAGCCTGGTTCGCGCGCAAGGCTTGATAGGGCCGCGCGGCTGTTGGCCAGCAGGTTCCCGCAGTCGGCAGGCTCGTCCGACCAGTTCAGGATGATCCGCCAGCGTTCGGCATCCCTCCCCCGCTCGAAGCAGAGGATTTGAGGGCCGGCTTCGAGCCAGTCCAACGATCCGCTCCGAAGCGCGGGGCTTGCACGCCGGAGCTCCGACAGGCGCCGGGTCCAGCGCAGCGGACTTTCATCGTCATCTTCCTGCTCGGCCACGCTGAAGCCCGGCAGGTCCGGGTCCACCTTTATCCACGGTGTTCCGGTCGTGAACCCGGCTCTCGTATCGCCGGTCCAGCGCACTGCACCGCGGCCCGTATCGCGTCCGACCTGGCGCGCCCGCGACAACACTTTGTTGCGGGCTGCCTCGTCGGAGCCAGCGCCAGTCCATGCATTCCAGACTGCTATGTCACGGAACTCGCCGATCGTGTCGAAGCGCGTGTTGACCATGCCGATCTCGTCGCCTTGGTAGATGACCGGCGTGCCCCGAAGCGTCAGCAACAGGGTGATCAACAATTTGGCGGAGGCGGCGCGGTAAGGCGCTTCAGGGTTGCCGAACCGGTTGAGCATGCGCGCGACATCGTGATTGCCGAGGAAGACCGTCGGCCACGCGTTTTTGCCTGACAGGATCGTGTCGACGCGCTCCAGCGCCTCGCGGATCTGGGCAAGATCGGGCCTGCGGTACTCCGCCGTTTCAGCGAAAGTCAGCGCTGACAGGTTGAACAGAAACATCAGGTCCAGTTCGCGCCGTTGAGGGGCAACGAAGTGCGGGGCGTCCGCGAGGTCGATGCCGAAGCCCTCGCCCAGCGCAACGGTGCCGGGGAACTCATCAAGCACAGCCCGGATCTCGCGCAGGTAGGCGTGCAGTTCGGGACCGTTCGCGTAGAAGCGGCCTGGGGCGGACCTGAACTCATCAGGCAGGTTCTGGTCCAGCGGGGGCTTGGAGAGGAAGGAGATGACGTCCAGCCGAAACCCTGCGACGCCGCGCGAAAGCCAGAAGCGCATGACGTCGTGCATGGCTTGGCGAAGGTGCGGGTTGGCCCAGTTCAGCTCCGGCTGGTCGACCGTGAAGTAATGCAGATACCAGCTGCGCGTCGGTTGGTTGAAGGTCCAGGCCGATCCGGAAGAGAAGAAGGCGGTCCAGTCGTTTGGCGGCTGGTCGGGCGCGCCGTCGCGCCAGATGTACCAGTCGTAAAAGGGGCTGGTGCGCGATGAGCGCGCCTGCACGAACCACGGGTGGGCGGTGGACGTATAATCGAGCACCAGATCCATCATGATCCTGATGCCGCGGCGCTTCGCTTCAGTGACGAGCCGATCGACGACGTCGAGCGTGCCGAACTCAGGTGCTACTTGCAGATAGTCGGTGCCGTCATAGCCAAGGTCGATGTTCGGCCCGGGGTGAAGAGGCGAAAGCCAGATGACGTCGACGCCGAGAGCGGCGAGATAGTCGAGCCGCTGGATGACGCCTTCGAGGTCGCCGATCCCATCCCCGTTGCTGTCCTGAAAGGAGCGCGTGTAGACTTGATAAATCACAGCGTCTCGCCACCAGCTCATTCATATGCTCCTCTGCTTGAGCATGCCGAGCCTGACCTGTGTTGCATTCGGATGCAAAACCTTTGTAGCGGTGAGGTATGGCCATGCGGATCGTAAGTGAGGAAGAGGGCTCGCCCGATAAGGACGCCGTGCACGACTATCCGCGGCCGCAGCTACGGCGGGCGGGCTGGACGGACCTTTGCGGCACATGGGCCTTCGCTCACGACGACGAGGATCTCGGGATAGAGCGACGCTGGTCGAGCACGGGCGCCTTCGACCGGCGGATACAGGTTCCCTACCCACCCGAGAGTTCACTCAGTCGCGTACACGACAGCGGCTTCCATCCGCGGGTCTGGTATGCTCGGCGCTTCGATTGTTCCTGCCCGGCCGGCCATCGGGCGCTGCTGCATTTCGGCGCGGTCGATTATCGCTCCTCGGTCTGGGTGAACGGAAAACTGGTCGCGCAGAACGAAGGCGGGCACGTTCCCTTCGTCGCAGACATCACCGAGACGCTGGAGGACGGAGAGCATCTGCTCGTCGTTCGCGCGGAAGATGATCCAGCGGACCTGACCCAGCCCCGCGGCAAGCAATATTGGGAAGAGAAGCCGGGGATCATCTACTACCATCGGACCACGGGCATTTGGCAGCCGGTCTGGATCGAGATCGTGCCACGCCTGCACGTCACCGATGTGCGCTGGACACCCGATCTCGACAGTTTCGGGGTGCAGCTGGCCCTGCGGCTCTCCGCTCCTGCGCCGAAGGGAGCGCGGGTCAGCGTGCGGCTTCAGGCGGGCGGGAAGCTCCTCGCGGAGGACATCTGCCTTGTGCAGGGGGACGAGCTTCGCCGCACGATCCAGTTCGACCGCCAGCTTGCCTGGGCCGGGCGAAGGGAGTTGCAATGGAGTCCGTCGAATCCGAACCTGATCGAGGCCGAGATCGAGGTCTTCTCGCCCGATGCGATGACCACGGATCGGGTATCGAGCTATTTCGGCCTGCGTTCCGTCGCCGTTCGGGACGGGCGATTTCACCTCAATGGTTCTCCCATCTTTCTCCGGATGGTGTTGGCGCAGAATTACTGGCCGGAGTCCCACTTGGCAGCACCCTCAGGCGACGCTCTCCGACAAGAGGTAGAACTTGCCCGTGAGCTCGGCTTCAACGGAGTGCGCATCCACCAGAAGATCGAGGACCCGCGGTTCCTCTATTGGTGCGATCGGCTGGGCCTGATGGTGTGGGCCGAGGCGCCGAGCGGGTTCGTGTTCGACGAACGTCTGGCCGAGAGGCTGTCGGGCGAGTGGGTGCGGGCGGTGAAACGAGACTATAGCCACCCTTCGATCATCGCCTGGGTTCCGCATAATGAAAGCTGGGGCGTACCGAACCTGGACGTGTGCCCGCGCCAGCTGGCGTTCGTGCGCGCGCTGTACAACCTGACCAAGGCGCTGGACGGTTCACGGCCTGTGCTCGGCAACGACGGATGGAGCCATGCGGTCGGCGACATCCTGGGTGTGCACGATTATGCCGGATCGGGCGACCTGCTGCGGGAACGCTATGGTGACCGTGCGGCCATCGAACGGACCTTCGCCGAAACACGACCGCATCATTTCCCGCTGCTGGCGCATGGTCACAGCCTTGGCGACGAGCCGGTCGTGATCAGCGAGTTTGGTGGGTTGAGCCTGCGGCCCTCGGGCGACGAGGATTGGTTCGGCTATGCGCAGTTCCACAGCCCGGACGATCTCGAGGCTGCCTATGAGGAGCTGGTTTCCGCCTTGTTGGACAGCACTGCGCTTGCGGGCTTCTGCTACACGCAGCTGACCGATACCGAGCAGGAGACCAACGGCCTGCTGACAGCCGACCGCAAGCCGAAGGTTCCGCTTGAGCGAATTCGAGCGATCACGACGCGGCCGGCGCGGGCGATCCCCCCGGAGGTCATGATGGCATTGCTTCGCGCGGACGCCGCCCGCAAGCGGACCAGCCTGCAAGAGCCCTAGAGACCCTCGCCTTCTATCGTCTCAGGTTTGCGGGAGACGCCGGTCGAGCGTTTCAGGAAGCCGATACCAGAGAAGCATCGCCAGCAAGAAGGCAGGTGCCCCGAGCGCCATGGTGAGCGGCAAGCCGATGTTGACCGACAAGGCCGCCGTCAAGGGCGGGGCGGCAAAGCTGAAGATGCGGCCATAATTGAACAGGGAGCCGGCCGTAGCCCGGAGGTGGGTCGGATAAAGCTCGGCCAGCCAGGGTCCCCAGATCACGCTTGCCGAAACGAAGAAGCCATAGGCGAAGGCGGCGACCTGCCGGTACCCGACCTCCATGGGCACGGCGAGGTAGAAGATGATCAGGGCAGCGGCGAACGCGAATCCGATCGCCTCGAAACGGCGGCCGAGCCGGTCCGCGATGAAGCCCCAGGCCAGGCTGCCCGTCAGGCCGCCGAAGAAGGTCGCAGAGACAATCGCACCGATATCATTGCCACTCAGCGCCAGCGTGTCCTTCAGGTAGGTTGTGTGCCAGCCGTTGAAGGCTTGGTAGGCGAAGAAGTTGAGGCCGGTCATGCCGATAACCAGCAGGGTGCGGCCGCGGAACTCGCGCTGGAACAGTTCGGCAACAGGCAGCTTCGCCAGCTTTCCGGGCGACTCCCCGCCCCAGGGAATGATCTTGCGGTCGTTGGGCACGAAAACGAATGCGAGCGGCGCCAGGGCGACCGGGATGAGGCCCACCCAGAGCAGCACCTTCCAGTCATAGTCGAGCACATAGCGGCCGACGAACCCCTGGACCATGACGGCCAGATTATACGAGCAGAGCAGCAGGCCCGCGAGCATTCCGCGCCGCCGCTGTTCGAACAGGCCCGGGTAGAGCCCCACGGCAATCGGGAACATCGAGCCGGTGAAATAGCCGAGCGCGAAGCGCTGGACCATGACCTGCTCCCAGCTCACCACGAGAGCGCCCGATGCGAGCGCCAGGCCGTAGGCGATCATGAGCAGGAACAAGGCGTTGCGACGGCCGAAGCGATCGGCCAGCTGCGCATTGATGATCGCCCCGATCAGAGCGCCCACGGCCTGAGCCGAGTAGATGTAGCTGACCGATTGCATCGACAGCTTGAGGTCGGCCGCAATGTAGGGCCGCAGCACGTCAACCGTGTTGAACGACCAGGCATAGAAGAAATAGGCGAGCGCGATGAAGGCGAAGGCGCCGGCCCGGCGGGAGAGCGGAAGGTCCTCCGCGCGCACTCAGCGGGATACCTGGCGCGCGGACATGCGTGCAAAAACGTCCAGGTCCATCTGCAGCAACAGGTCCGGCAAGTCGATGAACACCCAGTTTTCCGCCAGCAAATCACCCTCGCGCCGCCAAAAGTCCATCACCCGCATGCCCACACGGCGACCGGTCGGAGCGGTGCCGAGCCAGCCCCCGCCCAAATGGGTCGCGCGCACGGATGGCCAGCCGGTGGAGGCCACATAGCTGCCTTCACCGATGCGGCATTTATGGTCTCCGCCGACCCGGTCGGGAAAGGCTGTGAGGAACGGCTGCTGGTGCCCGCGTTCATAGTCGGCATGGCCACGCATGGAGCCAATCGGAGCCGGGCCGTACCAATGGAAATCCTCGGTCCAGAAGCCCCGCATGCCCATGCTGGCAAGGCTCTTCCCGTCATAGCGCATCAGGCCGCCGATCATGTCCTCGACAAGCTTGAGGCTCTTGGCTGATGCAGCTTCGTCAGTCTGATCCAGCTGGACTCCATCGCGGGTCGCGGGACCGGGAGGCATTGCCTCGACCCCGAGGGACGGAGAGAGCGGCCACGCGCCCGCCTGCATCATCACCGAAGGAATATCCAGGATGACATAGCTTTCGGTGACACGGCCATCCACGACTCGGTCGAACCACCCGTAGCGGATCCAGGTTGGCTTGCGGGTGGCCGGGATACCAAGCCAATCGTGGGCGAAGAGGCCGACCAGATAGCCGGTGCTCGCCATCCAGGTGCCGCCCTTGAACTCCCCCGAGATGAGGATGTCGACGCGATGCTCGAGGTCCGGAAAGCTCGCCACCAGCGGCTGCCAAAAACGCTCCTCGACCGATCGGCTGCCGACCAGATCGTTAACCGGGTGAGGGCCGAAGAAGCGAATGTCCGGGTGGAGCAGTTCGGTGACGATCGGGGCCACGCCACCAGCGCCAAGCTTCCGAGACCGGTGAAGGAGAGACCAGTATGCCGATTTGCTCTCGATCACCTTTCGTCCTTTCCACTGATCTGCCGCAGCGTAGCAGCGTTGACTTCGAATGCAACAGGACTAGTCTGACGGCAACTCGCGGGTGCAAAAGGATAGTGGATGACCGTCGAAACTGCGCCATCCGGCGAATGGACGCTCGCCGCCTTGAGCGAGCGGCTCGTCCGTTACGGCGACCTCGTGCCCTGCCGGAACGCGTTCATCGACACCCGCAATCCGGGCTCCGAGGACAAGGAGAACTTCACGATCATCGGGCCGGGCGTCTCCGAGAACCCGGAGCAGCACGTTCACATCACGGAACCGCACGGTTTCAACATCGGGGCGGCACGCCAGCCGCCGCATTGCGTCAACTCGCAGCATAGCCATGACACGGCCGAAGTGTTCGTGGTCCATAGCGGCCAATGGACGTTCAACTTCGGCGAACATGGCGAGGTGAAGCTGGAGGCCGGACCGGGAACGGTGGCCTCGGTGCCGACTGGCCTGTTTCGCGGCTTCAGCAATGTGGGCGAGGATGAGGGCTTTCTCTGGGTGGCACTCGGCGGCGACGATCCGGGTCACGTCCTCTGGGCGCCTTATGTCTTCGACATGGCACGGAATTTCGGCCTGACGCTTCTGGAAGATGGCAGCCTGGTCGATACCGCGGCAGGCCAGCAAATCCCTGCTGGCGCCAGGCTCATGCCTCGCACGACACCGGAGCAGGTTGCGCAACTGGCCACGCCTCCAATCGACGTCCTGCGCAGGTGCGTAATGGCGCCCGACGCCATGGGTGCCCAGCCCGAGGGACCGCTTGCGCTCTTCGGCGTCGACGAACGCATGCTGATCGGCCCTGGCGCGCAGATCGACTGGCCACACGGGTTCACCTTGAGCCGTGTCACGCTCACCGAGGGCGCTCAGATCCCGACCCATCGTAGCTGCGGGAAAGAAGTCTGGTTCGTGCATGAAGGCGCCGCCACATGCCGCAGCGAAACGGGAGACATTGCGATGGGCCGCGGCGACACCTTCACCGTGCCGGCAGACCTTGAACGGGGCTGGATTGCGTCGGAGCGCAGCACTCTTTTCGTCGTCCGCGGCGGCGACCGCGTCGAGGAGCTCCAGGCGGCATGATCCCTGGTGTCGATGGCCGTGACATCGAGGCGATCCTCGCCCCGCAGGGCGCGCGCCGGCAGCCGCTGGCCGGCTTCGACGACGATTACGCCGACATCGTCGACTATATTCTGCGTTGCACCTTCCGCATCTGGGAGCAGAAGGATGTCGGCCTGATCGAGACGCACTACGCGCCCGACTGCCCGATCCACCTCATGTCCGGCGAGGCCGCCGGGCTGCAGGGCGTCATCGACGGGACGCTGCGCACGCTCGGGGGGTTTCCCGACCGCACCTTGATCGGTGAAGCCGTGATCTGGTCGGGTGACGAAGCCAACGGGTATCTTTCAAGCCACCGGATCACCAGCACAGGTACCAACTGGGGCGGCTCGGAACTCGGACCGGCGACCGGGCGCCGGGTTGCGTTCACGACTATCGCGGACTGTTTGTGCCGGGAAAATCTGATCGTCGAAGAATGGCTGGTGCGGGACAATAGTTCGATCGTCTGGCAAATGGGCCTCGATCCGGTCAGCGTCGCCCGGGCGCAGGCTGAGATGGATCGTGCAAGCTCCGCGAGCCCGGCAGCCTGGCGTGTGGCGGCGATGGACCGCGTCAGGTCAACACCGGTGTCTGGCTTTCCAAACGGCAGTTGGCCGGACATCATGCGCAACCCCGAAAGCTGGGCGGCGGCTTTCGTCGATCGCGTGCTCGATCACCGCCGTTTCTCGCTGCTGCGCGACATCTATCCGCCCAATGTGCGGGTGCATGCGCCGGGCGGACGGGAGCTGTTCGGGCATGGCGAGGCGCTGGGCTGGTGGACCGCCCTGCTCGGCAGCTTCGGCAATGCGCGCGTACGCGCCGACCATATCAGCCACCAGCCGCGCGCCGATGGTGGCCTCGAAATTGCGCTCCGCTGGGAGCTGGCGGGCACGCATGACGGACCTGCGCTCTACGGCGCGCCGAGCGGCCGCGATTGCTACGTGCTCGCCGTCACCCATTGGCGCGTGGACGCCGGGCGGGTGGTCGAGGAGTGGACGGTGTTCGACGAAATCGCGCTGCTCAGGCAGATCGAGGGCGGGTTATGAGCTATCCCGAAGCGCTGCAGGCCGCCCTGCAACACGGGGCGTTTGGCGGACTAGCCGAGCAATATCTGCATCGCGCCCGGCGCGAGACGTCGCTGCGCTTGGCGGTCGGCCGGGATCAGGTCATCGCGGAGGATCTGAAACTCGCCGCCACCCTGGCGGATGACGCAATCGTGCGCGTGGCGTGTTGGACACCCTCCTTGTGCGTGTTGGAGGTGGAGGAGCCCGCTGGAGCGCGAAGCCGCCAGCACCGTTGGCTCACCCGCGAGAACGGGCTGATCGCGCGCGAGACCGTCGTCGGCGCCCTTCTTGGCCTGAGCGAGCAGGACCTCGAAGAGAGAGCCGCGCGAACTCCTATGCACCCGCCTCTGGGCGAAGTGCGGTCCGGGCGCGGGCAGTTGCTTGCCGGGGCCGAGTCCTGGTTCAGAGACGGGCCAGCGTGGCTGCTCGACCCTCTGCACCGCATCTGGAACGGACGGTGCCTCGACGAGATCGACCAGCTTTACGCTCCTACGGCCTGCTGGTCCGGCCCCCGCGCGCAGACCGGCGGCCCCGAGCTGTTCAAGTCCTGGGCCATGCGCCTGCTGGCCCGCCACCCCGACGCGACGCTGCTGTTCGAGCGGTGCGAACAGGCAGCCGAGAAGATCGGGTTGCTGTGGCGCCTGATCGTGCATGAGGACGGGAGGCGGGCGCATATTCTCGGCTCATCGCTGCTCACCGTGGCGGGCGAAAGCATCGTCGCCGATGACACGCTCCTCGACGTTGAGGCATTGGACATCGTGTCGCATCGGCCACTGCTTGCCATCGCGCGCTGATGCAGCTGATCGATGCGCATCATCATCTCTGGGACCTGAGCGCCGTCCACTATCCTTGGCTGATGGAGAAGGGGGCCAAGCGGTTCTTCGGTGACCCGACGCCCATCCAGCGCGACTATACGCCTCACGATTTCAGGGCGGACTGGGACAGCATCACGATCGGCGGTTCGGTGCATGTCCAGGTTGGCGCCGTCCCCGGTCAGAGCGTCGCCGAGACCCGCTGGCTCGAACGGCAGGCTATAGCGACCGGCTTGCCCACCGCTATCGTCGCCTTTGCGGACCTGACGAGCGAGACGCTTGCGGAGGAGCTGGAGGAGCATCGGCGTGGCTCGACGCGCTTGCGCGGCATTCGACAGATCGTGTCGCGGCATCCCGACGAAGACAGGCGAAGCGGCACCCCCGGGCTGCTCGAGGACGAAAGGTTCGCCGCGGGGCTCGCTCTTCTTGCAGAGCAGGAGCTCAGCTTCGACCTCCAGCTGAGCGCGCCTTACCTCCGCCGCGCGGCTGAGCTGTTTAAGAGCATCGATGGCCTACGCGTGGCGCTCTGCCATGCAGGCAGCCCTTGGGACCAATCGGACGCCGGACTCCGCGCTTGGCGGGCGGGACTGGCTGCCTTCGCGGGCGTGAACGGCGCCAGCGTCAAGCTCTCCGGCTTGGGCATGTTCGATCCGGCGTGGACACTGGCCAGCCTGCAGCGAATCGTCGCGCCGGTGCTGGACATCTTCGGTCCGGACCGGGTCATGTGGGGCTCGAACTTTCCGGTGGACAAGCTTTACCGCAGCTATCGCGAGCTGTTCGAGGCCATGTGGTCGCTCATTCCGAGCGGCGACCGGGAATTGGTGCTCGGCCGAACGGCGCGGGAGTTCTACAGGCTGGACTGAACTTCGGCTCGTAACGCCGCCGCGCCTTTCAACATGAAATCATGGTCGCTTGAGAGCAGGAACAGACTGGCGCCCTGCGCGCGCCAGGTGCCGACATCTGAGGGCCGACCGAGGAACATTCCCGTCGTCCGCCCCGCCGCCGCTCCGGCCCGGCAGATGCGCTGCACGGCTTCAATCACCTCCGGTGCATCCGGCGTCTCGGCGCCCACGGCGACCGTTAGGTCCGCCCGGCCGATGAACAGGGCGTCGATGCCCGGCACGCCGGCGATGGCTTCGATCTCCTCCAGCGCTTCGATGTCCTCGATCTGGACGATGACCGTTACGTCCGCCCCGGCACTACGCGCCGCAGCCATGCCGCGCGTCGTGTATCCGGCTGCGCGCGTGGAGCCGGCGAAGCCGCGCCCGCCCGCACCGTAGAAGCTCGCCCGCACAGCGGCCTCCGCCTCCGCCGCGCTGCGAATGTGGGGCAGCAGGACGCCCGTGGCGCCGAGGTCCAGGGCGTTCAGGATATGCTCCGGGCTCGATGAAGGCGGGCGGATCAGCACCGGCTTCCCGGCTGCGCGTGCTGCCAGCACGCACAGGTCGAGCGCAGCCCGGTCGAAAGGAGCATGCTCGGCGTCCAGCACGAGGCAGTCGAGATCCGTGAGGCCGAGCACTTCGACCACGGCCGGGTGCGGTGTCTTCACGAAGCACCCGAGCACAAGCTCCCGGGCAGCAAGCCTGGCCTTGAGGCTCACGCCGCCGCCTTCCAGAGCCGGTCGCTCGCCATCGCCGCCCCCTCGGCGAGCGAGCCGAGCTTGGCCCAGACGATTTCCGGATCCACTACGCCAAAGCCGGCGAACGTCGAGAAGCCGCAATCGGTGCCGGCGATGATCCGCTCGCGACCGAACAGGTCGGCGAAGGCGAGCAAGCGCCGCGCGACAACGCGTGGATGCTCGATGAAGTTGGTCGTGGAGTCGATCACTCCTGGGATCAGGATCTTGTCCTCGGGGATGCTGGCACGCTGCTCTTCGAAATGCTCGATATCGTGCTGGTGGCGCGGATTGGCCGTTTCGAACAGGAGTCCGGCGGGCTTGGCCTTCATCAGCACGGGCAGGATCGTGCCCATCTCCACATCGCAGTGGTGCGGCCCCTCGTAGTTCCCCCAGCACACATGCATGCGCACGCGCTCCGCGGGCACGTTCCTCAAGGCATGGTTGAGCACTTCGACATGGCGTTCGATCAGCGCGAGATACTCGGGCTCGCCTCGATCCTTGTACATCATGTGCCGGCCAAGCCCGAGATCCGGGCTGTCCAGCTGCAGATAGAAACCGGCCTGGACAATGGCCTCATACTCCGGACGCATGGCTTCGGCCAACGCCTCCAGATACTCGTCCTGCGTCCTATAGTGCTCGTTGGGCTGGAACAGTGCGATCACGCCGGGCGAAGCGGCGTTCATGAAAGCTCCGGCGGGCCGGTGCCGGGTGACCGCCTCCTTCAGGTGATCGAGATCCTGCCGGAGCGGCTCCAGCGTCACGGACGCGATCGGGCCGACACAGCGCGGCCGGCGGTAGGTGGGCGTCCCGCCACCCTTGGCCTGACGCTGCAGGAAGGAAGGGAATTGCTCGAGATCGGCCGGCGGCGTGCGGGGGGAGTCCCCGGCAAAGCCGCTGATGCGGTCCTTGATGTAGGTCGCATAGCTGATCTTGGACATCTCCCCGTCGGAGACAAGATCGACGCCCGCCCTGACCTGCCGCTCGACGACGTCGGCGACGCCGCGCTTCATCGTGGCCGCAAACTCGCCAGCGTCGATCCGCTCGGCAGCCTCGGCCGCGAACAGCAATTTGGCTACGTCGTCCGGTCGCGGCAGCGAGCCGACATGGGTGGTGAGGATGCGATCAGCCATGGTCTTCTCCACTGAGGGTGTTGCTCGCCCAGTCTTCGATGGCGCGCGACATCGCGGCCGGCTGCTCGAGCGGCAGCAGATGGCCGGCGCCGTCTATGACTGTCAGTTCGGCGCGCGGGCACGCCTGGGCGATGCGGGCGTGCAGGTCTGGAGGGCAAAGCTCGTCCTCCGCGCCACACAGCACGAGCACCGGGACGTTGAGCACCGGCAGCACGTCCCATGCATCCGGCCTCGTCTTCAGCGCCTCGGCTTGGGCAAGGAAGGCGGCCGGCCCACAGGCGAGCGCCATCTGCAGGGTGCGGTCCAGAAGGTCCGCACGATCGCGGTTGGCGCCGGCCAGATAGTTGGGCTTGAGCTCTTCGCGAACGACTTGGGCCAGGCGCCCGCGCTGGACCGCCTGTTGCTGCCGCTCCCGCATCAGCTGCCGCTCGGGGGTGTCCGCGCCGGGATTGGTGTCGACGAGAATGAGGCCCTTCAGCCGTGGACCGGCCGTGCGCGCGAGATGGAGCGCGACGATCCCGCCCATTGAGAAGCCCATCGCGACGAAAGAAGATGGTGCAGCGGCAAGCGCGGCGTCGGCCATCGACTGCACCGAGGATTGCTCCCCCAGGTCGATGTCGATCGCCTCGAACGGCAGGCTGAGCCCAGACCAGAGCCGGGCATCGCACATGTGCCCCGGCAGCCTCAGCAGGGCGGTCAAGATTTGGCGAGCCGAGCCGAGCGGCCCTGCAGCAGTTCGCCCCCGAACATCCGGCGTTCGGGTGGCAGGTCCGGATGCTCAATGCGTTCGACGAGCATCTCGACCGCCGCTTCGGTCATGCGTCGAACCGGCTGCCGGACGGTGGTGACCTGATACGACGCCCAGGTCGCGGGGCCGACGCCGTCGAAGCCCACGACCGACAGTCGCTCCGGCACGGCAAAGCCGAACGCATGGCGCGCGCAATCGATGGCGCCGATCGCCATCGTATCGTTCGCGCAGATGACCGCATCGAGCTTGCTGTCGGACATCAGCATCAGCTTGCGCAGCCCCTTGTCGCCGCTGGCATAGTCGAACTGGCCGCGCACGAGCAGCGGCTCCAGCCCATAATGCCGCAACTGCTCGGTCGATGCGCGCAGCCGCTCCTGCCCGACGAACGAGTCCTCCGGGCCCGCGATGATGCCGAACTGGCGATGGCCTGCGCCGACAAGTCCCGCCACCAGCTGCCGGGCGCCGCCAGTCGAATCGAAGCAGACGCTTGCCACCGGCTCTTCTTCACCGATGCGGTTGTAGAGCACGACCGGGATGTCGCGCGTCGCAAAGAGGCGCAACTGTTCGGGTTCGAGCAGTGCCGCGACGATCGCGCCATCGACGCGGTAGCGCCAGATCTGATCGAGGATGGCGCCGACATCCGACTCCGCCTGTAGGGCGAACAGGAGCACCCGGATATCGCGGTCGGACAGGCGCTGGGACAGTTCGGCGAGCACCTCGGGGTAATAGAGGTTCGTGAGGTTGGAGATGATCACCGCGACCATGTTTGAGCGGCGGGTGATCAGTCCCTGGGCGATGGCATTGGGCTGGTAACCAAGCTCCTCCGCTGCCGCCATGATCTTGGCGCGGGTCGCAGGAGCCACGCTGGCCCCCGGCCGGAAGCAGCGCGACACCGCCGATTGCGACACGCCCGCGCGCCGTGCGACGTCATAGGAAGTGGCGCTCCCGCGCGCGACCAGATTGCCCTTGGCCATGCTACTCCGCTGCGAAGGCGACCGGCTCCGCCCGGCCGGCATAGGGTATATTCCTGCCGCCGTAACGGCGCACCCGAATGTTGGCCTGCTCCCCGTGACCGGCAAAGCCCTCGAGCGCGCAAAGGCGGGAGCAATATTCACCGACCAGGGTGCTCGCCTCGTCGGTCATCACCTTCTGGTAGGTGCAGGTCTTGAGGAACTTACCGACCCACAGGCCGCCCGTGTAACGCGCTGCCTTGCGGGTCGGCAGGGTGTGATTGGTGCCGATCACCTTGTCGCCATAGCTGACATTGGTGCGGGCACCGAGGAACAGCGCGCCATAGTTGGTCATGTTGGCAAGGAAATAGTCCGGATCGCGGGTCATCACCTGCACGTGCTCCGATGCGATCTCGTCGGCGATGCGAACCATCTCCTCGTCGGATTCGGCCACGATGACCTGCCCGTATTTTTCCCAAGCCCGGCGCGCGATGTCGGCTGTGGGCAGAATCTGCAGGAGCCGCTCGACCTCGCGCATCGTATCGCGGGCGAGCGCTTCGGACGTGGTCAGCAAGATGGCGGGGCTGTCGGGCCCGTGCTCGGCCTGACCCAGCAGGTCGGTCGCGCAGAGTTCGCCGTCCGTGCTGTCGTCGGCGATGACCAGCGTCTCCGTGGGGCCAGCAAACAGGTCGATGCCGACCCGGCCGAACAACTGCCGCTTGGCCTCGGCGACATAGGCATTGCCGGGCCCAACGAGGATGTCGACCGGGGAGACCGTCTCGGTGCCGATCGCCATCGCGCCGACGGCCTGGATCCCGCCCAGGCAGTAAATCTCATCCGCACCGGCCAGATGCTGTGCGGCGACGATCGCGGGAGCGGGAGCGCCCTCGAACGGCGGCGCGCAGGTCACGACCCGAGGGACGCCCGCAACCTTGGCCGTGATCACGCTCATATGGGCGGAGGCGAGCAGCGGGTATTTGCCACCCGGGACGTAGCATCCGGCCGCGTTCACGGGGATGTGCTTGTGGCCAAGGATCACGCCGGGAAGCGTCTCCCGCTCGACATCGAGCATCGAGTCACGCTGGATCTGCGCAAAGTTCCGGACCTGCTCCTGCGCGAAGGCGATATCGTCAAGGTCGCGGCGGGTCAGCTTGGACAGGCAGGACTCGACGTCCCGGTCCGAGAGCCTGAAGCTGTCGGGCTCCCACCGGTCGAACTTCGCCGAAAGCTCCCGAACGGCAGCGTCACCGCGTTGGCCAATATCGGCCAGGATCGCTTCAACCGTAGAGCGAACCTGCGCATCGGCAGCTGCCGCGACGCCTTCTTCGATCCCTTCCTTCAGCCATTTCGCCATCGACCAGCTCCCTTCGTCCCTAGGGCTAAGCGAAAATGACTTCGAATGCAAAATACTTTCGGAGCTATGTTATGGGGGTGTGCCCCCTTCAACTGCAGCGGAACAGCCGAGCAGAAGGACCGCTCATCTGGAGCTGCAATTCACCATCCTCGACGGCGGTTTCCGGCCGTTCAGCAAGGGAAGGGAAGATCGGCTCGACCTGCTCGCGGCCGCCAAGCGGGATCGCGATCGAGCCCGGCCCATCTTCGCGCTTCCAGACCGCGAGATAGTCCTCCTCATCCGTGCGAAGGGCGAGGCAGATCCAGTCGGCATGATAGTCGGGCAGGCCGATCGGCCAGGCTGGCACCGCCTCGGCCAGCTTCGACCTGATCTGCTTGTGAAGCTGAATGCCGATCTGGATCATCTCGATCTGCTCCGCCGAAAGCTGATCGGCTCGCCCGGCCAGCAAAGGGCGGCCCAGAATGCCTGAAAGCACAGTAAAAGTGACGAGGTCCATCGACTGGTCAGGCGCGGGCAGAATCCAGGTTCCATTTTGTTCGGGCACCAGGATGGTCGGGGCGGCGGCGGCGATCCGGGCGATCTGCAACGGGTCTCCTTCGTCGCTATGGGACGCGTTCGCTACCCGGTCGAGATAGGGCCGCGCGAGCCGCAACCCGCCGCTCGCGCAATGCTCGATCATCAGATCGGGGCAGGAGCTTCGAAGCTCATCAAGCCAGCCGAGGAACGCCTCCTGATAGCCGAGCAGCGACTCGCCAAGGCTTTCCGCGCCGAGCTCCGAACCGGGCCCCGACGTGAAGTTGTAGTCCAGTTTCAGATAGCGGGCGCCGGCCTCCAGAGCTGGGCGCACGGCCTCGTGCGCGAACCGGCGCACGTCCGGGTTGCGGAAATCGAGCTGCAGGCGGCGGTGACTTTGGACTGCGCGGCCATGGCGTTCGAAGAACCAGTCGCGGGGCAGCCGTTCGCGTCCCGGGCAGTTGTCCGTCATCGCCTCGATTTCGAACCACAGGCCCGGCACCATGCCCGCCTCGCGGACGCGTTGGAAGATGGGCACCAACCCATTCGGGAAGCGTGCTTCGTTCACGTCCCATTGGCCGAGCGTGTTGGACCAGCGCTCGCCCGGTGGCGCATACCAGCCGGCGTCGATGCAATAGACTTCCGCCCCGAGCCGGGCGGCGGTCTCGATCAGCGGCAGCGTCGCCGCCTCGCTCGGGTCACCCATTAAGCAGTTCATATAGTCGTTGAACACGACCGGGCCTGCTCCGCCGGGTGTCAGGCGTGACTGGCGGCGGTGCCGCGTCAGGGCGCTCATCGCGGCATCGAAGCTCCCGGCTGGCGCGACCGCGCAGGTGGCCGTCGTGAAGCTCTCTCCGGGGGCGAGCGTCTTGAACCAGCTCGACTCGGCCTCGGTCGGGCCGGCGACGTGGAGATAGATCTCTTTCGCGACATCGCTGACCTGCCAGCTCCAGGATCCGCCGTGCAGGATCTCCCAGACCAGCCATTCGCCGCGCTCGACATTCTCGAGGGCGCCCATCGGCAGATAGTTGCTGCTGCACCAATTGCCGACGGAGCTGATCGTCTCGTGACGGCTGCCGAACCCCCAGCGGCTGTTGAGCCCGAGCTGATCCGCCAGCACCCGCGTCCACTGGAACTCGGCGTACCAGCTGTTCCGCGGGATGTGCACTGCCGTCGCTAGGCTCATCGGCCCCGTCCTGGCTTTCGTGAAGCCGGCGAGGAAGAAGCTGGAGACGGCCTGGAGCACCACCGGCTCCGCACCATTGTTGGTCACTCCGGTGCTTGACTCCAGCACCCCGTCACAGCCGCGGAGAATCGTCTCCGCTTCAAGTCCGGTAACCGGGTCCCGCTGTCTGATGACAAGCGAGGCGGCATCTTCGCGGTGGTCGACATAGCGCAGCCGTCCGCCGACCGCACTGCCGCCGTACCGCCCCGCCTCGATATAGTCGTGGTCCTCGCCCGCGACGCGGATCTCGACCAGCCGGTAGGCCCATTTGCTACTCGCCGGGATCGTGGCCGGGTCGAACGGTGCGCTGCCGACATGCAGGAGGCGGACGGGCGCGTCCTCCTCCACCTCCAGCACCAGGTCGAAGCCCCAGTCGCTGCGCTCGACCAGCATCAGCGTGCCGTCCAGCCGCCATCCACCAGCAGGCTGGTGCCCGTCACCATCGCGGCCGCAGGCGAGGCGAGATAGAGGATTGCCGCCGCGACATCGCGACTGGTCGCAAGCTTGCCCATCGGAATCGATCCGATGACGAACTCGCGGAACTCCGGATTGTCGAGCATGGGCAGGGTCATCGGCGTTTCCACGAATGTGGGGGCGACGGAGTTCACCCGAATGCCGCTCGGCGCGAGTTCGACCGCCATCGCCTTGGTGAGGCCTTCAAGCGCGTGCTTGGTCATGCAGTAAACGGTGCGGCCGGGGGAACCGACATGCCCCATCTGACTGGTGACGTTCACGACCGAGCCGCCAAGGCCACGGGCAAGCATCGACCTGACCGCCGCCTGAGCGGTCAGGTAGGCCGAGCGAACGTTCAGCTGCAGCATCATGTCGAGCACGTCGGTCGGCACGTCGGCCATCGGCATGGGCCGGTTGGTGCCCGCGTTGTTGATGAGGATATCGACTTGTGTCTTCTCCAGCTCCCGGTGGAAGCCGTCGTCGCGCACATCGGCGGTCCAGGGATCGATGCCCGCTAGGCCTTCGGCGACGTCCCAGCTTCGAGCAACTCCTCTGACCGTCGCGCCGGCTGCAGCCAGCAGCTCTGCCGCCACGCGGCCGAGACCTCGACTGGCGCCCGTCACGACGGCGACCTTGCCCGTAAGGTCGAACAGGGGCGCTACGCCCGACCGATCCGAAGAGTATTTTGCATTCGAAGTCATACCCCATTACTGACGGAGCACGGTGCGGTGCGCAAGTCGTGGCAGCGAGCAAGGAGGGCGTGCCTGTGAGCCTCGATACTTATCCCGCAGGCTTTCTTTGGGGAGTCGCCACGGCTGCTCATCAGATCGAGGGCAACAATGTCGGCAGCGATTATTGGCTGCTGGAGCACCTGCCATCCACCAACTTCGCCGAGCCATCCGGCGATGCCTGCGACAGCTGGGATCGCTGGGCGGAAGACGTGGCGCTCGTCCGGGAACTCGGCCTCTCCGCCTATCGATTCTCGATCGAATGGGCCCGGATCGAGCCGGAAGAGGGACGCTTCTCACTGGCAGCGCTCGACCATTATCGGCGCATCTGTGCCGCGCTCGTCGACATGGACGTACGTCCGATCGTCACGTTCCACCATTTGTCGAGCCCCCGGTGGCTTGCTGCGAGGGGAGGCTGGGAAGACAGCGGCACGCCTGACCGCTTCGCTCGATATTGTGAGCGAAGCACCCGGCATCTGGGCGACCTGATCGCGCTGGCGTGCACGATCAATGAGCCCAATGCCCAGCTGAACAGCTATATCTTGCGCGGCGATCGGCCTTTCGAAGGCGAGGCAAGGGTGATCAAGGACGCTTGTCGCGCATTGGGGACAGACAGGTTCGGCTCCTACTTCATGGGCAACAGCTATCGTGTCCGCGATGTGTGCATGAAGGCGCATGAGATGGCGGTGGCCGCAATCGGAAGTGCCGCTCCTGATGTGCCGACCGGCCTGACGCTGGCGCTGCAGGCCCTCGAATGCGGAGAGGGCGGCGAAGTGCTCTACGACAAGCTTTTCGAGCAGGCCCGTCGACCCTTTTACGAGCTTTGTGCTGGCGATGACTTCCTTGGGGTTCAGCCCTACAATCGCTTCCGGACAGGGCCTGAAGGTTATCTGCCCGCCCGGGCTGGCACGGAGCTCGACCAGTCGGGGCATGAGGCCGATCCCGACGTACTCGAAGCGGCGATCAGGGAAGCATGGCAGTATTGCGGGGCGCCTATCCTGATCTCGGAGCATGGCATCAACACCGACGACGATTCGCGCCGGATGGACCATCTGGTCCAATCGCTGGCCGGGCTGAGATCATGCCTGAGCGAAGGCATTCCGATCCTCGGCTACATGCATTGGAGCCTGCTCGACAATTTCGAATGGCGCTCCGGCTACGGCCCCCGCTTCGGCCTGTACGCGGTCGATCGCAACACGTTCGCTCGCACGCCGAAGCCCAGCGCTGCCGCCTATGCTGAAATCGTGGCACAGGCCCGCGCGTCGGCGTGAAGGCGGGTCTCGACTTTCACGCGGCAGCGCCAGGCGCCTGGGTCAACGACCCGAACGGCCTCTTCTGTGCAGACGGCGCCTACCGGCTCTTCGCTCAACACAGCAGCGGAGCGGAGGACCGGCGGATCGGCTGGTGCCGCTGGTCCAGCAAGGACCTGCTCCGCTGGACCTTCGATGGTGCGGTCATTCCGCCCGAGGACGACCGCTGGATGTACTCCGGATCGGTGCTGGCGGACGGGGACGAGTTGATTGCGTTCCATACGGTTCATCAGAATGGCCTCGAGCATCAGGCTGCCCGGAGCAGCAGCGATGCGGGCACAAGTTGGTCGGCGGCGCGCGCGCTCGACAGCTTGGGCCCACCGGCCCGCAATCGGCGGGACCCGTTCGTCTTCAAGGATGAGTGGGGTTGGGGGCTGCTGCTGGCGGAACCCTGCGACTGGACTCGCTGGCGCGAACAGCCCGCTTCACGACTGCGCCTCTATCGATCCCCTGATCGCGAACGATGGCACGAGGCCGGTGTGATCGGGCCCTGGCGCGCCTCCGGCGTGATGTGGGAAGTCCCGGTTCTCGCGCGGATCGGCGGATACGACGTGCTCTTCATCTCGGAAGTGGATCGCCGGGACGATTTTGCTTCGTGTTCAGTGCGCGCCTGGGTTGGGCGACTGGACGAGAATGGCTTCACCTTTGCGCCGACGGCTCCCGCGGAAGGGCAGTTGGTGGACTTCGGGCCGGATTTCTATGCGTTGATTTCAAGCGGAGGCGCTGATTGGCCGCTGAACGAGCCTGTCTTCGTCGCTTGGGCATCGTGCTGGGCCAATGCGCGAACGCGCAGATGGCCGAACTTCAATGGCGGGCCCATCACCTTGCCGCGCACGATCAACGTCGTGGATGTCGATGGCTCTCTCCGGCTGAAGGTACAACCCGCGGCGGCGATCATGACCGAGTTCAGCGAGCCATGTTCGGCGCAACCGGCTTGCGGTCGGGGCACACTCGATTGGAGCGGCACAGAGGTCGCCATTCACGCGCGCAACCAGGCCGGTGCCGTATCAATCAAGCTCAACAAGAGCGGACAATTGCACGCGCGCCGCCACGGAGCGCCGCACATGGCCTGGCAAGCCGAAGCGACCCTCCCGTTGATCGGAAGCGACGAGGTTGTGATCTTCCTCGACGGACCGCTCATCGAGCTGTTCGTTGGGGGAACGTCGCTGGTCGTCGCCCTCGAGCAGGGAGGTCCAACCGAGCTGGCCTGCACTGTGGATTCCACTCCGACCAGCCTCACATGGACGCGGCTGAGCGAATCTTAGTCGATCACACATCTAGGTTCGCCACGCTTAGTGCGTTCTCCTGGATGAACTCGCGCCTGGGTTCGACCACGTCGCCCATCAGCCGCGTGAAGATCTCGTCGGCGAGGTCGGCCTGGGCGATCTCCACCTGCAGGAGCGAACGGTGGCTCGGGTCGAGCGTCGTTTCCCACAGCTGTTCGGCGTTCATCTCGCCAAGGCCCTTGTAGCGCTGCACGGACAGGCCCTTGCGGCCGGCGGCGAAGATCGCCTCCAGCAGTTCGGAGGGGCGGCTGACGGCGATGCCCTTCGAATCGACAGCCGCTTCCTCGCCCTCCTCGGCAGCCACCACCTTGGCAGAGACAAGTCGCGACGGCTGCGCATAGCTGTCGGCCTGCTCGGCCGCGAGCGTGTGGAGCTTGCGTGCCTCGGCCGAGCCCAGAAAGGCCGCCTCGATGATGTGGTGGTCGGTTACGCCGCGCCACAGCCGTTCCAGGTGATACCCGCCCTCCTCCGCCACCCGGCCGGACCAGCGCGCCTCGGGGTCGCTGCGGTCGAGCCAGTCGGCGACGCGGGCGATCGCCTGTGCCTTGCCTTGAGCGTCGATCTCCGGATCGAGAGCGCGGCCGATCGCCAACGCTTCGATGATAGCCGGATCGTAGCGGCGCGGCGCATAGGCCATCAGCGCACGCATGCGGCGGGCATGGCCGACGACCGCGCGCAGATCATTGCCGGAGCGCACGCCCTCGACCGTCTCCAGCCGCATCGCCTCGACGCCCGCACCGATCAAATAGTCGTCCATCGCCGCCTGGTCCTTGAGATAGGTCTCGGACCGGCCGCGCGCGACTTTGTAGAGCGGCGGCTGCGCAATGTAGAGGTGCCCTGCCGAAATGATCTCCGGCATCTGACGATAGAAGAAGGTGAGCAGCAGCGTGCGGATATGTGCGCCGTCCACATCGGCGTCCGTCATGATGATAATCTTGTGGTAGCGAAGCTTCTCGAGGTTGAACTCCTCGCGGCCGATGCTCGTCCCCAAGGCCTGGATGAGCGTGCCGATCTCCTTGGACGAGAGCATCCGGTCGAACCGCGCGCGCTCGACGTTCAGGATCTTACCCTTCAAAGGCAGAATCGCCTGATAATGACGATCGCGGCCCTGCTTGGCCGACCCACCGGCAGAATCGCCCTCGACGAGGAACAGCTCCGACTTGGCCGGGTCGCGCTCCTGGCAGTCGGCGAGCTTGCCGGGCAGTGAGGCAATGTCCATCACCCCCTTGCGCCGGGTCAGCTCGCGCGCCTTGCGCGCCGCCTCGCGAGCGGCCGCGGCATCGATGATCTTCTGAACGATCGACCGCGCATTCTGGGGGTTTTCTTCCAGCCACTGATCCATCTTGTCGGACATCAGCTGCTCCATCGGCTGCCGCACTTCGGAGCTGACGAGCTTGTCCTTGGTCTGCGAGCTGAACTTCGGATCGGGCAGCTTGACTGAAACGATAGCGGTCAGCCCCTCGCGCATGTCATCGCCGGTGAGCGTGACCTTCTCCTTCTTCAGCAGCCCCGAACGCTCCGCATAATTGTTGATCGTGCGCGTGAGCGCTGCCCGGAACGCCGCCATGTGCGTGCCACCATCGCGCTGGGGGATGTTGTTCGTGAAGGCGAGGACGTTCTCGTAATAGCTGTCATTCCATTCGAGCGCGATATCGATGCCGATGGCGTCTCGCTGCCCCGTGATCGCGATCGGATCGGGAAAGAGCGGCGTCTTGGCGCGATCGAGATACTTCACGAAGGCAGCGATGCCGCCCTCGTAATAAAGGTCGTGCTCGACCCGCTCCTCGTGGCGGGCGTCGATCAGCCTCAGGCGCACGCCGGAGTTCAGAAAGGCCAGCTCGCGGAAGCGGTGCTCGAGCTTGTCGAAGTCGAACTCGACGATCTTGAAGGTCTCGGGGCTGGGCAGGAAGGTGACGCGCGTGCCCTTCTTCCCCTCGGGCGCGTCGCCGACGATCTTGAGCGGAGCTTCAGCGTCGCCGTGTCGAAAGCGCATCCAATGTTCCTGGCCGTCGCGCCAGACGGTGAGCTCCAGCCATTCGCTGAGCGCGTTCACGACGGATACGCCGACGCCGTGCAGGCCGCCGGAGACTTTGTAGGCATTGTCGTCAGACGTGTTCTCGAACTTACCCCCGGCATGCAGCTGGGTCATGATGACCTCGGCCGCCGATACGCCTTCCTCGGCATGGATGTCCGTGGGGATGCCGCGGCCATTGTCCTCGACCGAGACGGAACCGTCGGGGTTGAGCTGGATCGTAATCAGGTCACAATGGCCGGCGAGCGCCTCGTCGATCGCATTATCTGAAACCTCGAACACCATATGGTGGAGGCCGGAGCCGTCGTCGGTGTCGCCGATATACATGCCGGGCCGTTTGCGCACCGCGTCGAGGCCCTTCAGCACCTTGATGGAGTCGGCGCCGTAACTATTCTCATTGGGGGTCGTTGCCATGGCGAGCATATAGGGTCTGCCCCCCGCCCAGGAAAGCGAAATGGCTGTGAGCCGGCGATGGCGGAGCCGGCTTGCTAACGCCTAGGCGCCGCTGAAGCCGTATAGGGTGCGCGCAACTTTTGCGCTGCTGCGAGTGATCCAGCCCTTTGCATCGACCCACTCGTCGGCGAGCCTGATTGTCGCCTGGCTCTGGTTGAAGCCACGGTCCAGCACCAGGGTCAACGCGACCAGAATAGCCAGGCTTGTCAGGCGCTTCATCCCGGCACCTTAGCCGGATCGGGTGAACGAAAAGTAGCCGGAGCGGCACTATCGGCCGCCCCGGCTGCTTTGTCGACTTCCTTAGCCGATCAGGCGTAGGTGACCTGCGTCCGGCTGCGACGGCGCGCAGCGGCACCGATCATGCCGAACCCACCGATCAGCATCGCCCAGGTCGCCGGCTCCGGAATGGCATCCGGGCTGTTGCCAGCAGCAGGCACGGTCACGGAACCGAGGGTGAACACCGCAGTGTTCGAACCACCAGGCCGATTGTCCGGATTGTTCTTCGTGGTCATCGTGAAGAAGCCGTCCCGCGACATGCCACCAAGGGTGGAACGAGCGCCCAGACCATTGAAGTCGAGGGGCGTGAACGGCCCGCCGTCGTTGCGGAAGTCCGGCCCGACGTAAGTGAAGACCAAGTTCGCGACATTAGGATTGTCGTCGAAGCCCGGGGTGACGATGGCCATTGGCGAGGTAAATTCAACCGACGTCTGAACTCGAGAGTTCGGCGAGAAGATCGAACCATCAATGTAACCGTTGAAGTCAAAGATGACCAAACGATCTCCGCTCCGCAGGCCTTCATCCGGACCCAGCGTACCCTGATAACGGAAGGTGAAGTCATTTGCGCCGTTCTGGCGAATCTGCTCCAGCGTCAGAACGGCGGAGTTCGCCGTGCCGGCAAAGCCGATGGCCGCGACTGCGGCCAGCACCCACTTTTTCATAAGCTACATACTCCCTGTGCGGTGTTCCCGCTTTTTCGACCCGAGTTCCGACGCGTTCTCGGAAACCCGCTGCATCAACACGGCATGTGAGCTCCGGTTCATTGCCAGTTAAATTTTTTTTAACGTTACATTAACAAGCGGTCTTCGCCGTTCAGGAAGCCTGCCGCTCCGCCAAGCCGCTCCTATGCTTATCCGTAACGGAAGGTCTTGCGCTCGAGACCGCGCGACCTGAACATGGCAGCGAAGGGATTCCGCATGGGGGCGGCGGAGGGAACGATCTGGGCGGCGCAACAGGCAGTGCACGAGCTTGCCCTGTTTGCGGCCTTTGGCCTGATGCTGGGCGGGCTCGACGATCTGCTCGTTGACCTGATCTGGGGTGGTCGGTCGCTATGGCGGAGCCTCACCGTGTATCGGCGCTACCCTCGTGCCGATGCATTGAGCGTGATCGGGCAGGCGCATGGAGCCGTCGCGGTCTTCGTTCCCGCCTGGCATGAGAGCGCAGTGATCGGCGCCATGGCCGCAACCGCGCTCAGCCGCTGGGCCGACCCGAATGTGCGGGTCTATATCGGCTGTTACCCCAACGACCCGGAGACGATCCGAGTGGTCGAAACCGTCGCGCGGCAGGACCAGCGCTTGCGGCTGGTCGTCGGTCCCCGACCCGGACCAACCACCAAGGCCGACAACCTCAACGCCATGTGGCAGGCCATGCTTCTGGATGAGGACGCAATGGAGCACCGCTTCGTTGCGGTCGCGTTGCACGACGCCGAGGACGTGGTCCATTCGGACGAGATCGGCATCTATAGTGCTCTGTGCCGGCGTTTCGACCTGGTGCAGCTGCCCGTCTTCGCACTGATCGAAAAGGAGCATGGATTGTGGCGGCGGCTCGTATCGGCCGTCTCCGCAGACGAATTTGCCGAAAGCCACGGAAAGAGTTTGGTGGTGCGGGAAGCCATCGGCGCAGGCGTGCCGTCCGCCGGCGTCGGGTGCGGCCTGTCGCGTGCCCTGCTCGATCGGCTTGCCGCCGGGGACGAAGGTCCGTTCGATGCGACGACCGTCACAGAAGATTACGAGATCGGGTTGCGCACGGCCGAGCTCGGCGGACGCGGCGTGTTCGTGCGCATTCGCAGCAGCGACAGCCTCGTCGCGGTGCGAGCCCATTTTCCGGATACGCTAAACGCGGCCGTGCGCCAGAAGGCGCGCTGGCAGGCGGGGATCGCCTTGTCCGGATGGCAACGGCTCGGCTGGCGCGGCAGCTGGGCCGAGCATTGGATGCGTTTCCGTGATCGGCGGGCGATCCTGGCCGCGCTCGTCCTCACCTGCGCGTATCTCGCCTTTGCAGGCGTGCTCGCGCTTGAGACTCTCGGAGGGCCGCCGCGCTTCAGCAGCTGGGAGCTCCAGCTCTTCAGCTTGTGCACGGGCCTAATGGTCTGGCGCCTGATCGTGCGCTCGATTTTTGTCGCTCGTATCTATGGAGTGACGGAGGGAATCGCGTCGCTCCCTCGCGTGCTGATCGGGAACCTGATCGCCATCGCGGCCGCGCGGCGTGCGCTCATCTCCTATCTGCGGCTCGCCCGCGGAGCGCCGCTCCGCTGGGACAAGACGGACCACCGCTTCCCAAGCGAACTGCCTGCCGAATGAGACTTGGGCCGCTCGGCTTCCTCTTTGCGGTGGTCGTTGCATGGACGACCGCGCGAACTCTTGTGCTGTGGCCGCAGCCGACAACCCCGTCTGCACCGCGCGTAGCCTGGGCAGAGCCGCTGCCCCTCGCGAACTCCCTCAATACGGCGTCCTCTCATCCGTTCGTGTCGAGCGCAGTCGAGGCACGCGTCGTCAAGCGGACGCCCGCTTCTCGACCGCGATCGAGGCGAACGGAGGCGGGGGAGCAGTTTGCAAGCGTCCCTCAGCCGCCGGGGCGCGAGGCGCGCGTCCTCTCGCGGTCTGCCGTCTCCCCGCCGCGGACCACACTTTCAGCTCATGCGCCGGCCGAAGATCGCTGGAGCGTGTCCGCATGGGCCCTGCTCCGGGGCAGCGGCGCGCCGGCTCTCGCGGCGGGAGGTCAGCTCGCGGGAAGTCAGCTCGGCGTCCGGATGCGGCGCCGTCTGGCGCCCGGCTTGCACCTGGCTGTGAGAATTTCCGGGCCCCTGCAGTCCAGCCGAGGCAAAGAGGCGGCTCTAGCCATTGACGTGCAGCCCATCCGAGCACTGCCCATCACCTTCACGGTCGAGCGAAGATCCGGGCTGGACTCCGGCGGGCGCGACGCCTTCGCTGCTGGTGCGTTCGGCGGCTTCGATGCGAAACTGACACCTCGACTGTCGATCGACGGCTATGCGCAAGCAGGCGCGGTCGGACTCAAGCGCCGCGATCTGTATGTAGACGGCTCCATACGGCTGGAGCGCGAGGTCTTCGCCAGTCCCAACTTCCGCTTCGGCGTCGGCGCGGGCGCTTGGGGCGGGGCCCAGCCGGGCGTCGCCCGCCTTGATCTCGGCCCGCAGGTCGTCGCGCATGTGCCCGTCGCGAGCGGCGGCATTCGGATCGGGGCGGAGTGGCGGCAGCGGGTTGCCGGCAATGCGCGACCGGGCTCCGGTCCGGTGCTGCCTCTGGGCGCCGACTTCTGAACGCGCTTCCGCTCAGAGCCCGCGCCCGATAGGCAGGGGCCCGCATGGACCTGTACCTGCCGATCGCGAACCTGTCGGTAAACGCGCTGGTGATCGTCGCGCTGGGCCTCGGCGTCGGCGTGCTGTCCGGCCTGTTCGGCGTCGGCGGCGGGTTTCTGACGACCCCGCTTCTCATCTTCTACGGCATCCCCCCGACCGTCGCCGCCGCATCCTCGGCCAGCCAGGTCACTGGCGCGAGCGTGTCGGGCGTGTTCGCGCATCTGCGCCGCGGCGGCGTCGACATGCACATGGGCGCAGTACTGGTGGGAGGTGGGCTGATCGGCTCGGTGCTCGGCGCCTTCATCTTCCGGCTGCTGCAGCAGACAGGGCAGATCGATACGGTGATCAACCTGCTCTATGTTATCCTGCTCGGCAGCATCGGCAGTCTGATGATGCGCGATGCAGTGCGGTCGCTCCGCGCCGCGCGGGGCGAAGGCGGCCCGGCGCCTCTGAAGCGCCGCCATCATCCGCTCGTCGCGGCGCTGCCGCTCCGTTGGCGCTTCTATGCGTCGGGTCTCTACATCTCGCCCTTCGCGCCGCTGCTGCTGGGCGTGATCACCGGCATCCTGACCGTGCTTCTCGGCGTCGGCGGCGGCTTCATCATGGTGCCGGCGATGATCTACCTGCTCGGCATGGGCACCCGGGTGGTGGTCGGCACGTCGCTGTTCCAGATCCTGTTCGTCACCGCCGCCACGACCCTGATCCATGCCGTCACCACCAAGGCGGTCGATATCGTGCTCGCCGCGTTGCTGTTGCTCGGCAGCGTCGTCGGCGCGCAGCTTGGCGCGCGGCTGGCGCAAAAGCTCAAGCCCGACCTGCTGCGCTTCCTGCTCGCGGCGATGGTGCTGGTGATCGCGATCCGGCTTGCGATCGGCCTCGGCTTCCGTCCGGACGAGATTTACACGGTGCAGCCTGGATGAAGCGCACGGCCCTTCTGGCACTGCTCGCGCCGCTGCTGCTCGGCCAGGCCAAGCCCGTGCTGGTGCCCGACGTTTCGCAGCGCGACATCCAGATCATCTACAGCTTCACCGGCGCCGAGCTGCTGCTGTTCGGCGCCATCCTCTACCCCGGTGGCAAGGTGCCGAACCGGCCGGCGGATATTGCCGTGGTGGTCAAGGGCCCGGTCGAGCCCATCACCCTGCGCGAAAAGCAGAAGGTGGCCGGCATCTGGGTGAATGCCGACAGCGCACGTTTCCGGTCGGCCCCTGCCTTTTACGCCGTCGCGACCTCCCGCCCGCTGGACCTGATCGTCGACGAGCGCACCGCCGCCATCTACGAGCTCGGCATTCGCAACTTGCAGCTTTCCCCCGCCGACGCCGACACGCCGGACGAGGCGAACCGGTTCGAGGAGGGGCTGGTCGATCTTCGCCAGCGGACCAGCCTGTACGCGGAGCAGCCTGGCGCCGTGCTGATCACCGACGATGTGCTCTACCGCGCGCGTATCCGAATCCCGGCGCGTGTGCCGGTCGGCACCTATACGGCCGAGACCTTCCTGATCCAGGACGGCCGCGTGATCGCCGCAGCGGTCCGCGACATCACCATCCGCAAGGGCGGCTTCGAGCAGTTCGTGGCGGAGGCGGCGGAGGAGAACAGCATCGCCTATGGCGTGCTCGCGGTCGCGCTGTCGGTTGCGCTCGGCTGGGCCGCGGGTGCCGTGTTCCGCCGCTTCTGATTTCATTTACCGGTCGCGCGTAGAGACGGGCAGGTTCGTCTCCCCCGAAGGACCCGCGTATCATGGACCTCGCCCACAGCCCCGCCCAGTTCAACGACGATGCCCCGAACGCCAACGGCGACAGCGTACAATCCGCACGCGTCCGCATCGGGACCGTCGTCGAGATCGCCGGGTCCAACTCGCAGATCATGCTCGACAAGGGCGTGCTGGACAGCCTTGCGAGTCACAGCGATCCCTGCGTGGCCATGTCCGGCCAGGTCGGGTCGCAGGTGAAGATCAAGATCGGCTCGTCCTGGATGGTCGCAAGCGTCCGCTCGCTGCGCATGGACCCGGCAACCGCCTCGATCGTCGCGTTCATCGACTTCCTGGGCGAAGGCGACGAGGAGCGATTGACCGGGCGCCTCTACAAATTCCGCCGCGGCGTCACCCGCTATCCAGTTCCAGGCGCCGAGGTCTTCCCGGCCTCCAGCATGGATATGCGCGACGTCTATGCTGCTTCCGATCGCCCCAGCATCGAGATCGGCACCGTCTTCCCGACCAAGGACATTCGGGGCGCGCTGTTCATCGACGCGCTGCTCGGCAAGCATTTCGCGCTGCTGGGATCGACCGGCACGGGTAAGTCGACCAGCGCCGCGCTGATCCTTCACCGCATCTGCGAGAGGGCGCCCGAGGGTCATATCGTGATGATCGACCCGCACGGCGAATACTCGGCGGCGTTCGAGAGCAATGGCGCGATCTACGACGTGTCGAACCTCGCCATGCCCTATTGGCTGATGAACTTCGAGGAACATTGCGAGGTGTTCGTCACCTCCTCGGGATCGAACCGGCAGATGGACGCGGACATTCTCGCCAAGTGCCTGCTGGCGGCGAAGGGCAAGAACCGGGCGGCCGAGGGCGTGTCCAAACTGACCGTCGATTCGCCCATTCCCTATCTGCTGTCCGACCTCACGAACCTCATCCAGACGGAGATGGGCAAGCTCGACAAGGCCGGCGACAGCGCGCCCTATCTGCGGCTCAAGACCAAGATCGACGAGATCAAGGCCGATCCCCGCTACAGCTTCATGTTTTCAGGCATGCTGGTGGCGGACACCATGGCCGACTTCATCGCCCGCGTGTTCCGCCTGCCAGGCAACGGTAAGCCCATTTCCATCATCGACGTGTCGGGCGTCCCTTCCGAAATCACCTCGGTCGTGGTCTCGGTTCTCAGCCGCATGGTGTTCGACCATGCGATCTGGTCGCGCGGCGAGACGCAGCGGCCGGTCCTGCTCGTCTGCGAAGAGGCGCACCGCTATGTGCCAAACGAGCGGAACGCCGATGGGTCCTCGGTCGGCCGCATTCTGAGCCGCATCGCCAAGGAAGGCCGCAAGTACGGCGTCTCGCTGGGCCTGATCACCCAACGCCCGTCCGACCTTGCGGAAGGCGTGCTGTCACAGCTCGGCACCATCATCGCGATGCGCCTTAACAACGAACGCGACCAGGCCTTCGTCAAGGCCGCCATGCCGGAAGGCTCGCGCGGTTTCCTCGACTCGATCCCCGCGCTCCGCAACCGCGAGGCGATCGTGTGCGGAGAGGGCGTGTCGATCCCGATCCGCGTCGCGCTCGACACGCTCGAAGAGCATAAGCGCCCGGCGTCCGGCGATCCGCTCTTTTCCGAGCTGTGGAAGCGGACCGGCGGGGAGGAAGACAGCCTCGCCCGCACAATCAAACGCTGGCGCAGCCAGGGGCGGTAAAGCCCAGAACACCCGTTTGCTTCGAGCGAAGTCGAGAAGCGTGTCCCGACGTCGCACGACACGAACGGACTAGGATTACTCCGTCACCGTGACCTGACCGACCGCGTACCCCTTCTCCCGCATCTCCTGGCGGAAGTCCTTGCGGGCATCGGCGAGCTCGCGGTGATACTCGGCCCACGCCTCCCGTCGATCCGACGGCTTCTTGGCGCGCTTCAGGTCCTTGCGCAGCTCGCGCTTCGCCTCGCTCACGTCGGTCTTGTAGTCGAGCCAGTAGCTGTTGTGGTCCTCGAGCGGCGCAGGCTCGGGCACATAGCGCAACTCGTGCGCCGCGGCCGGCGCGGCGGCGAGAGCCAGCAGGGCGAAAATGGCACGCATCCTTGTTCTCCAATCAGTTGCGCGTCGACAACGATGGAGGGTGCCACTTTCATCCCGGCCGCACGTCCGGCCGTGCGGGAGAAAGGGCAGGCGGCTTACCAGCTGCCGGTATTCGGCATCGATACCCACGGTTCGGCAGGCGCAAGCCGCTCGCCCGCCTGCAGCAGCTCGATCGAAATGCCGTCCGGCGTGCGCACGAACGCCATGTGTCCGTCCCGCGGCGGGCGGTTGATCGTCACGCCGGCATCCATCAACCGCTGGCAGATCGCGTAGACATCGTCGACGGCATAGGCGAGGTGCCCGAAGTTGCGGCCGCCCGAATAGTCCTGGGGGTCCCAGTTGTGGGTCAGCTCCACCTCCGCGATGCCTTCCTGGCCGGGTGCGGCCAGAAAGATGAGCGTGAACCGGCCTGCCTGATTATCGAAACGCCGCACTTCCTTGAGCCCGATCAGCTCGAAAAAGCGGACGGTCGCTTCAGGGTCCGTCACCCGGATCATGGTGTGGAGATAGCGCGTCATCTGAGCGGCGCTGCCGCCTCCTTCCCGAGTCGGTCAAGCTCCGCCTGAGCGGCACGGGCCGCCTCGCCGCCCGACTGGCTCCGCACGGCGCTCTCGAACGCGACCCGCGCCGCCGCAGGAGCGCCGGCGGCCAGCGCAATACGCCCCGCTTCAAGGGCGACGCTGCCATCGTCGGGAGAGCGCTTCGCCGCTTCGGCGATATCGGCCTGGGCGCGGTCGAGATCACCCATGCGTCGCGCGAGGGACGCGGAAAGCAGCCAGGCGAGCGGGTCCTCCGGCACGCGCCGCACGGCCTCGTTCAAATCATCACGTGCCGCAGCCATGTCTCCAGCGGCAACGTTCGCACGTGCACGGTCTAGACGTATCTCGCCGCTGGCCGCCCCAGAAAGAGTGCCGCTCACCAGCGCCTTGTCGAAGGCGGCGATCGCGCCGCGCGCGTCGGCACCGGCGAGCCTGGCATTGCCCGCCTGCACCCAGAGGTTTGCAGCCGCCGGCTTCTCGTCCGTCCGCGCCTCGCGCGCCGCCTGCTCGAAAGCCGTAGCAGCCTCGGTCCAACGTTCCTGCGCGACATAAGCGAGCCCGGCGCATTGACGCGCCAGCGCACCGCCGCCGCGCGCGTGCCAGGCCTGCGCCTGCTCGGCGGCGCGCACCGGATCGGCCGTGATCTGGTCGGTGCAGGTCGGCTCAGCGGCTTGCGCGAGCAGGAACAGGATCAGCATCGTCTCACCTGAGAAGGGAAGCGACCGTCCCGATCAGCAGGTCGAGATCCTGCGGGCGCGACAGCCGGTGATCGCCGTCCTTGATCAGGATCGTCTGCACATCGGCTGAACGAAGCTGGCCCGCGAGGTGCGTCGAATGATGCCACGGCACGTCCGGATCGCGCTGGCCGTGGAGCAGTCGTACCGGACAGTCGATCGCGATCTCCCGGTGCAACATCCGGTTCGCCTCGCCCGACTGCCAGAAGGCGCGGGTGGTGACGAGCGGGGCGCCATAGTCGGACGGCCGCTCGAGCCGGCATTCGGCAAGCAGCTTCATCTTCTCGTCGGCGGAAAAGCCCCAATCGGTAAAGTCCGGAGCGGCGGCAATGCCGACGAACGCGGCGATCCGCTCCGGCCGCGCCTCCGCCGCCATCAGCCCGATCCACCCGCCCATTGATGATCCGACAAGCAGCAAGGGGCCCGAGGTCACTGCGTCGATAAGCGTCAAAGCATCATCGCGCCAGGTCGCGAGCGTTCCGTCCTCGAACGCCCCCTCGCTCTCGCCACAACCGGAATAGTCGAAGCGGAGCATCGAGCGGCCCTGCTCCGCCGCCCATGCGTCGAGCGCCACCGCCTTGGTGCCGCTCATGTCGGAGGCGTAGCCGGGGAGGAAGACGAGGGTGGGGCTGGAGCCCTGGCGATGCGTGTAGGCAAGGCGGGGGCGGTCCGCTGTCTCAAAAACAGGCACCGAACTACTCCCCGTCTAGGCTGAGCCTGTCGAATCCTCCCCTTCTTCCCTTCACTGATTGTCGTGAACAGGAAGGGAGGGCTTCGACAAGCTCAGCCCAGTCGGTTGGAAGGCAGTACCACAATCGGACGCGGCTCAGATCACCCATTCGATCGAGCGCATTTCGATATTCGCCTCGCGCTTGGCGGCGCGCTTGGCGACCATCTGATCGTAGAGCTTCTTCACCGTGCCGCTGCCCGTCGTGATGAACAGACCCGGCACGACCGCATGCACGACGCACGCCGCGCCGCCGACGATCATCTTGACGCCGAAGCCGCCGGCGGCCGCGAAATGCTCGGCATAGGTTTCGCCGACTTCCTGCGGATGCTCCCGGAAAAGTTTGTTGATCACCTGCACCTCCTGCTCGGCACCGAGCCATAGCGGAGCGGCCGCCGCTCCGCCATGCCGCAGCGCACAGCTCAGCCGATCGGCATGCCGGGCGGCACCTTGGGCAGGCGCTTGGGATCGGCAAGCGCGGCGGTGAGGGCCTCGCGATCGCCGAGCAACCGCCCGAGCCCGCGGCTCCAGTCCGCTTGCACGCCGTTGCCACGGGTCCGCGTCAGGTCGGCGGCGAGCCGGTTCAGACGCTCGGACAGCGCCAGCGCGACAGTCGGCGACAATGTCGAGTCCCGCTGCGTCCGGGCCAGGGCGAGCGCGACCGTGGTCGCGATCCGCCGCTGCACGCCGCTTTCCGGCCGAGTGAAGCTGCGCTCGATAAGGCGGTCGATCAGCTCGTGAGCGGATGGAATGGACGGATCGGCCTGGTTCTGGATCTCCAGCCGGTTCAGCCGGTTGGGCGCGAGCAGGTCGATGAGTGTCACGGCCGCCGCCGTCTCCGTCGCTGCAAGCGGGTCGAAGACCGGCCCGCCCGCCGTGCGAATGATCTCGATCTCGGTCTGCCGGTCGCTCTCGCCGGACCAGCCGGCCGAGAGCTGCGGCTGGATCGCGGCCGGCACGGTGAGCGCAGCCGGGCTCAGCGTCTCGAGCAAGGCATCGAGCGCTGCGCGTTGGCGCTCGGCCGCGACAGGTTGCGCCGTGCCCGTGCCGTCGCCGACCACCGAATAATTGAAGTCGACGCCACCGATCAGCTTGGAGGCGGCCTCGACCTGGTAGCGGTGCAGAAGCCAGATCGGCACGAAGGACCGGCGCAGCTGCGCCTGCGGGTCGCCGGAGCGGAGCGCCGCCGGGCCGAAGCCGTTCACCGCCGCCGTCCGCACCTCCATGACTCGGCGTAGCTCCGCGACCGGATCGGCGGCATCGTCCCACAGGCTCCCGATCGGGTGCGCGCTGTCCGGCGCCCGCGCATCCTGGTCCGGCACGAAGCGCAAGCCGCGCTGCAGCCCCGCCGTCATCACGGCCGGCGCCTCCGCATCGGTGCGGGCGCCGTAGAGCCAGGCGACCGCGAACTTGTCCCAATCCCCCACGCCCACGCCATAGGCGTCGGCCAGATCCAGCTTGCCGTTCACCAGCCGCACGCGCGGGGCGGGATAGTCCATCACCGACTGGCGGCCACCGATGCTTGCCGCGAAGTTATGGCTGAAGCCGAGTGCATGGCCGACCTCGTGCGCGCCGAGCTGGCGGATGCGGGCGAGCGCGGCGGTAACCGGGTCGCTGGGATCGCCGGTGCCGGTCAGCCCCGCGCCGACCAGCGCCTGGTAGATGATCAGGTCCTGCCGCACCCGGAGCGAGCCGAGCAGCACCTGCCCCTTGATGATTTCGCCGGTGCGCGGATCGGTGATCGCCTGGCCATAAGACCAGCCGCGCGTCGCCCGGTTGACCCAGTTGACGACATTGTAGCGGATATCGAGCGGGTCGGCGCCCGCTGGCAGCAGCTCGGCCCGGAACGCATCGACCAGCCCTGCGGCGTCGAACGCGTCGCGCCACCAGGCGACACCCTCGCGCAGGGCGGTGCGGATCGGTTCGGGCGCGGCCGGGTCGATATAGAAGATGATCGGCTGCTTGACAGGCGAGCGCGCGGCGCTCGGGTCCGTCTTCTCCAACCGAAAACGGTTGGCGAGCTCGTACACGACCTGTCCGCCCAGCGGCGCGTTGAAGTCCACCACCTGCGTCGCAAAGCTCCCGGCGCGCGGATCGAAGCGACGTGGCAGGTAGCCGGGGTCCGGCAGGGCAATCAGCGAGTGGCGGACGGTGAAGCTCACATTTCCGGACGCCGGCGCGATGTTCTCGATCTCCGGCCCGGCGCGATTGGTGGTGAAGGTCAGCCGTGCCTCCAGTTCCACATTCTTCGGAAAGGCGCGCGCGCTGTTCGGGTCGGCGACGCTCAGCTCCGGCACCAGCCGCCAGTCGCCGCTCTCCTGCTCCTTCAGCGCCCGCGCGATGCCGACATCGTCGCGTGCGACGAACGGGGCGAGGTCCACGAGAAAGCTGCCGTCCGAGTTCTCGGCCGCGACATCACCCATCCAGATCGTCGAGGTCGCAAAAGACCGCCGCACCCCCGCCTGCTCCTGCTCAGAAGCCCCCGTCGCTCGGAAGCGCGGGTTCTCCAGCTCGGCCACGACCTTCTTGCCCACGCGCCGGAACACCAGCAGCCGCGATCCCGAGTTCAGCGCATAGTCCAGCCCGAGCGCCGGCGAGCCGAGCCCCGTCTCCAGCGCCGAGGTGTAGATGAAGCGGCCGGAAATGCCCTGAGCATCGGGCGAGGGCAGCGTCGCGAGAATGCGCCCGCCCTTGCGATCGACGTTAAGCGGGACCAGGCCCGCCTGCGCTGACGTGCCTTCAAGCACCTTAACGGACGGCTCGGCGGCAAGCGCATGGCAAGAGAGTGCCGCTGCAGCGAGGAAGGCGGGCAAATATCGAATGGTCATACTTGTCACTTAGCGGGACAGGGCTCGTTTAGGAACGGCTTGCCAAGGCTGCTCGAGGTCGCCACAGCGCCTCGGCAAATCGGGAGTGAAGCCAATATGTTAGTGCGCGCAATGGCCGTTGTGGCCGCGGCATTGTGGTCCGTTCCAAGCGCCGCAGGCGAAGTCGGAGCTGAGTACTTCGCTGCCAACGGCACGGCTCAGACCTTCGAGACGGCGGGCGGTGCCGGCGGCAGCTTCTATTTCGGCGCGCCGCTTGAGATCGACGGGAACACTTATGCGGGCGCACCAAACACCCAGGCAGGCGCCTTCCTTGCTTGCCGCTCCGGTCGGTGCGTCGCGAACAGCTTCGACGGACAGACGTTCCGTGTTACGCTCGGTGCCCTGGTGGCCGCTGCAGGCGCCTATGTGAGCGGCTTCTCGGACGCTTGGCGCGTGAGGGCGGATTTTTTCAGTGGTGCCGGACTTTTGTTGGGCAGCGTGGAGCGGCAGGGCTCTGGCTTTGCTCCCTCGTTCGCGGGCTTCGCGACCGGTGGCGCCCTCATTGAACGCGTGAATTTCGTCGATCTCACATCCGATTTTCGGACGATTGCGATCGATGATTTCACAACGATAGCTGCGCCGGCGCCCGTACCCGAGCCTGCAACCTGGGCGTTGCTGATCGCCGGGTTCGGGCTTGCTGGGATCGGCCTGCGCAGGAGCGAACGCGGCGTGGCCGAGGCCAGGAGCTGATCCCCAACTTTTTCGACTCGCGTCCTTGCGTGAGCCGCCCACAAGCAGAAATGCTGCTTCCATGAGCGTGGGCGTGAACCTGGGGTCGGACGAGCGGGGCGGAAGTGTCGGACTCGATTTGGCCGAGCTGCTGTCGACCCGCCTGCTCGTCCAGGGCAATTCGGGCTCGGGCAAGTCGCACCTGTTGCGGCGCCTGCTGGAGGGCAGCGCGGGCACGGTCCAGCAGGTCGTGATCGATCCGGAGGGCGATTTCGTGACCCTCTCCGATGCGTTCGGCCACACCGTGATCGATGCCGCCGCCTATTCCCTCGGCGAGGTGGCAACCATCGGCGCGCGCATCCGCGAGCATCGGGCGTCGGCCGTGCTCAGCCTCGAAGGGCTCGAGATCGACGACCAGATGCGTTGTGCGGCGGCTTTCCTGAACGCCCTGTTCGATGCGCCCCGCGAGCACTGGTTCCCCGCCGTAGTGGTGGTCGACGAGGCGCAGCTCTTCGCGCCCGCCGCTGCCGGAGAGGTCGCGGACGATGCGCGCAAGGCGTCTCTCTCGGCCATGACCAACCTGATGTGCCGCGGCCGCAAGCGCGGTCTCGCTGGCGTGATCGCCACCCAGCGGCTGGCCAAGCTCGCCAAGAACGTCGCGGCGGAGGCCTCCAACTTCCTGATGGGCCGTACCTTTCTCGACATCGACATGCTGCGTGCCGCCGACCTGCTCGGCATGGAACGCCGCCAGGCCGAGGCGATCCGCGACCTGGAGCGCGGACAGTTCCTCGGCCTCGGCCCGGCGATCGCGCGCCGCCCGGTGCTGGTGCGGGTCGGCGCCGTGAAGACGGGCACCAATCACGCGACACCGACCTTGCTGCCGCTGCCGGGCGCCGCCGATGCCGAGCTGCTGCTGAAGCGCGAGCCCGCGCCGCTGCGCGAGATCACGGCCGCACCGCCGCCCGCCCCTAAGCCCGAGCAGCTGGTGCCCGCCGTCGAAGCCCAGCCGTCATTCCTGCCGGAACTGCCGCTGCTCAGCGACGAGGACCGTGACAAGCGGCTGCTTGGCATCGTGCGCGCGCAGGCCCGATCCTTCAGCGGCCAACCCGCGCCTGCGCTCTACCAAGATTTCAATGTCGGGTGCCGCATGGCCGGCATCGCGCCGGTGCCGGGCATTCCGGACTTCCGCCGCCTGTTCGCGCTCGCGCTCGCCGGGATCGACACGCAGGAGGGCTGGAGTAATGCGTTGGCCGTCGGCGCGGCCTTGCCGGAAGAGATGCTGGCACCGTTTCTCGCTATTGCCCGCGCCGCCCGCGAGGAGAGCGCGGCCCCGGATGATGCCGAGCTCGCCCGCATCTACGGCACCGCGTCGCTCGGCCGCGTCAAGCGGTTGCTCGGCTATATGGAGGAGCGCGGCGTCATCGTGATCCGCACCGATCTGGGTGGCGGCCGCTCCATCGCGCTGCCCCATCTGGGCTGGACCACGGCGAGCACGAGCCGCGCGGCTTAGCTGACCAGCGGGTGCGCCGCCCGGAGATCGTCGGCGACGCTCTCGACCACCTCATTCTCGGCCGCTGTCCCAGATGGCACCACCGCCCAGTTGCAGTGCGGGTGCGTGGCCCGCGGATAAACCCGCACCTCGCCGATCACCATGCGCCAGCGGCGGCGATTGCCACCGAAGCGGCGGGTGAGCGTTACGAGGAACAAGTCGCGCAGGTCGGCCGGCGTCATGCCCGTGCCTCTAATCGGGGATTGTCGATGGAGTCGATGTCGGATCAACCCCTTGAGCAAGTCCTCCGCGCCATCGCCTCGCGCGAACCTGCGCCCGGAGCAGGCGCCGCGGCCGCAGTCGCGCTGGCGCTCGGCCTCGCCTGCGCCCGCAAGGCAACCGGCATCACGCTCAAGCACCATCCCGAACATGGCCGCCCAGACGAACTCGACGCGCGGCTCGCGGATCTCGCCGAGCAAGCCATGCCGCTCGCCGACCGCGATGCGCAGCTGTTCGCCGCCAGCCTTGCCGGCGACGAAGATGCCGCGCGAGACCTGACGGCCTTCGGCCGAGGAGCACTCGCGCTAGCCGAGGAAGCACGCGAGGAGATCGCGCGCGCGGCAGCCGCCGTTCACCCGATGCTGCGCGGCGACATCGTGGCCGCGCAGGCGCTGGTGGACGCCGCTGCGACGATCTTCCGCGCAAACCTGCGCGAGAACGCTTCGGACTAGGCCGCCTTGGCGCGGCTCGCGCGCTTGCGCTCGTGCGGATCGAGATGGCGCTTGCGCAGGCGAATGGACTTGGGCGTCACTTCGACCAGCTCGTCGTCATCGATATAGGCGATCGCCTGTTCGAGCGTCAGCCGGCGTGGCGGGGTCAGCCGGATTGCATCGTCCTTGCCGCCCGAAGCACGAAAGTTGGTCAGCTGCTTGGACTTCATCGGATTGACTTCGAGGTCGTCCGGCTTGGCGTTCTCGCCGATGATGATGCCCTCGTAGAGCGGGTCGCCCGGCGCCACCATCAGAATGCCGCGCTCCTCCAGCGCGTTCAGCGCATAGGCATTGGCCTCGCCAGTACCATTGGAGATCAGCACGCCGTTCTTCCGGCCCTCGATCGGACCCTTGTACGGACCGTACTTCTCGAACAGCCGGTTCATGATGCCGGTGCCGCGCGTGTCCGACAGGAACTCGCCATGATAGCCGATCAGGCCACGCGAGGGCGCCGAGAAGGTGATGCGGGTCTTGCCGCCGCCGGAGGGACGCATGTCGGTCATCTCGGCCTTCCGGATCGACATCTTCTCGACGACCGTGCCCGAATGCTCCTCGTCCACGTCGATGACGACCGTCTCATAGGGCTCTTCCCGGCCCGACGGGCCGTCGCGGAACAGCACGCGCGGGCGGCTGATGCCGAGTTCGAAGCCTTCGCGACGCATGGTCTCGATCAAGACGCCGAGCTGAAGCTCGCCACGGCCGGCAACCTCGAACGAGTCCTTGTCCTCGCTCTCGGTGACCTTGATGGCCACGTTCGACTCCGCCTCCCGGAACAGCCGGTCGCGAATCATCCGGCTGGTGACCTTGGTGCCCTCGCGACCCGCCATCGGCGAGTCGTTGACGGCGAAGCGCATGCTGAGCGTCGGCGGATCGATCGGCTGGGCGTGCAGCGGCTCGGAGACCGACGGGTCGGCAATGGTGTTGGCTACGGTCGCGACGGTCAGACCCGCGATCGAGATGATGTCGCCGGCATGAGCTTCCTCGACCGGCACGCGCTCCAGGCCGCGGAAGGACATGATCTTCGACGCCCGGCCGGTCTCGACGACCTTGCCGTCATTGTCGAGGGCGTGGATCGGCATGTTGGTCTTGACCGAGCCCGAGAAGACCAGACCGGTCAGGATGCGCCCGAGGAAGTTGTCGCGGTCGAGCAGGGTGACCAGGAACTTGAACGGCCCGTCCGGATCGGCCGACGGGGCCGGCACATGGCTGACGATCTTCTCGAATAGCGGAGCAAGCGTACCTTCGCGCGCCTCAGGATCGTCGGAGGCGTAGCCGTTGCGGCCGGAGGCGAAGAGCACCGGGAAGTCGAGCTGCTCGTCATTCGCCTCGAGGCTCACGAACAGGTCGAACACTTCGTCGAGCACTTCCTGCACACGCGCATCGGAGCGATCGATCTTGTTAACGACCACGATCGGCTTCAGGCCGAGCGCCAGTGCCTTGCCGGTCACGAACTTGGTCTGCGGCATCGCGCCTTCCGACGAGTCGACGAGCAGGATGACCCCGTCGACCATCGACAGGATGCGCTCCACCTCGCCGCCGAAATCGGCGTGGCCGGGCGTGTCGACGATGTTGATGCGCGTGCCGTGCCAATCGACCGAGGTGCACTTGGCAAGGATGGTGATCCCGCGCTCCTTCTCGAGATCGTTGGAGTCCATCGCCCGCTCTTCGATGCGCTGGTTGTCGCGGAAGGTGCCGGACTGGCGGAACAGCTGGTCGACGAGCGTGGTCTTGCCATGATCGACGTGCGCGATGATGGCCACGTTGCGGAGGCTCATGAAGAATCCTGATGTGTGAGCGGGAGTTGGCCGGGCCCTTAGCCGAAATGCTGCAGCGCGGAAAGGGGGCCGATGGACGCTCGCCAGGGCAGGCAATAAGAGGCCTCCCAGAATGACGCTCCCCACACTCGCAATCACCGGGGGAACCGGCTTTGTCGGCGCCACGCTTGTGCGCCATGCGGCTATGCGCGGTCATCCGGTGCGCGCACTCACCCGCCGTCCGCAACCCGGCGGCAAGCGTGTGGAGTGGGTGAACGGCGCGCTCGACCGTCCTGACGCGCTGACCCGCCTCTGCGAGGGCGCGGATGCGGTCATCCATGTTGCCGGAGCCATCACCGCGCGCGACCGCGCGGGATTCGAGGAGGCGAACGTCTTCGGCACGCTCAACATGGTCGAGGCGGCCAAGGCGGCCGGCGTGCGGCGCTTCATCCATGTCTCGTCGCTGGCTGCGCGCGAGCCGGAGCTGTCGGAGTATGGCTGGTCCAAGGCGCGATCCGAGCAGGTGGTGGGGGCAAGCGGGCTCGACTGGACGGTGGTGCGGCCGCCCGCCGTCTATGGCCCCGGCGATCGCGAGACGCTGGAGCTGTTCCGCATGGCCAAGCGCGGCCTGATGCTCCTGCCTCCGGCCGGACGGCTGTCGGTGATCGAAGTAAGCGATCTCAGCCGCCTGCTGCTGACGCTCGTCGGGCAGGAGGAAACACTCGGAAAGACCTTCGAACCGGACGACGGCTATGAGGAAGGCTGGACGCATCGCCAGTTTGCAGAGGCGATCGCGACCGCCGTCGGCCGCAAGCGTGTGACGACGCTCGCCACCCCACGCAGGCTGATGCGGCTCGGCGCCCGGGTTGATCGCCTGGTGCGCGGCAAAAGCGCCAAGCTCACGATCGACCGGGCCAATATGTACAGTCATCCCGACTGGGTCGCGCACCAGCGCCCACCCGCCGAGGTGTGGCGCCCGCACATCGAGACGAACGCCGGCCTGAAGGCGACGGCCGTCGCCTATCGCGCCGCCGGTTGGCTATAGATCAGTACAGTCCGCTCCGGCCGGCGATGAACACCAGCACCGTCAGCACCATCCCGCTCAGGAAGGTGCGATATGCCATTGCGAGGAACTTGTATTTCTTCCGCTGGAGCACGAGGCCGTTTTGGTAGATGTCCCGCGCCATGGTCCGGTACACGGACTCCTCGGCGCCGAGCTGATCGAGCACCCGGTCGATATAGTCTTCCTGGTTAAGCTGGGTGAACGACCCGAAGAAAAGCAGGTTGAGCGGCGCGCCCGGCTTCGGCTTGGTTGCCGGCAGTACCGCCAGCACCGCCAACACAGCGGAGGCGAGCGCAAACCCCGCCAGCACCATCATCTCCGGCGCGACGGTCCGATGTGCCGTCTGGTTCAGCGTGATCGTAAACACCACGAATGCCGCACCCATCAGGATGCTCGCCTTCTGGTCGGCCATGGACGAAAGCTGCACCTGAATCTGCTGCGTCGTGCGGACGAGGTGCACCGCGTTGGGCGGAAAGGTCTTGTGATTGTTGTCCGGCACGCTGCCCCCTGTTCTGTCCCCTGGCCGCCACCCTTCAGCCGCATTCGCTTGGCAAGGCCCGTCCACCGCCATTAGGGGCAAAGCATGTCCGACCGTCAAGAAATCGAAGCAACCGTCCACGGCCTTATCGAGCCTTTCAACAAGAAGGGCGTGGCGCTGACCGACACGACCACCTTCGCGGGCGATCTCGAATGGGACAGCCTGACCGTGATGGACTTCGTGGCCGCGGTCGAAGACGAGTTCGACATCATTATCACGATGAACATGCAAGCCGAGATCGAAACCGTCGGCCAGCTGGTCGACGCAGTGGGCAAGCTCAGGGGCTGACGTCATGACCGACAGCCTCCAGACCGCCGACGCGCCTCAGCCCGAAACGGCATCGCCCGCACAAGACCTCATGTCCAAGTTCGACGGGCTGATCGCGGAGCGTCAGGCGTTGCTCGACAGCGGCGTCCGCGATCCGTTCGCGATCGTCATGGAAGAGGTGCTGAGCCCGACCGAGGCCGTCATTCGAGGCAAGAAGACGATCCTGCTCGGCACTTACAACTACATGGGCATGACGTTCGACCCGGACGTGATCGCGGCCGGCAAGGAAGCGCTTGAGAAGTTCGGCAGCGGCACGAACGGCAGCCGCATGCTGAACGGCACCTTCCGCGACCATGCCGATGTCGAGCAGGCCCTGCGCGACTTCTACGGCGTCTCGGGCGCGATCGTGTTCTCGACCGGCTACATGGCCAATCTGGGCATGATATCCACGCTGGCGGGCAAGGGCGACTATATCATCCTGGACGCGGACAGCCACGCGTCCATCTACGACGGCTGCAAGCAGGGCACGGCCGAGATCGTCCGCTTCCGCCACAACTCGGTCGAGGATCTCGACAAGCGTCTCAGCCGGCTCCCGCCAGAAGCGGGCAAGCTCGTCGTGCTTGAAGGCGTCTACTCGATGCTGGGCGACGTCGCGCCCCTCAAGGAGATGGTCGCCGTCGCCAAGAAACACGGCGCCATGGTGCTGTCCGACGAAGCGCATTCGATGGGCTTTTTCGGGCCGAACGGACGCGGCGTGTATGAGGAGCAGGGGCTGGAGGACCAGGTCGACTTCGTGGTTGGCACCTTCTCCAAGTCGGTCGGCACAGTTGGCGGCTTCTGCATCTCGAACCACCCGAAGTTCGAGGCGATCCGCCTCGCCTGCCGCGCTTATATCTTCACGGCCTCGCTGCCGCCCAGCGTCGTGGCAACGGCGGCGACCTCGATCCGCAAGCTGATGCACGCCCACAACAAGCGCCAGCATCTGTGGGAGAATGCGCGCACGCTGCACGGCAACCTCAAGGCGCTTGGCTTCAAGCTGGGCACCGACACCCCGCAATCGGCGATCATCGCCGTTATCCTGCCGACCCAGGAAGAAGCGGTCGGCATGTGGCAGGCGCTCCTCGAAGAAGGGCTCTACGTTAACATGGCGCGGCCGCCGGCCACGCCAGCCGGCATGTACCTGCTCCGCTGCTCGCTCTGCGCCGAACATAGTTCCGAGCAGGTTCAACGGATTACCGAGATGTTCGCGGCGGCGGGACGAGCCGTTGGAGCGATCGGTTAAAGCCTGCTAGACAGAGTTCGTTAACCGCGGTCTACGTAAGGGTGCCGTGGGGATGGGCATGAACTCTGGTCTGGAGGTCGAGCGAGGCTCGATCAGTCTGCGCCGTGCAATGGCGATCGCGCTCGCGTTGTTCGCGGCGATCGGCCTGATTGCGCTCACCGTGTTCGTGACGAACTCGAACCGCCAGCGCGACGACGCCCTGGCCGCGCAGCGCAAGAGCTTCGAGATCATCATTCTCGTCCGCTCGCTCGAGACGCAGATGAACCGGGCGGAAACCGCCCTTGGCCGCTATGTCATGGCGGGCGGCGAGGCCGAAAATCCGGGCCTCCTCTTCGTCGACGAGTGGCGGCGTGCAGGCCTGTCCATCGCGCGGCTGCGCGAAGTCACGCGCGACGACGAGGCGCAGGCTGCGCTGGCGGCACGCCTTCAGTCGATCTACCGTGAGCGCGGCCAGCTGCTGTCCACCGCCGCGCTGCACATCCGCTACGACCAGAAGATGCAAGGTCTTCGCGCTTATTACGACGCGAGCCAGCACGCGACGGCGAACGGCGTGCCGGGCGTGGTCGACCTGATCGTTCGCAACGAGAACCGCCTCCTCGATCAACGCATCCGTGCGGCCAGCCAGACACTCGAGCAGACCAACCAGGCGGCCAAGCTGCTGCTGGCCTTTGCTGTGGTGATCCTGACCGTTTCGGCCGCACTTGGCTTCTCCGCCATTCAGTCGCTCGCCGAACGGCGCGCCGCCCGCAAGGACGCCGACGAGGTCGCGCGCCGGGCGCAGGAACTCGAAGAAGCCGTCGCGGAACGCACGCTCGAATTGCGGCAAGCCAACGAGGCGCTGCGGGCGGAGGCGAACGAGCGCGAAGCGGCCGAATCCCAGCTTCGCCAAGCGCAGAAGATGGATGCCGTGGGCCAGCTCACCGGCGGCATTGCCCATGACTTCAACAACATGCTGGCGGTCGTCATCGGCGGCCTGGAGCTCGCCAAGCGCCGCATCGCCGATGGCGGCAAGGATGCCGCCCGCCACATCGACAATGCGATGGAGGGCGCCAGCCGAGCCGCCGCTCTCACGCGCCGCCTGCTCGCTTTCGCCCGCGCTGAGCCGCTGCTGCCGGAGCCGGTCTCGCCCGACACGCTGATCGAGGGCATGGCCGATCTGCTCGATCGCACCATCGGCGAGCGGATCAAGGTGCGCACCGAACTCGCCGCCGACGAGTGCAAGGTGTGGGTCGACCGTCACCAACTCGAGAACGCACTGCTCAACCTGGCCGTGAACGCGCGCGACGCGATGGAAAATGGCGGAACGCTCACCGTTTCAACCGGCAGCCGGCGCCTCGCGGATGGCGAGATCGGCGGGGCGCCGGCGGGCGACTACGTCACCATCTCCGTCAGCGACACCGGCTGCGGCATGGAGCCGCAGGTGCTGGACCGCGTGTTCGAGCCCTTCTTCACCACCAAGCCCGTGGGCAAGGGGACCGGCTTGGGCCTCAGCCAGATCTTCGGCTTCGTGCGCCAGTCGCAAGGCGAGATCGCGATCGAGTCCGAGCCCGGCCGGGGCACGACCGTCACCGTCCTGCTCCCGCGCCACATGGGGGCCGACCAGGCTGTCCACGCGGACCTGCCGGTCGGGCGTCTGGTGCAGGCCCAGCCGGAGCGCAGCGCGGCCATCCTGGTGGTCGAGGACGACCCCCGAGTGCTGAACGCGACCGTGGAGGCGCTGACGGAGCTCGGTCACCGCCCGATCGCCTGCCCCTCGCCCGACCGTGCCCTCGAACTGCTGGCGCGCAACGCCGACGTGCGGCTGATCCTTACCGACGTCGTCATGCCGGGCATCACCGGCCCGGAGCTGATTGCGTCCATCCGCCCGGTCCGTCCCGATGTGGCGGTGCTTTTCGTGACGGGCTATGCAGGCGAGATCGACGGGGCGGCTGCCTTTGCGGGCCATGACGTGCTCCGCAAGCCGTTCACGATGAACGCGCTGGCGCATGCCGTCGACGCGGCCCTCGCGAAATCTAGCGGATCGCCCCTCGGCGGAGCAACTGCGGCAGCAGCGTGACCGCGCCGAGCAGCGGCCAGCGTCGCTGCCACGGCTTGATCGCAATGTCGGTCCCGGCGTGGCGATTGATCTTCCACGCCAGGTAATCGATGCCGCCTGCGAAAGTGAGACTCGCCTTGGCCAATCGTACGGCGGTCAACAGCTTGCCGTTGCGGCGGAGCCGCCGCCAGCGTGCTTCCGAGTAGAGCGGCCGAGGGGAAACCGCCGCACCGATGCGCCCGTAGCGCTCCGGATTCCACTCCACGATGGATCCCGGCCGGTCGCCACGCTCAGCGCGCAGCTCGGCTCCATAGGTGAGCTCGAAGCCGCGCCGCCAGCGACCGATCACATCGTTGTCGGGCGGTGCAAGCGACAACAGCGTCGCAGGCGCCTGCGCGACGATCGCGGCCATCTGTTCAAGGACGTCCGCGTTGGCGGACCAAACCAGCCGAACCGGCTGGGCAAAGCGCGCCCAAACGGAGACCGTGCTCGCCTCGGGCCGGGTCAGCCGATCGAAGTCTGCTTGGCTCAGCACCGCATATTTGGCGGCGACGCCGTTCCGCTCGAAGGGGAAGACGTTGGGCGGAATGAGGCGATTGGCCGTGGCAAGCCAGCCGTGCCGGTAAGCGCTGCGGTAATCCCGAACGATCAGGTAGAAGTCGAGCATCTGCCCGTCGATCTCGCCCGTGCGCAGGCAGGAGCCGTAGAAGAGCACAGCCAACGCGCCAGGGTGCTGAGCAGCAATCGCGGCCGCAGCCTCGCTGACCCGGGGATCAACAGGCTGCGCGAGTTCGGTGGTAATGAGGGATCGAAGCTCTGACACCTTTTCCGTTCGTTTCGAGCGAAGTCGAGAAACGCGCAACGCCACACTCCGCTTCTCGACTTCGCTCGAAGCGAACGGAGTCAGGCTTAAGCCGCCAGCTTCAGGAACGGCACCGGCGCGGTGGTACGGAGCACGATCGGCTTGCCCGCGCGTGCCTGGAACAGCTCGCCATCCAGGATCACGTTTGACCGCTCGCCCTCGATCTCGATCTCGTCGCCCTGTTCGATGTGCACGCCGGGTAGCCGGGCGAGACCCAAGCGCCCACGCACGCTGGCGATCAGCGCGCGGAACAGGTTGCTCGAGCCCTGTTCGACCGCCATCAGCTTGAGGTGACCAGCGCCGCTCTGCGTCCGGCTGCCGAGCAGCAGGCGCTCAAGCGTGGTGACGATCAGCAGCGTAAAGCGGCCGGAATATTGTCCGCCCCGCTTCAGCGACACCCGCACTTCGCTCGGCCGCGGCGGCAGGAAGGCGGCACGGATGCCGAGCACCACCGTGACGATCACGGCGAGCGCCGTCAGCACATGGCTCAGCCCGTTCGGCAGGCCCAGCGGATAGATTTTGTGGCGGCAATAGAGGATCGAGTCGGCAAGACCCGCCCCGCCAAGGAACATGCCGAGCACAGGCCGGCTGTCGCGGCCTTCGGACAGTGCGATCAGCTCCCGCTGGACCGTATGCGGCGCCAAGTCCGCCTGGGCCAGCGCAACGATGCGCTCCAGCGCCACGAGCGGATCGCCTTCGGCCCCCAGGTCCAGTGCGATGAGATTCGTCTTGCCATTCGGCAGCACGGCGACCGGCGGCGGCGCCTCTCCGAAATAGCGGCCGCAATGAAGTTCGGTGAGCGCCGCCTGCACCGATCCGTCGCCGCCATTGATGACGATGACCTTGGGGCTGACGCGCGCGATCGTCCGCATCGCGTCGGGAATTTGGCCGATCTCCTCCACCTCATAGTGGAAGACGTCCGGGTGACGGGCGCAATAGTCGCGAATTCCGGGCAAAAGGGCACGGTTGCCCGTCGAGTGAGGATTGGAAAGAAGGGCGACGGAAACCATTAGCCCGCGACGGGGCCGATGGACAGGCCCCGGCGATAATTGAGCGTCACGTCCACCGGGCGCACGCCGCGCCCGACCTGGATGACGACCTCGCGATAGCTGGGCCGTAGATGGGTGAGCGAGATATCCGGGTTACGCGAGAAGCCGCCGCCGTCGTTCCAGCCCGATTTGCCATTACCGTCCATGTCGTGACGGACGGCGACCGCGTAGTTGCCCGGTCCGGGCAGGTCCACGCACACCTCCATGCGGCCGCTGCGGGCCACCGGCACATCGATGCGGCGCAGCTTCTTGCCCTTAGCCAGGAAGTCGGCCGGGTTGCCGCCGTAAATCTGGACGCGCAGCACGCCCTGGCGCGCCTTGAAGCCGTCGACGCGAACCAGCACCGCGCTGTCGCCGCGCGCGCAGGCGGCGGCGTCGCCGGTCGGGGCAGCCATGGCCGGCGCGCCCATCAGCGCTGCGGACAAGCTCGCGAGCCCAAGTGCAACTTTCTTCATGACCATCTCTAGAACCGCGGCTATAGCGGACGCGCCTCGCCGCACCTTGAAGACGGGAGATGGTGATGCTTTGCGGCCAAATCATGGTCGCGGGGCGTCGAGATTTCGAAGATGTTGACCGCTGTCGACCGTTACCTTGCCCGGCTGATCGCCCTGCCCCTGTTCGCCACGCTTGTGATCGCGGCGATGCTGCTCGTGCTCGACAAGATGCTGCGCCTGTTCGACTTCGTGGCGGAGCAGGGCGGACCGGTCAGTGTCGTGTGGCGGATGCTCGCCAACCTGCTGCCGGAATATCTGTCGCTCGGCATCCCGATCGGGCTGATGCTTGGCATCCTGCTCGCCTTTCGGCGCATCGCCACCTCCTCCGAACTCGACGTGTTCCGCGCGGTGGGGCTCAGCTATGGCCGGCTGCTCCGCGTGCCCTATCTGTTCACGATCGCGCTGGCGCTCCTCAACCTCGCTATCGTCGGCTTCGTCCAGCCCAAGGCGCGCTACGCCTATGAGGGGCTTCAGTTCGAGCTGCGCTCGGGCGCGCTCGGTGCGTCCATCAAGGTCGGCGAGTTCACCAACCTCGGCCAGCAGATGACAGTGCGGATCGAGGAGAGCCACCGGCGCGGCGCCGACCTGTCGGGGATCTTCGTCCGCGCGGACAGCCGGGAAGGCCGCAGCCTGGCAGTCGCGGCGGAACGCGGCACCTTCCTGCGCACCGACGACCCGGACACGATCATCTTTCGCCTCCGCAACGGCACCCTCATCCACAATGAGCCGAGCTTCAGTTCGCCCCGCGTTTTGAGCTTTACCTCGCACGACCTGCCGATCGACCTACCCAAGGTGGAGCGTTTCCGCAGCCGCGGGGGCAAGGAGCGGGAGCGGACCATTCCGGAGCTGGCGCGGATCGGCAGCAACGAAGCGGTGCCGCTGCCGCAGCGCAATCAGAGCCGTGCCAACTTCCATTTCCGCATCGTCGAGGTGGCGATGATGTTCCTGCTGCCGCTGCTCGCGGTGGCGCTGGCGGTGCCGCCCAAACGCTCGTCCTCTGCCCTCGGCGTATTCATCTCGATCGTGATGGTCGTCACCTACCACAAGGTGAACGAATATGCGCAGGGCATGGGCGCGCTGGGACGCTTCGACCCGCTAATCGCCTTGTGGGTGCCGTTCCTGATCTTCGCCGCCATTATCTGGTGGCTCTACTACCAGCTCGCCTATGTGCCCGGCGGCCAGCCGATCGGCGGGCTGGAGCGCGTGTTCGCCAAGTCGGCCGGGGCGATCCAGCGCTGGTTCCGGTTCGGACGCCCGCGGCCGGCGATGGCCTAAGCCATGCAGCTCCAGTTCTTTCCCTCGCGCACGGTTACCTTCTACACGGCGCGCATGTTCCTGGTCCGCTCCTTCTCGGTGCTGGCCGGGCTGGTGCTGATCCTGATGACGCTCGACCTGCTCGGCGAAAACGGGAAGATCCTCGCCTATCCGGGCAATGGAGAGGCGGAACTCTGGACCTACGCATCCCTGCGCGTCCCGCAGATCATCGCGCGCTTCCTGCCCTTCTCGGTGCTGCTCGGCACACTGATCACCCTGGCGACGCTCAACCAGAACAGCGAAGTCATTTCGATGAAGGCGGCGGGCCTATCCGCGCACCAAATCTTGTCGCCGCTGATCGTCGCCGGCCTGTTGGTCGCGGCGATCTCCTTTGGGTTCAACGAGCGCGTGGTGGCCCGCGCCACGGCCACGCTCAAGGCCTGGGAACGGGCCGAGTTCGGGCCGCTGCCGAAGGGAAGCGCGGTGCTGACCAACCTATGGGTGCGCAATGGCGAAGACCTGATCCGGGCCGGTCGGGCGGTCGGCCGCGGCGCCAACACGCGGCTGGAGGACATCGCCATCTATGATCGCGTGGACAACCGTCTCGCGGCGACCATCCGTGCCAAGGAGGCGCGCTATGTCGGCGGCGCCTGGCGGCTGACGGAGGCCAGCCGCTTCGACGTGGGTTCCGGCATGGAGACGCGGCTCGGCACCATCATCGCGGCGCGCGGCGTCACGCCGGACCGCTTCACCCTCGCCAATGTCGATCCGGACGGGCTTTCGTTCATGGAACTGCGCCGCGCCATTGACGATCTGCAGGCGGCCGGCCGGCCGACCCGGTCGCTGGAGGCCAGTCTCTGGCACAAGCTGTCCGGCCCGCTCTCGTCCGTGCTGATGCCGTTGCTCGGGGCAGTCGCGGGCTTTGGGCTCGCCCGATCCGGCAAGCTGTTCGTGCGCGCGGTTGCCGGCATGGCGCTGGGCTTCGCCTATTTCGTCGCGGATAATTTCGCGCTCGCCATGGGTAATCTCGGCGCCTACCCGCCGCTCCTCGCCGCCTGGGCGCCCTTCCTCCTGTTCCTGCTGATCGGCGAAACGGTGCTGGTGCGGACGGAGGAGTGAGCGGCCCCGTCTCGAACCGCGAAGTCGCGCGCGGCGCCGGGCTCGCAGCCCTCTCCCGCCTGGGCGCGCTGATCGAGGTCGTCGCCCAGCCGGCCTATACCTGGCTGTTCGGGCTCGCCACCTATGGCATCTACACGGTGCTCTGGGCGGTGGTGAACATCGTCGAGAACATCGTCGACCTGTCGATGACGCAGGCGCTGCAGCGCGTTGTGCCGACGGCCGATGATGCAGGCGCACATGCGGCCGTGCGGTTCGCGCTGCTCGTGTCGGTGCTGCCGGCATCGCTACTGGCGATGGCGGCGACGATCTGGGCGGAGCCGCTCGCCGGCCTCCTCTCGGCCGCGCCTGATGACCAAATGCAGCTGCCGCTTGCCATCGCCCTGTTCGCCTGGGCGCTGCCGCTGTGGACCTTCGTGGAGGTGGCGACCTCCGCCGCGCGCGCCCGCCGGGCGTTCGGGCCCGAGATCCGGCTGCGCATCTTCTGGGAGCAGGTCGCGCGGCTTGGTTTCGCGATCGGCTTCTTTGCCCTCGGCGTGCAGAGCCTCGGGCTGATCCTTGCCCATCTCGCCTCGCTGCTGCTGACGGCGATCCTCTGCGTGCGCCTGCTCGGGCGCTATTATGATCTGCACCTGCTGGTTGGCGCGCCGACCCCGCCGCGGCTACGCGCGGAACTCCTCAAGACCGGCTTTGCTCTGCTTCCGTCGGCGATCAGCCGGCGGCTGTTCAACGACTTGCCGCCCGTGCTCCTCAACCTCGCTTTGCCCGGTGCGCGCGGTGCGACCGCGGCCGGGTTGTTCGGCATCGCGCGAAAGATCGCCTCCATTCCGCTGATCGTGCGCCAGGCCTTCCAATATGTGCTGGCGCCGCTTGCCTCGGCCCAAGCAGCGCATGACCGGTCGGGCATGTCCTCGATCTACGGCTTCGCGACGCGGCTCTCGATCGCGCTCGTGATCCCCCTCTCAGCGCTGCTAATGCTGCTCGCATCCGACATCTTGAGCCTGTTTGCACCCGAAGCGGCGGCGGCCCTGCCGCTCGTGCTAATCCTCGTGCTCGGCCGCGCAGGGGAAGCTGTGGTCGGGCCGGCGACCCCCGTCGTCGAGATGACCGGGCATCGCCTCCTCCCGCTCGTCAACAGCGCATTCGGGCTCGCGCTCTGGGCCGCGCTCGGCGCCTGGCTTGTGCCTGAGCAAGGGGCGACCGGCATGGCCTGGGCCGTCACCGGCGGAACCGTGCTGATCGCCTGGGCGGCGACGCTCGAACTGCGCATCGCCGAAGGGCTGCGTGCCTTCGATGCGGCTGCATGGCGCGCACTTATCGCGGCGGGAAGTGCCTCCGCTGCACTGTGGGCCATGGGCACGCTGCCCCTCACGGCACCGGCTCGGGCGTTCCTGCTGCTGATGCTGTTCTGGCCAGCGCTCTGGTGCGTGCTGCGCTTCGGGCTGGCGGCTCAGGACCGGGGGGCGCTCGGCAACCCGGCCCGGCTCTTACGGCTCAGCGCTTAAAGGCGCCGCCGCCGCGAGTGGCGGCGCTCAGCCCGATCTTCCACACGAGGCCGGGCAGGCCCTTGTAGTTCGCCTTGTGATAGGGCGAACCGGCCTCCACCACTGCGCACAACCGCTGATGGGCGATGCCGAGATTGTGGTAGGGCACGCTCGGCAGCAGATGGTGCAGCGCGTGGTAGCGAAGCCCGACTGGCGCCCACAACGCCGGCAGCAGCGCCGGCGGCGGCACGTTGACGCTGTCGAGATACTGAGCGGTGACCGTCATGGCCTCGCCCTCATTCTCCCACAGATGGGCGACGAGAGTTCGCACCTGGTTCAGCACGGCGACCGTGGAGGCGATGCCGAGGATGATCAGAAAAGCGCGGAGCGGCAGCACGCCGGTGGCGGCAAGCGTCAGCAGCGTGATGGCCCAAAGGCTCGCGGCGATTTCGAGCTTGGTCCACAGCGCCTTGGCCTCGCCTTCCGGTGGGCGACGGCGGAACTGCGGATTGATGACCAGCCCCGAATAGCGCGCAACGACTATTTCGCGAAGCTTCGGGCTGAGCAGCGACAAAGGCGCGAGCACGCCGAACCGGATCAGCAGCCCGATCGGCGCCAAGGCGGCGATCACGACGAAGGCCGGCAGGGTCCAGGGGCGCATCAGCGCGAGCGGCAGATATTCCGGATCGTCGACCGTGCCGTAGCGCGTCTTGGCGTGATGCAGATTGTGCACGCCTTCGTACATGAAGCTCGGCACCAGCAGCGGCACCCCAATCAGCGCGTTCCAGCCGGCCCGGAAGCCGGGGAGCTGCGTATGCTTCACATGCGTGATCTCATGGATGAAGCTTTCGGCGCGGTAGAGCCCGAGCACCGCCGACGCCGCGAACGCCACCGCCAGGCCAGTCGACGACGTGATGATAGTCGCGAGCAGCGCGGCATAACCAATCACAACGGACGTAAGGAAATCCACCCAATAGATGCGCGGATTGGCCGTGCTCAGCTCCCGCGTCAGCTCGGCGGCCGCCTTCAGCAGCGCCGTGTCGTCGGCGATGCGGGGGCGCGGCGCTGAGCCCGTCGGGGCCGGCGCGTCAAAGGTGAAGCTGGTCGCCATGTCTGCTCTCTGGCCCAACATAGTGGCGCGACCGTGGCAAACAACGCGTGCCGCTGCCTCGACTTTGCGCGCTTTTGGCGATTAGACCGATCGGCATGTCCGAACTTCAGATCGCGCCCGTGTCGGACAAGGCCGGGCGCCGCGACTTTGTCGACTTTGCCTATCGCCATTATGCGGCCGACCCGAACTGGGTTCCGCCGCTCAGGTCCGAGGCGCTCGCGATGGTCACGCCGGACAAGAACGCCTGGTTCACCCACGCGGAGCAGCAGCCGTTCCTGGCGAAGCGAAATGGCGCCGTCGTCGGGCGGATCGCAGCACATATTGACCGGCTCGCACTCGAACAGCCACCGGAGCAGGGCTTCGGGCCAGGCACCGGGTTCTGGGGCTTCTTCGATGCCGAAGACGAGGTCGTCGCGCGAGCGTTGATCGCCGCCGCAGAGGATTGGCTGCGCGGGCGCGGCATGACGCGCGCGCTGGGCCCGATCAGCTCGTCCATCTGGGAAGAACCGGGCCTGCTCATTCAGGGCCATGACCACCCGCCCACAGTGATGATGGGGCACCACGATCCGCGCTACGCCGCCTGGATCGAGGCGGCGGGCTATACCAAGATCAAGGATCTCAACACTTATGAGATCGAGATCCAGCATGGCTTCTCGCCGCTGGTGAACCGCATCGTTGCGGCGGGCGAGAAGAATGCGCGCGTGCATGTCAGGCCCGTCGACAAGAAGCGCTTTGCCGAGGAAGCGGCGATCATCCTGGCCATCCTCAACGATGCGTGGTCGAGCAATTGGGGGTTCGTGCCGCTCACCGACGCCGAAGTGGAAGAGGTAGGCCGCAAGCTGAAGCCGATCGTCTACGAAGACCTGATCCGCATTGCCGAAGTGGACGGCGAGCCGGTCGCCTTCATGATCACGCTGCCCGACCTTAACGACGCACTGAAGCCGCTCGGCGGCTCGCTGTTCCCGTTCGGTTGGGCCAAGCTGCTGCTTTGGCTGCGGCGGCCAAAGGCACGGACCATGCGGGTGCCGCTGATGGGTGTCGTGAAACGGCTGCAATCGTCGCGGATCGCCAGCCAGCTTGCTTTCATGATGATCGAGCATTGCCGGCGCGCCGCGGTAGCCAAATACGGCTCGACCCGGGGCGAGATGGGCTGGATCCTTGAAGACAATCAAGGAATGGTCGCGATCACCGAAGCGATCGATGCGCGCTTGAACAAAGTTTACCGCATTTACAGCAAGTCGCTGTAACTTGCCCGGAGTGACGGCTGATGCTAGCAGTCGGAGCGCCCGCCGCCTCTGTGGCGCGGCACTAGTACCGATCGATCGCGTCAGCGCCGATCCCACAGGTTGATGTTGCAATGAGGCATTCTTTCCGCGTTCCGCATCGTCCGGCCCAGGCCGACGATTGCGCCGCGCGGAGCCTTGGTTCGGGTCTTTCACCCCGGCATGCTCTTGCAGCAGAAGCGCTTTTCTTCACGTCCACCTTGGCGACAGTGCGGACAGGGGCCGCCCGCTCGCTTTTACCTACAGATCGCGCGGCTGCCGGCGACCCACGGGTCCGCGGCCGCGCCCGGAGAACAATAAATGACCACGCGCATGCTGATCGACGCGCGCCACCGGGAGGAAACCCGCGTAGCCGTCGTCAAGGGAAACCGCATCGAGGAGTTTGATTTCGAGTCCGCTGAGCGCAAGCAGCTCAAGGGCAATATTTATCTCGCCAAGGTGACCAGGGTGGAGCCGTCGCTGCAGGCCGCCTTTGTCGATTATGGCGGCAACCGCCACGGCTTCCTGGCCTTCTCCGAAATCCATCCCGACTATTACCAGATCCCGAAAGAGGATCGCGAGGCGTTGCTGGCCGAAGAGGCCGAGCACGCCGAAGAGGAAGAACGGCTCCGCGCCCGCGAGGATGAGGAAGACGACGCCGCCGAAGAACATGACGATGCCGAGTCCGACCACCATGACGAGGACAGCGACGCCGAGGATGCGCCCCGCCCCGAAGCGGTGAGCGGCAGCGGCAACGGCTCGCATGACGAGGCCGTAGAGTCGCTCCGCGAGCGTCGCATGCGCCTGCGCCGCCGCTACAAGATCCAGGATGTGATCCGCCGCCGTCAGGTGCTGCTGGTCCAGGTCGTGAAGGAAGAGCGCGGCAACAAGGGTGCGGCGCTGACGACCTATCTGTCGCTTGCGGGCCGCTATTGCGTGCTGATGCCGAACACGGCGCAGGGCGGCGGCATTTCCCGCAAGATCTCGAACGCCGCCGACCGCAAGCGCCTGAAGTCGATCATGGCGGACCTGAAGCTGCCGCGCACGATGGGCTGCATCGTTCGCACCGCCGGCCTGTCCCGCACCAAGGTCGAGATCAAGCGCGACTTCGATTATCTCGCCCGCCTCTGGGACGAAATCCGCGAGAAAACGCTGCAATCGGCCGCGCCGGCGCTGGTCTATGGCGATAGCGACCTGATCAAGCGCGCGATCCGCGACATTTACAACCGCGACATCGATGAGGTGATCGTCGAGGGTGACGAGGGCTATCGCGCCTCCCGCTCCTTCATGAAGCTGCTGATGCCCAGCCATGTGCGGCGCATCCAGGGCTATTCGGACCCGGTGCCGCTGTTCCAGCGCTTCGGCGTCGAGGACCAGCTGAGCCAGATGTACCAGCCGGTCGTGCAGCTGAAATCCGGCGGCTATCTGGTCATCAACCCGACCGAGGCGCTCGTCTCGATCGACATCAACTCCGGCCGATCGACCCGCGAACACGGGATCGAGCAGACCGCCGTCGCCACCAACCTCGAGGCGGCGCAGGAAATCGCGCGCCAGCTCCGGCTGCGCGACATGGCGGGCCTCGTGGTCATCGACTTCATCGACATGGAGAATGGCTCCAACGTCCGGAAGGTCGAGAAGGCGATGAAGGCCGCGCTCGCGAACGACCGCGCGCGCATCCAGGTCGGCCGCATCTCCAGCTTCGGCTTGATGGAAATGAGCCGCCAGCGTCTCCGCACGGGCGTGCTCGAAGCGTCGACCCGGCCCTGCCCGCATTGCGAAGGTTCGGGCTTTGTCCGCACGGCCTCGTCGGCGGGCCTGTCGGCGCTGCGCCTGCTGGAGGACGAAGCGGCGCGCGGCCGCGGCTCGCAGCTCCTCCTTCGCGCCAGTTCGGAAGCGGCCTTCTACGTGCTCAATCATAAACGCGCCGAACTGGCCGAGATCGAAGAGCGCTATGGCGTCCGCATCGAGGTCGCGCCGTCGGGCGAGATCGAGGGCGCGCGTATGGCCGTCGAATCGAGCGGCCCGCCGCCCGTCCATGCACCCCGCTTCGATCCGCCCCAGATCGCATTCGACGAGGACGACTCCGTCGAAGACGAGATCGAGGACGAAGAGGTCGAGGAACAGGAAGAGCGCGAGGAGCGCGAGGACCAATCCGGAGAGCGGCGCGAGAGCGAAGGCGAGGGCGGCAGCCGCCGGCGCCGGCGCCGTCGCCGCGGCAAGCGCGACCGGGACCGGGAGGCCCCTGCCGAGGGCGCCGAGCCGGAGCTCGAAGCCGTGGACGCCGAGGATACGGTGGAACAGCCGGGTCTGGAGGAAACCGCCGAGCAGCGCGAAGAGGGTGAAGCGCGCCGTCGCCGCGGTCGTCGTGGTCGCCGTGGTGGCCGTCGCCGGCGTGGGGGCGAAGAGGGTGGTCTCGCCGAAGCCGCGCTGAGCGCCGACGCGCCGGAGACGGAGTCGGTGGAAGCGCCGGCAGAGCCCGAGCTTGCAATCGAAGCGCCACCCGCCGAGCCCGTCGCCGAAGATGCGCCCAAGCGTCGCCGCACCCGCAAGAAAGCCGACACGGTCGAGGAAGCGCCGAGTGCTCCGGTCGACGAGCCTGCTCCGGTGGAGGGCGAGGCGAAGCCGAAGCGCACCCGCCGCAAAAAGGCGGAGCCTGATGTGGCGGAGGCAGCTGCACCCGAAGCGGAAGCCGAGGCCAAGCCGAAGCGGACGCGCCGGAAAAAGGCGGAGCCTGTCGCGGACGAGGCCGCCCCTGCTGCCGGCGAGGAACCGGTCGCGTCCGAGCCCGAGCCTCAGGTCAAGGTCGAGCCTCAGCCGGTGGCAGCACCGGTTGCCGAAGAGCCCAAGGCCGCGAACGACCAGCCCGCCCGCAAGGGCTGGTGGCAGCGGACGATCACGGGCAAGTTCTGATGCTGACCGGGTGAGGGGGCGATGCTTGAGCATCTGATCAGGCCTCCCCTCACCCGGCGCGCGCCACTCCCATCGGTCCGGTCACGGAGCGTTCATTCATCTCCGGCAAAGACTGGGACGATGCGTCACCTGCTTCGCGCCTTCTTGGCGCTGCTGATCTCCTTCTCGATGCTGGTGCGCCCGGTAGTCGCGCAGTCCATCCTGCGCGATGCGGAGACCGAAGCGCTGCTTGCCGACATGTCCAAGCCGCTGATCGAGGCGGCCGGGCTACAGCCCAAGAATGTTCAGGTCGTCATGATCATGGACAACTCGATCAACGCCTTCGTGGCGGGCGGTCAGATCGTCTATATCCATTCGGGACTGATCACCCAGGCCGAGAACGCCAACATGGTGCAGGGCGTGATCGCGCACGAGCTTGGGCACGTGACGGGCGGCCATGTCGTCCGCATGGGCGAAGGAATGAAGGCAGCAACGGGCATCATGCTGCTTTCCCTGCTGCTTGGTGCGGCAGCGATGGCAGCTGGCGCGGGCAATGCCGGCGCGGGGCTGCTGTCCCTTGGTCAACAGGCCGCGCTGGGGAAATTCCTGGCCTTCAGCCGCGTGCAGGAATCGAGCTCGGATGCGGCGGGCGCGCTCTACCTGACCAAGGCGGGCATCAGCGGCCGCGGCATGGTCGCGTTCTTCAAGAAGCTGCAGAATCAGGAATATCGCTACGGCTATAACTCGAAGGACGCGTACGACCGCACTCACCCGTTGAACCGCGAGCGCGTGACCACGCTCACCGATACTCTGCAGCGCTCGCCCTCTTGGGACGCCAAGTCCGATCCCGCGCTGGAAGCTCGCTTCGACCGGGTCAAGGCCAAGCTCAAGGGCTATGTGTTCGAGCCGCCTATCGTGATGCAGCAATATCCCATTGCGGATCTATCGGTGCCGGCTCGGTATGCGCGCGCATATGCCTGGCATCGCGGCGCGTATCCCGACAAAGCGATCGAGGAAGTGGAGGCGCTGCTCGCGACCGCGCCTCGGGATCCCTATTTCCTGGAGTTGAAGGGGCAGATTCTGCTCGAGTCCGGCAAGCCGCGCGAGGCGCTCCCGCACTTGCGCGACGCGGTGCAGTTGACCGCTTTTAATCCGCTCATCACCTCCATGTTCGGGCATGCGCTGATCGCGACCGAGGACCCGAAAAACTATCCTGAGGCGGAGCAGGTGCTCCGGTCCGCCATCGCCAAGGACAATCAAAACCCGTTCGCCTGGTATCAGCTGGGCGTGGTCTATGACCGCAAGGGCGACCGCGCCCGCGCGGCGCTGGCTACCGCCGAGCGGTACAATCTCGAGGGCGATGCGCGCCGAGCGTTCGCCAATGCGCGGCTCGCCATGGCCGGGATCCCGCGCGGGTCGGCCGATTGGGTGCGCGCGCAGGACATCTACATGGTCTCGGAGCCCGAGCTGAAGAAGAAGGATCGCCCCGAACAGTGACGCAGTGGCTTTCCTATCTGGCGGTCGCCCTGGCCTCGGCGGGCGCGGCGGCCGTCGGCACACTGGCCTTGGACCGGGAGAGCGGCGGCGGCGAGCAGGTGCGCGCCTACCTGCTCGAGCATCCGGAAGTGCTTCAGGAAGCGATGGAGCGGCTGCGCATGAAGCAGGCGGCGGCGCAGATCGCTCCGCTGCGCCGCGACCTCGAAACGCCCTTCGCCCGCGGTTACATCGGCGCGGAGCGGCCCGACGTCACGCTGGTCGAATTTTTCGATTATGCTTGTGGTTATTGCCGCGCGAGCCTTCGCGACGTGCAGCGCCTCGTCGCCGAGGACCGGAAGGTGCGGGTCGTCTTTCGTGAACTGCCGATCCTCAGCCGTGAGAGCGAGACCGCGGCGCGCGCCAGCCTGGTGGCGGCGCAGCAGGGCCGCTACGCCGCCTTCCACACGGCCATGTACGCGCAGGGTCGGCCGAGCGCGGCTGGTGCCGTCCGCGCGGCGCAGGCGGCGGGCATGAACCCGATCGGGCTCGAAGCGGCGATGAAGGCGCCGGACAAGGCCGCCGAACTGTCGAAGAATGTCGAACTCGCCCGCGCACTCGGCGTGACCGGCACCCCCGCCTGGGTGGTCGGCGACCAGGTGCTGAGCGGCGCCGTCGGCTATGCCGCACTGAAGGACGCAGTGGCAAAGGCGCGGAAGACTAGCTGACCGCGTCTCCCTTGAAGCCTTGAGCGATCACATACCATTCGCTCGACTCCTTGCGGCTGGCGGGTGGCTTGGCGTGCTTGACGGTCGTGAAATGCTTTTTGAGCAGCGCGACGAGGTCATTGTCCGCGCCGCCCGCCAGAACCTTGGCGATGAAGCCGCCGCCCGGCCGTAAGGTCTCGATGGCGAACCAGGCGGCGCTTTCCACCAGCGCCATGGTGCGCAGGTGATCCGTCTGGGCGTGGCCGACGGTGTTCGCGGCCATGTCGGACATGACAAGGTCGGCGGGTCCACCCAAAGCCTCGCGCAGGCGTTCGGGCGCGACCTCGTCGGTGAAGTCCATCTCGAACAGGGTGACGCCGTCGATCGGGTCGGTCGGCAACAGGTCGATGCCGACCACAACGGCGTCGCGGTGCCGCTTCTTCGCCACCTGAGCCCAGCCGCCGGGTGCCACACCGAGGTCTACGATCCGCTTGGCGCCCTTGAGCAGGCCGAACCGCTCGTCCAGTTCGATCAGCTTATAGGCCGCGCGGGAGCGGTAGCCCTCCGCCTTCGCCTTTTTGACATAAGGGTCGTTCAGCTGCCGCTCGAGCCAGCGCGTGGAGGCGGCGGTGCGGTTGCGTGCGGTCTTGACGCGCTGGCGGGGGCCGCCCCTCATTTGAACCCGTCCCGAGCCATGAGCGTGCGCAAGATGCCCTCGCGAATGCCGCGATCGGCCACGCCAAGCCGCTCGGCCGGGAAGATGTCGAGAATGGATTCGAGGATCGCACAGCCAGCCACGACCAGATCCGCACGCTCATGGCCGATGCAGGGAAGCTCCACACGCTCGGCGTGGCTCATGCGGCTGAGCATCTGGCTGACGCCGCGCATCGACTCCGCGGGCACGATCAGGCCATCGACGGCGCTGCGGTCGTAGCTCGGCAGGCCCAGGTGAACGCTGGCGAGTGTCGTCACGGTTCCGCTCGTCCCGAGCAGCCGCAAATGGGTGCGCGTGCCCTTGGGAAGCCGCGCGGAGAAGGCGCTGAAGCTCTGTTCCACCCGGGCGCGCATCCGCGTGTAGATGTCGAGCCGGCCCTCGGCGCTCAGCGCGTCGCCCTTCTCGACCTCGGTCAGCGAGACCACGCCCCAGGGCGCGCTATACCAATCGAGGGTGCGCGGGAGCGGGCCCGACGTGTCCACCAGCACCAGCTCGGTCGATCCCCCGCCGATGTCGAAGATGAGCGCGGGGCCGTCCCCGTCCTCCAGCAGCACGTGACAGCCCATCACGGCCAGCCGCGCTTCCTCCTCGGCGGGGATGATGTCGATCATGATGCCGGTTTCGCGCTGCACCCGCTCGACAAACTCGACGCCGTTGGTGGCGCGCCGGCACGCTTCGGTCGCGACCGAGCGGCAGATATGGACGTGGCGACGACGCAGCTTGTCGGCGCAGATGCGGAGCGCCGAGACCGCCCGATCCATTGCGAGGTCACTAAGCCGGCCACTCGTGGCCAAGCCTTCGCCGAGGCGAACGATGCGTGAGAAGGCGTCGACAATGACGAAGCCGCTCTGCGAGGGGCGGGCGATCAGCAGCCGGCAATTGTTGGTGCCCAGGTCCAGCGCGCCATAGGTCCGCCGCGACAGCGATGTCGCCGGAGCAGAAGGTGCCGTGCGCACCGGGACGGGCCCGGGCTGCAGCGGCAGGGGCGAAAGGTCCGCCATGGCTGCCGTCACTCTATGCTTCTCCGGACGGGCGATCCCGCCGGTACTTGGGTGCACTCCTAACCCGGGGATGCGGCGGCGGCAAGCGAGTGTTGCCGTTGTGCAACAGCAAAGGAGGTTGTCTGACGTTCATGTTGCGTTGCGGCACGTTCAGCGTTCGGGCGCCACTGCTTCTCGCATCCGACATGCGGCCCACCCCCTTGGCCGCATGCGGACAAGAAGCAGATGAATGAAAAGTGGAGTGAACAAGAATGAAGAAGCTTTTGATCGCCGCGCTCGCCGCGACCACGCTTGCCGGCCCGGCGCTCGCGCAGGAGGCCGCCCCTTTCACCGGTTTCCGCCTCGAGGCGCTGGCGGGTTATGACAAGCTCAAGGGCAATGGCGGCGGCCGTGACGGCATCACCTATGGTGGCGCCGCGGGCTATGACTTTCAGCTCGGCAGCGCGGTTGCGGGCATCGAGGGCGAATATCTCGACAGCGACACGAAGGGCTGCGAGACCGCCTTCCTGACCACCAACGACACGATCTGCGCCAATGCCAAGCGCGATCTTTATGTCGGCGGCCGGCTCGGCTTTGCCGCGACGCCGAGCACTTTGCTCTATGCCAAGGCCGGCTACACCAACGCCAAGGTGCGGGTGAACTACACCAACCCGACCACCCCCGCGAACAACTTCAACGTGTCCGATGAGCTGGACGGCGTGCGCGTCGGGGCCGGCGTCGAGCAGAAGCTGGGCACCAACCTCTATGCCAAGGCCGAGTATCGCTACTCGAACTACGAGGCGGGCATCGAGCGCCACCAGGTGCTGGGCGGCGTGGGCTTCCGCTTCTAACCAGCGGTCGTCTGTGGAAAACAGGGGTCGGGGCGCTTGCTCCGACCCCTTTTTTTGTCCAGTAAACCCGGTGAACCGGGGCCTTTTCTGCCCCACGACACACCGGATTTCAGGGCGCGCACGCCCGGGGGGACCCATGAAGGCGACGATCGAACGGGCCACGCTGCTGCGGAGCCTCGCTCACGTGCAATCGGTGGTCGAGCGGCGGAACACCATTCCGATCCTGTCCAACGTGCTGATCGAGGCGGCCGGCGAAGGCGGGCTGCGGCTGATGGCCACGGACCTGGACCTACAGATCGTCGAGACGGTCGAAGCGGCCGTCGACCAGCCGGGCGCCACCACGGTCTCCGCCCACACGCTGTTCGACATCGTCCGCAAGCTGCCGGAGGGAAGCCAGGTCCAGCTCGCCGCCGCCGAGGGCAAGATGGCGATCAATGCCGGGCGTGCCCGGTTCAACCTGCAGACGCTGCCGCGCGACGACTTTCCGGTCATTGCGGAGGGCGAGCTGCCGACCCGTTTCGAGCTGCCGGCCGCCACGCTCCGCCAGATCATCGACAAGACTCGCTTCGCGATCTCGACCGAAGAGACGCGCTACTATCTGAACGGCATCTTCCTGCACGTGTCCGACGACGCGCAGCCGGTGCTGAAGGCGGCGGCCACTGACGGCCACCGTCTGGCGCGCGTGACCGTGACCCGCCCTGAGGGCGCGGAGGGCATGCCAGACGTCATCATTCCGCGGAAGTGCGTGGGCGAACTGCGCAAGCTGCTGGAGGAAGTGGACGGCACGGTCGGCGTGACCCTTTCCAGCACCAAGGTGCGCTTCGACCTGGGCGCCGCTATCCTCACCTCGAAGCTGATCGACGGCACGTTCCCGGACTATAGCCGCGTGATCCCGACTTCGAACGACCGGCTGCTGAAGCTGGACCCGAAGAGCTTCATGGACGGTGTCGATCGTGTCGCGACCATCGCGAGCGAGAAGACCCGTGCGGTGAAGATGGCGCTCGACCGGGACAAGATCACTTTGTCGGTGACAAGCCCGGAGAACGGCACCGCGTCCGAGGAAGTGCCCGGCGACTATGCCGCACCGCCGTTCGAGATCGGCTTCAATGCCCGCTATCTGATGGACATCCTGCACCAGATCGACGGCGACTTGGTCGAGGTCCACCTCGCCGACGCCGCCGCTCCCACGCTCATTCGAGAGAATGACAAGGCGCCAGCGCTCTACGTGCTGATGCCGATGCGAGTGTGACACCGGCGCCGCTGATCGTCCTGCACGGGGCGAACGGGTCGGCGGCGGACATGGCGCCGCTGCTGGAGCGGCTCGGGCTGGAACGGCCCGTCCTCGCACCCGACATGCTCGGCCATGGCGGACGCCACATTCCGGACATGCTGAGCGTCGCGGCTCTGGCGGAAGACATGCTCGCCCGGTGCGATGCGGAGGGCATCGATCGCGCGCACTGGTTCGGTTACAGTGTCGGTGGCCTGGTCGCGTTGTGGATTGCAGCCCATCGGCCCGATCGCGTGCTGAGCGTGGCGACGCTCACCACCAAATTCGTTTATGACGAGGCCGCGGTCGCGCATGCCGCTCACCTGGCCAATCCCGAGCGTCTGCTCCGGTCCAACCCCGCGCGGGCCGAGGCCCTGGAAAAGATGCATCGGCCGCAGGACTGGCGGGAGCTCATCGAAGTGGCGCGGCGGATGTTCGTCGGCTTTGCCGACCCGCCCCCAATCGGACGCGAGGCCATCGCCAGAATAAGGGTGCCCCTGCTGGCCTTCGGCGCCATGAAGGACCCGATGGTGTCTCCAGGCGAAGTGCGGCAGCTCGCCGCCCTGGTCCAGCACGGCGTCGCCGCACTGTTTCCGGGCACGGCGCACCCGCTCGCTCAGGCTCCCCTAGAGACCATTGCAGCCACGCTCGCCCGCTTTCATGCCGATCCCGCCCGATTCACCCGCGCCGCCAAGGTCACGCTGCGCGACTATCGTTGGGACCGGCCGGACCTCTCCGCACAGCAACGCTAAGCATTTGTTTTCCAATCCCGGCCTATACCGCGCGCGGGAGAGTGGAGATGCACGAAGCACAGCGAGCACGAGCAGGGGCTCCCGACGCGCGCGCGGTCCTGCTCGCATTGACGGAGGCGCATGCCGAGCTTCGGCGTGAGCTGGAGAGTATGGCAAGCCTCCAGACCGAGGCCACGCCTTCGGCCGAGCGCTGGGCCTATGCGCGCTGGAAGCTCAGCCGCGCCAGCCGGACGAGGCGAATGACCGTGGAGCAGGCCTACCCTATCGCCCTTGCGGGTGCGACCCCGGCCGAACGGCTGCGCATCGCGCAGCTTCAGGCGCAGGATACCGATATGCTGGCAGGCTCCCGCGAGCATATCGGCCAATGGACGCCCGAGCGGATTGCCAGCGACTGGCCGGGCTATTGCGCCGCATCGCGCGTGATCCGCCGCGGCATGGCAGACCGGGTTCAGGCCGAACAGGATATCCTGATCCCCATCCTCACCCGGCTGAGCTAGGCCTAGTTCTTTGTCTCGTTCCTCGGCTTAAGCATGCCGGGCGCGATGAACCCGATCGACTGCGCCGCCATCGCATCCTGCTTGATATGCGCGGCGATCTGCTCATAGTCGCGCTCCATCTCCGGCGTGACCGAAGCTCGCGTGTCGCCGAGAGCGCGTTCGAAATGCTCCATGCCGATCGCCGCATTGTCCAGTGATTGACGCAATGCAGAGAGGCCGGCGCGGCGCACCAGATCTTCGAGATCGGCACCGGTGAAGCGATCGGTTCGCCGCGCAAGGCTCGCTAGGTCCACGTCGTCGCCAAGCGGCATCTTGGCGGTGTGCACTTCCAGGATGCGCAGCCTCCCCGCCTCGTCCGGCACCGAGACATAGACGAGCTCGTCGAACCGGCCCGGCCTCAGCAGCGCGGGGTCGATCAGGTTCGGCCGATTGGTAGCGCCGATGACGACCACGGACTGAAGCTCCTCGAGCCCGTCCATTTCTGCGAGGATCGTATTCACCACCCGCTCGGTCACCTGCGGCTCGCCGAGGCCGCCGCCGCGGGCGGGCACCAGGCTGTCCAGCTCGTCGATGAAAATGACCGTCGGCGCCACCTGCCGCGCTCTGGCGAACAGACGGGCGATCTGCTGTTCGCTTTCGCCATACCATTTGCTGAGCAAGTCGGACGATTTGGTGGCAATGAAGTTCGCCTCCGCCTCGCGCGCTACCGCCTTGGCGAGCAGAGTCTTGCCCGTACCCGGGGGACCGTAGAGCAGGAACCCCTTTGCCGGGCGGATGCCTAAGCGGCGGAACGCATCGGGGTTCTTGAGCGGCAGCTCGACGCCCTCGCGCAGCCGCTCCCGTGCCTCGTCCACGCCGCCGATATCGTCCCAGCGCACGCTCGGCTTCTGCACCATGACTTCGCGCATCGCGGATGGCTGAACGCGCTTGAGCGCATTGACGAAATCGTCGCGCACGACCGACAGCGTGTCGAGCACCTCGGGCGGGATGGTCCGCTCTTCGAGGTTCAGTTTGGGCATGATGCGCCGCACGGCCTCGATCGCCGCCTCGCGGGCGAGCGCGCCGAGGTCGGCACCGACGAATCCATAGGTCGTGCGCGCCAGCTCATCGAGATCGACACCGCCGTCGAGCGGCATGCCGCGGGTGTGGATGCCGAGGATCTCGCGGCGGCCTCGCTCATCAGGCACGCCGATCACGATCTCGCGGTCGAAGCGACCCGGCCGCCGCAACGCTTCGTCAATGGCTTCCGGGCGGTTGGTGGCGGCGATCACGACCAGGTTCGCGCGCGGCTCCAGCCCGTCCATGAGCGTCAGCAGCTGCGCAACCAGCCGCTTCTCGGCCTCGCCGGAGACCTGCCCGCGCTTGGGAGCGATCGAGTCGATCTCGTCGATGAAGATGATCGACGGCGCGCTGGAGGTCGCCTGCTCGAAGATCTCGCGCAGCGCCTTCTCGCTCTCCCCATAGGCCGAGCCCATGATCTCGGGTCCGTTGATCAGGAAGAACTCGGCGTCGCTCTCGTTGGCGACCGCACGGGCGAGCCGCGTCTTGCCGGTGCCGGGCGATCCGTGCAGCAGCACGCCCTTGGGCGGATCGACGCCCAACCGCTGGAACAGCTCGGGGTAGCGCAGCGGCAGCTCGACCATTTCGCGAAGCTGATCGATCGCATCCGCTAGGCCACCGATATCGTCATAGGTGACGTCCGCCCGTCGGTTCTGCGGCTCCTCATACTCTGGCCGCAGTTCGACTTCCGTATTCTCGTCGATATGGACGACGCCCTTTGGCGTCGAGGTAACCACGACCAAGCGGATTTCCTGCAGCGCATAAGCTGGCGCGGCGAGCATCTGCCGAAGCTGCGGCGGCATGCCGTCCTGCGCTACCCGCTGCTGCCCCGCGGTCGCGACGACATCGCCGGCCGTAAGCGGGCGGCCATGAAAGCTGCGCTTCAACGCCGCCCCGGTGCCCTGCAGCCGCAAGTTCTGCTGCGCCGGGGCAAATACGACGCGGGTGGCCGGCCGCGACTCGACTTTGCGCAACTCGACGAAGTCGCCCGAGCCCACGCCGGCATTGGCGCGCTGCAGTCCGTCCAGCCGGATGATGTCCAGCCCTTCGTCTTCGGTATACGGCACCACCGCGCGGGCGGGGGTCGCGCGCTTGCCGGTCAGCTCGACCACATCGCCTTCCTGCAGGCCCAGCGCCGTCATGAGTGCCCGCGGAATGCGTGCTAGGCCCCGGCCGCTGTCCTCCGGCCGCGCATTCGCTACCTGCACCCGCCGGGTCTGTCCTTCGCTGTCCGCCATCCATTCCTCCGTCCGCGAAGGTAACTAGGAGGCGCGAGCAATCGTTGCGAGGGCAGCCACAAAAAAGAAGGCCGACCCCGAGGGGCCGACCTGGAAAGTTTTAGGAGAGGATGCCTGAAAGGCCTGCCTTATGTGCGCCGCAGCAGGTCATGCTGCAAGTGCGAAGAACAAAAAGGTTGTTGCAGAAAACGCAATCGAGATGCTCTAAGTGAATGCGAGAGATCGCGCTGGCAATGGGCTCGGAAGAAGCTGCTGCAGCGCACAAGGAGAGGCTGGATCGTGCGTCGCTTGCCGCCGCTTACCGCCGTCGAGGCATTCGTACAGGTTGCTCGCCTGGGATCGGTCAAGGCCGCCGCGGAGGAGCTTTCGCTCTCCTCTCCGGCACTTAGCCGGCGCATTCAGGCGTTGGAGCGCTTCCTCGATCGCGTGCTGTTCGATCGCGCGCCCGGGGCGATGAAGCTGAATGCGAATGGCGAACGGCTGCTCGCAGCCATAGCCCCGCACATCTCGGGTCTGGGCGACGCGATTGAGGACTTCACGACGGACGGAGGGGTGGTCAGGCTACGCCTGGGCGTGCTGCCGCTGTTCGCCTCGCAGCAGCTCTTCCCGCATCTGTCGGAACTGCGCACGCTGCATCCGGAGCTGCACCTCGACATCGATACGGGCGGCCATGCCCTGGCGCGGCTCGGGGACGGCCTCGATGCAGCGATCGTGCTCGCTCGGGAGATCGAACCGCTCTACTATGCGCACCGGCTGGACAGGAATCAGGTGCTGGTGATCGGCGCCAAGAGCCTGAAGGTTGGCCGGGACGCGATCTCCAAGCCCGAGGATCTCGCGCGGGCGACCATCTTCCTGCACCGCGACATGCCGGAGACGCTGGACGCCTTTTGGCAAGCGCTCGGCCGACCGCCGGTCGAGCCGCTCGCCATTGACCACTTCGATTCGGGCCAGCTGATGCTAGAGGCGGCGGCGCAGGGCCTGGGCGTGGCCTTCATGCTCGGAAGCCATTTCGACAACGCGCATGACGACCGCCTGACGCCGCTGTTCGATGTCAAGGTCGAGAGCCCGTACAGCTATTGGTTCGCCTGCCGCCCCCGCGCGCTGGAGCAGCGCGCCGTCCGCCTGTTCCACGACTGGCTCGTGCGCCTGTTCGCCACGCCGGAGCGCCGCGCGGCCGCCTGAGCTTCGTCCTAAAATGCGACAGAAGACGCGCGCGGGGTCCCATTTGGCTGTTGACGGCACGCGGCTGACGGATGAGCATGATGGATGACCTGGGGGTAGGTCGATGAAGGGGTGTCATCATGAAATCTGCAAAGTTGCTTGCCTGTGTACTGCTTGCGTCTGCCGCAGTTCCCGCTCAGGCGGTCAATATCAACCTGATCAATCTCGGCGGTGTAGAGCGCGGCACGGACGCCTATAAGGGCTACGAGATCGCAGCTCGTTACTGGGAATCTGTCCTCACGGACAATGTGACTATCAACCTTGCCGTCGGTTTCGGTCAGCTTGATCCAGGCGTCATCGCTCAGGCCGGCAGCAACTCGCGCGTGCGCGATCTGTTCACAACCGCCGTCGCGCTGATCGGAGACCAGAGCTCCACGCTCGACAATCAGGCGGTGAGCTCGCTTGTCAACAACCAGCTGTTCGTGGGCTCCTTCCCGGATGGAACGCCGGCGGCCGGTGTGGTCGCGCGGGTGAACGACTTCAAGGACACGGCTGCACAGGCCGGCTATCAGGCGGGCACCACAAGGCTGGACGACGATTTCTCGTCGAACAACCTGTACCTCGACGTCAACACCTCCGTTTTGAAGGCGCTTGGCTTTACGACTGACCTGTCCGGCAACGATATCACGAACGTGGTCGACGCCACGATCACCTTCAACAGCGACTTCAACTACGACTTCAATCCGACCAACGGGATCGATGATTTCGCGTTCGACTTTATTGGCGTGGCCATCCACGAAATGGGTCACTCGCTCGGTTTCGTCAGCGGCGTCGACATTTACGACATCGTTTCGTACGACAACGGACCGCTGGCCCAAGCCGTGTTCGACGGTTCGCTGCTGGGCGTGCGGAACATCGAAGATTTTGCGCTCATGAGCACGCTCGATCTGTTCCGCTACGGCGCGAAAGGCGAGCTCAACTGGGCGACGGGTGCTGAAGGCTCGGCTTATTTCTCGATCGACAACGGCGCCTCTCAGCTGTTCGGCAACTCGCTATTCTCGACCGGCAGTTTCAACGGGAACGAAAATCAGGCGTCGCACTGGGTCGATAATGACTATGCGCCGCGTATGGGCGCGCCGTGCTCCAAGGTTCTGACCCGTCCGATCGGCATCATGAACCCCACCTCCGGCTTCTGCGAGCCGGGCAGCGTTACGGCGCTCGATCTCGCCGCATTCGACGCGATGGGCTGGGACGTGAACCTGGATGTGCTCGGCAATTCCGGATACGAAGCGAGCACCAAGTCCATCTTCGCGCAGTTCTCGGCGGCCGTGCCGGAGCCGTCGACCTGGGCGATGATGATCTTCGGTTTCGGCGCGGTGGGCGTTGGCATGCGCCGTACGCGCGTGACGAAGGTCAGCTTCGCCTAAATCAACCCTGATGCGATAGGAGAAGGCGGGGGAACATTGTTCCTCCGCCTTTTCTTTTGCCAGTCACACCGTGTTGCTCACATGCAACAACAGCCTATCTAGAGGCTGGAGGATGAGCGAACAGGCATGGCGGCAGATCCCTATTCCGTGCTGGGCGTGGCCCGCGGCGCAAGCGAGGCCGACATCAAGAAAGCCTATCGCCAGCTCGCCAAGGAGCTGCATCCCGACCGCAACCGTGACAACCCCAAGGCCGCGGAGCGCTTCGGGCAGGTCACCGCAGCCTATGACCTCCTGAGCGACAAGGACAAGCGCGCGCGGTTCGATCGTGGCGAGATCGACGCCGACGGCAATCCGTCGTCCCCCTTCGGCTTCGGCACCGGCCGCGGCGCAGGCGGCGGCTTTCGTCAGAACGCCGGCGCTGGAGGCTTCGACTTCGGCACCGACTCTTCGGATTTCGGCGACATTTTCGAGGGCCTGTTCGGCCGTGCCACCGGGGGTTTCTCCTCCTCGGGCTTTGGCCGGGGCGGCGGGGCGCGTCCGCCGCAAAAGGGGGCCGATCGCGCCTATCGGCTGCGCGTGCCCTTCGAGGATGCCGCCACGTGCAAACCGCAGCGTGTCACCCTGGCCGACGGCAAGACCATCGACCTGAAGCTCGCGCCTGGCGTCGAGACCGGAAGCCAGATGCGGCTCGCCGGCAAGGGTGAGCCGGGACCCGGCGGCAATGGGGACGCGCTCGTCACCATCGACATCCAGCCGCATGCCTTCTTCAAGCGCGACTGCGACAATGTGCTGCTCGATCTACCCGTGTCGCTGGTCGAGGCGGTGGCTGGCGGAAAGGTCAAGGTGCCGACGGTCGACGGCCCGGTGATGCTGAACGTGCCGGCCGGCTCCAGCTCCGGCCGCGTCCTGCGCCTGAAGGGCAAGGGCTTCCACCGAAAAGGCGGCGAGCGCGGGGACCAGCTCGTGACGCTGATGGTCGACGTGCCCGCTGATGATGCCGAGTTGCGGGCCTTCGTCGAGACCTGGAGCGGCGGCGCGCGCAACCCACGCGCCGCTCTGGGCGTCTAGGCGCATGTGGACCTGATCGACGAAACCCAGGAAGTCGACCTCCCCGAAGGGCCGGCGCCGCAGACGCCCGAAGCTCGCCGACGCAGATTGCTGCGCGGCCGGCAGCGCGTGGACGACACACTCAAGCGGCTGGGGCCGGGCTCGCGCTTTCGCGTGGTTCTCGGCCGCGCCTTCGAGGGCGTCTGGAACGACGGCTTCATCCATGCCGGAAACCTCGCCTTCCTGACGCTGCTCACGCTGTTTCCGTTCTTCATCGTCGTCGCGGCGATCGCCCGCGCCTTCGGCCGCGACGCCGCGACCTTGGAGGCGCTCAACCAGTTTCTCGCCCAGGTCCCGCCCGACGTCGCCGATGTACTGCAAAAGCCGATCAGCGACGTGCTCACCGCCCGATCCGGCAATCTGCTCTGGCTAGGCGCGCTCGGCGGGCTGTGGAGCACCGGCGGGTTTATCGCCACGCTGAAGGACATCCTCTACCGCGCCTATGGCGTGCGGTCCGCCTCGACCTTCCTGGCCGCGCGCCTGCGCTTCACCGCCATCACGATCGGCTCGGTGCTGCTCGTGCTCGTGTCCTTCCTGGTGCAAGCGCTGCTGGCGGGTCTCGAGCAGTTCGTGCTGCGGCTGTTCCCGATCTCCGACGACTCGATCACGCTGCTGCTGAGCGCCTCGCGCATCCTGCCGGGCCTCTTCATCTTTGGCGCCTTCTACCTCCTCTTCTATGTGATGACGCCCAAGCGCTATCGCGGGCGCGGCTGCCGCAAATGGCCCGGGCCCCTGTTCATTGCGGTCTGGTGGCTGCTCGTAACGGCCTTGCTTCCGCCAGCCCTCACCCTCCTCGGCGGCTACGATCTGACCTATGGCAGTCTTGCCGGCGTGATGATCGCGCTCGTCTATTTCTTCGCCCTGGGCCTTGGTGTCGTCTTCGCCGCGCATCTGAACGCCGCGCTAGCCGAGGTGCCCGACCACGCGCTAAAGGGCCCGCAACCGATTGCGGAGGACGTGCCAGCGTGAATGAACTGATGAAGGGCAAGCGCGGCCTGATCATGGGCCTTGCCAACGAACGCTCGCTGGCCTGGGGCATCTCGAAGAAGCTGCGCGAGGCCGGCGCCGAGCTTGCCTTCAGCTATCAGGGCGAAGCGCTGGAGCGCCGCGTGCGCCCGTTGGCAGAGGAACTCGGCTCCGACTTTCTCATCGACTGCGACGTGTCGGATATGGCCGCGCTCGACCGTACCTTCGCGACTTTGGCTGAGCGCTGGCCGACCATCGACTTCGTGGTGCACGCGATCGGCTACACCAACAAGGAAGCGCTGCGCGGCCGCTATTGCGACATCGGCCTCGACGACTTCCTGCTGACGATGAACATCAGCGTCTTCAGCTTCACCGCAGTCGCTCAACGGGCGGCGGCGATGATGCCCAACGGGGGGTCGCTGCTCACGCTTTCCTATTACGGCGCGGAAAAGGTCGTGCCTCACTATAATGTGATGGGCATTGCCAAGTCGGCGCTGGAGACGAGCGTCAAATATCTCGCCAACGATCTGGGGCCCGACAACATCCGCGTGAACGCCATATCGGCGGGCCCGATCAAGACGCTCGCGGCCTCCGGCATCGGCGACTTCCGCTACATCCTGAAGTGGAACGAGCTTAACAGCCCGCTCCGCCGCAACGTGTCGATCGAGGATGTCGGCGGTTCCGCGCTCTATCTGCTGAGCGACCTCGCCTCTGGCGTGACGGGCGAGACACACCATGTCGACGCCGGGTACCATGTCGTGGGCATGAAGCAGAAGGACGCACCGGATATCGCGCTCGCCTGAGGGCGACCCGCTCCGTCTTCAGGAGCCCTGGTTTAAGGAGGATAAGGTGGCTTGTCGGTTGCTCTGCCTTACCGCGCTGATCGTCGCCGCACCGGCGTCAGCCTCCACCCCTGCTGCATGGGCGCAGATGGACCGGCAGGTCGACCGTGCTTGCCGGACCGCGGCCGGCCTCCAGCGCGCGCGGGTCCAGCCTGACAAGGTCTCCTTCGCAGATAGGGTCCCGATCGAGCTGCGCATCATCGAAGGCTATACCCGCGGCGGAGTGGTTGAAGTTAAGCTCTGCGCGTACAATCGCCGGACCGGCCGAGTGGCGATCACAGACGGTGGCGGCCGTCTTGGCGTCAACCGCCGCTGAGCGCCGGCTTTTCTCCTACGACAGCGCCGCAGCCGGAAGGCCAGCGTGCCACCCATGGCCGGTTCCAAAAGGCCGCTGCGACACGCTCATCGGCTTCCTGGGCGGTTGAAGAAACGCGCAGCGGCCCTATTCGTTGTGGGGACGAACCGACATTAGAGGTGAGCATGAAGGCGATCCTGGCTCCAGCGGCACTCTGCCTTGGACTCACCGCGTGCAATGAGAGCGCCAGCACCAACGGTGCGGCCGCGTCGAACACCGCAGCACCGGCCGCGAACGGGACCAACTATGTCGAGACGATCCAGGCCATGCCCGAAGGGCAGCGGCGCGCGACCTTCCTGCGCGCGATCCAGGACGCGAAGCAGCAATGCCAACAGGTGGTGGAGGAGAAGGCCGCTGAACCGGCGAACGGCAACGCCGCGTGGGGCGTCCGGTGCGAGGACGGCAGGGGCTGGCTGATCGCGATTGCGCCCGACGGCAATGCAAAGGTCACGGGACCCGTCGCCGCCGGGCGCTGATGCTTACATTCCGTTGACGACGCCGTTGGCAGCGGCGGCGTTGTCCGTGTCGTCGATCTTCTCGGCGGCGTCCTCGCCCTTCTCCTCGATGGCTTCGGCCTTGTCCTCGAGCTGCTCACCGGCGGCGCCGCCCATATTGTCGGCCTGAGCCTCGAGCGCCTCGGCCTGGTTCTCAGTCGCGGCCTCGACATTGGCGGCGGCCTGGTCGTCGGCCCCGCCGCTGCAGGCGGCAACGGTGAGCAGGCTGACGGCGGCGAGCGCGGTGGCAATGGTCTTCATGGAAACGTCCCACTGTTGTTGTTCCGGGTCCGAACCGACGAAGGTCGCTGCGGTTCCGTGTTCGACGGTCGAGCGACCCCGGCGGTTCGTCGAATCCGGCTCGCCCGAGGCCGGACGTAACAGCAACGCGCGCCATTCCCTGATCGCCGGAGCTCCGAATGCGCCTTGCCCTGCTGCTCGCCCTGACTGCCACCCCAGCGCTTGCCGCGCCGCGGGAGGGGACGACCGTCCTGATGCCGACGGATCCGCGGATGAAGGGCGTATGGGAGGATTGGGGCTTTGCCGAGGCGGTCGTGCGAGGAGACACCGTCTATCTCTCCGGCGTCGTTGCCGGCTTGCGCCCGGGCGAGACCGATCCGGCCGTTGCCTATGATCGTGCATTCAAGACCATTGCCGCCATCCTGGAGCGCGCTGGGTCGAGCTGGGACGATGTGATCGACATGACCACCTACCACACCGATGTGACGGCGCAGTTCGAGACCTTTCGCGACGTGCGCAAACGCTATGTGAAGGCGCCGTATCCGGCTTGGACGGCGATCGACATCGACCGGCTCATCCCCGAGGGCGCGCTCGCCGAGATCAAGGTGGTCGCGCAGAAGAAGCGCTAGGGGCAGCGAGACGTAACGTCACCTGCCCTGCAGACGGGCCCCGATCCGTGCAGTCAAAGCGTCCACGCCCGCGAGGGTGCGGAGTTCATCGGCCCCGATCAGCAGCTGTGCCGAACGCCCCTCCTCCGCCAGCACCGCGGGAAGCTCTATGTGGAGATCGGGATAGCGCTCGCGAAAGTCGGGCCTGTGGTAGACGCGCACGTCCATCGGCACGCGGGCGAGAAAGCGCTTCCAGGCCGGGTCCATGCGCACCGTGCCGTGCGTCAGCGCGCACAGGCTGCAGGGGTAGGTGTCGGGCTTGAGCAGCTTGTGAATGCTGTCCTTGATGCCGGCGGCGATCCCCGCCTCGGCATTGTAGACGATGAGCAACCGCTTTGGGCTCAAGCGGCCTTCGCCTGGTTGGCGGCCTCGATCTCGGCGGCCTTCGCCTCCACCAGGCGGACGATGTGATCTACCATGTCAGCATCCTCGACATGGTGATCGGTAACGCCCGACAGATAGACCATGTGCTTGCCGGCGCCGCCGCCGGTGATGCCGATGTCGGTCTCGCGCGCCTCGCCCGGGCCGTTCACGACGCAGCCGAGCACCGACAGCGACATGGGCGTGCGGATATGCTGCAGCCGCTCCTCCAGCTTCTCGACGGTGCGGATCACGTCGAAGCCCTGACGGGCGCAGGATGGGCAGGAGACGACCCGCACGCCGCGGTTGCGGATGCCCAGCGCCTTCAGGATCTCGAAGCCGACCCGCACTTCTTCTTCGGGTTCGGCGGAGAGGGAGACGCGGATCGTGTCGCCGATGCCGAACCAGAGCAGCGAGCCGATGCCGATCGCCGACTTGACCGTGCCGCCGATCAGGCCGCCGGCCTCCGTGATGCCCAGGTGCAGCGGGCAATCGACGGCTTCCGCGAGCTGCTGATAGGCGGCAACGGCCAGGAACACGTCCGATGCCTTCACCGCGACCTTGTATTCGTGGAAATCGTGATCCTGGAGCAGCTTGATATGGTCGAGTGCAGACTCGACCAGCGCCTCCGGGCAGGGCTCGCCATATTTCTCCAGCAGGTCCTTCTCGAGGCTGCCGGCGTTGACGCCGATCCGGATCGCGCAGCCGTTCGCCTTGGCCGCCCGCACCACTTCCGCCACGCGTTCGGACGAGCCGATATTGCCCGGGTTGATGCGCAGGCACGCCGCGCCAGCGTCTGCCGCCTCCAGCGCACGCTTATAATGAAAGTGGATGTCGGCCACGAGCGGCACCCGCGCGGCGCGCGCGATCTGCCGAAAGGCACCGGTGCTTTCGACATCGGGGCAGGAGACCCGGATGATGTCCGCGCCCGCTTCTTCGCATCGCCGGATCTGGTCGATCGTCGCACGCGCATCGCTGGTCGGCGTGTTGGTCATGGTCTGCACCGTGACCGGCGCGTCGCCGCCGACGGGCACATTGCCGACCATGATCTGCCGCGAAGGACGGCGCACGATATCGCGCCAGGGACGAACCGACATGAAGGAACCTTGGTTAGCTGACCACCGGCATATAGCGATGGCGGGCCCAAATCGGAACCGCTAAGCGGCGCCCACCTTTTGGAGACGTCATGCCCACAGTCCTGATCACCGGAGCGAACCGTGGTATCGGCCTGGAGTTCGCCCGCCAGTATCGCGCCGACGGGTGGCAGGTCATTGCGGCCGCCCGCGCACCTGAGAAGGCCACTGAGCTCCAAGCCACCGGGGCACGGGTGGAAGCGCTGGATACCGCCGATCCGGACAGCATAAAGGCGCTGGCGAGCCGACTGGCCGGTGACGTGATCGATGTGCTGATCGCGAATGCGGGCGTCTACCCGCACGGGCTCGATGCGGCCGGTTGGGCGGGGGCGTTCGCGACCAACTGCATCGGACCGACCCTGTTGGCACAGGCGCTGCTGCCCAACCTTCGCAGCGGCGGCCTTCGGCGGATGGTCGCGATCACCAGCCTGATGGGCAGCATCACGGACAACAATTCCGGCGGCTCGATCGCATATCGTTCCTCCAAGGCCGCCCTGAACGCTGCCTGGCATTCGCTGGCGATCGATCTGCGCCCAGAAGGCGTCATCGCTGCCGTGCTGCATCCCGGCTGGGTGCAGACCGACATGGGCGGACGCGGCGCGCCGATCGACCCGCAGACCAGCGTCTCGGGCCTCCGCCAAGTCATCGCCGGACTTACCCCGGAGCAGAGCGGCGGCTTCTTCAACTATGACGGCCAAAGGCTGCCGTGGTGACGCGCGCTTCCGACTGGGCGCTCGTCATTCATGGCGGCGCCGGAATCATCGAACAGGGCAATCTCAGCGCCTCCGAAGAGCAGGCGATCCGCGATGCACTGACGCGGGCGCTCGAGGCCGGCGCTGCGGTGCTGGAGGGCGGCGGGTCGGCTCTCGACGCCGCCGAAGCGGCGGTGCGGGTGCTGGAGGACGATCCCAACTTCAACGCCGGCCGTGGCTCCGTCTTTACCTATGACGGCGCGATCGAGATGGACGCGGCCGTGATGGACGGCCGCAACCGCGATGCAGGCGCCGTCACGGGAGTGCGACGGACCCGCCATCCGGTGAGCCTTGCGCGGCGGGTGATGGAGGCGAGCCCCCACGTGCTGTTGTCGCGCGAGGGCGCCGATGCCTTCTCGATCGAACAGGGCCTGGAGCAGGCCGAGCCGCACTGGTTCGAGATCGCAGAGCGGCGGCGCCAGCTGGAGGAGCTCAAAAGCCAGGGCGAGGCCTATTTCGACGCCAAGATGAAATATGGCACCGTCGGTGCTGTGGCTCGCGACAAGGCGGGGCACCTTGCCGCCGCGACATCGACGGGCGGGATCACGGGCAAGCGCTGGGGAAGGATCGGCGACTCTCCCTTGATCGGCGCGGGCACCTATGCCGACGATCGCGCTGGCGCTGTCTCGGCGACTGGATCGGGCGAGTATTTCATCCGCGCGGTCGTCGCGCACGAGATCTGCGCCCGGGCGCGAATAGCGGACGAGAGCGTGCTCTCGGCTGCGCGCGCGGTGATCAAGGATGTGGGCGGGCTCGGCGGGACGGGCGGCGTGATCGTGGTGGGGCCGGAAGGCGACGGCGGCTGGGTGTTCAACTCGACAGGCATGTATCGCGGGCGCGTCTCGGCAGGCGGAGCGCCGGTGGTGGCAATCTATGGGGATGAGTAGCGTCGGAGATCAGGCACGGAACCAGTCACCGGCTGGGCTGAGCTTGTCGAAACTCTCCCTGTCAGGACGCAGGGCAGAACGAAAAAGGAAGGCCCTCGACAAGCTTAGGCAAGCCGGCCTTTGCGTTGGTGCCATCGCGACCAACTTGGCATTCTGCACCCCCGCCCAGGCCTGGTGGGATTATGGCCACAAGACCATCGCCACGATTGCGTGGGCCGAGGTGAAGCCCGCGACCCGCGCCAAGCTCCGCGCTTTGATGGCCCGCTCACACCTGCTGGAGACGCCCACCTGCCCGGTGCGCACGCTTGAAGAGGCGAGCGTCTGGGCGGACTGCGTCAAACCGCTCGGGGAGCGCTTCTCCTATGCCTTTGCCTGGCACTTTCAGAATGTCGACATCTGCAAGCCCTTCGACCTGAAGGGCCCGTGCCTGTACGGAAACTGCGTTTCGGCACAGATTACCCGGCAGGCGAAGCTGCTCGGCGACAAGAAGGTGCCGGTGCGCGAACGGGTGCAGGCGCTGGCTTTTCTCACCCATTTCGTCGGCGACCTGCACCAGCCGCTGCATGCGGGCGACCGCGCGGACCTCGGCGGCAATCGCGCCGCGGCGACCTATGGCGAGGTCGCCGGCCGCAATAATCTGCACCTGATCTGGGACGGCTATCTTGCCGAACGCGCCATCTCGACGCCGCCAGCCGAGGCCTCCGGATTGCTGAGCCAGGTTCCTCCTGCGGATCGGCCCGCATTTGCCGCCGGCTCGGTCGAGGACTGGTCTCGGGAGAGCTGGCAGGTGGCGCGAACGGTCACCTACGGCGCGCATGCGGCCGATCCTTGTGTGGATCGCAGCTCACGCGCGGTGCTGGACGCTTCCAAGATCGAGGCGGCCATTCCGGTGGTGCGCGAACAGGTACTAAAGGGCGGGCTGCGGCTCGCGCGGCTGCTCGACGAAGCGCTCAGCTAGCTGCGCTTCCGCATCAAGCCTTCCTGAGCGACGCTCGCCACGAGTTGGCCGTCACGCGTGAAGATCATGCCGCGATTGAAGCCGCGCCCGCGTCCGCTCCACGGCGCATCCATCGCGTAGAGCATCCACTCGTCGACCCGCACTTCCCCGTGGAACCAGATGGCGTGGTCCAGGCTCGCGGTCTGTACCCCGGGCTGGAGCCAGCTGAGGCCATGCGGTCGCATCGTGGTGCCGAGCAAATACATGTCGCTGGCCCAGGCGAGCATCGCGCGGTGCATGTCGGGGCCGCCGCTGACCGGCGCCACCGTTTTGAACCAGACATTCTGGACCGGCGCCTGCGCCTTGTCCTCGAGCGGCGACCAGGGCGACGCGTGGCGGGTCTCGAAAGGCCGCGGCCGCACGAAGAACTCACGCAGCTTTTCTGGCACCCGATCCGCGACCTTCAGCCGCTCTTCGGCTTCTGACGGCAAATCCTCGGGTGGCGGTACATCGGGCATCTCGAACTGGTGTTCGAAGCCGCTCTCCAGCCTTTGGAAGGACGCGGCCACGTTGAGGATCGGCTCGCCTTTCTGAAACGCGACGGTGCGCCGCGTGGAGAAGCTGCCACCGTCATAGTCCCGGTTGACGCGGTAGATGATCGGGATCTGCTCGTCGCCCGGCCGCATGAAATAAGCATGGAGCGAGTGTGGCAGCCGTTCGGCATCGGTCGAGCGCGCGGCCGCCATCAGCGCCTGCGCGATCACCTGACCGCCGAACACACGGCCACGCCCCTCCGGCTGGCGGACGCCGCGGAAAAGGTCGCGGTCCAGTTCCTCGACGGTGAGAAGCTGCTCGAGCTGGGCGATCATCCCAGCCGGATCGGTTGCGCGTTGTTGGTCCACCCTAAACTCCGGCTAGGCTGAGCTTGTCGAAGCCCTGCTCTTTCTTTGCTGCGGTAAGAAGAAAACCAGGCCTTCGACAAGCTCAGGCAAGCCGCGGATGAGGTGGTCGGCTCAGTACCCGCTCAGCCGTGCCAACTGGTCTGCCGCCCAGTTCGTGTCGCCGAACAGCTCGGCAAGCACGCGCCCGCGCTTCATGTAGAAGCCGATGTCATACTCGTCGGTCATGCCGATGCCGCCATGCATCTGCACGCCTTCCTGCACCGCGAGCGTGGCGGCGAGGCCGGTCATCGCCTTGGCGACAAGGGCCGCGCGTTCCGCATTCGGATCGCCCGCATCGAGCGCCTGCTGGGCTTTGAGCACCGCAGCGCGCGCCACTTCCATCTCAGAATAGAGATGCGCCGCGCGGTGCTGGAGCGCCTGGAAGCTGCCGATCGCCACGCCGAACTGCTTGCGTTCGCGGAGATAGCTGAGGGTCATGTCCATCGCCCCGCCACCGACGCCCAGCATCTCGGCCGAGGCCGCCGCTCGTCCCGCGGACAAGGTGCGAGAGAGGCCGGCCCAGCCTTGATCCACCTCGCCGATTACCGCGTCCGCATCCACTTCGACCCCGTCGAAGGTCAGACGCGCCGCGACGCTCGCATCGGCCAGCCGCTCCGGGGCGGCCGTCAGCCGGGCCGCATCCTTCTCGATGGCGAAAAGGGTGATGCCCTGCTCCTCGCCCGCGCTGCCGCCGGTGCGGGCGGCGACAATGATCAGGTCGGCGACGTGACCGTGCGCGACAAAGGTCTTGGTGCCGGTCAGCTTGAAGCCGTTGCCCGACCGTTCGGCCTTGAGCGCGACATGCGCCGGCCGGTGCTTCGCGCCTTCGTCGATCGCCAGCGCGGCGACCGCCTCGCCCGACGCGATGCGCGGAAACCAGGCCTGACGGAGCGCCGCGCCCCCGCTGCCAAGCGCGGTCACCGCGCCTACGGCCGTCGACAGCAATGGCGACGGCGTCAGGTTGCGGCCCACTTCCTCCAGGACCACGCCCGCCTCGACATGGCCGAGCCCGAGGCCGCCCTCCGCTTCGGGGATGAGGATGGAGGTGAAGCCCATCTCGGCGAATTGGGACCACAAGTCGCGCGAGAAGCCGGTTACGTCATTGGCGTCGCGCAAGGCGCGCATGTGGCTGACGGGGGCCGTTTCAGACACGAACTGCCGCGCCGTATCGCGGAGCATCGATTGTTCGTCGGAGAGGAAGAGAGGCATGTCGTCCTTCTTTCGTCATCCCGGCGAAGGCCGGGATCCAGTTGGGCAGGAATGGAGCTTGGTGACTCCTGGGCCCCGGCCTTCGCCGAGGTGACAACTGGCTAGGATGGCAGCTCCAGAATCCGCTTGGCGACGATGTTGAGCTGGATCTCGCTCGTGCCGCCCTCGATCGAGTTGGCCTTGGTGCGGAGCCAGGACCGCGCCTTGGCGCCGCCGCCGGACGACCGGCTCTCCCATTCGAGCGCGTCCGAGCCGCCGGCGGCCATCACCAGCTCGTACCGAGCCTTGTTCAGCTCGGTCCCGTAATATTTCATCATCGACGGCTGCGCGGGGTGAGCGCGGCCGTGCTTCAGCTCGTCCATGAACTTCTCGGACATGGCGCGGAACGCCCGCTCGCGCACTTCGAACAGCGCGATCTGCGCGCGGAGCAGCGGGTCGGCGAGGCGGCCGTCGGCATCGGTGCCGACCGCGCGCTTGGCATCCTCCGCAAGCGCTGCCGGCCCGCCCGAGCCGAGCCCGCCGCCGCCCAGCCCCATGCCGGAGATCATCTCGCGCTCATGGCCGAGCAGATATTTGGCGACGTCCCAGCCCTTGTTGAGCTCGCCGACTAGCTGGTCTTTCGGCACCTTCACATTGTCGAAGAAGGTTTCGCAGAACGGCGAATAGCCGGAGATGAGCAGGATCGGCTTGGTCGAAACGCCCTCGCTCTCCATGTCGAAGAGCAGGAAGCTGATGCCGTTGTGCTTCGACTCCTTGCTCGTGCGGACGAGGCAGAAGATCCAGTCCGCCTTGTCGGCATAGGAGGTCCAGACCTTCTGGCCGTTTACGAGGAAGTGATCGCCCTGGTCCTCCGCCGAGGTCTGCAGGCCGGCCAGATCGGAGCCAGCATTCGGCTCCGAATAGCCTTGGCACCAGCGAATCTCGCCCCGCGCAATCGGCGGCAGGAAGCGGCGCTTCTGCTCCTCCGTGCCGTATTTCAGCATGGCCGGCCCGAGCATCGAAATGCCGAAGCTGTTCAGGGGATTGCGGCAGCCGAGCCGCGCCATTTCCTGCTTCAGGACCTTGGTCTGCTCAGGAGTGAGCCCGCCGCCGCCATAGGCCTGCGGCCAGTCCGGCACCGTCCAGCCCCGCGACGCCATGGCGTCGAGCCAGGTCCGCTGGTCGGCCGAAAGCTGCGCCTTGCGGCCGCCCCAGACGATATCGTCTTCGCCGCGCACGGGCTGGCGCATGGATTGCGGGCAGTTCGCCTCCAGCCATTCCCGCACATCGGCTCTGAAGTTGTCCATCATCTCTCAGCTCCTCATCAGCGCGTGGGCGAGCCGCGCGATCTCAATCGTCTTGTGGTCCTGGTAGAGGTCGCCGATCACCTGCAGGCCGATCGGCAGGCCGTCCGCGCCGGTGTCGAGCGGCACGCTGGTCGCGGGCAGGTTCGGGAAGGTGGCGAGACCCGCATAGGCGAACTGCGCGCCGAAGGGCGTCGGCTCGCCATCGATCAGCAAGGTGCGGCTATTGGTGGGCGTGTCGTCGTGCGGAAACGCGGTGGTGCCGAACACCGGCGCGATCACCGCATCATAGTCGCGGAACAGGCGGTTCCAGGCGCGCATGCACCGGGTCTGCTCGTCCTGCAGGTCGAACCAGCCGGCGAGCGTCATCGCTTCGCCTTTCGGTGACGGTGCGCCGCGCGAGAGGGCGGCCAGCAGCATCTTCAAATAGTTGCGATGCTGCGCGGCGAGGTCCGGCAGCAGGTCAGGCGCACGCTCCACTTCGGCGCCTGCCCGCTCGAAGGCCTGTCCGACCGCCTCCACCGCCCGCTTCACCTCGGCCGACGCGCGCGCGAGCGGGTGTTCGGGGAGCAGCAGGATACTGAGATCGCCCGGCTGGAACGGCGCTTCCCGACGCAGGGGAAAGTCGGTCAGCACGTCGAGCAGCAACGCCAGATCGTCCGGATCGCGCGCGAGCGGACCCATGACGCCCAGCGCCACGCGCGCGCTGTCGGTGCCCGGATAGGCATGCCCCTCCGGCGACAGAATGCCGTGCGTGGTCTTGTGGCCCCACACGCCACAAAATGCCGCAGGCGTGCGGATCGATCCGCCAATGTCCGAGCCGAGTTCCGCCGCGACGAAGCCGGCCGCCAAGGCAGCCGCCGCGCCTCCGGACGATCCGCCGCAAACCCGCTCGGGGTTCAGCGGGTTGACCGTGCGGCCATAAACCGGATTGTTGCTCTGGAGGTCGATCAACCCCGTCGGCACGTTGGTCTTGCCCAGGATCACCGCGCCCGCGGCCTTCAGCCGCTGCACGGCGACGGCATCGGCGTGGGCGATGTGCCCGGCATGCTCGGCAAAGCCCCAGCTTGTGGGCAGGCCGGCCACATCGAAGCTTTCCTTGACCGTCATCGGCAGCCCGAGCAGCGGTGCGGGGTCACCATCGGCGCGCCGCTCGTCCGCCGCGCGTGCCTGGTCGCGGGCGCGCTCGAAGTCGCGGACAACGACGGCGTTGATCGGACCGTCGCCGGCTTCGATGCGGGCAATAGCGGCTTCGGTTTCGGCCACGGCGCTCGTCTCGCCCGCGCGGATGGCGGCGACGGTCTGGAGCGCGGTCAGCACGGCTTCCATGTGATTGCCCAACCCCTCACGCCCAGCTCTCGGTGATCGCCGAGTAGATCATGGTCTTCAGCTCGCGCCTGACCGGATAGGTATTGGACGGGCTGAGCTGGGTCATGAAGATGAAGATCAGCCGTTCGACCGGATCGATGTGGAAGGCGGTCGAGAACATGCCGCCCCAGTAGAACTCGCCCACCGAGCCATGCACCAAGGTCGGCGCCACGTTCATCGTAACGGCGAAGCCCAGGCCGAAGCCCACGCCCGCATTGGTCGCCTCGCTGAAGAGACTCCGCGACAGGCTGGCGAGGTCCGCGCCGCCGGGCAGGTGATTGAGCGTCATCAAGCTGACGGTCTTGGGCGACAGGATGCGGACGCCGTCCAGTTCGCCCTTGTTCAGCAGCATCCGGCAGAAGCGATGATAGTCCGCGGACGTGGAGACCAGTCCGCCCCCGCCCGAGAACTGGGTGGGCGTCCGGCTCCAGGCGCTCGCCTCGCCTCGGTCGTGCATCACCGCGCCCTTTTGCGGGTGCATGGTGTAGCAGTCGGCAAGCCGTCCGACCTTGTCGCCCGGCACCTGGAAGAAGGTGTCGGCCATCCCGAGCGGGCCGAAGATGCGCTCGGCGAACACCTGGTCGAGCGGCTTGCCTTCGATGCGTTGCACGATCAGCCCGAGAATGTCGGTCGCGACCGAGTAATTCCACGCCTCGCCGGGCGAGAACTCCAGCGGAATGCCGGCCAGCACCCGGACGACGCTCTCCAGGTCGTGCTCGCCATACCAGTCCTCGATCTTCGTTGCGCGATAGGCGGCATCCACATTGCCGCGGTTCTGGAAGCTGTAGGTCAGGCCCGCCGTGTGCCGCAGCAGGTCGACCATGCGCATCGGCGCGGCTGTCGGCTTGGTGGCGAAGGGCGCCGAGCCGCCGCCCCCATCATAGACGCCGATGCCCTTCCATTCGGGGATCACCCGGTGGACCGGGTCGTCCAGCGCCACCTTGCCCTCTTCGACCAGCTGCATGAACGCGACGCTGGTCACCGGCTTGGTCATCGAAGCAATCCGGAACAGCGTATCGGGCCCGACCGGCTGGCCGTCGCGCATATTTCCCTGGCTGGAGAAATGGACGGGCTTGCCGTCGCGGCTGACGAGCAGCTGCAGGCCTTTGAAGCGCCCGCTCTGGAGGTAACGCGCGTCCAGGAAACGATCGATCCGCTGAAGCCGTCCGGCGTCCAGGCCGAGAGTGGCGGGATCGACGATCTCCATGCAGCAGGCGCTCCTTTGTTTCGGTCGCGGCTTATCGCCTTGAGGTTCATCCGAATCAACAATATCCCGCGGAAAAGCGCGGCTTTTCAGACGATCGCGCCAGTCAGGAGAGGGGATCAGCATGGCCGACGCTACGGCATGGCCGCATCTGTCGCTTGAGGAGTGCGAGGCGCTTTTGTGCGCGCCGGGCCAGCGATTCGAAATGGAGACGGTTCCGGTCCGGGGCGTGCCGACTCGGGTGTGGAAGAACGCACCGCCGAACCTCCGTGCGCTGGTGGACGTGAGTCGCACTCATGACGATCGGCTCGCGACGATCCTGGAGGACGAGCGAGTCAGCTTCGAAGCGCAGTATCGCGCCATCGCTGCGCTGGCCGAGAGCCTGAAGGAGCGCGGCATCGGCAAGGGCGACCGGGTCGCGACGGCGATGCGCAACCTGCCCGAATGGATCGTGTCCTTTTTCGCGATCACGAGCATCGGCGCGATCGCGGTCCCGCTTAACGCTTGGTGGACCGGGCCGGAACTCGAATATGGCCTGAGAGACTCCGGTGCCAAGTTGCTGATCGTCGATGCGCAGCGCTGGGAGCGTATCGCGCCGTTCCGCGACCGTTTGCCTGACCTTGAGCATGTCCTTGTCGCCCGGGGCGACGGACCGGAGGCGCTCGAAAGTCTGATCGGCCGACCGGGCGATTGGGCGCGCCTGCCCGAACGCGCACTTCCCGAGGCGGAGATCGCAGCCGACGACGACGCCACCATCTTCTATACGAGCGGAACCACCGGCGCGCCCAAGGGCGCGCTCGGCACCCATCGCAACCTGGTCACCAACATTCTGACCAGCGGGTACAACGCGGCCCGCGGGTTCCTGCGCAGGGGCGAAGCGCCGCCCGAGCCCGAGCCCAAGGTCTTTCTGACGGTCATCCCGCTCTTCCACGTCACCGCCTGCTCGGCCACGCTGATGGGGGCGATGGCGGCCGGCCACACGCTCATCTTCATGCGGAAATGGGATGCGGTCGAGGCGATGCAGATTATCGAGCGCGAGCGGGTGAACGTCACCGGCGGCGTGCCGACCATCGCCTGGCAGCTCCTCGAGCATCCGGACCGGTCGAAGTACGACCTGTCGAGCCTCGAGGCGATCGCCTATGGCGGCGCCCCGTCCGCGCCCGAGCTGGTGCGGCGCATTCATGCCGAATTTGGCGCCCTGCCAGGCAATGGCTGGGGCATGACCGAGACCATGGCGACCGTTACCGGCCATAGCGCCGAGGACTACCTCCATCGCCCCGACAGCGTCGGTCCCGCCGCGCCGGTCGCCGACCTGGAGATCCGGGCGGAGGACGGCGTGACCGTGCTGCCGCGCGGAACGGTGGGGGAGCTCTGGGCCCGCGGACCGATGATCGTCAGCGGCTACTGGAACAAGCCCGAAGCGACGGCCGAGTGCTTCGTCGATGGCTGGGTGCGCACCGGCGACCTGGCTCGGCTGGACGAGGAAGGTTTCCTGTTTATCGTCGACCGCGCGAAGGACATGGTCATTCGCGGCGGCGAGAACATCTACTCGGTTGAGGTGGAGAATGCGCTGTACGAGCATCCGGCGGTCACGGACGCCGCGCTGATCGGCCTGCCGCACAAGACGCTGGGCGAGGAGCCCGCAGCGGTGGTGCACCTCGCGCCCGGCGAACAGGCCACGGAGGCAGAGCTTCAGGACTGGGTGCGGGCGCGGCTCGCGCCCTTCAAGGTGCCGGTGCGGGTGGTATTCGTGAAGGAAACACTGCCGAGAAACGCGAACGGAAAGATTCTGAAGCGCGACTTGAAGGCGCTGTTCCCACCTCTCCCATAGGAGAGATCAAGACGGCGGAGCCGTCCGGGTGAGGGGATGGGGCGCGTAACTTTACATGCCCGATCCCCTCACCCCGCTCGCTTTCGCGAGGCGCCCTCTCCCCGTGGGAGAGGGTCAGTTCTTGGGCCGTATCCGGTTCAGCAGCCCGGGCGCCCAGCGCAGCACGAAGGCCAGCTTCTTCGCCGTCTTGCCCACCAGCACGTGCCGCTTCTTGCCATGCACCGCCGCCCAGGCAGCTTCGGCCACCTGCTCGACCGGTGTGAACTCCAGGCCCATCTCCTGCACATGCTGGCGGCCGGACAGGTTCGAGCCGGCGGCGACGGCGTCCAGCAGCGGCGTGTCGATGAAGCTCGGCATGATCGAGCGCACCTTGATGCCATGCGCCTCCGACCATTCCGCATCGAGCGAGTCGGTCATCGCGCGCACCCCGAACTTGGTCGCGGCGTACACCGCCATCCGCGGCCCGGCGTAGAGCCCCGCGGCCGAGCAGGTGTTCAGGAGGCAGGAACCTGGCGTTTTGGCGAGATGCGGCAGGCCGGCTTCAGCCCCGTACATCACACCCTTCAGGTTCACGTCGAGCACCAGGTCGCGCTTGGCCTCGTCCATCATCTCGAAGGGGCCGCCATGGCCCACGCCGGCATTGTTGAACAGCACGTCGAGGCGCCCGCCGCTGGCTTCGACGAAGCGCTGGAGGGCGTCGCGCCACTCGGTCCGGTCGCGCACGTCCATGCGGGTGGTGAACACCTCGCCACCCACCAGCCGGGCCGTTTCCGCCATCCCGGCCTCGTTCAGGTCTCCAAGGCCTACGAACCAGCCCCGTTCGGCAAAGAGCTGCGCCGTCGCCCGCCCGATGCCCGAGCCCCCGCCCGTGATGAAGATCGCTGTGCGCATGCCGCCTCCTCTTACTTTCAGGAGTGTAAGGAAAAGCGGAGCGTCGACAAGCGGGCGCGGGGGGCTAGAGGCTAACCCCATGATTCGCCTGCTTCTCGCCGTCTTGCTCGCGCTGCTGCCGACAGCCGCCCATGCCGATGTGATCGCCCGCTTCTATTCGCGCGATTTCGGCTCGGTTTTCCCGCACACCTTCTTCGAAGTGGAAGGGCCTGGAGTCCCGAAGAAGAACTACGGCTTCACCGCCAAGACCGTAACGCCTGCAATCCTGATGGGCGGCGTGGCCGGCAAGATCATCGAGATGGCCCCGGGCTATGTCGCGAAGAGCCGGCACCATTTCACCCTGCGCCTGTCCGACGCTCAATATCAGCAGCTGATGGGGGTAGTGCGGGACTGGGGTTCCAAGCCACAGCCGAGCTACGACCTATACACAGCAAATTGCGTCAGCTTCGTGCGTGATGCGCTGCACCGGCTGGGCATCAAGACGAATCCCAACACCCGCTTCCTCGGCAAACCCAAAAGCTTCCTGACCGAGGTTCAGGGCCTCAACCCCAATCTGAAACCGTAAACCGCCCCGCACGGCCGCACCCCCTGATGCCGCCGTGCGGAGCGGCGCGCTGGCCGCCACCCCTTGGGGAAGGGTTGGTCAGGCAGCCGCCAGCGCGTCCTGTGCCGTCTCGTCCGGCATCTCGGTATCCGTCCGCCAGCGCTTGGCGCGGCCCGTCGCGGGGTCGATCACCACCAGCTGCACCCAGCCCAGACCGAACAGCCGCTGCAGCACGGCATTGGCGGCGATCACACGCTCCACCTTGGCGAGCGGCGCATGCACCACCGTCAGCAGCCGCTGCGGCACATGGTGCGGCGTGCCGTCATCACGGAACAGCGATTGCTGGGGCAGGCCGACCCGCAGGTCCCCGCCATTGCCCTGCACCACGCCAATGCCGCCCATCACGTTGTGCGTGGTCTTGTCGCCCGCACCCCAGATGCGGTTGTCGAGCGTCGAGAAGAGATATTGGCAGTTGATCCACTGTGCCACCACCATCGGGGCGGTCAGGATCAGGGTCAGTGCGCTGTCGTCGCTGTCCTGGCGCCAGTCATAGCTGTGCAGGAAGGTGCGGCCCTGAAGATCCATGCCCCGGGTGAGGGCGCGCGGCCCCACGATGAAGGCGGCGTTGCGTGCAAGGCCCCATTCCGGCCGCACCTCGCCCCAATGCGCGGCGGCATCGAACGTGTACCGCGCCTCCCAACCAAGCTGCGGCGCCCGTTCGCCGCGATTGGCGGCGGCGGCGGCCTTCAGGTCGGCCTTCAGCCGCTCGATATGTGCGTGGAACAGGTGCGGCACGTCGCGGGAGTCGAACAGGGTCACTTCGTCCGTGGTGGTGTTGTGCTCCGCCGCGAGGAAGATCGTGTCGGCCGGGATCGCCTCGCCGTCCTTGGCCAGCGCGGCGCGGACCTCACGGTCGTTCAGCACGGCCGCCATCGCCTGGGCGTTCCAGCCGCCAGCATGACCGCCGCACGCGCCGCAATCGAGCGCCGAGGCATAGGGGTTGTTGACCGCCTCGCCGCCATGCCCGGCGAGCACCACCAGTCGCGCCGTTTTGCGCGGCATGCCAGTCGCGGAGAAGAAGGTGCGCGCTGCCTGGATGCGCGCGTCGAGCGGCAGCCCGGCCAGCGGCGCCTCAGCTTCGAGCGAGGGCTCCAGGTCGTGATGCTCCGGCTCGTTGCGGACCAGCCTGGGCACGAAGGTGCGGACGGCAGCGCTGATCGCGGCGATCGGCCCCAGTGCCTCGGCGGCGGCAAAGGTGCTGCCGGCTCCGCTCTTCAGGTCGGACGTGAGGCCATCCGCGCGGGACCGCGCCTCGCGCGCCTGCTGCCGATCGGCGTTCTTCGCCTTGAGCGGGAGGGTGTAGGCGGGCTCCAGCAGTACCGGCAGCTGCTTGCGGACGGTGCCGCAGGGACCGTGCATCGCCACGGGCAGGCCGAAAAAGCCGGCATAGCCATAAGTGTCATAGCGGCCTTGCGCCTCGATCGCTCGACGGAACGGCTCCGACCGCACATCGATACACATCACGAGCTGCGCGAATGGCCGCTCCTGCGAGTCGGCAGGCAGCGCCACTGCGGCACGCTCGATCTGCGGCACCAGCGTGTCACGATAGCTAAGCTCCGCCGCGCGCATCCAGACGAGGCCGAGCGCCGCATCATCCAGTCCGGCGATCTGTGCGAGCTGGTCGAGCGCGGAGGCGGGCAGCGCAGCCAGGTCCAGTTCAAAGGCGGCCGCCAACCCGGCCGCAGCGACGATGCGCGGATCGTCGGCCGGAGCACTGGGCTCGACCGGCCATTCGCGCAGCGCGCAAGCCCTCTCCACGAGCAGCCAGAGCGCGAGATAATCGGCCATACCCGCTGGCGCACCGCTCGTCTCGCGGGGATCGGCGTGTTCGGTGCGCCAGCGGACATGCCCCGCCCAGCCAGGCAGCCGCGCAATCAGCACCTGGAGCAGGTCCAGCCGGCGCTGCCCCTCCAGGCCCAGCGCGGTGAGGCACTGCTGGATCGCGCGCAGCGGATCCCGCTCGGCGCTGGCGACGATCGCGGCCGCGTCCTCTCCGGCGAAGCGATAGAAGTCAGGATCGAACGCCGCAAACTTCAACACCGCGCGGTAAAGGCCAAGGTGGCGATACGGCATGCCCGCACAGGCGATCGACCGGTCGAAAAAGGCGCCACACCACTTCGCGACAAACGCTCGGGCATAGCCGAGCATGGCCACGCCGGTCCGCTCGGCGGGCGAGGGATAGCGCCGCGGCCCCGCCGGCTGCGCCTCCAGCAGGCGCGCGGCTTGGGCGCGCCGCTCGGGCGTGCCACCCTCCGCATCGGCACCGTTCAGGCGGGCGAGCAGCAGGTCGAGCCGGCTGACGTCCGGTCCCAGCAGCTCGAAGGCGCGCTCCAGACCGCCGAGCTGCTCGATTGCCGCCTCGCGGAGGGCATGGCTCTGGATGTCGCCCCGACCCAGCAATGCGGCCCACTGCTTCATCGGCAGGGTCGGGCGGGCACCGAACAGGTCGGCACCGGCGCGCAGTGCCTCGGCGAAGGGCCGGTTCTCGTACATGCTGAGCGGGTTGACCGCGATCGCGCTGCTGAGCGGCCAGAGCGGCGGCACGGTCTGACCGGCGACTGCGACCAGCGCGGCCACTTCGGCGAGGGGGTCGGCCGCTTGATCGGCTGGGCGGAGCGTGTGCAGGGTCTGCATGGGTGTCGTCCTTTCTGGATCAGCGGATCAGGGCGGGGCCGCCCGTGTTCAGCATGCGGATGTAGAGGAGGGCGGGGATCGGCAGGCCACTCGCCTGCCAGGCCCAGGCGATCAGGAAAGCCGCGAGCAGCGCCACCTGGCCTTCGATCCCGAGTGGATTGCTGCCCTCGGGCAGGCCGGGCAGCTGGGCGGCAAGCGCCACGCCACCCGCATAGGTTGCAATCAGCAAGGCGGCGGTGCGCAGGCCGGCAGCGCCGGCGCGCAGCGCACCTGTGAGGGCGAATCCAGCTGCCATCAGCGCCAGCATCAGCGGCACCGGCAGCGCAAGCGCACCGGGCACGCCAAGCGCGGCGATCAGCACGGCGAGGCTGAGCCCGATCGTCATGATCAGCAGAGGGGCTCGGGTTGGCTCAGGGGCCAAGCGACGCTCGCTGATGCTGCTGCCCGAGCCGAGGAACAGCCAGGCCTTGAACAGGCCGTGGGCGATCAGGTGCCACAGGGCCGCGGCATAGGCGCCCAGCCCGCAGGTCATCACCATGAAGCCCATTTGGGCAACGGTCGATCCTCCGAGCGCGCGCTTGATGTCGGGCCGCACCAGCATGATGCCCGTGCCCCAGAGCGCGCCCGCCGCGCCGGCAACGACCGCCACGACCTTGGCTGCGGGCCAGGCCTCCAGCACCGGCGCGAAGCGGATCAGCAGGAAGCCGCCCGCATTGACCATCCCCGCATGCATCAGCGCGGAGACGGGGGTTGGCGCCGTCATCGAGCCCATCAGCCATTTGTGGAAGGGCGGAACCGCGGAGCGGGACAGGGCGGCGGCGAGGATCAGCAGCATCGCCGTGCCGCTCACCGCATGAGAGAGCGACGGAGCCGCGCTCAAAATGGATTCGATCGAAAGGCTGCCGGTGGCTCCGACCAGCAGCAGCAAGGCGGCGACCAGGGCGACGTCACCGATCAGGAAGGCTCGGCGGGCGCGGCGAACGGCAGCCTTGGCCTCCTCCCACGCTGGCACATGGCCGATCAGCGCCGAAAGCAGCGCCCCGCTTGCGATCCAGGCGGCGGCAAAGCTCACCACGTCGCCGGCGCCCAGGAACACCAGCACCGCCGCGACCAGCAGGCCGATCCGGGTGGCGTAAGTCTCCGGCCGCGGGTCGGCGCGCATGTACCGTGCCGAAAAGCCGAGTACGACCGTGCCGATGAACAGCGTCAGCAGGGAGATCGCCATTTCCACGGCGTCGATGACGATCAGCTTGGCGATGGCAGCACCGGCGCCAAATATCAGGAGCCCGAGCGCAGCAGCCATCGCAGCTGTCATCAGCCGGAGGGCGCCGCCCTTGGGCGCCACACGGATATGGATGGCCAGCGCAGCCAAGGCAGGCAGCGCGGCGGCGATCGCGAAGAGCGGGTGCATGAACATGGCACCCCTCTGCAGCAACCGGCGACATGACAAAAACGAATAGATATGATGCTATTGATTTGCTTTCATCATGCATGTAGATCGCTGGCATGCCGGTGCGCCATCTCGACCTCGACCTGCTGCGGACGCTCGTCACCATCGCCGACACCGGCAGCTTCACGCGCGCCGGCGATCAGCTCGGCCGTACGCAGTCCGCCATCAGCCTGCAGGTGAAGCGGCTGGAGGAGCTGGTCGGCCAACCCATGTTCCAGCGCACCTCGCGCACTCTGCGTCTCACGGGTGTGGGCGAGAAGCTGCTCAGCCATGCGCGCCAGATGCTGCGGTTGAACGATGCCGCGTTGGCCGATCTGCTGGAGCCGGAGATCGCGGGCACCGTGCGCCTGGGCGTCCCGGAAGACTTCGCCACGGCCCATCTGGCCGACGTCCTCGCCGCCTTCACGGCCGCGCACCCGCAGGTGGAGCTGGAGGTCACCTGCGACCTGACGCTGAATCTGCTCGAGCGTTTTCAGAACGGCGATTTCGAGCTGGTGCTGGTCAAGCGCGAGCCCGGCGCACCCAAGCGCGGCGTCCGCGTCTGGCGTGAGCCCTTGGTCTGGGTGGGCCGGGAAGGCGCTTCGGTCACCTCCGACCAGCCGGTGCCGCTCGTCGTCTCGCCTCAGCCCTGCGTCTACCGCAAGCGCGCAATCGAAGCGCTGGAGGAAGCCGGCCGCCGCTGGCGCATCGCCTATACCTCGACCAGCCTGACCGGCGCTCAGGCGGCCGTCCGGGCCGGCCTGGGACTGACCGTTCTTCCGCGCGAAATGGTGCCGCACTCGCTCGTTTCGCTGGGGCATGACGCGGGCCTGCCGCCACTCGACGAGACCGAGATCGCGCTCATCGAAGGTCCGGAGGTCTCCCCCACCGCCCATCTCTTCGCCGAGCACATCATCCGTGCTCTGGAGCGCGGCGATCAGGGCGCCGTGCCGCCCACCGTCAGGCCCTCGATCAGCAGGCTCGGCTGACCGACGCCGGCCGGCACCGACTGCCCGCCCTTGCCGCACACGCCCACGCCCTCGTCCAACGCGAAGTCGTTGCCGATCGCACGCACCTTGGTGAGCACGGTCGGGCCGTCGCCGATCAGCGTCGCGCCCTTGATCGGCGCCCCGATTTTGCCGTTCTCGATCCGATAAGCCTCGGTGCAGGAAAAGACGAACTTGCCCGAGACGATATCCACCTGCCCGCCACCGAAGCTCTTGGCGTAAATGCCGTTCTTGGCGCGCGCGATCATCTCGCCAGGATCGTCGTTGCCGCCCTTCATGAAGGTGTTGGTCATGCGCGGCATCGGCGCATGCGCATAGGATTGGCGGCGGCCATTCCCAGTCGGCGCGACTCCCATCAGCCGGGCGTTCAGCCGGTCCTGCATATAGCCCTTGAGGATGCCATCCTCGATCAGGATGGTCTCACGCGTCGGCGTACCTTCATCGTCGATCGAGAGCGAACCGCGACGGTCCTGGATCGAGCCATCATCGACCACGGTGACGCCGGGTGCCGCGACTCTCTCGCCGATCTTCCCCGAAAAGGCCGAGGTGCCCTTGCGGTTGAAATCGCCTTCCAGACCGTGGCCGACCGCCTCGTGCAGCAGCACGCCGGGCCAGCCGGGCCCGCACACCACGGTCATCTCACCGGCCGGAGCCGCGACCGACTCGAGATTGATCAGCGCCTGGGAGAGCGCGAGATCGATGCCGCGCTGCCACGCAGCCTCCTCGAACAAACGCCCGTAGAGATAGCGGCCACCCATGCCGTAGCTGCCCGTCTCCCGGCGCCCATTCTGCTCGACGACGATTGACACGTTCAGCCGCACGAGCGGCCGAATGTCGTGCGCAACGAAGCCATCGGGGCGCACGATCTCGACCACGCTCCAGGAACCCAGCAGATGCACGGAGACCTGCGCAACGCGCGGATCCCGCGCGCGGGCGGCCGCATCGATCTGCTGGCACAGGGCGACCTTGTCCGCGAACGGCACGAGCGCGAGCGGGTCGTCGGCGGTGTAGAGATGCCGGTTGCTTCGCTGCGGCGGCGGCGCGCGCTCGCCCTTGGCCGGGTCGAGCAGCTGCATCGTCTCGCCTGCACGGCGGATGGCCGCGGCGCTGAGCTCATTGGCATGCGCGAACGCGGTCATCTCGCCGGACACGCCGCGCAGGCCGAAGCCGGCGCTGGTGTTGTAGTCCGCGGTCTTCAGCCGGCCATCGTCGAAGCCGAAGCTCTCGGAGCTGGAATATTGCAGGTAGAGCTCACCATCGTCGCAGCCCTTCAAGGCTTCGGCGGTGAGCTTGGCGGCGGTGTCGGGGTCGAGATCGGCCCGGTACAACCAGGCGCGCGGATCGGTGGGGAGGGTCATCGCCACCGATATAGGCGCTGGTCAGTGGTTGGGAAGCGACTCGTCGTCCGCTGGCCCGCCCGTCAAGACAAAGCGGCGGTCGCAATAGCCGCATTCGCCGAAGCCGCGTTCGTCGATCTCGATATAGATGCGCGGATGGCCCAGCGCCGGGTCGATGCCATGGCCCGAACCGTCGCAGGCGACGCGGCGGGAGGTGACGCGGAAAGTCTCGGGCGGCGGGATCATGGGCCGGGCTGTTAGCAACGCGGCACCGGCCCTTCAATCTCCCGCAACGCGCCGGATCATTTCCATCCAGATATCGACCTGGCCGTGGAAGCCCGCCGCGAGCACGCGTTCGTCGAGCCCATGCACGCCCTCGCGTTCACCAACGATGCTCCACAGCCCGCCGAAGCCGTAGACGGGGATGCCGTTCGCGCGGAGAAAGGCGCCGTCCGTCGCGCCGGCCGACTGGAACGGCACCACGGGCGCGTTCTTGAAGCGCGTGGCAACCGCCGCCTTATAGGCCTCCAGCACATCCTGGCGGACAGGCGTCGGGCTGGTCTCCGGCGTCTCTGTCCCGGGTACTACGGTGACAGTCACGCCCGGACCCGCGATCGTCTGTAGCTGCTGCCGGATCGCCTCGACGGACACGCCGGGGAAGATGCGACAGTTGACGGTCGCTTCGGCTTTTTGCGGCAGCGCGTTCGCGGCATGGCCGCCGGCCAGCATCGTCGCCACGCAGCGGGTCCGCGTATTGCCCGGGTCGATGCCTTCGAGCAGGTCGGCGGTCTCCTGGTCGTTGGGATTGGCGAGATAGCGCTTGATCAGCTCGCCGAGCTGTCCGCCATCCTTCTCAGCCTGGGCCGCATAGCTGGCCCGCGTCGCCTCGTTCAGCATCGCCGGAAAGCGGAAGCGTTCCAGCTCGCCCAGCGCATGCGCCAGCGTGTAGATCGCGTTGTCGGGCCGCGGGCGGCTGCTATGGCCACCGCGGTTGGTCGCAGTGAGCTTGTAGTCGGCATAGGTCTTCTCGGCGATCTGCATGCCGAACATCTCGACCCGCCCGTCCGAATAGACCGCGCCACCGCCCGCATCGCCGTTGAGTGCATATTCGGCATCGATCAGCGGGCGCCACTCGGTCGCCGCACGGCGCGCGCTGTTGCCTGTCGTCTCCTCGTCGCCGGTGAACAGGACAATCAGGTCGCGGGTCGGTTGAAACCCTGACTGGCGCAGCCCTTGTAACGCCAGCACGATACCGGTCAGTGCGGCCTTGTTGTCGTTGGTGCCGCGGCCGAGATAATAGCCATTCTCCTCCCGGAACTGGAAGGGCGGGTTCTTCCAGTCGGACGGGTTCGCCTCCACCACATCCATGTGCGCCATCAAGAGGATCGGCTTCTTGCCCGACGGCCGGGCGGCGGGCCAGCGCGCGATCAGCGTCTGCGTGCCGTCATGATCCTTGACGACGACGTTGGTGATACCCGCCTTCCGGAACTCGGCGGTCAGCAGTGCCGTCAGCCGCTTGAACTCTGCGGTGCGGCCCGCGACGGTCGGGATCTCGACGATGCGGCGGAACAGCTCGCGTTCGGTCGCCTGGCGGTTCGGCGGCTGGGCGGTCGCGCTGGTCGCAAGTGCGGCGGACAAAAGTGCGGCAATCCAGCGCATTCGGTGCGATCCTCCCCAGTTTGGCGGAAGGCTAGGCGGCGCCGTGGCCCTGGGCAAGATAATCGTCGGACCGCATTTCCATCAGCCGGCTGATGGTGCGGTCGAACTCGAAGCGGCCATCGCCCTTCTCATACAGGTCCTGCGGTTCGGCATCGGCGGCCGCGAGCAGCTTCACCTTCATCTCGTAGAGCGCGTCGACCAGCGTCACGAACCGTGCGGCCTCGTTGCGGTTCTCGGCGCTGAGCCGGGGAATGCCGACGATGATTACCGTATGGTAGCGGCGCGCAATGGCGAGATAGTCGGCCGCTCCTCTCGCCTCCGCGCACAGCCGCTTGAACGAGAAGACCGCCACTCCTTTGAGGCTCTTGGGCACATGCAAGGTGCGGCCGCCGGGCACCGGGATGTCCTCGCTCGGCACATGCGCGCGATCTTCGGGCGGGTAGTCAGTCATGCGGAAGAAGGCCTGGGACAGGGCCGCGGACGCTTCCGGCCCATTAGGCACGTGCCAGGATCTGAGGCCCGACATACGCTCCATCCGATAGTCGGTCGGGCCGTTAAGGCCGAGCACGTCCAGCCGGGTCTGGACGAGGTCGATGAAGGGCAGGAAATGCTCACGGTTGAGCCCGTCTTTGTAGAGATCGCTCGGCGGCCGGTTGGACGTCGCGACCACGACGGTGCCGGCGTTGATCAGCGCAGTGAACAGCCGGGACAGGATCATTGCGTCGGGCGAGTTGTTGACCACCATCTCGTCGAAGGCGATCAGCCGCGCCTCACCCTTCAGATCGGCGGCGACCGGCGGAATCGGGTCGCCCTGCTCCTTCGCCCGCTCGACGCGCAGCCGGTCGTGCACCTCCAGCATGAATTCGTGGAAATGGACCCGCCGCTTTCGCTCGATCCGCACCTCGGCGAAGAACAGGTCCATCAGCATCGACTTGCCGCGACCGACCCCGCCCCAAAGATAGGCGCCGCGCGGCGGCGGTTCGGCCTTGCCGGTCAGCCGCCACAGCAGGCTGCCGCGCTTCGGCGCCGCCTCGAGCGCCAGGGCCAGCCGGTCGAGCAGTGCGGCGGCCTCGGCTTGCGCCGGGTCCGGCCGCAGCTCGCCCGCGCCGACAAGCGCCTGGTATCGATCGATGACATGCCCCACCCGGAGAGTGATAGAGGCGGATCGGCGGCGCGCGCTAGTCCGCCCGCGCCGGCTGCGACGCGGAATATGGCGCCCCGGTCGAATAGAAGCCGTCGAACCCGCCTCGATAGCCGGGATCGAGCACGATGCCGCGGGGACGCACCGGCTCGCGCGCCGGCATCTCATAAGCCTTGCACCCGTCGGACGGCGCACCGTTTGCCGCCTGGCAGCCCCAGAAGCGTCCACCCGGCCGGGCAAAGGTCAGCGACAGAGTTTGTGGAGCGGGCAGGCGTCCGGCCGCAGACAGCACCGGCGGCGTGCGCGAGGTAAAGCCTTCCTTATCGGCATGCCCTGCACCCGTGAGCGCGATGACGAGGCGGCCGCCTGCACCCTGGCGCGCCAGCGCATCGGCCATGGACTGCTCACGCTCGGGCGACACACCACCAGTCCAGAAGGAATCGAACGCCACTGTCTTGATGCCGAGCCGGCGCGCGGCGGCGATCAGGTCGCGGACGCCACGGGAGACGCGTCCATCGTCAGACGCCCAGGCCGCATAAGCGGCGAGGTCCGCCAGGCCGCCGGTCCGAGCGTAGCGATCAAGCGCCGGCTGCGCGTCCGTCGGCAGTTCGACGGCAAGCACGACCGGGCGGCTCCGCGCCTTGGCATGGCAGAGCGCATCGGCGACCAGCGCCGGCATCTCGGCCGTGCCATGATACTCTCCGAACAGCAGATAAGTCAGGCCGGGCCGGGCAAGCACGGCTTCGATGCCGGGGAGGGGCGGGCAGGTCGCTGCGGCTGCGAGGAAGGCGAGGAGCATCAAACAGGCTTGGCGCGACCGCCGGCTCCCAGCCCTCCTGAAGCGACGAACAGGCTATGCGCTTCGGCTAACTCAGTCCGCCGGACCCGCGATCGGAGTCTGTTGGCGGCGCAGGCGGTGCTCCCGATAAACGATGTAGAGGCCGCTCGCGATGATCAGCGGCGCGCCGAGCCAGAGTGATGGGCTCGGCAGGGTCGCAAAGATGAGCCACCCGATCAGCGCGGACCAGAGGAGGTTCGAATAGTCCATCGGCAGCACGACTGAGACCGGTGCCAACCGCAGCGATGCAGTGAGCGCGAGCTGGGCGAGACCGCCGGCAAGCCCAAGCGCAAGCAGCATGGCGAATGTCCGCCCATCATGCGCCTGCCCGACGAACAGCATGGCGATGCCGAGCGGGACCGCGGAGACGATGGTGAACCAAAAGACGGTGGTCACGGCACCTTCCGTCTGCCCGATCTGGCGCAACGTGATGCTCACGCCGGAAACGACCACGGCCGCACACAACCCGACCAACACGCCGTTCAGCGGCAGGGTGGCGGACCCCGGCTGCACCACCAGCAGCACGCCGGCAAAGCCGAGCAGCACCGCGCCCCAGCGATGCATGCCGACCCGCTCCTTCAAGACCGCCGCCGACAGAATGGTTGCGAAGATCGGCACCGTGAACAGCAGCACCGTCGCCTCGGCAAGCGGCAGCAGCATGAAGGTCAGGAAGTTGAGCGCCATGCCGGCGAGCCCAAGCACGGTGCGGGTGAGATGCGCGACCGGACGCTTGGTGCGCACGCTTGCAAAGCCTGGACCAGCCGCGATCCAGCCAAGCACCAGCGGCAAGGCCAGCGCTTGCCGGTAGAACAGGCTTTCGATCAGCGACACGCCCCGCGCGTCCAGCAGCTTCACGAGCGCGAACATGATCGTCAGCGTCACGGCCGCGAACAGGCGCAAGCTGATGGCGAGGCGGCGGCGATCGGGACTTGAGGTCACCTCTCCACCCCTATCCGTTCGCTTCGAGCGAAGTCGAGAAGCGCGTGTCTCGACTTCGCTCGACACGAACGGATAAGGGGCAGCCAACAGGAGAGACTCACTCATGCGCGACATCGACCATTTCATTGTTGGCGGCCCTGGTGCGCCGGCCGGCCGGTTCGGCGACGTGTTCGATCCGAACTCCGGTCAGGTGCAGGCGCGCGTGCCGCTCGGCACGGCCGAGACGCTGGAGCGGGCGATCGCTGCCGCCCAGGCCGCGCAACCAGCCTGGGCGGCGACCAATCCGCAGCGCCGCGCCCGCGTCATGTTCAACTTCAAGGCCCTGGTCGAAGCCAACATGGACGAGCTCGCGCGCATCCTGTCGTCCGAACACGGCAAGGTGATCGCGGACTCGAAGGGCGACATCCAGCGGGGCTTGGAGGTGATCGAGTTCTGCTGCGGCATCCCGCACGTGTTGAAGGGCGAGTACACCCAGGGTGCCGGGCCGGGCATTGACGTCTATTCGATGCGCCAGCCGCTCGGCATCGGCGCCGGCATCACGCCGTTCAACTTTCCCGCCATGATCCCGATGTGGATGTTCGGCGTCGCGATCGCGACCGGCAATGCCTTCATCCTCAAGCCGTCCGAGCGCGACCCGACCGTGCCCGTGCGGCTGGCCGAGCTGATGCTGGAAGCAGGCGCACCCGAGGGCATCCTCCAGGTCGTCCACGGCGACAAGGAGATGGTGGATGCCATCCTCGATCATCCGGCGATCAGCGCGGTGAGCTTCGTCGGCTCGTCCGACATCGCCCATTATGTCTATCGCCGCGGCGTGGAGGCCGGCAAACGGGTCCAGGCGATGGGCGGCGCCAAGAACCACGGCATCGTCATGCCCGACGCCGATCTCGACCAGGTCGTGAAGGACCTGTCGGGCGCCGCCTTTGGCTCGGCGGGGGAACGTTGCATGGCGTTGCCGGTCGTGGTGCCGGTCACCGACAAGACCGCGAATGAGCTGCGCGAGGCGCTGCTCCCCGCGATCGCCTCACTGCGGGTGGGCGTCTCGACCGACAATGACGCGCATTACGGCCCGGTCGTGAACGCCGCGCACAAGCAGCGGGTCGAGAACTGGATCCAGACCGGCGTCGACGAAGGCGCCGAGCTGGTCGTGGACGGACGCGGCTTCTCGCTTCAGGGTCACGAAGAAGGCTTCTTCATCGGCCCGAGCCTGTTCGACCACGTCAAGCCGACGATGAAGAGCTACCAGGAAGAGATCTTCGGCCCCGTGCTGCAGATCGTCCGCGCGCAGGACTTCGAAACGGCGCTGCGCCTCCCCTCCGAGCATCAATATGGCAATGGCGTCGCCATCTTCACCCGCAACGGCCATGCCGCCCGCGAGTTCGCCAGCCGCGTCAATGTCGGCATGGTCGGCATCAATGTGCCGATTCCGGTCCCCGTCGCCTATCACAGCTTCGGGGGCTGGAAGCGCTCGGCCTTCGGCGACATCAACCAGCACGGCATGGAGGGCGTCCGCTTCTGGACCAAGACCAAGACCATCACCCAGCGCTGGCCTGACGGCTCGGCCCTGCCCAAGGGCTCGGAAGACGGCGGCCCCAGCCGCATCCAGGACGCGTTCGTCATCCCCACCATGGGATGACGAAGGTGGAGCGCCAACGCACCGGCTCGGCTTCGCCCTTCGAGGAGAGCATCGGCTTCTCCCGCGCGATCCGCGTTGGTGACCGCATCCTGGTGTCCGGCACGGCGCCGGTTGAGGCGGACGGATCGTCCACCCCCGGCGATGCGGAGGCGCAGACGGAACGGTGCCTGGACATCATCATCGGCTCCATCCGGGCGCTCGGCGGGCAGCGGACCGATATCGTGCGCACGCGCATGTTCATCACCGATGCCGAAGATGCGGACGCGATCGGACGCGCGCACGGGCGGCGCTTTGCCGATGTGCGGCCAGCCGCTACGATGGTGGTGGTCGCGGGGCTGTTGCGGCCGGAGTGGCGGGTCGAGATCGAAGCGGAGGCGGTGATCGATGCGGGGGGCGATGATCGGGGCGCTGCTGCTGGGGGCATGCCAGCAACAGGCTGAACTGAAGGTGCAGCCCGGCAAGGAGATCGGCGGGCTGAAGGTCGGCACCGTTCCGAAGACCGTGCAGAAGGGTGACGGTCGGGAAACCAGCACCGAGATCCCGATCGCCTTGCAGGGCCGATGGGGAACGGTGGCGGCGGATTGCAGCACCGACACGGGCAATCCGGACGGGCTGCTGGATATCCGCACGTCCCGCCTGCTCTTGCACCATGCCGAGGCGCAGTTGCGCCTCGCGCGCTTCCGGTCGCCCACGGCGCTCGAGGCCGATTTTGCCTATGTCGGCGAGGATCGAAGCTGGACGCAGACCGAGTCGATCACGCTCGACGGCGACACGCTTTACCGCAAGAACGCCGCGCTTCAGATCGCCGTCCGCTACGAACGGTGCCCGGAAGCTCGTGACGCGCGTTGAGGACGGCATGACTCGCTTCGCCTTCCTGCTGCCGCTGGCGCTTGCCGCCTGCCAGAAGCCGGCCGAACCGTCGTCGAACGCCACTGAGGCCCAGCGCCAGCTCGATGCTCCGATCAAGGATGTGGATGCGGTACCGGTTGACGAGACGGCCGCCGCCGCAGTCGGCGAGGGAGACGACGCGCCCGCCTCAGGCGAGCGCTAGCGCGTCTCGACTCTGCGGCGCTCGCGCGGCTAGAGCGCGGCCCATGCAGCAGTTCGACCTGACCGACGATCAGCGCCAGATCCAGGAGATGGCGCAGAAGTTCACCGCCGACGCCATCACGCCCTTCGCCGCCGAATGGGACGAGAAAAGCCATTATCCGGTCGATGTCTGGAAGGCCGCGGGCGAACTCGGCTTCGGCGCCATCTATGTGGCGGAGGAGTCGGGCGGAATCGGTCTCGGCCGACTAGAAGCCGCGCTCATCATGGAGGCAATGGCTTATGGCTGCCCCGCAACCAGCGCCTTCATCTCCATCCACAACATGGCGGCGTGGATGATCGACCGGTTCGGCGGGGCGGACATCAAGGCGCGCTTCCTGCCGCAGCTCGTCTCCATGGAGAAGATCGCCAGCTACTGCCTGACCGAACCCGGCTCCGGGTCCGACGCAGCGGCGCTCAAGACAAGCGCGCGGCGGGACGGCGACCATTTCGTGCTGAACGGCACCAAGCAGTTCATCTCGGGGGCCGGATACAACGACATCTATGTCTGCATGGTACGCACCGGCGAGGAGAAGTCGAAGGGCATCAGCGCGATCGTGGTCGAGAAGGACACGCCCGGCCTGTCCTTCGGCGCGCCAGAGAAGAAGCTGGGCTGGAACGCGTCGCCCACGGCGCAGGTGATTTTCGAAGATTGCAGGGTTCCCGTTGCCAATCTCGTCGGCGCAGAGGGCGAAGGCTTTCGGATTGCCATGGCCGGGCTTGACGGCGGACGGCTCAACATCGGCGCCTGCTCGCTCGGCGGCGCGCAGCGCTGCCTCGACGAATCGATCCGTTACACCAAGGAGCGGCAGCAGTTCGGCCAGCCGGTCTCCGACTTCCAGAACACGCAGTTCATGCTGGCGGACATGGCCACCGACCTGGAGGCAGCGCGGGCACTGCTTTACCTCGCCGCCGCCAAGGTGAACGCCAATGCGCCCGACAAGTCGCGCTTCTCGGCCATGGCCAAGCGTCTTGCGACCGATAATGGCTCCAGCATCGTCGACCGGGCACTGCAGCTGCACGGCGGCTACGGGTACCTCAAAGATTATCCGATCGAACGCTTCTGGCGCGACCTGCGCGTGCACTCGATCCTGGAGGGCACCAATCAGGTCATGCGGATGATCGTGGGTCGCGAGCTGACGCGGCAATGAGCGGCGAGGTTCTCACCCTCACCGATTGCCATGTCGGCCGCGTCCGGCTGAACCGGCCCAAGGCGATCCACGCACTGACCACTGCCATGTGCAGCGCCATTCTAGAGCGGATCGAGGCGTGGCGCTCCGACGATGCTGTGCGCGCCGTCCTCATCGACCACGCCGAGGGCCGCGGCTTCTGTGCCGGCGGCGACATCCGCATGCTGGCCGAGTCGGGCGCCAAGGACGGGGCGGAAGCGCGGGCGTTCTTCCATACCGAGTATCGGATGAACGAGCGGCTGTTCACCTATGTGAAGCCGACCGTCGCGTTCATGGACGGGATCACCATGGGGGGCGGCGTGGGGCTCTCGCTGCCGTGCAAGTACCGCGTCGCGACCGAGAACACGCGCTTCGCCATGCCCGAAACCGGGATCGGGCTGTTCCCGGACGTGGGCGGCGGCTGGTATTTGTCGCGCCTGCCGGGCCGCGCCGGGCAGTTCCTGGCACTCACCGGTGCCCGCATCGACGGCGCGGAGTGCCTCTTCCTCGGACTTGCGACCTACTATCTGCCGGCGGCCGTGCTTGATGAGGTCAAGGCCAAGATCGCGGCCGACCCGTCGGCGATCGAAGCCATCCTCGACGCCTTTTCCGAGGACCCGCCGCCGGCGCGGATCGAAGACAATCTCGAGCGGATCGACCGGCTTTTCGCGTCCGATCAGCTCGAGGATGTGCTTGCCGCCCTGGAGGCCGATGACTCCGCCTGGGCGCGCAAGGAGCTGGCGACGCTCCGCACCAAGTCGCCGCAGACGATGAAGGTCGCTCTGCGCCTGCTGAAGGAGGGCGCGCACATGGCGACCTTCGCCGACGAGATGCGGCAGGAGTATGCGGTGGGCGCCCATGTGGTGCAGCGGCACGACTTCCTGGAGGGCGTGCGCGCGGTCATCGTCGACAAGGACAATGCGCCACGCTGGGACCCAGCGACGGCGGAGGGTGTCACCGAGCATATGATCGACACGATCTTCGCACCGCTGCCGGACGACGAGGCGTGGACGCCGTATCGGTGAGCCCAACTCCGACTTGCCTGAGCTTGTCGAAGGCTCCCCTTCTTCTTGACACCTGAGCAGAAAGAAAGGGAGGGCCTCGACAAGCTCAGCCAAGCCGGTTCTGGGAGTGCATAGCGACATGACGGATTACGAAACCATTCTGATCGAGCGGCACGATGCCGTCACGCTCGTCCGCCTGAACCGGCCGCAGGCGCTGAATGCGCTGAACTCGACCGTGCTCAAGGAGCTGATCGAAGTCTTCGCCGCTTACGATGCGGACCCGGCACAGCGCTGCCTTGTCCTCACCGGCTCCGAAAAGGCGTTCGCGGCCGGCGCCGACATCAAGGAAATGTCGGATCAGGGTTTCGCCGACATGTACGGCTCCAACTTCTTCGCCGGCTGGGAGAAGGTGACGGCCACCCGCAAGCCCTGGGTCGCGGCCGTCGCCGGCTATGCGCTGGGCGGCGGGTGCGAGGTCGCGATGATGGCCGACTTCATCATCGCCGCCGACACCGCCAAATTCGGTCAGCCTGAGATCAAGCTCGGCGTCTCGCCCGGAATGGGCGGCTCGCAGCGCCTGACCCGTGCGATCGGCAAGGCCAAGGCGATGGAAATGTGCCTGACGGGCCGCATGATGGACGCGGCCGAGGCGGAGCGTTCCGGCCTCGTCGCGCGCGTCGTGCCCGCGGCCGATCTCGTCGAGGAAGCGCTCAAGTCAGCAACCGCGATTGCTGCCATGCCGCCGCTCGCGACGATCGCGAACAAGGAGATGGTCAACGCCGCATTCGAGACGGGCCTGGCTCAGGGCATCCTATTCGAGCGCCGCCTGTTCCACGGCCTGTTCGGCACCGCGGATCAGAAGGAAGGCATGGCCGCCTTTGTCGAGAAGCGGCCGGGAAACTGGACCGGGAAGTAACGGCGCGAGCTCCCCTCTAGACTGTCAGCCCGCTCAGCAGCTTGGGCCGATCGCCATATTCGCCGCGCGCCTCGGCCATGAAGAAGCTCTTGAGCGGAGCGATGCGCTGGACGGCGGAAAGGCCGAAGCGGCGGACGGCGCTGGCGGCTTCGCCCTTGATGCCGAACAGGCGCGCGAGGCTGTCGGTCGACGCGGCGACAAGGAAGGTATCGAGGCTGCGCCAGCGCTCATAGCGCTTCAGCAGCTGCGCGTCGCCCAGATCGAGCCCAAGCCGGACACCCTCGACCAGCACTTCGCTCAGGGCGGCGACGTCGCGCAGGCCGAGATTGAGGCCCTGCCCCGCGATCGGGTGAATGCCGTGCGCCGCGTCGCCGATCAGCGCCAGCCTTGTGTCGGTGATGCGGCCCGCATGATGAAAACCGAGCGGGTAGCTGGACAGCGGCGCCAGCAGCTTCAAGTGACCGAGCAGCCCGCCCATCTTGTCCTGCAGCTCCGCGAGGAAGCCTCGCTCTCCCAGCTTCAGATAAGCGGGCGCGTCCGCCTTGGTGACGGACCAGACCAGCCCGGAGCGGTTGCCGGGCAAGAGCGGCAGGATCGCGAACGGGCCTTCCGGATAGAAGACCTCGTAGGCGATGTTGTCGTGGGGACGCTCATGCTCGATGGCCGCGATGATCGCGACATGCTCATAGTGCCAGCGCGCGACGTTGATGCCGGCGGCGGTGCGCGTCGGCGAATTGCGGCCCTCCGCTGCGATCAGCAGTGGGGCGTGCAGTTCGCGCCCATCGGCGAGCATCACCCGCACGGCGTGCTCGCCGCGCTCGGTCGAAAGCGCGCGCGCCGGCATCAGCAGCTCGACATTCGTGGCCTCGCGCGCGGCGGCATGCAGCGTCTGCCGCAGCAGCCGGTTCTCGAACATGATGCCGAGTGGTCCGTCATCGGCCGGAGGGGCGAAGTCGAGTGCGCCGGGCTTGAGCCCGTCACTCACGCGGATCGACCGGATCGGGCAGCCTTTCCCTTCCAGCCGTTCGCCGAGCCCGATCGCCTGAAGCATGTTCCAGCTCGCGCTGGCGATGGCCGAGGCGCGGCCGTCGAAACCCGGCGCGAGCACCGCTTCCGGCTCGGCCGGGTCCACCACGGTGGCGCTCAGGCCATGCGCGTCCAGGGCCAGGGCCAGCGTCAGGCCGACCAGCCCGCCCCCCAGTATGATCACGTCGCTCTGCATGGGCGCAGGCAATAGCGGTGCGAGCGCTTGACGGGGAGTCCGGCTTCGGCGAATTGTGCGGCAGAACATTTCGCGCACAAATGAGCGGGGGAGCCGGTGGCAACGCGGGTCGCAGAACAGGAAGGCCCAGGCTGGCGGGAAGCCATCGCGCGCGGCTTTGCGCGCAGCGGCGTGCTGGCGGGTGCGATCGCCCTGGCGGCGCTTGCTTTCCTGATCGCGCTCGCGCTGGTCAGCTATCGCCCAAGCGACTCCGCGCTCAACACGGCGGCCGGCGGCAATCCGCAGAACTGGGTGGGCGGCGCCGGGGCCTGGACGTCCGACCTGCTGCTGTCGCTGTTCGGGCCGTCGATCGGCCTCCTCCTCCCCTTGCTCCTGATCATGGCCTTGCGCCTGTGGCACGACCGTTTCGTCGGCCGTTGGAAGCGCAACCTGCCGCTGGCGCTGCTCGGCGTCGTGCTGGTCGGCACGGCCCTCGCGCTCTTCCGGGAGGCTGCCGTCGCAGGCTTGCCGGGCGGCCTGGGTGGCGCGCTCGGATTCCTCGGTTCGCGCATGCTGTCGGTCGGCCTCGACCTCCTCCCCGACGCGACCGTCCGCTTCTGGTCCGAGCTCGCCCTAACCGCGCTGATTGGCCTTGGCGGCCTGATCCTCTGGGCGATCAGCCTGGAACTGGACGAGATCGAACGCGACTGGCTGTTCCGCCGGCGCGAGGTGGACGACAGTGACGTTCTCCGCGCACCCAAACTGGTCAAGGCGCCGAAACCGATTGCGTCCGAAAAGCGCCGCCCGGTCGAAGTGGACGACCGTCCGCCGCCCGTCATCTCGGTGCCCGACAAGAAGAGCGCCGTGCCGGAAAAGAAGGCCGGGCCCGCCCCGGTCCAGACCAGCTTCGACCTGAAGGACCGCTTCACCCTGCCGCCGCTCGACCTGTTGAAGGAGGCGCCGCCCTCCACCGGCGGGCCGCTCGACAAGGCGGCGCTGGAGCGCAACGCCCGGCTGCTCGAAAGCGTGCTCGACGACTTCCATGTGAAGGGGCAGATCGTCGAGGTTCGCCCCGGCCCGGTCGTCACCATGTACGAACTGGAGCCCGCCGCCGGCATCAAGGCCAGCCGCGTCATCCAGCTCGCCGACGACATCGCCCGCAACATGTCGGCGCTCTCCGCCCGCGTCGCGACGATCCCCGGTCGCAGCGTGATCGGCATCGAGCTGCCCAATCAGGTGCGCGAATCCGTCGTGCTGCACGAACTCGTCGGCTCGGGCGCGTTCGAGGATCAGGGCGGATCGCTGCCGCTGATCCTTGGCAAGAACATCGCCGGTGATCCCGTCATCGCCGATCTGGCGCCGATGCCGCACCTGCTGGTCGCCGGTACGACCGGCTCGGGCAAATCGGTCGGCCTCAACGCCATGATCCTGTCGCTGCTCTATCGGCTCACCCCCGATCAGTGCCGGATGATCATGATCGATCCCAAGATGCTGGAGCTCAGCATCTACGATGACATTCCGCACCTCCTCTCGCCGGTCGTCACCGAACCGGCCAAAGCCATCCGCGCGCTGCGCTGGGCCGTAGAGCAGATGGAGGAGCGCTATCGCATGATGGCGTCCGTGGGCGTGCGGAGCCTGGCCAGCTTCAACGACAAGGTGCGGGTCGCCAAGGCCAAGGGCCAGCCGCTCGGCCGCAAGGTCCAGACGGGCTATGACGCTGAGACGGGCCAGCCGATCTACGAGGAAGAGCAGCTCAGCTACGAGCCGCTGCCGCAGATCGTCGTCATCGTCGACGAGCTTGCCGACCTGATGATGACGGCCGGCAAGGAAGTCGAGTTCCTGATCCAGCGGCTGGCGCAGAAGGCCCGCGCTGCCGGCATCCACCTGATCATGGCGACGCAGCGCCCGTCGGTCGACGTCATCACCGGCGTCATTAAGGCCAACCTTCCGACCCGCATCTCCTTCCAGGTCACCTCCAAGATCGACAGCCGCACCATCCTGGGCGAGCAGGGCGCCGAACAGCTGCTGGGAAAGGGCGACATGCTCTATATGCCTGGCGGCAAGCAGATCGTGCGCGTCCACGGCCCGTTCGTCTCCGACGACGAAGTGCGCGCGGTCGCCGATCATTGGCGCGAACAGGGACGCCCGGATTACATCCAGGCCGTCACCGAAGAGCCGGAGGACGGGCAGTTCGAGTTCGATGGCGCGCCCAAGGGAAACGACAGTCCGGAGGACGCACTCTACCGCAAGGCCGTGCAGATCGTCGCGGAGAGCCAGAAGGCGTCCACCAGCTATGTCCAGCGCCAGCTCCGCGTCGGCTACAACAGCGCCGCCCGCCTCATCGAGCGCATGGAACAGGAAGGCAAGGTCAGCCGCCCCGACCATGTCGGCCGCCGCGAAGTCCTGATCGACACCACCGGGGAGCCGATCTAAGTCCCTCCCAAACAAGGGAGGGATCATGAAAAAGGCAGTTCTGATCGCGGCACTGTTCGCGTCGGCCGCGGGGGCGCAGACGGCGTCCAAGCCGGAGGCGCTCACCGCCGACGGCATGCCCGCCGTGCCGATGGCGCTGGTCGAGAAGACGCGGCCCTATCTCGAGTTCCGGTCCGGCGTGTTCCAGGGCTGGAACATGGCGGACAAGTCGGCGCTGATCCTCACGCGCTTCGGCAACGTCCCCCAGGTGCACCGCGTCGCAGCGCCACTTGGCGACCGCAAGCAGCTGAGTTTCGAGGCGGATACCATTGCGGGCGTCTCCGCAGCACGGGGCCGCGGCGATGTGACTGTGGTGCAGAAGGATGTCGGCGGGAACGAGTTCTGGCAGCTTTACACGCTTGCGAACGGGCGCTTGACGCTGCTGACCGACGGCAAGAGCCGCAACGAGCTCGGCGCGTGGAGCCATGACGGGCGCTGGCTGGCCTATAGCTCCACGCGGCGAACCGGCAGCGACTCCGACCTGTACGTGATCGACCCGCGCGATCCCAGGAGCGATCGCCTGGTCGCCCAGGTGAAAGGCGGCGGCTGGACCGTTGCAGACTTCCACCCGGACGGTCGGCGCGCAGTGGTCCTCGAATATGTGTCGGTCACCAAGGTGAACCCGCACCTGCTCGACCTCGCCTCCGGCGCGATGACCCCGATCGGCGACCACAAAAAGGCGATCAGCTACGGCGATGCGGAGTTCGCCGCCGATGGCACGCTCTGGGTGACCTCGGACGAAGGTTCCGACTTCCAGCGCCTGGGCACGCTCGACCCGCGCACCGGCCGCTTCACCGCCGTGGCACCCGAGCAGCGCTGGGACGTGGAGAGCTTCGACATCGGCGCCGAGGGCCGCTTCATCGCCTATGTCGTGAACGAGGCTGGCGTCTCGCGGCTCAAGCTGCTCGACATCGCCTCACGCCAGGTGCGAGACGTGACCGGCCTGCCGCAAGGCGTCATCAGCTCGCTGCAGGTGGCGCCGTGGGGCACGATCGGCGTGACGGTCAGCTCGGCGCGCTCGACCGCCGACATGTATGCGGTGGACCCGGCGACGCTCGCGGTCACGCGATGGACCGAAAGCGAAGCAGGTGGCCTCGACTTCGCGCAGAACCGTGAGCCAGAGCTGATCCGCGCGAAAAGCTTCGACGGTCTCGAAGTCTCAGGCTTTCTCTACCGTCCGGACCCGGTCAAGTTCGCTGGCAAGCGCCCCCTGCTCGTCAACATCCATGGCGGACCGGAGGGTCAGTCGCGCCCGGGCTTTCTCGGCCGCACCAATTACTATTTGAACGAGCTCGGCATTGCCGTCTTTTACCCGAACGTCCGGGGCTCGACGGGCTTCGGCAAGCGCTTCGTCGCCGCCGACAATGGCGCCTTCAAGCGCGAGGACTCGGTCAAGGACATTGGCGCCTTCCTCGATGTGCTCGACAGCGACGCAGCGCTCGACTCCGCACGGTTCGGCGTGACCGGCGGCTCCTATGGCGGCTATATGTGCTACGCCTCGGCGATCCGCTTCGGGGACCGCTTCAAGGCCGCGAACTGCGTCGTCGCGATCTCCAACTTCGTCACCTTTCTGGAGAACACCGCCAGCTACCGCCGCGATCTCCGGCGCGTCGAATATGGCGATGAGCGTGATCCCAAGCAGCGGGCCAAGCTGCTCGAAATCTCGCCCCTGACGCGCGTGTCCGAGCTCAAGATACCGCTCTATGTGGTGACGGGCGGCAACGATCCGCGCGTGCCCGCGTCCGAAGCCGATCAGATCGTCAAGGCCGTGCGGCAGAATGGCCGCGAGGCGTGGCATCTGCTCGCCGCCGACGAGGGCCATGGTTTCTCCAAAAAGGCGAACCAGGACTATCAAATGTGGACCACGCTGATGTTCTGGGAGCGAAACTTGGCGGGCAGCCGTTAACGGGTTCAGACCGCATTCAACGGGCGGGCGGCACAGGCCCGCCTGCATCGTCCGGAGCCCTCCATGATCGCACGTTCCCTTGTTTTCTCCGTCGCAGCGGTGGCGCTTGCGGCGCCCGTCTCCGCTCAGCCGAGCGTCATTCGCAGGGTGCAGGAACATCTGCGCGGCACGCAGACGATGGTGGCCGATTTCGTCCAGACCGACCGGAAAGGCTCGCGCCTTGCGGGTACGATCACCATCAAGCAGCCGGGCAAGGCCAGGTTCCAGTATGAACGTGGCGTGCCGATCCTGATCGTCAGTGACGGGCGCGCGCTCAACTTCATCGACTATCAGGTCAAGCAGGTCTCGCGCTGGCCGATCGGCGGCTCTCCCTTGGAGGTGTTGCTCAACCCCAAGCGCGACCTTTCACGCATCGCGCGGGTGGTGCCCTCCGCGTCGCCCGGCGTGATCACCGTGTTGGCGCGCGATCCCGGGCGGCCGCAATTCGGGTCGATCACGCTCGCTTTCACCGAGAGCGCGGCGGCGCCGGGCGGTCTGATGCTGGAGGGCTGGGTCGCCCTCGATGCGCAGAACAATCGCACCACGGTCCGCCTCAGCAACCAACGGTTAAACATACCCGTAGCCGAAACGACCTTCCAATGGGACGATCCTCGGCGTAAAAGATAGGCTCATCGGTCGTTCATTTTGGCGCAAGCTTCGCGGGGCTAGAGCGGAACTTGGCGAGAGGGTTTTTGGCGGGATTTCCCCCTGTTGCCCGCCCGGAAGGCCCTCTCCCTCCAGCGTGACGAACGCTCGGTTGGCCCTCGCTCCAAGCCCCCGGAGCGGGGGTCTTTCCTTGGTCGGGGCGTCTCCCTAAGTCGATCCGGTGACCGAAACGCTCAAGATCGCCTCCTGGAACATCAACTCCGTCCGCTTCCGTCTCGGTATCGTCGAAGACTTTCTGCGCCAGGAGCAGCCCGACATCCTCTGCCTGCAAGAAACGAAGGTCGAGAATGGCAGCTATCCTGCCGCCGCCTTTCATGCGCTCGGCTATGATCATGTGATCCTGAACGGCCAGCGCATGCATCACGGCGTCGCCATCGTCAGCAAGCTGCCGTTGATCGAGGAGGAGCGACACGACTGGCAGTCGAACGGCGAGGCCCGCCATCTGGGCGTGCGGCTGCCAAACGGCGTGCGGCTGGAAAATGTATACGTGCCCGCCGGCGGCGACATCCCCAACCGCGACTTGAACCCGAAATTCGGCCAGAAGCTCGACTTTATCGAGCGGATGACCGGCTGGTCCGAGGGCCTGCGCGTTCCCACGATCATCGTCGGGGACTTCAACATCGCGCCCTTGGAATGCGACGTGTGGAGCCACAAGCAGCTGCTCGACGTGGTCAGCCACACGCCGATCGAGGTCGAGGCGCTCGGCCGGCTGCAGGCCTCGCACGACTGGACCGATCTCGGCCGCCGCTTCGTGCCCGCTCCGCAGCGCTGCTTCACCTGGTGGAGCTATCGCGCCAAGGACTGGGCTGCGTCTGACCGGGGCCGCCGGCTCGACCATATGTGGTGCAGCCCCGAACTGACGGCCCATGCGACCGGCCATCATGTGCATGAGCCTTGCCGCAGCTGGCTCAAGCCCTCGGATCACGTTCCGCTCGTGACGGAGTTCGCCTTTTGAACAGCCGTGCCGCCGCGCGCGCGATCGATGCGATGCGCCGCGGCTGGCCGGTCGCGATCGGCGAGGGGGCCGATGCGCTGAACCTTTTGGCGATCGAGACGGCCGACGCGGCGCAACTCGCCGCCTTCGATCCCGAAGGCCGGGCGGATGTGCTGCTGTCCGCGGCACGCGCCGGCACGCTGAAGCTCGCCAATCAGCGCGACGCGGCCGAGCCGGGCCATGCTGTGCGGATCGAGCGCGCGCCCTGGCTCGACTTCGACACCGCGACCGCCCTCGCCGATCCGGCGCTGGACCTCGCGACTCCGCTCAAGGGCCCGTTCCGGGCGATCCCGGTCGGTCTGCAAGCGCTCGCCGACTGTGCGCTCGACTTCGCTCGCGTGGCCGGCCTGCTCCCGGCCTTCTTCGTTTTGGACGGCGGCCCGGACCCGGTCTCGCCGGCCGATATCCGCGCCTTTTCCGATCCCGCGCAGCTCCAGCTGTCGACCCGCGCCAGGCTTCCCGTGGCAGCGGACGAGGGCGCCGAGATCGTCGCGTTCCGCGGAGCGGATGGCGGGGACATGCATGTGGCGCTGATCCTCGGCCAGCCGAACGGGAGCCCGCCGGTCGTCCGGCTGCACAGCGAGTGCCTGACCGGGGACGTGCTCGGCTCGCTCAAGTGCGATTGCGGACCGCAGTTGCAGGGCGCGCTCAAGGAGATCGCCGGCGCCGGCTGGGGTATCCTTCTCTATCTGCGGCAGGAAGGCCGCGGCATCGGCCTCATCAACAAGCTGCGCGCCTATCGCCTTCAGGATCAGGGTTTCGACACAGTCGACGCCAACACGCGTCTGGGCTTCCGCGTCGACGCCCGCGATTTCCGCGTGGCCGCGCGCATGCTGGACCTGCTCGGCCAACGGCGCGTGCGGCTGCTCACCAACAATCCGGACAAGGTGGCGGAGCTGCAGCGCGCAGGCATCGAGGTGATCGAACGCGTGCCGCACCGCATGGCGGCCAACCCCTTCAACGAACGCTACCTCGCCACCAAGCGCGACCGGACCGGCCACCAGCTTTAGTCTCGCCGTCGTTGCGAGGAGCGTAGCGACAGAGCTATCCAGTGCGGGCTTGACGTAAACTCCTGGATTGCTTCGCTACGCTCGCAATGACGAGAGTGATTACGGCGTCAGCACCGTATCGCGCGCCTCCGGCAGCGTCTCCGGATAGTCGAGCGTATAGTGCAGCCCCCGGCTCTCTTTCCGCGCCATGGCGGAGCGGACGATCAGGTCGGCGGTCTCGACCAGATTGCGGAGCTCGACCAGATCGGGCGTCACGCGGAAATGGCCGTAATAATCCGCGACTTCCTGCCGCAGCAGGCCGATCCGGTGCTTCGCCCGCTCCAGCCGCTTGGTGGTGCGGACGATGCCGACAAAGTCCCACATGAAGCGGCGGATCTCGCGCCAGTTATGCTGGACCACCACCTCCTCGTCGGAGTCGGAAACGCGGCTTTCGTCCCAGGGCCGGATCGCGGGGGGTTCCGGGAAGGCGTCGAAGTTCTCCGCGATGTGGCGGGCGGCGGCTTCCCCGAACACAAAGCATTCGAGCAGCGAGTTGGAGGCGAGGCGATTGGCCCCATGCAAGCCCGATTGCGACACCTCTCCGGCGGCATAGAGGCCAGGCAGGTCCGTGCAGCCGTGCAGGTCGATGACCACGCCGCCACAGGTATAGTGCTGGGCAGGCACGACCGGGATCGGCTGCGTAGTGATGTCGATGCCCAGGCTCAGCAGCTTGGCGTGGATGGTCGGGAAGTGTCCCGTCACGAAGTCGGGCGGCTGGTGACTGATGTCGAGATGCACATAGTCGAGGCCCAATCGCTTGATCTCATGATCGATCGCGCGGGCGACCACGTCGCGCGGCGCGAGCTCCGCCCGTTCGTCGAAGTCGGGCATGAAGCGGTGGCCGCCCCCGGCCACGCCCGGCGGCAGCTTCAGCATCCCGCCTTCGCCCCGCACCGCCTCGGTGATCAGGAAGTTCTTGACCTCCAGATTGTAGAGGCAGGTCGGGTGGAACTGCATGAACTCCATGTTGGAGATGCGGCATCCCGCCCGCCAAGCCATCGCGATGCCGTCGCCGGTCGCCCCGCGCGGGGCGGTCGAATAAAGATAGGTACGCCCTGCGCCCCCCGTCGCGAGGATGGTCGCTCGGCCTGTGAACAGTTCCACCGCGCCCGTTTGGCGATTGATCGCGTACACGCCCCAGACGCGGCCATCGCCTGAATAGCGGACGCCGTGCCGTCCCGTGACAAGGTCGATCGCGACCCGGTCCGGCACCAGCGTGATGTTCGGATGCGCGTGGGCGGCGCGCTCCAGCGCCTGTTGCACCGCCCAGCCGGTCGCGTCGTCGACATGGACGATGCGTCTGTGGCTGTGCCCGCCCTCGCGGGTCAGGTGCCAGGCGCCCGCATCCTCGTTGAACGGCACATCGAGCTCGGCCAGGCGGCGGATGGCGGCCGGTGCGTTCTCGACGACGAACTCGACGGTGCGGCGGTCATTAAGGCCGGCACCCGCCACCATCGTGTCGGCGATATGGTTCTCGAACGTGTCGCCTTCGTCCAGGACGGCGGCGATCCCGCCCTGCGCCCAGGCCGTCGATCCTTCGGAAAGTCCGCCTTTCGCCAGCACCACAACGCGGAACCGGTCGGCCAGGTTGAGCGCTGCTGTCAGGCCGGCAGCGCCCGATCCGAGAATCACCACATCGTACGACTGTTCCAACGCGAACCCCGCTGCCGTGCCGGAAGCGGGTCTAAACGAGCACAACGTTCAGACAAGAGTCATACGGCTACAACCGGATTGTAACGCCCCCACCATTCGTCTTCGTTTCGGCTCCGGCAAACGCAAGAACAGTGTCTCGTTTCGGAACGGATACTAGTGACTCGCCTCGCAGCTAGAGTCGCGGCTGACCCTCCCGAAAGTGGAGGTCTGACAAAAGCGGGGATCACCACCAATGACCATCACGATCGCTTCGGCGACGGAGCTTGCGCGTGCCTTGTCCGGGGCCAAGGGCGGCGAAACCTTCCTGCTTGCTCCCGGCGATTACGGCACGGTGCGGATCGAGGACCGGGAGTTCGACTCCGCCATCACCATCCGCTCGGCCGACCCGCTCAGGATGGCGCGGCTCAGCGGCCTTGAGATCCGCGAGTCCGAGAACATCAACGTCGTCGGCCTCGAGATCGGCCGAGCCATGACCAAGAAGGAAGTCGGGCATGGGAAGATCGTTGCGGTTTTCGAATCCGAGAATATCTCCTTCGAAGGCCTGACCGTCCATGGCGACCGGGACGGCGATCCCCGCGACGACGGCTATGGCTTCTACGCCGTCGACAGCGAAGGCATCAGCATCGCCAACTCGAGCTTTACCGAACTCGCCCGCGGCGCCGTGTTCGACAACAGCAGCAGGATCGTGGTCGCTGCCAACAGCTTCCAGACTCTCCGCACCGACGGGGTGAATTTCACCTCGGTCGACGACGTGACGATCAAAAACAACCGGTTCCGCGACTTCCACACCAAGCCGGGTGACCATGCAGACGCCATTCAGTTCTGGACCACGGGCCAGAAGCGCGGATCGTCGAACATCGTCATCACCGGCAACCAAATGCTCGAGGGCAATGGCTTCGGGCCGCAGGGCATCTTCCTGCGGGATGAGACCGGCCGGAACCCCTATCGCAACGTCCTGATCGACAACAATCTGATGTACGGCAACGACTCCCATCATGGCATCGCCGTTCTTGGCGGGCAGAATGTCACGATCACCAACAACACCGCCGTTTCCCGAAGCGACGATCGCAAGAACTTCTGGATCAAGGTCGAGGATGTCGCTGGCGTGACCCTCCAGAAGAACGTCACGGACGTGGTGATCATCGGGGACGGCGTAAGCGGGCTCACCCAGTCGAACAACCTGCAGTTCTTCGGGCACGACGATCCGCGAGAAGGCCTGCTGAACCTGAACAAGGGGTCGCAGACTCTCGTTTCCGATCTGCTCCTGCCAGGCATCGGCTATGTGCCGGACGCCACCTCGCCCAGTCCGGCGCCAGGCCCTGCACCGAGCCCCCCGCCCACGCCCGGACCGGCCCCGACACCTACCCAGATGGTGGTCGGCACGGCCGGACATGACCGTCTGCGCGGCACCGACGCCCATGAGCGCCTCTACGGTTTCACTAGTGCGGACACGAGCCTCGGTGCGGGCAGCCGCGACGTGATGCTCGGATCGGGGGGGCGCGACGTGTTCGTCCTCGGCGACCAGCGGGGCGTGTTCTACGACGACGGCAAGGCCGATGGCGGCAGGAAAGGCTATGCGTCCATTCGGGACTTCGAAGCGGGCGACCGCATTCAGCTCGCCGGCGACGCCTCCGACTATGTGCTGAAAGTGGAGAAGTTCGGCCGCAAGGGCGTCGGCATCTACCTCGATAGTGACGGGAACGGCGCCTGGTCACGGGCCGACGAGTTCATCGCCCATGTCTCGGGCCCGGTGCTGCCAAAGACCCTCGACGCCGATTACTTCATCTTCGGCTAAGGCTCAGGCGGCGCGGGTCAGCGCCAGGAACACGTCCTCGAGGTCGGCCTCCTTCGTCGAAACGTCGACGATGCCGAGGCCGGCCGCGCCCACCGCCTGCAGCACTTCGCCCGCGTTCACCTTGGCCTTCGAATAGGTGATCTCGAGCACACGGTCGGCCTTCAGCACGATCTTCTCGAAGCAGGGCGCGGCGGGTGGCGCGTCCAGGTCGCGATCGACCGTCACCTGCACGACCTTTTCCTGAGCCTTGTTGACGAGCTCGCGGGTGGGCTCGTTAGCGATCAGCCGGCCGTGGTTGATGATGGCGATGCGGTCGCAGAGCTCCTCGGCTTCCTCGAGATAGTGGGTCGTCAACACCACCGTCACGCCCTTGGCATTCAGTTCGCGCACATAGGCCCAGAGCTGCTGGCGAAGCTCGATGTCGACGCCGGCAGTCGGCTCGTCCAGGACCAGCACCGGCGGCGAATGGACCATCGCCTTGGCGACCAGCAGCCGCCGCTTCATGCCGCCGGAAAGCGTGCGAGAATAGGCATTCGCCTTGTCTTCGAGATGAACCGCGCGGAGCAGCTCCATCGACTTCCGGTCGCTCTTCGGCACTCCATACAGCCCGGCGAACAGCTCCAGCGTCTCCAAGGGCGTAAAGAAGGGATCGAACACGATCTCCTGCGGCACGATGCCGATCGAGGCTTTGGCGTTGCGCGGGTGCTCGTCGATGTCGAAGCCCCAGATCGAGGCGGAGCCGCTCGTCTTCATGACCATGCCGGACAGGATGTTGATCAGCGTCGACTTGCCCGCGCCATTTGGCCCGAGCAGGCCGAAGATCTGCCCGCGCGGCACGTCGAAGGTGACGCCGTCGAGCGCGCGCTTGCCGCCCTTGTAGGTCTTCGCGAGATCACGAATGGAGATGGCGGCTTCCGTCATGCGTCTCGACCTAGCCGCGCTCGCCGCCGACACCAACCCCGATCGCCTGCCCGAGCGCCAGAGCGACCGCACCGAGCTTGGCGCCACGACTGGTCACCACGCGCCGATCGAGCGCGTCTCCGCCCCGCCGTGCCACCTCCCGCGCGATGCCGCCATAGATGCCCGCCGCCGCCAGCACCGCCCAACGCGACCGGAACGGCAACCGCCGCGCGCCGACGCGAGCGCTTGCCTCATAACGCGTCACGAGGTCGGCAAGCCGGCGCGTAAGGCCAGCCAACTTCATCCTGTCCCCGTTCGCTTCGAGCGAAGTCGAGAAGCCGTTTCTCGACTGCGCTCGAAACGAACGGATGTCACATTCCTCCAGCCACACTGCGGGAAGATAGCACCGCCCACCCTCCGCATCCTCGCGCACATCGCGGGCGATGTTGGCGAGCTGGAAGGCAATGCCGAGATCGTCGGCGCGGGTCATGGTATCGCGATCGTCGGGGTGAACGCCCATCACCAGCGCCATCATCATGCCGACAGCGCCCGCCACATGGTGGCAATAGCCGATCAGGTCCGCCTCGTCCCGCGGCCGCCAGCCCTGTGCGTCGAGCGCGAAGCCCGCCACATGATCGTCGATCAGGAGCCGCGGGATCGTGACCTCCTCACAGAGCAGCCGCAGCCCGTCGAACGAGGCCTCGCCCACCCACTCCCCCGCCAGCGCGCGCCCGGTCAGGTCGCGAATGGTCTCGATCCGCGCCGCCGGATTCGCGACGGCGCTCAGCGCACCGCCATGATCCTGGCCGTCGGCCAGGTCGTCGCACGCCCGGCACCAGGCATAAAGCAGCCACGCCCCCTCGCGCGTGCGCCGGTCGAACAACTTGCTGGCCAGCGCGAAGCTCTTGGATCCCCGCGCGATCGACTCCCGCGCAGTGGCGACGATCGCGTCCCGGGTCGGTCGCTCAGAGCTCATTCCGCGTCATGCGGAAGATGGTCTGGTGCGGCTCATAGGCGGCCATCTTGTCGAGCAGCGCATCCAGGGTGTCGTCCACGATCATGATCCCGCGATGCTGCGGCCGGACGAAGCCGACCTCCGCCATATGGGCGTTGAACGCGATCAGGTGATCGTAGAAGCCGCCGGCGTTGAGCAGCCCAACCGGCTTTTCGTGATAGCCGAGCTGGGCCCAGCTGATCGCCTCCCAAAGCTCGTCCATCGTGCCGACCCCGCCAGGCAGGGTGAGGAAACCGTCGGACAGGTCGGTGAACAGTGCCTTGCGCTGATGCATGGTCTGGACGGTGTGGAGTTCCGTGCACCCGCGGTGCGCGACCTCGGCCGCCACCAGCGCCTCCGGGATCACCCCGATCACCTCGCCACCGGCCTCCAGCGCCGAGTCCGCGATAGCCCCCATCAGTCCGAGCTTGCCGCCGCCATAGACGACGCCGATCCCACGGTCGGCGAGTGTCCGTCCGACTGTGCGGGCTAGGGCGACATAGAAGGGATCAGCGGGCGTCGCCGATCCGCAATAGACTGCCAGTCTCTGCACCAACTCATCCGTTTGTTTCGAGCGAAGTCGAGAAACGTGTCTCGACTTCGCTCGACACGAACGGTGCGGAGAGGTCAAGCGACCTGCAAGTCCTCCAGCATCAACCCGGCCGTCGCCTTGGCGCTTCCGACCACCCCCGGGATTCCCGCCCCCGGATGCGTGCCGGCGCCGACGAAGTACAAATTCCCGATCTCGTCATCCCGGTTGTGAGTCCGGAAGTAAGCGGACTGAAGCAGGATCGGCTCCAGGCTGAAGGCACTGCCCAGATGCGCGTTCAGGTCGGTCGCGAAATCGCTCGGCGCATAATGGAAGCGGGTGACGATCCGCTCCTTCAGGTCCGGGATGTCGAGCCGCTCGGCGACGGCGTCCAGGATGCGATCTGCGAAAGCCTCGCCTTCCTTGTCCCAGTCGATCTGGCCCTTGCCCATGTGCGGCACCGGCGCCAGCGCATAGAAGGTGGAGCAACCGTCCGGCGCCATCGCCGGATCGGTCGCGGTCGGGTGGTGCAGGTAGAGCGAGAAATCCTCAGCCAACTTTCCGTTCTTGTAGATATCGTCGAGCAGGCCTTTGTAGCGGGGCCCGAACAGGATCATGTGGTGGGGCACGTGCGGGAAGGTGCCGCGCAGCCCGAAATGAACGACGAACAAGGAAGGGGAGAAGCGCTTCTTCGTGAGCCGCTTGCCTTCCTTGCGACCCCGATCCGAGCCTTTCAGCAGGTCGCGATAGCTGTGCACGATATCGGCGTTGGACGCGACCGCGTCGGCTTCCAGGCGCAGGCCGCTGCGGGTCGTCACCGCCTTGGCTGCCGCGCCCGTCGTCTCGATCTCAACGACCGGGTCCCCCACCACCATCGTGCCGCCCAGCCGCTCGAAATGGCGCACCATGCCGGAGATGAGGCGATTGGTGCCGCCCATGGCGAACCAGACGCCGCCATCCTTTTCGAGCTTGTGGATCAGCGCGTAGATGGAGCTGGTCGCCATCGGATTGCCGCCGACCAGCAGCGTGTGGAAGCTCAGCGCCTCGCGCAGCTTCTCATTCTGCACATAGCCGGAGACGATCGAATAAACGGACCGCCAGGCCTGGTAGCGCGCCAGTGCGGGAGCCGCCGACAGCATCGACTTGAAGTCGAGGAACGGCACAGCGCCGAGCTTCAGATAGCCTTCCCGATACACGCCGGCCGAATAGTCGAGGAAGCGCTGGTACCCCTTCACATCCGCCGCGTTGAGCTTGCCGATCTCCTGGTTCAGCTGCGGCTCGTCGTTCGAATAGTCGAAGGTCGTGCCGTCCGGCCATTGCAGCCGGTAAAAGGGCGCGACCGGCACCAGCGTCACGTCCTGCATCATGTCGTTGCCGCTCAAGGACCAGAGCTCCCGCAGGCAGTCCGGATCGGTGATGACCGTAGGGCCAGCGTCAAAGGTGAAGCCGTCGCGTTCCCAGACATAGGCACGCCCGCCCGGCCGGTCGCGGCCTTCGACGATCGTGGTGGCGATCCCCGCCGATTGCAGCCGGATCGCCAGCGCAAGCCCGCCAAACCCCGCTCCGATCACGACTGCGCGCTTCATCGCCATTTTGTCCTTAGGATCGCCCCGAGTGCACGCGGGATGGGGATGGGCGGCTTGCCGGTCAAGATGCGCAGCTTGTCGAGCGCACTGGTCTCGGCTGCGTAGAAGCGCGCGATCAGCGGCGCCGGCAGCGTGTAGAATCGCTCCATGATCCGGTAGCGCTCATGCGGGAACGCGGCGCGAAACAGCATCGTGTCCAGCATCCGGTAAAAGCCGCGGCGCTTCCAGGCCCGCTCCGCATGCTCGCGCGTCAGCCTGGAGAGGGCAGGTGGCGAGAGGTCCGGTGCCCGCGCGATGGCGGAGGCAAGCCGCACCGCGTCCGGCAGCGAATAGCCGGTTGTGGGGTGAAACAGTCCGGACCGCATGCCGGCCTTGGCCGCATACTCTCCCGTAGACCGCCAATAGGCATCGAAGTCACCGCCGATCACCACCGGCAGCACGCCCGTTTCCATCCGGTTGGCCGGGGTCACGCGCCAGCCTTTCGCGGCCGCATAGGCGAGCACCCGCGCGCGCACCGCCTCGACGTCCAGATCCGGGCTGTCGCTATAATAGGTGTCCTCGACGAACAGCTGCGACGGCCCGAACGGCAGCACATAGACGAAGCGATAGCCGTCGATCTGCTCGACGGTCGCATCCATGACGATGGGCCGTGTGAGCCCGTGCGGTTCCTCCGTGTTGAGCAGCAGCCCGACGAACTTCTGCCATCCAGCGTCAAGCGCACGCACATCGCCGGGGCCGCGCGCGTCGATCGTCGCCGCCTCCTGCGCCACGCCGAGCCGGATCGAGCCCGCGGGCAGCCGCGCCTTCAGGACCCGATCGAATTGCTCGGACTCGATTGAGTTGTACCGTGCGGCGATCGTGCGCTGGTGCGCCGGAAAGCGCACCTCGTACCCGTCCCAGCTGTGCGACACGAACGGTGCGACGATCCAGCGGTCCGCCTCGGCGATGTCGCCATTGAAGAAGGACCAGACGTGGTTGCCCCCCAGCGTCTCGCCCCGCTCGACCAGCTCCACCCGCACGTCCGGCCGGCGCTCGGACAGGGCGAAGGCGATCAGCCCGCCTGCCAGCCCGCCGCCCAGAATGGTCACCTCGTCCACCGCTTCCGCCTAGACGGTCGCGGAAGGTTCGCAACCCGAAAGCGCAGCTGCTAAGGACCGCCTTGTGACCGCCCTCCTCTTCTCCGCCGTCGCGATGACGCTGATCGTCGGCATCCGCTATCTGCTCACGAGCGGCGCGTTCGCCTGGGTGACGCGGCACGTGCGGCCTGGCCTCTACGCCGGGCTGCAGCCGCAGATCCGGCGGGAGATCGGCTGGTCGCTGGCGTCCGCCGCCATCTACGGCATTCCCGCGGGCGTGGTCGCCTGGGGTTGGCAGGAGCGCGGCTGGACGCTGATCTATACCGAGTGGAGCGCCTGGCCGCTCTGGTGGCTGCTGGTCTCCGTCCTGCTCTACCTGCTCGCACACGATGCCTGGTTCTACTGGACGCATCGCTGGATGCACGCGCCCCGACCCTTTCGCATCGCGCATGCCGTGCATCATGCGAGCCGGCCGCCGACCGCCTGGGCGGCGATGAGCTTTCACCCGATCGAAGCGCTGACCGGCGCTGTGGTTATTCCGTCACTGGTCTTCCTGATTCCGATCCACGTTGCCATGCTCGGGCTTGTGCTGGCGATCATGACTTTTATGGGCGTGACCAATCATATGGGCTGGGAGGTGTTCCCGCGGGCGCTTGTTCAGGGTTCCGCAGGGCGATGGCTGATAACGGCCAGCCATCATCAGCGCCATCATGAGCAGTACAGGTGCAATTATGGGCTTTATTTCCGCTTCTGGGATCGGCTGTGCGGCACGGACCGGGGCATTGGCGCTTTCGGCGACGCTGCTGCTGGGCGCGGCGAACCCGGGCGCGCTTGAGCTCGACATTGCCGGCCTGCGATCGGCCAAGGGTCTGGTGCAGGTCTGCCTGACCCGCGATCCGGAGACCTTTCCCGGCTGCACCGACGACGCCTTCGCGATCAAGCGCAAGGTGCCCGCCCGCACCACGCGTCTCTCGTTCGACGGCTTGCCCACCGGAGCCTATGCCGCCGCGCTGATCCATGACGAGAACGGCAACGACCGGCTCGACACCATGCTCGGCATCCCGCGCGAGGGCTTCGGCTTCTCCCGCAATCCCGCGATCGGCTTCGGGCCTCCCAAGTTCGTGGCGGCCCGCTTCGCCGTCGCAACAGGCGCCAACGGGCAGCGCATCCAGGTCAAGTATCTGCTCTAGTGATGGTGACCATGGGCCGAGGCATCCGGCCCATGCTCCGTCAGCGCCGCGATCCGCGCCTTCTGCGCCGCGGTGAGGATGCGGTCGCGGGCTTGGGTGAACATCGCCCAGCCATGTTCGGCCACAGTGTTGGCCTGCTGCTTGGTCCCAGCGGCCAAGCCCTGCCGCACATGCGCCGCGGCCTCGGCACAGGCAGCGCGGAGCTGCTTCGCCTTCGCGCGGCCCGTGTCGGCAATCCAGATCGCACCGTCGAGCACGTCTGCACAGCCCTTGGCGGTCGCGAGATGGAGCCCGCGCGCCGCGTCCTTGCTCGCCCCCTCGCTCCAGGCGACCGGCAGGCCGAGCTTCATATAGGGTAACGTCCGGTTATAGTCGGCGAACACCCCGTCCGGATTGGGCAGCGTCACCCAGGCATGCACCATCGCCACCCGGCCTCGATCGTCGCCCTTGTTCCGGTAGTTGGCGTCGATCCAGCCTTGCGCCAGCCAGCGAAGCATAGGCCTCGTTTCCGTTGCCGCCGCGATGGCCTTCTCGAAGTCGTGCACGTGCCACTCGTCGGCCCTGCCTGCAAAACCCTCAGGCAGCCGCTCGCCCGGCGCCAGGCGGACGTTGAAGCTGACGCCGGTCAACACCATCCGCCCGCCAATCTCCGTATACATGAGGTTGGACGGCCGCGCGAAGTCGAGCCGGGCAGCGCTCGACTGATAGTCGGGGCCCTCCGGATGATACCAATGCTGGCCCATCAGCGGCTCGTCGCCGCCGAACGGCTTCCAACCCTGGGCCTTGGCCGCTTCAAAGTCGCGGTAGCGCTCCACCGCCTCTGCGACCCTGGCGAGTTGCGCTTGCGCCGCGGGCGGCACGGCAGCGGAAGCGAGGAGCAAGGCAAGCATGGCACTGGGCTAAACCATCTCGACTGAACCCCCGCTGACGCCTAAGGTCTGCGCATTCCCCGGGGGGACGCTGTGCCGCGTCTGAGAGGGAGGCTGGAGCCTCCGACCCGCCGAACCTGATCCGGTTGAGACCGGCGGAGGGAGGGACGCCGCAAAGCGCTCTTCGTCCGTCCATTGGAGAGCGCACATGGCCGATATCCCCGCCCGCACCGAACTGAAGGTCACCACCGGGCCGATCCGCGGCAGCCGCAAGGTGCATGTGGGGCCTTTGAGCGTTGCGATGCGCGAGATCGATCTCGAGCCCTCGTCCGGCGAACCGTCGCTCCGGGTCTACGACACGTCCGGCCCCTATACCGACCCGACCGCCCGCATCGACATCATGGCGGGCCTGCCGGAGCTCCGCGCACCCTGGATCCGCGGCCGCGGCGATGTCGAGGAGGTGCTGCAGCGCGAGGTGCGGCCCGAGGACAATGGCCAGCTCGGCCCCGACCGCTCGGGCGGCGTCCAGCCGTTTCCGAACGTCCGCCGCAAGGTGCTGCGCGCAAAGGCCGGCGCCAACGTCAGCCAGATGCACTATGCCCGGCGCGGCATCATCACGCCCGAGATGGAATATGTCGCCACGCGCGAGAATCTCGGCCGCGAGATGCTCAAGGAGTATGTGCGCGATGGCGAGAGCTTCGGCGCCAGCATCCCCGACTATGTCACGCCCGAGTTCGTGCGCGACGAGGTCGCCCGCGGGCGCGCCATCATCCCGTCGAACATCAACCACCCCGAATCCGAGCCGATGGCGATCGGCCGGAACTTCCTGGTCAAGATCAACGCCAATATCGGCAACTCCGCCGTCGCGTCGGACGTGGCGCAGGAGGTCGACAAGCTCGTCTGGTCGATCCGCTGGGGCGCCGACACGGTCATGGACCTGTCGACCGGCCGCAACATCCACGACACGCGCGAATGGATCCTGCGCAACTCGCCTGTGCCGATCGGCACCGTGCCCATCTACCAGGCGCTCGAAAAGGTCGGCGGCATCGCCGAGGACCTGACCTGGGAGATCTTCCGTGACACGCTGATCGAGCAGGCCGAGCAGGGCGTCGACTATTTCACCATCCACGCCGGCGTGCGCCTGCCCTACATCCCGATGACCGCCAAGCGCGTGACCGGCATCGTCAGCCGGGGCGGCTCGATCATGGCGAAATGGTGCCTGGCCCACCACAAGGAGAGCTTCCTCTACGAGCGCTTCGACGAGATCACCGAGATCATGAAGGCGTACGACATCGCCTATTCGCTGGGCGACGGCCTCCGCCCCGGCTCGATCGCCGACGCCAATGACGAAGCCCAGTTCGCCGAGCTCTACACGCTGGGTGAGCTCACGCACCGCGCCTGGGCTCAGGACGTGCAGGTGATGATCGAAGGCCCCGGCCATGTGCCGATGCACAAGATCAAGGAGAATATGGACAAGCAGCTCGAGGTCTGCGGCGAGGCGCCCTTCTACACTTTGGGGCCGCTCACCACCGACATCGCGCCCGGCTATGACCATATCACCAGCGGCATCGGCGCGGCGATGATCGGCTGGTACGGCACGGCGATGCTCTGCTACGTGACGCCGAAGGAGCATTTGGGCCTCCCCGATCGCGACGACGTGAAGGTCGGCGTCGTCACCTACAAGCTCGCCGCCCACGCCGCCGACCTCGCCAAGGGCCACCCGGCCGCCAAGATGCGCGACGACGCCCTGTCCCGCGCGCGCTTCGAGTTCCGCTGGCGCGACCAGTTCAACCTCTCGCTCGATCCCGACACGGCGGAGCAGTATCACGACCAGACGCTCCCCGCCGAAGGCGCCAAGACCGCGCACTTCTGCTCCATGTGCGGCCCGAAATTCTGCAGCATGAAGATCACCCAGGAAGTGCGCGACTTCGCAGCGCGCCAGCACAACAATCCTCCCCGGGACGGGGAGGGGGACCGTTTGGCGCAGCCAAATGGTGGAGGGGGCCCAATCGCGAACGCCGAAGCCGGCATGGCGCAGATGGCCGAAAAATACCGCGCCGGCGGCGACCTCTACATCCCCGCCAAATGATCTTCGCGGCCGCGCTCCTCCTCGCAGCCGCCGCACCCGCGCCCGCCGACACTGCGTTCGACCAGCTCAAGCAGCTGGTCGGCCGCTGGCGCCCCGCCGACCGCGCCGATGGCTCGCTCACCATCCATTTCACCCTGACCGCCGGCGGCACCGTGCTGGTCGAAAGCTGGGAACGCGCGGGCGGCGAGCCGCATTCGCTCACCCTCTACCACCGCGACGGCGAGACGCTGCTCGCCACCCACTATTGCCCGCAAGGCAACCAGCCCCGCCTGTCGCTGGCGCGCCGCGACGCCAGGGCCTCCACTTCACCTTCCGCGACGCCACCGACCTCGACGCGGGCGAGTCCCACCAGCACGATCTCTGGTTCGACCTCACCGATCCCAATCACCCGGTGCGCACGGAGGTCTATAGCAGCGGCAAGGGCCCGGGAGCGCAGGAGCGCCTGTACCTGGTGCGGCCGTAGCGAGGCCGGGGCGGACTTTCTTCCATCGGCGCGGACATGCTACAAGCGACTCGCACACGAAGCGACCAAGGGAGACACGGACATGCGCCCAGCCAAGCTGCTTCTCGCCGTCAGCCTCATCGCCGGCGCAACCCCGGCGCTCGCCGCACGCGAAGACCGCCCCGCAACCGCCCCCGCCGGCGGCCCCGACACCCGCTATTGCATGCGCATCTACGCCGGCACCGGCTCCCTTATCGAGCAGGTCCGCTGCTGGACGCGCGACCAATGGGCCGCGCGCGGCGTCGACGTCGACAAGGACTGGCCGAAGGAAGGCGTGCGCGTCAAAGGCTGACCGGATCACCGGGCCGCTCACCTTCGCGCTGGCAGCCATGACGCTCGCCCAGCCCGCCGCGGCGCAGAGCCTGGCGGAGGCCGAACGCGCGATCCGCGACCAGCGCGCGGCCTTCAACCGCGCCATCGCCGCCGCCGACTTGGCCCAAATCGCCGCCGTGCTCGCCGACACCGTCCAGATGATCACCGGCAGCGACAGCGTCCATGTCGCCGGCAAACAAGCCCATCTCGACCGCTGGTCCGACGGCTTCAAGGACCCGAACCGCCTCGTCTACGTCCGCACCACGGAACGCGTGACCGTCTCCCCCCTCCTCCCCATCGCCCTGGAAACCGGCCACTGGCGCGGCGCCCCCAAGGCCACGCCGAACGACTGGATCGGCGGCGACTACACGGCAAAGTGGCGCCGCATCGACGGCGTGTGGCGCGTCGAGGTGGAGACCTATGTGACGATGCGGTGTGGGGGGAGAGGTTGTCGTTGATCTCGCGCGCGACCGAGCCCTACTGCACGTTGCCTATCTCATGTGATTGAAGCCTCATGATCGAGCAGTTTGTCGGCAATCGAACCGGCGCAATCAACTTTCTGAAAACGATCCCCAGCCAGTTCTATGTCTACGTGCTTTGTAGGCCGAACGGGAAACCCTTCTACGTGGGAAAGGGCTTAACCGCCGAGCGCTGGAGCACGAAGCGGAAGCTCGCCGCGCTCACCCATCAGGGGAGAGCAATCCTCTAAAGTGTAACGTGATCCGTAAAATCATTCGAAGTGGCGGGGAGGTTGTTTACCGCATCGATTCGGTCTTCAATCAACACGAACAACTTGCATGTTTGGAGCGCGAAGCGACCCTCATTCGAACGCATCGCCGATTACACGAAGGTGGATGCCTCACTAACCTGGCCGGTGGATTAGGTAACCTAAGCGGCGCAGCTCCGTTCAGTCTTGAACGCCATAGTGCCACATTGTCCGGCGCGCCTGACGATAATCCTGAGCGGGCAAAGCTGAACCTTTATCTACAGTCCATAGGGCCGGTTGACAGTGTACCCGTAAGCCGTTGCATCAACTCAAGCCGCTACTACCCTCAACGCCACATCCGTTGCCGCGTCAGCCAAAGCCACGGAACGCCTATGCTCTAGTTGCCAGTGCTGCTGCTCACGGCATCATGATCGAAGCAGGTGCACTTATTTCGAGGCGCTTTCACTATGACGGCGTGGAGGCCATCGTCGAGAATGGTGTATCGCGGGACATCCTGAAGTCAGGACTGGCGACCATTATTCAAGCAGTTGATCCCAAGCTGGAGTTGTTCCGATTGGATGCGGAGCAGGCGTCTCTTATCGTTCAGCTCGTCGGGCGAGAGGCTTTGGAAGCACGAGGGATATTGTAGTTGCAATCACGCACCCGATGCTGAGCCGTCTTCACCCCCGCCGCTCGATCCACTCCCTCAGCGCCTCGTCCATGCGGGTCTGCCAGCCGTCGCCGGTGGCGCGGTAGCGGGCGAGGACGTCGCGGGAGACTCGGAGGGAGATTTGCTCCTTGGTCGGCTTCTTCTGCGGCCCGCGAATGGCGCGCAGCTTCGCCTGCATCTCTGCCGGCAGGTCTTCAAAGCGCATTGCACGTGCGAAATCTTCGTCCAGCAGTTCGCGGACTTCGCCTTCCTCGTCAGTGAGGGGCGGAAGCGGGTCTCTCTCGGCCATAGCGCCTTACCTCTCGATCATTCGCCTTGCGCAGGCTGATCACGCGGATGCCATCCGGCGTGGTCGTGTAACAAACAACGTGCAGCCGCTCTCCGATCAAGCCGATCGCCAGCACTCTGGTCTCAGGATAGTCGAAGCGGTCATCAATCCAGATGACCGCCGATCCAAAGTCGAACGCCTCCACCAGCTCGAACGGCAGCCCTCGTTCCCGTGCGTTGCGTTCGCTCTTCGCGGGATCGAAGCTGATCTGCACTCAGATTGTATATACGTGGGTGCGTAGCGGCGCTAGGGCAAGCCATGCATCTCGCCCACACCGCCCTGATCGTCCGCGACTATGACGAGGCGATTGCCTGGTTCTCGGGCGTGCTCGGCTTCATGCTGGCGGCCGACGAATACCAGCCCGAGCAGGACAAGCGCTGGGTCGTCGTCGCACCGCCCGGTGCGGGCGAGACCGGCGCCTCCCTCCTCCTCGCCCGCGCTGCCACGCCGGAGCAGGAGCGGTTCATCGGCGATCAGGCGGGCGGGCGCGTCTTCCTCTTCCTCCGCACCGACGATTTCTGGCGCGATTACCACGCCTTCACCGCCAAGGGCGTCCGCTTCGTGCGCCCGCCCGCCGAGCAGCCCTACGGCACCGTCGGGGTGTTCGAGGACCTTTACGGCAATCGCTGGGACCTGATCGGGCCACCCGCCTGCGCCTCCACACCAAAACAATCCTGTCCTACATCGTTCCGTTTATGTGCTACTCTGCCGAATGGACCAGCACACGCCTTGCGGCTCTGCCGAGCCTGCCGCCGCCCCGCCCCCGCACGACCTGATCCCGGAGGACGATCCGCCGCCCCACGAGATCGTCTATGATCCGGCGGACTATCGCTGGGTCCCCGTCCGCCGCCGCGCGGGCCGCGACGGCTGGACCGAGGAGAAGATGCGGCGCTTCATCGAGACGCTGGCCGACACGGGCGATGTCAGCGCCGCCGCCAAGACCGTCGGGCTCACGCGCGAGTCGGCCTACAAGCTCAGGCGCCAGCCGCACGCCGCCGCATTCGCCCGCGCCTGGGATGCCGCCCGCCACCATGCCGGCGGCTTCCTCGAAGACGTCGCGTTCGAACGCGCGATCCAGGGCGCCGAGCACAATGTGTATAACGAGAATGGCGAGGTGGTCTGCACCAAGCGGGTGGTCAGCGATCGCTTGCTGATGTTCCTCCTCCGCCACCTGCAGCCCGAACGCTACAGCCGCGAGGCCGTCGCGCACGCGCCGCCGCCGCCGGAGCCAGTCGAGACGACCTTGCGCGCCTTGGAGCCGCCGGTGCCGGCCTCGCCCGAACAGCTCCTGGGGCCGGACCAGTTCGCCCACGAACTGGAGCTCGCCGACGTGTGCGACGGTACGTTGCCCCATTTCCTTATGGAGCAGCGGTCGGCCAAGCGGGAGCCGCGCACGCCGGAGGAAAAGCAGGCCGTGCGTTACCACCGCGGCGCGGCGGCGTACGAAAAGGAACGACGCGGCGAAAAGCTAACGGACGAGGAGTTCAAGGACCTGTGCGTCTTCCACGATCCCGCCTACCGGCCCGATGTCGGCCGAAAGCGCTATAGGTGAGAACTTAGTGTCAACTTAAGGGGCCGGGTCCTCGATGAGCGCGAGCGTCAGCTTATCCCGTTCTCCTCCGAACAGCGCCTCGAGCGCCGCGGCGTACGGGGCGCCTCCGCCCGCCGCCTCGAACAGGGTCAGGCTGGAGCGGAGCTTCGTCGCGTCGATGCCGCCCAGCATGTCCTCGGGCGTCCGTCGTCCCGCCCAGCCGGCCACGGCGTCGACGCAGGCGAGCAGGCGCGGGCCGAGCACCGGATGGGCGAGATAGGCGCGAGCCTCGTCGAGATCGGCAATCGCATAGTGCCGCGCCATGGCGCTCTGTCCCAGGCCGGCGACCTGGGGGAAGACGAACCACATCCAGTGGCCCCGCTTGCGGCCCGCCTGCAGCTCGCCGAGCGCCGCCGCGTAGCTCCCGGCCTGGGCGCCCACGAAGCGGTCGAGCGGGTCCGCTGCGGCCATGCTCACCCCTTGGGCAGGTCGGCCGGCTTGCCCTTGGTCGACGGGTTGGAGGCATTGGGCTTGGGCGGCTTCTCCGCCTTCGGCTTGCGCACTTCCTTGTTCGACTTCTTCTGGCCCTTGGCCATGACCGACCCTTCTGGATTGAGGCTTCTGCCCCCTCCAACGCAGAAGAGCTGCATTCGTACCCATATGCCCGACGCGGCTCGGCGCGCTGGCCCGCTCGTCGGGCGGGGCCCGGCCTTAGTGGATGTGCCCGGAGCTCGGGTACATCAGCGCGCGCAGGCCCTTGCGTTCGAAGGGCTGCCACTCGCCTTCCGGCTGCGCCAGCCGGTCGGCGATGGCGTAGAGCACCGACGCATTCACGCCCAGACCGCAATGGCTGCCATAGACCTCGATATTGTCGGTCGTAGCATCCTCGGGCTCGCAGCAATTGCGCCAGGAAACGATGCCGTCTGCCTTGGTGTAGATGGCCGTCGAGGGGACCGGCGGGCTGGTCCGGCTTTCCTTCAGCTGCGCCTTGGTATCCTCGTCCGAAAGGCGTTGGCCGGTCAGCGCCTCATAGGCCTGGAGCACGTTGGTCGCGCGCGGATCGCCGGTGAAAGGCGAGCCGAGCGAGATGACCTGCCGCACCTTGTCCGGCCGGCGTCGAGCGACCTGGCGGGCCATGACGCCGCCCAGCGACCAGCCGATGATCGAGACCTTCTGGCCGGTCTCCGCATAGATGGCGTCGAGCCGCTCCACGAGCTTCTCTCCCTGGCGGCCGATCGCCTTGGGGCCGAGGTTGCGGCCCAGCTCCCAGGCAAAGGGCGTGTAGCCGAGCAGCTCGAGATAGCGGCGCAGCAGCGTCGTCGAGGCGTCCGTGGTGACGAAGCCCGGCAGCACCAGCACCGGATGGCCGTCGCCCCGCGGCGCCGACATGAGCAGCGGCCCGAACCAGGGCAGCGAGCCCAGCTCGGCCAGCGCCCGCGGCAGCTCGGAGAGCGCCAGCAGCTTCGACGGCGGCGCCACGCGCTCGCTCGTGGTGGCAGTAATCAAGACGATGCCTTTCCGTTTACGTAAGCCGTCCAAACGCTCGTTAACGCTTTTGTGTCCGACGCTTACGCCCCTCCCATTCCGAAAGCCTCGGCCCGGCCTGCGGCTTGCGCCACGTCCAGGCTGAGGATCGCCAGGTCATGGAGCTGGCCTTGCCGGTCCATGACATGGTCCTTCAGCATCGCTTCCCCCCGGAAGCCATGTTCCTCGAACAGCTGGATGGCGCCGCGCTGATCGGGCGTCATCTGGGCGGTCAATTTGGTCAGTTCACGCTGCTGGGCGGCGGCGAACATCTCCTCGAGCAGCCGACGGCCGACGCCCTGCCCACGCAGTTCCGGCGAGACCAGCAGCCGCACCTCGCCGACATGGGTCGACCAGCCGAGCGGATCGCGGACCAGCGCGCAGGTGGCGACGATCGCGTCGCCATCCTCGGCCACGAAGCTGTCGATGAAACCGTCCTCCACTGCCTGGCCCCAAGCCTCGATCACCTTGCGGTGCTTGAGGTCTCGGCTGAGGAAGAGCAGGTCGTGCTCCGGCAGCGCGCGGGCGAAGCGGAGCATCGCCTCCATGTCTTCGGCGCGGAACCGGCGGATGGTGACGGGCAGGTCGGTCACAGCGAGCGCTCCTGAAGCCATTGGTCGAGCCGGGGCCAGAGCCGCTTGATCGCGTTGCCGCCCGCCACCAGGCTGACGTGGCCGCCCTTCAGCACCACTTCTTCCTTGTCGGTCGAGCCGACCATGTCGATCAGCGGCGCCGACGCCGCCTTGGGTACGATATGGTCGTGTTCGGCAACGACGTGCAGGAAAGGCACGGTGATGGCGGACAGGTCGACTGGGCGGCCGTCCACGTCCATCGTGCCGTCCTTCAGCCGGTTCTCCCACATCAGCTTTTTGGTGGTTTCGCGGAAGTATTCGCCGGCGAGCGGCAGCATGTCGGCGGCCCAGCGATCGAACATGCGGTAGCTCTTCACGAACTCGTCGTTCCACAGATTGTCGATCAGGCGGATATTGCCCGCGATCTGGCCGGCCGGCCGCAGCATGCTGAAGGAGGTGTAGAGCATGTCGGCCGGGCAGCAGCCGAAGGTGTCGACGAGGCGGTCGACATCGAAGAAGCGCTTGTCCGACCAGGCCTGGAACATCTCCATCGCCTTGAAGTCGATCGGCGTGGTGAAGGTGACGAGATTCTTCATCGGCCCGTCGGCGTGGAGCGCGGCCCAGAGCACCGACAGCACGCCGCCGAAGCAATAGCCCACCACCGTCACGTCCGGCTCGCCCGTTTCCTGGGCGATGCGGTCGATGGCGGAGGGGATGAAGTCGAGGACGTAATCCTCAAGGCGCAGGTGGCGCTCGTCGGGCCGCGGCGGCGACCAGTCGAGCATGAACACGTCGTAGCCGCGCTTGAGCAGGAACTCGACCAGGCTCTGGCCCGGCACCATGTCGAAGATATAGCCACGGTTGGTGGTGGCCATCACCAACAGGATCGGCACCCGGTACACTTCGTCCGACTGAGCACGATAATGGTAGAGGTTCATCGTGCCGCGCTGGATCAGCACGTCCTTGGGGCTGGCGCCCAGCACGGGGGCGGGCGAGGCGAAATAGCCCAGTCCCTTGATGTTGCGCTGGAGTGCGCGGTCGAATGCGACGCGCGCCTGGTCGATCAGATCGGGCTTGGGGGGCGCTGCGTTCATCCGGCCTGCTGAGGCGGCTTTTTCGTGCGCGCCGGCTTCGGGCGCTCGACCCGGGGCACCGCGTCCTGACCCGCAAGCTTGATGAGCAGGCTCTCGATGCGTGACAGCCGCTCCTCGATGCCGCTCATGCGCTCGCCGATCGCCGCCATCTCCTCGCGGCTCGGCATGTTGGCGGCGGCGAGCGCGCGGCTCATCGCCTCCTTGGCGACTTCCTGCGCGCGGGTAGCGGCGGAGGTGGCGCCATGCATCGTCCGCGCGAACTCGCCGGACTTCATCAGCTCCGACCCGAACTGGTTGGCGACGCTCTCCCACTGGCCGAGCATCTCGCGAAAAAAGGCGCCGGGATCGGGATTGCTCATCAGGCAAGCATCGGCGGGAGGAGGCGCGGCGTCAAGTTTGGCGGCTAATCGAAGCTCGTCCCACTCGTGTCGCGCGCATGGTGGAGGATGCGGACGATCCGAACCTCGTCTTCAGTGACGCGGTAAAAGGCTGTATAGTTCCCAATCGTCAGTCCGCGCATGTCGGGAGCGACATGGGTTCTTGCTGGAGCGCTGAGCGGGAAGTCGGCCAGCCTTAAAATAGCGGTTCTGATCTTGTCTCGGAAAGCGCGGGCCGAGGGCTCGTGATCCAGGGCGATCGTGAAGAAGATGTCCAGAAGGTCGGCGTCGGCAGAGGGCAGGTAGCGGATACGCTTCACTTGGCGGCGCGGTGCTCGGCCAGCTTCGCCATTGAGCGCTCATAGACATCATCGAACCATTCGGGCGTGACGTCCTGTGGCTCGCCGCTTGCCAAGCCTTCTTCCCAAAGGCGCCTCAGTCGCTCGACGTCCGGATGGCGGGAGGCATGCCAATCAGCGAGCGCTTCGGACACGAGATCGCCGACGTTCCGATACTGGCCTGAAGCGATAGCTGCGTCGATCTCAGCTGCGATGACGGGCTCTACGTTGAGGTCGATCCTGAGCACTTCGCCCATGCTGGTCTCCTTGGTTGCCAAGATATGGACCGACCTGACGCTCGGCAACCTGATTGACTCTGGGCCCGCATGCGGGGGAACATAAGCAGAACACATGAGTCGAGTCGCCATCATGCGCCGGGATATGCGCCTTGAACAATTGCGCGCGGAGGTGCGCGCGATCGCTGCTGCGGGGAAGGACGCGGCGGCGGTGCTGCCGTTCGGCGTCGAGGCGGTGGACGCGCGGTTGGCAGGGGGAGGGCTGGCCGATGCAGGCGTGCATGAAGTGGCAGGCGCGTCGGCGGGGTTCAGCGACGATGCCGCGGCGACCTTGTTCCTCGCGGGGATCGCGGGACGACGGGCGGGGGCACAGGGCACGATCCTGTGGGTCATGGCCCGGCGTGACCTGTTCGCGCCCGGCCTGGCCTTGGCGGGACTGGCCCCCGAGCGGCTGCTGGTGGCCGAGGCCGGCCGCGACCCGGACGTGCTGGCGGTGATGGAGGAAGGGCTCCGGCACGGGGCCCTGGCCGCGGTGGTCGGCGAAGTCGGCGCGGCAGGCCTGACCGAGACGCGGCGGCTGCAGCTGGCGGCGGAGGAGGGCGGTACGCTGGCACTCCTCCACCGTCGCTGGCGCAAGGGCGATCCGCTGAGCGCGCCTTCGACCGCACTCACCCGCTGGCGGATCGGATCGGCGCCGTCGGAGCCGCTGCCGGTGGCGGGCGTCGGCCGCGCGCGCTGGCAGGTCGAGCTCGCCCGCCAACGCGGTGGGCTTGGATTTTCTCTCATTCTGGAGGCTTGCGATGCGCAGGGTCGCCTCGCTCTACCTGCCCTTTCTCGCAACCGACCGGATCAGGCGGGCGCTGGAGAGTGGAAACGGGCGGCGTAGCAGCCTCTCTCCCGTAACGGAGGTTGTACCACAGGACCCTATCCCCGCTCGGCCCCGCAGGGCCGAGTCGCCCTCTCCCGCAGGGGGAGAGGGGCAGATTTATCTGGGCACCGAATGCTCCTGTCCTCCCGGCGGGCATTGGCGGCCGGGCGCGCGGTGGGCGGAGAATTCCAAGGAGCGGCGGTTTCGGGTGCAGGCGGAGATCGAGCAGCTGCCGCTTCACCAGCGGCCAGCGATGCGGGAGCTCGGGCGGCGCAGCGAGGCGGCGGAGATGCCGTTCAAGGCTGCCGGGCGAGGCATGGTGCCGTTGCAGGAGCGCCAATCGCCGGACGCTGCACCACAAGGCCCTCTCCCCGCTCGGCCCCGCAGGGCCGAGTCGTCCTCTCCCCTGCAGGGAGAGGGTTTAACGGTCACCATTCACCGATCCGGGCAGCGCGTGACACTGGCGGCGGTGTGCCGGAATGCGCTGGCGGCGGGGCTGACGCCCGGCATGGCGCTGACTCAGGCGCGGGCGCTGGTGCCGGGGCTGGCAGTGCACGAGGCCGACCTCGCAGGCGATCGTGCTCTCTTGGAGCGGATCGGGACCTTTGCAGCGAGGCGGATCACGCCACTGGTCGCGATCTCGGGCGCGGACGGGCTGTGGCTCGATCTGACCGGAACTGCGCATCTCCATGGCGGCGAGCAAAGGCTGGCGCATGAGCTGCTACGCTATTGTTCGAAGCTGGGGCTCGGCGCGCGGATCGCAGTCGCCGGCAATGGCGCCGCCGCGCACGCGCTGGCGCGGCATGGGCCGGAGCGGCTGTGTCTCTGTGCGGACGGTAGCGAGGAGAAGGCGCTGGCCCCGCTGCCGCTCGCGGCCTTGCGGCTGGAGCAGGGCGTGGTGGATGGGCTGCACCGGTTGGGGGTGCAGCGGATCGCCGAGTTGGCCGCGATGCCGCGCGCGCCGCTCGCCCGGCGCTTCGGCAAGGCGACGCTGGCGCGGATCGACCAGGCGCTGGGTCGTGCGGCCGAACCGTTCGACCCGATCGTGCCCTATGATGCCCCAGCGGCCAACCTGCGCTTCGCCGAACCCATCGGCGGCGCGGAGACGATCGCGCGGGCACTTGCCGAGCTGCTGGGCGAGCTGATGACCCGGCTGCGCGAAGCCGGACTCGGCGCCCGCGGGCTCCTGCTGCTGTGCGACCGGGTCGACCGGCAGGTGCAGCACGTGGAGGCCGGCGCCGCGCGCGCGACCCGCGACGCGGCGCATTGGCTGCGGCTGCTCGGACCCCGGATCGAGACGATCGATCCCGGCTACGGCATTGATGCGATGCGGCTGGTCGCCGTCCGCACCGAGCCGCTCGGCGCCACTGCCGTCCCGCATGACCTTGCCGCGCCCGATGCGCCCCCCGAACTGGCGCAGCTCGTCGACCTGATCGCCAACCGGATCGGCTCAAAGCGGCTCTACCGGCTGAGTGCCCGCGAAAGCGACGTGCCGGAGCGCAGCGTTCGAAAGGTGGCGCCGCTCGGTGAGCCGGAGCCCTGGCCCGATGCCTGGCCGCGTCCCGCCCGGCTGCTGCCCCGGCCCGAGCCCATCGACAATGTGCTGGCCGAGCTGCCCGACGCGCCGCCCAAGCGCTTCACCTGGCGGGGCCGCACGCACATGCTGGTGCGCGGCGACGGCCCGGAGCGCATCCATGGCGAATGGTGGAAGAGCGACGGCGAACGCGACGCGATCCGCGACTATTTCCGCGTCGAGGACGAGAGCGGCGCCCGCTATTGGCTGTTCCGGCGCGGCGACGGCGTGGACCCGCGCACCGGCGATCTCAGCTGGTGGCTGCACGGCGCGTGCGGCTGATCGCAAGCAACAATGTTACAGATCGGCTAATCCGCGCTTGCGACTCGTGACATTGCGCGTCAATGTTTGTGCAGCGCACAATGAGCAGGGGCGGCTCGAGTGAAGAAGATCGAAGCGATCATCAAACCCTTCAAGCTCGACGAGGTGAAGGAAGCCCTGCATGAAGTCGGCGTCTCCGGCATCACCGTGACCGAGGCTAAGGGCTTTGGCCGACAAAAGGGACATACCGAGCTCTACCGCGGTGCGGAATATGTCGTCGACTTCCTGCCCAAGGTGAAGCTGGAAGTGGTCGTGGACGATAATCTTGCCGACCGGGTGGTCGAGGCGATCGCCCAGGCCGCCCACACCGGCCGCATCGGCGACGGCAAGATCTTCGTGCTGCCGGTCGATACCGTGCTCCGCATCCGCACCGGCGAACGCGACGCCGACGCACTCTAAGCCTTTCAGACGCCTTTTCTTCCGGGGAGACCGCACATGGCCGTCACTGCTTCCGACATCCTGCAGCGCATCAAGGACGAGGAGATCGAATGGGTCGATCTCCGCTTCACCGATCCCAAGGGCAAGTGGCAGCACCTCTCGATGGTTGCCTCGACCATCGACGAGGACCAGCTGACCGACGGCCTGATGTTCGACGGCTCGTCCATCGCCGGCTGGAAGGCGATCAACGAATCCGACATGATCCTGAAGCCGGACCTGGACGCCGCCTATGTGGACCCGTTCAGCGCGACGCCGATGATGATCCTGTTCTGCGACATCGTCGAGCCCTCGACGGGCGAACTCTACACCCGCGACCCGCGCTCGACCGCCAAGCGCGCCGAGGCTTATCTGAAGAACACCGGGATCGGTGACACCGTCTATGTCGGGCCCGAAGCCGAGTTCTTCATGTTCGACGATGTGCGCTTCGAGAACAGCTATTCGACCAGCTATTACAAGCTCGACGACATCGAGCTGCCCGGCAATTCGGGCCGCGAATATGAGAGCGGCAACCTCGGCCACCGGCCGCGCGCCAAGGGTGGCTATTTCCCGGTCGCGCCGGTGGACAGCGCCGTCGACATCCGCGGCGAAATGGTCTCGACTATGCTCGAGATGGGCCTGCCCTGCGACAAGCACCATCACGAGGTGGCCGCCGCGCAGCATGAGCTCGGCCTGACGTTCGGCACCTTGGTCGAGACGGCCGATCGCATGCAGATCTACAAGTACGTCGTGCACCAGGTGGCCCACGCCTATGGCAAGACGGCGACCTTCATGCCCAAGCCGATCAAGGAAGATAATGGCTCGGGCATGCACACCCACATGTCCATCTGGCAGGGCGGCAAGCCGCTCTTCGCCGGCAATGGCTATGCCGGCCTGTCCGACATGTGCCTTTACTATATCGGCGGCGTCATCAAGCACGCCCGCGCGCTCAACGCCTTCACCAATCCCAGCACCAACAGCTACAAGCGGCTGGTGCCTGGCTATGAGGCGCCGGTGCTGCTCGCTTATTCGAGCCGCAACCGCTCGGCCTCGTGCCGCATTCCGTATGGTGCCGGTTCGAAGGCGAAGCGGGTCGAGTTCCGCTTCCCCGACGCGCTCGCCAACCCGTACCTCGCCTATGCGGCGCTGCTGATGGCCGGGCTCGACGGCATCCAGAACCGCATTCATCCGGGCGAGGCGATGGACAAGAATCTCTACGACCTGCCGCCCGCCGAACTGGCCAATGTGCCGACGGTGTGCGGTTCGCTGCGCGAGGCGCTCGATGCGCTCGAGGCCGACATGGACTTCCTGCTGAAGGGGGACGTGTTCAATCGCGAGCAGATCGAAGCCTATGTCGAGCTCAAGCGCGAGGAAGTCGCCCGCTGGGAGACGACGCCGAGCCCGGTCGAGTTTGATATGTACTACAGCTCGTAAGGCTGGCGTGCCGCCAGCCGGTGAAGCGGGCAACGCCCCGCTGCACAGTGCTGTCGGCGGGCCTCGCCAGCAGCGGGGACCGACGGGGCGGCTTTGCCGTCCCGTTTTTTATTGCAGCCTGTGCCACCGCACACAGCCGAACCGCTTCTTCCCTGCGACAAGGACCGCAGACACAAGGAGAAGATCAATGACCACCAAGAAGACGCTTGTCGCTCTAGCTGCCGCCGCTTCGCTAAGCCTTTCGGGCCCGGCAGCGCAGCCATGCCGACCGGCTACTCCGCGCAGCCCGGCATCATCGCCATCCTGATCGGCCTGCTCCTGCCCGCCGTGCAGAGCGCGCGCGAGGCCGCCCGCTGACCTATCGCAGCCGCATCCGCACCCACGGCACCATGGCCAGCAGCGCGACCGACGCGACCACATAAGGAAGCGGCTCCCAGAGCTGGTACAGCCCCACGCCGATCGAAGGCCCGAGCACAAAGCAGGCGCCGTTGACCGACGTCGTCCGGCCGGCAACCGCGCCCTGCTCCTGCGGCTCGACCGCGAGCGACGCACCGGCGGTGAAGCCCGGCCGCAAAAATCCGAAGCCGAGCGAGGCGAGGCCGTAGGACACGGCGAGCATGTGCAGCGAGTGCGAAAAGCCGGTCATCACGCAGCCGATTGCGGCGATCAATCCGCCCCAGAGCGCCAACTCGCGCGGTGACAGCTTCAAATTGGGGATGAGTCCCCATTGGGCGAGCAAGGAAGCGCCGGCGCCGACCATTAGCACGACGCCGGTGCTCGCCGCTGCCTGAGCGGCCGAAAGCTGGAGCTGATCGATCACCAGGAATCCGATCGCCTGTCCGATCATCGCCTGAGCATGGCCGGTCACCAGCCCGATCAACATCCACGGCCAGATGCGCGGATCGGTGAGGCGCATCGGCGGACTGCGCTTGTCATCGGAGGCGGCGCGAACGCTGGCACCGGTCGGCTCGCCACCGATGGAAGGATAGCTGGTCGGGGCACCATAGGCCGTGCTGGGGCCATCATTGGGGAGGAGGCGCGCGGCCACGATCAGCACGCCCACACCGAACAGCGAGAAGACGAAGGCCGGTCCGGCGAGACCCACCACCGGCAGCATGAAGAAGGGCGCGAGTGCGGGGCCCAGGATCGTGCCAAGGCCGAAGCCGGAGCCGAGCAGGGTCAGGGCGCGGGTCCGTTCCTCGCGCGAGGTCGCGCCGGCGACGATCGCCTGGGCGGCCGGCGGCGCCGCAGCGCCGAACGTGCCGTAGAGCATCCGCGCGAGGATGAAGCATGCGAAGGCCGGGAGCGGGGCCAGCCAGCCGAGAATTCCGGCGGCAAGGAAGATGCCGCACAAGAAGACGGAGGAGCAAAAGCCGAACAGGCCAAGCAGCACCATCTGCTTGCGGCCCTGCCGGTCCGAACGCCGCGCCCAGATCGGCGCGGACACGACCCAGACGAGCGCCGAGACGGAGAAGGCGGCGGCGACAGCCGCGTCCGGCACTCCCAACGACCGGCCGATTGCAGGCAGCACGGACTGCAGGGCGGTGTTGCCCGCGGCGATCGTGAGCATGACGAGAAAGAGCAGCCGGAAGGGCGGCGCGGCACCTTCGGTCACAGCCGGCGTTGTCGTGCGCGATAAGCTCGGATTCTCCTCGGCCATGCGGCCGCGATAGATCAGAGCTTTCGCTACCGAAAGCGCGTTGCATGCCCGGTGCGGATTTGCGACGGGCGCGAAACGAACAAGGAAGGATGTGAATGCCCGCTTCCACCGCCGCCGAGCAGAGCGCCGCCGCGCGCCGCCGCGCCAGCCACCCGCTCGCCCTGTTCTTCAAGGGGTTCGTCAAGCATCCGGCGATGGTCGGGTCGATCATTCCTTCGTCGAAGGCGCTGGTGAACAAGGTGCTGGCGCCGGTCGCGTGGGATCGCGTGAAGCTGTTCGTCGAATACGGTCCAGGCGTCGGCACCTTCACGCGGCCGGTGCTCGACCGTCTCGGCCCGGACGCGACGCTGATCGCGATCGACCTCAATCCGGACTTTGTCGCCTATCTGCGCGCCGACCTTGCCGACCCGCGGCTGCGGGTGGTGCGGGGATCGGCGGCCGATGTTCGGCGCATCGTCAGCGATCTCGGCCATGAGGGAGCGGACTATGTGCTGTCGGGGCTCCCCTTTTCGACGCTGCCGCCCGGCGTCGGTGACCAGATCGCCGCCGAGACCGCGGCGGTGTTGGCACCCGACGGCCGCTTCCTCGTCTATCAGGTATCCGGCAAGGTGGGCGACTTCCTCGACCCGCATTTCGGCCGCATCGAGCGCGATTTCGAGTGGGTCAACGTGCCGCCGATGAAGGTGTTCTGGGCGAGCAAAGCCTAGCGGACGACACTCCGAACCTGGCTCATCAGGGCCAGCGGTCTGCCTTCGTCATCTTCGAAGAAGGCCATCCATTCCTCCGTGCCGTCCTCGTGCCGATGGATCATGTGCGGCGCGTGGGTGAACCGCACGCCCCGCTCCTCGAGCTCTGCCTTGGCGCCATGCAAGTCGGGCACGCGCAAATAGAGGATCGACTGGGATGGGGCGCCGCCCTCTTCCTCGGTGAGCATCAGCCGGACGCCGCCCAGATCGAAAAAGGCGAGGCCGGGAAAGGCGTAGAGTTCGGCCAGGCCGAGCACATCCCGGTACCAGGCCCGGGACGCCTCCGTGCTGCGGACGGTGCGCGCGACCTGACCGAGCAGAATATAGCTGTCCTCTTGAGCGCCCATCGCCATCCTCCGCATGCCGTGCATGGCGCTGCCCTTGACGACGCCGTCCCAGCGGCGCAGCGCGTGACGGTCGTCCAGGCCGAGCTTGCCGAGCGCGTTGCTGACGTGGAACTTGACGGCGTCGGCGCTGACGCCGAGCCGGGCCGCGATCTGCCGGTTCGTCATGCCGTGCCGCACCATCTCGGCCACTCGCCATTCGGCCGGCGAGAGCACATCGTCATGCCGTGGCCGGCCTGGTCCCCGCGTCGTCATGGATGCTAGTCTTAGCGCCAAGGCGGCGGCTTTTCCCTACCCGGCGCAGGCGATCGTCAGCGGCGATACCCCATCAGCACCTGAGCGCGGCGGGTCGGTTTGGGGGAGGTCAGCGCGAGCCACAGCGACCCGCCCACGCTGATCGGAGCGAGCAAGGCGAACGCAATCAACAGGGTGTCCATAGGGGCACCTTTCACTTGAGAAGATGGGCCGCCGGTTATCGGCCGCTGGCTGTTCGCAGCGGCGTCCGGACCACGGGCCCGGCCAGAATCTTGGTCTTGAACGACCGCGCGATGCCGGCGGCATCAACGCTGTTTGCAAACACAACGCGGGTGCCCACCGGATGAAGCGGCTCTATCGAGGTGATGCGGGCGCCCTTGCGGGTCGCTTCGGCACGGACATCGGCTTGGGAGACGGCGAGGTTCAAGGCTCTGCTCATGGCAATCCTTCCGGAAGAGGAGGTCACCAGAAGCACGCTACGACTGCGAGTGATCCTTAACGTATAGCATGGCTGCTCGCGATCGCAGCACGGTTTATTCAGGACCGCAGCTGGTCGTCCAGCGCTTTCGCCTGCTTTGCGGCAGGGCGAGCAGTGATGCGGGCGACATAGGCATCGAAGCTGGCGCGCTTCGGCAGGGTTCCGAACTGCGTGCCCCAAGCGAGGTGCGACCCGACATAGACATCGGCCGCGCTGAACCGGCCGCCCACCATATACTCGTTGGCGGCCACATGCCGGTCGAGCACGTCGACGACCTGATCGTAGGTGCCGTAGCCGACCATGGGCTGCTTCTCGGCGGGAATGTCGGTGATGCCGAGCGCCGCGCGGTCGATGATCGCCGCCTCGACCGGGCCTGCCGCGTAGAACATCCAGCGATAATAGGCGCCGCGCTCGCGGGCGGTCGGCGGCGGCGCGAGCTGCTTATCGGGAAAGGCATCGGCCAGATAGGCGCAGATCGCGGCCACTTCGGTCACCACCATCTCGCCATGCTTGATCGGGGCACCTTCCCCATCGGGTTGATGGCAAGATAGTCCGGCGCCTTCATGGTGGTGCCATAGTCGAGCACCACCGTCTCGTACGGCGCTCCCACTTCCTCAAGCATCCAGCGCACGATCGCGCCGCGGGACATCGGATTGGTGTAGAAGACGAGGTCGCTCATGCCGCACTCCCAGACTCGAGTCGTGATTAGAACATAGCAGGAACGATCAACTAGGCCAGATGCTGCTTGAAGAAGGCCAGCGTCCGCGCCCACGCGAGCTTGGCGGCCGCCTCGTTATAACGCTCGGCCGACGTGTCGTTGTTGAAGGCGTGGTTGGCACCGGGATACTCGTTGAGCGTCACCGGCTTGTTCGCAGACTGAAGCGCGGCCGCGAACGGACGCACCGTGTTGGCGACGCGCGTGTCTAGCTCCGGCAAGTGCAACATCAGTGGCACCGAAACCTTGGACGCCTCAGCCGCATCGGGTGCAGGACCATAATAGCTGACGGCGGCCGCCAATCCCGGCGCGCCTGTAACGGCGAGGCGGTTGACCATGGCGCCGCCCCAGCAGAAGCCGGTCACGCCGGCCTTCCGCCCGCCGAAACGGGTGAACACGCTTTGCGCGTCGCTGACCGTTGCGGCGAGATCCAGCGCGCCGATCATCGTACGCGCCTGATCCTGGTCGGCCGGGGTGCCGCCGACGGGCGCGAGCAGGTCGGGCGCGACGGCCCGGTAGCCTGCGAGCGCCACCCGCCGGGCGACGTCGCGGATGTGATCGTTGAGACCGCGATTCTCGTGAATGACGACCACCAGGGGCCCCGCCTTCCCCCGCGCGGGCTCGGTGACATAGGCGCTCATCGCGCGGCCGGGAGCGCTCTCCCACCGCTCGGTGCGCGTCTTGAGGCGCTTGTCGTCGGCAGGCACGATCGCGGCGGCGCCCGGCGCAGCAGCGATGGCGCCGACCAGCGCCTCGGCCGCGGCGGCGCTGCCGGCGAGCAGGGTCATGCCACGCATGAAGGCGCGGCGATCCCGGCCCTCATGCGTGTAGGCGTCGTAGAGCTCGATCGCGCGTTGGCGGGTTTGTTCGTCCACCTTCCCTTACCCTCGCCCGTCAGTTGGTGGCCGCTGCTGAGGCAGTCGGCTTGCGGTAGCGGTCGAACCAGGCGGTGATCGCCGCTGCCTTGGCCGCCGATTGCGAGGGGCGCACGGCCAGCCCGCCATGGCTGGCGCCAGGCACCTTCACCAGCATCGTCGGCACACCCTGGAGCTGGAGCGCGGAATAATATTGCTCCGCCTCGCTCACCGGCGTGCGGTAATCTTCCGAGCCGACGAGCACGAGCGTGGGCGTCTTCACATTGCCGACCAGCGAAAGCGGTGAGCGCGACCAGTAAAGCTGCGGGTCCTCCCACGGCTTTTTGCCGAACCAATAGCGCGTGAAGTAGGCCGGGTTGTCCGCCGTGAGCGCGAAGCTCGCCCAGTCGATCACCGGCTTCTGCGTGGCGGCGGCCTTGAACCGGTCGGTCTTGCCGATGATCCAGGAGGTGAGCACGCCACCGCCGGAGCCGCCGGTGACGAAAAGATTGTCCGGGTCGATCTGGCCAGTGGCGATCGCCGCATCGACCGCGCTCATCAGATCGTCATAGTCGCGGGCCGGATAGGTCTTGTCGATCTCGTTGGCGAAGGCCTCGCCATAGCTGGTCGAGCCGCGCGGGTTGACCGACAGCACCGCATAGCCCGCCGAGGCGTAGAGCTGATTGTCGGTCGAGAACCACGGCCCATAGGCCTGGTGCGGCCCGCCATGGATTTCTAGAATCAGCGGGTGCTTGCCGTTCGGCGCAGGCGTGGGCGGCAGCGTGAGCCAGGCGTCGATCGGCTTGCCGTCGAACGCGGAGACCGCGACCTTCTGCACCGCGCCCAGCGTCTTGCCCGCGAACAGGTCTTCGTTGAGACGGGTGAGCCGCCGCGTCGCACCGCCGGTTGCAAGCGCGATGTCGGACGGCCGCTGCGGACCGCCTGCGGTGACCGCCACGGTGCCGCTCCGGGACACGCTGAACTCGCCTCCGGCATAGGGCCGATCGAGCGCCGATCCGCTCAGCCCGTCGGCGACAGCGCGAATGGAGCCGTCCAACCCGACCCGGGCGACCTTCATCGCGCCCTGGTCGTCATGCTGGACATAGATGGCGCGGCTGTCGGCGGACCAGGTCGGGGAGCCGACCGCGCGGTCGAGCCGCGGCGTCAGCGCGCGCGGCGTGCCCCCGTCGCGCGGGATTACGTACAGCTCGTCGGCCTCATAGGCGCGCCCGGCATCGTCATAGCCGGTGAACGCGATCCATTTGCCGTCGGGCGAGACCACCGGCTCCGCTTCCGGTCCGTTGCGGCTGATGAGCGCCCGGATCGCACCCGTGTCGACGTTGAGCTCATGCAGGTCCGTGTTGATCGGTTCGAGCTGCCACTTATCCGAAAGGTTGGCACTGAAGATCAGGTGGCGACCGTCCGGCGTCCAGTCGATTGCGCTGTTGATCGGCGCCTTGGCGAAGGTCAGCTGGCGCGGCGCCCCGCCCTCGGCCGAGACCGAGAAGATTTGGGTGAGGCCGGGCTTCAGATAGCCTTGCGCGTCGTTGCGGTAGACGAGCCGATCATAGACCTCGAGCGGCTTGGCCCATTCTGCGCCCTCCGGCTTCTTTAGCGGCTTGCCAAGCGACGGAGCCTCGGCCGAGACGAGCATCGTATAGGCGAGCCGGGTGCCGTCCGGCGACCAGACGATCTGCGACGGCGCGGTCGGCAGGCCGGTCACGCGGGCGATCTGGCCGGTGCTCATCCAGCGTACGAACAGCTGCGGCGTACCGCCTTCTGCCGTCGAGACATAGGCGAGCCGCCGGCCGTCGGGGGACCAGCGCGGGCTGGTGTGCGAGCCGGGCCCAGATACCAGCGGCGACTGGGCACCGGTGCGGGTGTCGACCAGCCAGATGGTGGGACGCGCCCGGTCGGTCATGACATCGCCGGAGCGGCGCACATAGGCGACGACGCTGCCGTCTGGGCTGATCTGCGGATCGGTCGCGACCTCCAGGTCGAACAGGTCACGGCCTTGCAGCGTGCGACTCGGCCCGCCGGCTGGCTGGGCGAGCGCGGACACGGACGCGGAGATTAGCAGAAGGGCGGAGAGCGAACGGAGCATTGGCATCCTCTTGTCTTGGTTGCGCGCACTGTGACGCCGAGGCGGCGAAGCGCAAGCCCGATGCAGCCGGAGCGGGGTCTCATGCGTAGTGCGTGGTATCGCCGCCGTTCCGGAGTTTCGCGTGTCGCGTCCGCTTGCCCTGTTCCTGGCGCTCGCCGCCGCTCCCGCGCTTGCCGAACCGCTGCGCTTCGGTGGCATCAACGGGGCCGACGATCTTGCAGGCAGCTCCGAACTCACGGCGTGCCGGCCGACCACTGACGGGCTCCAGCGCTGTCAGCTGGCACGGCAGACCTTCGGCGGTCTCGAGATTGCGGGCAGCGAGGCGCTGCTGAACCGAACCGGACAGGTGCGTTCGCTACGGATCGACCTCGATCGGGCGGACTTCGAGCTCGCGCGGCAAATGCTCACTGGACGCTATGGCGCACCGCAGGCGAGCGGCTGGACCCGCTTCGACGACGGCGCGCGTATCGGCATGGCCCGGACCGCGCGCGCGACCGTGATCAGCTTCGACTTTCCGCAGAACAGCGCGGCCGGTCAGCCGAGCACCAGGCGCGCCGATTGGCTCTTGCCGGCGATGATCGGGCTGGGCTTGCTGCTCGGCTGGCTGCTTTTCCGCTTGCGGCGGGCGCAACCACGCCGGGCCGTTCCAGTCCGGGCACAGAGCCCGATGGCTCCCATGTCGATGCGCGAGACACTGGAGCGTCGATTGCGCGAGGGGCAGGAGATCCGCTTCTAAGGTCCCGAAAGGTTGGGGATTGAAGAGCGGCAGCCGGGCTAGGCGTCGTCCTGCTGGCCTTCCAGATCGCGGGCAACTTCGGGGCGGCGAAGCAGCGTATCGATGCGCGACGCCTCGTCGAAGCTTTCGTCCGGCAGGAATTTCAGCTGCGCCGAGAACTTCAGGTTCACGCGCTTGGCCACTTCAACGCGCAGGTAGCGGCTGTTGCGCTTCAGAGCGTCGAGCACGTCCTTCTCGTCCGCGCCGAGCAGCGGCTTCACGAACACCGTGGCGTGGCGCAGGTCAGGCGACATCCGCACTTCCGTCACGGAGACGCTGTGCGCCGCCAGCACCGGATCATGCACTTCGCCGCGCATCAGCACATCGGAGAGGACATGCCGCACCTGCTCGCCCACGCGGAGCAGGCGGACGGAGCGGGTCTCGGGGGTAGTAGGTGCAGCCATATGTGACCCCGCTTGCTTCGAGCGAAGTCGAGAAGCGTATCTCGACTTCGCTCGATACGAACGGTTGAAGCTATGTCTAGAGCGTGCGCTCGCGCAGTTCGACTTCGAAGGTCTCGAGGAAGTCGCCTGCCTTGATGTCCGTGAAGTTCTGGCTGAACGTCACGCCGCATTCCAGGCCTGCGCGGACCTCGGCGACATCGTCCTTGAACCGCCGGAGCGACGCGATCTCGCCCTGGTAGATGATGACGTCGGCACGCGTGATGCGCGCCTTGAGCGCCTTGCGGATGACGCCTTCGACGACCAGCAGACCGGCCGCCTTGCCGTGCTTGCCGGCCGAGAAGACCTCGCGGATCTCCGCACGCCCCACGACATGCTCGATCGCCTCCGGTCCGAGCTGGCCGGCCATGCCGGCGCGGATCTCGTCCGTGAGGTTGTAGATCACGTCGTAATATTTGAAGGCGACGCCATCGCGATTGGCGATCTCGCGCGCCTTCGCATTCGGCCGCACGTTGAAGCCGATGATCGGCGCGCGGCTGGCCGAGGCCAGCACGACATCGCTTTCGGTGATGCCGCCCACCGCCGATGACAGGATGCGGACACGAATATCCTCCGTGCCGATCTTGTTGAGCGCACCGACGATCGCCTCGACCGAGCCTTGCGTATCGGCCTTGACCACCACCGGATATTCGATCGCCTGCTTGTCACGCAGCGCCGAGAACATCGACTCGAGCGATGCCGGAGCCGAGGTCGTGCGCTTCTGCTGGATGACGCCGGCACGATAGGCGGCGACCTCGCGGGCGCGTGCTTCGTTCTCGACCACCGTCAGCTTGTCCCCGGCCCCGGGCACGCCCGACAGGCCGAGCACCTCGACCGGCTGGGACGGGCCCGCCTGCTTGATGTTACGACCCTTGTCGTCGACCATCGCGCGGACCTTGCCGCTTTCCGCACCGACCACGAAGATGTCGCCCACCTTCAGCGTGCCGCGGTTGACGAGGATCGTCGCGACCGGCCCCCGGCCCTTATCCAGCTGTGCCTCGATGACCGTACCTTCCGCCTCGCGGTCGGGGTTCGCGGCGAGTTCGAGCAGCTCCGCCTGGAGCTGGATCTTTTCGATCAGCTCGTCGAGATTCTGCTTCTTGAGCGCGGAGACTTCGACGTCCTGCACGTCGCCGCCCATCTGTTCGACGATGACTTCGTGCTGCAGCAGCTCCTCGCGGACCTTCTGCGGATTGGCCTCGTGCTTGTCGATCTTGTTGATCGCCACGATCATCGGCACGCCGGCCGCCTTGGTGTGATTGATCGCCTCGATCGTCTGCGGGCGCAGGCCGTCATCGGCGGCCACCACCAGCACCACGATGTCGGTCACGTTCGCACCGCGCGCGCGCATCTCCGAAAAGGCCTCGTGACCCGGAGTGTCGAGGAAGGTGATCTTGTCGCCCGACTTCACCTGCACCTGATAGGCACCGATATGCTGGGTGATCCCGCCGGCCTCGCCCTTAACGACATCGGTGCCGCGGAGCGCGTCGAGCAGCGACGTCTTGCCATGATCGACATGGCCCATGATCGTCACGACAGGCGGACGCGGCTGCAGCGTCTCGGGCGCGTCGACATCCTCTTCCGCCTGGATGTCGATGTCGGACCCGGACACGCGCTTGATGCGGTGCCCGAACTCGGTGACCATCAGCTCGGCCGTATCCTGGTCGATCGTCTGGTTGCTCGTGACGGGCATGCCCATCTTGAAGAGCGCCTTGACGAGATCGGCGGCGCGCTCGGCCATGCGGTTCGCAAGTTCGCTGACCGTGATCGCCTCGGGCACGACCACGTCGCGCACCTGCTTGACCTGGGGCTGACCATAGCCGCTCGAATGGGCACGCTTTTCCTTCTCACGCGCACGCTTGAGCGCGGCGAGCGAACGCGCGCGCGCGCCGTCATCGTCGGTGAGCGCGCGCGTGACGGTCAGCTTGCCGGCTTGGCGGCGATCGTCGGCACCCTTCGCGGCACGTGCGGGACGCGCAGGCGGCTCGGGACGACGCGGTGCCTGGACGGGTGTGAACCGGCGCGGTGCCGGTGCCGGGGAGGCAGCAGACCGCTCCTCCGGCTTTGCTTCCGGGGCCGGCGCGGCCTCAGGCGCTGCCGCGGCAGGCGCTTCGACCGCGGGTGCGGGCGGCGTTTCGACCTGCGGCTGCACGGGCGCATTGCGCGCCTCTTCCTCCGCGCGGCGCTTTTCTTCGGCGCGGCGGCGTTCCTCGTCGGTCGCCTGCTGGCGCTGCTCTTCCTCGCGCCGCCGGGTTTCCTCAAGCGCGTTCATCCGCGCTTCCTCGGCTTCGCGCAGCAGCCGCTCCTGCTGCTCGCGGCGCTCGAGCGGCGTCATTGGCCGGTTGGACGCGGGCGGCGGCGCCGGACGCGCAGCGGCAGGGTCCGGTGCGGGTGCTGCGTGAACGACCTCGGGCTCGGGCGTCGGCGTCGCTTCCACCTCGCCCGGGCGGCCGAGCACGCGGCGGCGCTTCACCTCGACGACGACGGTGTTCGAGCGGCCGTGGCTAAAGCTCTGCTTGACCTTGCCGGTTTCAACCGTGCGCTTCAGGCCCAGAGGAGCCCGCGCGCCCAGCTTCGGCTTATCCTTGTTGTCGATATCACTCATGAACCGTCGTCAGCCCTTCATTCGCAGCCTGTGCCGCGGCGCCGTCCGGCGCAGCAGCGGCGATTGAACCCTGCGATGCACTTCCGCAAGGACGTTCGCCCGAAACAAATCCGATAAACTCGTGCCAGCGGGTCAGCACTTCGCCCAACCGCCTTGCAGCCCCACCGTCGGTGGTCGCGATATGTACCACATTCTCGCGACCCAAGGCAGCGGACAATATGGTGCGGTCCGCGGCGATTACGAGGCCCCGCAGCGCCGATCCTTCCTCGTCACGGCCGACCCGCCAGGCCTGATCGAGCTTGCGGTTGCCGTCCTCGCCCGCGTCGTTGGCGTGAAGAAGCAACTGCACTCGGCCGCTGCGGGCCGCATCTTCGATCCGGTCGGAACCGGTGAGCAGCGTCCCCGCACGGGCCTCGAGGCCCAGCCGGTCGAGCGCCGCGCGCTCGAGCTGCTTTTCGATCTGCGCGGGCAGATCGGCGGGAATGACAAGATCGCGGCGGCGAAAGGCACGGCCGAGCGCGCCCTTGAACTTGCCGCCCTGCATTGCCTGTTCGAGCACACGCCGGTCGACGCCGAGCCAGGCGCCCCGACCGGGCGCCTTGGCGCGGATGTCGGGCAGCACCTCGCCCGTCGGCGACACGACCAGGCGGATCAGTCCCGCCCGATCAGCCTTCGCGCCGGTGAGCACACATTTGCGCTCGGGGCCGTCCTTGTCGGGCTTGTGCTCCGGCGAAGGCCGGAGCTCTGCGCGACTGACTGGTCCCGTCGCGACGGCGTCCACCGCTCCGGCCTTCGCCGGAGCACTGGGGTTGTGCTTCAGCTTAAGCTTTGGCCGTTCATTGGGAGGGTTCCGCAACAGCGTCCTCCTCTTCAAACCAATGGGCGCGAGCGGCCATGATGATCTCGTTGCCCTGTTCGTCCGTCAGGCCATAGTCGGCGAGGATGCCGCCCTTGTCCTGCTCGCGCTTGGGCGCCTGCTCCTCGCCGCGGCGACGCGGCTCGGCCTTCTTCTTGGCGACGAGCTCGTCCGTCGCGAGGTCGGCCAGGTCGTCGAGCGTCTTGATGCCCGCCTTGCCGAGCGTGACCAGCATCGCCTCGGTCAGGTACGGCATACTGGCGAGATCGTCCTCGACGCCCAGGCTCCGGCGCTCTTCGCGCGCCGCTTCCTCGCGCCGCTCCAGCGCTTCCTGCGCTCGGCTCTGCAGCTCGGCGGCGAGCTCCTCGTCGAAGCCCTCAATCGAGGCAATCTCGTCCAGCTCGATGTAAGCAACCTCTTCCAGGCTGGTGAAGCCTTCCGCGACGAGCAGCTGCGACAGCGTCTCGTCCACGTCGAGCTCGGTCTGGAACATCTCCGAGCGCTCCGCGAACTCGCGCTGACGCTTCTCGGACGCATCCGTCTCCGTCAGGATGTCGATCGCCTTGCCCGTCAGCTGCGAGGCCAAACGGACATTCTGGCCACGGCGGCCGATCGCCAGCGACAGCTGGTCGTCGGGTACCACCACCTCGATCCGGTCCTCTTCCTCGTCGATCACGACGCGGCTGACATTAGCTGGCTGCAGCGCGTTGACGACGAAAGTGGCCGTATCCGGCGACCAGGGGATGATGTCGATCTTCTCGCCCTGCATCTCCTGGACGACCGCCTGCACGCGGCTGCCCTTCATGCCGACGCAGGCGCCGACCGGGTCGATGCTCGAGTCGCGGCTGATCACGCCGATCTTGGCACGGCTGCCCGGATCGCGAGCGGCGGCCTGGATGGTGATGATGCCATCATAGATTTCGGGCACTTCCTGCGCGAACAGCTTCTTCATGAAGTCCGGATGCGCGCGGCTGAGGAAGATCTGCGGCCCCCGGTTCTCGCGGATCACCCGAAGGATCAGCGCCCGGATACGGTCGCCGACGCGGACCACTTCGCGCGGGATCTGCGCATCGCGGCGGATTACGCCCTCGGCGCGGCCCAAATCGACGACGACATGGCCGAACTCGACGCGCTTGACGACGCCGGTGATGATCTCGCCGACACGGTCCTTGAACTCTTCGAACTGGCGCTCGCGTTCCGCCTCGCGGACCTTCTGAAAGATGATCTGCTTGGAGGCCTGGGCCTGGATACGGCCGAACTCGATTGGCGGCAGCGGATCGACGATATAGTCGCCAACGCTCGCGCCCGCCTGCAGCCGCTGTGCGTCGGCGACCGAGACCTGCTTGTAGAGATCGTCGACCTGCTCGACCACTTCGACGACGCGCCACAGGCGAAGGTCGCCATTGTTCGGATCGAGCTTGGCGCGGATCTCCATCTCGGCGCCGTAGCGGTTCTTCGCCGCGCGCTGGATCGCGTCTTCCATCGCCTCGATGACGATGCCGCGGTCAATCAGCTTCTCCTTCGCGACCGAGTCGGCGATCGCGATCAGCTCGGCCTTGTTTGCGGAAACAGCGGCAGTTGCCATTTCAGTTACCCTTCCACGTCGATCTTGTCGGCGCCTTCAGTCGGCGCCTCGGTTTCAATTTCGTCTGCACCCGCGGCCGAGAGCGGCGCGGTTGCGGCGATCAGCTTGTTGGTGAGCGTCAGCTTGGCGGTCTTGATCCCGGCAAAGGGCAGCCGCGCCTCTCGTCCGTCCTTGGTCGCGACCAGCACCTCTTCGCCATCCACACCAATAAGGTCGCCGGTAAACTGCTTGCGGTCGCCCATCGGCTCGGCGAGGGTGATCCGAGCCTCGTGCCCGGCCCAATCGCTGAAATCCTTCAGGCGCGTCAGCGGCCGGTCGATCCCGGGCGAGCTGACCTCCAGGCGATACGCCGTCTCGATCGGATCGGCCGCGTCGAACACGTCCGACAGGCGGCGCGACAGGTCGGCGCAGTCGTCAATCGTCAGCTGGCGCGTATCCGGCCGCTCCGCCATAACCTGGAGCGTGGGGTCGGACGTGCCGCCGATCATCTGCACGCGCACCAGTTCGAAGCCGAGCGCTTTCGCCTCGGGCTCAATCAATCGCGTGAGAGCGTCCATATCGGCCAATCGGGTCACCTTGAACAAGCAAAGCCGTTCCGCGCCGGCGCCGCGTGGCACCAGCCTCAACTCCGTTACCGATGTCGAGGGAACATCGGCGATATAGACCTCCGGGCCTAGACTCACAAGGGCCGATTGGCGCCTCACGCGTTCCGGGCTAGGCGCACCGTCAAACCAACAAGACTCGGGAGTTCGCATATGCGCCTGACCCTCGCCGCCGCCCTGCCTGCCACCCTGCTGATCGCCTGCTCCGGCCAGGCCCAGTCGCCGCAACCGCGCGCGAGCACGAGCAAGCCGTTCCAGGTGACGCCGGTTGCGGATTTCGACAAGCCCTGGGCGATGACCTTCCTGCCGGACGGCCGGATGCTGGTGACGGAGAAGGAAGGCCGGCTGCTGCTGGTCAGCGCCGATGGCCGGACTCGCAAGACCGTTATGGGGACGCCCAGCGTCGACACGGCCGGACAGGGCGGGCTGATGGATGTGGTCCTGCACCCAGGGTTCGCGCAGAACCGGATGGTCTATCTGAGCTTCTCCGAGGCCGGGCCAGGGGGCAAGGGCGTCGCGCTCGCCCGCGGCGTGATGGAGGATGGCGAGGCGCCGCGTCTCACCAACGTCCAGACGATCTTCCGCGCGACGCCCTATGTCGAAGGCAACGGCCATTATGCGGGCCGCATCGCCTTCGGACCGGACGGCAAGCTCTACTTCACCAATGGCGACCGGCAGAAATTCACGCCAGCCCAAGACCCGAAGGCGACACTCGGCAAGGTGCTGCGCCTGAACGACGACGGCACGCCGGCGGCCGGCAACCCGCTCGCGGCCAAGGGCTTCCACCCGGCCGTCTGGTCCTATGGGCACCGCAACCTGCTCGGTATCGCGTTCGACGCCAAGGGCAATCTGTGGCAGCAGGAAATGGGCCCGCGCCACGGCGACGAGCTGAACCTGGTGCTGCCGGGCCGCAACTACGGCTATCCGCTTGCGTCGAACGGCGACCATTATCCGAACGAGCCGGTCGCCGATAAGAACATCCCCGATCACCGGCCAGGCGACGGCTTCGAGGCGCCCAAGGTGTGGTGGAACCCTGCCATCTCGCCTGCCGGCCTGATCGTCTATTCCGGCAAACTCTTCCGGGAATGGAATGGCGACGTGTTCATCGGGGCGATGAACACGCCTGGCCTGGTGCGGGTCGACGTGAACGGCACCAATGCAACCAAGGGCGACTTCTGGGACATGGGCGGCGCTCGCATCCGCGAGGTCGAGCAGGGGCCGGACGGAGCGATCTACGTGCTGGAGGACGAACGCGGCACGTCGCAGGGGCGGCTGCTGCGGCTGACGCCAGCGCGCTGATCTCTCCCTACAGTGCTCCTGCGCAGGCGGGAGCACTGGGGTGCGGTTGCCAATCCCCCGCGACTGCCATCCACACGGACACGGCCGCGAGCGCCGCCGTCTCGGCGCGCAGGATGCGCGGGCCGAGCGAGATCGGAACGGCTGGCTCCAGCCTGCGGATGGCCTCGCGTTCGGCAGGGTCGAAGCCGCCTTCGGGCCCGATCAGGATCGCGGCGGGTCCGCTCCGGCTGCGCACGGCCTCGATGAGCGGCATGCCCCCTTCCTCGTCCGCGAAGTAGAGCGTCCGGTCGGCCGACCAGTCGCGGAGCAAACGGTCGAGCGGCACCAGCTCCGCCAGCTCCGGCAAGGCTGTGCGCTCGCACTGTTCGGCGGCCTCGATCATGTGGGCCCGCAGGCGCTCGGCATTGAGCTTGTCGACTACGGCGCGCCGCGTGGCGACGGGCACCAGCCGCGCGACGCCCAGTTCGCTCGCCTTCTCGGCCACCCAATCGATCCGCCCGCGCTTGATCGGCGCGGCGCAGAGCCACAGGTCCGGCACCGCCTCCCGCTCGCGCAGCTTGGCGACGATGCGGAGGACGAGGTCGCGCCTGGCCGTCGCCACCACCTCGCCCAGCCATTCTCCGGTGCGGTCGTCGAACAGCTTGACCACGCCGCCGGCCTTCATCCGCATGACGGACAAGAGATAATGCGCCTGACCGCCTTCGATGCGCACTTCCTGGCCATCAGCGAGCGGCTGTTCGACGAAGAGGCGCGGCGCGCTCTGCGGCGGCCAGGCGGGGGTGGCGGGCATGTGATCTCCTATCGCCACCAAATACCGGCTTGGCTGAGCTTGTCGAAGCCCTGCCTTTCTGTTCACAGGGATAAGAAGAACAGGGCTTCGACAAGCTCAGCCAAGCCGGAGTTTAGGTGAAAGCCGATCAAGCCCTTCCCGACACCGAACATCAGGCGCTTGCCCGCACGGGCGGACTGCGGCCCTACATTCTGCTCGCACGGCTCGACCGTCCCATCGGATGGTGGCTGCTCTTCTGGCCCTGTGCCTGGGGCGTGGCGCTCGCCGGCGGTGCGTTCGCCCGCTTCGACCTGCTCCTGTGGATGTTGCTCGGCGCGATCGCAATGCGGGGCGCCGGCTGCGTCTATAACGACATCGTCGACCGCGACCTCGACGCCCAGGTGGCGCGTACGCGGGGTCGGCCGCTCGCCAGCGGAGCGGTGTCCATCAAAGCGGCCGTGGCCTGGCTGCTGATCCTTTGCGCTGTCGGCCTTGTCGTGCTGGTCCAGCTGCCGCTGCTCGCCGCGCTCATTGCTCTCGGCAGTCTCGCGCTGGTCGCGGCCTATCCTTTCATGAAGCGGATCACCTGGTGGCCGCAGGCCTGGCTGGGTCTCGTGTTCAGCTGGGGGGCGCTGGTCGGTTGGGCAGCAATCGCGCGCGAGGTCGCGGCGCCGATGCTCTTCCTCTATGCCGGCACGATCCTGTGGGTGGTCGGCTACGACACCATCTATGCGCTGCAGGACCGGGAGGATGATGCGCTGGTCGGCATCCGCTCTTCGGCGCTCCGGCTAGGCCGGCATGTGCGGAGCGGGGTCGCGATCTGCTATGCGCTCGCCTTCATTCTGTGGAGCGTGGCGGTCTGGCTGATCCGGCCGGAGCCGCTCGCCTTTGTCGCGCTCGTTCCGGCCGGGCTGCAGCTCGGGTGGCAGGTGCTCACACTCGACGCGAACGACGGCGGCGATGCTCTCATCAAGTTCCGCTCCAACCGCTTCGCCGGGCTGCTCGTGTTTCTCGCCTGCCTGACGGTGGGCACTGGCGCGGCCTGACCCGCGACCCTAAGTGCCACGGCAATGCTTGCCCTTGCCGACGCCCAATCCCGCCTCAATGACCTGATCGCCGCCGCTCGCAAGGCCGGCGCCGATGCGGCCGACGCTCTTTATCATGGCGACCGCTCGACCGACGTTCACGTCCGGCTCGGCGCGCTCGAGAATGTCGACCAGTCCGAAGGCGAGGAGATCGGCCTGCGCGTGTTCGTGGGCCGCCGCTCCGCGAGCGTCTCGGCTTCCGACCTTGCGCCCGGCTCGCTGCGGGCACTGGCGGAGCGCGCCGTCGCGATGGCGCGCGAGGCACCGGAGGATCTCTATGCCGGCCTCGCGCCCGAGGAGCGGCTGCAACGCGGGGCGGCTCCCGAGCTTGACCTGGACGATGGTCGCGAGCCCAGCCCGGCCGAACTCAAGGCGCGCGCACTCGCCGCGGAAGACACCGCACGGACGGTCTCGGGTGTGACCAATAGCGAAGGGGCGAGCGCCGCTGCCGGCCGCAGCCAGATCGCGCTCGCAACCAGTCACGGCTTTGCGGGGGCCTATGGAGCCAGCGCCCATTCGATTGGCGCGAGCATGCTGGCGGAGCGCGACGGGCAGAAGCAGCGCGACGGGGCTTGGCACTGGGTCCGCTACCTCGATGAACTCGATAACGCGGAAGCCGTGGGCCGCCTCGCGGGTGAGCGGGCAGTGGCGCGCCTCGGCGCCCGCAAGCTGCCCAGCGGGCCGGTGCCGGTCGTCTTCGATCCGCGCGTCGGCGGCTCGCTGATCGGGCATCTGCTCGGCGCGATCTCGGGCCCGGGCATCGCTCGGCGGACATCCTTCCTGCTCGACAGCCTGGGCGAGCAGGTCTTCGCCGACGGGATCACGATCGTCGACGACCCCCACCGGCCGCGCGGGCTGCGCTCGCGCCCGTTCGACGGTGAAGGTCTCGCAACGGAGCGCCGCGCGCTGATCGAGCGCGGTGTGCTGACCGGATGGCTGGCCGATAGCGCCTCGGCACGCCAGCTCGGCATCGAGCCGACCGGCCATGCCGCGCGGGGCGTCGGCGGACCGCCAGGGGTCTCGGCCAGCAACGTGCATATCGAAGCAGGTGCGGTGACGCGCGACGCCCTGATCGGCGGCATCAAGCGCGGCTTCTATGTCACCGAGTTGATCGGTCAGGGCGTGAACGGCGTCACCGGCGACTATAGCCGTGGCGCCGGCGGCTTCGTGATCGAGGACGGGCGGCTTGGGGCTGCGGTCGCCGAGGTGACGATCGCCGGCAACCTCAAGGACATGTTCAGCAACATGATCGCCGCGGACGATCTCGAGTTCCGCTATGCGGTGAACGCGCCGACCCTGCTCGTCGAAGGCATGACCCTCGCCGGTGACTGACTCGCGCCTCGATGCCGTCGGCGCCATCGCGGCCGAAGCGGGCGCGCTGGCACTCAGGCATTGGCAGGGCGACTATCACCGCTGGGAGAAGTCGCCGGGCGATCCGGTGTCCGAAGTGGATCTGGCCTGCGACGCGCTGCTGCGCGAGCGGCTATCGCAGCTGGACCCGGAAGCCGGATGGCTGTCCGAAGAGACGGCGGACAGCGCCGAGCGGCTGTTGCAGTCTAAGGCCTGGGTGGTCGATCCGATCGACGGCACGCGCGATTTTATCCGTGGCCGCACGGGCTGGGCGATCTCGGTGGCGCTGGTCGAAGGCGGCCGCGTGCTGATGGGCGTGCTCGATGCGCCCGCGCGCGGTCAGCAATGGCGGGCCGAGGCGGGCGGTGGCGCCTGGCTAAACGGCGAACGGCTGCGCGTGATCGATCGCGACGAGTTGCCGGGCGCGCGCGTGCCTGCCGACACGCTGCCGAAGACCGACGCCGACCTGATCGGCGTCAAGCGCCCCAACTCAATCGCGCTGCGGATCGGGATGGTCGCGGCAGGCGAGGTCGATCTGGTCGCGACGCTGCGCTGGGGTCGCGAATGGGACATCGCCGCCGCCGCTCTGATCGCGCAGGAGGCCGGCGCCATCGTCACCGACGCGCTCGGCCGCCCCATCCGCTTCAACTCGACAAGTGCCGAGGCCTTCGGTGTGCTGGCGAGCGTGCCGGGCATTCACCAGGCGGCGGTCCAGCGCCTGTTCGCGCGCGCGATGAAGGCCAGCGCCCGCTAGGGTGCGATTTCGATTGATTGTGCAAAGCTCGGCGGAGAGAGGGGCCGCATGGTGCGTCAAGGTCCCCGCTCCGCATTGCGCGACTTTCTCGAAAGCGAGGCCGCCGGCGGCCTGCTGCTGATCGGCGCTGCCGTGCTGGCCATGGTCGCGGCGAACCTGCCGACCACGCGCGACCTCTACGCGCATTTCGTTCACGCCGAGACCGGCCTGCTGCTCACCCCGAAGCTGGGCGTGATGACCGTGCATCTGTGGGTGAATGACGGGCTGATGGCCCTGTTCTTCCTGCTGGTCGGACTCGAGATCAAGCGCGAGCTGCTGGACGGGCAACTGTCACGCCCGGCCGACCGCATCCTGCCGATCGTCGCCGCGGCCGCGGGCATGGCGGTGCCGGCGCTTGTCTATCTGGTGCTGGCCGGGCCGGTAGACGGACTTGCGCAAGGCTGGGCGATCCCGGCGGCGACCGACATCGCCTTTGCGATCGGCGTGCTGGCGCTGCTGGGCAAACGCGCGCCGACCTCGCTCAAGCTGTTCCTGACGACCGTCGCCATCGTCGACGATATGGGCGCGGTGGCGGTCATCGCGGCCTTCTACACCGCCTCGCTGAACATCCCTGCCCTGCTCGGTGCCCTTGCGGTGTTCGGGGCCATGCTCGCGCTGAACCGCATGGGCGTAAACCGGCTCTGGATCTATTGGGTGGGCTTTGCGCTGCTCTGGTATTTGATGCTGCTGTCGGGGGTGCATGCGACGATCGCCGGCGTGCTCGCCGCGCTCACGATCCCGATCAAGCCGACGCCCGCCGCGCCGGATGCCGAGGATTCTCCCCTGCACCGGCTGGAACATGGCCTGCATCCGTGGATTGCCTATGCGATCGTGCCGCTCTTCGGATTCGTGAATGCAGGCGTGACGCTGGGCGAGGCGGACCCGTTCGCGTCGCTCCCGCTCGGCATTGCGGCGGGCTTGTTCATCGGCAAGCAGCTCGGCGTGTTCGGGGCGGTCTGGGCAACCGTGCGGCTGGGTTATGCCTGCAGGCCGGCCGGGGCGAGTTGGGCTCAGGTCTATGGCGTCTGCTTGTTGTGCGGCATCGGGTTCACGATGAGCTTGTTCATCTCTGACCTCGCCTTTGCCGGTCAGCCGCTTCTCATTGCGGAATCAAAAGTCGGCATTCTGGCCGGGTCGCTGCTCTCGGCGGTCGCAGGGTGGGCCGTGCTGCGGCTTACGGGACCGTCCGCCCAGCCGCGATGATACGCGCCACTTCTGTGAAGTCCGGCGCAATCGCGTGCACGCCGAGCTTCCTCAATCTATCAGCATGGCCGGGCAGGCAATGGCTGCCGGCGACCAGTCCGATGACATAAGCGCCGGACGCAACAGCCCCGGTTGCGCCCACCTCCGAATCCTCAATGATCACGGCGCGGCGGATATCGACGCAGATCGCGTCGGCTGCGTGCCAGTAGAGATCGGGCGCGGGCTTGCCGCGCTCGACATGCTCCTTGCCGCTATAGACGTGCGGCCCGAACACATCCTCGATCCCCAGATGGCGGAGGTGCGTGCGAATCCAGTGAGTGCTGCTGGATGAGGCGACGGCTTTCGGCAGCTCCGGTGCCAAGCCGCGAACGAAGGCGACCGCGCCCTCGACCTCTTGCAGGCCTTCCCGCAGCACGCGCGCATCCTCTTCCGCGCGGCTTTCGTAGAACTCCGGCGGCAGCGTCGCCCCGATCCGCTGCTCGATCGCGCTCAGAAAGGCGCGGCCGCTGAGACCGGTATAGTGGGTCAGCGCGTCTTTCAGGCTGGTCTCGAAGCCGAGATCGGTCAGCAATGCGGCCAGGTGCCGGTTGCCGGCCGCTTCGCTCTCCAGCAGCACGCCATCGAAGTCGAAGATGATGCCCTCGAAGCTCATCCGCGCGCGCCGAACAGCGCTGAGCCGACACGGACATGCGTGGCGCCCAGCATCACGGCAGTCTCGAAATCGTCGGACATGCCCATGCTGAGGAGCGGCAGGCCATGATCGCGCGCCAGCTTCGCGAGCAGCGCAAAATAAGGAGCCGCTTCGACGTTCGCCGGCGGCACGCACATCAGCCCTGAGATCCTCAGGCCCGCCTCCCTTGCCTGGGTGAGCAGAGCACTCAAGTCGCTGATGGCGCACCCGCCCTTTTGCGGTTCGTCACCAATGTTCACTTGCACGAACAGCGTCGGGCTGCGCTCGACCTTCGCCGTTGCGCGCGCGAGCGCCTCGACCACCGAGAAGCGATCGACAGAGTGGATGGCCTCGAACAGCCGCACCGCTGCCTCTGCCTTGTTCGATTGGAGCTGACCGACCAGGTGCAGGTCCGTGCCCGGGTGTGCCGCGCGCAGCTCCGGCCACTTCGCCTCCGCCTCCTGCACGCGGTTCTCGCCGAAGACGCGCTGGCCTGCCTGGATCATCGGCGCGATCACGTCGGCCGGATGGGTCTTGGAGACCGCGATCAGCGTCACCTCCCCCGGATCGCGGCGCGCCATTTTCGCGGCCTGTGCGATGCGGGTGCAGACCTGTTGAAGTCGTTCGGCTTCGGACATGGCGGCGCTATAGGCAGACCGATGACCCGCCGCCACCTCGCTCTGCCGCGCCTCTGGCTGCTCACGGACGAGCGTCAGGGTGAGGCACTGTGGCGCGCGCTGAAGCGTTTGCCGCGCAGCGCCGGCGTGATCGTCCGTCACTATTCGCTGCCGGAGACGGAGCGCCAGGCGCTCAGCCGCACGATCGCCCGGCGTGGCCATTTCGTGGCGTATAGCGGCAGCGAGGCGGCGGCCCGCAAGGGCCGCGCAAAGGCACTTTATGGTGCAGGCACGAAGCGGACCCGGCTGCCCCGTCTGTACCCGGTGCATGGCGAGCGCGAGATCGTCACGGCCGAACGCGCTGGCGCTGCGCTGCTGCTGCTTTCGCCTGTCTTCCCGACCCGGACGCACCCGGGCGCGAGAGCCTTGGGGCCGCTCCGCTTCAACCGGCTCGCGCGCACGGCCGGCACGCCCGTCATCGCACTCGGCGGCATGACGGGGCAGCGGTTCAGGCGATTGGGAAATCAGGCGGCAGGCTGGGCGGCAATCGACGCCTGGATCAGAACTTGATTGCGGTTCCGACGTAGACGGCTTGGCTGTCGCGGCGACCATCGTCGACGATCTGCAGCCGGTTACGGTCCTCGGCCTTGTAACGGACGCCCGCCGTCACATCGAGGTTGCGGGCGATCGAGTATGAGCCACCCACATCGAAGTTGTAGCTGCGCCCGCCGGTCAGGTTCGCCGAGACGGGATCGATCGGCCGATCCTGGCCCGCCTGGATGCGTGCGCTCCACTTCGGCGCGTTATAGCTGACGCCGACATCGAGCTTCTCGCGGCTGCCGGGCAGGCCGGCCATGTCGACGCGGGCGACTTCGCCGGACAGGGCGAAGCGCTTCCAGCCCACCGCCATGCCGAGATTGTAGGCGATCGGTGCGATGCTGACGGCCTGCGGAGTCGCGGTGACCCGGGTGCCGGTCGGCTTGGGCACGGCGGTTGCCGCCCGCACCGCGACGGTAACGGCCTGATCCTTGCCCTTGCCGCCCGCGGGCGTGAAGCGGAAACCGCTATTGGCCAGTCCCGCACGCGCCATCATCGCCGCGACGCGTGGGTCGGCGGCTGCCGGCGTGTAGGTGCCGATCCCGCCACGTGCGTTCAAGGAAACGGGCCGCTTCAGGAGCTTACGGGTGACATCGGAGGGCGCGCCGATCGCAGGCACGGCGAGGGCGATCGCGGCAATCGCCACGCTCCCCAAGACCATCCGTGTGCGACGCATCGGCATCGTCCGACTCTTCACCTCCCCGACTACAACTGTCAGTTAGCCATTCCGGGCCGGAGTCGCCAGTTGCAAGAGTCGAATCCTTGCAAGGTGTTGCACAACATCCACAGCCTGCTTGCCCGGCAGGCCCCAACCCCTATAACGGCGCCGAATTAACCGGCCCGTGTCCCCGAGGATAATACTGCATGTTCCGCCCGTCCCGCTTTGCTTTGTTGATCTCCTCCGCGCTGGCCCTATCGGCCTGCCAGGCGATCCGGGATGACCTTTCCAAGGGTTTGGGCGGCGGCAGCAGCGAACCGAAAGACCGCAGCAAGCAGGCGGACCTGGCCGCCTCCAAGGTCACGACAATCGGCGTCAACGCTTATCTTTGGCGCGCGGCGCTCGATACCGTCTCATTCATGCCGCTCGTTCAGGCGGACTCGAACGGCGGCGTGATCGTGACCGACTGGTATGTGAACCCGAACTCGCCGGCCGAGCGGATGAAGCTGACCGTCTCGATCCTCGACCAGGATCTCCGCGCCGACGCCCTGAAGGTCGCCGCCTCGCGCCAGATCAGCCAGGGCGGCACCTGGGTCGACGCGCCGGTTGCGGCCGCCACGGTCCAGAAGCTGGAAGACATCATCCTCACTAAGGCGCGAGACCTGAGGCGCGCTGCGTCCGGCCTGGAGTAAGGCCGGCCAGATGACAGAACGGTTCAACCCAAAGACGGCCGACGCGCGCTGGCAGAAGGTCTGGGCCGAGCGGGGCACGTTCTGCGCCCGCGACGATAGCCCCAAGCCAAAATCATACGTGCTGGAGATGTTCCCCTACCCCTCGGGGCGCATCCATATGGGGCATGTCCGCAACTACACGATGGGGGATGTGCTCGCCCGCTACCGGCGGATGAAGGGCATGGAAGTGCTCCATCCCATGGGGTGGGACGCCTTCGGCATGCCGGCAGAGAACGCCGCGATGGAGAAGAAGGTGCATCCGGGCGACTGGACCCGCGCCAACATCGCGACGATGCGCGACCAGCTGAAATCGCTTGGTTTCGCGCTGGATTGGAGCCGCGAACTCGCGACCTGCGAGCCGGATTACTACGGCCACGAACAGGCCCTGTTCCTGGACCTCTACGAGGCCGGGCTGGTTTATCGCAAGGAATCGGCGGTCAACTGGGACCCGGTCGACATGACCGTGCTCGCCAACGAGCAGGTGATCGATGGCCGCGGCTGGCGTTCCGGTGCGCTGGTGGAGAAGCGCAAGCTCTCGCAGTGGTTCCTGAAGATCACCGACTTCGCCGACGAGCTGCTCGACGGTCTGCAGAAGCTTGATCAGTGGCCCGACAAGGTCCGGCTGATGCAGGAGAATTGGATCGGCAAGAGCCAGGGCCTGCAGTTCCGGTTCAAGCTGTCGGATGGCGGCGAGGTCGAGGTGTTCACCACCCGGCCGGATACGATCTTCGGCTCCAGCTTCGTCGCGGTTGCGGCGGATCATCCGCTCGCGGCCAAGCTCGCGGAGACGAACCCGGCCGCTGCCACCTTTATCGAAGAGTGCCGCGCGGGTGGCACCACGGCGGCCGAGATCGAGACGGCGGAAAAGAAGGGCTTCGACACTGGCCTGACCGCCACACACCCGTTCGATCCGGATTGGCAGCTGCCCGTCTATATCGCGAACTTCGTGCTGATGGACTACGGCACAGGTGCCGTGTTCGGCGTTCCGGCGCACGACCAGCGCGACCTCGATTTCGCGCGGAAGTACGCGCAAACCGTCACCCGCGTCGTCTCGGACGGAGAGCGCACTGAGCCGAAGTTCGAGGGCAACGAGGCCTATGCCGGCCCGGGCGCGCTGGTGAACTCGCGCTTCCTCGACGGCCTTGATGTCGAAGCCGGCAAGCGTGCCGTGATCGGACGCGCGGAAGCGGAAGGCTGGGGCCGCGGCACCACCGTCTGGCGGTTGCGAGACTGGGGCGTGTCGCGGCAGCGTTACTGGGGCACGCCGATCCCGATCATCCATTGCGAGGCATGCGGCGTGGTGCCCGCGCCCAAGGACTCGCTCCCGATCGTGTTGCCCGAGGACGTCAGCTTCGACGTGCCCGGCAACCCGCTCGATCGGCATCCGAGCTGGAAGCATGTCGATTGTCCCAGGTGCGGCGCAGCCGCGCGACGCGAGACCGACACGCTCGACACGTTCGTTGATTCGAGCTGGTATTTCATCCGCTTTGCCAGCCAGCCCGGCGACAGGCCGTTCGACCGGGCGGTGGCCGAGAGCTGGCTACCTGTCGGCCAGTATATCGGCGGGGTCGAGCATGCGATCCTGCACTTGCTCTACGCGCGGTTCTGGACGCGGGCGCTGAAGCGGATCGGCCGTCTTGACGTCAGCGAGCCGTTCACCGGCCTGTTCACCCAGGGTATGGTCACGCACGAGACCTATCAGGCTTCGGACGGCCGCTGGCTGAGCCCCGACGAAGTTGAGGAACGGGACGGCAAGCTTGCCACGACGAGCGGCGAACCCGTGACGCTCGGCCGCGTCGAGAAGATGTCCAAGTCGAAGAAGAATGTGGTCGATCCCGCGCCCATTCTCGACAGCTACGGCGCCGATGCGGTGCGCTGGTTCATGCTGTCCGACTCGCCGCCGGAGCGCGATCTCGCCTGGTCGGTATCGGGCATCGAAGGGGCTTGGCGATTCGTCAACCGCGTGTGGCGGCTGGTGCAGAGTGTCGAAAGGGCCGAGGGCACAGACCCGGCGCTCGTCCGCAAGCGGCACAAGACGGTCGCAGGCGTGGCCGAAGACATCGAGGCGCTCGCGTTCAACAAGGCCGTTGCCAAGCTCTACGAGTTCGTCGGCGCGATTGAGAAGGCACAGCCCTCCTCCGACCGGTCGGACGCGATCCGCACGCTGGTCAGGCTGGTCGCGCCGATGATCCCGCATCTGGCTGAGGAAGCTTGGGCACAGTTCGGCGAGGCGGGGCTGGTCGCGGATGCAGAGTGGCCGGCTTTCGATGCGGCGCTGCTGGTCGAGGACGAAGTCACCATTGCCGTCCAGGTGAACGGCAAGCTGCGTGACACGCTCACCGTGCCGCGCGGTGAGGCGCGCGAGGCGCTCGAGGCCAAGGCGCTCGCCGCACCCAATGTGGTGCGGCTGCTGAACGGCGCCGCGCCCAAGAAGGTGATTGTCGTGCCCGACCGGCTCGTGAACCTCGTCGCATGATCCTGCGCCTCGCCCCCTTGCTCCTGCTCGCCGGCTGCGGGTTGCAGCCGCTCTATTCCGGCGGATCGGACGGGCAGGTCGCCACCGCGCTGGCGGGCGTCGAGGTGGCGCCGATCGAGGGGCGCAGCGGCTGGCTGGTCAGCAATGCGCTCAAGGACCGCATTGCCGCTTTGCCCGAAGGCGCTCCACGCTACCGGCTGGTGGTGGAGCTAAACGACAAGATTGAAGGCTTCGGCATCCGGCGCGACGACGCGATCACGCGCGAGCGGCGGACGCTGCGTGCCCGCTATCGGCTGACGGAGGCCGGCAGCGGCACGGTGGTGCTCGACGCAACGGCGGGATCGGACTCGGGGATCGACGTGGTCCGCTCGGAATATGCGACGATCGCGGCCGAGAACACGGCGCTCGAACGCCTGGCGCAGGAAGTCGCCGATCAGATCGTGGCGCGGCTGGCGCTCTACGCCCGCAACGCGCGGTGAAGGTGGCCAAGCGCCCGGAGATCGAACGGGCGCTCGACCGCCCCACGCTCCGCTGCTTCCTCCTTTACGGCCCCGACGAGGCGAGCTCGCGCGCGCTCGCCGATCGGCTAGCCAAAGCGGTGGGCGCCGACGCGGAACGCATCGACCTGGATGGCGCGGCCCTCGCCAAGGATCCGGCGCGCCTGGCGGACGAGGCCGCGTCCAGCTCGCTGTTCGGCGGCGCCCGCTACATCCTGGTGCGCGGTGGCGATGAGGCCACGGACGCGGTGGAGGCGCTGCTCTCCGCTTCGCAGGCCGGCAATCCTGTGGCAATCGTCGCAGGGGCGCTGAAGCCCGCGTCCAAACTGCTGAAGCTGGTAACCGGCTCCTCCGACGCGATAGCCTTTGCCAGCTACATGCCCGATGCGCGCGATGCGGTGCCGCTGGTGATGGGCCTCGCCCAGCCGCTGGGCCTGAAGCTCACGCCCGACGTGGCCCGGCGGGTCTTCGAGGCGGCGGCGGGCGACCGGGCGGTGATCGAGCGCGAGCTGGAAAAGCTGGCCCTCTTCGTCGGTGCCTCGCCCGAGAGCCCCCGCGCGGCCGATCAGGCAGCGCTTGATACGATCGGCGCGGGCGAAGGCGAGAGCAGCAGCGCCGTGCTGATCGACGCGGTGCTGACCGGCGCTGCGCGCGACGCGGTCGAGGAACTGAAGCAGCTCGCCGAGGCCGGCGAGGAAGGGGTGCCGCTGATCCGCCGTACGCTCGCTCGCCTGCTGCAGCTCGCCAGTCTGCGCGCGGATGCCGACACGAGCAGCGTGGACGCGGCGCTCGCCAGGGCGGGCAAGAGCATCTTCTGGAAGGAGCAGAAGGTGATCGAAGCCGAACTCCGCCGCTGGAGCTCGGCCGAGCTGGCACGGCTGGTCGAACGGCTGACCAATGTGCAGGCCAAGTTGCTCGCGCCGGCGACCGCGGGACCGGTGCTGGTGGCGGAAGAGCTGCTGACGATCGCGCGGGTGGCCGGGCGGCGGGGCTAACTTAGTGCTCCTGCGCAGGCAGGAGCCCTGCGGCATAGAGCGCAGCCTGTCCCGCAACGCTCCTGCCTTCGCAGGAGCACGACTATCTCAGCAGCTCACATTCCGGATCAAGGTGCCCCAGGAGCCGTCGCGCGGCGCGGCGAGCGAAGTCGAGCGTGGCGGCCTTGCGGCGAGGTGCCGGCACCAGATTTTCGGCGGCCTCGCGTGCGATCGCGGCGTCGTAGCGATCAGCGATGATCAGCCCCGCCAGCTCGGGCGAGAATGCGTCTGACTCGAAGGGCGAGAGGTCAAAGCCTTGCGGCACCGCCCAGAAGAAGCGGTCGCAATAGCCAAGATAGTCGCGCCACTTGCCGTCGCCGAGCAGGTCGGCGCGGGAGACCTTGATTTCGACGATGAGGATGCGTCCGCGTGCGTCCACGGCCATCAGGTCGGCGCGGCGGCCATTGGCCAGCGGCACTTCGCACAAGGCCGTGAAATCATGCCGGAGCAACAGCCGCGACACCCCGCGGGCCACATCGGCGGCGGTCATCGCAGACGGCAGACGGGCGGGATGGCTTGCCACCCCGCCCTTCTAGAACATGTCAGGAACGCTGGCTAGCGGCTCAGCGGTAGAAGACGTGGTTGCCGAGCGTGGCGACGCGCGTCTTGTTCCAGCCCGGCGAGACGCGCGTGGCGTGGAAGAACATGGCCTTGGACGCGCGGCTGTCCCAGCTGTCGTTCAGCTCGATCTGTGCGATCGCAACGGCTTCGCGCCAGGCGCGGCTCGCCTTTGCGATCGGCGGGAAGCCGCCCCCACGCACGAAATGGAACTGACCCTTCTGGAACACGACCTGGCAGATCGAGCTTGGGAAGCGACCGCCCGATTCGGCGCGGTTCTTGATCACCTCAGCCACGGCGAGCTGCCCTTCGAGCGGCTCGCCCTTCGATTCGAAATAGATGGAAGCGGCCATGCACTCCGTCTCGCGGTCCAGCGTGGCAGGCATCGCCTGCTGCGCGACCAGCTGAGCCAGAGAGGTGGCCTTCGGTGCTTCGACCGGTGCGGGAGCCGGAGCGGTCTCGGGAGCGCTCGCGTCGACTTCGACGGCAGGGAGCGGCTCAACCTGCGGAACCGGCGGCAAAACTTGTTCGTTGGAGATCGACGAAACGGCAGTGGTGACCGTCTCTGCGAAAGATGGGGCGCTTGCGACCCCGAAGGCAGTGCAAAAAGTCACAGCCGCGATGCTCGCGGCGCGGTAGATGGCGACCATAATTCGTTCGTACAGGGCGGTGAGTCGATCAACCGGAAGGCCCGCAAAACAACCGCGGCCGACCTGATCTTCCCCCCGACTGCGCTGTCGCTCGAAACGGCATGTCCGTCGCGGCGACCTGGCGCGTTGGTGTGCGACCTGCTTTCGACAGGCTGCTGCACTGCGTCAACGTTACGGCTATGTTTCAGCGGCGAACCGTTCGGCGTCCGCGATGTCCAGTTCAATCAGCCACAGATCCGGGTCTCTGGCACGCCGCCGCTCTATGTAGGAGTCGCGCTCCGAATCGGCCTCAACATCTTGGGGGCCGCACGGCGTCCAGCGATAGTGCCCGTCCAGATCGATGGTGCGCTCAAGCAGTGCCTTGACCTCGCCGCGGTCGGCGCAAAGGAGCAGGACCGCTCCCGCCATGTCGTCGCCGCGAGCGAGAACGGTCGCGAATCCGCCTTCAGCCCGCACGCGACGCATCAGCGCATCGACGGTCATGCGGCTGGTCAGGCGCGGCGTCATGCGCCCGCCGTATAGCCCTTCAGCGAAGAGAGCGGGATGCGCGAGCGCATGAAGGTGCCCGTGCCCCGCGCCGCCTCTTCGCCATCGGGCCCGATCAGCCTCGCATCGGCGACGAACACCCGGCGCTTGCCGCTCACCCAGCGCCCCTCTGCGATCACCGGTCCGGCGACGATCGGCTTGGTGAAGAGGAGGTTGAACGCAGTTGTCAGCAGGAAGCGATCGGTGACCAGGCTGTTCGTCGCGTAGAAGGCCGCGTCATCCAGCATCTTGAAATAGCTGGTGCCATGGGCGGCGCCGGCGGCGTGGTGCATGCTTTCATCCACGTCGAAGTGGATGCGGGCCAAGCCCTCCTCCAGGATCTCCAGCCGGGAGCGGAACAGCTTGTTGATCGGGGCGGCGGCGTAGAGCGACTCCAGCGCGCGGAAGTGCGAACTGGCGCCCGACTCAGGCGGCATCGCGGGTTTCGGAGCTCGCGAACAAGGCATAAAGCGCGTCGGGCGATCCGGCGCCCCGCAGCTTAGCGACGAAGCTGCGGTCGCGAAGCCGCCGGCTGACTTGCGCGAGCGCCTTTAGATGCTCGGCCCCCGCATCGGCAGGCGACAGGAGCATGAAGACGAGGTCGACTGGCATGTCGTCGATCGCGCCATAGTCGATCGGCTTCTCCAAGCGCACGAAAGCAGCACAGATGCGGTCAAGGCCTGGGAGACGGCCGTGAGGGATGGCCACGCCGCCGCCGAATCCGGTGGTCCCGAGCCGCTCGCGCTCGTTCAGCCGCTCCAGCACTTCCTTTCCGGAAAGGCCGAGGACCCGCTCCGCCAGATGCGACAGCGCGACGAACAGTGCCTTCTTATTGGCAGCAGGCAAGTCGGCCGAAACGGCCTCGCCATCGAGAAACTGGGTGAAGTCCATGGAAGAGTCCGTAGGGGCGCCGCGCCTTTAGCGCGTCGCCCCGCATTGTAAAGTAACCCGGGCTGACGGGTGGCTCAGGCGCGCTGGGGTTCGACCCAGCCGATCGTGCCGTCGCCGCGCCGATAGACCATGTTGAACACACCGGTGCGGCTGTTCTTGAACATGAGCGCGTTGGTGTTGCGCAGGTCCAGCATCATCACCGCGTCGGACACGCTCGCATCGGGCACGTCGACTCGCGTCTCGGCAATGATGGGCGGATTGTCCTCGACCGGCTCCTCATCGGCTTCAGCCTCGGGCAGGTGGAAAACGGTATAGCCGGCATCATCGAACGCGGCGGCGGCGGCCGCTGCCTGGCCGTTCCGATCCCGCAGCCGGCGCATATAGCGCCGCATCTGCTTCTCGATCTTGGCGAGCGCGTCCTCAAAGGCGGGCTGCGCCTCAAGGGCGCGGCTGGTGCCCTTCAGCACCACGCCGTTGGGCACATAGATAATGATCTCGCAATCGAAGCGGTGATCGTGCGGGCCCTTGCCGAAGGTCACCGTGGAAGAAATTGCGCGCGCATCATACTTGTCCGAGATCGATCGGACGCGGCTGTCAGCATGCTGTCGCAGCGACTCGCCTACATCCACCTGATGCCCAGAAACGCGCACGTCCATTGAAGCCTCCTTCTATATTGGCGAGGCGTCAGCCTTGGCGCCCCGCGCCCACTCAACCTCAAGCCGCCGCGGGCGTTCCCATCGACCAGACGGGATCGGTCAGCTGTGCAAGAAAGCGTGCATGTCGTTCCAGCTCGGCCGGCGACGCCGCATGCGGGCGTGCCGGGCGGATCGGCCGCGTGATATCGTAAACGATGGCGTCCTGCCTGACCGCCTCTGCGGCCGACGGCGCAGCACCGAGCGACAGTCCGATCTGCCGGCCGCCGGTCAGCTCGACATAGCATTGCGCGAGCAACTGCGCGTCGAGCAGCGCGCCATGCTTGACGCGGTGACTGCGATCGACGCCGAACCGGGTGCAGAGCGCGTCCAGGCTGTGCTTGGCACCCGGGAACTTGGTCCGGGACAGCGCCAGCGTGTCGATCATGCGTGATCGCGGGATATGCAGCCGCCCGCACTCGCCGAGCTCATAATTCAGAAACGCAAAATCGAACGCCGCATTGTGCGCAACGAGCGGGCTGTCCTCGAGAAAGTCGAGCAGTTCCTCGCAGACATCGCGGAAGAGGCGCTGGCCTGCGAGGAAAGTGTCGGAAAGACCATGCACCGCCTGCGCATCCGACGGCATGGGCCGTTCCGGGTTCATATAGGCGTGGAATACGCGTCCGGTCTCGACACGGTTGAACAGCTCCACACAGCCGATCTCGACCATGCGGTGGCCTTCGGAGACCTGGATGCCAGTGGTTTCGGTGTCGAAGACGATCTCGCGCATTACCCTTCGGCTATCGCGCTTCGGCGTTCCGGAAACAAGCGATCAGTTCGCGCACCTGGCGGCGGGTGTCCTCGTGCGGCACGCTGGTGTCGACCACGAAATCGGCGCGCGCGCGCTTCTCCGCATCCGGCATTTGCAGGGCGAGGATGCGTTCGAACTTCTCCGGGCTCATGCCGGGTCGTGCGAGCACCCGTGCGCGCTGCACATCCGCCGGCGCCGACACCACGACCACGGCGTCCAGTCCGGCGGCTCCGCCCTTTTCGAACAGCAAAGGGATGTCAAAGACGATCAGCGGCTCCTCGCGGTGCTCCCCCAAGAAGCTGCGGCGCATGTCGACCACGGCCGGGTGGACCAAAGCTTCAAGGCGGGCCAACGCAGCCTGGTCGCCCAGCACCTGGGCGCCAAGCTTCTGCCGGTCGACGCCGTCCCGGCCGGTGGTGCCGGGGAACACAGCCTCAATCTCTTCAACCAGGGCGCCGCCGGGCCCTTGCAGCTCATGAACTGCGGCGTCGGCGTCGAACACCGGCACGCCGGCTTCCTCGAACATCGCGGCGACCGTCGACTTGCCCATGCCGATCGAGCCGGTGAGACCGATGATCTTCATGCCGCCAGTAGCGCGCGCAGCTCTTCGTCATGCTGGCGCGGCGGCTCGGCGTCGAAGAACAGCTCGAAAGCCAATGCGGCCTGGCCGATTAGCATGTCCAGCCCGTCCACCGTCTCCAGCCCGCGATCCTCGGCTGCCTGCAGCAGTGCCGTCTGGAGCGGCGCGTAGACGATGTCGTAGACGACTGACTCTTCAGGCAGGGGCGAGAGGTCGAGCTCGAGCGGCGCCTGACCCGTCATGCCGAGCGTGCTTGCATTGACGAGCAATGCGGCAGGCGGAAGCGGCGCCTCCAGCGGCAGGACCTTGCCCTTCAGGCCGAAGCTGGAGAGGAGCGCCGCCGCCTTGAGCGGCGTCCGATTGAAGATCGTCACCTCGCCCACGCCGACCCGCGCCAAGGCGAACAGCACCGCCCGCGCAGCGCCTCCCGCGCCGATCACCGCGACGGGCTCGCCGCTGAGCTCGAGACCGGAGATCGGCGACCAGAAACCGGCTGCGTCGGTGTTGGTGCCGGCGATTGCGCCGGACTCGTCTCGAAACACCGTATTGATCGCGCCGATGCTCTCCCGAATACCGCCGGGGTCGGGCACATGGTCGAGCGCTGTCACCTTGTGCGGCACCGTGATGTTGCAGCCGCGCCAGTTCGGATCGTCGGCGCGCGCCTCGAAGTAACGGCCAAGCGCGTCCGCACGCACCTGGTGCGCCCGATAGTCGCCGGACAGCCCCAGTCGCTCCAGCCAAAAGCGATGGATGAGCGGCGACTTGGAGTGGCTGATCGGATCGCCGATCACCTCGGCGAATGGCGTCATGATAGAAGCACTCCGCGCACCCGCAGATAGTCGAGCAACGGCAGCAGCGGCAGCCCGATCACCGTGAACTGACTCCCCTCGATGCGAGCGAAGAGCTGCGCGCCGGGCCCCTCCACGCGGTAGACGCCAACGCACCAGCGCGCCTGCTCCCACTCGCGGTCGAGATAGGCGTCGATAAAGGCGTCGGACAACGGCCGGACATGCATCGTGACACGATCGACGACACGCCAGACCGCCCGTCCTCCTTCGGCGATCACGGCGGCGCTGTGAAGATAATGGCGGCGCCCTGATAGGGCGCGAAGATGCTCGGCCGCCTCCTCCCGACTCTCGGCCTTGTCGAGCGTGCGGCCGTCCTGCAGCTCCACGACGCTGTCGCAGCCCAGCACCAGCGCGCCGGGGTGCAGGCCGGAAACCTTCAACGCCTTCAACTCGGCGAGTGCGTCGGCCAGGTCGCGCGCCTTCAGGTGCTCGCCGCGAAGGCTCGCCTTGGCCGCCTCTTCGTCCACGCCCGGCGACATCGCCTCGAACGGCACGCCGGCAGCTTCCAGCATGGCGCGACGCCCGCTCGACTGCGACGCCAGGATCAGGCGCATTGCCGCCGTTCGTTGCACAGGTTGATGATCGCCGCCGCCGTTTCCTCGATCGAACGCCGCGTCACATCGATCACCGGCCACCCATTGTCGGCGAAGATACGGCGGGCGAACGCAACCTCGCGGGTCACCGCCTCCTGGTCGACATAGTCCGTTTCCGGCGCCTGGTTGAGAGACAGCAGCCGGTTGCGACGCACCTGCACCAGCCGGTCGACGCTGGTCGTCAGGCCCACCACGAGCGGGTGCCGCAAGCTGAACAGGCTCCTCGGCGGCGGCGACTCGACCACCAGCGGGATGTTGGCGACCTTATAGCCCCGATTGGCCAGATAGATGGAGGTGGGCGTCTTGGAAGTCCGGGAGATGCCAGCGAGCACGATGTCCGCCTCCTCCCAATTCTCCCAACCAACCCCATCGTCATGCGCGATGGTGAACTGTATCGCCTCCACGCGCGCGAAATAGGCAGCGTCGAGCGCATGCTGGCGCCCTGGGCGCGCCATGGCGGTTTGGCCGAGAAAGTTGGACAGAGCGTGTGTCACGGGGTCGAGCGGGGCGACGGCAGGAAGCCCCAGGTCGCGGCACCGCTGCTCGAGCGTCCGCCTTGTGTCGGCATTCACCAGCGTGAACAGCACCAGGCCGGGGTTCTGCGCGATCTCCGACAGGATACGATCGAGATTGGCGCCCGAGCGGATCATCGGCCAGAAATGCTTGATCGTTTCGACGCCCTCGAATTGCGCCAGCGCGGCCTTGGCCATCACCTCCAGCGTCTCGCCGGTGGAATCGGACAGGAGATGGAGGTGCAGCCGCGTCGTCACCTGCACAGTCCTGTGGAAAAGCGAACGGACAGGCAAGCGGAAGCTCGCGGGGCTTGGATCCGCACCCGAAGACCGGCTCGGCGCCAACATCCCCGTCCACAGCCGCATAATTCCGCTCCTCCCCTGTGGATTGCGGGGAGGACGCGCGCGACTCGGGAACCTTTCGCGATTTGCTCAGAGTCAAATTGTTGGCGGCTGACGGCAAACCGCTTAAGTCCCCGGCTCGGGCACCCCTACTATCTCCATCATCCTTTTCTAGAATCATAAGAGAGAAGAAGAGATGCGATCTTTACTGAGCGTGTTGAGGGGTGAGCGGGCCGATACGCCGCCGATCTGGCTCATGCGCCAGGCGGGCCGGTACCTGCCCGAATACCGGGCTATGCGCGCTGAGAAGGGCGGGTTCATGGCGCTCGCCACCGATCCGGTCGCCGCGGCGGAGGTGACGTTGCAGCCGATCCGGCGGTTCGGCTTCGATGGGGCGATCCTGTTTTCGGACATTCTGATGGTGCCGTGGGCCCTGGGGCAGGACCTGACCTTCGGACCGGGCGAGGGGCCGCGCCTGGTGCCCATCGTGGACAGCCGGGACGCGCTGGAGCGGCTACAAAATCCCGATCACGAGAAGCTGCGGCCGATCTACGAGACCGTCGAACGGGTTGTCGCCGCGCTGCCGGCCGAGGTGACCATGCTGGGCTTCGCGGGATCGCCCTGGACGGTGGCAACCTACATGATCGCCGGGCAGGGATCCAAGGACCAGGCGGAGGCGCGTCAGCTCGCTTATGCCGATCCAGGGCTGATGAAGGCGCTGGTCGACACGATCGAGCGCCTCACGGTCGAGTATCTCGCCAATCAGCATAGCGCCGGCGTCAAGGCCGTGCAGCTGTTCGACAGCTGGGCCGGCAGCCTGTCGCCACAGCAGTTCGAGACATGGGTGATAGAGCCCAACGCCCGGATCACGGCTCGCTTGCGCGAGCGTTGCCCGGAGCTCGTGGTGATCGGCTTTCCCAAGGGGGCGGGGGGCAAGCTGCCCGCCTATGCGCGTGAGACGGGTGTGGACGCGGTCGGGTTGGACGAAACGGTCGATCCTGTCTGGGCCGATCAGGTGTTGCCGAAGGGAATGCCCGTTCAAGGCAATCTCGATCCCCTGGCGCTGATGGCGGGCGGGGCGGCGCTGGAGGAGGGCATTGACCGGGTGCTGAACGCATTCCGCGAGCGTCCGCACGTCTTCAACCTGGGCCACGGGATCGGGCAGCACACGCCGATCGCGCATGTCGAAGCCCTGATCGCACGCGTGCGGGGCTCCTCCCGATGATTGGCCTGCTGGGCGTCGGCTATGATTGGGTACGCGCCGGGCACATCATTTTCGTGATCTTCTGGATGGCCGGCCTGTTCATCTTCCCGCGCTACCTGGTCCACCATCAGGAGGCGCTTGATCGACCGGAAGAAGCGGGGGCCTGGGTCCACCGCGAGGCCATGCTTCGAAAAATGATCCTGACCCCGTCGCTGGTCGTCACCTGGGTGCTGGGTCTGCTGCTCGCCACATCGGGCGGCTGGTGGAGCTGGGGATGGCTGCACGTGAAGCTGCTTCTTGTCCTGTTTCTCAGCGGCTTTCATGGCTGGGCGGTGGGCTATTCGAAGCGGCTCGCGAAGGGCGAAGCGCGCTGGACCTCACGCCAGCTCCGCGTGCTGAACGAAGTGCCGGCGCTCGCCATCGTCTTCATCGTTTTCCTCGTGGTGCTGAAGCCGTTCTAATCGCGCGGGGCTGCTTGACTCGCCCGCAGCGCAATCCTAACTCGCGGCGCACCGGCTTGGCCCCGTCCGGGGTCGACCGCCTTCCCACGATCGTTGCAGTTCCTTTCCGATCGCTTGCCAAGCCCGAAAACCGAGTCGCACCCCATGCATCTCAAAGACCTGAAGAAGAACACGCCCGCCGAACTCGTCGAGATGGCGGAGCGGCTGGGCGTCGAGGGCGCGTCGACGCTGCGCAAGCAGGACCTGATGTTCGCGATCCTCAAGGCCGAGGCCGAGAATGGCGAGCAGATCATGGGCGAGGGCACGATCGAGGTGCTGCCCGACGGCTTCGGCTTCCTCCGCAGCCCCGAGGCAAACTATCTTGCGGGTCCTGACGACATCTATGTCTCGCCGAACCAGGTGCGGAAGTTCGGCCTTCGTACCGGCGACACGGTCGAGGGCGAGATCCGCGCCCCGAAGGATGGCGAACGCTATTTCGCGCTGACCCGTTTGATCCAGGTCAATTTCGACGATCCCGACGCGGTTCGGCATCGCGTCAATTTCGATAATCTGACGCCGCTCTATCCGGAGCAGAAGTTGCGGATGGACCCGCAGGATCCGACCGTAAAGGACAAGTCGGCGCGGGTAATCGACATCGTGTCCCCGCAGGGCAAGGGGCAGCGTACGCTGATCGTGGCGCCGCCGCGGGTCGGCAAGACGGTGATGCTGCAAAACATCGCCAAGGCGATCACCGACAATCACCCGGAAGTCTTCCTGATCGTGCTGCTGATCGACGAGCGGCCGGAGGAAGTGACCGACATGCAGCGCTCGGTGCGCGGCGAAGTGATCTCGTCAACCTTCGACGAGCCGGCGACGCGGCACGTCCAGGTGGCCGAAATGGTGATCGAAAAGGCCAAGCGCCTCGTCGAGCACAAGAAGGACGTGGTGATCCTGCTCGACTCGATCACCCGCCTCGGCCGCGCCTACAACACGGTCGTGCCGTCGTCGGGTAAGGTGTTGACCGGCGGCGTCGATGCGAACGCCCTGCAGCGGCCGAAGCGCTTCTTCGGCGCCGCCCGCAACATCGAGGAGGGCGGCTCTCTCTCCATTATCGCGACCGCGCTGATCGACACCGGCAGCCGCATGGACGAGGTGATCTTCGAAGAGTTCAAGGGCACCGGAAACTCCGAGATCGTGCTCGACCGGAAGGTGGCGGACAAGCGCATCTTCCCGGCGCTGGACGTCGGCAAGTCCGGCACCCGCAAGGAAGAGCTGCTGCTCGACAAGGGCACGCTCTCCAAGATGTGGGTGCTGCGCCGCATCCTCATGCAGATGGGCACCACGGACGCGATGGAGTTCCTGCTCGACAAGATGAAGGACTCGAAGACCAACGAGGACTTCTTCGACTCGATGAACTCGTAAGGTGAGTCGGAGAGTTTCGCGCCCGTAACGGGTTGCCGGGCACCCAAGGCCCGCTTACGCGTTAGCGCGACATGATCGACATACACGCTACCCTCGCCGCAGCCGCACCGACCGGCATGTGGGACCAGATCGTCGCCGACTTCGCCAATATCGGATCGCCGTCAGCCCTCGCTGCCTTCGGGCAGGTGCTGATGATCGACATCATGCTGGCCGGCGACAACGCCATCGTGGTGGGTGCGCTGGCGGCCGGGCTGCCGGCGGACCAGCGCCGGAAGGTCATCCTGATCGGCATTCTGGCAGCACTCGTGCTGCGCGTGTTCTTTGCGCTGATCGTCACCCAGCTGCTGCAAATCGTCGGCCTTGTGTTCGTGGGCGGCATCCTGCTGCTGTGGGTGTCTTGGAAGATGTATCGCGAGTTGCGGCCCCACGGCGCGAGCGGCGGATCGCCCGAGATCGAGGGTGACGAGCATAGCGGCCTCAAGCCCGCCAAGAGCTTCGCAGCGGCGGCTTGGGCCGTGGCGGTCGCCGACGTCAGCATGAGCCTCGACAACGTCCTGGCCGTTGCCGGTGCCGCCCGCGATCATCCCGGCATCTTGATCGTGGGCCTGATCCTGTCGGTGCTGCTGATGGGCGTGGCCGCCAACTTCCTGGCACGCGTCATCGAGAAGTATCGCTGGATCGCCTGGATCGGCTTGGCGGTGATCGTCTATGTCGCGGCTAAGATGATCTACGACGGCTGGATCGACCCGAGCGTGGGCATCGGGACGCTGTTCACCTAATCACCGTTTACTCTGGGCGAAGTCGAGAAGCGTATCTCGACTTCGCTCGATACGAACGGATTACCCCAGATGCTCGGCGAAGAACGCTTCCGTCCGGCTGTCGGCGAGCTGAGCGGCGTCTTCCACCCGGCGCTTGCCCATCTCGGCGGCGAAGCCGTGATCCAGGCCCTCATAGTCGTGAAGTGTCACTTTCGGGTGATCGTCGAGCCCTTCGTGCATCGCCTTCTGCACGTCGGGGCCGACGAACCCGTCGGCTGTTGGAATATGAAGCATCAGCGGGTGGGCGATCGCATGCTTTTCGCGCAGCAGGCCGTCGATGCCGACGCCGTAATAGCCGACGCTCGCATCGATATCGGTGCGGGCTGACGTCATGAAGGCGAGCCGACCGCCCAGGCAATAGCCGACGCAGCCGACCTTACCGATGCCGCCGAGCCGCTGCCGGGCGGCGCGGATGGTCGCTTCGATGTCACGCACGCCCTTGTCCTGGTCGAAGCGGCCCATAAGGCTAAGAGCCTGCTGGAACTGCTCCGGCACGTCCGGATCGAGCTCGACCCCCGGCTGCACCCGCCAGAACAGGTCGGGCGCGAGCGCGAAGTAGCCAAGCTTCGCCCAATGGTCGCACTTGCGGCGAATGCCTTCGTTGACCCCAAAAATCTCCTGGATGACGATCACGGCCGCCTTGGGCGTGCCCTCCGGCTCGGCGGAGTAGACGTTGAAGTGGCCGTCATGGTCCAGAGTCTCGATGTCGATCATCATAGCAGCCATCCTTCCGCGCGTTCGTGTTTGAGGAGCCAGATCTTGGTCGCCGGGCCGTGGCCGCCCGAATAGTGGCCGAGTGCGCCACCGGTCGGCAGCACGCGATGACAGGGCACGATGATCGGGAAGCGGTTGGTCGCGCAGGCCTGCCCGACGGCCCGGGCGCTCGCGCCGGAGCGGGTAGCAAGCTCGCCATAGGTGGCAGTCCGGCCGAAGCTGATGCCGCAGATTGCATCGCGCAGCTTGGGACCCTGGCCGGTCGTGGCGTGGGCCAGCGGAAGATCGAAACTCTCCAGCCCTCCCGCAAAATAAGCTTGGAGCTGGCGCTCGGCTTCCATGAGCAGGGGATTGGATGAGCTTGGGCCGGTGCCGCCGATCCTAATGCCGGTCACTCGATCGCCTTCCGCTTCGACGCGCACCGGCCCGATCGGTGTTGCGATCATTATGGCGGCGGGCGCATAGACCATGGAGGAAGCGGTAAAGCGGGGACGCGATGAAGATCAATGTCGAAGTGGATTGCACGCCGGAAGAGGCGCGGCGCTTCATGGGCCTGCCGGACCTGTCGCCCGTTCACGACGCTTATGTCGCGCAGCTCGTGGACACGGTGAGGAATGGCGTCAGCTCCGACGCGCTCGAGACGATGATGAAGAGCTGGGGGCCCATGAGCGATGCCGGCTTCAGGCTTTGGAACCAGCTGATCGAGGGCATGGCCGGCCGCAAGGGGTGACCGACACGATCTTCGCGCTGTCGAGCGGTGCGCCGCCGGCGGCGATCGCGGTGGTGCGGATCAGCGGACCCGATGCTCTGACGGCCTTGGGCGCCCTGACGATTGTTCCGGCAACGCAGCGGCGGCTGGAGCTCCGGACACTCAGGGATCGTGCCGGCGGGGTGCTGGACCGGGCCTTGGTGACCTGGTTCGCCGCCGACGCCTCCGTGACGGGCGAGACTCTTGTCGAGCTGCATCTGCATGGCGGGCGGGCGACCGTCGCGGCCGTGCTGGGAACGCTATCGGAGCTGCCGGGCTTGCGGCCCGCGCGGGCCGGGGAGTTCACCTGGCAAGCGTTTCGGAACGGCCGGATGAGCCTCGTCGATGTCGAAGCTTTGTCCGACCTGCTGCGAGCAGAGACTGAGACGCAGCGGCGGGCGGCGCTCGCGGGAGGCGGGCTGGCGAGGCAGGTCGAGCAATGGCGGCAGGACGTGCTGCTGCTCTCGGCACTCGTTGAGGCACAACTCGACCAGTCGGACGAGGACGACGTGCCAGCGGATCGCTCGCGCATCGACGCGCTCGCGGGCAAGCTGTTCGACGAGATGGCGGCCATGCTCGCTCGACCTGGCGCGGATCGGCTGTTCGACGGCGTGCGCGTGGTCTTCGCCGGGCCGCCGAACGCGGGTAAATCAAGTCTAATCAACACTTTAGCTCAACGGGAGGTGGCGATCACGTCGCCGATCGCGGGCACCACCCGCGACGTGATCGAGGCACCGGTGCAGCTTGGCGGCATCGCCTTTGTGTTGACCGATGTCGCGGGCCTCCGCCAGGCCGCGGCTGATCCGATCGAGGCGGAGGGCATCGCGCGGGCCTGGGCTCGTCTCCGTGCGGCCGACATCGTGGTGTGGATGGACGCGGGCGACCCCCCGGCGATCGACGTCAATCGTCTCGTACGCGTGCACCCGAAGGCTGACTTGGAGGGTGACGGAGTTGGCTTGAAGGTGTCCGCAGTAACGAACGAAGGAGTGTCGACGCTAATCGATGAGTTGACCACCCGGGCAGTTCGCTTGCTCCCGACCGAGGGCGACGCGGCCTTGACGCGCCGCCAGCGCGATCATCTTCGTCACTGCTGCTATGCGCTTCGGGAGTTCGTGGAAGAGACGGACGAACTGCTCGGCGCCGAACATCTTCGTGTAGCCCGGTCGGCGCTTGATGACCTGACTGGTCGGGCCGGCACAGAGGACATGCTCGACGCGCTATTCGGCACTTTCTGCATCGGTAAGTGAACTGTTCCACGTGGAACAGTTTGACAGGTCTGCCCGCCGCACCAATTAGGCGGCCATGTACGACGTGATCGTCATCGGTGGCGGCCATGCGGGCTGCGAAGCCGCAGCAGCGTCGGCGCGCGTCGGCGCGCGAACCGCGTTGGTCACGTTCGACCGGCGCACGCTTGGCGCGATGTCCTGCAACCCGGCCTTTGGCGGGCTCGGCAAGGGGCATCTGGTCCGCGAGGTCGACGCGCTGGACGGGCTGATCGGGCGCGCGGCGGATCAGGCGGCGATCCATTACCGCATGCTGAACGCGTCGAAGGGATCTGCGGTTCAAGGCCCCCGTGTGCAGGCGGACCGGGCGCTCTACCGGGACGCCATACAGGCCATGCTGGCAGAGCAGCGGGGCCTGGATATCCTCGAAGCCGAGGCGGAGAGCCTGATCCTTGCGGATGGGCGGGTCGCAGGTGTCCGGTTGCGGAACGGAGCAAGCCTTTCTGCCGGCGCAGTGGTGCTGGCAACTGGCACCTTCCTCAACGGAAAGATGTTTCGCGGGCGCGCGACCGATCGGGGTGGCCGGGTCGGCGAGGCGACAGCCGAGCGGCTTGGCGAGCAGCTCCGGGGTCTCCGCCTTCCGATGGGGCGCCTTAAGACCGGCACACCCCCGCGCTTGGATGGACGGTCAATCGACTGGGCGGCGCTTGAGCGCCAGCCCTCCGGCAATGGCGCCTGGACGATGTCCGCCCTTACCCGGGGGAGGACGCGGCCGCAGCTGGCTTGCTTCATCACGCGAACGACACACGCCACCCATGAAGCGATCAGGGCGGCTCTCCCCGAGTCACCGCTTCATTCTGGGGCCATCGAGGGTCAGGGCCCCCGATACTGTCCCTCGATAGAAGACAAGGTGCAGCGCTTCGGGGATCGCGACGGGCACCAGATCTTTCTTGAGCCCGAGGGCCTCGATAATCCGCTGATCTATCCAAACGGGATATCGACGTCCCTGCCGATCGAGGCGCAGGCGGCGTTCCTCCGCACCATCCCAGGGCTTGAGCAGGTCGTTATCGCCCAGCCAGGCTATGCCGTGGAATATGACTATATCGACCCACGCGCGCTCGATCCGACCTTGGAGCTGCGGGCCGTGCGAGGCCTGTTCTTCGCGGGCCAGATCAACGGTACGACAGGCTATGAGGAGGCGGCGGCGCAGGGGATCGTCGCAGGCATCAACGCCGCGCGGCGCAGCGGCGGGGCGGCTCTGGCCAGCTTCGATCGGGCGGACAGCTATATCGGTGTCATGATCGACGACCTGACGCTACAGGGCGTGACGGAGCCCTATAGGATGCTCACAGCGCGTGCCGAGTATCGGCTCAGGCTGCGCGCCGATAATGCAACGGAGCGGCTGACACCCGTAGGGATGGAGTTGGGCTGCATCGGTTCTGAGCGCGCCCGCTACGCACGAGACCGCCGCGGTGCGCTCGACGCCATCGTGGGCCTGCTGCAGCTTAAGCTTCGTGCGACTGCGGTCTCGCCGGACCTGCGCGACGGTGGCCGGGCGCGCAGCCTATCCGAGTGGTTGCGTTTCGGTGGAGTGGAGCCGCGCCAGGTCTTGGCCGCGGAGCCTCGCCTGGCTCAGTTCGAGCCCGCCCTGCTGCAGATCGCCTTCGATGATGCGCGTTACGCACCGTATTTGGAGCGGCAGGCGGCGGAGGTGAAGGCGATTCGATCGGCAGGCCGGGCGCCCATGCCGGCCGATCTCGACTATCGCTCCGTGGCCGGGCTCTCGAACGAGATGGTTGAGCGGCTTGAGGCAGCGCGGCCTGTCGATCTCGAGAGCGCATCTCGTATCCGTGGAATCACGCCGGCTGCTCTGGCGGTGATCTTTGCCCATAGTCGGAGGCGCGCCGCTTGACCGAGGACGGCGCGCGTGAGTGGATCGCGCAGCGTTATGGGGCGGCCAGCTTGGCAAGGCTGGAACGCTTCGTGGCACTGCTGCTTTCCGCAAATGCCGGACAGAACCTGATTAGCAAGTCGTCTGAGCCGCATATCTGGGTGCGCCACATCCTCGACTCGGCGCAGTTGGAGCGGCTCGCGCCCCAGGCAGCGAACTGGCTCGACATCGGATCAGGTCCCGGCTTGCCCGGGCTTGTCCTTTCCTGCTTGGTCGAGCGGCCGATGCTGCTGGTCGAACCGCGCCGGAAAAGAGTCGAGTTTCTGATCGATACGGCAGCGGCTCTGGGGTTATCTCATGTGCGGATCGAGCAAGCGCTGGTCGAAAAGGTGAGGGGCGGTCCCTTCGGCGCGGTCACCGCGCGTGCTGTTTCAGCGCTCGATACGCTGTTCGCATCCACAGTTCGGCTCACAGATGTGTCCACCATTTGGGTATTACCGAAGGGGCGGAGTGCGGAACAGGAACTGGCCGTGGCTCGCGCAGCGTGGCAAGGTGTGTTCCACGTGGAACAAAGCCTCACGGACGCGGATGCACGCATCATCGTCGCGCGAGGGGTGGAGACCCGCTCATGATCTGTGTCGCCGTCGCCAATCAGAAGGGCGGAGTGGGGAAGACCACCACCGCGATCAACGTCGCCACCGCGCTGGCGGCGATAGGCTGGCGCGTGCTGCTGATCGACCTCGATCCGCAAGGCAACGCCTCGACAGGACTGGGCGTCACGCACTCGCAGCGCGGTGCGAACAGCTATGACCTGCTGACCGGGCAGGCGGAGCTGAGTAACTGTGTCGTCCCAACCAAGGTGCGCGGTCTGGACGTGGTGCCGGCAACCGTGGACCTCTCCGGCGCCGAGATCGAGCTGGTCGAACTCGACCATCGCACGCACCGTCTCGCCCGGGCGCTCGACGGTGCTGTGGCCGCGCGTTGGGACATCTGCCTGATCGACTGCCCGCCTTCGCTCGGCCTGCTGACCGTCAACGCAATGGTCGCAGCCGACTCGCTGTTGGTGCCGCTACAGTGCGAGTTCTTCGCGCTCGAAGGGCTCAGCCAGCTCCTGCAGACGATCGACCGTATTCGCGCTGGCTTCAATCCGGGCCTGTCGATCCTCGGGGTGGCGCTTACCATGTACGACCGGCGCAACAACCTCACCGAGCAGGTCGCCGACGATGTGCGCACCTGCCTGGGTGACAAAGTGTTCGAGACCGTCATTCCTCGCAACGTCCGCCTGTCCGAAGCGCCGAGCTACGGTGTGCCGGCGTTGATCTACGACCATCGCTGCTCCGGCTCTGAGGCCTATATGGCGCTCGCCCGCGAACTGCTCGGCCGTCTCCCTGACCTGAAGAGAGCCGCATGACCGAACCTGCCCGCAAGCGCCCGACCGGACTCGGCCGCGGCCTCTCCGCCCTGCTCGGCGAAGCAACGCGCGAGGAACCGGTCACCCCGGGCGGCGAGCGCTCGGGCAACGTCCGTATGGTCGCCGTCTCCGAGTTGGAGCCGCACCCCGAGCAGCCTCGACGCTTCTTCGATGAGTCGGCCCTGGACGAACTGGCCCGTTCAATTGAGTCGCGTGGATTGATCCAGCCGATCGTGGTGCGTCCGCATCGCGGCGGCTACCAGATTGTCGCCGGCGAGCGACGCTGGCGCGCGGCGCAGCGCGCGCGGCTTCACCAGGTCCCGGTGATCGTCCGCGAGTTCGACGAGGCGGAGACGCTGGAGCTCGCGCTTGTCGAGAACATCCAGCGCGAGGACCTGAATGCGATCGAGGAGGCGGAAGCCTATTCGAAGCTGATCGAGCGGTTTGGCCACAGCCAGGAAGCGCTCGGCCGTATTGTCCATAAGTCTCGAAGCCACATTGCTAACCTTCTGAGATTGCTTGATCTTCCGTCAACTGTTCGGGCGATGGTGGCGGAGGGCAAGCTTTCCATGGGCCATGCACGCGCGCTCATCACCGCGCCCGATCCGGAGAGTCTGGCACGCCAGGTGGTGGATCGCGGCCTGTCGGTGCGCGAGACGGAGCGGCTGGCGCAGGGTGCCCGGCCGGTCCGTCCTCGAAACGGGGCCGCCCCCAAGACCAACGATGCCGACCTCGCTGCGCTGGAGACCCAATTGGGTGACCTGCTCGGCCTCAGGGTCAAGATCGCCTATGAGGGCGGAGCGGGTGCGGTGACTCTCAACTTCTCGAGCCTCGATCAGCTCGACATGATTTGCCAGCGGCTGACGGGTGAGCGCATCTAGTCACCCGTCATTGCGAGGAGCGTAGCGACGCGGCAATCCAGGTCTGGGTGCGGCACTGGATTGCTTCGCTGCACTCGCAACGACGATCGCCTATTTCGGGCCCGAGATGCCCTTGCGTGCGACGGGCTTGATCTCGTCCATCAGCTTGATGATCGCCTCCGATCGGCCGTCTCGCACGGCATAGTCGCGCGCCGACATGCCGCTTGCGATATCGCGCTTGGCGGCATCCGCCCCCTGCGTCAGCAGCAGCCGCGTCATCGCGACATCCCGGCGCTGCACCGACATGATCAGCGGAGTCTCGCCCAGGCTGTTCGCCGCGTTAATCTGGGCGCCGCGTGCGATCAGCAGGCGCGCGGCGTCTAGATTGCCGAGCCGTGCGGCCAGCATCAGTGGCGTGTTGCCCTGGCCGTCCTTCAGGTCGATGCGCGCGCCCTTCTGAATCAGGAAGGCAAGCCAGCTCATGTCCCGTTCTTTGACCACGATGTGAATGCCGCGCTCGCCGGTCGTGCCGTCGGGCGTGTCGATCAGCGTCGGGCTGCCTTTGCCGAGAAGATCGGTTGCCTTGGCACCGTCGCGATCGCGCACGGCCTTCAGGAAGTTGTAGCTGTCGGAGAACTGCGCAAACGCCGGCGTCGAGGCCGCCAGCAGTGCGACAGAGAGAAAAGCGCGTCGAAACGTCACGGGGCAACCCACCTACTCTTGATTGCGGCGGGTTAGCACAGCATTTCTGCCGGTGCGATGAACTTCGGAATTCTTGGGGTAATGGCGGCCTTGGCGCTCGCTGCCTGCAGCCGCGGCGACGCGCCGCCGCTCGAGGGCGCGCGCATCGGCGGCCCCTTCAAGCTCGTCAATCAGGAGGGCCGCCCGTCAACCGACCAGGACTTCGCCGGCAAGTACCGGCTGATGTACTTCGGGTACACCTATTGCCCCGATGTCTGTCCCGTTGACCTGCAGAAGCTGATGGCGGGCTATGCGGCGCTGGAGAAGTCGGCGCCTGAGACCGCCGCGAAAATCGCTCCGATCTTCGTCAGCGTCGATCCGGACCGCGACAAGCCACCGGTGCTGAAGCAATATGTCGCAGCCTTTCATCCGAAGCTGACCGGCCTCACCGGCACGCCCGAGCAGATCGCGACGACCGCTAAGCGCTATGCGATCATCTATTCGAAGGAGGGCAAGCTCGGCGCGTCGGACTATCTCATGAACCATAGCCGGCTGGCCTATCTGTTCGGGCCGGACGGGAAGCCGATCGCCCTGGTGCCGCATGACGGCACGCCCGACCAGATTGCCGCCGAGCTGAAGCGCTGGGTCACGTGAGCGGGCGCTATTGGGAAGATACGCCGCTCGATCAGCTCGACCGTGCGCAATGGGAGTCCCTCTGCGATGGATGCGGCAAGTGCTGCGTCCACAAGCTGGAGGACGAGGTCACCGGCGAGCTCTTCCCGACCAACGTCGCCTGCAAGCTTCTCGACCGGGAGAGCGGCCGCTGCTCCAACTATCGCCACCGCCGCGCCTTCGTGCCCGAATGCGTGCGGCTGACCCCCAAGCTCGCGGCAACGCTCGAGTGGCTGCCCGAGACCTGCGCCTATAGGCTGCGCGCCGAAGACAAGCCGATCCCCGAGTGGCACCCGCTCGTGACCGGCGATCAGGAATCGGTGCATAAGGCGGGCATGTCGGTCAGGGGTTGGACGATTTCGGAAACCGATGCCGGCGAGCTTGAAGACCATATTCTCGAGCCCTGAGCCCCGCTTCGGGGGCAAGCCGCTGAAGGTTCTGCGGCATGCGTCCGCACGCGTGATGCGGCTGCGAGTCGATCCACGCGACGGGGCGGTCCGGCTGACGCTGCCCAAGCGCGCCTCGCTCCGTGCGGCCTATCGCTGGGTCGAGGAACAGCGCGGCTGGGTCGAGGCACAGCTGGATGCATGTACCGCTGGAACGCGGCTCGTTCCCGGGATGACGGTCGAAGTCGCGGGCGAGGCGCTGATCCTGGTCCATGATCCAGCGAGCCGCTCCGTGCGGCGCGCGGGCGCCGTCCTGCACGTCGGCGGCGCTCCGGAGATGTTCGAGGCGCGCGTGCTCCGCTGGCTGCGCGCCGAAGCGCTGCGCGTTCTGGACGCGGAAACCCGCGCGTCTGCGACCAAGGCTGGCGTCAAGGTGGCGCGTGTGTCGGTCAGCGACACACGCTCGCGCTGGGGCAGTTGCTCGGCTTCCGGCGACATCCGCTACAGCTGGCGCCTGATCCTCGCGCCCGACTTCGTGCGTCGGGCCACGGTCGCGCATGAGGTCGCCCACCGCGTGCACATGAACCACGGTCCGGCGTTCAAGGCCTTGGAACGCACGCTGCTTGGCGAGAACCCCGCGCCGGCACGCGCGTGGCTGCGTGCGCATGGCGCCTCACTTCACAGATATGGCCGCTCCTGAGGCGAGGGTGGCGGTTCGCGCCGCCGCTCGCGAACCACGGTCGGCGGTGGCGGCAGCGGTTCGCGCGGCTCGCGGCCAAGGGCCCGATCGTAGAACTCCTCGTCCAACTGCTCCTCGTCGGCGGGCGCCGCCGGCTCGTCATAGGGGCGCGCGTCCGGGGGGACCGGATTTCCGGCATCGTCCGTCAGAGTCGGCGTGCCGGCGTGCGGCTCGCCGAAATAAGCCTCGGCATCCGGCTCGAGCTGCCATTCGGGGAGTTTCACTTCGGTCTCGAACTGTTCGACAGGGCGCTTTGCCACGGCCACGCGCATGAAGTCGGCAAAGGCGCGCGCCGGAGCCGTGCCACCTTGCAGGCCGGGTACCGCGCGTGAATCGTCGCGGCCCATCCACACGCCGGTGGTCAATCCGCTGGAGAAGCCGACGAAATAGCCGTCCTTGTTGCTGCTGGTCGTGCCCGTCTTGCCCGCGACCGGCCGGCCGAGGTTGGCCGCGCGGCCCGTTCCCGCAGAGACCGCGCTCTGCATCAGGTCGGTCATCTGCGCGGCAACCCAGGGCGCGACCAGCACGCGCGAGGTGTCCGCCTCGTGCCGGTACAGGACGCGATTGTCGGTCGTGGTCACGCGGGTAATGCCATAAGGCACGACCGCAATGCCCTTCGACGCTACGGACGCGAAGGCGCGAGTCATGTCGATCAGCCGCACGTCGGAGGTGCCGAGCACCATCGACGGGTGCTGGTTGATCGGCGTGGTGATGCCGAAGCGCCGCGCCATGTCCGCCACGGTCGCGGTGCCAACGTCCTGGCCGATCTTCGCCGCAACCGTGTTCACCGAGTAGGTGAAGGCAGTGCGCAGGTTGATCGACCCGGAATAGCGGCCATTGTTATTGCGGGGGCTCCAGCCCCCAATCGTCACCGGACTGTCCACGACCGTGTCGTCGGGCTTGTACCCGGCCTCCAGCGCCGAGAGGTAGACGAACAGCTTGAAGGCGGAGCCCGGCTGGCGCGTGGCCTGGGTCGCGCGATTGTAGATCGAGGTGACGTAATCCTTGCCGCCGATCATTGCGCGCACCGCGCCGTCGCGGTCGAGCGAGACGAGGGCACCCTGTGCGTTGCCCGGCACATTCTTGCGGATCGCCGCCTGAGCCGCCTTTTGCATGCCCGGATCGAGCGTGGTCCAGACGTCGAGCGGCTCGATCGTCTCGTCGATCAGGGTCTCCAGCTGCGGGAGCGCCCAGTCGGTGAAGTAACGAACGCTATTCTCGTTCGCGTCCTCCGCGAGGCGGATCTTCACCTGCTCGGCAGCACTGGCCTCGGCCCGGGTGATCACGCCGTTCTCGACCATCGAGTTGAGCACCACCCCGGATCGACCAATCGCGGCCTCTGCATCCGCTGTCGGCGAATAGCGCGACGGAGCTTTGACCAGGCCCGCGATCACAGCCGCCTCGGCGAGGCTCAGCTCGTTGCCGCCATGGCCGAAAAAGCGCCGGGACGCGGCGTCGATGCCGTAGGAGCCGCCGCCGAAATAGACCTTGTTGAGATAGAGCTCGAGGATCTGGTCTTTCGAGAATTTCCGCTCCATCGCGAGGGCCAGCAGCCACTCGCGCGCCTTGCGGCCAAAGGTACGCGTGTTGGTCAGGAACACATTGCGGGCGAGCTGCTGGGTGATGGTGGAGCCGCCCTGCGCCCAATAGCCGCGATCGAAGCGCACCTTGACCGACCGCGCGATGCCGATGGGGTCGACACCCAGGTGCGAGCGGAAGCGCTTGTCCTCCACCGAGACCATCGCATCCTTCATCACCTGCGGGATCTCGTCATACGGGATCCACTCGCCATAGCTGGGACCGAGCGAGACCAGCACCGAGCCGTCGGCGGCATGGACGCGGATCATCTGGCCGTTCGGCGAGGATTTCAGCTCGGAGAAGGTCGGCAGGCTGGAGGCTTGGAGATAGACGGCCACGACCAGCGCCACGAGCGTGACCAGCGCGCCCGAGCCGCCGATGATCAGCAGCCGCCGGAGCCAGTTGGAGCGCCGCGGCGGCGCCGCCATCGGCTTCTTGAGGTTCGAGCGCTGCGGAGGAGGTGCCATTGGGGTGCCAGCGGTCTAGTGGCTAAGCCCCGCTGTCACAAGGATGAACGAGCCGTCAGCCGTCCTTCGGCTCGAAGTCGAGCGAGACGCTGTTGATGCAATAGCGCAGCCCGTCCGGACCGGGCCCGTCGGGAAACACGTGCCCGAGATGGCCGTCGCAGCGGGCGCAACGGACTTCGACGCGGCGCATACCGTAGCTCACATCCTCATGCTCCGTCACGGCATCCGGCGCGAACGGGTGGGTGAAGCTCGGCCACCCAGTGCCTGAGTCGAATTTATCGTCGCTCATGAACAGGTCGGCGCCGCAGCCCGCGCAGCGATAGGTGCCGGCCTGCTTGTTGTCGTAGAGCGCGCCGGCAAAGGCGCGTTCCGTGCCGGCCTCGCGCAGCACATGATATTGTTCGGGGGTCAGGCGCTGGCGCCATTCGGACTCGGGCAGGTTAAGCTTGTCCATGGACGTGAATGTGGGGCGCGCGACGATGACGTCAATGCGTCACGCGTGTGACCTGTGCGAGGAGCGTCGCCAGACCGGGCGCGAGCCGACCGAGGCCGACCAGCAGTTGCGCGGACGCAGGCCGCTCGGCCGCCGCGAGGATGGTGCGCGCAACGATGATCGGTCGGCGGGTGCGCGAGTGAAGATCGCGCTGATAGCGCTCCGCCGTCCAGCCCCCGGCGATGGCAGTGGCGGCGAGGGTGCCGCTGGCCAGCGCGATTCCCATGCCTTCGCCGGCGAGCGACGGGATGACTCCGGCCTGGTCGCCGAGCCTGAACACGCCCGCAGTGGTCGCGGCCGTGCGCCAGCCATAGGGTACCGCGGCGATGGCATCGATGTCCGCCGTCTCGCTCAGCCAGGCGAGCCGTTCCCCAAAGGCAGGCAGTTCCTCACCGATTGCCTGAAGCAGGGCGAGCGGTGTGCCTGCCTCTGTGAGTCGCGACTTACGGACCGCAAGGCAGAGATTGGCCGTTCCGTCCTCCTGCAGCACCAGCCCGGCATAGCCCCGGTCGAACAGATGCAATTCGATGGCGCTGCCCACCAGGCGCGAAGGAGCCGGAGCCGGCCCGAGCCGCACCCGCAACCCGAGCGCAGGATCCGCGCTGGTCCGCGGGCGGGCGAGGCCCCGCACATCGTGCTTGCCAGTCGCGAGCAGCAGTCGGCCGGCGTCCACGTCGCCGTGATCGGTGCGCGCACGCGTGCCGTGGACCTCCCGGACGGTGATCCCGCGCTCGACGGCCGTGCCGAGCCGATCGGCCTGCGCGATCAGGGCCGAGTCGAGCTGGCGGCGCGAGATGCCGAGCGCCGGTCGCGGCAGACGTGCGCGCGCTTCGCCGGTGCGGGCGAACAGGCGAAGGTGATCGACGGGCGCGCCTCGCAGGCCCTCGATGCCGAGGCGGTCCAAAGCTGCCAGGCTGTGCCAGCTGAGAAAGCCGCCGCAGAGCGCGTCCCCCATCTCCCGCTGCCGCTCCAGCAGAAGCGGCCGCGCACCGGCGCGCGCCAGCGCGATTGCCGCGGCCGAACCGGCCGGGCCTCCGCCCAGGATCAGCGTATCCGTTCGACGCATAGCCGGTACGGGAAAGAGCGGTAGACGCGGCCCTCGATCCCTGCCTCGGCAAGGATCGGCGGCCATTCGGAAGGACGATAGGAGCGGGCGATGGAGAGCGTGCCATCCGCCCTGACGATCGGATGCCACCGCATGACGGCCGCGAGCACCGGATAGCCCGTGTAAGCAAGTCGGTGGCGGTGCAGGTCGTTCACCAGCCAGCCCATGCGCGCATGCCGGTCCATGAAGCGCAGAAAGGCCACCAATTGCTCATGCGTCATATGGTGCGCGACCAGGCTTGAGACGATCAGGTCCCAGGGCTCGTGCGCCAGGTCGGCATAGTCTCCCGTGACATAGCGAATCGGCAGCCCTGGCGGGGTCGCCGCGCGCGCCGCGGGTTCGCTGCGCGGGTTGAGATCGACTCCGACGAGATCGGCACCGGGGAACCGCCTGGCGATCGCGCGCAGCATATCACCGTGACCGAAGCCGACATCCAGCAAGCGGAAGGAGCGCCCTTGCGCCGCCCGCTTGACGAAGCCGAGCGTCGGCCGCGCGCTCAACGTCAGCGCGTTCACTTTTGCGAGATCGGCGACGATGGCGGCGTATTCGGTAGCGGAAAGGTCCTCCGCGTCCATCTGCTCTTCTTCGAGCGCGCGGGCCTTGAGGCTTCTCATGCGCTCCGGAAACGGAAGCCCTCTGCGGCGAGGCCCGGCCCGAAGGCGATCGCCACTCCGCTCTCGATCGTTCGGTCGAGCTGACGGGCGAGGACGAACATCAGCGTCGAGGAGGACATGTTGCCATAGTCGCGCAGCACCGACCGGCTGTCGTCCAGCGCGCCGGGCGGGAGCTGCAGGGCGTTCTCGACCGCGTCGAGGATCGAGCGGCCGCCCGCATGCACCGCCCATTGGTCGACACCGCCATTGACGATCCGCTCCCGCAAGTCGGGCTCGGACAGGGCGGCGGCGATCCGACCGGGCACTTCGCCGGACAACTGCATCGCGAAGCCCTGATCGGTGATGTCCCAGCGAATCAACTCGTCCGATTGCGGCAGGGTGGCCGAGAAGGGTACGTCGAGTGCTAGGCCGCGCGGATCGCTGCTCACCAGCGCGGCCGCGGCGCCATCGCCGAACTGCAGGCCGGCGAGCATCGGCTCCAGATCGGTCATTTCGTGGAGATGCAAGGAGCAGAGCTCGACCGTGACCACCAGTACGCGCGCGGCCGGCTCCGACCGCACGATGTGCCGCGCGGAGCGCAGCGCCACTGCCGCGGCGTAACAGCCCATATAGCCGACGAGCAGCCGTTCGACGGAAGCGGAGAGGCCGAGCCGCCGCTGAATGATCTGGTCCACGCCGGGCGCCACGAAGCCGGTGCAGCTCGCCACGATCAGGTGGGTGACGCCACGCACGTCGGCATCCAGCGCATCGATCGCCCGAAGCGCGAGTCCCGGCGCGAGCTCGCCGTAGAGCCGCATACGCTCGCCTGTGCCCGGCAGCGCGTCGCCGCCATAGAAGCCGCCCGCCTCGGCCGGAGAGCCGCCGCACGGCGCTGGGGGCAGCGCCGACCAGCGATGTTCAAGACCGCTCCGCTGCACCATCCGCTCGAACAGCTTTGCCCGGCGTTGATCGGGGATGCGGGCCAGTGCCCAGTCGAGGAACGGCTGGTGGATATCCTGACCGGGCACGGCCGTACCGATCGCGTTCAAATACGCCTGAGCCACGCGCCCGCCTTTTTCCTGTGGAGAAGGAGTGTGGCGGATAACGCCTGCGTTGGAAAGGCGGGTCCACGGGCGCTACACGAGGGCACATGACCACCGCGCCGACGCCGATGATGGCGCAATATCTGCGCCTGAAGGCGGAAGCGGGCGACTGCCTGCTCTTCTACCGGATGGGCGACTTTTTCGAGCTGTTCTTCGACGATGCGAAGATCGCCGCCGCCGCCCTCGACATCGCGCTGACGGCGCGCGGCGAGCATGAGGGCGCCCCCATTCCGATGTGTGGCGTGCCCCTGCATGCGGCGGAGGCGTATCTAGCCCGGCTGATCAAGGCCGGCCACCGGGTCGCCATCGCCGAGCAGACCGAGAGCCCGGCTGAGGCGAAAGCGCGCGGGGGCAAGGTGCTGGTCGAACGCGCGATCGTCCGCTTCGTGACCGCCGGCACGCTGACCGAGGAGACGCTGCTGGACGCACGGCGATCAAATTGGCTCGTGGCGCTCGCCGAAACGGGTGGTGCGATCGGCCTTGCCGCGGCGGATATCTCAACGGGCGCGTTCGAGATCGTCGAGATTGCGCCCGAGCTGCTCGACGCCGAGCTCGCCCATTATGGGGCGGCGGAGGTCATCGCCGGCGAGGGCTGGACCCGCTGCGACTGCGTCGAGCGGCCGCGTTCCAGCTTCGAGAGCGTCTTGGGCGAGCGGCGGCTCTGTAAGCTGTTCGAGGTGGCGACGCTGGACGGTCTCGGCAGCTTTGGGCGCGCGGGCGTCGGCGCTGCGGGTGGGTTGGTCGGCTATCTGGAGCATGTCGGCAAAGGCACCCTGCCCTTCCTTCAACGCCCGCGCGCGCGCTCCGCGGCCGCGCATATGCTGATTGACGCGGCGACTCGCGAGAGCCTGGAGCTGACCCAGGCTCAGGCGGGCGGCCGTGCGGGCAGCCTGCTCGACTGCATCGACCGAACCGTCACCGGCGCCGGCGCACGTCTGCTCGCGGCCGACCTTGGCGCGCCTTTGATGGACCGTGCGGCGATTCTTGCCCGCCTCGATCTGATCACCTTGTTCCACGACAGCGCGCTGCGGCAGGGCCTGCGAGCTACGCTGCGGGCGATGCCGGATATCGGCCGCGCGCTCGGGCGATTGGCGGCTCGGCGGGGCGGTCCGCGTGATCTCGCCCAGCTGCGCGACGGTCTGGCTGAAGCGCGCACGCTGCGGGACCGTCTAGCCCGCATCGAGCAACCCCCGGTGCTGCTGGCGCAGCTGCTGCCCGCGCTCGAAGGCCACAGCACGCTCATCGACCTGCTCGCACGCGCTCTGGTGCCGAGCCCGCCGCTCGATCCCACACAAGGCGGCTATATCGCGGAGGGTTTTGACGCCGCGCTCGACGAGCTGCGCGGACTTGGCGGCGAAGGCCGGCGCGCCATTGCCGCTCTCGAGGCGCGCTATCGCGAGCAGACCGGGATTCCGGCGCTCAAGATCCGGCACAATGGCGTGCTCGGCTATCATGTCGAGGTGCCCGCACGCGCGGCCGACAGGCTGATGGCGCCGGACAGCGGCTTCACGCACCGCCAGACGCTGGCCGGCGTCGTTCGCTTCAACGCGCCCGAGCTGCACGAACAGGCACTGCGAGTGACGCAGGCGGGCGCGCATGCGCTGGCCGCGGAGGCAGCGCACCTTGAGGAGCTGACCGAAACCGCCCTCGCCCGGCGCGACGCCATCGCGGCAGCCGCCGATTCCATCGCCCGGCTGGACGTCGCCGCCGCGCTTGCCGAGCGCGCGGTCGAAGGCGGATGGTGCCGGCCGGCCCTCGTTGACCACCCGTGCCTGGAGATCGAAGGGGGGCGCCACCCGGTCGTCGAGGCGGCCGTTGCGAAGTCGGGCGGTCGCTTCGTCGCCAATGACTGCCGCCTATCCGAGCACTCGCGGCTGTGGCTGGTGACCGGGCCGAACATGGGAGGCAAGTCGACCTTCCTGCGCCAGAACGCGCTCATCTGCGTGCTCGCCCAGGCTGGCTGCTATGTGCCTGCGGCAAGCGCTACGCTGGGGCTGGTCGATCGGCTGTTCAGCCGCGTGGGCGCCTCCGACAATCTCGCGCGTGGCCGCTCCACCTTCATGGTCGAGATGGTGGAGACCGCCGCCATCCTGGCGCAGGCGACGCCCAACAGCTTCGTGATCCTGGACGAAGTTGGCCGCGGCACCTCCACCTATGACGGGCTCGCCATCGCCTGGGCGGTCGTCGAGGCGGTCCATGACCTGAACCGCTGCCGCTGCCTGTTCGCCACCCACTATCACGAGCTGACCCGGCTCGCCGACAAGCTGGACGCACTGTCGCTCCACCATGTCCGCGCGCGCGAGTGGAAGGGCGAGCTGGTGCTGCTGCATGAGCTGGCTGAGGGACCGGCGGATCGCAGCTATGGCCTGGCCGTCGCCAAGCTTGCGGGCCTCCCTCCGCCCGTCCTCTCCCGCGCCCGGGACGTGTTGAAGAAGCTGGAGAGCGGCCGCGAGAAGACCGGCGGCATCGCGGCCGGGCTCGACGACCTGCCCCTGTTTGCGGCGACGGCCCAGGCGGAAGAAGCGCAATGCGATACCATTCGCGCCGAGGTGGAGGGGCTGGACGTCGACGCCCTCAGCCCGCGTGAGGCGCTGGAGGTGCTGTACAAGCTGAAGGCCCTGTCGAAAGAACTCTGACCTCTCCACCGGTTTGGCTGAGCTTGTCGAAGCCCTTCCTTTCTTCGCTGAGGTCGAGAAAGAAGAAGGAAGGGCTTCGACAGGCTCAGCCCAGTCGGAGTTAGGGGCGGCGCCAAGTCTGAAAATGAAGCTGCCTACGAAACCTAAAACCCAGCGTTTCGTACAAGCCGATCGCGCCTGTATTGTCCGGATAGACGTGCAGGAAGGCCGCGTCGCCGTCCCGTACGATACGGTCGATCCCGACCCGCATCAGCTTGCCGGCCAGGCCCCGGCCGCGAAAGTCCGGATGCGTGCACACGGCGCTGACCTCGGTGAAGCCCGGCACTCGCATGCGCTGGCCTGCCATCGCGATCAGCCGCCCGCTTTCCCGAACGCCGACAAAGTGCCCCATGCGCCAGGTTTCCATGAAGAAGGGCCCCGGCTCCGTCAAAGTCGCGAGCGCGAGCATCTCGGGGGCATCAGACGCGCGAAGCGGCATCGCGTCCACTTGCGCTAGACCAGGGGAGCCCTCCGCGACCATTTGGTTCACGATGGCGTGGCGCGCAAGCATGAGCCCCGGTGCTCGGGCAAGAGGCTCCGGCTCGACTGTGCCGATCATGCCCTTGCCGCAGAGTTCGGCCAATCCTTCGCCGGTGCCCTCCGTGTCCGCCGCAAACAGGTTGATCTCCGACCGATAGCGCCGCGCACGCTCGTTGCCGATCCCCAGCTCCGCCTGGCGGCCGTTCAGCGCGGTCCAGACCGGCCGGTCGAGCACATGCCCCATGCTTGCCTCCCGTGACCTGGCGCCGTCTCGCACCTATGTAAGGCGCATGTCGAGCCGCATCGAAGCCGTACCCCATCGTCGGGCGATCATCGACCGACGCATGCTCGGCGAGCGGCTGGACGCGCTGCAGGGCGACGCGACGACACTGCGGCGCGGGCTCGTCGCCGTCCTCAAAGATGCGCTCGAGAAAGGCCGCGGGCAAGTTGCCGACCGGCTGTTGCTCAATCCATCGCGCGGATTGGAGGCGGCTGCGGGCCAGGCCTTTCTGATCGACCAGTTGCTCCGCCTCACCTTTGATTTCACGACCAAGCGCCTCTACCCGGCCAACAACCCCACATCGGGCGAGCGCATCGCGCTGCTCGCAGTCGGCGGCTACGGGCGCGGCGAGATGGCGCCCTATTCGGACGTCGATCTCGCCTTCCTGACGCCCTGGAAGCAGACCGGCTGGACCGAGCAGGTCATCGAGTCGATGCTCTACACTCTGTGGGACCTGGGTCTGAAGGTCGGCCATTCGAGCCGCTCGCTCGATGAAATGGTGCGGATGGCGAAGTCCGATCTTACGATCCGGACCGCTCTTCTTGAGGCACGTTTCGTTTGGGGCGACACGGCACTCAACGACGAAGCCGTAGCCCGCTTCCGCCGTGAGGTCGTGTTGGGAACCGACCGCGATTTCGTGGCCGCCAAGCTCGAAGAGCGAAACGAGCGGCACCGGCGCATGGGCGATAGCCGCTATGTCGTCGAACCGAACGTTAAGGAGGGCAAGGGCGCCCTACGCGACCTCCACACGCTGTTTTGGATCGGCAAATATGTGCACCGCGTTGATTCTGTCGCAGGGCTGGTCGATGCGGGCCTGCTGACGCCCGAGGAACTGCACCAGTTCCAGCGCGCCGAGAACTTCCTTTGGGCGGTGCGCTGCCACCTCCACATGATCGCGGGGCGTGCCGAGGAGCGACTGACGTTCGACTATCAGCGCGAGGTGGCCGAGCGGATGCACTACGCCAATCGGCCCGGCAAATCCGCCGTCGAGCGGTTCATGCATTACTATTTTCTGCAGGCGAAGACGGTCGGCGATCTGACGGGTCTGTTCCTTGCCCATCTGGACGAGCAATTCGCCAGTCGCGGGCGCCGGTTCACCTTGGCCGCTATTCCCCGCCGCCCGCGCAAGCTCAACGGCTTCAAGCTGGTGCGCGGGCGTCTCGCCCTTCCGGCCGACGACTTCCTTGCCGAACAGCCGGTGCGGCTGATCGAGTTGTTCGCGCTGGCCGACAAGCACGGACTCGAGCTGCACCCGTCGCTCGTCCGTGCGGCACGGCGGGATGCTCGGCTGATCGATGCGAGCGTCCGGCGCGACGCGCGCGCCAACGCCCTGTTCCTTGATGTGCTGACCTCGCGCCGCGATCCCGAAACCGTGCTGCGCTGGATGAACGAGGCCGGTGTGTTTGGCCGCTTCGTGCCGGACTTCGGCCGGGTGGTCGCCCAGTCGCAGTTCGACATGTATCATCACTACACCGTCGACGAGCACACCATTCGGGCCATCGGTCTCCTCGCGCGCATCGAAAGCGGCGCGCTGGAGGACGAGCATCCGATCGCGACCGGCGTGCTTCGGCAGATCGTGTCCCGGCGTGTGCTTTATCTGGCCGTGCTGCTGCACGACATCGCCAAGGGCCGCGGCGGCGATCACAGTGTGCTGGGCGCGGAAGTGGCGGAGAAGCTTTGCCCACGGCTTGGCCTGTCGCCGGCCGAGACCGAGACGGTCTCCTGGCTAGTGCGTCATCACCTGCTGATGTCCGCCACAGCCTTCAAGCGCGACCTGTCGGACTTCAAGACGATCCTCGACTTTGCCGAGGCGGTGCAGAGCCCGGAGCGGCTGCGCCTGCTGTTGGTGTTGACGATCGTGGACATCCGGGCGGTGGGCCCCGGCATCTGGAATGGCTGGAAGCGACAACTGCTCGCCGATCTGTATGACGGGGCCGAGGAAGTGCTGCGACTCGGCCATAAGCAGACGGGCCGCCGCGAGCGGATCGGGGCCAAGCAGCGGGCGCTCGCCGGCAGGCTGGACTGGCCGGACCCGGCGTTCGAAGCCTATGCCGCACGGCTGCCTGATGCCTATTGGATCGCCGAACCGCTCGATGTGCTGGAACGGAACGCGCGGCACATAGACCAGGCAGGCACGACGACGCTCGCCATCGACGCCACGGCGGACGCAGAGCGCGGCGCGACCCTCGTCACCGTCTATGCGAGCGACCATCCGGGCCTTTTCTACCGCATCGCGGGCGCCATCCATCTGGCCGGGGGCAGCATCATCGACGCCCGGATCCACACGACCCGCGACGGCATGGCGCTCGACAACTTCCTGGTTCAGGACCCGTTCGGCCGCCCCTTCGATGAGACCGGGCGGCTGCAGCGGCTGCGGACGACGATCGAAGAGGCCCTGGTCAACCGGACCGGTCTGACGGAGCGGCTAACGGCCAAGCCGCTGCCGCGCGTCCGCGCCGATGCTTTCGAAATCGCCCCCAATGTGCTGATCGACAATCGCGCGTCGAACCGGTTCACCGTCATCGAGGCCAATGCGCGCGACCGCCCGGCGCTCCTGTATGCGCTTGCTTATGCGCTGTTCCAGTCGAAGGTCACGATCCATTCCGCCCATATCGCCACTTATGGCGAACGCGCGGTGGACGTCTTCTACGTGACCGACCTGCTGGGCGCCAAGATCATCCAGCCCGCCCGCCTGAAGGGGCTGGAGAGGCGGCTGCTGGATGCTGCCGAGGGCGTGCCGGAGAGGGTTGCGGCGTAGACAAAAAAGAAGAGGGGAGCGGTGGTCGCCCACCGCCCCCCTCGATCATTGCAAGCCGGCTCAGAAGCGCGTGCGCAACGTGATCCCGTAGGTACGCGGCTCGGCCAGGAAGGCCGAAAAGATCTGGCGGCCGCCCGGGAACTGGGGATCCAGGAACGGAGCACTGGTCGCACCCGCCTGGAAGGGCGAGTTGAAGGCGACCTGCGCATAGTTCACGTTGAACAGGTTCTGTGCCCAGAGTTCGACCGCCCAGCGCTCATCCCGCCCGCGGAGACCGACGCGGGCGTTCACCACCGTGAAGGCGTCCTCTTCCTTTTGCGGGAACAGGTCGGAGCCCGTGTTGAAGTCGCCGGTCATGCGCGCATCGACGTAGAACAGGCCCTGCAGCCCGCTGTTGCCGATGTCGGGCGTGTAGGCGAACGAGCCGGTCATCACGATCTGCGGCGCGTTGGACAGGTTCTGGCCAGGCAGCACCCGCAGCGCCGGGTCGAGCGGCGCGCCGCGATCGTTGCCGACCAGATCGCCGCGATACTTGGTGTCGGCATAGGTGAGGCCCAGGCTGACGTTCACGTCACGGGCTGGCCGGAGCGCCGCCTCAACTTCGACGCCCTGTGAGACCACACCGTAGGACACGTTCTTTGCGCCGCAGGCACCGGTGGTGGCGCTCAGGTCGCGGTCGGCGCCATTCAGATCGTCCGTGCAGCCATTCACGTTCTGCACCAGGAAGACGGTGCCATTGAACGTGTTGAGCTGGAAGTTCTCGAACTGCTGGCGGAAGATCGCGACGTTCAGGCTGAGCGGCCCGGTCGAGTACTTCGCGCCCAGTTCGAACGCGTCGTTGATCTCGGGGTCGAACTGCAGGTTGCCGACCAGCCCTTGGGCGCCGCCAGGCGTAGCGGCGAACGGCAGCGTCGGCGCCTTGAGAGCTGAACGGTCCAGATTGAAGCCGCCCGCCTTATAGCCGCGCGAGTAGCTGGCGTAGAACAGCAGGTCGTCGTTCGGCTTCCAGGACAGCACGCCCGTGCCGGTGAACTCGCTCTCGTTGCGACGATCGCGGATTGTCACGCCGTTGAGCTCGGAGGTCGAGTTGCCCTGGCAGGTGAGGCCGATCAAGCCGCCTGCGAGCGCGCCGAGCGGCGTCGCGAGGAACGGCGCGAGGGCCGCCTGCTGTGCGGGGCACGCCGTGTTGTCGTTCCCGAAAGTGGCGCGGAACCGCTTGCGCTCGTTGGTGTAGCGCAGACCCAGCGTCAGATCGAGATTGTCCGTGATGTGGAAGATATTGTGCGTGAAAAACGCATAGTTGCGGCTGTTCTGGAAGTAATTGTCGCGCGTGCTGCCGCGATCGTTGACCGACTCCAACCGGTCGAAGCCGGCGAGCAGCGCCGGGCCTGCGGCGCCGAACGGCGGGGCTACACCCGGAACCAGTCCGCTGATCACCGCACGCCCGGTCGGGCTGATGCAGCCCGGCGTGGTCGGCGAGTAGAAGGCGCCGAGCGAACCCGAGACGATACGGCAGCTCGCGAAGCGGCCGTACTGGCTACCGAACCGCAGGTTGTCGTTCACGCTCAGGTCTTCGTCGGCGTAGAAGGCGCCGATCAGCCAGTCGAGCTTGTCGTCGAAAGCCGAACCCTGCAGCCGCAGCTCCTGGCTGAAGGTGCGGAAGGCGCGGCCGGTCAGGCCCGGCGCACGATAGAGGATGTCGACCGAGCTGTAATCGGTGTCCGACGCCTGGCCGGACTTATAGTCGCGATAGCCGGTGATGGAGGTGAGCGTCGCCGGGCCAAGGTTCCAGTTGGCCTCCAGCGAGACGCCCCAATCTTCGGTCTCACCGGCATAGCTGCGGCCGGGCGACACGGATATCTGGCGGCTGAACGCGTTCTGGAAGCGGCCCAGGTCCTGGCCCAGGTCGCGCAGCACGTTGATGATGTTGTTGTTGTTGCCAACCGCGGGCAACGAGCCGTTAGCGTTGGGCGTGATCGGCGTGTTCAGGTTGCCGATGGTCGGCACCACGTCGTTGCCCAGGAACACGGCCGCGCAGCATTTCTCATTACGCTTCGTGTAGTCGCCGATCAGGCGCACGCTCAGGTCTTCGTTCGGCTCGAACAGCAGCTGGCCGCGGATGAAGTAACGGTCGCGATCGTTCACGCGGGTGTTGTTGCGGGTGTCGCGATAGAAGCCGTCGCGCTTCACGTACACGCCTTCGATGCGGGCCGCGAGCTGCTCGGTCAGCGGGCCGGTGACGGCGCCCTGCGCGCGGATGAAGTCGAAATTGCCATAGGTGATTTCGCCCATGCCGCCGAAGTCGAAGCTCGGCTTTTTGGAGATGATGTGGATGAGACCGGCCGACGCGTTGCGGCCGAACAGCGTGCCCTGCGGGCCGCGTAGCACCTCGATACGGTCGATCTCGCCGAGTTCGTTCAGACCGATGCCCGAGCGCGAGCGATAGACGCCGTCGATGAACACCGCGACCGAGCTTTCGAGGCCGGGATTGTCGCCGACGGTGCCGATGCCGCGGATACGGGCCGAGCCGTTCGCTTCCGAGCCCGTCGAGGAGACGAGCAGCGACGGAGCGAGCTGGTTGAGAGCGCGGATGTCGTTCGCGCCCGAGTTCTGGAGCGACTCCTGGGTAACCGCAGAGACCGCGATCGGAATGTCCGACAGCGCTTCGGCACGGCGCGTCGCCGTCACGATGATATCGCCGGCGTTGGTCGTCTCGGCGCCCTCGGGGGATGCCGTCTCGGTGACGGAAGTGGCGCTCTGCGTATCCTGCGCGAACGCGGGCGCCGCAAAGCTGATCAACGCGGCCGAAAGCAGCCAACCGGTCTTGCGCATGTCATCCTCTCCCCAAATCAGCCGTTAAGGCTTTGGCGGAGAGTGTAGAGTCACGTTCGCGCAACATCTACCGGAAGCGCGGATTCCTGCGGATTTCCTGAAAGAATGCGGCGTTTTTGCAACACCTGCAGGACGCTGTGACATTGACGCTACGGCAAGCGGGCGTGCCCAACACGCCCGCCCCGGCGCACCTTACTTGGGTGCGAGCACCATCAGCATCTGCCGGCCTTCCATACGCGGATGCGCCTCGACCTTTGCGATCTCATGGGTCTGTTCGGCGACCCGCTGCAGCACGGCCATGCCGAGCTGGCCATGGCTCAGCTCGCGGCCGCGAAAGCGCATGGTGACCTTCACCTTGTCACCTTCTTCGAGGAATTCGACGACCTTCTTCATCTTGGTGTCGTAGTCGTGGTCGTCGATGTTCGGACGCATCTTGATCTCCTTGATCTCCTGCGTCTTCTGGCTCTTGCGGGCGAGGTTCGCCTTCTTTTGCGCCTCGTACTTGAACTTGCCCACGTCGAGGAACTTGGCGACGGGCGGGTCGGCGTTGGGCGACACTTCGACGAGGTCGAGCCCCACTTCGCGCGCCTGCTCCATCGCTTCGCGCGTGTACATCACGCCGAGATTCTCGCCATTCTCGTCGATCACCCGAACCTTGGGGCTCTGAATGAACTCGTTGAAGCGAGGGCCGGAAAGGGCCGGGGGCGCCAGCGGGCGCCGCATCATGGGAGGACGTATAAGACTAGCTCCTAAGGTTGACAAAAAGCGGCGACGAGATAGCGGGTCCGCGCCCTCTCGAACAGAGGAAACGCGCGGACGCGCTATTTGTGGCGGGCGCCGATGCGCCGCCGCAACACTCATGTCGTGCGCCGAAGGGCCGCCGACAAGGTCAGCTGCGCAGGCGCGCCTCGACCAGCGCCTTAAGGTCGGCTTCCGGGCGCGGGCCGTAGTGCGAGATGCACTCGGCCGCGCAGACGGCGCCCATGGTCAGGCTGTCCTGCAAGCTGCGGCCCTGCAGCTGCCCGGCCAGGAATCCGGACGTGAAGGTGTCGCCGGCGCCTGTCGTGTCGACCACGCGCATAACTCGCTCGGCGGGCACCTCGGCGCGGACGCCACCCTGCACCGCAAGAGCGCCGCGCTCCGCGCGCGTGACGACCAGCGTGGGCACCCGGGCGGAGAGCTCGGCGATGGCTGCTTCGAGATCGTCGGTCTCCATCAGCGCGGACACCTCTTCTTCGTTGCAGAAGAGCGTGTCGATCGTGCCGTCGCCGATCAGATCCATGAAGTCCTGACGGTAGAGGCCCATCAGATAGAGCGCCGACAGCGCGAAAACGACGCGGCACCCGCCGGACTTGGCCGCCGCCATCGCGCGGAGGATCGCCGCCCGCGGCTCCGGCGCGTCCCAGAGATATCCTTCGATCAGCAGATACTTCGCCCCGGCGATCATCGCCTCATCGATGGCTGAAGCAGGCAGATAGTGCGCCGCCGCAAGCGACGTGTTCATCGTCCGCTCGCCGTCGGGCGCGATCAGAATGAGGCAGCGTGCGGTCGGCTGTGCGCCTTTGAGCGGTGGCACGTCGAAGGCGACGCCGGTCGCGCGCATGTCATGGGTGAAGACTTCGCCCAACTGGTCGTCGGCAACCTGGCCGATGAAGGCGCATTGGTGGCCCAGGCCTGCCAGGCCCGCGAGCGTATTGGCCGCGGACCCGCCCGAGACCTCGCGCGCCGGGCCCATGCGGCCGTAGAGCTCAACCGCGCGGTCAGCATCGATCAGCTGCATTCCGCCTTTCGTCAGGCCTTCGGCGGCGAGAAAGGCTTCGTCGGCATTGGCGAGCACGTCGACGATCGCATTGCCGATCGCGACGACGTCGTAGGTGGCGGGGGTCACTTGGGTCTCCTGCGGAAAGGGCGCCCCATAAAGCGGATCAGCGGCAGGTCAAACCGGTTGGTCGCGCGGGTGCTTGCCTTCCGTTGCACGGCCGTGATGGTCGGAGCGCATGAACACGCTCGTCCGCTCAGCCCTTCTTCTGCTCGTCGGCGGCTGCGCAGCAACGCCGCCGCCTTCCGGACTGCCCGCCACGCCGCCGGTCATCTCCACCTCCGGGCTGGAACGCGTGCTGGGGCAGGACGCGCGGGCGCTCGCGTCGCTATTTGGTCCGCCCGAGCTGGACGTGCGCGAGAACAGCGCGCGCAAGCTTCAGTTCGCGGGTCCGATCTGCGTGCTCGACGCCTATCTCTATCCGAAAGGCGGTCGTGAGCCGGTCGTCACCTATGTCGATGCACGCCAGCCGGACGGCCGAGACATCGACCGCGCAAGCTGCGTCGCCGCCCTGATCGCGGCGCATCGTCGATAATCATTCGCCCACGTGCTTCTTCAGCTCGTCGCCCACGATGCGCGCCACGTGGAGTACGTTGGTCGAGCCGGGAGTGCCGAAGGGCACGCCCGCCATTACAATCACCCGGTCGCCGGCCGCGGCGATACCGTGGCGCAAAGCCATGCGCTTCGACTTGGCGATCATCTCCTCGAACGAGCTGACGTCGCGCGTCCGGACGGCGTGCACGCCCCAGAGCAGGCCCAGCCGTCGGGCGGTCTCCAGCTTTGGCGTCAGCACGAGGAGCGGCACGGAGGGACGTTCGCGCGCGACGCGGCGGGCGGTCGACCCTGACATGGTGAAGCAGATGATCGCCTTGGAGGCGACGGTGTTGGCGATCGCGCCGGCCGCCTCCGCGAGCGCGTCCGCGGTCGTCGGGTCGGGTCGAGTCTCCGTGAAATGGACGCGCGCCGCATAGCCGGGGTCACGCTCCACCGCATCCGCGATCGAGTTCATCATCGCGACCGACTCCTCGGGCCAGTCACCCGCAGCGCTCTCCGCGGAGAGCATCACCGCATCGGCGCCGTCGTAGATCGCTGTCGCCACGTCCGACACCTCCGCGCGAGTCGGCGTCGGCGACTTGATCATCGATTCGAGCATCTGGGTGGCGACCACCACCGGCCGGCCCATCCGCCGTGCGCACTCCACGATCCGCTTCTGCATCGGCGGCACGTCCTGTGGCGGCAGCTCGACACCCAGATCGCCGCGCGCAACCATGACGGCATCGGCGAGCTCCAGGATCGATTCGAGCCGCTCGATCGCCGCCGGCTTCTCAATCTTGGCAAGGAGGGCGGCGCGGCCCTGGATCAGGCGCCGAGCCTCGGCCACATCCTCCGGCCGCTGCACGAAACTGAGCGCAATCCAATCCACGCCCTGATCCACGGCGAAGGAGAGGTCCGACCGGTCCTTTTCGGTCAGCGCCGCAAGCGGCACGACCACATCCGGAACGTTCAGGCCCTTGTTGTTCGAGAGCGTGCCGCCGACCTCCACCCGCGTTTCTATGCGGTCATGCCCGGCGCTGGTGACCCGAAGGACCAGCTTGCCGTCGTCCAGCAGCAGGCGCGATCCTTCTTCGAGCGCAACGAACAGCTCGCGGTGCGGGAGGCACACGCGCGTCGCGTCGCCCGGCGTTTGGTCGCGATCGAGCACGAAGCTGCGGCCCGTCTCCAGCAAAGCCTTGCCTTCGGCGAACGCGCCCACGCGCAGCTTGGGGCCCTGCAGGTCGGCCAGGATGGTGGTCGGGCGCCCGAGCGACTTTTCGAGCGCCCGGATGTGCTCGATGGTCTGCGCATGATCGGCCTGGTTGCCGTGGCTCATATTGACTCGGAAGGCGTCGGCGCCGGCGCGGTAGAGCCGCTCGATCATCTCCGGAGAGCGGCTGGCCGGGCCCAGCGTGGCTAGGATGCGGACCTTGCGGGACCGGGGTTCTACGAAACCTGCCATCATCTGCCTCGCGGTTGGACAGCGGCCTCCTAGCCGCTAGTCGGGATGGATCAACCCGAAGAGGCGAGCATGGTGGAATATAGTGACGCAACAGCGGCCAGGGCGTTTCGCCGGCTGGTGCACCATCTCCAGCAGCGCACCGACGCGCAGAATGTCGACCTCATGGGCCTCGCCGGCTTCTGCCGCAACTGCCTGGGCGACTGGCTGGCCGACGCGAGCGAAGGCGCACTCACCAAAGAGCAGGGGCGTGAGGCGGTGTACGGGATGCCATATGCACGATGGAAAGCCGCGCATCAGGGGAGCGCAAGCCCCGAGCAGCTGGCAAAAATGGAAGCGAGCGTCTCGCGCAACCGAGAGTTGGGCCTGTAAGCGCCGTCCCCTTCACCGACTTGGCTGAGCTTGTCGAAGCCCTTCCTTCTTCTTACGGCCTGAAAAGAAAGGGAGGGCTTCGACAAGCTCAGCCCAGCCGGGAGAGAAGAATGCGCCTGACTGTTGCCATTGCACTTGCCATGACCGCCGCGGCTCCGTCCGCCGCCCAAACCGCGCCGAAGACCACCTACATCCAGGCCGGTGCCCTGCTTGCCAAGCCAGGCGAGGCGCCGCGGGGCAACAGCACGATCATCGTGCGCGGCGGCAAGATCGCCGAGGTGCGACAGGGCTTCGTCGAGCCGGAAGCCGGTGCTGAGCTGGTCGACCTCCGCAATCAGTTCGTGCTCCCCGGCCTGATCGACATGCACGTTCATTTCTACTCGACCGGCTACCCGATGCAGGCACGGCTGAACGCAACCAGCCGCGACCGGGGCGACGCCTTTGTCGACGCGGTCGGGAATGCACGGCGCACGCTCGACGCCGGCTTCACCACCGTCCGTGATCTTGGCGCAGAGGACCCGCGCGGTGTCCGCGCCCTTCGCGATGCCATCGCCCGCGGCGAGATTGCCGGGCCGACTATCGTCAATGCCGGCGAGATGATCTCCGTCACGGCAGGGCACGGCGACGCCAATGGCCTGCGCGAAGAGTACGCGCACGCGGATCGCGCCCAGTCGACGGCCATCTGCAACGGCGCCGACGATTGCCGCCGCGCCACCCGCGACCAGATCTTCATGGGCGCCGAAGTGATCAAGTTCGCGGCCTCGGGCGGCGTCGGTTCGAACATCGCCGGCGGGCTCGAGGCTCAGATGACACTGGAGGAGATGAAGGCGATCGTGGAGACCGCCCACAGCTTCGGCCGCAAGGCGACGGCGCACGCGCACGGCAAGTCCGGCATCGACATGGCGCTGAAGGCCGGGGTTGATTCGATCGAACATGGCAGTTTTCTCGACGACGAGACCTTCCGCCTGTTCAAGCAGACCGGCGCCTATCTGGTGCCGACCATGCACGCCTTCGAGAGCGTCATCCGTCAGGGCCGCGCGGGCGAGCGTCCGCCCGCCTCTGCCGCGAAGGCAGAACAGGTAGCCAAGGTCGTGAAGGACGCGCATCGCCGGGCCTATGCCAGCGGCATCAACATCGCGTTCGGCACCGATTCGGGTGTCGGCCCACACGGCACCAACGGCCTCGAGTTCACTTACATGACCCAGGTCGGCATGGCCCCTGCCCGGGCGATCCGCACGGCGACGGTCGATGCCGCGACCCTGCTGGGCCAGGCGGACCGGATCGGCACCATCGAACCGGGCAAGGAAGCCGACATCATCGCGGTCGCGGGCAATCCGATCGAAGATGTGAAGCGGCTGGAGCGCGTCGACTTCGTGATGAAGGACGGGCGCATCCACAAGCTTGGGGGTCAGCGCCAGCCTTTCCCGGCCGAATAGCATTGAGGCGGCGGCGCGTCTGGCCTAGACGCGCCGCTTCACCTGAGCTGGGGTATGATTTCGCATGAGTGACAATGTCGCCGCCGACCAGTTGCGCCTGTTCATCGAGCGCATCGAGCGGCTGGAAGAGGAAAAGAAGGGCATCGCAGACGACGTGAAGGACGTCTATCTGGAGGCCAAGGCGAATGGCTATGACGTCAAGACGATGCGCGCGATCGTGCGGCTCCGTCGGATGGAAAAGAACGCCCGCCAGGAAGCTGATGCGCTGCTGGAGACCTACCGCACCGCGCTGGGCCTGGACTGACGGAGGCTAAGCATGGCGGGCCATTCCAAATTCAAGAACATCATGCACCGGAAGGGCGCGCAGGATAAGAAGCGCTCCGCCGCCTTCTCGAAGCTCAGCCGCGAGATCACGGTGGCGGCCAAGATGGGCACGCCCGATCCGGACATGAATCCGCGCCTCCGCGCCGCCGTCAACGCGGCCAAGGCGCAGTCCATGCCCAAGGACAATATCCAGCGCGCCATCGACAAGGCGAGCCGCGGCGATGCGGAGATGTACGAGGAGGTGCGCTATGAGGCGTTCGGGCCCGGCGGCACCTCGCTGATCATCGAGGCGCTGACCGACAATCGCAACCGCACCGCCACCAACGTCCGCACCGCCGTGACCAAGAATGGCGGCAATATGGCGACCGTGTCACACGGTTTCGACCGGCTAGGCCTGATCACCTATCCGGCGAGCGTGGGCGATGCCGAGAAGGTGTTCGAGGCGGCGCTGGAGGCGGGCGCGGAGGACGTGGAGTCCGATGCCGACGAGCATCGCATCTGGACGGCAATGGACGCGCTGCACGAAGTCACGAAGGGGCTGACCGGAACGCTTGGCGAGCCCGAGGGCGCCAAGCTCGCTTGGCGGCCGCACATGCAGGTCGGTGTGGCCGAGGACGATGCCAAGCTTCTGTTCAAAATGATCGACACGCTCGACGATGACGACGACGTCCAGACGGTCTGGGGCAATTACGACGTGCCCGACGATGTGATGGAGCGGCTCGGCTGATCGTTCTCGGGCTCGATCCGGGGCTGGGCACGACCGGTTGGGGCGTGATCCGCGCGGAGGGCAACCGCCTCACGCATGTCGCGAATGGCCGGATCGCCACTGACGCGAAGCTGGACCTCGGGCTCCGGTTAGTGGCGATCGACGGCGCCCTAACGTCATTGCTGGCGAGCTATGGGCCGGGTGCCGCCGCCGTTGAGGAGGTGTTCGTCAACAAGAACGCCCAATCGACGCTGAAGCTCGGCCAGGCCCGTGGCGTGGTACTGCTCGCCGCCGGCAAGGCGGGGCTGGTCGTCGGCGAATATGCGCCGAGCCTCGTCAAGAAGGCGGTGGTCGGCACCGGCGGCGCGGACAAGGATCAGGTGCATGCGATGGTCTCACGGTTGCTGCCGGGGGTAGTGATCGATGGCCCGGACGCGGCCGACGCCTTGGCGGTCGCGATCTGCCACGCACATCATCTTGGCACTGCCCGGCTAATTCCTTGATCCGTTCGCTTCGAGCGAAGTCGAGAAGCGTATCTCGACTTCGCTCGATACGAACGGATATGGAACGAGCATGATTGCGAGGCTCACAGGCATTCTCGCCGAAACGGCCGCCGACCATGCGGTGGTGGACGTGGGCGGGGTCGGCTATCTCGTGCAGGCCTCGACACGCACCCTGTCCGCGATCGGACCCGTGGGCGGCTCGGTGATGCTGTGTACCGAGTTGCACGTCCGGGAAGACGCGATGACCCTGTTCGCCTTTGGCTCGGCCGCCGAGCGCGACTGGTTCCGGCTGCTGACCGGCGTGCAAGGCGTGGGGGGCCGCGTCGCGCTTGCGATCCTGTCGGTGCTCTCGTCCGAGGAACTGCACAAGGCGGTGGCCAGCGGCGACAAGGCGATGGTTGCCCGCGCGCAGGGCGTCGGACCCAAGCTTGCCGAACGCATCGTCCGCGAGCTGAAGGACAAGGCAGGCGGACTCGTGCTGGGTTCCGCCGCCCTCGCCGCTGCGCCGGTCGGTGGAGCCGCCCAAGACGCCGTCTCCGCCCTCACCAATCTCGGCTTCCGTCCGGCCGATGCCAGCGCCGCTGTCGCGGCCGCCAGCGACGAGCTCGGCGATGGCGCAAGTCTCGACGCGCTCGTCCGTCTGGCGTTGAAGAAGGCGTCGCGCTAGGTTCAACGCGAAAGGACAACCTGATGCAGGTTACCGCTGTACTCACCCCTGAAGACGGTGGCTATGTCGCCTACAATCCCGAAACGGGCACAGCCACCCAGGGCGATACGCTGGAGGAGGCGCTGGCCAACCTGCGAGAGGCGGTGGAGCTCTACCTGGAGGAGTTCCCGCTGAAGCCTCAGGGTGCCCCGTTCATCACGATGCTCGACGTCAAGGAGCATGCCTAAGCTTCCGCGCCTTTCCGGGCGCGAGGTGATCAGAGCACTCGAGCGGCTCGGCTTTCAACAGGCAAGACAGCGGGGAAGCCATGTGGTTATGCGCCGCGGAGAGCGGGGCTGCGTCGTGCCAGTGCACAAGGAAGTACGTCTGGGTACGTTGTCAACGATCCTGCATCAGTCAGGTGTGTCCGTGGACGAACTGTTGGCGGCGCTGAAGTGACCGACGCCGATCGCCTGATCGCGCCGCTAGGCAAGCCGGAGGATATCGACGCCGCTCTGCGGCCGAAGCATCTGGACGAGTTCGTCGGGCAGCGGGCGGCGCGGGAGAATCTGCGCGTGTTCATCGAGGCGGCGCGCGCGCGCGGGGACTCGCTCGATCATGTGTTGTTTTTCGGGCCGCCGGGGCTCGGTAAGACCACCCTTGCGCAGATCGTTGCGCGGGAGATGGGGGTGGGATTTCGCGCCACCTCCGGGCCGGTCATCGTCAAGTCGGGCGACTTGGCGGCACTGCTGACGAACCTCGAAGACGGCGACGTCCTGTTCATCGACGAGATCCACCGGCTCGCGCCGGCCGTGGAGGAAGTGCTTTATCCGGCGATGGAGGATCGCGCGCTCGACCTGATGATCGGCGAGGGGCCGTCCGCTCGATCGGTGCGCATCGAACTCCCTCGCTTCACGCTCGTAGGGGCGACGACGCGCCAGGGCCTGCTGACCACACCGCTGCGCGACCGCTTCGGCATCCCGATCCGGCTGCAATTCTATTCGGTCGACGAACTGGAACAGGTGGTACGCCGCGCGGCGGGCCTGCTCGGCCTAGGAATTGCCAATGATGGCGCGCGTGAAGTGGCCAAGCGGTCGCGCGGGACGCCGCGGATCGCCGGGCGGCTGCTGCGGCGCGTGCGCGACTTCGCCAATGTTGCCGGCGAAGAGGTGGTGGATGCCAGGGTCGCCGATCGTGCGCTCAACCGGCTGGAGGTGGATGCGCTCGGCCTCGACGCGATGGACCGGCGCTATCTGCATATGATCGCCGATATCTATCGCGGGGGCCCGGTCGGCGTGGAGACGCTCGCGGCCGGCCTCTCGGAACCGCGCGATACGATCGAGGAAGTGATCGAGCCCTACCTGATACAACTCGGCCTGATCGCGCGGACGGCGCGCGGACGGTGCCTCAACGGGCCGGGCTGGAAGCATTTGGGCCTGAACCCGCCTGCTGGGCAGGAAGGCTTGTTTGACTAAATCCCCTCCGGTCGTGTCGAGCGAAGTCGAGACACGCGCTTCTCGACTTCGCTCGAAGCGAACGGATCAGGTTAGGCCGCCTCCCGCATCGCCATCGCGTCCTGGAGTTCGATGACGCGAAGGTAGTTCGCCAGCCGGTTCTCCTCCAGCGCCGCCAGCAGCGGGTGCTTGTGATACGGGAGCACGGCGCGGCCGAGCGCTTCAGCCCAGGGCGCGGCCGAGTCGAACAGGATGCCAAGCCCGAACACGCCGGGCACATGCGCGAAGCTGAGCGGGCACCCGCATCCGGCCTTGAAGTCCTCGACCGCCGTCAGCACGCCGTTGCGCGGACCGCCTTCGCGGCGGGCCCAGGCGAACTGGCCCATGCCGCGGAAGCCGCCACCGGGCAGCAGGTCGCTGCGGCCCAGAGTCGCGCCGCCATGATAGTCGTGAGGATGGCGGAACTCGGCCGGGATGCGGTCGGGAGCATAATAGGAGTCGCGCCGTCCGCAGGGCCAACTGACGTCATGCAGCAAGACGAGCATCGGCTTGCCGTCGCGCGCGCAGACGCGTTCGATGGCCTGCAGCTCGTGGTATACGGTATACCAATTGTGGTCGCCATCGATCACCCAGCCATCGATGTCCGACAGCGTGTCGATTACGTCGAGGCTCGGGGCGGCGATGTGGCGGACGTGCGGATTGGCGGCGGCCCAGGCGAGGAACTCGGGCTTCGGTGCCGGATCGACGCTGGTGAGCGTGCCTCCGAGGCTTTCGGCATGAGCGGCGAGACGCGGCGTGGTGCCGCCGAACTCGGCGCCGATCTCGACGATGTTGGCGGCGGCAGCGATCTGGAGCGCGCCGGTCAGGATCGGCTCGAACTCGGCCATCGAGTGTATCAGCAGGTCGGCCATCACGCCCTCGGATCGTTGAGGCGACTCGTATCGGCGACGAATGGTGTGGAAAGCGTTAACCATGCCGCCGGCGCTGCGCTAAGGCCGCGGTCATGGAGCCGGACGATCTCCCGATCCGTGGCCGCTTCGTCGGGCGCGAGCACCGCTTGCCCATCCGCGTCTTCTTCGAAGACACCGACCTGTCGGGCGTCGTCTATCACGCCAACTACCTCCGCTACATGGAACGCGCGCGCTCGGACATGCTGGCGGTCGCCGGAGTGGATCAGCGTGCTGCTTTCGACGAAGGCGAAGGCGTTTACGTCGTCGCCGACCTCTCGATCCGCTACCTGAGGCCGGCACGGCTTGATGACGAGCTGCTCGTCTTGACGAGAGTGCGGAAAGTCAGTGCGGCCAGCGTCACCATTCATCAGCGGGTCATGTTGGGGGCCGACATGCTGACGGACGCGACGGTGCTCGCGGCGTTCGTCACTCGTGGCGGTGGCCGGCCGCGCCGTCAGCCCCGGGAATGGCTGACCCGGTTCGAAGGTCTTGTGGAGGACGCGTAGGTTTGGATCAGCTGTTCGTGAATGCAGATGCGGCGACGCTTTCGCCAATCGGCCTCTTTCTTCAGGCCGATTGGGTGGTGAAGGCGGTGATGCTCGGCCTGTTGCTGGCCAGCATCTGGACCTGGGCGATCATCATGGGGTTCGGCTTCCGGCTGCGGCGGACGGTCGCCCAATCGGACCGGTACGAGCAGGACTTCTGGAAGGCGCAGGATGTCGACCGCTTCTACCGCGAGCACGGACAGGAGGATGTGCCGATCGCGCGCATTCTCGACGCCGGGCTGAAGGAGTGGCGCCGCTCAACGAGTGCGAAGAAGGTTGACGCGGAGGGAGTGCGCTCGCGCCTCGCGACGTTGATGGCGAGCGCGAGCGCCGCCGAGATCGACGGGCTCTCCGGCCGGCTAAACGTGCTGGCGACAGTGGGCAGCGTAGCGCCGTTCGTCGGCCTGTTCGGGACGGTCTGGGGTATCATGCGCAGCTTCACCGCCATTGCGGCCGAGCAGAATTCCAGCCTCGCCGTGGTAGCGCCAGGCATTGCCGAGGCGCTGTTCGCCACCGCGATCGGCCTGTTCGCGGCGATTCCGGCCGTGATCGCCTACAACCGCTTCAGCCACGGCCTGAACCGGCTCGAGGCACGGCTGCTGCGCTTTGCCGACAAGTTCCATGCGACGCTGTCGCGTGAGCTGGACGCGGAAGCCTGATGGCCGTCAAGCTTCCCTCCCAGGGGCGCGGCCGGGCGCGGGCGCCGATGGCTGAGATCAACGTCACGCCGCTGGTCGACGTGATGCTGGTGCTGCTGATCATCTTCATGGTGACGGCGCCGCTGTTGACGGCGGGCGTGCCGGTCAACCTGCCGCAGAGCAAGGCGGGCGCGCTGAAGCAGGATCAGGAGCCGGTCACCATCTCGATCGAGCAGTCGGGCGAGGTGTTCATCGGCGACGAACAGGTGCCGGCGGCCGAGCTGGCGTCGCGGCTGACCGCCATCGCTGAACGCGACCCGCCGCAGGTGTTCCTGCGTGCCGACCGGACGCTCGATTATGGTGCTGTCATGGGTGTGCTGGGCGAGCTCAACCGCGCCGGCCTGAACAAGGTTGCACTGGTGAGCGTGGGGCAGGAGTCGCGCTGACCATGGATCGCGCGGAAAAGATCGGCCTGGGCGCCGCCACGGCAGGACATGTTGTCCTGTTCGGGCTGCTCTCGGTCGGCTTTCTTGCGACGCCCAATCCGCTCCGGATCGAGCGCAACCCGGTGGAAGTGACCTTCGCCGGGGATGTCGGGCTGGAGGCGACCGCGCCGCGCGCGTCCGAGCAGCCGCCAGCCACCAGCGTCGCGCCGGAGTTAGGCGAGCCCGAGCCCGCCCCGCTGCCGCGGGCGGCCGTCGAGCCTGCGCCAGCACCTGCTCCCGCCGAGCCTGCGCCGGCACCCGTACCTGCGCCGAACCCCAAGCCCGCCAAGCCTCCTGTGCGCCAGCAACAGCCCGCCGCCAAGGCTGCGCCCGCGCGGCCGGCGCCGCCTTCGAAGGCGACGCCCAAAGGCGCGCGGCTCGGGCCCGACTTCCTGAAAGGCCTGACCGAGACGGCGACCGTAAGCCGCAGCGCACAGGCTTCCGCTCCGACGATCGGGCCCCGTGAACAGGCCTCGCTGGCAGCCGAGCTCAAGCGGCAGCTGAAGCCGCATTGGCGCCCGCCGAGCGGGGCGGACATCGAGAAACTGCGGGTGACGATCGTCGCCACGCTGCGCGAGGACGGCTCCATTGCCGGCGAACCGCGCGTGATCGGTCCCACGGGCGTCACGCCCAGCAACCGCGCCCAGGCCGAGCTGTTCGTGGAGCGCGCAGTCGGCGCCGTCAAAAGGGCGGCTCCCTATCAGCTGCCGAAGCAATATTATGCGGCCTGGAAAGTGATCCGGCCGCAACTGTACGAGGGTCTGTGATGATGCTGCTTGCGCTTCTTCTCGCCGCCGCCCAGGCGCAGCCCGCTCCCGAAGGGCTCTCGACCGAGCCCGCGCAGAGCGGCCTCTCCGTCGATGTGACCGCCTCCAGCGGCGACGACCTGCGCATCGCGGTGCCGGTGCTGGCGACCGATCAGGTTCGCGAGACGCCCGCCGGCTCGACCGAAGCGCTGGGCCGCCAGATCGCGGATGTGATCGCGTCCGACCTGCGCGGATCCGGCCTCTTCCGGCCGATGGGGCCGGCGGGCTTGCCGAACGTCACCTTCGCGGAGGCGAACGCGCCCAAATTCGCCATTTGGCCGGGCACCGGCGCCGAGGCGCTGGTGAGCGGCTTCGTCCGCGCGGGCGGCGACGGGCAGCTGACCGTCGGCTGCTACCTCTATGACGTGACGCTCAAGTCGGAACTCAAGCGGACCGGCTTCGTCGTGGCGCCGCGCGACTGGCGGCGGGCGGCGCACAAATGCGCGGACATGATCTATTCGCGCCTGTCGGGCGAAAGCCCGTTCTTCGACAGCCGCATCGCTTATATCGCCGAGACCGGCCCGAAGGATAAGCGGGTCAAGCGGCTGGCGATCATGGACTCGGACGGTGCCAATCACCGGTTCCTGACCAATGGCCAGAACCTCGTTCTCACCCCCCGATTCTCGCCCGATTACAAGTCGATCGTCTATGTGAGCTATCAGGGCCGTCGCCCCCACGTGTTCGTGTACGATATCGGCACGGGGCGGCAGCGGCTGGTGCTGAATTCGCCCGCGCAGGTGATCGCGCCGCGCTTCTCGCCGGACGGGCGCTGGCTGCTCTTCTCGATGAGCCAGGGCGGTAATACCGACATTTACAAGATGCCCGCGACCGGCGGCACGCCCACGCGGCTGACCCAATCTCCCGGCATCGATGTCGGCGGCAGCTTCTCGCCCGACGGGCAGCGGATCGTTTTCGAGAGCGACCGGTCGGGCTCGCAACAGCTCTATGTGATGAATGCGGACGGCTCGAACCAGCAGCGGATCAGCTTTGGCGGCGGTGCCTATGCGACGCCCGAATGGAGCCCGCGCGGCGACCTGATCGCCTTCACCCGCGTCGGCAGTTTCCGGATCGGCGTGATGTCGCCCTCGGGCGGCGGCGAGCGCATCCTAACCGACGGCTCGCAGGACGAAAGCCCGACCTGGTCGCCGAACGGCCGCGTTATCCAGTTCTTCCGCACCAGCCAGGGCCGCGGCGGCAAGGCGAGCGTCTGGCAGGTGGACCTGACCGGGCGCAATTCGCGCAAGATTCCCACCCCAGTCGATGGATCGGACCCGACCTGGGGACCGTTACTCCCCTGAAACCATCCGCAAGGAGGATCTCATGAAGCTTCGCAACACCCTGATGGTCGCGACCGCGCTGATCGCCGTCGCCGGCTGCGCGAAAAAGCCGCCGAAGGAGCTGCCGCCTGCGCCGCAGGAGACGCCCACGGTTGAGGCACCCGCAACGGACCCGAATGCGGGCGCACCGGCGCCGGGCAGTCAGGCGCATTTCGTGGCGAATATCAGCTCCGACCGCGTCTTCTTCGACACCGACCAGTCGGAAGTGGACGCCGAGGACCAGGCGACCCTGCAGAGCCAGGCCACCTATCTGCGCCAATATCCGCAAGTGCGCGTCACGATCGAAGGTCATGCCGACGAACGCGGCACGCGGGAGTATAATCTGGCGCTTGGCGAGCGGCGGGCGAACGCGGCCAAGAACTACCTCGTCGCACAGGGCATCTCCGAAAGCCGCGTCAGCACGATCAGCTTCGGCAAGGAGCGCCCGGACGCGACGGGATCGGACGAGGCGAGTTGGGCGCGAAACCGCCGCGCCGTTACCGTGACGGTGCAGTAAGGGGCAATTCCAGTGCGGCGATCCGGTTGGCTCCTGCTCGGCGTTATGCTGCTCGACGCTTGCGTGGCGCCGCGGCAGGCGCCGCCGCCCGCACCTGCCCCCACGCCCACCCCCGCGCCACCGCCTCCGCCGCCTGCACCAGCGGACTGGCGAGATCGCGCCTATACGCCGGGCGATTGGAGCTATGCGCGGGAGGGCGGAGAAAGCGTCGCTCGCTACGGTCTTCAGTCCGCGCCCTTGGTAGAGTTTCGGTGTTCGGGCGGAGCGGTGACGCTGGCCATGCCGGGCGCGGCGCCGGGATCGCTCGTGATCCGCACCAGCTATGGCGACACGGCGCGACAGACGGATGGACCCGGACTGCGCTTCGGAGCCGGCGATCCGCTCCTCGACCAGATCGCCTATAGCCGCGGCCGCTTCATGCTGGCGTCGGGAGCGACGGAATTGGTGCTGCCGGCCTGGCCTGAAGTGCAGCGTGTGGTGGAGGATTGCCGCTAGCGCAACAGCAGGCGCAACTCGACCAGAATCGCCGATAAAAAAACTTTGCGCAAGACTTGATCGGCGAGTCCCGGCGATTCACATTCGTTCTCGTGAACCACCCGGTTCACATGGCTTCAACAAGCGAAAGGAGGTGATCCGATGTCTCATGGTTCAGCAGAGAGGTCGGTTCTGTCCGTTCGGGAGCTGCGCGCCTAACGGGCTGCAGCCAAAAGGCTTCCGGGCGGCCTTCCGGCCGCTGACCATGTAAGGGGTTGCCGGGCCTGCGGGCTCGGCAACCTTTTTCATTTGCGCCGCCAGCGTCGCTCCTCGCGCTCCAGCAGCTCCTCGCGCACCCTGAGGCCGCTCAGCGCGACGTTGATCTCGATCAGGAACAGGATCAGCCCCGCGATCAGCAACGCCATGCTGAGCACAAACGCGATCGCCACCGCCACGCGGAAGGCGAGGCCCGCCAGTTGGGTGATGAACAGCAGCGCGACCAGCAGACACACCACGATCGCGCTTGCCACCATCAGCGCGATGGCGGCGTTGGCGAGGCGCATGCGGCGGTCGATGATCCGGAGCTCGCGCACGGTCCGCTGATGCTCCTCGCCGACGCTGGCCGCGTGCAGCGCTTCCAGCACCCGCGACCGGTCCACCACCCGCGCCAGCCGCCCCGCCAATACGTTCAGGATCGCGCCAATGCCGGCGAGCAGGAACACTGGCGCGATCGCGAGCTGAATGGTCTGCGCGATGTTCGAGATGGCGGGCAGGTCCAGCATCACTCCCCCTGAAAGGCGCGCACCCGGTCCTTGAAGGCTTGCGGTAGCGCCTGGGAGCGGCCCGTCTCCAGATCGACGCCCACATAGACGAGCTCGATCGTCGCCCGGAGATCCTCGTCAGGCCCCTCGCCGTGCAGCTCGACCTTCCAGCTCATGCTGGCAGTGCCGAACCGGTCGATACGGGTGCGCGTCTCGATCAGCTCGTCCAGGCGGATCGGCTTCACATAGCGGACGGTCGCGGTGCCCACATGGCATTCGGGTGTGTCGCTCGTGCCCGGCTTGCACCCCATCGCGCGCCAGTATTCGGTCACCGCGATGTCGGCATATTCGAGATAGCGCGAGTTGAAGACCACCGCCTGCGGATCGACCTCGGCATAGCGGACGCGAAGCGGGAACCGGTACCAGAAGCGCTCGCTCATCCGCGCTGGCTCGCTCCGGGCGTGTTCACGCCCATGCTTTGGAGGTACTTTTTTACCTGCCGCGCGGCTTGGCGGAGGCGCTGCTCATTCTCGACCATCGCGATCCGCACGAACCCCTCGCCATTCTCGCCATAGCCCACGCCCGGCGCGACGGCGACCTTGGCATGGGTCAGAAGCTGCTTGGAGAATTCGAGCGATCCCAAATGCGCGAGCGCCGGCGGCAGCGGCGCCCAGGCGAACATCGACGCAGGCGGCGCCGGGATGTCCCACCCCGACCGGCCGAAGCTTTCGACCAGCACGTCGCGGCGCTTGCGATAGAGTTCGCGGTTCTGCTCGACGATGTCCTGCGGCCCGTTGAGCGCGGCGCAGGCTGCGGCCTGCACCGGCGTGAACGCGCCATAGTCGAGATAGGATTTCACCCGCGTCATCGCCGCGATCAGGTCCTTGTTGCCGACTGCGAAGCCGATCCGCCAGCCGGCCATCGAGAAGGTTTTGGAGAGGGACGTGAACTCGACCGCCACGTCCTTGGCGCCCGGGACCTGCAGGATCGACACGGTCGGCTTGCCGTCGAAATAGAGCTCCGAATAGGCGAGGTCGGAGATGATCCAGACCTTGTGCTCGCGCGCCCAGGCGACCAGCCGCTCGTAAAAGGCGAGGTCGACCGTTTCCGCGGTCGGGTTGGACGGATAGTTGACGACCAGGATGCTCGGCCGCGGCACCGTAAAGGCGATCGCCCGGTCGAGGCTGTCAAAATACGCCTCGTCCGGCGTGGTCGGCACCGCCCGAATCGTCGCGCCCGCCAGGATGAAGCCGAAGGTGTGGATCGGGTAAGAGGGGTTCGGCGCAAGCACCACGTCGCCGGGCGCGGTGATGGAGGTGGCGAGGCTCGCCAGCCCTTCCTTCGACCCCATGGTGACGACGACTTCGGTCTCGGGGTTCACGTCCACGCCGAAGCGGCGGCCATAATAAGCGGCCTGGGCACGGCGGAGGCCGGGAATGCCCTTGGACTGGGAATAGCCATGCGCGTCGGGCTTGCGCGCAACTTCGCACAGCTTTTCGATTACATGTGGCGGGGGCGGCAGGTCGGGATTGCCCATGCCGAGATCGATGATGTCTTCGCCCGCAGCGCGTGCCGCCGCGCGCATCGCATTCACCTCGGCGATGACATAGGGCGGCAGCCGCTTGATGCGGTAGAAGTCGGTGTCCATGCGGAGGTGCTTAACGACGGAACCTGCACGCACCAACCCCTGTGCTCCGGCGAAGGCCGGAGCGCTGGTCATTGGCAGAGCCTGGGCGAGCAGGGCTCCGGCCATCGCCGGAGCACCGCAGATTATCGACCCGGGCGGTACACGCGCTTCGTGTGGCCCTTCAGCTGCTCCGGATAGAAATACACTTCGCGGAAGTCGCCGGAGGCATAGCGTTCGGCCTGGTCGTTGAAGTGCGGCGACTTCGGATCGCCGCTCGCGCCACCCGCCGTGACCGCGCGCGCGCTGACGCGCGGACCGAACTCGACCACCGCGACGAAGCTGTTGCCGTAATTGCCATACCATCGCTTGGTGTTCGGGTACGGCTGGGACCCATAGGCCGCGAGCGATCCCCAGTTGCCGGAGACGAAGCCGACCGGAATGCTCGGCGCCGCGTCGTCGAACTCGGGTTTGATGTCGGCCGTCAGCCGCTGGAAGCGGTTCACTTCGCCCCACGGCATGCGCCAGCGGCCGAAATCCCGCTCCAGCCGGTCGACAGCCTGCCCCAGCGCCGCAAGCTTGGCCGCGACCGGCTGCTCCCCCATCCAGTCGACCGTGCGATCGCGCTGGTCGGGCGGCGTGGTCTGCGCCATCGCCTGACCCCAGAACACGGCCAGGGTGGTCGCCTCGGAGCCGGTGCTCCAGCGATGGTTCCAGCCGCGCAGCAGGTCGACAGGTTCGGCCAGCTTGATCCGGAGCGGATCGGAGGCGGGCAGCGCTTCCCAGCCGGTGACGAGCGGCGGCAGCAGCCTGGCAAAGGCCGGCAGGTAAGGCGAAAACGCAAGCGCAAGCAGGCTGTCGCGGGTGAGCTTGTCGGGCCTGTCGAGCAGCATCAGCGCGTGCTGGCCGCGGGCGTTCTCGGTGCCGTGCTCGATGTAGTTCGGATGGCGGTCGGCGCGTGGACTGTCAGGTCCGGCCGCGCTCCAAGGGTGATTGTTCGTGTTCTGGATCCAGCCCCCGCGCGGGTTGACGACCCGCGGCAGCTGCGCCGGCGGGATCAGGCCCTGCCAATCGACCGATGGATCGCTACCGTCCACCGGCTTTTCATAGTCCACGCCCGCTTTCCGGAGCGGCATGAACTGCGGGTACAGGAACGCCGTCTCGCCCTTGCTGCTGGCGAAGATTGTGTTGTTCGAGGAGTTGGCGCGAAACCGATCGGCGACGGCCTCGAAGCTCTTCAGGTCGGTCGACTTGGTGCGCAGCCAGCTCTGCTGCAGTGCCTCGACGGGGCGATGCATCAGCGCCGTTGCGATCCACTTGCCGCCCTCCGCGCGAACGATCGGCCCGTGGTGCGTGCGATAGGTGGTAATCTCCCGCGTGCCGAAGCTGCCATCTGCCTGGCGGAAACGGATGCGGACGACCTTGCTCTGCACCGGCCGCAGCTCCGACCCATAGCGGTACGCCAGACCACTCGGCCCTTGCACGATCGTCTCGGCGAACTCGTCGACATTGTCGGCGCCGGTGCTGGAGGTGTGCATCCAGCCAATCTTGTCGTTGAAGCCCTGGTAGATGAAGAACTGCCCCCAGGTGGAGGCGCCATAGGCGTTCAGCCCCTCGTCGCTGGTCATCTGGAGTTCGGCGCGGAAGAAGAAGCTCGTGTGCGGGTTGATGAGGAGGAGTGCATTGCCGCTCGCGCTCTTGACCGGGCCGATCGCAAAGCCGTTGGAGCCGAGTGGTTCGGGGAGCGGATCGCGCGCGGCGACCTTCGGCGGTTCGCCACCGTAAAAGGCGCGCAGCTGGTCGAGGTCGATGCGGCCGAGATCGCCGCCGATGCTCCCTTCGGTGAAGGCCAGCGCCATCCAGGGCTCGAAGCGCGTGATCACTTGGGGCTTCACGGCCGGATGCGTCGCCAGATAATGGTTCAGCCCGTCCGCCCAGGCGGTCATCAGCGTCTGCATCGCCGCGGGGCTGCGGGCATAGTCGCGCTTGAGCTCGGCCTCGTCGTTCCACAGGCGGTGGCGGAGATCGTCCCAGATTGCCTTTTCACCGTCGGCTTCGGCCTGGCGGCCGAGCGCGGTCAGATAGTTGCGTTCGATGCGGGGGAAGTCGTCCTCGGCTTGCGCGTAGATGGCGCCGAACACCGCGTCCGCATCGCTGCGGCCCTTCACATGCGCGATGCCCCAATCGTCTCGGGTGATGGTCACGCGATCGGCTTGGGCCGACGCCGCGGCGGCGACAAGGAGAAGCAGGCTCATTTGGCCGCTCCGGCCTGCGCCTGTTCCATGACGCGGAGCAGGTTGCCGCTCCAGATCTTCTCGACGTCCGCGTCCGAATAGCCGGCGTTCTTCAGCGCGGCCGTGATGCGTGGCAGGCCGCTCACATCGGGCATGCCGATCAGCCCCCCGCCGCCGTCCCAGTCCATGCCGATGCCGACATGGTTGGGCCCCACCAGCTTCAGCACGTGGAGCAGGCTCTGCATGTAGCGGTCGAACGTCACTGGATTGAACGGGCTGGTGCCTTCGATCGAGGCGTGCGCCGCGCCCATCTCGCGCTGCTCGCGCGGGCTGGCGGCCTCGATCCGCTCATTGCCGATGCCGTCCCGTTCCGGCCGGCTGTCGAACGGCGCGAGGAATACGGAGTTGACGAAGATCACGCCGCCTTTCGCCGCCAGCGCTTTGATGCGCGTGTCGTCGAGGTTGCGCGGGTGGTCGTAGAGCGCACGCGGCCCCGAATGCGACAGCACGACCGGCGCGGACGACAGCGCCAGCACCTGATCGAAGGTTTCGTCGGAGGCGTGGCTGAGATCTATCAGGATGCCGAGCTGGTTTGCTTCCTTCACCCATTCACGGCCAAGGGGGCTGAGGCCGCCCCAGGTCCGCTTGCCCTTGTTGGCCGCGTCGGCGAACTGGTTGTCGCCATTATGCACCGGCCCAGCCATGCGCACGCCGGTCTCGTAAAAGTCGCGCAGCGCCGTCACGCTTTGCCCGAGCGGATAGCTGTTCTCGATCGATTGGAAGACGATGCGCTTGCCGGCCTTGGCGATGCGCCGGGCGTCGGCGGGCGTGAAGGCGAGCTCCATTTCGCGCGCATTCTCGCGCACCATGGACCGCACCCAGGCCGCGCGGCGCCAGGCATGCGCCTTGGCGGCGGCATAGCCCTCGGGCGTCAGGGGCCCCTGTTCGGTGTAGATGACGAAGAAGCCGCCATCGAGCCCGCCCTCCTTCATGCGCGGCAGGTCAACCTGCGTGATGTTATCCGTGAAACGGTGCCGCTCGGCGAAGCTCCAGCCCGGCCGGCCGAGATTGGCCGGCGTATCGAGATGCGTATCGAGGGTGATGATCCGCTCATGCAGGGACGGCGCGGCGGCGAGCGCCAATACGATTGCGAACACAGTCAGACTTCCCTCGCTGAACTTCACCCTGTCTTTGCGAGGAGCGTAGCGACGAAGCAATCCAGGAGTCACGCGCTCCAGGCTGGATTGCTTCGCTTCGCTCGCAGTGACGAGGTGAGGATTACCGCGAGGCCAGCAGCACCCTCTCCGTCCGCGCCGACGTGCCCGGCAGAATAAACCGGACTTGCTTGTTCGCGAAGTCGACCGAGACTCGATCGAACAGCCGCAGCGCGTCCATGCCGAGCAGCAGCGCCGGCTGATTGGCGAGGCCGAAGCGCTTGAACGGCTCGGCGTTGGCGAAGGCCACGGGCATGTTGTTGAAGTCCGCGCCGCCGATCTGAATGCGATCGACCGTGGCGAACTGGGCCGGGATGGTCTGTCCAGTCACACTGGTGATTGTCACCGGCTGGAGCGTCAGCCCTTTTCTGCGGCGCTGCAGCCGGTCCAGCAACGCCTGATTCCCGATGCTGGTCTGGGAACCAGTGTCGACAATCACCTTCACCCGCTCACCGAGGAAGCGGGCATCCACCAGGATCAGCTGGCCGAACTTGCTGCGCGCCGAGACCACGATCGTGTCGTCGTCCGTGTCCTCCAGGCGGCGGGCCGGCACGACCTTCATCTCGTTCTTCTTGAAGTCGAGCAGCACGCGCCGCGACTGCAGGCTGTCGAGGCCCAGCATGCCGTGCGCCCCGATATGCTCGCGCTCGAGCGCGGGCGCCTCGATTGTCTTGACCTTCGTGCCGGATAGTTCGAGGCCGGGCAAGATCACCGTGTTGACCTTTCCCGTGCCGGTGACGGTCACGAGGTTGCGCACGGGACCTTTCGCGAGATTGAGGCGGTCGGCCAGTTGGCGCGAGATCACCGTGCGCTCGGCACCTGTATCGACCACGAAGGGGATTTCGGGTTGACCGGCGAGCTTGACCGGCACCGTCATCCGCTCGGACCGGTCCTGGCCCAGGGCAAGCGAGGTCTCGTCCGGCGGGGTCTCGGTGGCCGCGGCCAGGGCCAGCAACAGGCTCAGCATGACAGGCACTCCTTTGGCACGAGGCTATGCCTGTTGCGCGTCCGCTTCAATCCGTCGCCATCGCTTCGGCGACGAGCGCTTCCGCTTCGATCAACAGCGAGTCCTCGGCGCTGGCCTGGCTCACCCGCTCGCGGCCGATCAGCACCAGCACTGGCACGGCGAGCGGGCTGACGCGGGGCAGGTCGACGTGAAGGATCGTCTCCCCGGCGTGCTCGAGCAGGTCGGCGAGGCGGCCGACATCGGTCATGCGGGCGCGGGCGTCGTCCCAAGCGGCGCGGAGCAGCAGATGGTCGGGCTCGTAGCGGCGGAGCACATCGTAGATCAGGTCGGTCGAGAAGCTGACCTGCTTGCCGGTCTTGCGCTTGCCCGGGTGCTGGCGCTCGACGAGGCCGCCGATCACGGCCACCTCGCGGAACGCGCGTTTCAGCAGCGAGGATTGCTGCACCCATTCGACGAACTCATGTTCGAGGATGTCAGGTGAGAAGAGGGGGCGCGGATCGACGATCCGCTCCAGGCTGTAGGTGGCGATCGCATAGTCGGAGGCGACGAAGCCGAGCGGCTTCAGGCCCATGCTTTCCATGCGCTTGGTGACGAGCATGCCGAGCGCCTGGTTCGCGTTCCAGCCGATGAAACTGTACACGACCATGTGGTGGCGCTTCTCGCGCTCGAACGTCTCGATCAGCAGCTGGCCGGGCTCGGGCAGCGACGAGCGGCGCTGCTGCATCTCCAGCCATTCGCGCACGTCGGTCGGGAACCGGTGCCACTGGTTCGGCTCGGCCAGGAATTGCCGTACCCGGTCGGCGAGGTTGGTCGAGATCGGCATGCGTGCGCCGCCATAGGTCGGGATGCGCGCCGGCTTGGACGTGGCCTTCACGTACAAATCTTCCACGTCCATCCGCTCGACCTCGAGAACGAGGCCGGCGAAGAAGAAGGTGTCGCCCGGGCTGAGCGTGGCGCCGAAACTCTCCTCGACCTTGCCAACCGTGCGGCCATTCTTGAAGCGGACGTTGAGCATCGTGGCTTCCACGATAATGCCCGCGTTGAGCCGGTGCTGGGCGATGAACTTGGGGTGGGTCACGCGCCAGAGGCCGTCCGCGCCCTTGGTCAGCCGCTTGAACCGGTCATAGGCCTTCAGCGCATAGCCGCCGGATTCGATATAGCCGAGCACCTGGCCGAACAGTTCGTCAGTGAGGGCCGAATAGGGGAGCGCCGAACGCAGCTCGTCGAGCAGCTCCGTCTCGCCGAACGGCGCCGCGCAGGCGCAGGCCATGATGTGCTGGGCCAGCACGTCGAGCGCGCCGGCGCGGAACACCTCGTGGTCGAGTTCGCCTTGCTCGACGGCGTCGAGCGCGGCGCGCGCTTCCAGATATTCGAAGCGATTACCGGGGACGAGGATCGCTTCCGAAGACTCCTCCAGCCGGTGGTTGGCGCGGCCGGTGCGCTGTAGCAACCGCGACGCACCCTTCGGCGCGCCCATCTGGATCACGCAATCGACATCACCCCAATCAACGCCAAGATCGAGCGAGGCAGTTGCGACCAGCGCACGCAAGCGCCCTTCCGCCATTGCCAGCTCGACCTTGCGACGGGCTTCACGAGAGAGCGACCCGTGATGGATGCCGATCGGCAGCTTCATCTCGTTGACCGTCCAGAGGTCCTGGAAGATCAGCTCGGCGAGACTCCGGGTGTTGCAGAAGACGATGGTCGTCCGGTGCGTCTCGATCTCGGCCATCACCTGGACGGCGGCATAGCGGCCCGAATGACCGGCCCAAGGGATGCGGTCGGACGGCAGCAGGATCGAGATGTTCGGGTCGGCGCCGGGTTCGCCCTGCACCAAAGTCACCGCGCCGATGTCGCCGTCGGGCGCCAGCCAGGCACGATAGGCGTCCTCGTCGGCCACGGTGGCCGACAGCGCCACGCGCCTGAGCGCGGGCGCGATTCGCTGTAGCCGCGCCATGCACAGGTTGAGCAGGTCGCCCCGCTTGCCGGCGGCAAAAGCATGCACTTCGTCGATGACGATGGTGCGGAGGCTGGCGAACATCGTGAAGCTGTCCGGATAGGACAGCAGCAGGCTGAGCGATTCCGGTGTCGTCAGCAGCATCTGCGGCGGGCGTACGCGCTGCCGTGCCTTCCGGTCGGACGGCGTGTCGCCGGTGCGGGTCTCGACGCGGATATCGAGTCCCATTTCCTCGATCGGGGTGAGCAGGTTGCGCTGCACGTCGACCGCGAGCGCCTTCAGCGGCGAGACGTAGAGGGTGTGCAGGTCGTCTGACGGTGCTTCGATCAGCTCGACGAGGCTCGGCAGGAACCCGGCCAGCGTCTTGCCCGCCCCGGTCTGGGCCACGAGTAGGGCGTGTTCGCCGCGCCGTGCCGCCGCCAGCATGTCGAGCTGATGCCGCCGGGGGCGCCAACCTTTGGCGGCGAACCACTCGGCGAGTTGTGGAGGAAGGTCAGCCACTAACCGTCACCCCGGCGAAGGCCGGGGCCCAGCCCCTCTACAAGCGACTCCTGGGCCCCGGCCTTCGCCGGGGTGACGTACAAGGTCGGGAGCTTACCGCTGCGCGGCGTCGTCGCGTGCGTGCTCCTCTGCATCCTCCCGAGCATAGAGCTCACGCGTGCCCGCGTCCGAGCGTGCCAGTTCGGCGGGCGTCTCGTGCTTGCGGTTGCGATACATGGCCAGCCACATAACCAGCCCGAGCAGAACGGTCCCGATCCCCAGCGTCACGATCCATGCCGTACCCACAACTCACTCCTTCATGACTAGTCGCATCGTCAACGAAGCGGAACGGTTTGCGTTTCCTTGCCGTTGAGTTAGCGCGTGACGCCATGACTAAGCCTTTCACCCGCGCCCTCGTCTTCGCCATCGTCGCGCTGATCGTGTCGGCAATCCTCAGCGCCATCGTGCTGCTGTTCCTGGTCGGATTTCCCGGCAGCCGCGACGCAGCGGCAGAATTCCAGCGCGCGGCGATCGCGCGGGCGGTCGAGGTGGACCTGATCGTCGGCGGCTTGGTGGCGCTCGGCGCGGGCTTTCTGGCCGGGCGCGCCTTCACCGGCCGTGACGCGGTTGTGACCGGCGTGCTGACAGGGCTCCTGTTCATCCTGGTCGACCTGGCCGTGGTGTTCATCGCCGGAAACGCCGAACGGCTCGACTATGCCGTGATGGCAGCGTCCTATGCCGACAAGCTGGCTGCGGCGACGCTCGGCGGGTGGCTGGCGAGCCGGCGCCGGCCTGTCGAGGCCACGCCCGCCGGAGTGTCGCTGGACAAGGAATGAAGTTGCTCGGCGCCTGGATCGAGCCCAAGCCCGAGGGCATCTATGTGCCCGCGGCCGATGTTTGGATCGACCCGTCGCAGCCCAAACCGCGTGCGTTGGTTACCCACGGTCATGCCGATCACGCGCGTGGCGGACACGGCGCGGTCTGGGCCACGCCGGAGACGCTCGCGATCATGGACGCGCGCTATGGCGAGCAGCAGGCCAACCCCGTCGCCTATGGCGAGACGGTGCGGCTGGGCGAGGTGCAGGTCTCGTTCGTTCCCGCGGGCCACGTGCTCGGCTCCGCGCAGATCGTGCTGGAGCATGCGGGCGAACGGGTGGTCGTGTCGGGCGACTATAAGCGCCGGTCCGACCCCACCTGCCCACCCTTCGAGCCTCAGGCGTGCGACATCTTCATCACCGAGGCGACCTTTGGCCTGCCGGTCTTCGTTCACCCGGACACCGGCGACGAGATCGACAAGCTGCTCGAAGCGCTCCGGGCCAACCCGGAGCGGTGCGTGCTGGTCGGCGCTTATGCACTCGGCAAGGCGCAGCGGGTGATCACCGAGCTGCGGCTCCGTGGGCACGACGACCCGATCTACATTCACGGCGCGCTGCAGCGGCTGTGCGATCTCTACTCGGCGCACGGGGTGCCCCTCGGCGATCTGCGCCCCGCAACGGGGGTTCCGAAGGCGGAGATCGCCGGCAAGATCGTGCTCGGGCCGCCCGGCGCGCTCAACGACCGCTGGAGCAGGCGCTTGCCCGATCCGATTACGGCGATGGCCTCCGGCTGGATGCGCATCCGCCAGCGTGCCGTGCAGCGCAATGTCGAGCTTCCGCTCTTGATCTCCGACCATGCCGACTGGAACGAACTCACCGACACCATCCTCGAGATCGCGCCGAAGGAAGTCTGGGTCACCCACGGACGCGAGGACGCACTGATCCATTGGTGCATGACCCGCCAGATCAAGGCGCGCGCGCTGGATCTTGTCGGCTATGAGGATGAGGATGATTAGCAGCTCCGTCATTGCGAGCGGAGCGAAGCAAGCCAGTGCGCCCATGAGACCCTGGATTGCTTCGTCGCTTCGCTCCTCGCAATGACGGTGGAGTGACTGAGTCCGAGTTCATTGCCGCCCTGCGCGGTCTGGCGGGCGATGGGTCGCGCGGGCTGCTCGACGATGCGGCGGTGCTGGGCGACCTCGTCTTCACTCACGACATGATCGTCGAGGGGGTGCATTTTCTCCCGGACGACCCGCCGGAGGACATCGCTTGGAAGCTGGTCGCGGTGAACCTGTCGGACCTCGCCGCGAAAGGCGCGGAGCCGGTCGGGTGCCTGCTCGGCTATGCGCTTGCAGATGACGTCTGGAATGGGCGCTTCGTCGCGGGGCTGGCCGAGGTGCTTCGGACCTACGGCATGCCCCTGCTCGGCGGCGACACGGTCAAGGCAGGGGCGCCACGCAGCTTCGGCCTCACGGCCATCGGCCGCTCTGCGCACGCGCCCTCTCGCGCTGGCGCTCGAGCGGGCGACCGGTTGTATGTAACGGGCACGATCGGCCGCGCCGGTGCCGGGCTCCGGCTCCTCAAGGCGGGGAGCGGCGGGCCGGAGATCGAGGCCTATCGCCGGCCCCGCCCCCGCATGGCCGAAGGCCGGGCGCTTGCGCCCGTGGTCCACGCGATGATGGACGTGTCCGATGGGCTGCTGATCGACTCCAGGCGGATGGCGGAGGCCAGCGGCCTCGCTGTCACCATCGACTTGGACGCGATTCCGGTCTGCGGCGAGGTAATGACGGCAGTCACCGCGGGAGACGATTACGAGTTGCTGTTTGCCGCGCTTGAGGGGCCGCTACCAGTTCCGGCAACGCAGATCGGATACTTCGGTCCGGGCGCCGGCCTCAGGCTGCTCCGATCCGGCGCGCCGATCCCGCTCCCAGACCGGCTCGGTTGGGAGCATGGCAGCTAAGGCCTCGTCATTGCGAGGAGCGAAGCGACGAAGCAATCCACCGGCCTGCACGCAGCACTGGATTACTTCGCTTCGCTCGCAATGACGAACAGGGTCAGTGCTTCACGCCCACCAGCGACAGCATGCGTGCGGCAAGGCCCGGCGCTTCCTCTGCCGCCTCGGCTTCCCAGAACAGCCGGTCGTTGTGCACCGGGCAGACGATGCCGCTGGCGCCATGGACGAGCTTGTAGGAGCTGGTCGCGCGCTTGGCGGCTGCGAGGGCGGCAGGCGACGGCGCCCGGTCGAGCACGCAGACGAGGCCCGCGCTCTCTTCGCCCAGCTCTGCCACCTTCAGCGGCTCGATCGTCATCATCGCGGTCAGTGCCACTTGCAGCTCGGGACAGAGATGCTGGAGCCAGCTGTTCGGAGGATAGGTCGCGTGCAGCGAAGGCGTCGCGCCATATGATGAGGATACGCTCTTGAACATGGATGCCGCTGTGCGCCCCGTCACACGCCGGCTCAACGGTGCGACGACGCAGGCGCAGCCTCTCGCGACGGCTACGCCTTTCTTGCTTGCCCATCGCGGAATCCGGCCTCTATACCCCCGCCCCAAAGGATCAAGCGGCCGCAAAAGAGCCGCACTCACAAGGGGAAAGGGAAAGCATGAACGTCGTGCTGATCGCCATTGTCTGCGGCCTGCTGGCCGTGGTCTATGGCATTGTGACGAGCCGCCAGGTGCTGGCTCAGCCCGCGGGCAATCCGCGGATGCAGGAAATCGCCGGCGCCATCCAGGAAGGCGCGCAAGCCTATCTCGGCCGCCAATACACCACCATCGCGATCGTCGGCGTCGTCGTCGCCATCCTGGTCGGCGTATTCCTGGGCCTCACGTCCGCGCTGGGCTTCGTGGTCGGCGCGGTGCTGTCGGGCGTGGCCGGTTATATCGGCATGCACATCTCCGTCCGGGCAAACGTGCGAACGGCGGAGGCGGCGCGCACCTCGCTGCAGGCGGGCCTCACCACGGCGTTCCGCTCGGGCGCCATCACCGGCATGCTGGTGGCCGGCCTGGGCCTGCTCGCCATTGCCGGCTTCTTCTATGTGCTGACCGATGTGCAGGGCTATGCGCCCGACGACCGCATCGTCATCGACAGCCTCGTCGCGCTTTCCTTCGGCGCCTCGCTCATTTCCATTTTCGCCCGTCTGGGCGGCGGCATCTTCACCAAGGCCGCGGACGTCGGCGCCGACCTGGTCGGCAAGGTCGAGGCCGGCATTCCCGAGGACGATCCCCGCAACCCGGCCGTGATCGCGGATAACGTGGGTGACAATGTGGGCGACTGCGCCGGCATGGCCGCCGACTTGTTCGAAACCTACGTCGTGACGCTGGGCGTGACGATGGTCTCCATCGCGCTCCTCATCCAGGCGAGCACGGCCGAGCTGATGCGGCTGATGGCCTTGCCGCTGATCATCGGCGGCGTGTGCATCATCTCTTCAGTGATCGGCACTTATATGGTCCGCCTCGGCCGCGGCCAGTCGATCATGGGCGCGCTCTACAAGGGCTTCTGGACGACGGCGATCCTGTCGATCCCGCTCATCTATGTCGCTACCGCCTACACGCTCGGCGATATGAACGCGCCGATCGGCGCGGCCGGTGCCTTCGAGACGCCCGACGCGTCGAACGATCCGTTTGGTGCCCTGCCGGCGGACACGGGTGCCGCGGTCGGTGACGCCTTCACCGGCATGGACCTGTTCTGGTGCATGCTGATCGGCCTCGGCGTCACCGGGCTGATCGTGTGGATCACCGAATACTACACCGGCACCAACTACCGCCCGGTCAAGTCGATCGCCTTCGCCTCGCAAACGGGTCACGGCACCAACGTCATCCAGGGACTCGCGATCAGCCTTGAATCGACCGCGCTGCCGACGCTCGTGATCGTCGTCGCGGTGATCGCGACTTACCAGATCGCTGGCATCATCGGCATCGCCTTCGCGGCGACCGCGATGCTGGCGCTGGCCGGCATGGTCGTGGCGCTCGACGCCTATGGCCCCGTCACCGACAATGCCGGCGGCATTGCCGAAATGGCGGGCCTCGAGGGCGAAGTCCGCAACCGCACCGACGCGCTCGATGCGGTTGGCAACACCACCAAGGCGGTCACCAAGGGCTATGCGATCGGCTCGGCAGGCCTGGCAGCCCTCGTGCTGTTCGGTGCGTATACTACCGACCTGCGCGAGTTCTTTCCGGACCTGGAGGTCGATTTCTCGCTCTCCAACCCGTACGTTATCGTCGGCCTGCTGTTGGGGGCGCTGCTCCCCTATCTGTTCGGCGCGATGGGCATGACGGCGGTCGGCCGTGCGGCCGGTGCGGTGGTCGAGGAAGTGCGTGGCCAGTTCCGCGACAATCCGGGCATCATGGACGGCACCAGCCGCCCGAACTACGCGCGGACCGTCGACCTGGTCACCAAGGCTGCGATCCGCGAGATGATCATCCCGTCGCTGCTGCCGGTGCTGGCACCGATCGCGGTGTACTTCATCATCACGCTCGTGGCGGGTCAGGCCAACGGCTTCGCGGCCTTGGGCGCGCTGCTGCTCGGCGTGATCGTCTCCGGCCTGTTCGTCGCCATCTCTATGACGTCGGGCGGCGGCGCCTGGGACAATGCCAAGAAGTATATCGAGGACGGCAATTACGGCGGCAAAGGCTCCGAGGCCCACAAGGCCGCGGTGACCGGCGACACGGTCGGCGATCCCTACAAGGACACCGCCGGTCCGGCCGTGAACCCGATGATCAAGATTACCAACATCGTCGCGCTGCTGCTGCTCGCGGCGTTGGCGGGCGGCCACGTGGCCGGCTGATCCTCGGCACCGAGTAGATGAGGCCCGTCCGGAGCGATCCGGGCGGGCCTTTTCTTTGCTCAGGGCAGGCGCGTCACGGGCATGATGGTGAGTTCGTGGACGCGCCAGTCGAGCGCTTTGGCCTGCTCCACCGCCTGCTCCAGCCGCGCGGGGAGGTCCGGCGTCTCCGGGCGGGGGACGAGGAGCGCCTCGCCGATTAAGATATGACCTTCATCCCGCATGCGGACGCGCGCGTCCCGGACCCAATCGAAGCCGCGCAACAGCTGCTCCACCTCTTGGGGAAGATGCTCCAGGTCCGACTCGTCCGTCTTTTTCGGTCGCCGGTCCATCAGGTCGGCCACGGCGGTCTTGAGCGTGCCCACGCCATCCTTCAGGATGTCGGCTGAGACGAGGGCCGCCGCAAGCGGGTCAAGCCACCACAGGCCAAAGCCAGTGCCGATCACGCCCACGGCAGTAGCGCTCTCGGCCATCCAATCCGCCTTCATCATCTGCGCATCGGCGAACAGCACCTTGTCGTGCATCTTGGGCGCAAGCTTCAACTTCATGCGGCCGAGGATGACGGACGGCACCCCAGTATAGACGAGCGCCGCCAGCATGGGCCAGCCGGCCCAGATCATCGTGCCGAACAGATTGAATCCGCCGATCGTCGCCCGTTCCCCTGTCGTGTACGACATAATCGCCTCGAACAGCAGGAAGCCGCCCATGATGCAGAGGGCGAGCGCGGCCGTGAGGTGTGCGATCGAGGTCGCACGGTGGCGGCCATAGGGAAAGTTCGGATGCGCTCCGCGCCGAGCGACGCTGGTGCCGATCAGGAAGGCAATCGCGGGGACGAGGCTGATCACGTCTTCGAAGAAGCTCGTGCGCATTGCCTGGCTTGAGCCCATGGTCAGGAACAGGAGGACCGCCGCCGACGAGATGTAGGCCAGCGTGAACCATTCGAGCCGAAGCGCCTTGCGATAATGCGCCTCGACATCGGGCGGAAACTCGACGGGATCCTGCGCCTTCATCGCCTGCCCTCAGAGGCAAGCCGCTGTTCGATCGCGCCTTTGTGCGCGTGCAAAAAGCGATCGAGCGACAGGGTAAGCGCATTCTCTGACGGTGCCGTTGCGATCGTGCGTTGCTCCGTCATCAGCTTGGTTTCGGTCGGCTCCAGCCCTGCCGCCGCCAGCTCGGGCTCATACGCGGCGCGGAACGGGGCCGCACCGGTCGTGGGAACGGCCTTCTGCTTGGACAACAATGCAGCGATGTGCGGGCGGCCCGGATCATGGGCAACCGGCACATTCTCCCAGTCCTCGGGCGAGGTGGTTCCGGGTGCGGCGCCGATCACCAGCCTGGCCTTGAGGTACGGTTGCGTCTGGCCGATGCGCCCGCCCCACGGCGCCTGCTTGGTAAAACCGGCGACGGCCACGTCCAGGCTGTTCTCCGCCAGGCCCTCGACCAACTGGGCCTCGCTGCCCTTGACCCATTCGAGCCGGATGCCTTCGGCGGCCGCCCAGCGGCGGAGCAGCTCCGGCTCGATGCCGGCCGGCTGCCCACCTTCTTCGCGTACCCAGGGTTCGGCGACGCTCCAGCCGACGCGGAGCGGGCGCCCGGCCTTGGCTTCGGCGAGGCTGTTCTCTGCGTCCCTGGGGAAGTCCGCGCAGGCGGTCAGCAGCGCAAAGGCGAGCATCGGCGAGCCAGCTCTCTTCATGTCACAAGAACGTAACAGGAGCGTTCCGGTTTCCGGAGGCTCCGCTCTGCTTCCCTTTTGGGCCGCCGTCCGTTATGGCGGCGCGATTTTTTGCCACCTCAATCAAAGGCTGCTGCTTGGCTAAGGAAGAATTGCTCGAAATGCGGGGGCAGGTCGTCGAACTACTCCCGAATGCCATGTTCCGGGTGCGCCTGGAGAATGATCACGAGATCCTCGGCCACACCGCGGGCAAGATGCGCAAGAACCGCATCCGTGTGCTCGTCGGCGACGAAGTGCTGGTCGAGCTCACGCCCTACGACCTGACCAAGGGCCGGATCACCTACCGGTTCAAGTAACGACGGGTCACGGACGGTGACCCGCCCCAAACTCATCCTTGCTTCCGCCTCCCCGCGCCGTCTCGACCTGCTCGCGCGGATCGGCGTGGTGCCTGATGCGGTCACCCCGGCCGAGATCGACGAAGCCCCGCTTGCTCGCGAGCTCCCGCCCCAGCACGCGGAGCGGCTGGCGGCCGAGAAGGCCGCGGCGGTTGCGGTGCCGGGCGCCATCACGCTCGCGGCCGACACAGTCGTTGCGGCGGGGCGACGCATCCTCCCCAAGGCCGAGGACGAAGCGACGGCGCGCGCGTGCCTCGAACTGCTGTCCGGACGCCGTCACCGCGTGCACAGCGCGGTGACCGTGGTCGATGCTGAAGGAACAGCCCGCAACCGGCTCTCGACGACGATCGTCACCTTCAAGCTGCTGACCGCGGAAGAGATAACTGCTTACCTCGCGTCAGGCGATTGGGCGGGCAAGGCCGGGGGCTATGCCATCCAAGGCCGCGCCGAAGCTTTTGTCCGCTTCCTTTCCGGCAGCCATTCGGGCGTGGTCGGCCTGCCGCTGTTCGAGACGCGCAACCTGCTGATCAGCGCCGGTTACCCGCTTGGCTGAGTGGCTGGTCGAAGCCGGCATCGGCGAGAATCGCGCCGCGCTGATCGAGGCCGGCGAGATCGTCGAAGCGCGCATCGAACGTCATGACGTCACGTTACGCCTGGGCGCGGTTCACGAAGCCAGGCTGAAGTCCAAGGCCGGACGTGCTGGCCGAGCCGAAGTTGCAGTCGCGGGCGGCGTCGCCCTGCTCAGTCCGGTGCCGCCTGGCCTTACCGAAGGCGCGCCGCTCCATGTCGAGGTGATCCGCGAAGCCATTCCGGAGCGCGGCAATCCGAAGCTTGCGCTCGTTCGCCCGACCGATGAGGCGCCCCGAGCGGCGTTAAGCCTGGCCGAACAGCTCGGCGCGCGCACCCTCGGCCCGCAGCAGCCCGACGCTCTTGAGGCGGCGGGCTGGTCGGAACTGATCGAGCAGGCCGAGACGGGGCTGGTGCCTTTCCCCGGCGGCCTGCTCAGGATCGTCCTTACGCCTGCGATGACGGTCATCGATGTGGACGGCGAGCTTCCGCCCACCGAACTCGCGCTGCGGGGCGCAACGGCTGCCGTGCAGGCCATCCGACGCTTCGACATTGGCGGTTCGATCGGGATCGACCTGCCGACGCTTCCGTCCAAGCAGGCGCGGCAGGCGGCGGCCGAAGCGATCGACGCAGCGTTGCCCCCACCTTTCGAGCGGACGGCCGTGAACGGCTTCGGCTTTCTCCAGATCGTCCGCCGCAGGGTGCGGCCCTCATTGCTGGAGCTCGTGCAGAGCGATTCCGCCACCACCTCCGCCTTAGCCCTGCTGCGCCGACTGGAGCGCGAGCCGCTGGGCGAGGTCGTGATCCCCGCAAACGTGACAGTCAAAGCGGAATGGATCGAGGAGCTTGAGCGGCGACGCGGCCAGCGCGTGATCCTCTAGCTCGCTCGTCTTTGCGAGGAGCGTAGCGACGAAGAAATCCAGGAGCCACCCCACTCCGGACTGGATTGCTTCGCTGCGCTCGCAAAGGCGATAGCTAGAAACTGAACTCGTCGTAGATGCGGGTGAGGTCGCCGGCCCAGCTACCTTCGTACAGGTCCAGAAGGCGTTGCGCTGGCACTTTGCCGGTGCGCACCGTCTCCTGCAGCGGTTCGAGAAAGCCCACCTCGCTGTCACCCGACGACCCGAGCGCGGCCCGGTGGCGCAGGCCGGCCTCGGCCATCTGCAGCACCTCCGGGGCGACGGCGCCCAACGTACCGGAGCCGAGCGGTGCGTCGAGGCCAAGGCGCGGCACGGCTGTACGCAGTGCCTCGCGCGTCTCCATCGACCAGCCCTTCACCAGGTCCCAGGCCGCGTCGAGGCTCGGGCCACCATAGAGCAGCCCCACCCAGAAGGCGGGTAGCGCGCAGATCTTGCTCCAGCGCCCGCCATCGGCCCCGCGCATTTCGAGGAAGGTCTTGAGGCGAACCTCCGGGAAAGCGGTGGAGAGATGGTCCGACCAGTCGCTTAGCCGCGGCTTCTCGCCGGGCAGGGCCGGAAGTTCGCCGCGCAGGAAGTCGCGGAAGCTCTGGCCGGCGGCGTCGATGTAACGGCCGTCACGGAAGACGAAGTACATCGGCACGTCGAGCGCGTATTCGGCATAGCGCTCATAGCCAAACCCGTCCTCGAACACGAAGGGCAGCATGCCGGTGCGGTGGGGATCGGTGTCGGACCAGATATGGCTGCGGAACGAGAGCATCCCGTTGGGCCGGCCTTCGGTGAAGGGCGAGTTGGCGAACAGGGCGGTCGCCAGCGGCTGCAGCGCCAGGCCGACCCGGAACTTGGTCGCCATGTCCGCTTCCGACGCATAGTCGAGATTGACCTGGATCGTGCAGGTGCGGAGCATCATGTCCAGACCGAGGCCGCCCACCTTCGGCATATGGTTGAGCATGATGCCGTACCGGCCTTTTGGCATGATCGGCAGCTCGGCTCGCGTCTTGTCAGGCCACATGCCGAGGCCCAGGAAACCGAGGCCTAGCTCGTCGCCGACCGCTTTCACCTGTTCAAGGTGCCGTCCTGTCTCGGCGCAGGTCTGGTGCAGGTTCTCGAGCGGCGCGCCCGAGAGTTCCAGCTGGCCGGCCGGCTCCAAGCTGATCGTGCCGTCTGGCCCCCGCAGCGCGATGACATTCTCGCCCTCCATGACCGGCTGCCAACCGAACCGGGTCAGGCCGGAGAGGAGGTCGCGAATGCCGCCCGGCTCGCCATAGCCGGGCGCGCGGTGGTCCGACTGGCGGTAGACGAATTTTTCGTGCTCGGTGCCGATGCGCCAATCGCCGCGCGGCTTCTCGCCGGTCGCGAAGAAGTCGATCAGCTGCGTGCGATCCTCGATGAACGGATCGGCCTTGCCGGTCTCTTCGCGGGTGCTCATGGGCGGGCGTCTAGCCGCTGGCGGGCCAAAAGCAATGCTCGCACGTCCGCGGGATCACGCCCGAATGTAGCGGAAATACCAGACTTCGTGACCCTTGCGCCGAGCCTTGGCTTCGTAGCGCGTTTCCGGCCAGTCGGCCGGCCGGGTCAGGAAGTCGGCGGCTCTTCTTGCAGTCCAGGTGAAGTCCCGCCGCTGGTTCATCACCATCATCGACCAGCGGCAATAGGTCGGGTCGTCCGTGCCAAGCCGAAACTCCGCACCGGGCTTCAGCTTGGCGGCGATCAGGTCGAGCGGGCCGTAATTGACCATGCGGCGCTTGGCATGCCGCGCCTTGGGCCAAGGGTCAGGATGGAGCAGGTAGAGCCGGTCGAGCGAGGCGTCGGGCAACCGGTCCAGCACGTCGAGCGCATCGCCCATGTGCAGTCGGACATTGCTGAGCTCGCGGTCATCGATCTTGGCGAGTGCGCTGACGACGCCATTGAGGAATGGCTCGCAGCCGATGAAGCCCTGCGCAGGCCGCGCTTCTGCCTGCGCCGCGAGGTGTTCGCCCGAACCGAAGCCGATCTCGAACTCCAGGGGGCGCTCGTCGCTGAACAAGGTGCCGGCATCGAGCGGGCCCTCCGGCACGGCGACCCGCGGCAGCAAGTCGGCGAGCAGCTCCTCTTGCCCCGCGCGCAGCTTGTGGCCCTTGGCCCGGCCATAGAGGCGGCGAATGGTGAGAGGATCGTTCATCAGGTGCCTGGCGTTCTGCGCGCCATGGGCAAGAAGCGCGAAGCGATCAAGAAGGTCGAAGAGGCGGACGTCGAGATCAGCCGATCCATCTCGGGATGGAAAGACACGCCGCCGGTGCAGGCGCTCGGCTGGCTGGGCAAGATGACCGACCAGCCGCCCCTCTACACTTTCATCGGGGGCGTTGCCGCAGCGGCGTTGATCCGGCGCGACAGGCAGCTGCTGCACACCTCGGCGCGGATGCTGCTGGCGCACTGGCTGGGGATTCGCGCGAAGAACGCGGTGAAGAGCGCGGTCGATCGCACCCGGCCGAGAATGTTGATCGAGGAAGGGCGCTACGAGGCGGGGAAGGGGCAGCGGGAGGAGAAGGCGTTCAGCTCCTTTCCCTCCGGCCACACGGTGGGCGCGCTGGCGATCGCCCGGGCGATCATGCGCGATTACCCCGAACATGCCGCCGCCGGCTATGCAGCTTCTGTGGCGGCCGCAGTGGCACGAATCGCCAAGTGCGATCATTTCGCCAGCGACACCGCCGCGGGCGCGATGATCGGCTATGTTGCGGAAGAGGCGGCGAGCGCCATTCTCGACCGCACGATCCCACGCCCGGCCGATTGAAAAATGAAACCGGAAGCGTATCGTTTGCGTAATAGCAGACGAGAGGAGGTGATCAGGCCTTGAGCGGTTCGAATGCGACATTCGCCATCGCCGAGATGCGGGAGTTCGCATCTTTTTCGCCTGCCGCCCAACGTTACATTCGCCGCGCGATCGGCATCGTGCGCGAGCCGGACAGCCTGGATCGCTACTCCCGCGATCCCGTCGAGCGGGTGACCATATCGGTGCAGGCCCGCCACTATGAACGGCTGCCGGAGTTGCGGGAGCGGGTGCCCGAGCATAGCGGCCTCGACCGGGTCGAGCCGTTCATGGCGCCGCTGGTCGGCATCAGCGCCTTCGATCTGGCGCAGGATCGGCTGGAGAGCTTTTCCGCCTATCGCTTCCTCTACGAACGGCTGATCGGGGCGGCGGCGCGGCCATGGCTGCTCGGCGCCTTCTGCGCGGCCTCCTCGCTGCCGCACATCCCGGGCCCGAAGCGTCGCGACCTGTTCCTGACCATCACCGAAAGCGCCGCCACGGCCCCCGGCTGGTCACGCCGGGAGCCGAGCTTCTACCCCGAATGGATCGACCTCAACGAGGAAGAAGAGGACGAGGCCTAGGCCTAGGCAGCCGCCTGCTGGAGCCGCTCCACCAGGTCGGTCTTTTCCCAAGGAAAAAGGTCGCCGTCGGCGTCACGGCCGAAATGCCCATAAGCGGCGGTGGGCTGATAGATGGGCTTGTTGAGGCCGAGGTGCGTGCGGATGCCTTTGGGGGTCAGTCGCACGAGCGTCGGCAACACCTCTTCAAGCTTCGCGGCGGTAATGCCGTTCTGCTCCGTGCCGTGCAGATCGACATAGAGCGACAGCGGCTCGGCGACGCCGATCGCATAGGAGAGCTGGATGGTGCAGCGCTTGGCCAGTCCCGCCGCCACGATGTTCTTGGCAAGGTAGCGCGACACATAAGCGGCCGAGCGATCGACCTTGGTCGGGTCCTTGCCGCTGAACGCGCCGCCGCCATGCGGGGCTGCGCCGCCATAGGTATCCACGATGATCTTCCGGCCGGTCAGGCCGGCGTCTCCGTCGGGACCGCCGATCTCGAACATGCCGGTCGGGTTGACGAAGATCTGCTCGTCATCCGGCAGCCAGCCCTGCGGAAGCACATCGGCGAACACGCCCTTCACATAGTCGCGCAAGCGCGCCTGGCCCTCGGGATTGGCGACAGCGGACGAGTGCTGAGTCGAGACGACGAGGGCAGTGGCACGCACCGGAACGCCATTCTCATATTGCAGCGTGACCTGGCTCTTGGCGTCGGGCTCGAGAAAGTCGACGGCCTTGCTGTGGCGGTCCTGCGCCAACCGTTCCAGAATCTTGTGGCTGTAATAGAGCGTCGCCGGCATGAAGCCCGGCGTCTCGTCGGTCGCATAGCCGAACATGATTCCCTGGTCGCCGGCGCCTTCGTCCTTGTTGCCGCTCTCGTCCACGCCCTGCGCGATGTGCGCAGACTGGCCGTGCAGATTGTTCAGGAACTTGAACTGCTCCCAGTGGAAGCCGGTCTGCGCATAGCCGATGCGCTTCACGGTCTCGCGGACCGTGCGCTCGATTTCCTCCTGCGCGCCCGGTGCCCAGGCACCGTCTTCGTACACGCCCTTGCAGCGGATCTCACCCGCCAGCACGACCAGCTGGGTGGTGGTGAGCGTCTCGCAAGCGATGCGCGCTTCCGGGTCCTTGGACAGGAACAGGTCCACGATCGCGTCGGAGATCTGGTCCGCGACCTTGTCCGGATGACCTTCGGACACCGATTCGGAGGTGAAAAGATAGGTGGAGCGCATCGTCGATCCTGGCTGAAGGGCCCGAAGGCCACATATAAAGATATGTTTATGTGTGCGCGGCTCTAGCGGGAGCGAAGGCGGATGACAACGGCCAATCCGGCCAGCAGCAATGCGAAGAGGCCTGGAAGAAGGTTGCCGTAACGCGCGAACAGGGTCGGCGGCCGTGGTGCAGGCAGTGCCGCGTCGAGCACGGCGCGCCTGCCCTGGCCGATGCTGGCGACGAGCCGTCCATTCGGCGCGATCACGCCCGAGATGCCGGTCGGGGTCGCGCGGACGATGGTCATACCCTCTTCGATCGCCCGGAGCCGGGCTTGCGCCATATGCTGCGGGGGCCCCCAGGCGCCGAACCAGGCGTCGTTGGAGGGATTGAACAGGAAGCGCGGACGCTTGGCGGCGTCGATCACCTGGCCCGAAAAGATGATTTCGTAACAAATCTGGAATCCGACCGCGCCGAAGCCGGGCAGGTCGAAACTCGTCGGCCCCGGACCGGGCCAGAAATCCAGGTCGCCCGGCACGAGCCGCGACAGGCCGAGCGGCGTCAGGACCGCCCGCATCGGCAGATACTCGCCATAGGGCACGAGATGCGCCTTGTCGTAGCGCGACAGGATGCGCGCGTCGGGCCCGAGCGCGAAAATGCTGTTGCGCGCGCCGATGGAGCGGCCCTCGCGGTTATATTCTATGGCCACGCCGCCGCTCAGCAGCACGTCGCGCGGGCCAATCGCCCGGGCAAGGAAACGCCGGAGCGCGGGCTCTTCCTCCAGGTAGAAGCCGTTGTCGATTGCTGCCTCGGGCCAGAGCAGCAGGCGCGGGCGGGCCGGGTCGGGCGCGCCCGACATCTGCACCAGCCGCCTCAGATTGACGACCTGCACTTCGGGGTCATGCTTCTCGTCCTGGCTGACGTTCGGCTGGACGATGCGAACGGCGAGCGGGGCAGCGAGGACGGGCGCCGCCGAAGGAGCAGCCAGTGTCCAGATGGCGCGGATGATGAGCGCGCCCGCGATCAGCCCTCCCGACAACCATTGTCGCCGCGCCAGCAGCCAGAGCGCGCCGGCAGCGAGCACCGTCAGCGCTGACAGCCCGTAGGTTCCGATCGCCTGTGCGCTGGCGGCCAGAGGCGTGTCGAGCAGCGCGACGCCGAGCGGGTTCCACGCAAAGCCTGTGAACACGACAGCGCGAAGATATTCGGTCACCGCCCAGGCGGCGGCGAAGGCAAGCACCAAAGCAACACCGTTCGTGTCGAGCGAAGTCGAGACACGCTTCTCGACTTCGCTCGAAGCGAACGGCTTTCCAATGAGGCACGCCACAAGCCCCGCCAAGGCCGGATAAACTGCCAGATACAGGCTCAGCAGGACCACCGCGCCATAGCCGAACCAGTGCGGCATGGTTTCCTGATAGGTGAAGGCGTGGGCGATCCAGTTGAGGCTGACCGTGAAATGCCCGACCCCGAACAGCCAGCTCCGCACGAACGCGCCACGGCCGTTCGGAGCGCGCGCGATCAGCTCCAGCAGCAGCGCGAAACAGGCGAGCGTCACCGGCCAGAGCCCCAGGGGCTCGAAGCCGGTCGCGGACAGCGCGCCGGCCGCGAGCGCGAGGAGCTTGGGGTGGCGGAACACGGGCGGCGCTATCGCCCGGCTTTGCGACAGTTGCAATCAGGGCTAGGTCCGGCGCCATGTTGAGTCTGTTCGCCGCCTTGGCCGCGTCACCGCTGACCACCGTTCAGCAACAGCATGTGCGCTGCGTCGCCCTGCTCGCCATCGTCGCAGGAGAGCAGGAGCGGCGAACTGCTGCCGCGCTTGCCTTGCCGCCGCTCGCGCGTTCGGGCGCGAGGTTTGCGCAGGTCGTGGGGGATGAGGCGGTCCGGACGAGCCAGCTCAGCCAAGATCAGGTGCGTCAGCTCATCCTCGATCAGGTTTCTTCCATTCAGAAGCAGGCGGGTCCGAAGGGCGACCTGCCGATTTCGGAGGCCGAAGACTGCATCGTGATCATGAACCGGGTCGCCCCGCCGCCTCCGCCCCCCGGCGCGGTGCAGTGCGCCGGCGCGCTGAAGCTGGTCGCAGACGAGTCCCGCCGCCGCGCCGGCCTGTCGGACGAGACCAAGACGGTGATGACGCTCGCCGCCGCGCTCGAGAACCGCGCCCGCGCCGAGCTGCGCGCGGCGGGCAAGAGCGAGTCAGAGAGCGATCGCGACCTGGTGCTCGCGCGCGAGGCGATCGCCAAGGCGCCGCAATCCGCGCCCGACATCGAGGCATGCGTGGAGCTCGCCAATCCGTGAGACCCTTTCACCTCGCCTTCCCCGTCCACGACCTCGCCGCCGCCCGCGCCTTTTACGGCGGGCTGATGGGCTGCCGCGAGGGCCGCAGCTCCGATCACTGGATCGACTTCGACCTCTACGGCCACCAGATCGTGGCGCACCTCGACGAGCGCGCCCGCGCGCCCGAGCCGAGCAACGCTGTCGACGGTCATGACGTGCCGGTGCCACACTTCGGCGTGGTGCTGACCATGGCCGACTGGCAGGCGCTCGCGGACCGGCTGAAGGCGGCGGGGGTGAGCTTCGGCATCGAGCCACACATCCGCTTCCAGGGTCAGCCCGGCGAGCAGGCGACGATGTTCTTCCGCGATCCCAGCGGCAACGCACTGGAGTTCAAGGCGTTTGCCGATGACGCCATGATCTTCGCCACATGACCCCGCCGCCGATCGAGATCGACCTGCCGCACAAGCTCGGCCGCGCCGCCGCCCGCGCCCGCATCGAGGCGGGCATGGGCAAGCTCGCCAGCTTCATCCCCGGCGGCACCGTCACCGAGCAGCGCTGGGACGGCGACACGCTCCACCTGACCGTCGAAGCCATGGCCCAACGCGTCGGCGCCCGCCTGACCGTCCTCGACGATAAGGTCCACGCGGTGTTCGACCTGCCGCCGTTCCTGGCGCTTTTCGCCGACAAGATCAGGGCCAAGCTTCAGAAGGACGCACCGAAGCTGCTGGAGTGAAATGTGGTGGGGACAGCTGTGTCTCGGACTCAAGAATGAAATCTGATGGCAAACTCGAATCACTACATCCTATGTCCATCCTGTGGACACGAATTCAAATCTCTGTTTGCCGGGGCCGCAGTCGCAATCGGCAATCTTGAGAGCTGTCCCTCATGTCGTCAACCTGTTAAGTCGCCACATCTCGCTGGAGACATCAATATTGATCTCCTGAATGAGGCCTCGTCGGAGCCGATGCTCCGCTTCTTCGGCGAAAACGGCTGCGATGGATACGTTTTTATGGGACGAGGTCAACTCGCTTACGAGATCAGAGAGCCATGCCTTATTCCCGCTCACAGTGCCTACTATCGGAATGTCAAACGTGCGCTAAGCCTTCTGGAAACATACTATACTGTTGAGAGGGTGAGTTCTCAAAACGCTCTTGGTGCAGTCTTCATCTCGCTGATGACGGCATACGAGTGTTTAATCGACGACACATACCTTGCGCTCCAAGAACGGGGTATAATCGTTGCACAGAAGCGCCCCTCTTTCCGTCACAGACGGGATATGTTGCTGAGTGCGCTCGGTCTTCAGCGAGACGACCACATTGTATCTCTCGAATACTTATATGCCTTCCGCAACTGCCTAGCTCATAATGCGGGAGTCATCGACAGGGGCTTCCTTGCAAACGTCGCAAAAATCGGGCCCGCTCCAGCTCAGTTAGCTCATTACCTTGTAGGGGACCGGCTCAAACTCGATGCACTTACCGCCACCTCTTTCGCCGACTCGATACAGCAAGTAGCTCATTACCTCCTGCCTCGAGCTCAACAAGTTCTGAGCACCCGGCAAAGTTGAGCCGGTTCACCGGCTCACCCGCCACACCTTGTTCCCCGCATCATCCGCCACCAGCAGCGCACCCGTCTTGTCCAGCGTCAGCCCCGCTGGCCGCCCCTGCGCACGGTCTTCGGCGTTGAGGAAGCCGGTGAGGAGGTCGATGGGCTTGGCGCCTTTGACCGGATAGCCGTTGGGGCCGAAGGGGACGTAGATCACCTTGTAGCCGTTGAACGGCTTGCGGTTCCAGCTGCCGTGGAGGGCGACGAAGGCGCCGTTGGCGAAGTTCGGGCCGAGGTTCGCGCCCTTGGCGAACTGGAGGCCGAGGGGGGCGGTGTGGGCGCCGAGCGCATAGTCGGGGCGGCGGGTATATTCGAGCAGATCGGGGCGCTGCGGCTCGACGCGCTTGTCGACGTAACCGCCCCAATAGCTGTACGGCCAGCCGTAGAAGGCGCCGAAATCGACCAGCGTCATGTAATCGGGCGGACCGTCGCCGCCGAGCATGTCGCGCTCGTTGACGGTGGTCCAGAGTTCGCCCTTGGTCGGCTCATAGGCGATGCCGTTGGGGTTGCGCAGGCCGGCCGCAAAGATGCGGAAGGTCTTCTTCTCCGGATAGACTTCCCAGATGGCCGCGCGCCGCTCCTCCTTGTCCATGCCCTTCTCGCCGATGTTGCTGGCGGAGCCGACCGTCACATAGAGGAAGCGGCCGTCCGGGCTCGCCACCATGTTGCGCGCCCAGTGATTGCCGCCGCCGGGCAGCGCCACGATCTTCTCGGGCTTGGCGGTGATGCGGGTCTGGCCCTCCTCATAGGGGAAGGCGACGACGGCATTGTGGTTGGCGACGTAGAGCCGGTCGCCGACCAGCGCCATGCCATGCGGCGAGGCGAGGCCGGAGAGCAGCACCGAGCGGACTTCCGCTACGCCGTCGCCGTTGGCGTCGCGCAATAGGGTGATGCGGTTGGCCGAAGGCACACCGGCCCCCGCGCGGCCGAGCAGCCAGCCCATCACAACGTCGGTAATGCCCTTCTTCGGTCGCGGCGGCGAGTTGGACTCTGCGACCAGCACGTCGCCGTTCGGAAGCGTGTAGAGCCAGCGCGGATGGTCGAGGCCGGACGCGAAGGCCTGCACCTTGAGGCCCTGCGCGGCGACCGGCGTCGCATTGCCGCTCCAGCCGATCGGCTTGGCGATGTTGACCGTCGGAATGCGCTCGGTGCTCGACGCGCGGATCGTCGGCTGCGCGCCGAAGGCGGCGAGCGGGTCGAGCTCCGCATTGGTCCGCCGCACCATGAAGAAGACGGCGGCGATCCCGAGCAGGACGAGGATCAGGATGAAGGCGAGCGGGCGGAGGAAGGGGATGCGCATCGCCCCTCATCTAAGGCCAAAGCGCGAGCCAAAAAAGTGCCGCCGGCCAGGGGGTGAAAGAACCGGCGGCACAGCGGAAGCAAATAAGCGCTTCCTATCGCGCTCGGGCCGCCGCGCCTTCAGAGCTGAGGCTGACCCAAAGCGGTACAGTCAACACCACCAGCCCTAAACGATTTCGGGTCCGGCACAATCGCAATGGGCCGACCCGAGTCGGATTTACGACAGATTGGAAACTCAGTCCTCGAGCGCGACAGGCTCCGGCGCGTGCAGGCGCACGCGGGTGATGTGGCGGGCGTCGGTTTCGGTCACTTCGATACGCCAGCCGCTGGCATGCTCGATGATCTCGCCGGGCTCGGGGATGTGCCCGGCCAGCACGAAGGCGAGGCCGCCCAACGTGTCGACATCCTCCTCAACTTCCGCCAAGCGCGGGTCGAGTTCGGCTGCCACCTCCCTAAGTTCCGCGCGCGCGTCCGCGTCCCACATGCCGCCGCCGAGCTCCACGAGCACGGCCTCCGGCTCCTCGTCATGCTCGTCCTCGATCTCGCCGACGATCTCCTCGACCAAATCCTCGATGGTGACGAGTCCTTCGGTGCCCGAATATTCGTCGACCACGATGGCGAGGTGGGTGCGCGTCGCGCGCATCTCGGCGAGCAGGTCGAGCACGCCCATCGATGTGGGGACATAGCGCGGCTCGCGGACCAGGCCCGCGATCGTCTCGGGCGCGGGCGCTTGCCGCGCGAGGATCGGGAACACGTCCTTGATGTGGATCATGCCGGTGACGGTATCGAGGCTCTCCCGATAGACCGGAAGGCGGCTATGCCCCGCCTCCGCGAACAGGGCGACCAGCTCGTCGAAGCTGGCAGACTCGGGCACCGCGACGATGTCGGCGCGTGGCACCGCGACGTCCCCTACCGTGCGTTCGCCGAAATGAAGCAGGTTGCGGACCATCTGCCGCTCGATGGGGGTGAGATCGCCGGCTTCGACCGGCTCGCCCTCATGCTCCTCAATTGCTTCTTCGATCTGGTCGCGGAGCGTGGGCTCGCTGTCGGCTCCGAAGAGCATGTCGCGCAGGCCCCGCCATAACCGGCCACCCCCGTCCGAGGCGTGGCCGCTTCTACTCGAATCCTCTGGCATTCCCGTCCGGTTCGTCCCTGTCATAGGGGTCGTGAAGGCCTAAGCGCGCCATGATGCCGCGTTCCAGCGACTCCATCTCGTCCGCCTCGGCCGACCCCTGATGGTCATAACCTAGCAGATGCAAGGTCCCGTGAACAATCAGATGCGCGGCATGCGCCTCCAGCGGAACACCCTTCTCCGCCGCCTCGGCCGCGCAGACGCCATGCGCCAGCACGATGTCGCCCAAGAGCAGCTCACCGTCGTCGCTGTTCTGGCTGACGGTCTGGAGCAGGTCCGGCTGCACCATCGGAAAGGACAGCACGTTCGTCGGCTTGTCCTTGCCCCGATATTGGCAGTTGAGCGCTCGCACCTCCTCGTCAGTGGTCAGGCGCACGGACACCTCGACCAGGGCGGGAGAGGTCGCCAACTCAAGGTGCGGCGTGACCCGGACGGCCGCGTCCACGGCGTGGCTCGCCAGCGCTTCCCAGCCCATTTCCGGCCAGAGCGCCTCGACCTGAACCGCCACTTCCAGCATGGCTCAGGCGTTCTCGCCCTCATAGGCGTCCACGATCGCGCCGACGAGCGGGTGACGCACCACGTCGGCCGAGTTGAAGCGGACCATCGAAATGCCGCGGACGCCGTCCAGGCGGTTGACGGCGTCGGCGAGGCCCGACTTGCCGATGTCGGGCAAGTCGACTTGGCGCGGGTCGCCGCAGACGACCATGCGGCTGTTCTCACCGAAGCGGGTCAGGAACATCTTCATTTGCATCGGCGTGGTGTTCTGCGCCTCGTCGAGGATGATGAAGGCGTTTGAGAGCGTCCGGCCGCGCATGAACGCGATCGGCGCAATCTCGATCTCCCCCGAGGCCATGCGCCGCTCGACCTGCTCGGTCGGCAGCATGTCGTAGAGAGCGTCGTAGAGCGGGCGGAGATACGGATCGACCTTCTCGCGCATGTCGCCGGGCAGGAAGCCGAGCTTCTCGCCCGCCTCCACGGCGGGCCGCGACAGGATCAGCCGGTCGACCGAGCCCTGGATCAGCTGCTGCACCGCCTGTGCCACGGCGACATAGGTCTTGCCCGTGCCGGCGGGCCCAAGCGCAAAGATGATCTCGTCGCGGGCGAGCGCCTCCATGTAGCGAATCTGCGTCGCCGAGCGTGGGACGATCGTCTTCTTGCGCGTCCGGATCATCACCGCCGGTGGCTGCGACACGTCGGCGCGGATGATGCCGTCGAGTGTCGGCTCGTTCGACATCGAGATGATCGCCTCGACCGCGCCGGCGTCGATCTCCTCGCCGCGAACGATGCGGTTGTAGAGGCCCGTCAGCACGTCGCGTGCCCGAGCGGCCGCCTCCGCCTCGCCCTCGATTTGCAGCTTGTTGCCGCGCGCCGCGATATAGACGCCAAGCCGGTTCTCGATCGCGACCAGGTTCTGGTCGAAATGGCCGAACAGCTGAGTGAGGAGCTGAGGACGATCGAAGACGACTTCGATGCGGCTGCGGTCGCCCGGCTGGGCGGGAACGGGCTTACGCGACATGCACCTCCGGGTGGATCAAGCGGCCTCTCTGCGCGTGATAACGCCTGTCAGACTATTCGGTCCCGCCGCGGCAATGTCCACCTCGATCAGGTCCCCGGCAGTGCCGCCATCCACAACTATCGACTGAAGCCAGGGCGATTTGCCGATCATCTGGCCCGGATATTTGCCGGGTCGTTCGAGCAGCACCTCGGTGCGGGTGCCGACCAGCGCGCGGTTGAAAGCGAGCTGCTGCTCGACGATCAGCGCCTGCAGCCGCTGCAGCCGCTCGTCCATCACGGCGGCAGGCACCTGATCGGCCATGCTTGCGGCTGGCGTGCCCGGGCGCGGCGAATACTTGAAACTGAACGCCATCGAATGGCCGATCCGCCGCACGATCGCGAGCGTGGCCTCGAAGTCTGCATCCGTTTCACCGGGGAAGCCAACGATATAGTCGCCGGAGATTGCTATGTCCGGCCGCGCCTCACGCACGCGCTCAAGGATGCCGAGATAGCTGGCCACGCTGTGGCTGCGGTTCATCGCCTTCAGAATGCGATCGCTGCCGGACTGCACCGGCAGGTGGAGGAAAGGCATCAGCTTGGGGATGTCGCGATGCGCGGCAATGAGCCCGTCGCGCATGTCGTTGGGGTGGCTGGTCGTGTAGCGAATGCGCGCGAGCGACGGCAGCGTAGTGAGCGCCTCGATCAGGTCGTGCAGGTAACGGCCGTCATGCTCCCAGGCATTGACGTTCTGGCCGAGCAGGGTGATCTCGCGCGCGCCGGCGTCAACCAGCGCCTTGGCCTCGTCCACGATCGCATCCCAGGATCGCGAGACCTCCGCGCCACGGGTATAGGGCACCACACAATAGGTGCAGAATTTGTCGCAGCCTTCCTGCACAGTGAGGAAGGCGCTCGCCCTGACTTGGCGTGCGCGGCCCGGCAGCACGTCGAACTTCGAGTCCGCCGGCATGTCGGTATCGACCGCACGCTTGCCGCGCGCAGCTTGCGCGACTAGGTCCGGCAGCCGGTGATAGGCCTGCGGGCCCACGACGATATCCACGTCGCGCGTGCGGCGTTGGATTTCGGCGCCTTCGGCCTGGGCGACGCAGCCGGCGACCGCGACCAACGGGCGCGTGCCGTCCTCGCGGCGCAACCGACCCACTTCCGAGTACACCTTCTCCGCCGCCTTTTCGCGGATATGACAGGTGTTCAGCACGACTAGATCGGCGTCCTCGCCTTCAGCCGGCGCAAGGCCTTGCGCGCTCAGCAGCTCGGCCATGCGCTCGCCGTCATAGACGTTCATCTGGCAGCCGAACGACTTGACGCGATAGGTCTGGGGGGAACGAGTCACCGGCGCGCCTATACGCGCCTCTCTCCCCAAGCGGAACCCGAGACGATGCGGGCGCGCGCCTCGGCGGCGATGGCCTTGCGGTCGCCGATCACCGCCGGATCGAAGGGTTCGAGGCAGTTGAGGCCGACCACGAAGCGGCGATGGGTCAGCACCCGCCATATGTTGCTGAGCGCCGACTCCTCGCCGAGCCACGCCAGCTGCAGCGCGGCGCCATAGTCGAGCCGCAGCGGCTGCACCTGGATCGCTCGGGGAGGCGGCGCCACGACTTCGAGCAGCGACGGCTTGAACGGGAGCAGCTCCGACGAGGTGGTGCCTTCCGGAAAGATGGCGATGGGCTGGTGCCGCGTCAGCGCTTCTCGCACTGCACCGACCTGCCCGTGTATCCCGGATCGGTCGCCTCGATCGACATAGACGGTATTGTTCAGGTTCGCGAGCCAGCCGACGAGCGGCCAGTCGCGCAGGGTGCTCTTGGCGACAAAGGCCGTGCCGGTGGCGCCGGCGATGATCGGTATGTCGAGCCAGCTCGTATGATTGGACACGAACAGCACATCGGGGTGGAGGGGCGTGCCGCGCACCTCCACCTCCGCGCCCGAGATGCGCGCGACCGCCGCGAGAAAGCGCCGGGGCCAGTTCGAGGAGCGCCCGAGCGTCAGAGTTGCGAAGTGAAGGATGACGTAAACGAGGATGGCGGCCGCGAGAGACAGCAGCCGCGCTACGCCCCGTATCGGCGCAAGCGGGTCAGTTCTTCCGATCGAGCGCGACGCCATAGAGCTCCATGCGGTGATCGACCAGGCGGAAGCCGAGCTTCTCGGCGATCTGGCGCTGTAGGAGTTCCAGCTCGGGATCGACGAACTCGATCACACGGCCGGTCTCGACGTCGATTAAGTGATCGTGATGCGCCTCGGGCGCGGCCTCGTAGCGGGCGCGGCCATCGCCGAAATCATGCCGCTCCAGAATGCCAGCCTCTTCGAACAGGCGGACGGTGCGGTAAACGGTCGCGATCGAGATTCCGGGGTCAATTGCCGCCGCGCGGGCATGCACCTTCTCGACGTCCGGATGATCTTCGGATTCCGACAGAACCTGCGCGATCACCTTCCGCTGATCGGTGATCCTTAGCCCCTTTTCATGGCAGAGCGCTTCGACGTCGATCTTGCGGTGCATGCGGGCGATGTAGTGGGTTTGGCGAAGCGGGGGAAGGCGCTCTGATCCCGTTCGTACCGAGCGAAGTCGAGATACGGCCGCCAACTCCTCGGCTGGGCTTTTCGACTTCGCTCGAAGCGAACGGAACGGCGATTACCGGGCCCGGCGGCGCTTGGTGCCGAGGCCGATCTTCTTGGCCAGGGTGCGGCGCTGTTCGGCGTAATTCGGCGCAACCATCGGGTAATCGGCGGGCAGGTTCCACTTCTGCCGATATTGCTCGGGTGTCATCTGATAATGAGTCATCAGGTGACGCTTCAGCATCTTCAGCTTTTTGCCGTCTTCCAGGCACACGATATAGTCCGGCTTGATCGACGCGCGAACCGAAACCTTCGGCTCCTGCTTGGCCTCGGGCTGTGGTGCGGGGCCGTCGAGACCGGTCAGAGCAGTGTGAACGTTCGAGATGAGGGTCGGCAGGTCGTTAACCGCAACACTGTTGTTGCTGACATGCGCCGCGACAATGTCGGCAGTGAGCGTGATCAGCGTTTCTTTCATTTCGGACTGCTCGGTCATGGGGGCGATACTCTCGTGCTTTTGATTGAACACCGACGGCGATGGTCGCGCCCGCCCATGACTTGGGAAGCCGTGAAGTTCAAGCTTGAAATGGTCGCGACGATTAGTTGACGGAAAGCTGACGCTTGAATGTGAGTGCGTCGAACACTTTGCCGCTTCGACCGCGATAATAGCCGCGCCGCCGCCCGACTTGCACAAAGCCGGACTGGCAATAGAGCGAGAGCGCCGGATTGCCGTCCCGAACCTCCAGGTGAAGCGCCTGTGCCCCGCCGGCGAGCGCATCCTCCGCCGCCCGTTCGAGCAGCGCCCGCGCAATGCCCTGGCGGCGAAAACCACCGCGCACCGCGATCAAGAGGAGTTCGGCTTCATCGGCGACCTTGCGCAACAGGGCAAAACCTGCGGGCTCGCTCCCGCCGCGGGCGATCAGCAGCCAGCTTCCGGGCATGCCGAGCACACCCGCGCACTGCGCTTCGGTCCAGGCCTCGCCGAACTCGGGATCGAACGCGTCGTGCATGGCGAGCATCACGTCCGCCATGTCGGCGATCCCGCCGGGCTCGATCACGACGTCGAGGCCCGTGGCAACCGTCATCCCGGCAGCCGCGCGTCCGGCGCGCGCCCATAGATTGGACGCGCCGGTAAGGTCGCCAGATCGGGCGGCAGGAGGCGTGTCATGCGCGCATCGGCTTCGACCTGGAGAAGCGGCCCGGTCGCGCCCGCAGCGTGCATGGCTTCGGCGCCGGACCCGGCGACCGCATCGGCGCCGCAGATGGCCGCTGCCAGTTCAGGCGTCAGCGATGCAAACGGGGCGGTGGCGCGCATTCCCTGCCTTGCGAACCTCTGGACGAAATACTCACCATGACCGCCGATCAGCGCGACGGCAAGCGTCTGGAGATGGGGCGCGTGTTCGAAGGCCGTGGCGGCGATCAGCGGGAGCGAAGCATAGCCATGCACCTCGGCCCGCCATGCCAAGCCGAAGGCGCGTGCCGCGGCCAGCCCCACGCGCACTCCGGTGAAGCTGCCCGGTCCGCAATCCACCAGCACCCGCTCGGCGCGCCCTCGCTCCGGCAGTTCGGCGATCATCGGGATCAGCCGCTCGGCATGGCCGCGCCCGACGCGCTCATGCACCGCCGCAACGAGCGAACCGCCTTCAAACAGCGCAACCGAGCATGTGTCGGTCGCCGTCTCGATTGCCAGCGTCTTCATCTCACCCGTCATTGCGAGGAGCGCAGCGACGAAGCAATCCATGCATGATTACACGTTGCACTGGATTGCTTCCCGTCGCTCGCAAAGACGAAGGGTTAAACGATGCGGTTGAAGCGCTCGAACGGCGGGCGCGGCAGCCGGCCAAAGATGGTCGACGGGTCGCCATAGCCGACTGTGGAGATGAAGTTCGACTTCACGGTGCTGCCTGGAAAGAAGAGTTCATCCACTTTGGCGTTGTCGAACCCGGACATGGGGCCGGTATCAAGGCCGAGCGCCCGAGCGGCCATGATGAAATAGCCGCCCTGCAGCGAGCTGTTGCGCAACGCGTGGATGCGGCGCCCCTCCGGATCGGGGAACCAAGTCTTCGCCGTCTGGTCGTGGGGAAACAGCTCTGGCAGCTGTTCGTGGAATTCGACGTCCATGCCGATGATCGCGGTCACCGGCGCTTTCAGGATCTTGGCCGCATTCTTCTCGGACGCGCAGGAGGCAATCTGCGCCTTCGCCTCCGCGCTCACACACCAGACGATCCGTGCCGGCAGCATATTGGCGCTGGTCGGGCCCATCTTCATCAGGTCCCAGATCGCGCGAAGCTGATCCTCGGCGACGGGCCGATCCTGATAGCCGTTGTAGGTGCGAGCTTTGCGGAACAGCTGGTCCAGCGCGGCGTCCTGCAACGCGGGCATCAGACCGCCCGCACCTCGGTGACCTCCGGCACATAATATTTCAGCAACTGCTCAATGCCCTGCTTGAGCGTCGCTGTAGAAGATGGGCAGCCCGCGCAGGCGCCCTGCATCTTCAGGAACACCGTGCCCTGCTGAAACCCGCGATAGATGATGTCTCCGCCATCATTCGCGACAGCCGGCCGCACGCGGGTGTCGATCAGTTCTTTGATCTGGCTGACGATGTCGGCGTCCGCCGGATCGTCGGTCGTGACTGCGTCGTCGATCGCGATGCCGGCCGCGCTGCCGGCGCGAAACAGCGGCATGTCGCCGGAGAAGTGATCGAGCAGCACGCTCAAAACGTCGGGCTTCAGCGTGCGCCAATCGGAACCGGGCGCGGCCGTGACGGAGACGAAGTCGGAGCCGAAGAACACGCCTTCGACATCGCCAAGACCGAACAGGGCATCGGCAAGCGGCGATGCCTCCGCCTCTTCGGGCGTCGCGAAATCGCGCGTGCCGCCCGTCATCACCGGGCGGCCGGGCAGGAATTTGAGCGTCGCCGGGTTGGGCGTCGTTTCGGTCTCGATCAGCATGAGCGCCCATGTGGGCCGGGCGCCCATGCCGATCAAGGCTTAGAAGAGCGAGCCGCCTTGGCTGAGCAGGGCAGGCAGCAGCAATGAACTGAGGTCGCCACCGCCATAGCTCGCCGGAACATAGCCGCTGGCGAGCGGACCGGCGAAGCCGCCAAAGCCCTGATCCGCGCCATAGCCGAGCGAGTCGAGCGGGATCACGCTGGGGCTTGCCAAGCCGGCGAGCCCGCCAAGACCGCCCAGCCCACCATCGGCCAAGCCACCCAAGCCGGTCAATCCACCGAGCCCGCTCAGATCGCCGCCGCCGAGCGCGCTCTGCAGCACGATCGGGAGCAGGGCCCCGAGCACGCCGCCACCGCCGGCGCCACCGAACAGGCCAGTGCTGGCGGGCGCATAGGACACCGGTGCATAATCGTAACCAGAGTCGGCATAGCCCGGCGCAATCCTGGTGCGCGGCTGCACGTAGCGGACAACCGGCTCGGCATACCGGACCGGCGCATAGACCTGGCGTTCGTAATGGCGCTGGGCCGGCACTCGGATCACGCGCTCGACCGGCACGAAGCTCTGCTCGTCTCTCCAGTCGCGGCGTGCCTCGCGGATGTAATCACGGCGTTCACGCTGGAGCGCACGATAATATTCGCGCTGCCGCTTGCGGCGATCCTGCCAGCGTTCGCGCCGATCATCGTCGTCATCGTCCCAGTCACGATCGACCCGGACGATCCGCACTGGCCGGTAATCGTCGCCCCGGCTCCAGCGCTCGCGCTTCCAGCCGCCGCGGCGATCGTCGTCATCGCCGCCGCCGCGCCATTCGCGCTCGATCTTGTGCTTCTTGCCCTTGCCACGGCCGCGATCATCATCGTCGTCCGCCAGGGCCGGGCCGGCGATCACGCTCGCCATCAGCAATCCGATCAGTGTCTTACGCATGCGACTTCCTCCTCGTCTCATGCCCCACACACCCTCAACGCTGCTGGATAAGAGAGGCTGCGTGACTTGGCTCTGAACCGGCCGTTCAGCGGCCGTTTACGTTGATCGGGTCGGGTCTGCCTTTGGTCGAAGTCGCGTTTCTGCTGCCCCGGCAGTCGCTTAGCCGGCGCCGATGCTCCTCAGCCTGCTTCTCGCCGCCGCCCAGGCCATTGCCGCAACGCCCGCGCTGAACGACGAATTCACGGGGTCTGTGCTCGGAAGCGGGTGGACCCGATTCGATCAGGCGTTCGGCTGGCCTGACAAGGTGAAGGCTCTGAGCGTCGACGACGGCGTGCTGCGGCTGGAGCCGCGCCATTCCGCCTGGGTTCGCGACGCGCAGGCGCCGTTCCTGTTCAAGACGGTCGCGGGTGATTTCGACATGCGCGCACGCGTCCGGGTGCGCAGCGCGACCGGCGAGGTGCCCGGCGGCACCTGGTCGCTCGGCGGACTGATGGCCCGCGAGCCGAACCGGCAGACCGCCGCCACCTGGCAGCCGCGATCGCAGAACTGGCACTTTGTCACGACGGGCGTGGCGCACGAGCGCGGCCGCGTGGTGACCGAGACCAAGGGCACCTACAACAGCTACTCGTCGCTGAAGCTCCGGCCGTTTCGGAGCGGCTGGGTGGAGCTGCGGCTGGTGCGCGTCGGCATGGCCCTGTTCGCGCTTGCCCGTGCCGATGCGAGCGAGCCCTGGCAGGTGCGCGACCGCTGGTACCGGATGAGCGGCTCGCCCGTCATGCAGGTGGGACTGATCGCCTATACGACGAGCGACACGCTCCAGCCCGGGCCGGACGAGGTGCTGTACGACAATCGCGTGGCCAGCGAAGCGCCGGTCGACATGGTCATGGACGTCGATTGGGTGCGCTTTGCGGCGCCACGCACCGCCTCGACGGGCGATTGGGCGAGTGAGGTGAGCGGCGCGAACAAGCTGACCGACCCGAACCTGACCGAGGCAGAGGTGCTCCGCTTGCTCGGCAGTTAGCCGCTCGGCCTGAGCGGAGCGCGAAGCGCGTAGTCGAAGGGCGTCGGCTCCGAACTACGCCCCTCGACTTCGCTCGGGACGAACGAGGTTTTTGTTACCTCTTCTCCCGCGACAACCGCGTCATCAGGATCGCCGCGCGCTTCGCCTGGCGCTTGATGCTGTCGAGATCGACCGTCTCCCCGACAGCATGCGACCCGTTGCCGCTGGTGCCGAGTCCAACCAGCCCGTCCACGTCCTTGGCCACGAACGCGATGTCGCCCGCGCCGCGCCGCAGCGGATCGAGCGCCGGCATCTCCTTCAGTCCCATATCGCGGTTCACCACATTCAGCTTGGCCAGCAGGGCCTTGGCGCCTTCGGTCGGCGCCATTGCCGGATAGCCCTGATCGAAGACGATCTCCGCCTTGGCGCCCGGGAAGCTGCGCGCGACGATCGCCTTCATCTTTTCCTGCACCCGTATGGTCTGCTCGTCGGCCAGCGTGCGCATGTCGCCGCGAGCGATCGCGATGGCGGGGATGATGTTGGTCTTGCCTGCCGCGGTGGCCCGGATCTGGTCCTTGTCGAGCTCGGCGCGCTCGCCGCCCGCGATCAGCCCGACATTATAGGTGAGGTTCTGCTCCGGCAGTTCCTTGCGGAAGGCGGCGATGATCTGCGACGCCGCGTAGATGGCGCCATCGCCCGCATTCTCGCTGAAGATGCCACTCGAATGCCCGCCCTTGGCGGTGACCTTCAGCGTCCAGCTCGAAGAGGAGCGCCGAGCGATCGAACCCCAGTCCTGCCCATCGATCACGACCAGGCCTTCAAAATCGAGGGCGACGTCCGCGCGCTTGCCGGCCGCGATCAGGTCCCGGCGCGCGATCTCGACCGGGTCACCGACATCTTCCTCGTCGCCGGTCAGGACGACTTCAATGTCCGCGTCCTTCAGAGTGCCCGCCGCCTGCATGGCCCGGAGCGCGGCCACGATCACAACCATGCCGCCCTTGTCGTCGTCGATGCCCGGCCCCTCGGCCGTATTCGCGTCCACGCGGCGGAAGCGCTGAAAGGGCGAGTCCGCTTCGAACACCGTGTCGAGATGGCCGATCAGCAGCATGCGCTTGCCGCGGCCATTGCCCTTGTGCGTGGCGACGATGTGCCCGGCGCGCTTCGCCTCGGCCATCGGCACCCACTTCACGTTGAAGCCGAGCGGCTCTAGCTCCGCCCGCATCATTTGGCCGACCTTGGTCACGCCCTCGATGTTGAGCGAGCCGGAATTCTGGTTGGTGAGCTTCTCCAAGAGCGCGACCGAGCGATCATATTCGGCATCGACGGTCGCGGCCATCTTCCGCTCCGGCGCGGTCAGCGCGGCGGCGGCGGGGAGGGCAGAGGTGGCGAGGAAGAGGGCGATGGCGAGCTGTTTCATCTCCAACTCATAACCGTCCATGTCGAACGAAGTCGAGACACCCACTTGCCCAAGTGCGTCCCTCGACTTCGCTCGGGATGGACGGCTAAGTAGCCAATGGAGGTGGCTATGCGCGCATTGGTTCTGAGCGTCGGAAGTCTGGCGCTGGCATTGCCTCTGCTTGCTCAGACCGGACAGCCGATCGGCAATCGAGAACAACTGCAGAAGCTCGATCCGGCCTATCAGAAGGCGAACGGCTGCAAGGCGCCCCCGTCCGCCGCCACCGGGCCGATGCCGCTGCTGGACGGCCTCGCCAAGGTTCACTTCCCGGTCGCCTCCGCCACTGCGGAGGCGCAGCGCTATTTCGACCAGGGTTTGGCGCTGCTCTACGGCTTCGAATATGAAAAGGCACAGCGAAGCTTCGCCCGAGGAGCGGAGCTCGATCCTGCCTGCGCGATGTGTCGCTGGGGCGAGGCGCTGGCGCTCGGACCCTACCAAAACAGTGGACCCGCCACCCCCGACAAGATCGCGGCCGCACGCAAGCTGGTCGAACAAGCTCTTGCCTCCGGGAAGCTCGGGCCACTGGAACGCGGCCTCGCCGAGGCGCTCGCCATCCGCTACGCGCCGGCACCGCCCGCCGACGACAAGCTTGCGGTGCACGGTGTCGCCTATGCCGAGGCGCTGGCCCGCATCGCCGATGCGCACCGGGCCGACGATGTCGTGCAGGTGCTCGCCGGCCAGGCGGCGATGGAAGTGCGGCCATGGGACTATTGGCAGAAGGACGGGAGGACGCCTCTGCCCTGGGGTGCCCGCGCGCTCAAGCGTATCGAAGCCGTGCTGGCCCGCAACCCGGATCAACCCCAGGCGCAGCACCTGCTCATTCACCTGACCGAAGCCTCGCTTGATCCCGCGCGGGCTGAGCGCGCAGCCAACATGCTGGAGGTGGCCGCGCCCGCCTCAGCCCATCTCGTCCATATGCCGACGCACACTTACTACCGCGTCGGCCGCTTCGCCGACGCGGTGCGGGCGAACCAGCGCGCGATCCAGGTCGATGATGCGCTAGGGGCACGGCTGGGCGAGGCCAAGCCGTTCTACGGCTATTTTCGGCACCATACGCATTTCATCACTTCCGCCGCCGAGCAGCGTGGCGATGCGGCGACCGCGCTCGCGGGCGCGGCGCAGCTTGAGGCGGCGTTTAACACCGGCAGCCCGCACGGTGCCGACTATGCCCAAGCGTTGCTGTCGACGGCGCTCCAGGCGCGCGCCCAGTTCGGCACCGCCGCCGATCTGTTGGCGCTGCCGGAGCCGCATGCCGGACAGCCGGTGCTGCGCCAGGTCTGGCGCGCGTTGCGGGCCGAGGCGCTCGCCCGCGAAGGGCGGATCGAGGAAGCGCGCGCCGAGATCTTCATCATGCGCCGCGAGCGGCTGCGCGACACCTTGCCCGACGAGGCGTCGCCCCTGCTCCGCATCGCCGACCATGTCGCGATCGGCCGCATCAACTTCGCGACCCGAAACTATCGTGGTGCCGCCAGCCGCTTCGCGCGCGCGGCCGAGATCGAGGCGACGCTCGACTATCGCGAGCCGCCGATCTGGCACCAGCCGCTCGACAGCGCGCTCGGCGCCGCGCTCCTCAAGGCCGGTGACCCTCGTGCCGCCAAGGCCGCGTTCGATCGCGCGCTCCTGCGCCGCCCTGGCAATGCCTGGGCCTATTGGGGCCGCGCCCAGGCCGAAGCCGCGCTTAGACAGGACAATCGCGCAACGCTCGCTGAGGTCGACAAGCGCTGGGGCGGCGACCGCAAATGGCTGGTGCTGGAGCGGCTCTAGGCTCGCACCTATCCCGCCCGTCCCGAGCGAAGTCGAGGGGCGCTGCTCCGGGCCACGCCCTTCGACTACGCTGCGCTCCGCTCAGGACGAGCGACAAAGGTTGCTTTTCGACGGATCGTCCCCCATATGCCGCCCTGCGCACGGGGTTCGCCCCCGATGGTCCGGCAGCGTGAACAGCTCCCTTGTGGAGCCCGGCCGCACCACTCAGCGCCGTCCTGCAACAGGCTTCCCTTTTCACGCGGGTTGTCAAAACCCCCGCGATTCCGCGGCCGCGCAAAGTGCGCGCCGCCGATCCGCACATCTGCGAGTTTACATTGACCAATTTCACTGACCTCGGCCTGGCCGAGCCGATCACCAAGGCGCTCACTGCCAAGGGCTATACCGTCCCGACGCCAATCCAGGCGCAGGCCATCCCGCCGCTGCTGCAAGGCCGTGACCTGTGCGGCATCGCGCAGACCGGAACCGGCAAGACGGCGGCGTTCGCGCTGCCCAGCCTCGACTATTTTGCGCGCCACCCAAAGCCGCGGCCGCTCCAGGGCTGCCGCATGCTCGTCCTCTCGCCGACGCGCGAGCTGGCCGCGCAGATCGCCGACAGCTTCCGCGACTATGCCCGCTTCATGCGCGTGTCGGTCGAGACCGTGTTCGGCGGCGTTCCGATCGGCAAGCAGATCAACAAGCTGCGCGGCGGCGTGGACGTGCTCGTCGCCACGCCGGGCCGCCTGCTCGACCTGATCGACCAGCGTGCGCTGACTCTGCGCGACGTCGAGATCTTCGTGCTCGACGAGGCCGACCAGATGCTCGACCTCGGCTTCATCCATGCGCTGAAGCGGATCGATAAGATGCTGCCGAAGCAGCGCCAGAGCCTGTTCTTCTCGGCCACCATGCCGAAGACGATCGCGGAACTGGGCGACCGCTTCCTGTCCGATCCGATCAAGGTCGCAGTGACTCCGGTTGCCTCGACGGCCGAGCGCGTCGAGCAGTTCGTCACCTTCGTCAACCAGTCCGAAAAGACGGCGCTGCTGACGCTCACGCTCAAGTCGACCGACGTGGAGCGCGCGCTCGTCTTTACTCGCACCAAGCACGGCGCGGACAAGGTGGTGCGCAACCTCCAGGCGGCTGGCATCCCCTGCGCGGCGATCCACGGCAACAAGTCGCAGCCGCAGCGCACCCAGGCGCTGCAGGCGTTCCGTTCGGGCGAGATCAAGATCCTCATCGCGACGGACATCGCAGCGCGCGGCATCGACGTGTCGGGCGTCAGCCATGTGTTCAACTACGAGCTGCCGAACGTCGCCGAGCAATATGTGCACCGGATCGGCCGCACGGCCCGCGCCGGCAAGAGCGGCATTGCGATCGCCTTCGTGGATCATGAGGAGCGCGCGTATCTGAAGCAGATCGAGCGCCTCACCCGCGTGACGCTGCAGCCGATCCCGCTGCCCGAGGGCTTCGATAAGGCCAAGGCTTCCCTGCCGAAGCCGGTCCAGGCCAAGCCGACGCCGCAACGCCGCTTCGACGAGCAGCGCGGCCGTCCCGGCAGCGACAATCGACCAAAGCGGCCGTTTCGCCGCAGCGGCCCGGTCGGGGCGCACCGGGGCGCCGTCAAGCGGGCCGGCTGAGCGACGCTTGATCTCACGCACTTAGACGATAGGGATGCGTTAGGGCGGTGGGAGATCCGGCCGGGCGCATCCCGGCCGTTGAGGAGTCCTGCGTGGCGCTGACCGGCCAGATTTCAGACCTGCCTCTCGACGAACGTTTTCAGCTGCTCGTCAACGCTGTCACCGACTATGCGATCTACATGCTGGATCGCGAGGGGCGGATCGCGACCTGGAATCCGGGCGCGCAGCGGTTCAAGGGCTATACTGCCGACGAGATCATCGGGGAGCATTTCGCCCGCTTCTTCACGCCTGAGGACAAGGCGGCGCGGCTGCCTTCGCGCGTGCTTGAGATCGCCGCGACGGAGGGGCGGTTCGAGGCCGAGGGTTGGCGCGTCCGCAAGGATGGCCGGCGCTTCTGGGCGCATGTGGTGGTCGATCCCGTGCGTGCGCCGGACGGCGAGCTGATCGGCTTCGCCAAGATCACGCGCGACGTGACCGAGCAGCGGGCGACCGAACGGGCGCTGTACGCAAGCGAGCAGCAGTTCCGCCTGCTGGTCCAGGGCGTGCGCGATTACGCGATCTACATGCTCGATACCCAAGGGCGGGTGACCAACTGGAACGCCGGTGCGGAAGCGATCAAGGGTTATAAGGCGAGCGAGATCGTCGGCGAGCATTTCTCCCGCTTCTACACCGACGAGGATCGTGAAGCGGGCGTGCCGCAGCATGCGTTGGCGACCGCTTTGCGCGAAGGAAAGTACGAGACGGAGGCCTGTCGGCGTCGGCGGGACGGCACCCATTTCTGGGCGCATGTGGTCATCGACCCCATCTACGACGAAGCAGGCCGCCATATCGGCTTCGCCAAGATCACTCGCGACATCACCGAACGCAAGGAAGCCGAACGGGAGCTTGAGGAGGCGCGAGCGGCGCTCGCCCAGTCGCAGAAGATGCAGGCGCTGGGCGAACTGACCGGCGGCATCGCGCACGACTTCAACAATCTGATGACGGTGATCCGCGGGTCTGCGGAGCTGCTGCAGCGGCCGGAATTGAGCGACGAACGGCGCGGCAAGTATATCGCGGCCATCGTGGAGACCGCCAATCGGGCGGCGACGCTCACCAGCCAACTGCTCGCCTTCAGCCGCCGCCATCCGCACAAACCCGAGGTGATCGACCTTAACCTGCGGCTGGACGCCTTTGCCGAGATGCTGACTCGCACCTTCGGCAGCACGATCGAGGTGCGGCTGGACCTCGCTCCCGATCTGTGGCGGGTCGAAGCGGACCTGACGCAGCTCGAGACGGCGCTCCTGAACGCCGCAATCAACGCCCGCGACGCGATGCCGGAGGGCGGCCGCCTGACCATCTCCACCAGTAACGTCGAAGCCCGGGACGGCACCTTTGTGGCCGTTGCGCTCGCGGACACGGGAGAAGGCATGTCGGCCGAAGTGCTGGAGCGCGCCTTCGAGCCCTTCTTCACCACCAAGCCGATCGGCAAGGGCACGGGCCTTGGCCTGTCACAGATTCACGGGTTTGCGGCGCAGGCGGGCGGCCGCGCCGAGATCAGATCGGTCCTGGGCGAGGGCACGACCGTTTGCCTGCTTTTGCCCAAGTGCGACAAGCCGCTGGCGACCGCTCCCAAGGACCATCAAAGCCTGGACTTGCCGCAAGGCCTTCGCGTGCTGCTGGTTGAAGACAATGAACAGGTGCGCGCCTTCGCCTGTCATTTGCTGGAAGACCTGCGCTGCAACGTGCTCACGGCCGCCACCGCCGAAGAGGCGCTGGAGCTGCTTTCGACTCACGCGGTCGATCTGGTGTTTTCGGACGTGGTGATGCCCGGCATGAGCGGCGTCGAGCTCGCGCGCGATCTCGGGCTGCGGTACCCGCATCTGCCAGTGCTGCTGGCGAGCGGCTATAGCGAGGAGATGCTCACTCGCGATGCGCCGAACGTCGAGCTGGTGCGCAAGCCTTATGCGCGCGATACCTTGGTTGCCGCGCTGGCGCAGACGCTCAAAGAGGTCAGGCCGCCTGCAGCCCGCGGGGCAGCTTGAAGATCATATTTTCGCGCGCTGTCTCGACCTGTTCCTCGTCGATCGTGAAACGTTCGGCGAGCTTGGCCACCACCTCGCGTACCAGCAACTCAGGGGCGGAGGCGCCTGCGGTCAGGCCGATCGTGCGCACATTGCCGAGCCAATCGAAGTCGACGTCGCTGCCGCGTTGCACCAGCACCGCTCGTGCCCCCTCCCGCTCCGCGGCCTCAACGAGCCGCAAGGAGTTCGAGCTGTTCGGGGCGCCGATCACCAGCATGGCATCGCACAGGGGGGCGATTGCCTTGACCGCGGCCTGGCGGTTCGACGTCGCATAACAAATGTCCTCGCCGCGCGGCCCCTGAATGGTCGGGAAGCGCCGCTTCAGCGTGTCGATAATCTCTGCTGTATCGTCGACCGAAAGGGTGGTCTGCGTCAGGAAAGCGAGATTGTCCGGCTCGCCGATCGCCAGCGTCTCCGCATCCTCGACCGTTTCGACGAGCGTCATAAGGCCTTCCGGCACCTGACCGAAGGTGCCGATCACTTCCGGATGGCCGCGATGACCGACGAACAGGATGTGCCGCCCCGCGCGCACGAAATTCTCGGCCTGGCTGTGGACCTTGGACACGAGCGGGCAGGTGGCGTCCAGATATTCGAGACCGCGCGCCTCGGCGGCGGCGGGCACCGACTTGGGCACACCATGCGCCGAGAAGATAACCGGGGCGCCGTCCGGCACCTCGTCCAGTTCCTCGACGAACACCGCGCCCTTGGCCCGGAGCGCATCGACCACGAACTTGTTGTGGACGATCTCGTGCCGCACATAAACGGGGGCGCCGAACCGCTCGATGGCGAGCTCGACGATGCGGATCGCGCGGTCGACGCCGGCGCAAAAGCCGCGCGGCGCGGCGATCAGAAGCTTCAGGGGCGGGCGGACCGTCATCGGCCTCAGATAAGCGTTTGCTTGCCTGCCGCAAAGCGTCTTCCTATGCTCGACCAGCCCGACCCCACCCGAGGACCTGTCTTTGTCGCTTCGTAGCCTGCCCGCTCTCGTCCTGTTCCTGGCGCTCGCCGCCTGCGGTCTGCGTGAGGGAGAGATCGATCCGAGCGGCGGCATCCGCGTGGCGCGCTCCGCCTGCCCCGCGATCGGGGTGCCTGCGCAGACTGGCGACATCACCTTGTTCGACCCGCCCTCCAGCCGCGACGCCCGTGCGATCGACGTGACGGCGGTGATCACAAACGTCCAGAGCACATGCGACGAGAGTGGAGCCGAGGTCATCGCCAACGTCACGTTCGACGTGATCGCTCGTCGGCGTGATGCCGGTGCCGCCCGGCAGGTCGTGCTGCCCTATTTCGTGACGATCGTGCGCGGCGGCAACGTCGTCTACGCCAAGCGCGTCAGCCGGGTCGCAATCGATTTCGCTGCGGGGCAGGACCGCGCCACCGCCAGCGCGACCGGCTCGACCGCCATTGCTCGCGCCGCCGCCACGTTGCCGGAAGATATTCGCCAGCAGATTACGCGGCGGCGCAAGGCCGGCGACGAGAATGCCGCCATCGACCCGATGTCGGAGCCGGGCGTGCGCGCCGCCGTTGCCCGCGCGAGCTTCGAGCTGCTGGTCGGCTTCCAGCTCACTCCCGACCAGCTCCAGTACAACGCGACGCGCTAATCCAAGTTACTGACGCGGAACGACGCTCTCTCGACCGCGTTGGCGGGCGAAAGGGAGAGGTCGCACATGGACAGTCGCAATCCGCGCAGCACGGCCAAGATCGCCGGGCATCCGATCCATCCGATGACGGTGATGTTCCCAGTCGTGCTGTTCCTCGGCTCTTGGGTCTGCGACATCCTCTTCTGGCTGACAGGTGAGCTGTTTTGGGCAACGCTCGGCCTCTTGTCGCTCGGACTCGGGATATTGACCGCGGCGATTGCGGCCGTGTTCGGTCTGATCGACTATTTCGGAGATGCGCGGGTTCGCGCCATCCCCTCCGCCACGCATCATATGGTTGGCAATGTGCTGGTGACGGCGATCGAGATCGGCAACTGGGTCTGGCGCTATTCGGGCGGACCCGATGCAGTCGTTCCGACCGGCCTGATCCTCTCGACGGCCGCGGTGCTGATCCTCGGTTATTCGGGGTGGAAGGGCGCGACGTTGGTCTATGAACATGGAGTCGGGGTGGACGAGGCGAAAGGTGCTTCGGAACGCCACAGCCCGGAGGCAGCACATCAGCGGGCGGTTGACACCGGCCAGGTCGGGCGCCAGAGCCGCTGACGTCGCCGGCGGGCAACCGCCGGGCTTTCGCGGGAGAGTTCTCAGGTCGCAAGCCTGGGACGCCGAAGGAGCAACCGCCCCGGAATCTCTCAGGTCCAAGGACCGCGAAGGCTTTGACGACGCTCTGGAAAGCGTCCGTGCGTGAGTGCGGGCCACCGAAGGGGTAAGCCGGTCTCCGTGTCCGGCGAAAGCTCTCAGGTTCCGTGACAGAGGGGGCAGCCGATGCGTTCTCCTGATTGGGAGCGCTGCTGCCCGAGTCACGGAGAATGATGTTGAGCGACACGGACGATCTGCCGATCCAGACCTTACCGCTCGACGCCTGGCACCGTGCCAAGGGCGCCCGCATGGTGCCCTTCGCGGGTTATCACATGCCCATCCAATATGAAGGCATCCTTGCCGAGCATCTTTGGACCCGCAGCAGCGCAGGCTTGTTCGACGTCAGCCATATGGGCCAGCTTGTGCTCAGTGGGCCGGATGTCGAGGGCGAGCTCGAGAAATTACTCCCGGCCGATGTGAAGAACCTGCTGCCGCACCGCGCGCGCTACTCGCTGCTGCTCAACGATCAGGGCGGCATCCTCGACGACCTGATGCTCACGCGGCGCGAGGACGGCATCTACATGGTCGTGAACGGCGCTACCAAATATGACGATATCGGCCATCTGCGCGAGCATCTGGCCGACGAGATCACGCTCAATCACCTGGAGGATCAGGCACTCCTCGCCTTGCAGGGTCCGAAGGCGGTGGACGCGCTCGCCCGCATCCAGCCCGAGGTCGCACAACTTTTCTTCATGGACGCGGGTGGCTTCGATCTGGATGGCGTGCCAGCCTGGATCAGCCGCTCTGGCTACACTGGCGAAGATGGGTTCGAGATCTCGATTCCGGCCGCCGCGGCGGAGCGCATCGCCGAGCTGCTGTGCGCTCAGCCCGAGGTGAAGCCGATCGGCCTTGGCGCCCGCGACTCGTTGCGGCTGGAGGCAGGGCTGCCGCTCTACGGGCACGATCTCGATGAGGACGCCACGCCTGTCATGGCCGATCTCGGCTTCGCGCTTTGGAAGCGCCGCCGCGAGGAACGCAGCTTCCCCGGCGCCGAGCGCATCCTCATGGAGCGGGAGCAGGGGCCGGTGCTGAAGCGCGTCGGCCTGCTGGTCGAGGGCCGTCAGCCGGTCCGCGAGGGCGCCGTGGTGGTCGACGAGGACGGCAATGAGGTGGGCAAGGTCACCTCGGGCGGCTTTTCGCCGAGCCTCGAGCGGCCGATCGCCATGGCCTATGTGCCGCTGTCTCAGGCCGAGCCGGGCACCCGCGTGCGCCTCAACCAGCGCGCCAAGATCTTCGAGGGCATCGTCACGCCGATGCCCTTCTTCCCCCACCGCTATCACCGCAAGGGAGCCGCCTGATGCCGCGCTATTTCACCAAGGACCATGAATGGATCGACGTGGCGGGCGACACCGCCACCGTCGGCATCACCGACTATGCGCAGAGCCAGCTCGGCGACGTCGTGTTCGTCGAGGTGCCGGACGCGGGCCGCAGCCTGACACAGGGCGGCGAAGCGGCAGTGGTCGAGTCGGTCAAGGCCGCGTCGGACGTCTATGCGCCGGTCTCCGGCGAAGTGACGGAAGGCAATGCCGCGCTCGCCGACACGCCGGACCTGGTGAACACCGCGCCGGAAACGGACGGCTGGTTCTTCCGTATGCGGCTGAGCGATCCCGGCCAGCTCGACGCGCTGATGGACGAGGGCGCGTACAAGGATTTCGTGGCCGGGCTGTGAGCAATAAGCCCCTCCCCTTCAGGGGAGGGATTGGGGTGGGGATGCGACCCGCTCCGTTACTCTGACTGCCCCACCCCCACCCCTCCCTTGAAGGGGAGGGGCTTAAGGATGCCGATGCTCAACCCCACCTCCCGCTGGTCCCCGACCGACTACGCCAAGAACGCTGCCTTCGTGCCGGAACTCGGCCGCGCGGTGGTGGAGCTGCTTGCGCCGAGGGCTGGCGAGCGCATCCTCGATTTGGGCTGCGGCGATGGCGTGCTGACGGATCAGCTGGTCGCGGTTGGCGCCGAGGTGGTGGGCGTGGATGCCTCGCCCGATATGGTCGCGGCGGCCAAGGCGCGCGGGCTTGATGCGCGGGTGATGGACGGGCAGGCGCTTACCTTTGGTGCCGAGTTCGACGCCGTCTTCTCGAATGCCGCGTTGCACTGGATGCTCGATCCGGCAGCAGTCGCGAGCGGCGTGTCTCGGGCGCTCAAGCCGGGCGGCCGCTTCGTCGGCGAGCAGGGCGGGGCCGGGAACATCGCCACGCTGCGCGGTGCACTGCGCGAGGTACTGACGGAGCGCGGCTATCCGGTGCCCGCCGAAGACCCGCAATGGTACGCCTCACCGGAGGAGTTCCGTGCCGTCTATGAAGCGGCAGGCTTCGTCGACGTCGAAGCCTGGCTGATCGATCGTCCCACGCCGCTGCCTTCAGGCGCTGCCGCCTGGTACAAGACCTTCCGCGCCGGCTTCCTCGATGCCGCGCAAGTCCCTGAGTTCGAGATCGACGCCGTCGCCGCTGCGGCCGAGGAGCGCGCCGCGCCGCGCCTCCGCCAGCCCGACGGCCACTGGGTCGCCGACTATGTCCGTCTCCGCTTCACGATGAGAAAGCCATGATCTCTCATCGTCACCCCGGCGCAGGCCGGGGCCCAGACTCTTCCTCCTACCTCCAGCTTCACAGCAGCTGGGCCCCGGCCTTCGCCGGGGTGACGAAAGGGTGTGCCTGATGCGTTACCTCCCGCTCACTCAAGCCGATCGCAGCGCGATGCTGCACAAGGTCGGCGCCGCTACGATCGACGACCTGTTCGTCGATGTTCCCGCCGAGGCCCGGCTTGACGGCCCCATCGGCGAGCTGCCGCACCACGCGTCCGAACTGCAGGTGGAGCGCCAGCTGACGGCGCTGGCCCGGCGCAACACGGTTGCGGGCGAGGTGCCCTTCTTCCTCGGCTGCGGCAGTTATCGGCACCACATCCCCGCGTCCGTCGATCACATCATCCAGCGCGGCGAGTTCCTGACGGCCTACACGCCCTATCAGCCGGAAATCGCGCAGGGCACGCTGCAGATGCTGTTCGAGTTCCAGACCCAGGTCGCGCGCCTGCTCGGTTGCGACGTGGCGAACGCGTCGATGTACGACGGTTCGACCGCCTGCTGGGAAGCGATCACCATGGCCCGCCGGATCACTCGGCGGGGCAAGGCGCTGATCTCGGACGGCCTGCACCCGCACTATGTGTCGGTGGCCAAGACTATGGCCAGGTTCACCGGCGACGACCTCCGCACGGCGCTGCCGAAGCTTGAGGCCGGGACCGACATCGACGCACTGATCGACGCGATCGACGGCGACACCTCATGTGTGGTCGTGCAATATCCCGACATTCTCGGCCGCGTGACCGACCTGTCGGGCCTTGCCGCCCGCGCGCACGAGAAGGGCGCGTTGCTGGTTGCGGTGGTGACAGAGCCGGTCGCGCTCGGGCTGATCAAGTCGCCTGGCGAGATGGGCGCGGACATCGTCGTCGGCGAAGGCCAGGCGCTGGGCGTTGGGCTGCAATTCGGCGGTCCCTATGTCGGCCTGTTCGCCTGCAAGGAGAAGTTCGTCCGGCAGATGCCGGGGCGGCTCTGCGGCGAGACGGTCGATGCGGAGGGCAAGCGCGGCTTCGTGCTGACGCTCTCCACCCGCGAGCAGCATATTCGCCGCGAAAAGGCGACGTCCAACATCTGCACCAACTCCGGCCTGTGCGCGCTGGCCTTCTCGATCCACATCACCCTGCTTGGCGAAAAGGGTCTGCGCGGGCTTGCGGAGCTCAATTACGCGAACGCCGTTGCTGCCGCCGATCGCCTGGCGGAGGTGCCGGGCGTCGAGCTGGTCAACACCGGCTTCTTCAACGAGTTCACACTGAAGCTGTCGAAGGAAGCGCGCCCGCTGGTCCGCCGTCTGGCCGATCGCAACATTTTGGCCGGCGTCTCGCTCGGCCGCCTCTATCCCGGCGTCGATGCGCTCGAGAACGGTCTCGTCGTAGCCGTCACTGAAACAACCACGTCGGAGGACGTCGAAGCCTTGGCCACTGCCCTTCAGGAGGAACTGGCATGAGCATGAACCGACAGGGCCGCGTCTCCCGCCCCGAAGGCGACACGAGCGAGGGCGTGCAGACCTTCACCGGCAACCGCGCGCTGATGCTGGAAGAACCGCTGATCTTCGAGATCGGCGATGAGGACACGACGGGAGTGGACCTGGCCGCTCCGCCGTCTGGAGCTACGCGCTTGGGCGGACTGGAGCGCACCCGTCCCATTGGCCTCCCCGGCCTCTCCGAACCCGAGACGGTGCGCCACTACACCCGCCTCTCGCGCCAGAACTACGGCATCGATCTGGGCTTTTTTCCGCTCGGCTCGTGCACGATGAAGCACAATCCGCGGCTGAACGAGAAGATGGCCCGGCTGCCCGGCTTCGCCGACATCCACCCGCTGCAGCCCCAGGAGACGGTGCAGGGTGCCTTCGCGCTCATCCATCTTGTCGCCGACTGGCTCTGCAAGCTGACCGGCATGCCGGCGGTGGCGATGAGCCCGAAGGCGGGCGCGCATGGCGAGCTGTGCGGCCTGCTTGCGATTCGCGCCGCGCTTGAGGCGCGGGGCGATGCGCGTTCCGTCGTGCTGGTGCCGGAGTCGGCGCACGGCACCAACCCCGCGACCGCCGCCTTCGCCGGTTATGCGGTTGAGAACATCCCGGCCACACCGGCCGGCCGTGTCGACTTCGACGCGCTGGTCGCCCGGCTCGGGCCTGATGTCGCCGCGGTCATGATCACCAACCCGAACACCTGCGGCCTGTTCGAGCCGGACCTGAAGCGCATCGCCGATGCCGTCCACGCAGCCGGCGGGTTCGTCTACTGCGACGGCGCCAACTTCAACGCGATCGTCGGCCGGGTTCGTCCGGGCGATCTCGGGGTCGATGCCATGCACATCAACCTGCACAAGACCTTCTCGACTCCGCACGGCGGCGGCGGTCCCGGTTCTGGCCCAGTCGTCTTTTCCGAAGCGCTGGCGCCGTTCGCGCCGTTGCCGTTCGTCGAGCGGGACGGCGAACACTACCACCTGGTCGAGGAGGAAACGGCGGGCGAGCACCACGCGCACAGCTTCGGCCGCATGGTCGCGTTCCACGGGCAGATGGGCATGTTCACCCGCGCGGCGGCCTATATGCTGAGCCACGGCGCCGACGGTCTGCGGCAGGTCAGCGAGGACGCGGTGCTCAACGCCAACTACCTCCTCCGCAGCCTGGAAGACGTGCTCGATGCGCCGTTCGCAGGGAGCGGCCCCTGCATGCACGAGGCATTGTTCTCCGACGACAATCTCGCCGAGGGTTTCACCACGCTCGACATTGCGAAGGGCCTGATCGACGAGGGCTATCACCCGATGACCATGTATTTCCCGCTGGTCGTGCACGGGGCGATGCTGGTGGAGCCGACCGAAACCGAGTCCAAGGCTGCGCTCGACCAGTTCATCGGCGCGCTGCGCTCCGTGGCGGAACGAGCCAAGGCCGGAGACGCGGCACTCAAGTCCGCCCCGCACTTCGCGCCCCGGCGGCGGCTCGACGAAACGCTGGCCGCCCGGAAGCCGATCCTGGTGTGGAAGGACCCGGAGCTCGCGCAAGCGGCCGAATAAAGAACCGTTCGCTTCGAGCGAAGTCGAGAAGCGTGTCTCGACTTCGCTCGACACGAACGGAACAGCGGGTAAGCTGCCGGCCCATGTGGCAGTCCCTCTTCGCCGTCACCAACCTGATCGCCGTCATCGCCTGGGCGTTGCTGCTGTTCGCCCCGCGCCGGCCGCTGATCCTCACTTTGGACCTTTACGCCGGCGTCGGCCTGCTTTGTCTCATCTACACGGCCTTGCTGGTCGCGTTCCTGGGAGGCTGGGTCGATCCGGTCCGCGATCCCGGCGCGCCGCCCGTGGTTTGGAGTGACTATAGCGTCACCGGGCTGCGCGCCTTCTTCGCCAGCCAGGGCGGAATCGTCGTCGGCTGGACGCACTATCTCGCGCTCGACCTGTTCACCGGCCTTTGGATAGCCCGCGACGGCGCCGGCAAGCGCATCTCGCGACTCGTTCAGGCGCCCATCCTGTTCGCGACCTTCATGGCCGGCCCGCTCGGGCTGCTCCTTTGGCTGATCGTCCGCGAGCCCGCCGCGCGACGAGTCTCGGTCGAGGCTCGTTAGCGGTTCGGCGAAGCTCGGTTGAGGCGATTGGGGGCTGAGGGCAGCAGACCGCCATGCAGATCGTCTTCGCAGCCATCGCTCTCGCGGCACCGTCGCCGACCTCCAGCGTCGCCTATCAGGAACTGCTTGCCGCCGATCGGGGCTGGGCCCGCCGTGCCGCCGAGTCGAACCTGGTCGATGGACTCGCCCAGATGTTCGATGCGGAGGCGGTGATGGTCTCCGGCGGCCTGCCCGATCTGGTGCGCGGTCGCGACCCGATCCGGGCGCGCCTCGCCGCCCGGCCAGAGAACCTCAATTCCAAGGTCGAGTGGAGGCCGGTCTCGGGCGGCGTATCGGCGGACGGCACGCAGGGTTACACCTATGGCGCGCTGACCGTCCGGCCGAAGGACGGAGCGCCGACCGAGCAGAAGTACCTCGCCTACTGGGTGAAGCGGGCGGACGGCTGGCGCGTCTTCGCCTATAAACGGGTGGGCCGGCGCGAAGCCGGGCCGCTGGCGGTCGCCCCCGTTGTGGTCGGCACAGGACGGCGCACTGACGACAGCAAGTCGACGCTCGCGGCATCGGAAAAGGCGTTCTCGGACGAGGCGCAGCAGATCGGCCTGCGCGCGGCCTTCACGAAATGGGGCCGAGCGGAGTCGGTCAATATCGGCGCTGCCGATGCGGTGGCGGTCGGATCGGAAGCGATCGGCAACGGCGTCGCGGGGCCGGAGCCCGGCAGTCCGGTCGCCTGGGCCGCCGACCAGTTGATCGTCGCTCCGTCCGGAGACATGGGCCTCACCTACGGACTGCTCCACGCCAAGGCGCCGCCGGCCGGCCAGCCCGCCACCATTCCCTTCTTCACCGTCTGGGCACGGCCCAAGCCCGGCGACCCGTGGCGCTACGTGGCCGAGTGACGCTATGGCGCGAGGATGACCGCGCGCCATGCCCCCGCGACTGCCCGCAACCGCGACCCGATCCTCGCCGTACTGCGGGAGGTGCTGCCGGCCTCGGGGCTGGTGCTGGAAGTCGCCAGCGGCACCGGTGAGCATGTCCGCCACTTCGCCGAGACCCTGCCTCATCTGGAGTGGCAGCCGAGCGATCCCGATCCGGGCGCCCGCGCCTCCATCGCAAACTGGTGCGAGGACCTGCCCAACATCTGCGCCCCGCTCGCGCTGGATGCCTCCTCCCCAGACTGGCCGATCGGCCATGCCGACGCGATCCTCTGCATCAACATGGTCCATATCAGCCCTTGGGCAGCGACTCAGGGCCTGGTCGCTGGGGCCGCCCGACTGCTGCCTTCCGGTGGCCCGCTGTACCTCTACGGGCCGTACCGTCGAAGCGATGTGCCGACCGCGCCGAGCAACGAGGCATTCGACGCTTCGCTCAAGGACCGCAACCCGGCGTGGGGCTTGCGCCAGATGGACGACGTGATCGCGCTGGCCGAACAGAATGGATTGATCTTCGAGCGGCAGGTCGAGATGCCGGCCAACAACCTGTCGCTGGTTTTTCGCCGCGCCTGACGATATCGCGCCGCGATGACGCCGGCCGAAATTGCCACCCTCGACCTGATCGACGCGCGCCTGCGCTGGCTCGCCTCCTGGACGATCCACAATGCCAATCATCTTCGCGAGAGCCGCGATGGGCTGAAGGTCGGTGGGCACCAGGCCAGCTGCGCGTCCATGTCGACGATCATGACGGCGCTCTACTTCACCGCGCTTCGCCCGCAGGACAAGGTGGCGGTCAAGCCGCATGGCGGGCCACTCCTGCACGCGATCCATTATCTGCTGGGCACCCAAAGGCGCGAGCAGCTGGAGGCCTTCCGCGCCTTCGGCGGCGCGCAAAGCTATCCGAGCCGGACCAAGGACAAGATCCCCGTCGATTTCTCGACCGGCTCCGTGGGATTGGGCGTGGCGATCACGCTGTTCGCCAGCCTCGTCCAGGATTATCTGATAGCCCACGACGCACTGCCCGAGGCGGAGGCCGGGCGCATGATCGCGCTGATGGGCGATGCCGAGCTCGACGAGGGCAATATCTACGAAGCCCTGATCGAAGGGTATAAGCACGCGGTTCGCAACTGCTGGTGGGTCGTCGACTATAATCGCCAGTCGCTCGACGCGACGACGATGGACCGGATGTTCAACCGGTTCGACGATATCTTCGCGACCTGCGGCTGGCGCGTGAAGACGCTGAAGCATGGCCGCCTGCAGCGCGCGGCCTTCGCGGAGCCGGGCGGCGAAGCGTTGCGCGACTGGATCGACACCACACCAAACGCCGAGTTCGCGGCGCTCACCTATCAGGGCGGCGCGGCCTGGCGCGAGCGGCTGCTCAAGGATGTGCCGGAGGTCGCGCCCATCCTCGGGGCCCGCGACGACAAGGCACTCGACCTGCTGATGACCAACCTCGGCGGGCACTGCGTCGAGACGCTGACCCAAGCCTTCGCCGACTGCGCCGATGACGTGCCGACACTCTTCATCGCCTACACGATCAAGGGCTACGGCCTGCCCTTTGCCGGCCACAAAGACAATCATGCCGGGCTGATGAACCCTGGTCAGATCGCCCAGCTCCGCGCCGACATGGGGATCGCGGAAGGCGAGGAATGGGAGCCCTGGGCCGGACTCGGCGGCAATGCGCGTGCCGCTGTCGAGCAGTTGGTCCAATCGTGCGCGATCGCCCGCGAGAAGCAACCGAAGGCTGACATCGTGCCGGTGCCCGCGATCCCGGCGCCCGCAGGCGAGCGCCAATCCACCCAGGCGGCCTTCGGCAAGATCCTGCTCGAGCTCGCCAAGTCCGGGCACCCGCTCGCCGACCGGATCGTCACCACATCACCGGACGTGACGGTCTCCACGAACCTCGGCGCCTGGGTCAATCAGCGCGCGCTTTTCCGCCGCCAGGACGTCGCCGACGTCTTCCACAAGGCGCGCATTCCGTCCGCGCAAAAATGGGCGGCTTCGACGGCGGGCCAGCATATCGAGCTCGGGATCGCCGAGCATAATCTGTTCCTGATGCTGGCGGCGCTTGGCCTCTCTGGCGACCTGTTCGGCGAGCGGCTGCTGCCGATCGGCACCGTCTATGACCCGTTCATTGCTCGCGGCCTCGATGCGCTTAATTATGGGTGCTACCAGGATGCGCGCTTCATGCTGGTAGCGACGCCGTCGGGCGTGACGCTCGGGCCGGAAGGCGGCGCGCACCAGTCCATCAACCCGCCGCTCATCGCCCTCGGCCAGCCGGGCCTGCGTCACTATGAGCCGGCGTTCGTCGACGAGCTTGCGTTGCTGATGCATCACGGCTTCGACCTGATGCAGCGACCGGACGGCGAGAGTCTCTATTTCCGCCTGACGACCCGCGAGCTGGATCAAGTCGCGCGTGAGGATGCTGATTGGCAGGCGGACGCGATCGCTGGCGGCTATTGGCTGAAGCGCCCTGCACCAGACGCCCGCGCGGCGGTCGTCTATCTGGGTGCCGTAGCGCCGGAAGCTCTCCAAGCCTGGGAGATACTGTCGGAGGACGTGCCCGGCCTCGGCCTGCTCGCGGTCACCTCGCCCGACCTTCTCCATCGGGGCTGGTCGGCTCGCGAGGCCGGACGCTGGCGCGGCGGTTCGGCGCCGAGCCATGTCGAGAATTTGCTCCGCGCGCTCGCGCCCGATGCGGGCCTCGTCACCCTATGCGATGCCGCACCCGCCTCGCTCAGCTGGCTCGGCAGCGTGCGCGGCCAGCGGGTGGTGCCGCTCGGCGTGGATCGGTTCGGCCAAACGGGTGACCTGCCCGATCTCTACCGCGAATACCGCCTCGACCCGGACGCCGTTGTAGAAGCCGCGGCGGCACTGTTTCTCTAGAATCAGCCTCCGTCATTGCGAGGAGCCTCGCGACGAAGCAATCCAGCCATGGTCAAACGCCGCACTGGATTGCTTCGCTACGCTCGCAATGACGAGAGCTTATGATGACGGCTTGCGGATCGTACCGGCGTAGGAGGCGATTACCGCGTCTCCCTGCTCGACGAGCCCGCGGATGAACACCAGGCGCTTGGTCACCCGCAGCACTTCGCTGACGCAATCGAGCGGCTGATCGAAGTCGGCGGCACCGATGAACTGGGTCGAGAGGTCGAGCGTCACCGCTGTGCCCGCCTCGATGACGCCGTGGCTGCGCGACGTCGCGAGCAGTGCGACATCTATCCACCCAAGCAAGGCGCCGCCATGCACCTTGTCGCCGAGATTGGAATGACGCCGCTCCGGAAAGGCGCGCATCCGCACCCTTCCATCATCCTCCACCCGTACGATCATCTCGCCGAGCAGGGCGTTGAAGCGGGTCGGGTCCTTGAACCCCCAGCGCATCCAGCCGGGGTGATCGGGATGCGGCTCGTGAAGAAAGCCGCGGTCTTCTACCGTCAAATCGCCCGCTCGACTTCCATCTTCTTGATCTCCGCGATCGCCTTGGCCGGGTTCAGGCCCTTGGGGCAGACGTTGGCGCAGTTCATGATGGTGTGGCAGCGATAGAGGCGGAACGGATCTTCGAGCTCGTCGAGCCGCTCGCCCGTTTCCTCGTCGCGGCTGTCGGCGAGCCAGCGATAGGCCTGGAGCAGGATGGCCGGCCCCAGGAACTTGTCGGAGTTCCACCAATAGCTGGGGCAGGAGGTGGAGCAGCAGGCGCACAGAATGCACTCGTACAGGCCATCCAGCTTCTCGCGGTCCTGCGGTGTCTGCAGCCTTTCCTTGCCAGAAGGCGGCGGCGTCACCGTCTTAAGCCAGGGCTGGATCGAGGCATATTGCGCGTAGAAGCGGCTGAAGTCGGGCACGAGGTCCTTGATCACGTCCATGTGCGGAAGCGGCGTGATCCGCACATCGCCCTTCACGTCCTCGATCGCCTTCGTGCAGGCAAGCGTGTTGCGGCCGTCGATATTCATCGAGCACGACCCGCAAATGCCTTCGCGGCAGGAGCGGCGGAAGGTGAGGCTCGGATCTTGCTCTGACTTGATCTTGATCAGTGCGTCCAGGATCATCGGCCCGCAGCTGTCGAGGTCTACGTCATAGGTGTCGTAGCGCGGGTTCTCGCCCGAATCCGGATCGTAGCGATAGATCTTGAACTTGCGCACGCGGGTCGCGCCCGGCGTCGGCGGGAAATGCTTTCCGTTCTTCCGGATGACGGAGTTCTTGGGCAGCGCGAATTCGGCCATGTCATTCCCCGCGTCTATTTTGCCCACCCAGATAGGCCGGTCGGCCGCGCATCTCAACCGTTCAGATGAGACCCCAGCGCTTGAGGCTGTCGGCCAGGATGGTCTCCAGCAGATCGGGATATTCGAGGCCTGCGAGCTTGGCCGACTGCCCGATCACGCGCTTGGACCAGAGGTTGCACTGGAGGTTCACCTCCAGGAAGTTGATCTCGCCCGTGGCCGTGTTCAGCCGGAACTCGAACCGGCCGTAATCGAACGGCCAGAGCTCCGGGATCAGCCGGCGGGTCATGCCCTCGACCTGTTCGATCAGGGCGGAGTCCTCGACGGGCGCGAGCCGCGCCGCCGACTGCACGAAACCGCGCTTTTCCTCATAGGTGCGCAGCACCGTCGGATCGTGATCGAACCGCATCAGCGGCAGCATGACGAGCTCCGAGCTGCCGATCACCGGCAGCTCGATGTCGATCCCCGGCATGAACGGCTCGACGAGCACGTCATGGCCCTCTGAGTGGAGCGCCCGCACGGCGGCCTCCACCTCCGGCCAGCTGGTCGCGTCCGACACGCCCCAGGATGCCGAGGACGCGTTCGGCTTGATCACATAGCGCTCGGCCGACCAACTCTCGATCGGCATCACCGGCGCGAACCGGCGGAACACAGACGAGGGCGCGGTCGCAACGCCGCGCGCCCGCGCGCACATCTTCATCAGGTGCTTGTCGTCGGACAGCCCGCGGATGATCGGCGAGGCGCCTAGGTAGGGGATGCCGGTCCGTTCGCACAGCAGCGGTACGAACATCTCCGAGTTCAGGTAACCGCCGCGGTTGAGCAGCGAAAAGACGAAGTCCACGGGCGGCTTGTCCAGCAGCATGCGGGGGTCGTTGGTGGCCAGGATGTCGAGCCCAAGCCCCTCCAGCACGTCCCGCACTTCGCGGTGGTAGACGGCATGATCCCCGTCGATCGCGTCGCGCGATCCGTCCGCCAGCGCGTGCTTGGCGATGAACATGATGCGCAGCTTCTGCCGGCGCTCGTCCGGGATCCTGATCGGGTTCAGCTTTTTCATGGAAAGGTGGTCTCGGCTGAGTTCTGGCCATATAGCGCGGGCGCGCGGGGCCGCATGCCGGATCGAGATAGTCCGGCTCCCGGTGCGAGACAAGCAGCGAGACCGAATGACGAACGACCCTCATGCCAGCCTGGCCCTGCGCACCGCCGCCCTGATGAGCCTTGGGGGCGACGATCGGATCACCGTCGATGAGCTGAGCGGGCTCAACAGCTATGGCTGCGCGCCGGAGCCGGTGCGCTCGATCAGCTACGCGTCATCGACGGCCAGTTCGATTTCCTCGGCCGCCTATGCGCATGTGCATGCTGTCCATCATCAGCTGCGCGCCGCGATCGCCCACGAGGCGCCGGAGGCCGTCTATGCGCGCCGGCTGCGAGACGCCCGCGCGCGGATCCGCACCTGCTATGGCCTCAACGCCGACATCGATATCGCTTTCGGCGCGTCAGGCACCGACCTCGAATATCTGCCGATCGCCGCCGCGCTGATGACGGGCGCGCCCGTCCGCAACATCGTCATCCAGGTCGACGAGGTCGGCAGCGGCTGCCAATTCTCGCAAGGCGGGCGTTATTTCGCGCCGCGGACGGCGCTCGGCGTCGAGGTGGAGAAGGGGGCAGAAGTCCCCGGCTTCAGCGAGGCGCGCATCCATGTGGCGACCGTGCCGACGCGTCGCGACGACGGCGCCGTCCTCTCCGCCGAGGAGTATGGCGCTGCGCTCCACCAGGTGCTGCAGAGTGCCATCAACGCCGGCGAGCGCCCGATCCTCCATGTCGTCCATCGCTCCAAGACCGGCGTCATCTCCCCCTCAATGCCTGTGCTCGACGCGGCGCTGGCGCGGTTCGGCGACTCGTTCGACCTGGTCGTGGACGCCTGCCAGGGGCGCATCGCCCCGACCACCGTGCGCGCTTACATCCAGCGCGGGGCGATGGTGTTCGTGACCGGCTCCAAGTTCATCGGCGGCCCCCCGTTCAGTGCGTTCGCGATCGTACCGGCGGGCCTCAGCGCACGGATGCGGTCGGGCGAGGCGCCCGCCGGCCTTGGGCATTTCTTCGCCCGCGCCGAGTTGCCGGCGGGCTGGAAGTCCACCGATGCGATCGCGCCGGCAGTGGCGAACTTCGGCATGCTGCTACGGCTCGAAGCGGCGTTGTTCGAGCTCGAGCGGCTGCTCGCTATCCCTGTTGACCGGCTGGAGATGGCGATCAGCGTGTTCAGCGGCATCATGCACAATCTGCCGTCCGACCTGCCGTTCCGGACGGCGGACACGGCCGCGGCCAGCGACTTGCGGACGGGCCGGCCGCACCCGCTCGACCGCAAGATGCTGCACGTCATCGAAATTACCGCGAGCAATCCGAAGACGGGCAAGCGCCTGACTTTCGAAGAGGCGCGCAGCCTGTATCGGCTGCTCTATACTGACCTGTCCGACCGGTTCGAGGACGTTGCCGAACAGATCGTCGCTGCGGAAATCTGTCACCTGGGGCAGCCGGTCCGTTGCCTGCGCGGCGAAGATGGCGAGTGGGCGCCGACCCTGCGCATGTCCCTCTCCGCTCCGCAGGTCGCCGACTTCCTCGGCCTGGACGAGGGCAGGCTTGAAGCGCGTTTTCAGGCCGATATCGCGCGCATCGGCGAAAAGATGCGGCTGGCGCTGCGGCTGCTATAACCGCCCCGTGCGCCTGACCGATTGCCACAACACCGAGGATTTCCGCCGTCTCGCGCGGAGGCGCCTGCCCGGCCCCGTTTTCCACTATATCGACGGCGCCGCGGACGACGAGATCACCAAGGCGCGCAACACTTCGGCATTCGACGATTGCGATCTTGTGCCGCGCGTACTCGCGGGCGTCGAGCAGATCGACATGCGCACGACCCTGATGGGCAAGGCTATCGACCTGCCGCTCTTCTTCTCGCCGACGGCGCTCCAGCGCCTGTTCCATTGGCAAGGCGAACGCGCGGTCGGTGCCGCCGCCGAGCGGTTCAACACCTGGTTCGGCATCTCCAGCCTTGCGACCGTCAGCATCGAGGAAGTGGGTGCCACCGTTCGCGCGCCCAAGCTGTTCCAGCTGTACGTCCACAAGGATCAGGGCCTCAATCGCTCGATGATCGAGCGTTGCCAGGCGGCGGGCTTCGACGCCATCGCGCTCACCGTCGACACTATCGTGGGCGGCAATCGGGAGCGGTGCCTCCGCACCGGCTTCACCTCGCCGCCGCGCCTCACGCCCGCCTCCGCGCTCAGCTTCGCCGCGCATCCGCGCTGGACGCTCGAATATTTGTTCCGGGAGCCGTTCGCGCTGCCCAATCTCCAGACCCATGTCTCGCAAGGCACTAAGGTGGCGACCTCCATCGGCGACTATTTCTCGACCATGCTCGACCAGTCGATGGATTGGCGCGCGGCCGAGCGCATCCGCTCCGACTGGGGCGGTGCCTTTTGCCTGAAGGGCGTGATGTCGGCCGAGGATGCACGCCGCGCGGTCGATATCGGCGCGACGGCGATCATGGTCTCGAACCATGGCGGACGCCAGCTCGACGGCAGCCGGGCGCCCTTCGACCAGCTCGCCGAGATCGTCGATGCCGTGGGCGACCGAATCGAAGTGATCTGCGACGGCGGCATCCGGCGCGGCACGCATGTGCTCAAGGCGCTGTCTGTAGGCGCCAAGGCCTGTTCGGGCGGGCGACTCTATCTCTACGCGCTCGCGGCGGCCGGTCAGCCGGGCGTGGAACGCGCGATGGGCACTCTCCGAGCGGAAATCGAACGCGGCATGAAGCTGATGGGCGCGCGCACCCTAGCCGACCTCAGCCGCGCCAATCTGCGCTGGCGCTAGCCAGTCCCGTTCGTTTCGAGCGCAGTCGAGAAACGCGCATACGCCCACGCCATCGCTTCTCGACTTCGCTCGAAGCGAACGGGGTTGGGTGCGGCCAAGCTCTCGGGTGATACGACAAAGCCGCTCGTCGCCTGAAAATCCACACCGGTCGACGGATCGGTGCATCCGCTTCCGTCTTCCGCTCGTAGCTGCCCGCGCGGCTGCTCAAGCCCATGAAAACAAGAACCTCACGGGGACAAGACGGAATATGACCAAGATCTTCGGCGGTATCGCCCTTCTGCTCGCAAGCTCGGCTGCCCCTGCCCTGGCGCAGGACGGCCCCTGGACCGGCGGCTATGTCGGCATCCAGCTCGGCTACAATTTCCTCCAGAACAACAAGAGCGAGAGCGTGTTGTTCGATACCAACCTTGACGGCCGCGCCGGCGATACGGTGACGACCGGCACCGGCGCCAACGCATTCTCGCCCGGCTTCTGCGGCGGACCGGCCGTCGGCAACTCGGCGGCGCAGGGCTGCCGCGGCGACAAGGACCGGATCTTCGGCGGCATCCATGCCGGCTATGACGTGCAGATGGGCAATCTCGTGCTCGGTGTCGTCGCCGACTACAACCGCACCAACGTCCGCGACAGCGTGACCGCGTTCAGCGTCACCCCGGCGTCCTACACGCTGACCCGTCGCCTGAAGGACACGGCGAGCTTCCGCGCCCGGGCCGGCGTCGCGCTGGACAACACGCTGATCTATGCCACGGGCGGCGTCGCCTATGGCAAGATCAAGAACCGGTTCACCACCACCAACACCGTCAACACCTTCAGCAACAACGGCAATGACGATGCCTGGGGTTATCGCCTGGGCGCCGGTGTGGAGCACAAGGTGACGGAGAATGTGAGCGTGGGCCTGCTCTACACCTACACCGACTTCAACGACAACAGCTTCCGCGCTCGCGTCGGCGCGCCCGCGCCGGCCGGTAATCCGTTCATCCGCACCAATCCGGCCGGCACCGACTTCCGCCGCTCGGACACGTCGTTCGGCATGCACGGCGTCGCATTAACGGCGAGCTACCGCTTCTAAGCAAGGCGCGTACAGAAAGGGCGGGGAGCCCTTCACCGGTCCGCAAACCGGGGCTCCCCGCCACTTCGTTTTACACAGTCGCCGACCCTTCCAGCACCGGCACGCAGCGCCCGCCAACCGCGGCGCGCACCTCGCCGCCCGCCCGCCACGCCTGCACTTGGAGGCGACTGGGCCGGCCCATCTCGACCCCCTGCACCGCGTCGTAGCTGAGCTCTTGCCCCTCAGTGCGCGACAGCAGCAATGCCGCAAGCGTCGCGTTCGCGCTTCCGGTGGCCGGGTCTTCCCAGGTGCCTGAGAGCGGAGCGAACATCCGCGCGCGGAGCGGTCCCTCTGACGGCCGGCAGTAGAAAAAGATGGAAAAGCGGTCCGAGTCGGACGCTGCCTCCGCCATGCCCTGCCGGAAACCCGCGAGGTCGGGCGCGGCGCGCTGTAGCGCACTCTCGCTGACCTCGGCGAACACGAACTCGACGCCGACACTGGCCCGGACCGGCGCGTGGATCGCTGTCAGCACGTCTTCCGCGGAGAGGCTGAGCGCACGTGCGATAGCGGCGGGTGACACCTCGCCGAGCAGGGACAGCGGCTGCGGCGCGTCGATCTCAGCGCCGACAACCTCGCCGCCCTCCCGCTCGAGCCGCACCTCCACCAGTCCGGCAAGCTCCTCGAACCGGCACCGATCCTTGCCGGGCCGCAGCTGCGCCAGCACGAAGGCGGTGCCGACGTTCGGATGACCGGCAAAGGGCATCTCGGCCGTGCGGTTGAAGATGCGCACGCGGGCATCGTTCGCCGGATCGTCGGGCGGCAGCACAAAGCTGGTCTCGCTGAGGTTCATCTCCGCCGCGAGCGCCTGCATCTCGGTCGTGGACAGGCCCGCCGCATCGGTGAAGACGGCGAGCTGGTTGCCGCCGAAACGCACGTCGGTGAACACGTCCACCGTCCGGAACGGATACTGCCTCATGCCAACCCCCGCTTGCCCGTCCAATCCACCTGCCGCGTCACATACATGACCGCGCCCAGCGCCGCGAACAGTAGCAGCGAGCCGATCAGCAGCGAATAGGCCTCGAGGCTCAGAAGGATGTAAAGCACGGCATAGAGCGCGGTCAGCAGGCCGCCGACCCAGACCGCGCGCTGACGGCTCTTCAGCACCGCCGCCGAATAGGCGGTGATCTGGCCGATGATCGCGGCACTCGCGACGAGATAGGCGGCGGTGAAGCCGATCACCTCCGCCAGCGCCAGCAGCAGCACGAAGAACAGCACCAGCCCCACGCCCACCAGCAGATACTCGACGGCGGCGACTGCAACGCCGCCGATCACGTCGAACATCAGGAAGGTGAGGAAGGTGAAACCGATGAACAGGAAGCCGTATTTCACGGCGCGGTTCACCTGGCTGTAGAGGTCGACCGGCTGGACGAGCGTCACCCGCGCCTCGAAGTCGCCCGCCGGCATGGTGACCATGCCTCTGGGCCTTACCTCCATGCTGCCGGAAGCCGCCGGATCGCGCACGGAAACCAGGGACTTCCCCAACGCCAGGTTGCCGAGCCGGTAGGTGGCCTCGAAGCCGCGATCGTCCACCCGGCGGCTTGCGGGCAGGAACCCGCCCTGGAAGCTCGGATGCGGCCAGGCCGACCGCACGGTCCAGCGCGTGTCGCCGGCCAGCGGTGCGAGGGCGAGCCAGCCATTGCCGCGCATCGCGTAGGAGAATTCGGCGGCAAGCGGCCCGCCGCGCAAGGTCCCGGCGTCCAGCGGCGCGTAGAAGCCGGAGCCCTGGCTCTCCGCGGGCCCCTTGCCGGGCTGCAGCGCAAGCGTGCGGCCGCCGACCGATACGCGCGGGGGCGCACCGAACAGACCGCGCGCGTCGGAGAGGCCGAAGCGGAGCTCCGCCCGATCAAGTGCCAGCCGCTCGGCGCCAATGCCAAGACGCGGAAGGTCTGCGGGCAGGCTGAAGCGCGCCTGCCCCTGCACTGCCGCTTCATAAACGACGGCCTCGTAGATCGATCGCTGGCGGCGCTCCGGCTTGACGGTGGTGCCGATGTCGGCCGTGTCGGGCGCGAGTACCAGTTCGCGCCACACCTCGCGGCTGCGGGTCACCTGGCGACCCGCCTCGGTGACCGTCTCGGTCGTCTGATCCAGATAAGGGATGACGAGGAAGGGTCCGGCGATCGTCTGTGGCCCGCCCCAGCCTTCTGCGATCGACGCGCGCGCCGTCTCCGACTGGCTCTGGCGATCATAGACCAGCAGGTAGACCGAGAAGAGCGGGATCGCGAGCAGCAGGCCGATCAGGCCCGCAAACAGGAATTTCGCGCCGGGCGTGCGCTCGCGGCGTTCGGTGTCGGCCATGCAGTCCTCCGTTGAAGCGTGGCGTAGCAGCGCCGAGCTGAACAGAACCAGTCGCAAATGGTCGCTGAGTGTCGCCGGGTCTTGGCACCGGTTTGCTTCAGGCTAGAGTCAGGCGCGCCCTCGCACCTCATCGACTTCTGCCCCGGGGATCACCGACCGACATGCTGCGCCAGACCGTCACCGTCCTGTTCCTGCTCACCTCCGGCACCTCGGCGATCGCGCAAAGCGCGCCCGCCGATCTCGGCACGCGCGTCAACCGGATCGAGCGGGAGCTCCGCGCCGTGCAGCGCAAGGTGTTCCCGACCGGGCAGCCGCTGGAGCCCGAGATCACGGCACCCACCGCGCCCGTCGAAGCCGCCGGCACGCCTGCTAGCTCGCCGGTCGCCGACCTGACCGCACGGGTCGACGCGCTCGAAGCGCAAATCCGGTCGATCACGGGCCAAGCCGAACAGAATGGCTTCCGTCTCCGCCAGCTCGAAGAGCAGGTGCAGCGGCTGACCGAGGAGGCGAAGGCGCGCGCCGCTGCGCCGGTGCCCGCACCCACGCCGACGGAGCCGCCGGTCGAGACCGGGGCGCCAAGCGATGCGCTCGGCATCGAGCGGCCGTCCACCGGGGACGCTGCGGAGGACGGGTATACCTATGGCTTCCGGCTCTGGCAGGCGAAGCGCTATGCCGAGGCGCAGGCTGAGCTGAAGCGCGTGGCTGACCAGCATGCCGAACATCGCCGGGCCTCGTTCGCACAGAACCTGCTGGGCCGCGCCTATCTGGACGAGGGCAAGCCCGCGCTCGCCGCCGTGGCGCTCTACGACAGCTACAAGAAATGGCCACAGGGCGAACGCGCGGCGGAGAGCCTCTATTGGCTGGGCCAGGCGCTCACCCGGCTGAAGAAGCCGGCCGATGCGTGCAAGGTCTATGCGCAGTTCGGCGATGATTACGCCGCGACCGCCTCGGCCGGCCTGAAGGCTCAGGTCGCCGCTGGCCGCAAACAGGCCAAGTGCGCCTGAAGTGCGCCAGGCCAGCGGCCAGCTCGAAATCGCAACTGCCGGCAAGGGCCTGACCGAGATCACCGACCGGGTGACAGGCTGGGTCGGCGCGCAAGCAATGCGCGAAGGCCTGCTGACCGTCTTCTGCCGGCATACCTCTGCCTCGCTGCTGATCCAGGAGAATGCCGCGCGCGCCGTCCGCTCCGATCTCGAGCGCTATTTCGAGCGGATCGCTCCCGAGGACCCATCCGCCTATGCCCATGACGACGAGGGCCCGGACGACATGCCCGCGCACATCCGCACGGCGCTGACCGGCGTGAACCTGTCCATCCCGCTGCGCGAAGGGCGGCTGACGCTCGGCACCTGGCAAGGCATCTACCTGTTCGAGCATCGCCGGGGTCCGCATCGCCGCACGCTGGCCCTGCATCTGATCGGCGACTAATGGACGTGGCGCTGATCGCGCTGGTGGCGGCGGTCGCATCGGCGCTGACCATCGTCTCGGGGTTCGGGCTCGGTACCTTGCTGCTGCCCGCCTTCGCGTTGTTCCTGCCGGTGCCGACAGCGGTTGCGGCGACGGCCATCGTGCATCTGCTCAACAACCTTCTGAAGGGCACGCTGCTTCGGAGCCGGGCCGATTGGCAAACGGTGCTCGCCTTCGGGCTGCCGGCGGTGCCCGCCGCCATGCTGGGCGGCTGGCTGCTGGGGCGGACGCCGGCACCTGGGGTGGTCGTCGGCCTCATACTGATCACGTTCGGCGTGCTGGAGCTGCTGCCCTGGGTCCAGCGGCTGCGGGCGCCGCGCTGGTCGATGCCGCTTGGGGGCGCGCTGACCGGGCTGGTGGGCGGACTGACCGGGCAGCAGGGCGCGCTGCGCTCCATCTTCCTCCTGAAAGGCGGCATGGCGCCAGACCGGTTCATCGCGACGGGCGTGATGATCGCGGTGCTGATCGACCTGTCGCGCCTGGGCGCTTACTGGGCCGCCTTCGACAACGCCGCGATTCCGCACGGGCGCGACTGGCCGCTGATCGCCACCGGCACGGCAGCGGCGCTGACGACCTCGTTTTTCGCGGTCCGGCGCATCGAAAAGGTGACGATCCGATCGGTTCGCTTTAGCGTCGCCGCGCTGCTCCTCGTGATCGGGGCAGGTATGGCGACCGGTTGGCTCGGCGCGCCGGCTTAGGGTTCACGAATGGCGCTTTCCGTCCTGTTGCTCGCGTTGCTGCCGCCCGTCGAGGAGGCCTGGGAAACGATCACCGTCACCGCCGAGCCGACGCCCGGGCGCGTGCTGCCGCCCGCCGTGACGGTGACGGAGGAAAGGCTGCTCGAGCGCCAGCCGCGCAGTGCTGCCGAGGCTCTGGAGGGTCTGGCCGGCGTCTCGATCCGCACCAACTCGCGCGGCGAGACGATCGCTCGGGTGCGCGGCAGCGAGGAGCGGCAGACGCAGGTGTTTCTTGACGGCGCGCCGCTGGCGGTGCCGTGGGACGGGCGCGTCGACCTCGGCGTGATACCGGCGGGCCTGATCGGCTCCGTTCGTGCGACAAAGGGCGCGGTGCCGATCGAATATGGCGCGAACGCGGTGGCGGGCGCGGTCGACCTGGAGACGCGCTCCGGCGGCGAGCGCAATCTGCGCGCGACGGCTTCGGTGGGAACCCTCGGCTTTGGTGAGGCGGCCGTGGTGGCGACCTTGCCGTCCGGCAATGTCGATCTGACCCTCGCTGCCTCGGGCCTGACCCGTGACGCCGAGCCGGTTGCCAGCCTGGCCGCGCTCCCCTTCAGCCAGCCGCGGAGCGGGCGGCGGCTCAACACCGATCTCGACAGTGCCACATTGTTCGCCGCGGCGCGGTTCGCGACCGGGCCGCTCAGCGTGCGAGGCTATCTGCTGCATGTGGCCGCCGAACGCGGCATCGCGCCCGAATCCGACCGCGACCCCGCCGTCGATGCGCCCCGCTACTGGCGTTACCCGCAGGTCGAGCAGACGCAGGCAGCGCTCACCTCCGACTTGGACCTCGGCGCCAGCTCCGCGCGACTAGTGCTCTGGCGGCAATGGTTCGGCCAGCGCATCCTGCAGTACACGGACGCCAGCTATTCAACCGTGCGGGCCGAGCAGCGGGACCGGGACGATACGCACGGCGGGCGGCTGGTGCTGACCACAGCGATGAAGCCCTTCACAGTCCGGGTGATCGGCACGGCCCAGACCAGCCGCCACGTACAAACGGATACGCCTGGGCGGCGCCTGATCTACCGCCAGAACCTCTACACGGTCGGCGGGGAAGCGGATGCGCCGATCGGGCCCGGGCAGGCGACGTTCGGTCTCGCTTATGATCGATCGACCAACCCGCGCACCGGCGACAAGCCCACCCAGACGGCCAAAGACGCGCTGGCCTTTTCGGCCGCTTATCGGCTTCCGATCGGCAGCGGTGTGACTCTCGCGCTGTCAGGCGGGCGTCGCAGCCGCTTTCCGAGCGCGCGCGAGCTGTTCGGGGAGGCCCTTGGGCGGTTCCTGCCCAATCCGAACCTGACGCCCGAACGTGCATGGCTAGCCGACGCGGAGCTGAGCTTTGCGCGGCCGGGCCTCTCCTTCACGCTCAACCCGTTCTTCGTGCGCAACGAGAACACGATCGCGCAGCGGGTGGTGCGGGTGAATGGCCGCAACCTGCGCCAGCGCTTTAACCTGTCCGGATCGCGCAGCGTTGGCGTCGATGCGGCGGCGGTGGCGCGGGTGGCGCCATCGCTCGAGCTGGAGCTCAACGCCTCGCTGCTGCACGCCCGCGCCGATCGCGGGTCCCTGACCTTTCGCCGCCTGCCCCAGCGGCCGTCTGTCGAGACGCTGACGGCGGCGACCTGGACGCCCGTGGACGCGCTCTCCCTGCGGGCCGAGTGGCGGCATGTCGGCGGCGCCGTCGATCTCACGCCCGTAGGCACGCAGGCTCGGCTGGCGCCCGGCGACGAGATCAACCTGCGCGGCCGCTGGCACTTGCTCGAGCTGGATGGCCGCCGCCTGTCGCTGACCGGCAGCATCGACAATCTGGCCGGCTCGGTGATCACGCCGCAGCTCGGCCTGCCGCTCCCCGGCCGCAGCTTTCGCATTGGGCTGCAGATCGGCTAGAGACCACAGGATCAGCCGTCACCCCGGCGAAGGCCGGGGCCCGAAACCTTGAGCAAAGACTCTTTGTAGGGCTGGGTCCCGGTCTTCGCCGGATGACGACAAAACAAACGAAGAGACTAGGAGAGAGAATGACCAGAACCATTGCCGCCGCCCTGCTCGCCACCGCCGCGCCGGCGCTTGCCGAAGAGGGCATGTGGCTGCCGAGCCAGACCGGCGCCATCGCCGACCAGCTGCGCCAGGCCGGCCTGCAGCTCGATCCCGCGAAGCTCGGCAATCTGCAGCAGCCGCCGCTCACCGCCATTGCGTCGCTGGGCGGCTGCTCGGCGGCGTTTCTGAGCCCGCAGGGGCTGGTCGCCACCAACCATCACTGCGTCTATGGCTCGATCCAGTATAACTCGAAGCCGGGACAGGATTACCTGACCGACGGCTTCCTCGCCGCGACGCTGGCGGACGAGCTGCCCGCGGCGCCCGGCAGCCGTATCTATGTCATCGAGGACCTGCGCAACGTCACGCCAGCGATGCTGAAGGGCGCCGCAAAGCTGACCGGCCGCGCGCGCTACGATCGGATGGAGACGAACCGGAAGGCGCTGATCGCCGCGTGCGAGAAGCAGCCGTCGCGCCGCTGCGACGTGCGGCCCTATTTCGGCGGCCAGACCTATTATCTCCAACAGCAGCTGGAGATCAAAGACGTGCGGCTGGTCTATGCGCCGGCCGGCGGCGTCGGCAATTTCGGTGGCGAGACCGACAACTGGATGTGGCCGCGCCACACCGGCGATTTCGGCTTCTACCGTGCCTATGTGGCACCCGACGGCTCCGCCGCGCCGTTCGCCAAGGACAATGTGCCCTTCAAGCCCAAGGCGTTCCTGAAGATCGCCGACCAAGGCGTCGAAGACGGCGACTTCGTGATGGTCGCAGGTTTCCCCGGCGTGACCTTCCGCCATCGCACCGCCGCCGAAGCCAAGTTCGCGTTCGAGACGCTGACTCCGCTGCAGCAGCGGCTGCTCAACGACTATTCGGACCGGATCATCAGCGCCGTCGCCGGCAACGAGGCGGCGAACATCAAATATGCGTCGATCCTGAAGGGCGCCGACAACTACAAGAAGAAATATATTGGCGAGCTGGCCGGGGCCGAGGCCATGAGCCTGATCGAGAAGAAGGAAGCGGACGAAGCGGCCTATCGCGCCTGGGTCGCGGCAGATCCGACGCGACAGGCCTATTATGGTCCGGCCATCGCCGAGCTGGACCGACTGGTTGCCGCGCAGAACGCCTATGAGCTGGCCGAAGCACGGCGCGGGCTCCTGAACCGGGCCCAGCTCTATTCGTCGGCGCGGCGGGCCTATCGCTGGTCGCAGGAGCGGGCCAAGCCCGACGCCCAGCGCGAGCCCGGCTATCAGGACCGCGACCGTGCCTTTCTGGAGCAGAGCCTGACGGCCGTTGAACGCCGCTTCGATCCCGCCATCGATCGCGCGATCCTCGAGCATGCGCTCGCCGAGTATCGCAAGCTGCCCACTGCCGAGCGGGTCGCCAGCTACGATGCCGCGCTGCCGCAGGCGCTGGACGGGCTCTACTCCGGCACGCAGCTGGGCGACACCAAGGGCCGGCTGGCGCTGCTCGACCAGCCGGCCAGTGCGTTCCAGGCCTCGACCGATCCCTTCGTGAAGCTGGCGGTCGCGGCCTATGATGAGGACATCCGACGCGAGAACGAGGCGAAGGCGCGGGCGGGCGATATACAGCGGGCGCGCTCGCAATATATGGCAGGTCGGCTCGCCTTCGCGCAGAGTCAGGGCAAGTCCCTCTACCCGGACGCCAATGGCTCGCTGCGCTTCACCTGGGGCAAGGTGACCGGCAAGACGCGCGATGGCCTCGCCTGGACGCCCTTCACCACCGCCGAGGGTCTCGCCGCCAAGCACACGGGCAAGGGCGAGTTCGATGCACCGGACAAGATGATCCAGCTGATCCAGGCCAAGGATTATGGCCGCTATGCCTCGCCCAAACTGGGCACGCTGCCGGTCGATTACCTGTCCACGGTCGACATCACCAACGGCAACTCCGGCTCCTCGACGCTGAACAGCCGCGGCGAGTTCGTCGGCCTCGCCTTCGACGGCACGCTGGAAGGCGTGGTCAGCGACTGGATGTTCAACCCGGCGGTGAACCGCACCATCCATGTCGACAGCCGCTTCATGCTGTGGACGATGGACAAGGTGGACGGCGCCACGCGGCTGCTCGACGAGATGGGCGTCCGCAGATGACGCCTGACCTGACCCTCTCCCCTTCGGGGAGAGGGTGAACACCGTCTCCCACGATTACCTCCACGTCCATCACGACCGCAACGCGCGGCGGACGCGGTGGGTGGTGGGATTGACGGCGGCAATGATGGTCGCCGAGATCGTGGCGGGCTATGCGACCGGGTCAATGGCCCTGCTCGCCGACGGCGTGCACATGGCAACGCATGCCGGCGCGCTCGGTGTCGCGGCCATCGCCTATGGCTATGCTCGCCGCCATGCCCATGATCCGCGCTACAGCTTCGGCACCGCCAAGGTCGGCGACCTAGCCGGCTTCGCGTCCGCGCTGGTGCTTGCGATCTTCTCGATCGGGATCGCGGCGGAGTCGGCCAAGCGGCTGTTCGCACCGGAAACGGTCGATTTCGCCGACGCGACCCTGGTGGCGGTAGTCGGCCTGGCGGTGAACCTAGTGAGCGCGGCCCTGCTGTTCGATCGCGGTCATCACCATCATGGACATGAGCACCACCACGCGCACGACAACAATCTGCGCGCCGCCTATCTGCACGTGCTCGCCGACGCGCTCACCTCCGTGCTCGCGATTGGGGCGCTGCTGGCCGGGCGCTATCTGGGCTGGGTGTGGCTCGACCCGGCGATCGGCATTGTCGGTGCGGTGGTGATCGCCCGCTGGTCTTGGGGATTGCTGAAGGACACCGCGGGCATCCTGCTCGACCGCACCGACGATCGCACCGCCGCTCAGGTCCGCGCGCTCGTGGAACCGCACGCCCGGATCTTGGACCTGCATGTATGGCGGCTCGGGCCCGGAGCTCTGGCCGTGATCGTGGATGTCGCCGAGCCGGCCTTGGTAGCGGACATCCGGGCGCGCTTGCGTGACGTGAAGGGCGTAGTGCACCTGACCGTGCAGGCCCGGTAATCCCGTCCCGCGAGGGGAAGGGTGTCCCTCGTTTGCCGGTTCCGCTACATGCCGCGACCCATGCACGGCCCCAACCCTCCTGCTCGCTTGTGGCGCGACGAAGCGATCGCGACGGCGGCGTTGGCGGGGCCGCTTATCCTGACAAATCTCGCGCAATCGGCGATCAACGCGACGGACGTCGTGCTGCTCGGCTGGCTTGGCGCGGGCGAGCTGGCGGCCTCGTCGATCGGGCTGAACCTCTACCTCATCTTCCTGATCTTCGGCATGGGGCTGGTCATGGCCGCCTCGCCGATCCTGGCGCAGGAACTCGGGGCCAATCGGCACAGCGTGCGAGAGGTGCGCCGCACCGTGCGGCAGGCGATGTGGGCCGCCGTCACCATCGCGATCCCCACATGGGCGATCCTGTGGAACGCCGAGCCCATCCTCGTCCTGCTGGGCCAGGAGCCGGCGCTCTCGCGCGATGCCGCTGACTTCGTGCGGCCGCTGATGTTCGGCCTGTTGCCCGCGCTCCTCTATCTGGTGCTGCGCGCGTTCGTGGCGGCGCTGGAGCAGCCCGCCTGGGCCCTGTGGATCAGCATCCTCGGCGTGATCGTCAACGCGGTGCTGAACTACGGCCTGATCTTCGGCGCGCTGGGGCTGCCGCGGCTCGGGCTGTTCGGCGCGGGCCTTGGCAGCGCCCTCACCCAGACGGCGATGTTCATCGGCATGGGCGCGGTCATGCTGCTGCACCCGCGCTTCCGCCGCTATCGTCTGTTCGGCCGCTTCTGGCGCCCTGACTGGAGCCGCTATGTGCGGATGTGGCGGGTTGGCCTGCCGATCGCGCTGACCCTGTCGCTGGAGGTGACCCTGTTCATCGCCGCCGTCTTCCTGATGGGCCTGATCGGGCGCGAGTCGATCGCCGCGCACGCGATCGCCATTCAGATCGCGTCCCTGACCTTCATGGTGCCGATGGGCCTCAGCCAAGCCGTGACGGTGCGGGTCGGGCTCGCGTTCGGTCGACAGGATCCGGCGGGGATCACGCGCGCGGGCTGGACCGCCTTCGTGCTCGGAGTCGCGTTCATGGGGCTGATGGCTCTGGTGATGCTCGCAATCCCAGAGACTCTCGTCGGCCTGTTCCTCGACGAGAATTTGGCCGAGAATCGGCCCGTGCTGCCGCTGGCGGTGTCCTTCCTCTACGTCGCGGCCCTGTTCCAAGTGTTCGATGGAGCTCAGTCGGTCGGCGCCGGCATGCTGAGGGGCCTGCAGGACACGGCGGTGCCCATGATCTTCGCGGGTGTCGGCTATTGGATCGTGGGCATGGGAACGGCGGTCTGGCTCGGCTTCGGCCTCGGCTGGGAGGGGCTCGGCATCTGGATCGGCCTTGCCATGGGGCTCGCCGTCACCTCCGTGCTGATGCTTTGGCGCTGGTCGCGCCGGGGCCGGACAGGGTTAATCCCACAGCCAGTTTAACACCTCGGTAACCGGCCAAGAGTACCCAAAATCCAGCACGTTAAGTTGCGTAGACAAGGGTCGGTTATGCGTTTGGTTCGGGTTCTGGTGGTGGACGACTCACTCACCATCCGTGCGATGATGCGGCAAGTGCTTGAAAGCGATCCCGAAATACGGATTGCGGGCATGGCAGCGAGCGCCGACGAAGCTGAAGCCATGCTCGAAGACAGCCTGGTCGACGTGATCACGTTGGACGTCGAAATGCCGGGCCGCAGCGGGCTGGATTTCCTCCGGGATTTGCGCGCGAAACGGGCCACTCCCGTCATCATGCTGTCCAGCTATACCGCTCGCGGCGAAGAGATGCGGGCGCAGGCACTGCTCGACGGCGCCGTCGGTTGTTTCAACAAGGCCAATGCGGTGAAGGAAAAGGAACGGCTGCTCCAGCTGGTCAAGGATGCGGCGCACCGTGAGGCGCGGCTTGATCGGGAGGATGCCGCCGCCGTCAAGGAGTTCCGCGCCGCGGCCCTATAAGCGGCTTGGCCGAGCGCCTAAGGTTCCGCCATAGTCGAGCCATGCTGCGGCTCGACGCCTTCCTCCCCTACCAGCTGTCGATTGCCTCGAACGCCGTCAGTGGCGCGATCGCCCGGGCCTATGTCACGCATTTCGGCCTCCGTATCCCCGAGTGGCGCTTGATCGCCGTGCTCGCGGAAGAGGAAGGGCTGACGCAGCAGGCGCTCGTCGCCCGTACCGAGATGGACAAAATGACGGTCAGCCGCGCGGCGCAGGCACTCGCCGAACGCGGCCTCGTGTCCCGCACGCGCCACGGTAGCGATGGCCGCTCCCACGCGCTGGAGCTCAGCGCCGAAGGCCGGAGCCTCTATGCCCAGATCGCGCCCAAGGCGCTGGCGATGGAGGCCGAGCTGCTGAAGGGGCTGACGAGCGGAGAGATCGAGGCGCTCAAGGCCACGCTTCACAAGCTCAAGGTGGCGAGCCACGCATTGCGCTGACTGGTAACAATCGTTACTATCTGCTCCGATCAAGACTCGGGGAGAATGCCATGTCGTCCGCCAATCCGCTCGGCCTGAACGGGTTCGAGTTTTGCGAGTTCACCTCGCCCGATCCGGACGCTTTGGCGAACCAGTTCGTGCAGCTCGGCTTCGTCGCGGCGCACCGCCACCCGACCAAGGACGTGGTCCGCTACAAGCAGGGCCGGATCAACCTGCTGCTGAACCGCGAGGCGATGGGACAGGCTGCCGAGTTCCGCGCGGCGCACGGACCATCCGCCAGCGGCATGGCCTTTCGCGTCGCCGATCCGGCGCAGGCTTATGCGCATGCGATCGCGAATGGCGCGAAGGGAGCGGACGCCGGGACGGGAACGCTGGGCGACGCCGCCTGCGTGATCGAAGGGATCGGTGGCTCCTTCCTCTATCTGGTGCAGGACGGCGCCGATCTTTACGCCGACTGGACCGAGCTGCCAGGCTGGCAAGAGGCGGAGCGGGAGAATTCGGTCGGGCTCGATATCCTCGACCATCTGACCCACAATGTCCGCCGCGGTGAGATGCGGACCTGGTCGACCTTCTACGCCAAGCTGTTCGGCTTCGAGGAGCAGAAGTATTTCGACATCAAGGGCCAGGCGACCGGCCTGTTCAGCCAGGCCATGATCGCGCCGGACCGGCAAATCCGCATTCCGCTCAACGAGAGTCAGGACGACAAGAGCCAGATCGAGGAATTCATCCGCGAGTATAAGGGCGAGGGCATTCAGCACCTCGCGCTGACGACGGACAATATCTACGAGACGGTCGAGAAGCTGCGCGCGCGCGGCGTGCGGCTGCAGGACACGATCGAGACCTATTACGAACTGGTCGATAAGCGGGTACCAGGCCATGGCGAGGACCTGGAGCGGCTGCGCAAGAACCGCATCCTGATCGATGGCGACGTGCACGAGGAAGGGCTGCTGCTGCAGATTTTCACCGAGCCGTTCATCGGCCCGATCTTCTTCGAGATCATCCAGCGCAAGGGCAATGAAGGCTTTGGCAACGGCAACTTCCAGGCGCTGTTCGAGTCGATCGAGCTGGACCAGATCCGCCGTGGCGTGATCAAGGTGGAAGAGGCGGCGGAGTAAAGCTCAGTAGATGTCCGTTCGTTTCGAGCGAAGTCGAGAAACGCGCCAGACGTCACACTCCGCTTCTCGACTTCGCTCGAAGCGAACGGATCACTTATGAACCCACAGATTGAACCTTCCGCCGCCCCGCTGACTGGCTTCGGCAACCACTTTGCCACCGAAGCGGTGCCCGGCGCATTGCCCATCGGCCGCAACAGCCCGCAGCAAGTTCCGTTCGGCCTCTACGCCGAGCAGCTGTCCGGCACCGCCTTCACCGCGCCCCGCGCCGAGAACAAGCGCAGCTGGCTCTACCGACTGCGCCCCACCGCCAGCCACAAGCCCTACCGGCCGTATGAGGGCGCTAAACGCCTCCGCTCCGGGCCGTTCGACGAGGTGCCGCCCAGCCCCAATCGCCTGCGCTGGGACCCGCTGCCGATTCCGGCCGAGCCCACCGACTGGGTTGACGGCCTCGTCACCTATGGCGGCAACGGCGATGTCGCGACTGGCAATGGCATCGGCATCCACCTCTATGCCGCGAACCGCTCGATGGAGAGCCGGGTCTTCTACAGCGCAGACGGCGAGCTGTTGATCGTGCCGCAGCAGGGCAGGATCACCCTCGCGACCGAGCTGGGACGCCTTGACCTGATCCCTGGCGAGATTGGCGTCATCCCGCGCGGCGTCCGGTTCCGCGCCGAGCTCTTGGACGGCCATGCGCGCGGCTATGTCTGCGAAAACTACGGCACGCCGTTTAGGCTGCCGGACCTGGGACCGATCGGGGCCAACGGCCTCGCCAATCCGCGCGACTTCGAAACGCCGCATGCCTGGTTCGAGGATGTGGATGGCGCCGTCGAGGTCGTGCAGAAGTTTCAGGGGCGGCTCTGGACCTGCACGCTCGACCACAGCCCGCTCGACGTGGTCGCCTGGCACGGCAATCTCGTGGCCTACAAATACGATCTGTCGCGCTTCAACACGATTAACACCGTCAGCTTTGACCATCCCGATCCGTCGATCTTCACCGTGCTGACCTCGCCCAGCGAGATCTTCGGCACCGCGAACTGCGACTTCGTGATCTTCCCGCCGCGCTGGATGGTGGCCGAGGATACGTTTCGCCCGCCCTGGTTCCACCGGAACGTGATGAGCGAGTTCATGGGGCTGATCCACGGCGCCTATGACGCCAAGGAAGGCGGCTTCGCGCCCGGCGGTGCCTCGCTCCACAACCAGATGGCTGGGCACGGCCCGGACCTCGCCTCCTGGGAAAAGGCCACGGCGGCCGAGCTGAAGCCGCACAAGATCGAGAACACCATGGCTTTCATGTTTGAGAGCCGCTGGGTCATCCGCCCGACCCGCTGGGCGGCGGAGACTGAGCTGTGCCAGCTTGATTATGACGAGTGCTGGGCAGGTTTCCCGAAGGCGCGGGTTTGACGTCCTTCGTCATTGCGAGCGCAGCGAAGCAATCCAGCGAGAAGTCGGGGTTTCTGGATTGCTTCGTCGCTGCGCTCCTCGCAATGACGAGGTAAGGAGAACGGATGAAACTCGCCTCACTCAAGCACGGCCGCGATGGCCGCCTCGTGGTCGTCTCGCGCGACCTGCATTTCTATGCCAATGCGACCCATATCGCGCCCACGCTGCAGGCCGCGTTGGACGATTGGGAGCAGGCCGCGCCCAAGCTGGAGCTGCTCGCGACCGACCTCGAACATGAGGCGATCCCGCGGGAGCGTTTCCATGAGCGCGAGGCGGCGGCACCCTTGCCCCGCGCCTATCAGTGGGCGGACGGGTCGGCCTATGTGAACCATGTCGAGCTGGTGCGGAAGGCGCGCGGCGCCGAGATGCCGGAAAGCTTCTGGACCGATCCGCTGATGTACCAGGGCGCCTCCGACAGCTTCCTCCCGCCGCGCGATCCGATCCCGCTCAAGGACGAGGCCTGGGGTTGCGACATGGAGGGAGAGGTTTGCGTCGTCACCGGCGACGTGCCGATGGGCGCGGACCGGGAGACGTGTCTCAACGCCATCCGGCTGATCGGCCTCGTCAATGACGTGTCGCTGCGCAACCTGATCCCCGGCGAGCTGGCCAAGGGCTTCGGCTTCTTTCAGTCGAAGCCCGCCTCGACCCTCTCTCCCGTCCTCGTCACGCCCGACGAACTTGGCGGCCACTGGCACGACGGCAAACTGCACCGGCCGCTCCTCGTCGAGCTGAACGGCCAGCCTTTCGGCCGCGCCAATGCGGGCGTCGACATGACCTTCGACTTCGGCACGCTGATCGGCCATGTCGCCAAGACCCGGGAACTCGGCGCCGGCTCGATCATCGGCTCGGGCACCGTCTCCAACAAGGACGCGGACGGTGGCCCTGGTCGGCCCGTTGCCGAGGGCGGCCTCGGCTATAGCTGCATCGCGGAAATCCGGATGATCGAGACGATCAACACCGGAAAGCCCGTTACGCCGTTCCTGCGCCACGGAGACCGCGTCCGGATCGAAATTCAGGACGACCACCACCACAGCATCTTCGGTGCGATCGAGCAGGAGGTGGTGGCCACACACTGACCGTCACCCCGGCGAAGGCCGGGGCCCAGGAGTCGTTTGTAGGAGGGCTGGGTCCCGGCCTTCGCCGGGATGACGCTGTATATGGACCGTCTCACCACCACCCCCGCCAACGTCACGCTCTGCGCGCTCGCCGACCTGCCTGACCCTGGCGCCCGCAACTTCGTGCTGGAGATCGGGGACAAGCGCTTCCACGGCTTCGTCGTGCGGCGCAGTGATATGGTCACTGGCTATGTCGACAGCTGCCCGCACATGGGCCTGCCGCTCGCCAAGCGGCTCGACGACTATCTGACCGGTGATGGCAGCCTGATCGAATGCGACTGGCACGGGGCGTTGTTCCGGCACGAGGATGGCCTCTGCATTGCGGGTCCCTGCGCAGGCCAGCGGCTCAAGCCTTGGCCGGTCAGGATCGTCGACGGCATCGTTCGCACCGCCTGATCAGGAACGTGGCCGCCCCCTCGTGCATTGTGCGAGCAGGCGGGGCCCCGACTTGAGGAGGACTCGATGACCTTTGCTCTCTGCATGTGGCTGCTGATCGCGCCGCCGCTTGCCATTCTCGCCATCAGCGGCGGTCGCGACACCACTGCGCACGCTCGCCACTGACGCTCACACCGTGAACAGCGCGTAGGGGCGGCCGAACTTCGGCCGCACCACGTGCTGCGCGACATTGTAAACCGGCGTGCCGCGCATCGTCCGGCCTTCATAGGATCCGTGATGCGCATGGCCGTGGACGGCGAGCTTTACATGCTCGAACCGGTCGATTGCGTCCGCCAGCCGCGCCGAGCCCAGCCAGGGAAAAATCTCGATCGGCTCGCCTTCGAGCGTCTCTGCGATCGGTGAATAATGCAGCACCGCGACCGATCGCTCGGTGCGAAGGGAGCGAAGCCCATTCTCCAGCTTGCGCGCCTCGTGGTTCGCCTCGTTGACGATGGCCTTGAGCGGTCCCTCCCCAAATGGAGCCAGCTCGCCGCGGCCGAAGCCCCCGAGAAAGCCCTTCACACCGGCAAAGCCGACGCCTTCGACCACGATCGCCTGCTCGTCGAGCACGGTCATTCCAGCCTGGGTGAGGATCTTGCAGACGGTCTCCGGCTGCCCGCACTCATGATCGTGATTGCCGAGCACGCCGATCACCGGCTTTGTCGCATGGCGAATGTCCTCGGCGAGCAGCTCCGCCTCGTGCGTCTTGCCGAAGTTGGTGAGATCGCCCGCCAGCACGATTACATCGGCCTGGTCGGACATTTCCTTGAACAGCGCGGCATATTGGCCGTTCGAGGTCTCCGTCACGTGCAGGTCGCCGATTGCGGCGAGGGTGATCGTCTCAGTGTCGCTCATAACGTTCTTCCAGATTGCCGAAGGCTTCGGAGAACCCCCATTCGGTCACGTCGATCTCATAGTCGCGCGGGGAGAAGATGCGGCCGCGGCACACCTTCACGCCGGGCGGGGCCATCGAGAGCTGGGCGTTCAGGCGCTCCAGCAGCTCGGTCATCAGCCAGCGCGGAACCAGGTCGCGCTCGCTCGGATAGATGAAGCGGAAGTTGAGGAGCGCAACCAGCAGCACCTCCCAATAAAGCTCCAGATGTTCCAGCAGCCGCTTCCAGTCGATCGCGTCGTGCTTGCGCAGGATCACGTGCGCCACATCGGCGCCATCGTAGCGGTACCGGTCCTGCACGAAGATCTTGGACCAGATGAACTCGGTCGGCGGCACCAGATGCACGACCGTGTCGTACACGCGTGCCTTGGGCGCATCGATGAACCACTCGTCGTTGATCGGCGTGCCCGACGTCGGGATGTTGAAGATCACGTCCATGAACAGCTCGCCGCGGGTGATCCGCGCCAGCCAGCGCTCGTCGACCATCTCGACGGGGACGCCATGCTCCTGGAAATAGGCGAGGATCTTGAGCGCATCGCTTGGCTTGGCGAACACGTCCACGTCCTTGGTGGGGCGGATGATGCCGGTGTAGCACGACAGCGCGTAAGTGCCTGACAGGAGGAACGGATAGCCCGATCGTGCGAGCAGGCTCAGGCACTCGGCGTAGAAATCCTCCCGCTCGGGCGGCACGCGCAACTCGGTCGAATGCAGGGCGTCCGCCTGGGTCATCAAGGCGGAACGGCGCGCCCTCACTCATGTTCCCCCCTAAAGAATCCCGCCGCTTGGTCGAATATGGAGCGGGAGACGGTGATGAGTGACTCGATTGCAGTGACGCTGGGCGCGGGCTCCGGCATCGACACCCGAGCGCTCGTCTCCTCGCTGATCGATGCGCAGTTCGCCGCCAAGACCAAGGCGCTCGAAGCTCGCAAGGAGACGCTGACCGCGCAGATCTCCGCGCTCTCCCAGTTCCGCAGCGGCCTGACGGGCTTCTCGACGGCACTCACCAGCCTCGTCTCCGGCGGCACGCTCTCCACCCAGCCGGTCAGTTCCGACACGTCGGTGCTCGGTGTGGCGCTCCTTCCAGGCGCCAATATTTCCGGCTTGAATGCGAGCGTCGAGGTGCGGCAGCTCGCCACTGCGCAGGTCGCCACGTCCGGTCTCGTCGCCGACAAGGCCGCCGCGTTCGGCAAGGGTACGCTGACGATCACGCTCGGCGCCGCGACCTATGACGGCAGCAACGTGCCGACCGGCTTCACGCCCAAGGCCGGCGCCACCCCTGTCATGGTAACGATCGGCGATGCGCAGAACAGCCTCACCGGGATCGCCTCGGCGATTAACGCGGCGAAGGCCGGCGTCACCGCCACCGTAGTCAGCGACGTGAGCGGATCGCGGCTGGTGTTGAAGGGCGAAACGGGCGCCGAGCAGGCTTTTCAAGTGGACGTGGCCGAGGATGCGGCCGCACCCGGCCTCTCTGCACTGGCCTTCAACACCGGCGCGCAGGGCCTCAGCCTCACCCGCGCCTCGCAGGACGCGCGGCTCGCCGCCGACGGGGTGGAGGTGCGGCGGTCCGGAAACAGCGTCAGCGACCTGATCGCAGGCGTCCGCCTCGATCTCCTCAAGGCCGCGCCGGGCCAGTCGATCACCCTCGGCACCTCGGCACCCACAGCCGCCCTCTCCCAGGCGGTCCAGGACATCGTCGAGACCTACAATCAGCTGATCAATCTCGCAAAGACGGAGACGAACGCCGCCACCGGCCCGCTCCGGTCCGATGCCGGGGCGCGCGAGTTCATGCGTCAGCTGGGCACGCTCACCAATCGCGAGCTGATCGCCAACGCGCCGGATGGCACGCCCGCGCGGCTGGCCGAGATCGGCGTGCAGACGAACAGGGACGGCACGCTGACTCTCAACAGCGCGGCGCTGCAAACGGCGCTGACCCGCTCCGGGCCTGTCGTCGAGCGGATGATCACCCAAGGCCTCGGCTCCGCCCTCCGCCAAATCTCGCTCACCATGACGGCGCCCACCGGGCCGCTCGCGTCCAGCCAGAACGGCTATACGCGCCTGCAATCGGCACTGGCCAAGCAGGAAGAGAAGATCGCGCTCGAGACCGAGAACATGCGCACGCGCCTGACCCGCCAGTTCGCCGGCATGGATGCGCGCGTTTCCGCCTACCGTGCAACGCAGAGCTTCCTCGACCAGCAGATCAAGAGCTGGACCAACAACGCATGAGCTACGCTTCCCGCCTGACCCGCGATCCGCGCGAGACCTATCGCTCGGTCGACGTGGCGAGCCGCACCGGCGGCGCCAATCCGCACCAGCTGATCACCATTCTCTACGAGGACCTGCTCCGCGAGCTGCGCCTCGGCGCCCTGGCGATCGAGGCGAAGGATCATGCGGCCAAGAACGCCCGCCTGACCAAAGCCGTGGCGCTCCTCTACGCGCTCGAAGCTGGGCTCGACTTCGACAAAGGCGGGCCCGTCGCGGAGACCCTGTCCCGGTTCTACCGCGGCTGCCGCGACGCGGTCATGCGCGCGAGCATCGAGTCCAACGTCACGCTCGTGCGGGACGTGGTGGCGAATGTCGGCGAGATCGCAGCAAGCTGGAAGGCGATCGGGGGGCGGTAGGCCTATCGGACGCGCGCCGTCCTGATGGCCGTCTGGGCTGAGCCTGTCGAAGCCCTCCCTTTCTATTCACCGGAACAAGAAGGGATGGCTTCGACACGCTCAGCCTAGACGGTGACGAGAACGGATCTATTCCGCGAGCAAGGCAGCCGAGACGACCTCGGGCCGTTGGGCAGGCCGGTCCACCTCGCGCGCAATCCAGGCAATAGTTTGCTCCAGGCCTTCCTGCAGCGCCACGCGCGGCTGCCACTTGAGCAACTGCTTGGCTTTGGAAATGTCGGGGCGCCGCCGCCGTGGATCGTCGATCGGCAGGGGCCGATAGACCAGCTCCGCATCCGTGCCGGTGAGCGCGATGACGCGGTCCGAGACGGTCAGCTCGACAGGATTGCCGATGTTGATTGGTCCCGGCTGTTCCCCATCGTAGCGCGAGAGGCGGATCAGCTCGTCGACCAGATTGTCGCAGTCCACTCCGGCCCCCGCCGCTCGGACCTTCTTCTTCTACGTGACTGCCAACTCTTCCGATTCCGAAATGTTTCCGGCGTTCGCCTGGGCCTCTTCGACCCAGCGCTCCAGCTCCTCGGCGCGGTGCGCGGCGGTGTGGCCCGATAGCGTGCGTGCCCGCGCCGCCTCGCCCATCGCCGTCGCATCCCGACCGAGCGCCGCCACGACATCGTCGCTCGTGTCCGCGAGCATGATCTCGCGATCGGGGGCGAACAGCTGGTCGAGCCCGTCCCATCGGTCGGAGATGATCGGCGTCGCGCAGGCGCCTGCCTCGAACAGCCGCACGGAAGGCGACCAGCCGGCCTTGATCATGTCGGCGCGGGTGACGTTCAGAGTGAAGCGGGAGGCTGCGTAGAATTCGGGATGGTCCGCGGGCGGCACATGGTCGATCCTCTCGACATTGGCCGGCCAGTCGATGTCAGCCGGGTATTGCGGACCCGCGACCACGAAGCGCCGCTCCGGGCAGCGTTGCGCCGGCTCGATCAGCAGCCGCTCCAGCGTCGGCTGCCGGTCCGGGCTGTAGGTGCCAAGATAGGAGAGATCCCAGCGCTTGGGCACGTCGAGCGGCCGGTAGCTGGTCTCGTCGACCGAGCAATAGAGCGGCCGCGCGGCCGGCGATCCATAATGGTCCTGGAGGAAGTCGAGCGTCGGCCCGCCGGTGAAGGACAGATAGACGTCGTACCCTGGGATCAGCTCGGGCGAGAGATATTCGAAGTCGCCGCGGGCAAGCTTGGCGAGCGTCACCGGCGTGTCGATGTCGTAAAAGGCCGTGACGCCCCGTGCCGTGCGCTGGGCCCAGCGGCCCACCTCGACGCCCTCGGGCACATAGGACCCGACAATCACCGCATCGGCGTTCGCCACCTCGTCGCGCCAGCCCTTCAGCGCCTCGACCGAGTCATAGAGCGCGAGGTCGCAATAGTCTGCGTCGCCCAAATCGCGGTGATCGGCATACCAGGGCTTGTCGCGCTCCAGGAACAGGATCGAGTGGCCGCGCGCCGCGAAGGCCTTCAGCAGCGCCCGGAAGGTCGTCGCATGACCATTGCCCCAAGACGAGGACAGAGTGAGGCCGAGGACGACCAGCCTCATGCGGCGGCCTTCTCGCGGCGCCGCTCCATCTCGGCGGTGAGGATCGCGTCGACTTGGGCGCCGCGCACTTCGTAGGTGTGCTCCGCGAGCACCCGGGCGAGCGCCGCCTGGCCGATCGCCCGGGCCCGTTCCGGCGTCAGCGCCGCGACATGCTCGACGACGTCCTGGCCGTCGCGCGCGACCAGCACTTCTTCGTCCGGCCTCAGGAACAGGTCGATGCCCTCCCAGTAATCGGTGATCAGGCAGGCGGCCGCCCCTGCCGCCTCGAACACGCGGGTGGCGGGCGAGAAGCCGATATGCGCCATCGAATCGCGCGCCACGTTCAGCACCGCGAGCGGCGTGCAGTTGAAGGCATTGTGCTCGGCCGTACCGACATGGCCCAGGTGCCGAACATTCTCCGGCATACCCTTATCGTGCCAGCCATTGCCGCCGATCAGGAAGCGTCGGTCCGGGCAGGCCGCAGCCGGCCTCAGGAAGAACTCTTCGACGCGCGCTTCCCGGTCAGGCAGCCGGTTGCCGAGGAAAGCGAGATCGGCGGTAAAGCGCGGATCGGGGACCACCGGATGGTGGGTGCTCGGGTCCAGCGCATTGTAGATCGGCACGCATTGGCGCGCGCCGAAGCCGGTATAGGCCTCCACCACCGGATCGCCGCCGCCATAGGTGAAGACATAGTCGAGCTGCGGCAGCGCGGCGCGGATCGGATGGTCGGCCGCCCCCCGCATCTCGTCCAGCGTGGCCGCCGCATCGACGTCCCAGAAGATGCGGATCGCGTGCGGGCTGGCGTGGCGGATCGTGCCCTCCAGCAGCTCGGCATCGAAAACGCCGACGCCGCTCGCCTTTACGACCACGTCCGCGTGCCGCGCTTCGGCGAGCACTCCGGCCAGGGCCTCGGAAGTCGCCGCATAGACGACCGAGCGCGCCCATTCCGGCGGCTCGATGTCGCGGTGCTGCTGGCGGTCGAACGCGTCCGGCTCGTAGAAAATGATCTCATGCCCCCGGGCGGCAAGGTCGCGGAGCAGCCCGCGATAATAGGTCGCGGCGCCGTTCCAGTAGGAGGACAGCAGGCTGGAGCCGTAAAAGGCGATCTTCATGCGGTGGCTTTCATGGGAGCGGGGGCGGCGAGGCGCGCGACAGTCTCGAGCAGCTCTTGAGCGCGATGCGCGCAGCTGTGACGGGCATGGATGGCGGCGAGGCCGTGTTGGACAAGCGCGGCCCGCAGGTCCGGGTCGTCACGCAGGGCGGAAAGGTGCCGCACCATCTCCTCGCTGTCGCGCGCGACCAGATAGTCCTGGCCGGGAGCGAACAGGTTTTCGCTGTCGTCCCAGGGCGCGCAGACCAGCGGGATGCCGCAGGCAAGCGCCTCGAAGACTCGGATGGTGGGAATTCCGGGCAGCGCCTCGGTGTAGAAGCGGCGCGGGACGTGCACCGTGGCGAGATGCTGTGCGTACACTTTCGGCGCCCGAGCATTGGGAAGCCAGCCGCGAAAAGCCACGCCATAATGCTCGAGAGTCGCGAGCGCTTCGGCGGGATAGCGCACGCCGTAGATGTCGAGCGGCAGCCCGGTCGCCTGCGCGGGCCTGAACAGGAAAGTGTCGAGCTCGGCCGAACGCTCGCCGTCGCCCCAATTGCCGATCCAGACCAGGCCCTCGCGCGGGCCCTGTTGAGCGGGCGGGTGGAAGAGGCGGGTGTCGGCCGCCTCGTGCCAAACGAACACCCGGTTTCCCCAACCCCAGCCGCAATAGACTTCGGCCAGCGTCTCGCCGAACGCGAGCACGCCGTCATAGGCGGACAGGTCATAGGCCTGCATCGCATCGGGTTCGCTCACCGCCCGGTGGTGGGTGTCGTGGAACAGCAGCGTGAACCGTCCGCCACGCGCCCGCAGCCGCCCGATGTCGCGCACCAAAACATGGTCGTTCCACTCGTGCACGATGACGAGATCGGCATCGCCGATCAATTCGGCGGGATCGGTGCCGGGCGTGAAGGTCTCGGATGAGAGCTCCGGATAAGCTCCGCGGTACGCGTCCAGCCCTGTTTCACCATGATCGGCGAGCAGGTTCTGCAGGCTCCACGCGCCTTCAGGCTCCAGCGCGCGCACCTCGTGCCCCAACGCCTGCAGCTCCCTCAGCACGCCGCGGAGGAAATGCGCGTTGCCGTGGTTCCAACAGCTCGCGAGCGAGTGGGTGAAGTAGACGATCCTCATGCCGCGGCGAGCTCGCGCTCCGCGGCCTGCGTCGGCAGGCCGGAGTAAAGCGCGGTCATTTCCCCCGCTAGGCGCTCGACCGTGTACCGGGCCGCCCGCTCGCGGGCTGCGGCCCCGAGCCGGTCGCGCAGGGCAGGGTCGCCCGCCACCTCTTCGATTGCCCGCGCGAAGCCGCCGCTGTCATGCGGATAGACGAAGCGCGCGGCGCCGTCCCACAGCTCGCGAAAGGTCGGAATATCAGACAGGATCAACGCGCACCCTGCCTGCGCTGCCTCCAGCACCGCCAGCCCGAACGGCTCGTACAGCGCGGAAGACACGAAGATCGGCCGTCCCGCGAGCTGCTCCGCGATCGCCTCGCCGCTCAGCTGCCCAAGCGCCTGCACGTGCCGCATATCGATCGTACTGCCATTTGGTCCCAGCACCGGTCCTGCGGCCCTGAGCGGCACCGACAACCGAGCTGCCGCCGCGTCGAGCACGCGAACATTCTTGCCCTCATCCCACAACCGCCCGGCGGTGAAGGCGAACAGCGGAGCGTCAACCGGGGATGCGGCAAGCGCACGACGGCCGTTGTGAACGATCGCCGGCGCTTCGCTCAAGCCGTAGCAATGCTGCAGCGCCGCGGCGAAGGCGGCGCTCGGCGCAGCCACGCGATCGGCGGTGCGCAGCCCGGCGCCGGTCAGCTCGGCGCGCCAGGCGAGATCGGGATCGATTCGGCCGCCGCGCACTGCCTGCCACCAGGTTCCGACGCAGCTGTGGGCGACCGCCAGGACCGGCTGGCTGAAGTGAGTCGCAGCGGCATAGGCGGGGGAGTTCAACTGCACCACATCAGCCCGGACTCGGTCGGCGAGCCGCGCAAGCTTGTGCCCGGCCTCCGTCACCTCACGCGGGCTTCCCGCGAGCCAATCGAGCTGCAGGTCCGTTTCGATCAGTTCGATGCCGGCGGGCCGCTGAGCATCGCGAAGGCGCGGCCCCGTGGTCACCAGCACCGGCTCGACCCCGAACGGCAGCAGCCCGGCCGCCAGATCGGTCGCATATTGCCAGACGCCGCCTACCGTATCGCAGGTCAGGAGCACCCGCGTCATGCAGCGGCTTCCATCTGTGGCGTCAGCGAGAGGCCCCGTGCCGCGGCCAGCCACTCCGCAAGCTCGATGATGCCCTCACGCCATGCCTTAGGTGCGGCAAGCCCGAGGGCGTCTCGCACCGCCCGGGCGTCTGCCACGAAATAGCGTTGGTCGCCCGCGCGCCAGTCCTCGTGCCGCGTCTCGACCTTGCGGCCGAGCACCGTCTCAATATGCCGGAGAAGCTGGCGGAGGCTCACCGCATTGTCGGGCCCGCCGCCCAGGTTGAACACGCGGCCCCGCACGGACTCGATCGAGCGCCACAGGCCCAAATAGGTGTCGACCGCATCGTCGACATGGCAGATGTCCCGCACCTGCTTGCCGTCCCCATAGAGCGTGATCGGCTTGCCTTCGAGTGCGCGGATCAGGAAATGGGCGACCCACCCCTGATCCTCAGTGCCCATCTGGCGAGGCCCGTAGATGCAGCTCATCCGCACGACCGCGGTCGGCAGGTCGTAGCTGCGGGCGTAATCGAGCACATATTGATCGGCCGCGCCCTTGGAGCAGCCATAGGGCGTGTGGAAGTCGAGCGGCCGTGCCTCGGAAATGCCGTGCCTCCGCACCTGCGCGTCGGAGGGCGTCCAGCACTCGGCCTCTTCGCGCAGCGCGATATCGGCGAGGTCGCCATAGACCTTGTTGGTCGACGCGAAGATGACCGGCACCCGCTCGCCGCGCTGCCGGACGGCCTCGAGCAGGCCCAAGGTGCCGCGGATGTTGATCTCGAAATCGTCGAGCGGATCGACGAGGCTGGTGGTGACCGCCACCTGCGCGGCCATATGGAAAACCGCGCTCGCCTTGGCCACTGCCTTTCCGATCGCTTCCTCGTCGCGAATGTCGGCGATCATCGGGCGGATCTTCGCCCCGTGCCGCTCCTTCAGCCAGTCGAGGTTGGTCTCCACGCCCGCCCGGGCGAGCGCGTCGAATATAATCACCTCATGGCCGTCCGCCGCGAGCCGATCCGCGATGTTGCACCCAATGAAGCCGGCGCCGCCGGTGACGAGCACCGGCCTGGTCATGCGACCAGGCCCCGCGCTTCCAGCTCGGCCCGCGCCTGATCGACCCGGTCCTCCGCGGTCTGCTCGGCCACCCACTCGGCGAGCTCCGCAAGGCCCTCGCCAAAGTCCTGCTGGGCCCGGAAGCCGAGCTTGTCGGCCGCTTTCGAGGTGTCGCAGAAACAATGCCGGATATCGCCGATCCGCGCCTTGCCGACGATCTCCGGCGTGAGCGGCTTGCCCATCGCCTTGCCCAGCTCGGTGGCGACCTCCGTCACCGACCGGTCCTGGCCGGAGCCGATGTTGAACGTCTCGCCCGAAAGGCCCGGCAGTTCCAGCGCATCGGCAAAGGCCCGCGCGACATCGCCGACATAGACGAAGTCCCGCCGCTGCTCGCCGTCTTCGAAGATCATCGGCGCCTGGTTGTTGAGCAGCCGCGACGCGAAGATGGCCAGCACGCCGGTATACGGATTGGAGAGCGCCTGGCCGGGGCCGTAGACGTTGAACAGCCGCAGGCACACGCCTTCGATGCCATAGGGCTGCGACAGGATGTGCGTCGTCCGCTCCTGCACATATTTGTTGAGCGCATAGATGGAGGCGAGGCTTGGCCGCTTCCATTCGGGCGTCGCGACCGGCGTCAGCGGCCGTCCCTGCGCGTCGAGCGGGTCCCAGCCCCCGCGGCCCTCGGCGGTGGAGCCGCGCTCGGCATTCTCGACCAGCTGACCGTCGGCGTCCCGGTAAAGGCCCTCGCCATAGATACTCATCGACGAGGCTGTCACCACGCGCCGCACCGGCTGCTCGATGAGCTTCTCGAACAGCACGGCGGTGCCGACATCGTTGACCGAGGTATAGCGCTCGACCGCATACATGGACTGGCCGACACCGACTTCGGCGGCGAGGTGGATGACGCTGTCGATCCCCTGCAGCGCCTTCATCACCGCGTCGCCGTTGCGCACGTCCGCGCGGACCAGCTCGACCTGGTCGGCAAGGGCAGCGGGCCGTTCGCAATCGCCATGCACCTGCTCGATCAGGCTATCGAGCACGCGGACCTGGTGTCCTCGCCGCAGCAGTTCGTCGGCGACGAAGCGGCCGATAAAGCCCGCTCCCCCGGTGATCAGCACCCGTTCGGTCATTTCCGGGAACACTCCCCTTCTTCACGCATTTCGCTTGCGTATCGTTCCGGGGTCAAACCAAGCATCTTCATCTAAGTTCCCTCGGAGCCTTTGAATGACCGCGACTTTCCTCCTGATCCGCCACGCAATGCATGGCGATTACGGTCATCGGTTCACCGGACGCGCTGATGGAGTCCCGCTCAGTGCCGAGGGGAAACTCCAGGCGCAGGCACTGGGCGGGCGGCTCGCAGGCGGGGATCTGGCTGCCGTCTACAGCTCGCCGCGGGAGCGCTGCCGGTCCACCGCGGAAGCGGTTGCGGCGCCACATCGCCTGTTCGTGCAGCAGGATGCCGGACTTGATGAGATCGATCTTGGCGACTGGACCGGCCGCGAGATCGAGTCGCTAAAGGGCGACCCGGCTTTCGAGCGTTGGAACACGGAGCGGAGCACCGCTGCGCCGCCCAATGGAGAGGCTTTCGCATCCGTCGCGGAGCGGGCCTTCGGTCTAGTTCGGCAGCTGACGCAACGGCATACAGGTGAGACGCTCGCGCTCGTCACCCACCAGGACGTAATCAAGGCTCTGGTCGCCACCTGCCTCGGTCTGTCGCTCGATCATGTGCTGCGGTTCGATATCGGGCCCGCCTCGATCACGCGGCTGGTGATGGGGGACTGGGGCGCCAAGCTCCTCAGTCTGAACGAATACGCGGCTGCCTAGCGGAACCAGCGTGCCCGCAGCAGGAAGTAGGCGATGCCGCCCACCACCACGGCGGCTGACAGCCCGATGATCGCGTCGAAGGCCCAGGGCTCTTCCTGATAGGGCAGCTTCACGTTCATCCCGAACAGGCCGGTCAGAAAGGTGAGCGGCAGGAAGATCAGCGCCAGCACCGAGACGAGGAGCGAGCGTTGCTCGGTCTGTTCGGCACGAAGGTCGGTGATCTGCTCGTGCATCAGGGCGGCGCGCTCGCGGATGCTTTCCAGCTCCTCGGCCATGCGCGCGAACCGGTCGGCGGCTTCATTGAGGTGCAGCCGATCGTCGTCCTCCAGCCACCGGCAATCGAGATTGGACAGCCGCTCGAGTGCCTGGCGCTGCGGCGCCACGAAGCGGCGATAGCCGATCGCCTTGCCGCGCACCTGGGCGACGTGACGCCGCAGCGCGAAGGCCTTGCTGGCGTCCAGCATCAACTCGCATTCGTCGAGCTGGTCGCCATAATCGGCGACGTGCGGATCGAGCTCCTGCGTGATGTGGTCCGACAGCATCGCCACGAAATCGCCTGGGTCCTTTACATGCCCCCCCTCCATTGCGGTGCGCATCGGCGGAATGGCGCGCAGCGTATAGCGGCTGAGCGAGATGATGCGCCCGCGGCCGATCCAGATGCGCAGCGATACCAACGGGTCGGCGTCCGGGTCGTTCTCGACGGACAAGCCGCGCAGGTTGATCAGCGCGCCATCGTCCATCGGCTCGCAGCGCGGACGAGTTTCGGTCGCGGTGAGAGCGCTTGCTACGACTTCCTGGAGGCCGAGCTTCTCGAGCAGGAAGGGCTTGGTCGCTGGATCGTTGAAGTCGAGGTGGATCCAGACAAGATGGCATTCGCCGACACCCGCTGCCTCAGCGGGCGGCATGCTGCGAACGGTGGTGCCGTTGTCGGTATAGGCGAACTGCTTCACGGGCCGGCCATAGCAAGGTCGAGCGACAATCCGGAACCCGGCGCGTCGGGCGCCGCATCGCACAGGACACGCGCCGCATCGGCTCGGGCCCTGTCGAGGATGGCGGCAGGTACGTCCGAGCGGTGGAACACTCGGTCGGCCTGACCGAGCAGGCGGGCTTGCCTCAATGTAAGGTCGTCCGGGTCTGGCGAGGTAAGCGTGAAGGAGACGAGTTCGGAACCCGGCCGTGCGCCTTTCATCCAATCGGACCCGCTCAGCTCGGGATCGAACAGGTCGAGCGGACCACCGGGTGCGAGCGCGGACGCAATGGCCCTGCGCCGATCGGCCGGTTCGGGAAAGCGCTGCCGCAGCGTGGCGCGCGCCTCCTGCAACAGCTGCGCAACGGCGCCGAGCGTGGGCGGGAGGAGCGTCTCCAAACGCTGCCGCAGCGCCGCCGCGAGCCCGGCCGAGGCACCGCCCGTCCCGATCGCCACCAGCACCGGATCGCGATCGACGATCGCGGGCAGGGTGAAATCGCACAGGTCCGGCCGGTCGACGGCGTTGACGAGGATGCCGCGTGCTTTCAGCCGGGCGACGGTCGAATCCGGGTCGTCGAGAGCGACGATGGCGAGTTGCGCTGGGCCATGTTCGTCCACGATGACAGCGCCCGCTCGCTTGAGAATGCGCCGCTTGGCAGCTGCGGCCTCGCTGTCGCCTATGAGGATAACGGCGCGGCCCTGAAGGCGAACGAAAACCGGTAAACTATGCACCGCCCTCACCCCCGTCGGGGCTGAGCTTGTCGAAGCCCTCCCATTCTTTCCTGACAAGTAGGAAGAGAAGGGAGGGCTTCGACAAGCTCAGCCTAGTCGGTGATGTGGGCAGTGCTAACCGTTCAACCATTCCGGCACCCGCTCGGCGTTCATCACCGTCTCCGCGCTGATCCGGTCGGCCACCACCGCGAACCGGTCGCCATCGACCATCACCTCAGGCACGAGCGACCGGCTGTTGTAGGTCGAGGCCATAGTGGCGCCGTAAGCGCCGGCGGTGCGGAAGATGGCGAGATCGCCGCTCGCCACCCGATCGATCGTCCGCCCCATCGCGAAGGTATCTCCGGTCTCGCAGACCGGCCCGGCGATATGCGCCGTCATCCGCTCGCCCGACGGCCGCACGGCCTCGAAATGGTGGTAGGCCCCGTACAGCGCCGGCCGCGCCAGGTCGTTCATCGCCGCGTCGACGATCACATAGGGGTGAACCACGCCCGGCTTCACCCAGATCACTTGGGTCAGTAGCACACCGGCATTGCCCGCGATCACGCGTCCGGGCTCGAACATCAGCTCGACGTCCCAGCCCTTCGTCACCCGCGCGACCATGTCGCCGAGATCCGTCGGCCAGGGCGCGACGTCTTCGGGCCTGTACCGGACGCCCAGCCCGCCCCCGAGATCGGCGCGGTCCACCGCATGGCCACCGGTGCGCAGCTCTGCGATCAGCCGGCCGATTTTCACATAGGCAGCTTCCAGCGGATCGACGGTGCTGAGCTGGCTGCCGATATGGCAGGCCACGCCACGCATGTTGAGGCCCGGCAATGCCGCCAGTCGGGCATACATGGCCGGTGCCTGGTCGATCGGCACCCCGAATTTGTTGTCGGCCTTGCCTGTCGAGATCTTCTCGTGCGTGCCTGCGTCCACATCCGGGTTGACCCGCAGCGTCGCGGACACGCGCCGACCACGCGCGGCGGCGAGTGCGGAAAGGACGTGGCACTCCTCCTCGTGCTCCAGGTTGAACTGGCCGATTCCAGCATCGAGGCCCTGCGCGAGCTCGGCGGGCGTCTTGCCGACGCCTGAAAAGACGATGTCCTGCGGCGCCATGCCAGCCGCGAGCGCCCGCACCATCTCGCCGCCCGACACGATGTCGGCGCCATAGCCCTGGCGCGCCAGCACCTTCAGCACGGCGAGATTGGGATTGGCCTTGACCGCGAAGGCGAGGTGCACGCGGCCGAGGCCCGCCAGCGCCTCGCGGAACACCCGCGCATGCCGCTCCAGCGTCGCGCGCGAATAGATATAGACGGGCGTTCCGACCTCCGCCGCGATGCGGGCGAGCGGCACGTCCTCGGCGAAGAGTTCGCCGTCGCGAAGTTGAAAATGGTCCATCAGTTCGGCGGGGGCAGGTCGAAGCGGTCGTCCCGCCGCTCTTCGGACTTGCGCAGCAACTCGTCGCTTCGGCGCGGCCGTGCCTGCGCTTCTGGGGTCATCAGCTCCGAGGGACTTGGCGCCGCATCGGCGGCGTAAGGCTTGGGCGGCAGTGTCTCGCCGGCCGCCGGACGCAGTTCTTCACGGCCACCGCATGCCGTTAAGCACAAAGCCAGCAACAACGCCCGTCCCGAGCGTAGTCGAGGGGCGCTGGCACGAAGCGTGGAGTATACGCCCCTCGACTTCGCTCGGGACGAGCGGATAACATTCATTCCTCGTCTCCAATTCCGATCGCCGCCTTCGCATCCGCTATTCGCGCGCGCACCTGCTCCGGCGCGGTGCCGCCATGGCTGGTGCGAGACGCGACCGACGCGCCCACACTCAGCACGCCGAACACCCGTCCGTCGATGCGCGGATCGATGGCCTGCAGCTGCTCCAGACTGAGAGCCTCCAGCGCCTTGCCTTCCTGTTCGGCCAGGCGCACGGCGCTGCCGACGATATGGTGTGCCTCGCGGAACGGCACGCCCGCCTCACGCACCAGCCAGTCGGCCAGGTCCGTGGCCGTCGCAAAGCCTGCCTCCGCCGCCTGCAGCATCCGGTCGGGCCGGAACGTCACCGAGCCGATCATCCCGGTCATTGCCGCGATCGACAGCGTCAGCAGGTCATGCGCTTCGAACACCGGCGGCTTATCGTCCTGCATGTCCTTCGAATAAGCGAGCGGCAGGCCCTTCATCGTCGTCATGAGCGCGACCAGGCACCCCTGGATGCGCCCGGAATGGCCGCGCACCAGCTCGGCCGCGTCCGGATTGCGCTTCTGCGGCATGATCGAGCTGCCCGTCGACCAGGCGTCCGACAGCTGGACGAAGCCGAAAGGCTGGCTCGCCCACAGGATCATCTCCTCGGCCAGTCGCGACAGGTGCATGGAGCAGGTCGCCGCCGCGAACAGGAACTCGAGGGCGAAGTCGCGGTCGGAGACTGCGTCCAGGCTGTTGTCGGTCGGCCGGTCGAACCCGAGCTCCTCGGCGACCGCGAACCGGTCGATCGCAAAGCCCGTGCCCGCCAGCGCCGCGCTCCCGAGCGGGCACTCGTTAAGCCGCGCGCGCGCATCCTCGAACCGGCCGCGATCGCGGTGGGTCATCTCGAAATAGGCCATCAGGTGATGGCCGAGCGTCACCGGCTGCGCGGACTGAAGGTGGGTGAAGCCCGGCATCACCGTTGCGGCATGCTCCTCGGCGCGCCCGATCAGCACCGATTGGAACGCCGTCAGCGCCGCATCAATCTCGTCTATCGCATCGCGCACCCACAGCCGGAAGTCGGTCGCGACCTGGTCGTTGCGTGAGCGCGCCGTGTGCAACCGCCCGGCCGCCGGTCCGATCAGGTCGGCGAGCCGCGCCTCGACATGCATGTGAATGTCTTCGAGCTCCGGGTCTTCCGGCACGCCCGCATCGGCATATTCCGCGGCGACCTGCTCAAGCCCGCGCCCGATCGCCTCGGCATCCTCAGCCGTGATGATGCCCTGCTGCCCCAGCATGGCAACGTGCGCGCGGCTGCCCATGATGTCCTGTCGCCAGAGTCGCTTGTCGAAGCCGATGGAGGCATTTATCTCGCGCATCACCGACGCGGGCCCTTCGCCGAAGCGCCCGCCCCACATGGCATTGGAGCTGTCCGTGCGCCCAGTGATTGCGCTTCTCCTTGGGACTCTGCTGATCGGCGGCTGCGATAGGGAAAGCGCCCCGCAGCCGCAAGCGACCGCAAAGTCCGAAGCCCCTGCGCGCAAGGGCGGCGAGCTGACCGGCACGCTCGACATCTCGCAGCGGGGCAAGGCCGCGCCGGCGGACGGCTTCGTCGATCCGTCCGGCAAGCCCGTCACGCTCGCGGCGTTCAAGGGCCGGCCGGTGCTGGTCAATCTCTGGGCCACGTGGTGCGGGCCCTGCGTCGCCGAGATGCCGACGCTCGAAAGCATCGCTGTGCGTGCCGGCGACAAGCTCAAGGTGCTGACCGTCAGCCAGGACCGAGCGGGCGTCGATATCGCCAAGCCGTTCGAGAAGGGCGGCTTCACCAAGCTCGAACGTTATCGGGATCCCGAAAGCAAACTCGGCTTCGCCTTCGCGACCGGCATGCTGCCCACGACGGTTCTCTTTGACGCGGAAGGCAAGGAAGTCTGGCGGGTCATTGGTGCGATGGACTGGAACGGTCCGCGCGCGAACACCTTGCTCGCCGAGTTCATCGGATAGCTCTTCCGCCTCATGCGTTTGCGCCTGCAAAGGAGCGACGCATGGAAGACGATCGGGTTTGGGCGTTCGAGAAGAGCCTCTGGATCGGCGAGGGCGATGTGTACCGGAAGGGCATCGATCCGGAGGTTCGGATGGCGCTGCCCGAGCCGCCCTTCATCCTCGCTGGCGAGCAGGCGATTGCGGCGGTCGAGAGCACGCCGCGCTGGTCGAACGTCGCTTTCGAGGACGGCACCATTTCCCGTCCGCAATATGGGCTCATCGTGGTTGCTTACACGGCACACGCTCAACGCGACGGGCAGGAAGAGTATGTCGCTCACTGCACCACCACCTACCGCATGACCGAAGACCATGAGTGGCAGGTGATCCAGCATCAGCAGACGCCGAAGCTGGTTGCCGGACCCGCATGAACCCGGTCCATTTCGGATCAGCTTCCTCTGCTATACTCTGACGAGGTCGACGGTCGCTGGTGCCCTGGTGCGCTGGCAGGCCTCGAAGCCTTCCCGTGAGCCCGTGTCGTTCGTGTTGCCTTCGATGGTGTCCAGCACGCCGTTGCTGCTGCCTGCGACGATGCCGACATGGACCCAGTCGAACTTGGTTTTCGGAATAAGGAAGAAGTCGCCCGCCCGCGCAGTTGCGGCGATTGCGTTTCGATCGAGCGTCCCGGCGTGCAACGCGGCCATCCCGATTGTGTCGCAGCTAAAGGTCCGAGGCAGCGGACTCTTCTGCTTATGCGCTTTGGCGGCGGCCTCCAGGATGTAGGTGGCGAACCCGGCACACCAGAGCCAAGGGTCGCCTTCGTTGCCGTCCATATAAAGACGCACCCACGGCCCCCGATTGGCGCCGCCCACTTCGCGGGGATGTTCCGCGACATGCTGTTCGGCGATGGCGACCACAGTGTCACCCAAGCTGGCCTTTGCCGCCACCGGCTGTACGGCCCTGAGCAGCGGCTGGGCCAGCGCATCCATCAGGGCTTGATCGATCTTGGGACCCCCCCGCCAGCTTTTGCTTGGTGCGAAAAGCCGCAAGGGCGGCGAGGCTGGCGGGGCCGATCTTTCCGTCGACCACGACATTGTGGCCGGCGAGGCAGAGCAATTCCTGCACCACCTTCGGCTTCGGGCCCTTATTGGGCACCACCGACAGTTCTTTCTTCAGCCGTGCGTCCGGGCACGTTGCAACAGTCAGCGCCATCTCGCCCTCCTCCTCGATGCAGGCAGGAGAGCAGGCTCGTCAGTCGCGCAAAAGCTCGTTTATCGCCGTTTTGGAGCGAGTCTGGGCGTCCACCCGCTTCACGATCACTGCGCAGTAGAGGCTTGGGCCGGGCGAGCCGTCCGGCAGCGGCTTGCCGGGGAGCGCGCCGGGGACGACCACGGCGTATGGCGGCACGCGGCCCATAAAGACCTCCCCGGTGGCGCGATCGACGATTTTTGTGGAGGCCCCGAGATACACGCCCATCGACAGCACAGCGCCTTCGCCCACGATCACGCCCTCGGCCACTTCGGAGCGCGCGCCGATAAAGGCGCCGTCCTCGATGATCACCGGCCCCGCCTGCAGCGGTTCGAGCACACCGCCGATCCCGGCCCCGCCTGAAATGTGCACATTCTTGCCGATCTGCGCGCAGGAGCCGACGGTCGCCCAGGTGTCCACCATCGTGCCTTCGCCGACATAGGCGCCGATGTTGACGAAGCTCGGCATCAACACGGCGCCGGGCGCCACATAGGCCCCCTGCCGCACCACCGCGCCCGGCACCGCACGAAAGCCGGCCGCGCGGAAGTCGGTCGCGCTCCACCCCGAGAACTTGCTCGGCACCTTGTCCCACCAGCTGGCCGTTCCCGGGCCTCCGGGGATCAGCTCCATGTCGTGCAGACGAAAGGAGAGCAGCACCGCCTTTTTGAGCCATTGGTTGACGCGCCAGCCGCCCTGGGCGTCGGGCTCGGCCACCCGTGCCTCGCCATGATCGAGCAGGCGCAGCGCCTCGGAAATCGCCGCACGCACGTCGCCGACCGTCTGCGGCCCGAGCTGGTCTCGGGTCTCCCAGGCGGCCTCGACCGCATCGACCAGCTTGCCCCGCTCCATCATCGCTCGTCTCCAAATATCTCGTGCAGCCACGCGCCGAGGTCGGTCACCTCATAATCCACATAGGCCCGGTCGTCCGGCTCGCGACCCTGTTCGGACCCATTGTTGACCCACACCGTGGTCATGCCGATCGCCTTGGCGGGCTTCAGGTTGCGCGCCATGTCCTCGACGAACAGCGACTCGGTCGGCTCGATCCCGAACGCCTCGGCCATCGAACGATAGGCATGGGCCTGGGGCTTGGGCTGGTACGAGCAGGCATGGATGTCGTGAATGGCCTCGAAGCTTTCGCCCAATCCCAGCTTGGCCAGCACGCGCCGGGCATAGGTCTCGTCGCCATTGGTGAAAATCAGCTTGCGGCCGGGCAGACGCGCGATCGACTCCACCAGCCGCCGATCTTCGGCCAGCACATCCATCTCGATGTCATGAACGTAGTTCAGGAAACGGTGGGGATCGACGCCGTGATCCGCCATCAGTCCCGACAGGGTGGTGCCATGGTTGTGAAAATAGTCTTTCTGCAGCGCGCGCGCAGCCGTCCAGTCGAGCCCCAGCAGCTCCTGGATAAAGCCGGTCATTCGCGCGTCGATCAGGCCGAACAGGTCCGCCGATGCCGGGTAGAGCGTATTGTCGAGATCGAAGATCCAGTTGCGGATATGGGCGAGCGCCGGCAGCATCGCCAGCGCCCTAGCGGGGGAGCCCGACTGCGGCAATCTGATGCGCCCGTTAAGCATAACGCAATGGCCTCGGCGCTAGGCCGCAACCTTCTTTCAGGGCAGGGGCTCTATGCGTAAGCGTTCTGTTTGGGGGCCGTCCGCCCTCGTGCTGGTTGCGATGACGGCGCTCGGTGGTTGCGGTGGCGGCGGCGGTGGGGTCAACCCGACGCCCGCGCCCCCGGTCTCGCCAGCCCCCGCGCCCGTTCCGACGCCGACCCCAACGCCTACACCGACTCCCACCCCCACACCGACCCCCACCGTGAACTTCCGCACCACGGAATTTAACCGCTCCAACTTGGAGGTCGCGAACGCGATCCCCGCCTACCAGGCCGGGGCGACCGGTCGCGGCGTCGTGGCGGCGGTGATCGACAGCGGCGTCAACCCCGCCAGCCCGGAATTCTCCGGCCGCATCTCGGCTGCCTCGCAGGACGTGTCCGCATCGCGCGGTCTGGGTGATGATGGCGGCCATGGCACGGCGGTCTCAGGCGTGCTGCTGGCCGCCAAGAACGATTCGGAGGTCCATGGTTTGGCCTTCGAGTCGACCCTGCTGGCGCTCCGCACCGACACGCCCGGCAGCTGCACGGCGGAAGGCGATTGTTCGCACAGCGACAATAACATCGCGCGCGCGCTGGATATCGCCGTTGCGCAGGGCGCGCGCGTCGCCAATCTGTCGCTGGGCGGCACGGCCGCCAATGCGACGCTTCGCGCGGCGATCGGGCGTGCGACGGCGGCCGGCATGGTCGTCGTTATGTCTGCCGGCAATGATGGGGGCGCCAATCCGAGCGCGCTGGCCCAGGTCGCGCTCGATCCGGCGGCGCGCAATCAGGTCATCGTTGCCGGCGCGCACAGTCTCAACAAGCAGATCTCGTCCTTCTCGAACCGTGCGGGCAACGCCAGCAACGTGTTCCTGACCGCATTGGGCGAAAGTGTGCGCTCGTTCGACGAGAACGGCACCCCTTTCCGCTATGATGGTACCTCCTTTTCCGCGCCTTATATCTCAGGGGCGATCGCACTGCTTGCCCAGGCGTTTCCGAACCTGACCGGCGCGCAGATCGTGCAGCTGCTGCTCGAAAGCGCGGACGATCTCGGCGCGGCGGGCACCGATCCGATCTACGGCCGGGGCGGCCTGAACATCGGCCGAGCCTTCCAGCCGCGCGGCTCGGCCTCGCTGGCCGGTTCACAAATGGCGGTCAGCCTCACGGCCGACCAGGCCACGCTTTCGCCCGCGATGGGCGATGCGGGCGCCCAGACCAGCATGGGCGCGATCATCCTGGACGGCTTCGACCGGGCGTTCGCCGTGGATCTCGCGCGGCAGGTGCGCAACGCGCGGCCGCAGGCGAGTCTCGCCGGATCGCTGGGCCGTCCGTTCCGCGGCGCCACACTGAGTGCCGGCGGCACCAGCGTGGCCGTGTCCATCGCAGACGTGCCGGGCGGTGTTGCGACGCGGCGGCTTTTTCTGAGCCAGGGCGAGGCGATCCAGGCCCGCGCCACGGCCGGCATGGTCGCCAGCCGCATCGACCCGAAGACCAGCGTGGCGCTCGGCTTCGGCCAGAGCGCCGCCAGCGTCTCCGGTCAGCTTCTCGGCCGCGCTGCGCCGGCGTTCCTCGTCGCGCGCACGCCCGTCGAGGCGCTCGGTTTCGATCGGCGCGACCAGAGTGCCGCCAGTCTCCGTCATCAATTCGGCCGCATTGGCCTCACCGCGACCGCCGAGCGGGGCGAGGGGCTGTTGTTCCGCAACCAGCTCGGCGTGCGCGATCCCTATCTCCGTTCGCCCTACAGCCTGATCGGCATCGCCGCCGATCGGCGCTTCGGCGGCTTGCGGCTCGAAGGCGGGCTGACGCGAATGGCGGAGGACCGGACGGTGCTTGGTGCGCGCTTCGGCCCGCTGTTCGGCAATAGGGGCGCGTCGACCTGGTTCGCCGATGCCCGGGCGGACTGGACGTTCGGCCGCGGCTGGTCGCTCGGCGCATCGGCCCGGCAGGGCTGGACGCGGATGCGGGCGGGCGGCCTGCTCGGCAGCGATCCGCTGATCCGCAGCAACAGCTTCAGCTTCGATGTCGGCAAGGCCGGAGTCTTCGGCGGCGATGCGCTCGCTTTCCGCCTATCGCAGCCGCTACGCGTGGCGAGCGGCGGGCTCGGCTTCCGCCTGCCGGTCAGCTATGATTATACGAGCGGAGCTGTGGGCATGGCCGACCAGCGCCTCGACCTCTCACCCGAAGGCCGAGAGCTGGCGTTGGAGGCAAGCTATTCACGCATGATGTTCGGCGGCCGCATGGATGCGAATGTCTTCTTGCGTTCCGATCCCGGCCATTTCGAGCAGGCGCCCGACGATCTCGGCGCCGCGGTCCGTTGGCGAACGGAGTTCTAGGGCGCCGCGCGCTCGATTCTGACCAGCTCTATGTCGAAGATCAGCGCGGCGTTCGGCGGGATGTCGCGGCTCTGCATGGCGGAGGCTTGCGGGCCCATCGCCCGGCCCGGCGCACCATAGGCAAGATAGGGCGGCAAGGTGACCCGCCATGTGTCGCCCGGCCGCATCAGCAGCAGCGCCGCCATGAAGCCGGGGATGACGCGCTGGACCTCGAAACTGCTCAGGCCCTTGCCGCCGTCCCGCGACGCGCTGAAGACGGTGCCGTTCGTCAGGCGGCCGGTATAGCGGACATCGACCTTGTCGGCGCGCGTGGGGTGCTGGCCGCTGGCCGGTCCAGCCTGCAGCACTTCATAGCTTATGCCTGGGAGCGAGACGACGGCCGCGATGCTCGCCAGCGTCGCGAACATCAGACGGTGAAGCTCTCGCCGCAGCCGCAGCTGCCCTTGGCATTGGGGTTCTGGAAGACAAAGCCGGCGGTGAAATCATCCTCCACCCAGTCCATGGTCGAGCCGATCAGGTAGAGGATCGAGCCACCATCGACATAGAGCGTGCCGCCGGGCGTCTCGATGCGCTCGTCGAGCGGCTTGGCCTCGGCGACATAATCGACCGAATAGGCGAGGCCCGAACAGCCCCGGCGCGGGGTCGAAAGCTTGACCCCGATCGCGTCGGCAGGCGCCTTGGCCATCAGCGCGGCAATGCGCGCCTCCGCGCCGGGAGTGAGCAGCAGCGCCTTGGGGCGTTCGCGGACAGTGGTCGTCATTCTTCGGTCCTTCTAACCCGTTCGCTTCGAGCGAAGTCGAGAAGCGGTGCCTGACGTCATGCGCGTTTCTCGACTTCGCTCGAAACCAACGGACTTGAGTGTCACAGCATCCCCAGTTCGAGCTTGGCTTCGTCGCTCATCTTGGCCGGGTCCCAGGGCGGATCCCAGACCAGGTTGACCTCGGCATCGCCGATCCCGGGCACGGCGCCCACGCGCAGCTCGACCTCGGCCGGCATCGACTCGGCGACCGGGCAGTGGGGCGTGGTCAGGGTCATTGACACGGTCGCATGGCCGCCGCTGATTTCGACGCCGTAGATCAGGCCGAGGTCATAGATGTTGACCGGGATTTCCGGGTCGTAAATCTCCTTGAGCGCACTGATCACTGCTTCGTACAGCTCGCCCCCCGGCTCCTCGCCAGAGACCTGTTCTGGCTTCTCGGACAGGAAACCCGCCAGATAGTCCTTCTTGCGCTCGAAGGTCTCTCGCGACGCATCCTCGACGCGCGCCTTGAGCGGCGGGGCCACACCCTCCACCTCTTCCACGCTGATCCGGCTCTGCTCGTTCATCCGAAAATCCTCGTCACGCGCTCGATCCCCCGTGCCAGTGCCTCGACATCCGCCGCGCTGTTATAGACGCCGAAGCTTGCCCGCGCCGTGGCCGGTACGCCCAGCGTCTCCATCAGCGGCTGGGCGCAGTGATGGCCGGCGCGGATCGCGACCTGTTCCTCGTCCAAGATGGTGCCGATGTCGTGCGGATGCACCCCCTCGACGGCAAAGCTGACGATGCCGGCCGAGTCCTCCGGCCCGAACAGCCGCACAGAGTTGATCGCCTGCAGCCGTTCGCGGGCGAGGCCCACCAGCGCAGTCTCGTGCGCGTGGATCGCCTCCAGGCCGATCGCATCGACATAGTCGATCGCGGCGTGCAGCCCCAGCGCACCGGTGATGTGCGGGGTGCCCGGCTCGAACCGGCCTGGTGGCGGCGCATAGGTCGTGCGGTCGAACGTTACCCGGTCGATCATCGCCCCGCCGCCCATGAATGGCGGCATCGCGTCCAGCAGCTCGGCCCGGCCCCAGAGCACGCCGATGCCGGTCGGCCCATATAGTTTGTGGGCGGAAAAGACGTAATAGTCGCAGTCGAGCGCCGCCACATCGACGGGCAGCCGCGGCACGGCCTGGCAGCCGTCGAGCAGCAATTTGGCCCCGACCCGGTGCGCTAGCGCCGCGGCCCGCTTGGCGTCGAGCACCGAGCCGAGCACGTTCGAGACATGCGCGAAGGCGACCATCGCATGGTCCGGCGTCAGCATCGCCTCGGCTGCGTCCAAATCGATGCGGCCGTCGGGCGTCAGCGGACACACGTCCACCTGCCAGCCGGCCAGTTGCCAGGGCACGATATTGGAGTGGTGCTCAAGCTGGCTGAGCAGCACCCGCCGCTTATGCGGATGACCGTATGCAACGAGGTTGATGCCCTCGGTCGCCCCGCGCACGAAGACAACCTCGTCGGTCTCGGCGCCGATGAACCGTGCCACACGCTGCCGCGCCGCCTCATACGCAACCGTCATGTCGGCCGAGCGCTGGTACACGCCGCGATGCACGGTTGCGTAGGTCGTGTCATACGCCCGCGCGATTGCGTCGATGACGGCGCGCGGCTTCTGCGCGGTCGCGGCGGTGTCGAGATAGGCCCAGCCCGGGGGGATGGCCGGAAAGTCCGAGACCAGATCCAGCGGCCTAGTGCTTGGCGCGGGCGAAAGGGCAGCTAATGTCATGCGGACAGCCTTTGGGAGGAACCATGCTCGCCCTGCTTGCCGCCGCCCTGCTCGATCCCGCGCTCGCCGACTATGCGGCGACCGTCACCGGCACGTTCAGCAGTGCCGCCCAGCATCGCGCCGACCCGCGCTATGACGAGGTGGAGGCCCGCATCGTCCGCATCTGGCCCGAGCGGACGGACGGGCTGTGGTTGTACCAGGAACAGGCGATCATCACCGGCCCGACGACGCCGGAGGCTGGGCGCGCCAAGCCCTATTTCCAGTTCGTCGCGCGCGTGGTGCCGATCGGCAACGGCCTCCTTCGGCGCGACAATTTCCGCGTGAAGGACGGGGCGCGATTCGCCAGCGCGCGCGTTGCCGCGCTGGCGGAGGCCGATCTGGCGCCGGCCAGCTGCCATAACCGGATCGAGCGGGTGACGGCGGGCTGGTATTTGGGCCGGACGGAAAGCTGCGCCAACGGTTATAAAGGCGCTGTCTCGATGCAGAGCCTGTCCGTCAGCACCCGCTCGACCTACGTGAACTGGGATCGTGGCTTCGATGCTGCCGGCCAGCGCGTCTGGGGTCCGGAGACCGGCGGCTATGTGTTCGACCGGATTGAGCGCTGAGATCATGCCAGCCACCGCTCCGCCTGGGCGGTGAACTGGTCCCGTACCGCTTCCTGGCCGATCCGCTCGAGAGCGTCCGCCACGAACGCACGCGTCAGCAGAGCGCGCGCTTCGGCCGGCGTCGCGCCCCGGCTCTGGAGATAGAACAAGGCGTCGCGGTCCAACTCGCCCACCGTGGCTCCGTGAGCGCACTTCACATCGTCGGCGAAGATTTCGAGCTCGGGCTTCAGGTTGACCGTCGCGGCGCGCTTCAGGAGGAGCCCCCGCAGCGACTGCTCGGCGTCCGTCTTCTGCGCCCCACGCGCGACTTCGACCCGTGCGGAGAGGCTCGCCACCGCCAGATCATCGGCCACGGCCCGCCAGGTCTGGCGCGACATGCCATTCTCCGCCTCGTGCCGCACGACCACGGCCGCCTCGTGCCGTTGCTCGCCGCGCGTGAGCAGCGCGCCCCCCATCTCCGCGAACGCCGCTTCGCCGGTCAGCCGCAAATGCCCGTCGATGCGGCTGCCCGCACCGCCTTCGGCCAATACGGTCGTCACGAGGCTCGCCCCGCGACCGATCTCCGCCTCGTCGCGCAACGACTGAAAGCCGCTCTCCTGCCCCAACAGCACCGCCCGCATCAGCCGCGCCGACGGCGGCAGCCGGATCGCGGTCAGCCGGTTCGCCCAGCCGTCGCCGACAAAGCGCTCGAGGATCGTCGCCGTCGCGTCCTCGCCCAGCTCGATCAGAGCGGGCAAGTGGTTGGCACCGCCGGTCGACACATGCACGATCTCGATGAGACCGGCCGCCGCGTCGCGGTCCAGCCGCAGCGCCCAGCCTGTCCCTGAGGCAAGGCTGCCCAGCGCATGGTCGCTCGACAGGCCGAGAAGGCCAACCGCCACGGGGCCTGGGTCGCTCCGAGCCTCGTCCAACCGTCCGTCGACGAAGACCAAGCGCGGGCCGTCTCCTAAGTTGACAGGAAGTTCACACCCGGAACCGCTTGGCGCTGCCGCGGAAATGCCGGGCAAGGCCGACAGGTCGGCCCAGCGCCACGCCTCGTCACGGCTCGAAGGCAGCGCCAAGGTCACGCGGCGATGGCTCCATAACCTTCGCGCTCCAGCTCCAGCGCCAATTCCGGCCCGCCCGAGCGCACGATCCGGCCGCCGGCCAACACGTGGACGAAGTCCGGGCGCACATAGTCGAGCAGGCGCTGATAGTGGGTGATCAGCAGCACCGCCTTGTCGGGCTTGCGCATGATACGGTTGATGCCTTCGCCGACCGCCTTCAGCGCGTCGATGTCGAGGCCACTGTCGGTCTCGTCGAGGATGGCGAGGACGGGATCGATGATGCCCATCTGCACCATTTCGTTCCGCTTCTTCTCGCCGCCCGAGAAGCCGACATTGACGTTGCGCTTCATCATGTCGAAGTCGAGCCCGAGCGCATCGGCCTGCGCGCGGGCGAGCCGCAGAAAGTCGCCCGCCGACAGCTCCGCCTCGCCCCGCGCGCGCCGCTGGGCGTTGAGCGCGGTGCGCAGGAACTGGACGTTTGACACGCCGGGGATTTCGACGGGATACTGGAAGCCGAGGAAGAGGCCGGCCGCGGCGCGTTCGTGGGGGGCGAGGGCGAGCAGGTCGATCGCTTCCCCTGTGCTCCGGCGAAGGCCGGAGCCCTGCTCGCCATCGCTCGGAGCCTCCGCCGCAGCGCTCCGGCCTTCGCCGGAGCACAAGGACGGCGTGAACGTCACACTCCCCCCCGTCACCTCATAGCCAGGCCGCCCGCCCAGCACATAAGCGAGCGTCGATTTGCCCGCCCCGTTCGGCCCCATGATCGCATGCACCTCGCCCGCCCCGATCGCGAGATCGAGCCCGCGCAGGATCGGCTTGCCGTCGATCTCGGCGTGGAGGTTGCTGATCTCAAGCATGTCTATTTCTCTTTCGTCGGTCTCTTGGCGGCGATCTCGCTGACCCATTGCAGGGTTTGGCCGCGGAGCAGGGTCTCTGCTTCTTCATCAGTCGGAGGAGGAAAGAGGTCAGGATCCCGGTGCTTGATCTCACCAACAATATCTTCGGCCACTCGCTTGCCTTCCCTCGCGCACTGCGATCGGATACGATCGAGCAAGGCGGCAGGCGGCTCGTGAGACGTATAGCCGGCCTTCTGACTGGCCCAGACGAGTGGCGCCATGCACTTCTTGTACACGGCGATCGGGCTCCCGGGGTGACCGAAGCTCATCGCTTGAAGGGCGAGCAGGACAATCACCCGACGCTCCCCTCCAAGCTGATCCCGAGCAGCTTCTGCGCTTCGACCGCGAACTCCATCGGCAGCTGCTGCAGCACTTCCTTGGCGAAGCCGTTGACGATCAGCGCCACCGCGTCCTCCTGCCCCAGGCCACGCGACATGGCGTAGAAGAGCTGGTCGTCGCTGATCTTGCTGGTGGTCGCCTCGTGCTCGATCTGAGCGCTGGGGTTCTTGACCTCGATATAGGGAACGGTGTGGGCGCCGCACTGATCGCCTAAGAGCAGCGAGTCGCACTGGGTGAAGTTGCGCACGCCCTCCGCCGTCGGCCCCACGCGGACCAGGCCGCGATAGGTATTGTCGGAGCGGCCGGCGCTGATCCCCTTTGACACGATCGTCGAGCGGCTGCCCTTCCCCAGATGGATCATCTTGGTGCCGGTATCGGCCTGCTGGCGGTTGTTGGTGACGGCGACCGAATAGAATTCGCCGACCGAGTTCTCGCCTGCCAGCACGCAGCTCGGATATTTCCAGGTGATTGCCGAGCCCGTCTCTACCTGCGTCCAGCTGACTTTGGAGTTCCGGCCCTGGCACAGCGCCCGCTTGGTCACGAAGTTATAGATGCCGCCCTTGCCCTCGGCGTCGCCCGGATACCAATTCTGGACGGTCGAATATTTGATCTCGGCATCGTCCAGCGCGACCAGCTCCACCACCGCGGCGTGCAGCTGGTTCTCGTCGCGCATGGGCGCGGTGCAGCCTTCGAGATACGAGACGTAGCTACCCTTGTCGGCGACGATCAGCGTGCGCTCGAACTGGCCGGTATTCTCGGCATTGATGCGGAAATAGGTGCTGAGCTCCATCGGGCAGCGCACGCCTTCGGGAATGTACACGAAGGTGCCGTCGCTGAAGACCGCGCAGTTCAAGGTCGCGAAATAGTTGTCGTGCATCGGCACGACCTTGCCGAGCCACTTGCGGACCAGCTCGGGATATTCGCGGATCGCCTCGGAGATGGAGCGGAAGATCACGCCCGCCGCCTCCAGCTCCTTGCGGAAAGTGGTCGCGACCGAGACGCTGTCGAACACCGCGTCCACCGCCACCTTGCGCGCGCCCTCGACGCCGGCGAGCACCTTCTGCTCCTCGATCGGGATGCCGAGCTTCTCATAGACGCGCAGGATCTCGGGATCGACTTCGTCCAGGCTGCCGAGCTTCGGCTTGGCCTTGGGCGCGGCGTAATAATAGGCGTCCTGGTAGTCGATCGGCGCGAGGTCGAGCTTGGCCCAGTCGGGCGCCTCCATCGTCTGCCACAGGCGGAACGCCTTCAGCCGCCAGTCGAGCATCCATTCCGGCTCGTTCTTCTTGGTCGAGATGAAGCGCACCGTGTCTTCGCTCAGCCCCTTGGGCGCGAAGTCCTGCTCGATGTCGGAGGTGAAGCCCCATTCATAGGTGGAGGCACGATCGACCGCCTCCTGCGCTTCGGCGTTGCGGGTGGCCATGCTAAATTCCGTTCGTTTCGAGCGCAGTCGAGAAACGCGCATCCACCTGCACCGAGCCATGCTTCTCGACTTCGCTCGAAGCGAACGGAGAAGAGAGTTCGGTCAGGGTGACATTCGCAAGAGCATCTCGGATCGCGCGGTTGACCGGCCCCCAATGCGGGCGGACCTGGCAGGCGCCTTCGAGCGCACAATCGTGCCGCGCTTCATCGACGCAGCTGGTCATCGCGATCGGACCTTCGACGGCCTCGATCACATCGGCGAGGCTGATCTCCGCCGCGGGCCGGGTCAGCAGGAACCCGCCGCCGCCACCCCGCGCTGAGCGAAACAGCCCCGCGCTTGCCAGCCGGCCGAGCAGCTTCTGAGTTGTCGGCAGCGGAATGCCGGTCTTGGCCGACAGGATCGTCGCCGACACACGCGCGCCGTCCCCCGCCCGCGCGGCGGCGGACATGATCACGACGGCATAGTCGGCGAGGTTGGACAGGCGCATCTTCTGCTTACAATCGGACTGATCTGGTCCGATTGCATGTGGGCGGCGAGAGGGCTGGAGTCAACTTCATCTCGTCGTTGCGAGCGAAGCGAAGCAATCCAGTGCGGCGTCTGACGCCCGCTGGATTGCTTCGTCGCTACGCTCCTCGCAATGACGGCGGTTTTACCGCGTCGGCACCGGCTCCGGTCCCGAATAGTCGTAGAAGCCGCGCCCCGTCTTCCGCCCGAGCCAGCCGGCCTCAACATACTTCAGCAGCAAGGGCGCCGGCCGGTATTTGGGGTCGCCCGTGTCCTCCTGGAACACGCGCAGAATCTCCAGCAGCGTATCGAGCCCGATCAGGTCGGCCAGCGTCAGCGGCCCCATGGGGTGGCCGAGGCCCAGCTTCACGCCATTGTCGATGTCCGCCACCGAGCCGGTGCCGTCGCCGAGTACGAACATCGCCTCGTTCAGAAGTGGCAGCAGGATGCGATTGACGATGAAGCCCGGCCGGTCCTGCGCCACCACCACCGTCTTGCCGATCCGCTCGGCAAAGGCGCGGGCCGTGTCGACCGAAGCGGGCGCGGTCGCGAGGCCGGGGATCAGCTCGACGAGCGGCATCAGCGGAACGGGGTTGAAGAAGTGAATGCCCAGGAACCGCGCCGGATCGGGCGCCGCCTGGCCGAGCCGCGTAATGGAGATGGACGAGGTGTTGGTGGCGAGCACGGCGCCGTCGCCGAGCACTTCGCCGGCCTTGGCGAAGATGGTGCGCTTCACCTCCTCGCGCTCCGTGGCGGCTTCGACGATCAGCCCGGCCTCGCGCATCGGCGCATAGCCGGCGATCGGCTCGATCAGCGCGGCGGCTGCATCCCGCGCACCCGCGTCGATCTTCTCCTTGGCGACCAGGCGGTCGAGCTGCTTTGCGATCCCCGCCTTGCCGCGCTCGGCGACCTCGAGCGAGATGTCGGCCAGCAGCACGCGATATCCCGCCTGCGCCGCCACCTGCGCGATCCCCGCGCCCATCTGCCCCGCGCCGATGATGCCGATCGTGTCCATTCGCCCTCCGTCTTCCCGGCGAAGGCCGGGACCCAGACCCATTGCCGACGCAAAGAAAGAAGAAAAGCTGGATTCCGGCCTTTGCCGGAAAGACGGTGGAGGACCTAAGGCGCCGTCCCCGGCGGCTGCGCTTCGGCGAGGATCAAGGCGAACTGGTCGTCCGCGTCCGTCCATTCGGCGATCGGCGTCCAGGCGCCGGCGCGCAGCAGCAGGCGGGCGTCGCGGGGCCCGTATTTGTGGCTGTTCTCGGTGTGGATCGTCTCGCCGGCGCGCATCGCGAACCGCTCGCCCGCGATGGTGAAGCCGACGTCCCGCACCGCCTCCAGATGCATCTCGATGCGCGCGTACATCTCGTTCCAGATCGCCCGGTGCCGGAACGCGTCCACCGGCACGTCGGCGTCCAGCTCGCGGTTGATCCGGTGCAGCAGGTTCAGGTTGAACGCGGCGGTAATGCCCTCCGCATCGTCATAGGCGCGGACGAGCGTCTCCACATTCTTCACCCGGTCCATGCCGATTAGCAGCATGGCGCCGATGCCGAGCGTCTCGACCATCGAGCGGAGCAGGTTGACGGCGGTGCGCGCCACCATGTTGCCGATCGTGGAGCCGGGAAAGAAGCCGAGCTTGGGCAGTTGCGCGATCGCGTCCGGCGGCACGATCGGGCGCATGAAGTCCGCCTCGACCGGAAGGATCGAGAGCTTCGGAAAGTCCGAGGCAAGCGCTGCCGCCGATTCGCGGAGGAAATCGCCCGAGATGTCGATGGGCACATAGACGGCCGGCTGCACGGCCTCGAGCACATGCGGCGTCTTGGTCGAGGAGCCGGAGCCGAACTCGACCACCGCGCGACCCGGCCCGACCAGCCTGGCGACATCGGCCGAGTGGCGGGCGAGCAGCTCCGTCTCCACACGTGTCGGGTAGTATTCGGGAAGCGTCGTGATCCGCTCGAACAGCTCGGAGCCGGCGCGGTCGTAGAACCAGCGTGCCGGGATCGCTCGCCTGGCGGCCCGAAACCCGGCCAGCACATCCTCGCGAAAAGCCGGATCCGCGGTCACAGGTCTTTCGCCAGCCGCACGCCGGTGAACTGCCAGCGCTGATGCGGGTAGAAGAAGTTGCGGTAGCTCGCCCGCACATGGCCGCGAGGGGTCGCGCAGGAGCCGCCCTTCAACACGAACTGTCCGCTCATGAACTTGCCATTATACTCGCCCACGGCACCTTCGGCGGCCTTGAAGCCGGGGTAGGGACGATAGGCGCTGCCGGTCCACTCCCAGACCGATCCGAACATCCCATGATCGCGTGGGCGCACGGCACCGGCCGTATCGAGGAACTGACCCGCATGCGGGTCCAGCCCTGCCGCGGCATGCTCCCACTCGGCCTCGGTCGGCAGCCGCGCGCCCGCCCAGCTCGCGTACGCGTCCGCCTCGAAGAAGCTGATATGTGTGACGGGGGCAGATGGCTCCAGCTGCCTTAGCCCGTCCAGCCCGAAGCTGTTGCCTGCGTTGTCCCAATAGAGCGGCGCGGTTATGGCCTCGCGTTGCACCCAGGCCCAGCCGTCCGACAGCCACCAGCGCGGCTCTCGATAGCCGCCGGCTTCGATAAAGGCGGTCCAGTCCGCATTAGTGACCGGATGCTCGGCAAGCGCACAGGGGTGGAGCAGCACCTGATGCCGAGGGCCTTCACAATCGAAGGCGAAGCCATCGCCCGCAAGCCCGGCCTCGATCACGCCCCCCTCGAACTCCGTCCAGCCCACCCCACCGTCCATCCCGAGCGAAGTCGAGGGACGCACTGCCTTTGCAGATCGCTCACAGGCAGTGCGTGTCTCGACTTCGCTCGACATGGACGGGACAGTCGTGAGGCGGGAGGTGGGCCACAGTGCAGGCCGCAGCGGGTTAAGCGCGAACAGGTGCAGCACGTCCGTCAGCAGCAACTCCTGATGCTGCTGCTCATGGTGGCAGCCGAGCTCCACCACCGCGCACGTGTTCGCGTTGAGCCCTGGCCAGGCCGACACCAGCGCCGCATCGACATGCGCACGGTACGCCCGCACCTCGTCCAGTGACGGCCGCGTCAACATGCCCCGGCGCGGGCGCGCGTGGCGCGGGCCCTCCGCCTCATAATAGCTGTTGAACAGATAGGCGTAACGCGGGTCGAACGGCTGGTAGCCGGGCACGTCCCGCAGCACGAATGTCTCGAAGAACCAACTGGTATGCGCCAGGTGCCACTTGGCCGGCGACGCGTCATCCATCGACTGCACGGTCGCGTCCGCGTCGGACAATGGCTCGGCCAGCGCCAGAGTAAGAGCGCGGACCTGCTGGAAAAGCGTCAGTGTTCCGGCGTCCGGCTGTGCGGAAGCCAATCCGGTCACCGCGAGGCGCCCGGCACCCAGAGCACGTCGCCGCCGGACCGGCTCGCCAACAGCCGCGCGGCCACGAACAGGTGATCGGACAGGCGGTTAAGATAGGCGAGGGCCTGCGGGTTGAGGGGCATGCCGCCCGCCGCAGCCACTGCTGTCCGCTCGGCCCGCCGCACCACGGCGCGGGCGAGGTGCAGCGCGGACACGGCCGCTGTGCCGCTTGGAAGAATGAAGGAGCGGAGCGGCTCCAGCCCCTCATTCATCGCATCGATCTCGCCTTCCAGCCGCTCCACCTGGGCCGGCACGATGCGCAGCGTCATCTCGTCCGGCTCGAACGCCTCGCCCGGCGTTGCGAAATCGGCGCCGAGATCGAACAGGTCGTTCTGGATGCGCCTGAGGTCGGCCGCGATCGGATCATCGCCCAGCGCTGCCAGCGCCACGCCGATCGCCGAGTTCGCCTCGTCCACATCGCCGATCAGGGCCATGCGCGCGCTCGACTTGGGCACCCGCGAGCCGTCGACCAGGCCTGTCGTACCGTCGTCGCCGGTGCGGGTGTAGATGCGGTTGAGTTTGACCAAGCGCCTAGCGGGCGAGCAGCATCAGCAGCGCGGCGATCAGCACCGCGATCGCCTGGAAGAAGATGCGGCCCATCATCATCTTATTCTGTTTGAGCCCGGATGCGCTGGGCCCCACCGCGCCGGCTTTCAGGTCGGCCTCGGTCGTCTGCAGGAAGGTGACGATACCGCGCACGAGCATCACGACAGTCGCGATGGCGGCGGCGATGAGGAGGATCCAGAGGAAGGTGCTCATGGGCGCCAATCTAGGGATCGGAGAGGCGGAATCCAAGCGGGGCGCCGCCGTTCCGGAACGCTGACACAAGGGCTTGCGGATCAACGCCTTGCGCCCGGAGATCGGCCAGGCTGAGCGATCCGTGCCGCTTCGCCAGCCGCTCGCCGTCAGGCCCAAGGATCAGTGGATGGTGGTGGTAGGCAGGCGTCGGCAGGTCGAGCAGCGCCTGCAGCAGCCGGTGCACATGGGTGGAGAGGAACAGGTCGCGCCCACGGATCACGTCGCTGACGCCCTGCTCAGCATCGTCAACTGTCACCGCCAAGTGGTAGCTGACCGGCGCATCCTTGCGCGCCAGCACGACGTCGCCGAGCAGCTCCGGCCGCGCGGTGATGTCGCGATCGTGATCGCGCCACACCAGCGCTCCGGCCCGCGCGCTGGCCTTGGCGATATCGAGCCGCCACGCGTGCGGACGCGCCAGGTCGGGCGTCTCCAGCTCCCGGCATGTCCCCGGATACAGCGTCCCTTCGGGCCCGTGCGGGGCTGCCACGCTCCGCGCGATGTCCGCCCGTGTGCAGAAGCAGGGATAGACGAGCTCCTCCGCCTTCAGCCGCTCCAGCGCCGCCGCATAGAGATCCAGACGCGCCGACTGCCGAACCACTGGACCGTCCCAATCCAGCCCCAGCCAGCGCAGGTCCTGCTCGATCCCAGCGACATGCCCCTCGCGCGTCCGCCCCGGATCGATGTCCTCGATCCGCAGCAGAAAGCGCCCGCCCCGCGCCCGTGCAAAGTCATGCGCCAGCACCGCGCTCATCGCATGCCCCAGATGCAGTCGCCCGGTCGGGCTCGGCGCGAACCGGGTTGTGGATAAGCCTGGGGTCAAGATCGTGGATCGGGTTGACGGGGCGGGGGCGCGGATGTCATTTCGCCGTCACTATCAGCGGGCAGAGCCGCGGGACAGATTGAGGGGACAAGGCGCTTGTACCATCCCGACCTGATCCGACATCCGGACAGCTGCCCGGCGCTCGTGCTCAATGCCGATTACACGCCGCTCAGCTATTATCCGCTCAGCCTCTGGCCCTGGCAGACGGCGATCAAGGCGGTCTTCCTCGACCGTGTGGACATCATCGAATCCTACGAGAAAGAGGTTCGAAGTCCCACCAGCGCGATGAAACTGCCCAGCGTCATCGCGCTCAAGCAATATGTGAAACCGTCCGCTTACCCCGCCTTCACCCGCTTCAATCTTTTCCTGCGCGACAAATTCTCCTGCCAATATTGCGGGACCGGTCGCGACCTCACCTTCGACCACGTCGTTCCCCGCGCCTATGGCGGCCGCACGACCTGGGAGAATGTCTCCACCGCCTGCGCGCCCTGTAACCTCAAAAAGGGCGGTCGCACCCCGGCCGAAGCGCATATGGCGCTGTTCGAGCAGCCCTATCGCCCGACCAGCTGGCAGCTCCAGGATCACGGCCGCGCCTTTCCGCCCAACCACCTGCACGAGACGTGGCGGGATTGGCTGTACTGGGACGTCGAGCTGCAGGCTTAGCGCCGCAGTCTGAGAGTTCGCACCCCACCATCAACCGACTTGGCTGAGCCTGTCGAAACCCACCTTTTCTTCTGGCCTCTGTGTTCAGAAGGGAGGGCTTCGACAGGCTCAGCCAAGCCGGTGATGCGTTCTGGTACTAATTCTGGGGAGTCGGACTTGGCGCCGGCGCCGGCGTCGGAGCACCGCCCGCACCCGCGCGCGCGTCCGCGCCGTCCCCCTCGGGCGCAGCGATGATGTCCCGCGTCACCGCGCCCTTGTCCACCGAGTTGGTCTGGGGCGAGCCGACCTCGGAGCGGATGCCCGCGCCCGAGCGGTCCGCGCCCGCCCGGTTCAGTGCCGACGTCTCCGGCACGCTGCGCGCGGCGGGGCCGCCGAACATGGCCTGCAGCGCCTGGGTGGAGCTGTCCGCTTCCTGCGGGCGCGGCGCGCCGGGGCTCGGCGGGGCGAGCGCGAAGTCGGGCGGCACCACCAGCGGCGCGCGGCGGGCAACGGCAAACTCGTCGGGCCGCGTGCGGTTGAGCGCACCGCCCCCTCCGCAGCCGGCGAGGGTCAGGCCGACAAGGCCGAGGGCGATCACGTTACGCATGCTTCTTCTCCGAAGGGCCGGGCCGCGCAAACAGGGCGCGCGCGAGCAGAATGACAACGCCGATGGTAATCGCGGCGTCGGCGACATTGAAGACCAAAAAGGGGCGGAACGCCCCGAAGTGCAGGTCGAGGAAATCGACCACATAGCCGAACCGCACCCGATCGAGGATGTTGCCGGCGGCCCCGCCCAGCACGAGGCCGAGCGCCATCACGTCCGTCCGGCTCCGCTCCCGCCACAGCCATACCGCCACGCCGGCGCCGATCGCCGCGGTGAGCAGCACCAGTGCCCAACGGGTGGTCTCGCTGTCGGCGGTGAGGAAGCCCATCGACACGCCGAAATTCTGCACCCAGGTCAGGTTGAAGATCGGCAGCAGCACGATCTGCCCGACCTCCTGCAGCGCAAGCGGTCCGGTGACAATCCATTTCACGAGCTGGTCCAGCAGGAACACGGCAAGTGCGATCAGAAGGCCGAGGCGGCGGGTCGCGGTCACCGGCTGCACCCCTGCGAAAGCAGGGGCCCAGGAGTCACCCGGCAGAGCGTGTCCCCAAGATGGACCCCTGCTATCGCAGGGGAACAGCCGAGGTTGGATGCAGGGTCAACCACCCACCACCTCCGAACACCGCGCGCACAAGGCGCCGTCTTGCCGCACCTCCGGGAGATGCCGCCAGCAGCGCCCGCATTTCAGTTGTTCGGTCCTCGTCACCGCGAGAGCATCGCCCGGCGAGACCTTCGCCACGATGAACAGTTCTTCCAAATCGGCCGTGCCGCCGGGCACCGTCACCTCGGCCTCCAGGCTGGAACGAATGACCTTTTCGCGGCGATAGGGCTCGATCGCCTCGGTAACCTGTCCACGCAAGGTCCGGAGCTCGGTCCAGCGCGCGGCCAAGCCATCGTCCCGCCAGCCGGCGTCCACCTCTGGCCAGGTCAGCAGATGCACCGACCCGCCTTCCGGCGAGCGCGTCTGCCACGCCTCTTCCGCCGTGAAGGTCAGCACCGGCGCCAGCCAGCGCACAAGCGCCTCAAACAGCGTGTCGAGCACCGTTCGGTACGCCCGCCGCTTGCGGTCGGAAGGCGCGTCGCAATAGAGCGAGTCCTTGCGGATATCGAAAAAGAAGGCGCTGAGGTCGTTGTTCGCGAACTCGCTCAGCAGCCGCACATAGGTGTTGAAGTCGAAGTCGGCGACCGCCTGCCGCAGCCCGGCATCCAGCTCGGCCGTCAGGTGCAGGATGTACCGCTCCAGCTCCGGCATCTCGGCCGCGGGCACGCGCTCCGACTCCTCGAAGCCGTCCAAAGCGCCCAGCAGATAGCGGAAGGTGTTGCGCAGCTTGCGATAGCCGTCGGCGGTCCCCGCCAGGATTTCCTTGCCGATCCGGTGATCCTCGGTGAAGTCGACCGACAGCGCCCAGAGCCGCAGGATGTCGGCGCCATACTCCGTCATTAGCTTCAGCGGATCGACCGTGTTGCCGAGCGACTTGGACATTTTCCGCCCGTCCGACGCCATGGTGAAGCCGTGCGTCAGCACCGCGTCATAAGGCGCCCGCCCGCGCGTGCCGCACGCTTCCAGCAGCGACGACTGGAACCAGCCGCGATGCTGGTCCGAGCCTTCGAGATACAGGTCCGCCGGCCAGCGCAGCTCCGGCCAGCGCCCGCTCTCCAGCACGAAGGCCTGGGTGCAGCCGCTGTCGAACCACACGTCGAGAATGTCGGTGACGCGCTCATAATCTTCGGCGCGGTAGTCGGGGCCGAGCAGGTCCTGTGCGGCTTCGTCGGTCCAGGCATCCACGCCCTTCTCGCGCACGGCGGCGACGATCCGGGCGTTGACTTGCGGGTCGTTCAGATACTGGCCGGTCCTGCGATCGACGAAGAGCGTGATCGGCACACCCCAGGCGCGCTGGCGGCTGATGACCCAATCGGGGCGGCCCTCGACCATCGAGCGGATGCGGTTGCGGCCTTTTTCGGGAACGAAACGGGTGGCTTCGATCGAGCTTAGTGCGAGTTGCCGAAGTGTAGCGGCACCGGCTCCACCCTCATGCCGGCTGGCCTGAGCTTGTCGAAGGCCTCCCTTCTCTTCCTGCACCGAACCAGAAGAAGGGAGGGCTTCGACAGGCTCAGCCAAGCCGGTGACAGAGTCGGCACGCAGCGGCTGATCCATCGGGATGAACCATTGCGGGGTTGCCCGGAAGATCACCTTGGCCTTGGACCGCCACGAATGCGGATAGCTGTGGCGATAATCGGCGCTCGCCGCCAGCAGCGCGCCCGCCTCGCGCAGCGCCGCGCAGATCGGCCCGTCCGGCGCGTTGAACTTGGGGTTGATCACCGACCCCTGGCCGCCCAGCCAGCCCCAATCCTCGCGATACTTGCCGTCGCCCGTCACCGCGAACACGGGTTCGAGCCCGTTCGCCTTGCACAGCTCGAAATCGTCCTCGCCATGATCCGGCGCCATATGGACGAGGCCCGTACCCTGATCGGTGGTGACGAACGCGCCCGGGAGTAACGGCCGCGGCTTGGCGAAGAACCCCCCAAGATGGTGCATTGGATGGCGGGCAATAGTGCCCGCCAGCTGTACGCCCCGATACTTACCGAGGAACTCCGTCGATCTGAGTTCCTGACCAGGCTCAACGTCGCGAGCTTCGATGAGGGGCAGACGCTCGTCCACCTGCAGCCATAGATCGTCAGCCACGAGGATGGTGCGTTGTTCGGTTTCGGAGTGCCAATATCGGATCAGCCGATAAGTAACCTCCGGCCCGTAAGCGATCGCCTGGTTGACCGGGATCGTCCACGGCGTGGTCGTCCAGATCACCGCGTGGGCGCCGACCAGCTCAGGGACCGGGCTCTCGACGATCTCGAATGCCACGTCGATCTGCGTGGACGTGATGTCCTCATATTCGACTTCGGCTTCGGCGAGCGCGGTCTTCTCGACCGGAGACCACATGACCGGCTTGGCGCCGCGATAGAGCTGGCCGCTCTCCGCGAACTTCAGCAGCTCGCGGACGATGATCGCTTCGGCCTCATAGTCCATCGTCAGATAGGGCCGGTCCCAATCGCCCAGGATGCCGAGCCGCTTCAGCTGCTCGCGCTGGGTGTCGACCCAATGCTGCGCGTACGCCCGGCATTCGGCGCGGAACTCGGCCGCGGGCACCTCGTCCTTGTTGCGCTTCTTGGCGCGGTACTGCTCCTCGACTTTCCATTCGATCGGCAGGCCGTGGCAATCCCAGCCGGGAACATAGGGCGCGTCCTTGCCCAGCAGCGACTGGGTTCGGCATACCATGTCTTTCAGGATGTGGTTGAGCGCATGGCCGATATGCATGTCGCCATTGGCGTAAGGCGGGCCGTCGTGAAGGATGAACTTCTCCGCCCCGGCCCGCGCTTCGCGCAGCCGCTGGTACAGCCCCATCTCCTGCCACCGTGCGAGGATCGCCGGCTCCTTCTGCGGGAGCCCGGCCTTCATCGGGAAGTCCGTCTTGGGCAGGAAGACGGTGTCGCGATAGTCAGTCTGGTCGGCCATAAGGGTGCGCCGATTAGCGCCTTAACTTCTCGCCGTCACCCCATGTGCTCCGGCGCAGGCCGGAGCGCTGCGGCATGGGTCCGAGCGTATCCGAGCAGGGCTCCGGCCTGCGCCGGAGCACGGATGCTAAGGCACAGGCCCCAGCCGCGGCACATCGCCTCCGGCCGCGCGCTGGCGCACGACGCGAAGATAGGTGTCGACCAGCGCCTGGTTGACCTGGTCCCAGCCGAACCGCTCCGCCGCCCGCTCGCCTGCCATCCCCGCCGCGCGCCGCGCTTCGACATCGGTGCAGTAGCGCCCAAGCGCCTCGGCGAAGCCCTCGATCCAGCCCGGCCGGACCAAGCGCCCGGTCACGCCGTCGCGCACCAGGCTCTCGCTGCCCGTCGCGATCGCCGCCACCACCGGCAGCCCGCAGGCCATCGCCTCCAGCGTCACATTGCCGAAGGTTTCCGTGACCGACGGATTGAACAGCATGTCCATGCTCGCGACCGCCCGGCCGAGATCGGCGCCGCTCTGCGCGCCGACGAACACCGCATCCGGCAGCCGCCGCTCGAACCACTCCCGCGCCGGCCCGTCTCCGACCACCAGCACCCGGTGCGGCACGCCTTGTTTGGCCAGGCAGTCGATCGTGTCCGAAAAGACGTCGAGGCCCTTTTCCATCACCAGCCGGCCGAGAAAGCCGATTGCCACCTCCTCGTCGCCGATCCCGAGCGAACGCCGCCAGCCGAGATCGCGCTTCTCCGGCCCGAAGATCTCGCGGTCCACGCCGCGCGTCCAGATGCCGACATCGTAGCTCATGCGCTGCTCGCGCAACAGCTGCGCCATCGAGTCGCTCGGCGCGACGATCGCGTCGCACCGCCGGTAGAAGCGGCGCAGGATCGCCTCGATCACCGGCTCCAGGAAAGCGAGGCCGTAATAGCGCGGATAGGTCTCGAACCGCGTATGCACCGAGGCGACCACCGGCAGCCGGCGCGCGCGGGCGACGCGCACCGCCGCGTGACAGACAAAGTCGGGCGAGGCGACATGGATGAGGTTGGGCGCGAACGCCTCGAGATCGCGCCGCACGGCTCCGCCCAGCCGGAGCGGAAAGCGATATTCGCCGCGGCCCGGGAAGGGGACGCTTGGCACGCCCACCAGGTCGCCGGTGGGCGCGAAGGCGGGCGTGTCGGTCACCGGCGAATAGACGCGCACCTGCGCGCCCTGGCGCAGCAGATAGCCGACCAGCCGGTTGAGTGCCTGGTTGGCGCCGTCGCGCACATAATTATAGTTGCCGCTGAACAGCGCGATGCGCAGGTCTCTCGCGTTCATCGCGCGGGCCGTAGCCTCGAACGGCGAAAAAGGCCAATGTGGCGCATCCAAGGAGGTGACGCATGCGGACGAACGAACAGGTGCAGGCAATGCGGTGCCCGGTGGACGGCTCGCCGCTGGCGATGAGCGACCGCCAGGGCATCGAGATCGATTACTGCCCCAGCTGCCGCGGAGTGTGGCTCGATCGCGGCGAGCTCGACAAGATCATCGAGCGCAGCGCTCCCGCCGCAGCTGCCCCGCCGCCTCCGCCGCAGCCCGGCTATGCCCAGCAACAGCCTTATGGCGGCCAAAGCTATGGCCACCACCCCAAGCACAAGCGCCACAAGAGCTTCTTCGAAGAGCTGTTCGATTGATCCGCCGCTGGGTCCTTGTCCTGGCGGCACTGCTGATGGGGGGTGAGGCGATGGCGCGACCGTTCGTGATCGGCCATCGCGGCGCCTCGGGCGAGCGGCCGGAGCACACGCTCGCCGCCTACAGCCTCGCGCTCGACCAGGGTGCCGACTTCATTGAGCCCGATGTGGTGCCGACAAAGGATGGTGAGCTCGTTGCCCGGCACGAAAACGAGATCTCCGGCACCACCGATGTCGCCGACCGTCCTGAGTTCGCCGCGCGCCGCACCACCAAGACCATCGACGGCCAGTCCGTCACCGGCTGGTTCACCGAGGATTTCACGCTCGCCGAGCTGAAGACGCTGCGCGCCCGCGAGCGCCTGCCCCAGCTCCGCCCCGCCAACATGGCCTACACCAATGAGCGCATCGCGACGCTCGATGAGGTCATCGCCCTTGCCAAGGCCCGCGGCCGCGGCGTCGTCGCCGAGATCAAGCATTCGAGCTATTTCCGGTCCGTCGGCCTGCCCGTCGAACAGCGCCTCGTCGACAGCTTCGCCCGGCACGGCTGGACCGGCGGCGACGATCCCGTCTGGATCGAGAGCTTCGAGGTCGGCAACCTCAAGGCCCTGCGCCAGCTCACCCGCCTGCGCCTCGTCCAACTGGTCGATGACAAGGGCGCGCCCGTCGACGGCGGGGCGCCGAGCTATGCGGCGATGATCACGCCCGACGGGCTGAAGCAGGTCGCAACCTATGCCGACGGCCTCGGCGCGGCCAAGGCCCTGGTCATTCCACGCGATCCGGACGGCCGCTCGGCGCCGCCGACCAGCCTCGTCGCCGACGCGCACAAAGCCGGCCTCAAGGTCATCGTCTGGACGCTCCGCTCGGAGAACTTCTTCCTGCCCACCGAGCTGCGCGACGGCGCCGATCCACGCGCGCGCGGCAAGGCGAGGGAGGAAGCGCGTCTGTTCATCGAGGCGGGAGTGGACGGCCTCTTCACCGATCACCCCGCCGACGCGGTAGCCGCCCTCAATCCTCCCAGGCGATCGGCCGCGGACGGTGCTGATCGTCCAGCGCCACGAAGGTGAACAGCCCTTCGGTCACCTTGACCTGAGTGGCGCCGCGCCCGCGATCGGCGATCACCTCGATGCGGATGCCCATCGACGTCCGTCCGCGCCGCTCGACATGCGCATAGACCGAGATGATGTCCTGCAGCAGCACAGGCGCAATGAACTTCATCGTCTCGATCGCCACGGTCGCGGTCGGGCCCTGCGCGGTGCGGCCCGCGACGATGCCGCCGGCGATGTCCATTTGGCTGAGCACCCAGCCCCCGAAGATATGGCCGTTCGAGTTGATGTCGCCGGGCCGGGGCGCCACGCGCAGGATCGGCTCAGCGGGCGTCGCGTTCATCTTGGTCCTCCGAAAAATCCTGGATCTGCTCGTCATGGCCGGTGCCGGAGCTGAGGAAGACCAGCCCCATCAGCGCGGCCGCGAGCAGCACCGAAAAGAAGATGCCGCCCGCCGTGAACACCAGGAACAGGATCGGCAAGGGCCCGCGCAGCTGCCAGAGAATGCCCAGCCCGATGGTCGTGGCGGCGATGGAGACGAGCGTCATCCACCACATCAGCCGGCGATATCGGCCCCAGGCGTAGCGCGCATAGTCGGGATCGGACAGGTTGGGCATGCATTCTCCCCTTGCAGGGGCGCGCCGGAACATCAATGCTGGCATGCCTCACCAACGAAGGAGTGCGGCCATGACGATCGCGGCGGTTCTGAAGGGGCGCGAAGGCAAGGTCGTCAGCATCGAGGGTAATCGCACGGTGGCGGAGGCGATCGCGATGCTGGCCGAGCGGCGAATCGGCGCCCTGCCCGTGCTGCGGGACGGCAAGGTTGCCGGCATCTTTTCCGAACGCGACGTGATCTACTGCCTGGCCAAGGCCGGCGGGGATGCGCTTGCCAAGACCGTGGCCGAGGTGATGAGCTCGCCCGCCCAGACCGTCGAGCCTGACCAGAGCGTGCTCGGCGCCTTGGGGCTGATGACCGAACGGCGCTTTCGCCACTTGCCTGTGGTCTCGGGCGACGAGTTGATCGGCTTCGTCTCCATCGGCGACCTGGTCAAACACCGCATCGACAAGATCGAGGCCGAGGCGGCAGCGATGCGGGACTATATCCAGACTGCGTGACCCGGCCCTTGTAGGACCGAAGCGCAGTCCCATATTCCGGTCCGAAGCGATGCTGGAGCGGCCTTGCGCCGCACTGACGCAAAAACTTCAAAAAAGGCTGTTGACGGGGCAAATCGCCCCCCATATACGGCCCCCTCACCGCAGCGACGCGGGCCGTTTGGCCCCCACTGATGCGGTGTCTGGAAAGCGGAGGGCGCTGATCTCCCTGGCAACAGGGTCAGGATCGGTTGTCCGCTGTTTTCGGCTCTTTGACATTGTTGATGTATGATGAAGGGACATGTGGGCGGCGGCTCCGGTCTGGCACGGCTCTTAGGCGTGTTTGGATCGGTTAAAGCTTAAGTCTGTCTGTATGTCCTTCACGTATCCATACGTAAGGAGGGTGCCTGTCTTTTGGCGGGCATCTTCAAGTGCAGGCAGGCTCCTAGGAATGAGCGGCGCTTGTTTGGGTTATTCCACCCGAGCAGGTGTCGGACATCAAACTTGAGAGTTTGATCCTGGCTCAGAACGAACGCTGGCGGCATGCCTAACACATGCAAGTCGAACGAGACCTTCGGGTCTAGTGGCGCACGGGTGCGTAACGCGTGGGAATC